>NPIE01001514.1_pt1 | contig 414600 bp, 375 predicted proteins | sample 8637661 | NCBI WGS metagenome assembly NPIE01 (sample SAMN07420842, study PRJNA396082) | bioreactor metagenome | isolation source: sample BA12 brine-fed electro-methanogenic bioreactor BA | place: Japan: Kochi | collected 2016-12-09
ATATTGGCGACGTGGAATTTCGATTATACGCTATTACATCATGTAATGGAGTCCCATTATTTAGCCAGCCCAGAATCAAGCATTTAGGCCAAGGTTTAGCATTTGGATAATCTTCGCAAATTTTAGGGTTATCATAACCAATTGCCTCGACTATCATATCTATCGAGAGTTGGCGATAAGCGCGGTCTTGCAAAAAATGAGTTGACTCAAAAAAATCGTAATTTCTAACGCGTCTTCTCAACTCATTCAAGTCACATCCCCCAGTACTGTTGGTCATCAGAAATTTATGTCTTTAATATCAAGGCGTGTTAATATATCTTCAGGAATTTGAACATTAATTCCAACGCCTTCTTCCCATTTTTTAATATTCTTTAACAATAGTAAGGCAACTACTTTTGCATGCAGTAAGGAAGTTCTAACTATAGCAACATTGTCCGCCTCAGGAACAACTCCATCTTTTTGTTCAACTATTCTTGCCTTAGTTAAACCCCAAACCAATGTAACACCAAAAGGATTTATATTTAAGTTTAATCTATCGGCATAGAAGTCTGGTACATTAGTTTCTTCATTTTCCACTTCTTCTCCCATGACCTTTTCCTTTCTTACTTGTCAATAAGAATTATTGATATTATTCGCCATTATTCTCTAATTACACAATTCAATCTTATTTTGATATTAACTTTCAAATTAGTAAAGCAAAGAATTCTTTGTTTATCGCTTACCTTTCTAAGATAGTCTATCAAGGTCTTAATTATATCACTTATCTTTATGCTTTAATTCCTTTTGAATATATCTTCTTATGTACAGCACTTAATTTACAAAATATCATTTTACAACCAAGTTAGTTTATTTCACTATACCCCCGTGAAAGCCTATTTTATACAATACACTATTCTTATCTAAATTTTTATATTATGCGTACCCTATATTACGTAAAGTGACGTAAACAGCACTCTACACTGGAGGAGTATATTCGAGATTATGAATCATAATATAATCAATCTACATATTAGGAGGCGTATATGGAATTTATAATTGTGATTTTTGTCCTATTTATTATGGGGATAGCATGGGTAGTTGAGAAAATTCAAGATGCAACAGGGAGTAAAAATCGAAGCTTAAAACATTCCTCTTATCAAAGTAACAATTATTCTCATCCAGCAAGTCACCAAAACAACACACTTCCAAATGGGTATACACGTAAGGATTACTACAATCATGGATACACAGATACAGATATAGAATTTTGGGGGTTGGACCAAGCAGGAGCACCAGAACCAAAAGTTGCAGGATTTATTATAGCTGATATGATGGACGGTGACTTAGGGGATATTGATTTTCCTTTCTAACTGAAAAGCGTTTCGCTCATACATAAACCCACGTGAATTGAACTTCGTAATATTGAGGTTGGTACCAACTCAAAGTGAACATGGGGGCAAATTAATTTGATGACCTGCGACCAGCTGGCGCAGGCACCCAACCCGCCTATTCGGCGGGTTTTTTTTAACCTCAGAAAGGAGGTCTATGGTCAAAGTTAAAGTTTTATCCAAGTGTACGTATTGTAATGGCCAGGCCTATCTCCCAGCCGGAGAGACCGTGGACACCAAGGGCGAGCGTTATATGAGCTATTTCCCCTGTCCCCAATGCCATGGCACTGGCCTAAGTGGCAAGTGGATTAACCTGACCGAGCTCCAGCAGCTGCTAAAGAATGCTGAATGTCCCCATGAGCATGTCGTGCGCAATGGCAGGCATCACTTCTCAGCTGGCGAGGTCTGGGATGATATCGAGGATGTCTGCAGCGATTGCGGTCAGGTCCTGGATTAGTCGAAAGCCACTAATTTATTCAATGTGCGCTCTTCCGTTACCAAGGAGGGGCGCTCTACAATTCCACCATCAGTTCAAAGCACCCATCAAAAAGCCTTACAGGCCAGTTTTCGGTATAATTAATTTAATGGTTCTTATACGAGAAAGGCTAAACCGATGAAATTAATCTTACGCTGGTTGATCATCGCTGCATCACTCTTTGCCGCCGCCTGGATTGTTCCGGGAATCACGGTTGAGGGTGACGCCATATGGGTATATGCCATCATGGCGCTGATTTTGGGTCTGGTGAACGCCGTCGTCCGTCCAATTCTGAAGCTCATGTCCTGCGGCTTCATCCTGATCACCTTAGGGTTGTTTGTGTTCGTGATCAATGCGGCCACCTTCATGCTCTCATCCCAAATTGCCCAAAGCTGGTTCGGCGTCGGATATTATGTGGACGGATTTGGGTCTGCCCTTTTGGGCTCAATCATTGTCAGTGCGGTCTCAATTGTTTTAGCAAGGATCCTGATCGAAGAAGATTAATCACCCGGGGCAAAGGGACCCAGCAAGCAGATACCGGAGACGGCCACCCGGTTGATTTGTCACCAAATTGACTCCAACCTGCCTGCCACCTGTTTTCCACGTATAGCAGGTGGCAGCTGCGCTTCTCCCCGGAGTTTGCCTGGCAGGGGTAGCATAAAATTGTGAGAATAATTGCTTGCATTGTGTAATATTGTCGAGTATACTTTGACGCTGTGCTGGCCAAAGGGTTTGCACAGAATATAAAACCACATAATCTACGGGTTCCTTCCGTTGCCCAGCTATCCACGATAGTTAAGAGCAGCAGACCCAAGGAAAGGAGATTCCAAATGCGACAATATGAACTGATATTGATCCTTCAGCCTGATCTGGATGAAGAAGCCAATAAGGGCGTCATTGAACGGATCACCAACATGATCACCGATAACGGCGGAGAAATCCTCAAGACCGATCTGTGGGGCTCAAGGCAGCTTGCCTATGAGATCCAGGACTTTCGAGATGGATATTACGTCTACATGGATGTTGCGTTCAGCCCTGAATTCGGTACAGAACTAAAACAGAGCCTGCGTTACATCGAACCTGTTATCCGCTATATGCTCACCCGCAAAGAGGACTGATTTGTCTCTGGGCAGGTAAGAAAAGCGAGCTGACCCTATGTCCCGCAGTTTGAACAAGGTCATGATCATCGGCCACATCGGAAAGCCGCCAGAAATGCGGTTCACACCGAATGGCGTCTCCGTTGCGAATTTTTCGGTGGCTTGCGATCGAACCTGGAAAAGCGCAGACGGGCAAAAACACACGGAAACAGAGTGGTTCACGGTTGTGGCCTGGGGTAACCTGGCGGAAATCGCCAAAGATCACCTGGCCAAGGGAAGCCTTGTATATGTTGAAGGCCGCCTGCAATCACGAACCTGGCAGGATAAAGAAGGTCATCAGAACCGGTCCATTGAAATCGTGGCCCGCGACCTTCTGCTCCTCAGCAATAAATCAAAAATTGATAATACAGAAGATTCAGACGAGATGAATATCGCACCCTTCTGAATCGATTAAGTGAACAGGAGTTTATAATGTCCAATTACCAAGGAAACCGATACTTTACTCGATCAAAAGTTTGCCAGTTTTGCACCAGCAAAGACCTTGAAATTGATTACAAGAATGTCGAACTGCTAAAACGTTACATAGATGAAACCGGCAAGATCAGACCTCGACGTCAGACGGGTGCCTGCGCAAAACATCAGCGCGTAGTGGCCAAAGCAATCAAGAACGCAAGGCACATTGCACTGCTCCCCTTTGTCAGCAAGTAATCAACCCGTTCATTCATCGTTGAGGCAGGTCTTTAGATATGGCAAATAAGAAACCAATCAAATCTGCAAAAACCAAGAAACACCTGGCCCGTGAACATCGAGAAGCACGGCAAACACGCATCATCATGATTGCGGCAATTGCCGTAGGCGTGATTGTTCTGAGCCTGGTCCTGTATGGCATCATTGATCGCACCGTGATCAGGCCGCGCACTCCCGTGGCACAAGTAGGCGATGATGTCGTCACTGTCCGGGAATTCGAGACTTTTGTGCAATACACCCGGGTGCAGATGCTTAACCAGTCGTTTCAGTATTACACGCTCCATCAGCAATTTGGTGAATTTGGCGGAAATTTCTTGCAAACTGCTCAGACAATCGCCACGCAGCTAACCCAGCCCATATCCCTCGGGCGCGAAGTTCTGGACGAAATGGTCGACATTTTGATTATCCAGCAGGAAGCAGAACAACGCGGCATCACTGCCAGCGAGGCTGAGGTTGAGGCAGCAGTCCAGGCGGCCTTTGGGTTTTTCCCTGACGGAACGCCAGCCCCCACGGCGACTGCCACCCTCCAACCAACCGCCACACTTTCTGAAGCTCAGCTGGCGCTGATCAATACACCCACACCGCTGGCCGAAGAGGTTGACGAACCAGAGGCAGAGGAAACTCCTACAGAGGACGAGGCTCCCCTCCCCACCGAGGAAGAGACCGAAGAAACCGATGACGCTGCTGAAGCTCAAGAGCCTGAGCCTGAGGTCGAAGAACCCGAGCTCCCCAGCACCCCTGAGGCGACACCCACGATCACCCTCACACCGACCCCGTACACCACGGAAATGTTTGCCCGCAATATCCGCGATTTCAACGATTTGTACGCAATCTACAACATCAACATCGACAACCTGCGGGAGATCCTGCGTAACCAGCTCTTGCGAGAAAAGTTAGTCGATGAGATGACGCAGGATTTGTCCGCCCTCAGAGATGAGATCAGGGCACGGCATATCCTTGTTGATACGTACGAAGAAGCCCTTGAGGTCATTGCCCTGCTTGAAGAAGGGGCAGACTTTTACGCCCTGGCAGGGGAATATTCCACCGACGAATCCAACCGGGAGCGCGGCGGCGACCTGGGTTGGTTCAATGAAAATATGATGGTTCCGGAATTTTCTGATGCAGCTTTCGCATTGGAAGAGGGTGAAATCAGCGATCCCGTTGAAACGACCTTTGGCTTTCATATCATTCAGGTGATGGCCAAACGGACCGCCCAGATTCCGCCTGCTGAATTTTCCCAGATAAGGCAAAGGGCTTTCAGCGAATGGCTTTTCGAGCAGCGCAACGAGCGCGAAGATGTCACCATCTTTGAGGGCTGGGATACTTTCGTGCCAACCACACCAGAAGTTCCGCCTCAATTCCTGGCAGAACTCTATTCACAGTAAGTCGCTTGCGGCTCAATAAGCTTTCAAGCAAACAGGGGCGCTGCATTCAGCGCCCCTGTTTTGTGTTAATTTGCAGGATAATCAAGTTTTCAGGCGAAATACGCGTCACCGACCTCTTCGAGCTTCAAGCTGATCATTTGGCTGGTTGAGTCCCGCCCCATCGTGACACCGTAGATCACATCCGCGGCCTGCACCGTGTTTCGGTTGTGGGTGATGATCACGACCTGGATCGTCTTCGAGAGCTCCCGCAATTCTTCGATAAAACGCCCGACATTGGATTCGTCGAGCATGGCATCAACTTCATCGAGAATGCAGAATGGCGGCGGTGAGACTTTCAGCAGGGCAAAAATGAGCGCTACAGCCGTCAGACTGCGTTCGCCGCCTGACAGTAGCGCCAGGCCTTGCTGCCGGCGCCCAGGCAGACGCGCTTCTATGTCAACCCCGCCTTCAATCGGGTTTTCCTCATCCGAGAAAACCAATTTAGCTTCACCGCCATTGAATAATCGAGAGAAAAACGATGAGAATTCAATGTTGACCGCTTTATAGGTTTTAAGGAAATCCTTTTCCATCATCTCATCAAGGGCGTCAATGACCTCCTGCAGGTCTTTACTGGCCTTCTCAAGGTCTGCCACCTGGTTGGTTAAAAATTCATAGCGCTCTTTGACTTCATGGTATTCCTGCTGCGCTTCAGGGTTGATCGACCCCATCCGGCGCAATTGATTTTTCAAGCGCTTGATGTCGTCTTCATGGGTCTCAGGCACCTCCTGGATATGCGGCAAGTTCTCCACCAGATTGCCGTCAAATGGCAACGGTGCAGGCCCGTCATACTTTTGTTTCCCGGTGAAATCGACCAGCCCAAAATCGTCCTCGATACGTTCCACAAGGTGGTCAAGTTGATCCTGACGCCGGCTTAATTCAAGCTGCAATTGGGTATATTGCCGCTCTGTAATAATCACCTGCTGGTGAGAATGGGCTTCAAGCTTCTGCAGGGCTGATACCGCTTTTTCAGCTTCATCATTGCTGGCGGAAAGCGGCTCAAGCTTATCCTGTTCAATCGTCTTGATCGTCCCCTGAATTTGATCGAGATCCGCCCTTAATTGGACTTTATTTTCCTCAATATCAGCCAGCTTAACTGCCAAGTCATCAAAGCGTGATTGGAAGGTCATCAAGCGCTGTTGGGCCGCATCCTTGCGGTCACAACTATCCTGGTAGCGCTGTTGAGCTGCCTGCAATGCATTTTTTGCGATCGCCAGGTGGGTTTGCCAGTAATTTAATTCCTGCTGTACTTCAAATACGGTCAGTTGCTGTGAATCTTCGATCAACTTGCGCTCTGCTTCGTGAGCCAATGAGATTCGGTTTCCCAGTACCTCAAGTTCAGTTGTTGTCACTTTGATGAGCGAGTCAATTTCATCAATCTGCTGGTCGAGTGATTTCAATCTCTCGGCATACCATGTCTGCTGCTCACTGACACGGGTCAGCACATCCTGCGCGTGTTGGATGGCCTGGTCATTTTCGCTCTTTTGTTGATCGATCTGCTTAAATTTTTCCGAAAGATCTGCTTTTTCCTCTACTAAGCCCTCAAGCTGGCGAGAGAAATCCGCCTGCTTGGCCCCCAGACGATTTATCTCAGCGCCAAGCTGCTCAATCTCACCCTGCAGTTCGCTCTGCTGCCTTGTGCGGCCAATCCGCCTGCCTGATGGGCTTTGCCCAGAGATGATGACACCGTTACGCTGAAAAACAAGGCCTGATAAGGTGACTGCTTTTTGGGTATCGCCCAGTTGCTTCAGAATGCGCTGTGCGGTGCGGGCATCTTCCACGATCAGAATATCCCCAAACAGGCTGTCCACCAAAGCGCGAAAAGGTTCTTCAACCTTGACCACGTTGCTGGCATAGCCAATGACACCCGCTTCATTGGCAAGGTTCCCTTGGGGAGGGTTGCCCCGGGTATCATCCATCGCGACCAAGGCTACCCGCTCGTTCTCCCTGGCTTCCAGGTATTCGATAAGGACCTCCCTGCTTTGATTCGGCAGTACCAACAGATCTGTTAATTCCCCCAGCGCTGCGCTGATGGCTTGTTCAAAGCGTTCCTCCACCAGGATGTGCTGGGAAAGCGGTTCAATGCCTTTGGGCAATCGCCCCTGGCGTGAGTTTTCCACCAGCTTTTTCGAGCCTTCAGAGTAACCGCTCAAGGCAGATTCTGCTTGCTTGAGCAGATCGAGCTGGGTCGCCAGCTTTGCACGCCGTGCTTCCTTTTCGTTGCGCTGCGCGTCAGCCGATTGGCGCTTTTCCTTCAGAGCCTCAATTTGGGCAGCGTTTTCATTGATTTTTGCCTGCTGCTCGAAATGCTGGTTGGCAATGTTCGCTTGTTTGCCCTCTTGGGCCTCCAAACGGTTCTTTGCCGCTTTGCCCTCCTCTTTGAGGGTGTCGAGCGCGCTGACGATCTTTTCCCGCTCGGTTCTGAGTGCTTCTGCCCGGTTACCGAGTTCTTCTATGCGAACTGAGCGCTGAACTTTCTCGGTTTCCAGGTCCACACGCTGCTGCCTGGCTTTGTCGATTTCGTCATCAACTAGCGCTTTTTGTTTGGAGACTTCAGCAAGCTGGGCCTCATATTTTTGTGCTTCGATTACCGCAGTTTGGAAATCAGCCTGTCGCTGGGCCACTTCGGTTTTAAAAGCTGATTGCTGGACTTCCAGCTCTGTAATCTCTTCCTGCAAGTTTGAGATGTCGATTTCCAGGTTGCTCTTCTGCTGTTCGTAGGCGCGCTTTCGTTCATCGATGATGGCCAGGGCGCGTGTAGCTTGCTCCAATTGCTGATGTTTTTCCGCAATCTCACCATGGTTCACCTCAAGCTGCTGCCGATAGTGTTGGAGCTCAGTCCGCGCTTTTTCCACTTTCGCTTCTGCATCAAGATACTTTTTCCTGAGGGTGTGGAGCCGGACTTCCTGATCCTGGTAGGCGTTGCGAACATTTCGCAGATCTTGCTGTCGTAGATGCCACTGATACCCGTACCATTCCCGCAGGAGCATTTTCAAGTCCGATTGTACCTGGTGATACTCCTGATACCGGGTAGACTGGCGCTCCAGGCTTCTCAGGCGGGGTTTGATCTCCGTCAAGATGTCTAGAATTCGGTCTAAATTTTTGCGGGTTTGTTCCAGCCTGCGCAGGGATTCTTCCTTGCGAGTGCGGTACAAGCCGATGCCAGCCGCTTCTTCAAAGAGCTTTCTGCGTTCATCAGGTTTTAGGGCTAAAGCCGCATCCACCAGCCCCTGCCCGATGATAGTATAGTTGCGCTCCGACAAACCCGTCTGGGCAAGCAGTTCAGAAATGTCCTTCAGCCGAACTTTTTGACCGTTCAGAATGTATTCATTTTGGCCGTCACGATAGGCCTGCCGGGTGATGGCAACTTGCGAATAATCGATCGGCAGCCAGCCGTCTTCGTTATTGAAGGTGATGGTTGAGGAAGCCATCCCGGCTCGAGAGCGGTGTTGGGAGCCGGAGAAGATCATATCTTCGGTTTTTTTTGCCCGCAAAAGAGAAAAGGACTGCTCACCCAGGACCCATCGGATCGCATCAGCTATGTTGGATTTGCCAGAGCCGTTCGGCCCCACAATGGCTGTGATTTTGCCGGGAAATTCCAGGCGCGTGGTGGTCGCAAAAGTCTTCAAGCCCTGTAAATCGAGAGATTCCAATCGGTTTGCCATCAATTAATTCCGTTCCAGAATGCCAAGACTGACCATTGCTTCCCTGGCAGCAGCTTTTTCAGCAGATTGTTTGTTCGATCCAATCCCCCGGCCATAGGGTTTACTGGCAATCCTGACTTCCATTTCGAAGGTCTTGCTGTGGTCTGGCCCCTCTTCAGCGACCAGAACGTACCTGGGTGAAGCAAATCCCTGCCCCTGTGCCCATTCCTGCAGGCGGCTTTTGGTGTCTTCGTCCATGTGATTTTGGAGGATTTCATCGACCACTTCCAGCAGCAGCGGCACCATGAAGGTCTTTACAGCCGGGATACCCCCATGTAAATACAGCGCGCCGATTAGCGCTTCAAACGCGTCACACAGCAAGGTCGTGCGTTCGCGCCCGCCCGCCTGGACCTCACCTTTACCCAAACGCAAGGCATGCCCAAGGTTGATCTTCCGGGCAAAAAAGGCCAGTTGGTCAGTGTGCACCAGGGCTGCCCTGAGACGGGTTAAATCACCCTCCGGTTTTTCTGGATAGTGATTGTAAAGCCATTCTGCAACGATGAAATCCAGCACGGCATCACCTAAGAATTCGAGCCGTTCATTGTCTTCGATGGCGTCCTTATTCTCATTCAGATAAGAGCGATGGGTTAATGCCCGAGTCAGGAGAAAGTAATCTGAAAATGGCAAATTTAGGCGTGCTGAAAACTGTTCAGGGGTTTCTTTTATGACTTCATCTGTCATGGTTCTGGATCCTATTCCAGAACTATCGATGCGCAGGCCATCTAGATAAATGGCTTGCGGATCAATAGTTCAAATGTGTGATTTTTTGTTTCGCCAATCTTTGATTCTAACCGAAAACCCCGAAAACTCAAAATGATTTTTAATATTGGTTAAATGCGCCTGCCTTCGGAGGTATAATCAAGCACAGGATAAAGAATGAGCATATTAAGCACACCAGAAACGTCATACACCATCCATACTGAAGTCTACGAAGGCCCTTTGGATCTGCTGCTCGACCTGATCACAAAGGCAGAGCTGGATATCACGCGCTTATCGCTGGCAAAGGTAACGGACCAATATTTGCATTATCTTGAAACCATGCAGCAAAAATCTGCCGTTGAGGTATCCGCTTTTCTAGTAATTGCTGCCAAATTGATCCAAATCAAATCTGAAGCCCTGCTTCCCCGCCCACCAGACAGGCTTGAGGGTGAAGAAGATCCTGCTGAAAGCCTGGCACGGCAGCTCAGATTGTATAAAGCAATCAAACAAACAGCCCTTTGGCTGCAAACTTTTGAACAAAAAGGACAGCGAACCTACATCCGCCTGGCTCCCCCACCCAAGGTGGACGAAAACATTGATCTGACAGGTGTCGACATCAATGATCTCATCGCAATGCTAAAAGCGCTGTATCAATACCAGGAAGATGCTGCACCCATCACAACGGTTGTAACCATCCCCCGTGTGACAATCAAAAACAAAATTCTCGATTTGCTCAAACGCCTTGAAGTTCAGGAACAACTCTCCTACCGGCAGTTGCTGGCAAAAGACCATGACCGCATCGAGGCCATCGTTCTGTTTCTGGCTATTTTGGAATTGATCAAGCAGAAATATGTTTACGCCGCCCAGGAAGCTTTGTTTTCAGATATTCAGATTTCTGCAACGGAAAAATCTTTTGATGACCAGGAGATAACCTTGGCATTGGAAGGGTAAATCCGTTATAATTAAACTCAATCAGTATAGATTTTTATTTTAAAATAATCAAAAAATGGATGATCGGACCGAAAACATGACTGATGAAATTAATCCTGAAGGCGCAGCAACCACAGCGTCGCAACAGGTTCAACCCACCCCGGCTCAGATGCCGGACGCCACAAACAAGAAATTTATCATCATCGGCACCATAGTGCTTGTGGTGATCCTGACCTTGATCGTTTTGGCGACCATCTACCTGGTCAACCCGGCCAATAGCGACAGGACAGAACAAATCCGGGATGTGTTTATCATCTTCCTGGCGCTTGAATCACTGGTGATTGGCGTTGCGCTGGTGGTCCTGATCGTTCAGCTTTCGAGCCTGATCAATCTGCTACAGAATGAGATCCGACCAATCATCAATTCAACCAACGAAACTGTCAACACGCTCAAAGGGACGGCGAAATTCCTCAGCGATAACCTGGCTGAACCTGTGATCAAGGTCAATCAATTTGCGGCCATGGTCAAACGAATATTTAAACCATAATAATCAAGGTATTATTAATCTGCGAATGACGAACCAATATAGATAGTGTAAAAGGAGAATAACATGTCAGATAGTAATGATTTTGGTGCTTTCTTGATCGGCTTTATCGTCGGTGGACTGACGGGAGCAGCCGTTTCCCTTCTCTTCGCACCACAGACCGGTGAGGAAACCCGCGAACTGATCCAACACAAAGCCATCGAACTGCGAGATCGTGCCACCGAAACCGTGGAAGAAGCACGGCTACGCGCTGAAGAAGCCATGGAAGAAGCCAGGCAAAAGACCGAAGAATGGACAAAGCTTGCCAAAGAGCAAACCGATGAGCTGCTTCAGAAAGGCGAAAAAGCCCTTGAAGAAAGCCGTGAAAAGCTAGTCGAAACGATCAAACCCAACGAAGAAACAGCAGAAAGCTAAACAACCAATAAACCAAACCAGAGGCTGGGCTATGCCCCAGCCTCTGTGGCTTTAACGAAGGCTGCAGGGACGCTATCCAGAATATCAAGCGCTGTCACGCTGATTTCTGAGCCTAACTTCAGGCGGGCAGCTTTACCCGCGTGCGCATGTAGCCAAACACCAAGCACACTTGCTGCATGTACTGGAACACCCTGTGCCAGCAAACCCCCAATAACACCTGAGAGGACGTCACCGCTGCCAGCCGTTGCCAACGCAGCATCACTGGCCGGGTTGATCCACATCCCCCCTTCGTGGCTTGCGATCACGGAAACGGCCCCCTTAAGCACCAAATTGACCTGCCAGCGCTGTGCGTATTCACGAGCCACCGCCCAGCGATTGGCCTGTATCTCCTTTATACCGAGGCCGGTCAATACCGACATCTCACCGGGGTGCGGGGTTAAAACCGTGTGATCCGGCAACCGTGTCCACCAGCGGTCAAGTTCACTAAGCAGCTTTAGGCCGTCCGCGTCCACCAGCGTTGGTTTGTCTGCCGGGATCAACTCCAAAAGTCCACCCAGGAACGACGCATTGGATGCGCCCAAGCCCCAACCCGGGCCAATCACGATCGAATCGCTACCTGCAATGGCTTCATCTAACTGATCCGCCCCAAGCGGATCATACGCACCCTGATGACCTGGCAAGACCGTCCACACAGCTTCAATTAACTGCCCGGACAAAGTGTGATACACCTCCGGCATGGCGGCCATGTGCACTAAACCGCATCCAGCCCGGTAAGCGGCTTTACCAGCCAGAAAAGCCGCACCGGTAAATGCTGGTGAACCAGCAATTACCAGGCAGGTGCCAAATGTGCCTTTATGACCGCTGCCGGGGCGCTGCGGAAAGATTTGACCGATGAGGTCCTGGTCGACCATTGTCGGCAGGTCATCCGCGAGATGTTCGGACACGTCATCAATCCCGATCCCGATCAAATGCAGTTCACCGGCGAACGATCGGGCTGGGTGGCGTAATAACCCCTGCTTCACCGCCGCCATCGATAGGGTATGATCAGCCATAAGAGTCACATCGGAAACCTCTCCGGTGTCACAATCGGTGCCTGAGGGGCAATCTACGGCGATTTTAAGCACATCTGAGCGGTTTTGCACCCGTTTGTATATACTGGCCATCACAGCCTGTAATGCGCCCCTCAGGGGCAGTTTCAGCCCGGTGCCAAGAATTCCATCGAGCAAGACTGTGCCCGGGATTAATGCGGCCTCAAAGGAGCCCAGGTTGGCGTTTTTCGATATATCCACCATAGCCCCGCCCTGCTGATGATACGCCTCCAGCAGAGGATCTTCATCACGTGGCTTGACCAGGAACGCAGTCGTCCGCACCCCCCATTTTGCCAGCCAGGTCAGCGCGATGATGGTGTCGCCGCCGTTGTTTCCCGATCCGACCAACCCAAGCACACCTTGTTTGTGCGGGATATGCCTAAAAACCCAATCTGCAATCCCACGGCCGGCGTTGTGCATCATGGCATCATAGCTCAAACCTGCAGCATCCGCTGAACGTTCGATCGCCTGCATCTGTGGAACAGAAACTATTTTCATCATGGTTTTCCTTGTCGTTTTATCAACCAAATTTAATTATAAGGTAATTCGTTTCGGTTTTTGTGTTCATATTGACCAACGGTATACTCAAAATAGTAGGTCATGATTATGAGGTTACAATGTTGAAGACAATTTTTGCATATTCCTGATACTTCATGGATTAGTGCATAGCTGGTACGTTGTTTTGAGTTTTAATTTAGTACTCTTTCAGCCTGATATGGGTTGGACAGGTAAATCCTGGTTGCTCTCTCCACTGTTATCAGACCAATTCTTGAAAACCATAGCTGGGGTAATGTTCAGCATAGCTGCGCTGCTTTTCGTGATCAGCGGTACAAGCTATTTCTTTGGTGCGAATCTCACACGTTCCCTGCTTTGGTTTTCAGCCGTCTTCTCAACTTTCGTTTTGGTCATGTTTTGGGATGGTCACACAGATATGCTTGTTCAAAAAGGAATTCTCGGCGTAGTGCTCAACATGATCATCGCCTTGGTGACAATTCAGGTTTTTTTAGAAGCATTGATAGATTTAAGCCGCCAATCAGATGCATTGGAGATTCCCGAGGTAGCTATAGAAACTACTCAGCACACAAAAGAACATCAGTATTTTCAGATTACACCAATTGGATGTATTGTCAGGGATCAGAATAGGGTCTTGATTAAAGTTATGCCCTCCTACCAGTTGGGGCTAAAGGAATTAGAGCATTTCAGCCATGTTTAGATCGGGTTGACAACTGCAAAAATCCTGGATGTCGATCTAGGAAAGGGATTGGTAGAAGTAGCAGACGTCGACGCATACAATGGCACGTCTGTGATTGATTTAAAGACATATCTCCCCTTTTGTGACCGGGTTCAGCAGGTAAAAGTCGCTAATTGGGCCGCACACTGGCCAGAATGGCTTCCTGAAGGAGGGTTAAGCCTGGAAGAATGATCGTTGGCTTTCCAATCAATATTGGTGTGATTCATATCCAAAGGGATATTAATAAGCGGTGAATTTAAATGAATTTCGCTTGACTTTTAATTCCCCATGTGATAAGATATCTTTCGCTCGGGGGCGTGGTGTAGTGGTTCAACATGCGGCCCTGTCAAGGCCGAGATCGCGGGTTCGAATCCCGTCGCTCCCGCTAAAAGTGCGAGGTTTCCCTCGCACTTTTTGCTTTTAAGTACAAGCATTCAATCTGGGCTCTGATCGTTAAACCAATTCAAACCTAAAATTGTTTGCTTACTGATTTTGATGATTTTTCTTGATGATCTCCGCCCGTTCAGCCATTAATTTGCGTAATTTCTCAGAATCCTTGGGGTAAGTCAGATAAAACAAGCTGAAAAGCGCCGCACAGATGATCCAGGGGAATGGGACGGTCCACAGTAAGGCTTGAGATAGGCCGATTCGGTCAGCCAACGATCCCGCAACAATGCCGGCGACGGCAGCAAAACCACTTTCGATGAATGTGGTGATGGAAAATGCCGTCCCTCGCAGTTCAGGCGGCACCACACCCTGCATCATGGGTTCCTTGGCACCTTTGCCAGGCCAGCTGATCATCAATGCAGTGAAAAAGCTCAATGCCATAATTTGCCACAGGCTCCAGTTTACTGTCCGTGTGAAAAGGATGAAAGTCAGCGGAATGCCGCTGATAATTGAAACCTGCCCCACCACCGTGCGGCCATACTTGGGGCTGATCTGCTCAGCCCAATCGCCCAAATAACCGCCAATGATATTGGAAAAAACAGTGCCGAAAACAATCCCGGCGAAAACGAAGGTCGCATTTTCTGTGGGAATGCCGCGATCGTTGACCAGCCAGGTAATCAGGAAGGACCCCAACACAACCCAGGGCATCGATCCAGCCAATCCCTGGGCGATAGCCACCCAGATTGTGGGGATCTTCAGCACCCTGGGTAAATCTGATACCTGTAAGCCAAACTTTTTGGCATCCTGTTCAGTGATTGTGCCTGCCAGTTCTGGTTCCGCCTCACCGCGCACCGGTTCGTCCACCATAAACCATACCAAAAACCCGCTGATCACACTGAACGCTCCCAACAGGAAGAAGCCATATCGCCACAAGGTGGGGGTCGCAAGGAATCCCAACCCGACGGTCGCGATGATGATCCCCAGCACGCCGATCGCTTCCATCAAGCCTAAGGCTTTCCCGCGGTCTTTAGGCGGGAAGGTGTCTGACATGATTGAAAAAGTTGCCGGCATCAAACAGCCCAAGCCAATCCCAGAAATAGCCCGGATGGCCAACAGTTGGCCAAAGTTCTGGGTGAACCCAACGGCCACCGTCCACAAGCCCCACAGTCCTGTGCCAAACATGATCACCTTTTTACGGGAGATTTTGTCGGACATATACCCCCAGAAGGGTGAAGAAAGCGACTGGAGTAAGTTGCGGATGGTGCTGATAACACCCAGGTTGCTGTAAGATAAACCCCAAATCGCTTGCAAGGTCGGGAAAAGCACCGACATCGCCTGTCCCTCGCCCTGGTCAATGAAATAACCAAAAGACAGGGAAAATAGAGTCCTGCGGCGGTTCTTTTTCTTTTCCTTATCCGCTTGGCGGCTTTTTGCGATTGCTTCTGCTGTCATTTCATCTCCTTGTTAATTTCGGTCTCCGGCCATGCCAGAGGTCAATTATATAGCAATTTTATGTTACTTACACCCATGATTAACTTTTCAGCAGGTAAATCGTATGATTTCATTGTCCATTCGCCAATACAGTGTCTTTTGATCAGCGCAAAGAAAACAGACCGGGGATAAAGCCATTCCACGGTCTGTTCTTCACTTTTGAATTGAAGGTCTAATAAAAAAATCGGTTCTCTTTAGCCTTTAACCGACCCGGCCATCATGCCGCGCACAAAGTAGCGCTGCAGTGCCAAGAATACGAACAAAGGCAGAATCATGCTGATAAAGGCGGCAGAGGTCATCAGGTGCCAGTCCTGGCCCTTTTCGCCGACGAGCTGTGCCACCGCAATGGTGACTGTTTTGTTGCGTTCACCCAGGAAGATCAACGCAACCAGGTAGTCGTTCCATAACCAGAGGAACTGGAAGATGGCAAACGAAGCCAACGCCGGAACGGATAAGGGGAGGATCAATCGCACAAAAATGGTGAAATTTGATGCGCCATCGATAAAGGCCGATTCCAGCAATTCGCGTGGAATGGTACTGATGTAGTTGAATAGCAGGTAGGTTGCCAGCGGGAGACCGAACCCTGAGTGTGCCAGCCAAATGCCCAAAAAGGTGCCATTCAGTCCCATCTTAACATAGTCCTGCAGGATGGGCACCAGCGCAATCTGCAGCGGCACAACCAGCAAGGCCACTATGATGGTGAAGAAAATATTTCTGCCCGGGAAGTCCAGCCAGGCAAATCCAAAAGCCGCAAAGGCCGCAATCAGAATGGGAATGATCGTGCCCGGGATGGAAACTGCCAGGGAGTTCAGGAACGCGCCGCCCAAGTTGTTCCCTGTTCGGGTGATCGTCCTGCCTTCTGCATCTTTATAGGTGATGGTTTTCCCGGTAATCACATCCTCGTAGTTCTTTAAGGTGAGGTTGGTATCAAAACCCACCCATTGCCTGTCAATGATGCGTAACTCGCGTGAGCGGCGATTACCTGGCCATTGCAACTTTCGTCCATCCTCCAGCTGGATCCCATCGCGATATTCTTCAAAAGTCGCCGTCACGCCAACTATGGGGTCTCCCTCATATGCGGTAACCTCACCGTCAGGCGTTCGGCCTTCAAAAACTGCGTTTTGCGGTGTGATGGTGATTGGGCCATCCAGATCCACTTCAGAATCCAACTTAATCCGGCCAACCTCAAGTTCGGTGCGATGAGGAAAGACCGTCCACCAGCCTGTCCGAAAAATATCTTCGCTGGGTCTGAAAGAGGTGATTAAAATTCCAAATATCGGCACCAGCCATACAATACAGATGATGATCAGCACCAAATTGACAACCAGACTTTGAGTCCGTTTTTGGGATTTTGCACTTTTCGCCATTAGAACCCCTTTCTACCTTTGTTGAACTGACGCAGGTTGTTAATAATCACTGGTGTGACCAATAAGAGCAGCACGATGGCAATCGCGGAAGCACGACCCGCATGATTGTAGGTGAACATCTGCAGGTAAAATTCGTTTGCAATCACGTTGGTGCTGTTATTCCCGCCCGTCATCACACGGACCACATCAAATGTCTTCAGGCTGAAGATTACGATCGTCGTGATCACGGTGATCAATGTGCCTTTGATGTAGGGAACGGTGATGCTGAAGAAGGCTTTTACCTCCGATGCACCGTCTATGCGGGCTGCTTCAAGCAATTCGGCAGGTACACCTTTGATCGCTGACGAGAGGATCACCATTGCATAACCTGTCTGGAGCCAAATCATGATAATGATTAAAAGCAAGTTGTTCCACGGTGCCAGGGTGAGCCAGGGCTGCGGGTTGCCACCCAACGCGATAATGATTGCATTGAGCAGCCCGATTTCCTGAATACCCGCCCCGGTGCCTTTGAAGGAATATACGAACTTCCAAATCACACTGGCGCCAACAAAAGAGATGGCCATCGGGGTGAAGATGATCGATTTGTACACGACTTCAAATTTACTGCGGTCTGCCAAAACAGCCACCAACAACCCCAGGATGACACTAAATCCCGTCCCGAACACCAACCACAGCAAATTGTTCCGGAAGGTTTCCAACATGCGCGGGTCAGTGAAAGCGAAAACATAATTGCGTAACCCGACCCATTCTGTCCCCAAATTGTTCTGAAAGCTGGCCAACAACGAGCGGACAACCGGAATCGCCAGGAACCATCCCATGATAGCAATCGCCGGACCTACGAACACGAATGGCTGCAGCCTTTTTGACCACATGGTGGGCAATTTGAGAACCAACCAGTTTGCAACCACATAAAGCAAAGCCACTCCACCCACACCCCAAATAATCGCAACAATCACCATGATGAGCTGAGGCGCTTGAGCTCTGCTTAGAAAGAGATATCCCTGCCAAAGGACCAAAAAGGTGACAGCCGGCACGAACAGGGAGATTAAAATCTGACCCAACGTAGACCCGAACCACTTAAGGATTCCTAATTTTTCAGAATCGGTGCTTTCAGTTTTGAGCATGCACACCTCCTATGGTAGATAGTATTTGACGAAGGGCAGGCAAGAAATGATCTGCCTGCCCTTCGTTAGTTTTTACTTCCAGCGACTTTCTCTCACTGGAGCTCAATCATCAAGAAGAATCAAGCATGAGAAGTCGTCTGAAGACCAGTTTACTCCGTTGGCCAGGAGGCATCAATTTGCTGTAAAGCTTCCTCGCGAGTGATCGTTCCGCTCACGTAGTCGGTCATATACTTCCAGAAGGTGCCAGCACCAACAGCGCCGGGCATCAGGTCTGAACCGTCAAAGCGGAAGGTGGTCGCATTGCGGATGGTCTCTGCCACGCCGCGGGTCACCGGGTCGGCATACCAATCCAGGCTGGCGTCGTTATGAACACCAATTGCGCCGCCAACTTCGATCCAGTATTTGAGCGATTCACCAGTTGAGAAGTATTGAATAACCGCACGAACCTCAGGCCGATCGTTGAACACAGCATAGATGTCACCAGCGCCGAGGACGGGTTTGCCAATTTCTTCCTTGATGGGCGGCAGGTAGAAGAAGTCATAATCCACACCTGCTTCCAGTTCTTCGGGGAAGAACGAGGTCACAAAGTTACCCTGACGGTTGAACCAGCAGCCTGGCGGATCGTCAAACATGGGTTTGGGGGCGTCACCAAAGCTGATAGTGGGGATAGCCGAACGGCCACCATAAACATAGGCGTCATTGAACCAAATCTCTTCAATGTAGTCCAAAGCTTCATTAACCTGTGGGGAATCGAAGGGCAACTCACCCGCGACCCAGGCATCGTAATCCTCTGCCGGGGCAACGCGCAGCAGCACATCTTCAATCCAGTCGGTCATTGTCCAGCCGGTTGCAGCGCCAGACTCAATTCCGATGCACCAGGGGGTATCCCCATCGGCGGCGATTTCTTCAGTGAGGGCCATCATCTCATCCCAGGTTTCGGGAATTTCGTAGCCATACTCATCGAAGACTGCCTTGGGATAAAACACGAAGGATTTACCATTGGCACGGGCCCAAATACCAGCGACCATGCCGTTCATCGTGCCTAAATCCTGCCAGGCTTGGGAGTAGTTTTCCTTGATCCAATCAGGATTGATCAACGTCTCCATGTCAATTGCGTAACCCTTATCCACAGCCGTTTGCAGCAGACCGGGTTGCGGGAAGTCAACAATATCGGGGCGATCGCCGCCATCCAGGCGGATCATAATATTTGCCTCAAATTCCTTTGAGCCTTCATATTGAATATCGATGCCCGTCGCTTCCTCGAAAGCCGCAATGGAATCGTTGAAGATGACAGCATCCTGGTCGGTGAAGGGGCCAGCCATGGTCACAACGGTGCCAGCATACATGCCCGCATAGGCATTGGCCAACTCCTGGCCCTGCGGAAGCGGTGCAATCACTTCTTCTTCGGGCTCTTCGACCTCGGGTTCTTCAACCACTGGTTCTTCGACCACAGGCTCTTCAACCACAGGCTCCTCAACCACAGGTTCTTCAACAACAGGTTCTTCAACCGCTGGTGTTTCTGCAGCTGGAGCGCACGCGGCAAGGATCATCGAAAAGATGACCAAGATCGCTAAGAATACAAATTTCTTTTTCATTTTTGGTATTTCTCCTCCAAAATTAAGTAGGGTTTGTCAATTAGGTTATCGTTACGGGACAGTAATTTCATCAATCTGTTTGCACTCACCTCCTATACAGAATCGTTGTGGCTTGATAACAAAAACGCACTTTCCGTTCAGATGGATCACCATCCTTTACTGCAAGCACGTATTTGACACATCCTTGATCCAGGTCATACCATGATCTCTGTTTATGTATTATCGCTTTCCTGGCGCCCTGGTTTGTTCGCATTATGTTATTCACATATTTCCGGCTTTATAAGGTTCAAAATAGCAACTAAAAACAATAAACTGCGCATACATTAGATTTTTTAAAAATTGTTCGTGTTGGTTTGATTGTCTTAGAAACTGCTTTTTTGAAAGCTCTTTCACGGCTTGAAAAACGATTTAAGCCCGCTGGTGGGCTACATTGCCACAATTATAATGTACTCTTCAAAAATTTGTCAAATGGATATTGGGTCATCAGCAAACCGCCCTCCTTCATATTCCAGTAGCAGGGCAATGCTTGCATATGGACACCAAATCTCATCCAATCAGGCCGGTCCGACAGCAATCAACCGGGCTGAAAAGGGTTCTACCTTGAGTTCGATACAATCATGCAGGCTAGCGAAGGTTTCCTGTGTGAGCAAGTCCACACCCCTGTGCGAACGCTCTGCGGGTAAGGTCACCAACCTGCGGAGATCAGAGCGGTTGATGCACAGGTAAACCGTCTGCCCGTCGCGCTTACCCAGGACCAATAAACCCTGTTCATCATTAACCTGAGCGACCAGCCATCCCGTCCTGGCCAGCATCGGGTATGTTTGCCGCAATGTTGCAAGCTGTGCCAAATAACCGGGCAGGCCGGAGGCGTCATGGCTTACCCATGGCATGGGCAACCGGGCCTCATCAAAACCCTGAGCACCTTTTGCGTGGATCGATTTCTTTTGCATGAGGGGTACCTCGGTGCCATAATAGATGATTGGCGGCCCTGGCAGGACGTACAACACCAACAAAGCTAACCGTAACAACCGTTGATCGAGGTTCGCGGCAAATAAAAACCGGTTCATGTCATGATTATCAATAAACGAAGGCAGGTGAAATCCCAAAGGGAAATATTCAAAATGATGCTGCAAAAAACCACCGAACTTTGCAAGTGGCCATTCCTGCTGGGCAAAGGTCTTACGGATGGCCTGGCTCAGTAAAAAATCCAGTGCGCCGCCCATGCCATCGGCATAACCGGCCTGCACATCAGCAGGCTGCACAATTTCACCAAAGGTCCAGTGGTCAGGGTTGACCTGGGTGCACGCAGACTGAAAATCCACCCAGAAGTCGTGTTCCGGTCCGTGAGCGTAATCCAGCCGAAAGCCATCCACACCAAACTCGAGCCAATACCGGGCAACTTCAATCAAGTAAGCCCTGGCCGGGCTGCTGTAAGCCAGGTTGAGTTTTGGCATCGAGTGCACATTGTAAAAGCATTCATACTCCGGCCATTTTTTCCACATAAAATAGTCATGGTATGGGCTTTGGAGACTTTCAACAGCCTCCTGAAAAAATGGATGCTGATTGGAGCAGTGGTTGGCCACGAAGTCCAAAATAACCTTGAGGTCATGCTGATGTGCGGTTTCTACCAGTGCTTTAAAATCATCGAGCGTTCCCATGCGGGAATTAACCTGGTAGTAATCGCTGGTGTCGTAACCATGATGCGATGGGCTGGCAAATATCGGTGTCAGCCAGACGGCATTAAACCCCATTGATTTGATCCTGGGCAGTTTTTCAGTGACACCATTCAGGGTTCCGCCAAAGGGTTTGCGCAAGTCTCCCAGCTGATGCCACGCTTTGCCCACGCCAGGATTGAACCGGTCCACAAAGATCTGGTAGATGATGGCCTTTTCGGGCCAATCGGGCGCAGGTTTATCAGCATAACAGATTGAATAATGGGTACCCTCCTGGAAGGTTCGTGCCTGCGTGTCGGCGTACACCACAGTATCTGACCCCTGCAGTTTTGCCCCGATTTTATAGCGCAGCATGGTGCCGGCTGGCTGTGGCGGCAAGGCTGCCTTCCACACCTTGAGATACGACCATAAAGCCGTCTGGAAGGTGGTTTTATGAGGAGAAACCCTGGCTTCTGTTCGGGTGCGCCATCCATCGGTCGTCAGCCACACATGAACCGACTCCACTGGCTGGTCAGCTGAGGTGCTCACCCACAGCGTGACCTCCTCGCCTGGGAGAGGTCTCCGGGGAGACCTGCGGTGGTGGTGGCGCACGCCCCGTGAGCGTTCGTTAAGCCACGCAACCGAGTTTTCAGGCTGGTCAAGGTCGCCGAAAATATGATCTGCTGGAGGTTTTGGAGAAACGGGCATAATCACCTTATTTGGATAAAAAAGGTGCCTTTACCAAACGAATGGCACAAGACACCTTTGTCAGTTTTTGTGAAGTCAACACCAGGCGTGTTGCTCCATCGGCGAAAAATCAGCCTTTCACAGCACCCTGGGTCAGGCCGCCGACGATCTGGTCCTGCAATACCAGGTAAATCACCATGATGGGCAGGGCGCTGATCAAAGCGCCGGCTGCGAAGATGCCCCACTTCTGCGAGAACATCCCCGATGTATAAATCTGAAGGCCAACCATGATCGTATACAGTTCTGTCGTTTTCAGCAGCGTCCGGGCGATGATGAAATCGCCATAGGTGCCGATAAAGCTGAGGATACCGATCACTACCAGGATTGGGCGCAGGAGAGGCAAGATCAGCTTCCAGAACACCTGCCAATCTGAGGCACCATCGACATGAGCAGATTCGTCGATATCTCTCGGGATGGTATCCATATAGCCTTTCATCAACCAGATGTTCATGCCCATTGCACCGCCCAAGTAAACGATGATCAATCCCATATGGGTGTTTAAGCCTATTGCAGGAATGATGCTCCCAAACTGGGTCAGAATCAAGAACAGCGCCACAATGGAAAGCAGGTTAGGGAATACCTGGATGAGTAAAATCGCCTTCAGCATCGTGGTGCGGCCTGCAAACCTGAAGCGGGAAAAGGCATAGGCGGCCATGGTGGTCAGGGTGAGTGTGAGGATCGTGGTGATGGTTGTGATTTTCACTGAATTCCAAAACCAACGGAAAAACGGAAAAGTCGGGTTGCCGACAAGCTGCTGAAAATTGCCGAAACCTGGGTTTTCCGGGATCAATCTTGCTGTAGCCAGGGTGCCAACAGGATTGAGCGAGGCAGAAATGATCCAAACCAGCGGGAAGACAGAAAAGATAATCAAAAACACCGCGATAATCCAGCGGATGATGACGCCCAACCGCCGCTGCCGTGACATGGACATGGGTTTTTTCTTTTTCAAGGTTGCATCAGACATTTTCACTGACCTCCTCCCACATATTGGTGAACCTGAACTGGACCAGGGACATAATGGCAATGAAGATAAAAATCACGATTGAAATCGCCGAGGCAAACCCATAGTTGACACCCCTACCGCCCTCAAAGGCCAAGTTGTACACATAGCTGATCAAAATGTCTGTGTACCCGGCCCGGGTGGAGGCACCAGGAATGGGCGGACCGCCCTGGATGAACACATAAATCAAGTTGAAATTGTTGAAGTTGAAAATGAACGAAGCAATCAGCAAAGGCCCGACAGCCACAAGCAATAATGGCAGGGTGATATTCCAGAACTTGCTCCATCCACGCGCTCCATCCACTTCGGCTGCTTCATAAATATCACTGGGAATGGATTGTAAGGCGCCGCTCGTTACAAGCATGAAGTAAGGGTAACCCAGCCACAAGTTCACGATCAAAATAGCCGCTCTTGCCCACCATTGGTTGGTCGTCCACGATGGGGCGAAGTTGAAGAGATTACGAAGCACCGTGTTTACGATACCAATGTTCTCATTCAATATGCCCCGCCAGATCAAAATGGTGATCAAACTCGGAATGGTATAGGGAATAATCAACAAAGACCTTAGGAGCTTCTTGCCGGGAAAGGTCGGGTCGCCGTATAAAATTGAAATCGCTAAACCGAGCGAAAAGGTCAGGAACACGCTCAAAAAAGCAAAGGCGAAGTTCCAGGTGAGAATGATCGTCAACGGGCCCCGTAAAGCCGGACTGGTGATGAACCTTTCAAAATTATCAAACCCGACGTTAGCCCGAAAGCCTGGGGTCAGCGTGCGCCCCTGTTGCGAAGTGTATGTGCCCTGCCGCTCAAAATAGACAATGCCAGTGACCTGGTCGGTAAAGGTATCTTCATCTTCGTCGTAAATATAACGGGGGAGCAATTCCGCTGCCTCCGAAGGCGAGCGCACTTGTATGGTCTTCTCCGGGTCGCCAAATTTGATCTGTGTCAGCAGCGTATCGGTTGCCGCCTGGATCCGGTTCAACCGGGTGTAGCCCTCAATGGTCAACGGTGCACCATCGTCATCAAGCTCGCCGACGCCAAATTCACCAGGAATTACAGGCAGGATATGCTCTTCGTAATCAGCCTCCGATTGCCTGACCAGGTTGGTATTGCCTGCCGCATCAACAATCCACAGGATATACTCTCCATCAACTGAGCGGTAGGCAACCCACTCGAAAGCACGCCCTTCTTCAGGCAAATACATCTCCCGCTGGATTTGTTCAATGGCTTGTACTTTGGTTAACAGATGGCCGTCGCCATAATTCGTGAAGGCAACATAGGTTGTATAAATGATGGGAAAGATTGCAAAGAGTAAAAGGGCTGAAAGCCCGATAGCCATCCAGCGCAAAGGGTATGCCTTGGGTACGAGAAAAACATAGGTGTTAAATGCAAAGATAATCCCAAGCACAATTGCGATCACATAAAAACCTTCCATAATCAGTTGTGCGGTGAACCATATTAAGCCTATATCCACGACGACCAGCAAAGCCACCCTGAGAAAGGATGACAATTCGAATTGTGCCTTTTTTGCTGTATTACCTAATCGTTTTCGGTCTGAATCCATTTGCCACCTCTTTATCTAATGGATAGACAAAGGAGATCAGGAATTCCTGATCTCCTTTGATAAACGAAGTGAATTGTTAAGGTGTTTCTATGGTAAGAATATTTGTTTCAGGATCGAAGGTGAAGGTCACCTCACCGTCTTCTGCCACTTCGAAGGCGTAGTTATCACCATCGGCGATACCGTCAACACCGAAGTTCACTGCCCAGCTGCCGTCCAAGGCAACTTTCACCTCATAGGAGCCTGCAGGCACGGTGAACGTACCGACATAAACACCATCGACTTCCTCGAGGGCAGTCGCTTCACAGTCCGGCTGCCAATCGCCGGGGCAACCCACAGCAGCCTGCCAGCTACCTGGCACATTGACCATGCCAGCCAGCGCACCGCCGATCAGTTCCATGATTTGATTCTGAGCGTTTGTGAGTGCTTCTTCAGCAGATAGCTCGCCCTGGATGATCAGGGAAATTGCGTCACCCCAGGCCTGCCACACACTGCCCATTTCTGCCAGCGCGGGCATCGGCATGGCTTCACTGCCAGCGGAACCGAAGGCAGCCATATCCTCATCCTCAACCAACTCGAGGGCGGGGATGTAAGCAGGCGGCCGGTTGCCGGCTTCGTACAGCTCAAACATGATCTCAGGTGTGGCGACAAATTCAGTCAGGAAGGCTTCAGCCAGAAGCTGGTTTTCACTCAAAGCGTTCACGATGAAACCCTGCACGCCCAGGAAGGGTGCGCCGCCATCAGGAAAATCTGCGATGGCATAGGGCACACCGGCTGCGCGGATGCGATCCAACGCCCAGGGGCCAGCCATCAGCCAGGGCACTTCGCCCGTCTCAAACAGTGAGTGAGCGGTGTCCCAGTCTGTATTGGAGGACATAAACCCTAAGTCAATCCATTCCTCCATCAGCTCACCGGCTGCAATCATGCCCTCGCCGCCGACGCCGACGTCGTTAGGAAGCCAGGTACCTTCAGCATCGCGGCCGAAGATGTATGCGCCCTGAGAGGTCATCAGAGGGAAGGCATCATAGGTTGTACCGGAGAGCACAAAGCCCCAATCTACATCACCTGCATCTTGCAGCTCCATACCCACCACAACCAGCTCGTCCCAGGTCTGCGGCGGTGTGTCCACGAGGTCAGTGTTGTAGAAAAAGGCCAGGTTTTCTGTTGCGTAGGGCATGCCATACAGCTGGCCATCGAAAGTGAAGGCCTCCACGGCTACATCAACGAAATCACCCGCTTTAGCGCCCAGGTCGATCGGTGCCAGCAAGCCACTGGCGACCAATTGGCCAGCCTGGTCATGGGGCACAATGGTGATATCAGGTCCCTCACCGGCGGGAGCAGCGATGATGAATTGGTCACGAATATTGGCGACCTCTTCAATGATCACTTCCACGTTGTATTCGGCCAGAAAGGCTTCTGCCAGCGGTGCCAAAATAGCTGAACGGGTGTCATCAGCCCAAATCCGTAGAGTCGCATCCGGTTGAACCGCAGGTTCTTCAACCACAGGCTCTTCAACGACCGGCTCTTCGACTTCAGGCTCCTCAACTACAGGTTCTTCGACAACCGGTTCTTCAACCACGGGCTCTTCGACGGCCGGTGTCTCAGCAGGCCCGCATGCGCTGAGCACAATGCTTGCAATCATGATGATTGCGATTAGAATAAATCTTTTCTTCATTTCAAACTCCTCATCTTAATTTGTTGATTACGTGCCTCATCTTGCGAGGACGTTGAAGAACAGCCTTGCTTCATTCTACAGGTTTGAACACCTGCTCAAGGTGATCGCTAACTGCAGAATACGTCGCTAACTGATCTTCGGGTAATTTTTCAAGCAATTGATCAATGTGATTAGTATAAGCTGTATTCACCTCCTTAAATAAAGCAGATCCTTTTTCAGTAAGATAGAGATTAAAACTTCTGTGGTCGGTGGTGTTTTGTCGGCGGGTCAGCAGATTTTCCCTTTGCATTGCTCTCACGACCCGTGATATGTTTCCCCTGGTGCACAACATCAACTCGCTCAACTCAATGCCATTCAGCCCAGGTTGATTATTTACATGCATTAAAATATAAAAACGGGGTACCGTCAAATCAAACTGTGCTAATAACCCCTTCTCCTGGCAGTCGATATGCAGGAAAATCGATTTGAGCGAATAGTACAAGTTTCGGGCTTTATCGTCCATCAGCAAGCCTTGACCTTTTCACCAACCGAACTCATTAGTTGATAGGTAAACAATATAATCGGATATCAAGAAGATGTCAAGTGAGTTGCTTGTCAAACAATATTATTTTAATATTTTCCTGTCTTATTCTCAACACTTTTTACAGACTCACTTTTTAAAGACCTGATTTATATAGTATGATTAATTCAACCAAAGGTCTTCTCAGGGATAGCCATGGCCGCATATCAAAAAGCACTGCTTTTCTATAATCCAAAATCAGGGCACAGCAATGCGGATCAAGACTGTAAACTGATCAAAACCCACTTCTCAAAGCACAATATCTCCCTGGACACAATCGTTGTTCCCAAACCCCATGATGAATTGCAGGCCATTGTAGAAAAGGCCATTTCTGATGGCATTCGCCTGTTTGTTGCGGCCGGCGGCGATGGCACGGTCTCAATGGTTAGCTCTCACTTGGTGGGGAAAGATATCCCTATCGGGATCATCCCACTGGGAACGGGTAACCTGCTCGCAAAAGTTCTGCGCATCCCCCAAAAACTTGACCAAGCGTTGGAATTGATCACCTCCGAGAAGAATACCCTCACGAAAATCGACACTTTTAAGCTGAACGACCGCTATTTTTTGATGAATGTGAGCATTGGTGTCTCACCCAATATTATGGAATCGGTGAACTCCCAGCAGAAACAGCAGCTCGGTTTCTTTGCCTACCTTGTCAATTTCATCCAGCAGATCCTGGGATTAAAAATGCATCGCGTTTACATCGATTGCGACCATAAGAAATATGCCTTCCAGGCGTCTGAAATCCTCATCACCAACATCGGCACTGCGGGTGTTGAACCGCTCACCTGGTCCGAAGACATCCTGCTGAATGACGGCTCTATGGATTTGCTTATTTTTCGAGCCGCAAATTTATGGGATATCCTCGGTCTGCTGATTTCGGTCTTTGCGAAAAAGGGAAAATTTAACCCCATCGTAGAATTCATGAACGTGCAAAGTTATTGCCGGATCGAAAGCCAATCACCCTTGCGCACCCAAGCAGACGGCGATGTGGTAGGCGAAACGCCCTTCGAGATCTTTGTGGTCCCCGCTTCATTATCGATTATTGTTGGAAAAGATTGTCCACTAAACCAAACAGAAGGAGAATGAAAAAATGAAACCTTACAAATACATCATCATTGGCGGCGGGATGACCGGTTTCTCAGCCGTAAAGGGCATTCGGGAAAACGACCCCGACGGCACCCTTGCCATGTTTACAAAAGAACCCTACCAACCTTACGATCGCCCACCGCTAACAAAGGGGCTGTGGGATGATAAAGAAGTAGAAAGCATCGAGCATCCCCTGGATGAATATCATGTGGACTTGTTCTTGGAAACTGCTGTGGAGAGCATCTCCCCAGAGAATGATCAGGTTACAACCGAAACAGGAGAAGCATTCAGCTACGAAAAACTGCTGATCGCCACAGGCGGTGACCCCATCCATCTGCCAGACGCGCCAGAAGAGGTCATTTACTACCGAACCCGGGCAGACTTCCATCAATTGGAGCAATTGACCGAACAAAAGTCCGACTTATGCATCATCGGCGGAGGTTTTATCGGCTCCGAGCTGGCTGCCGCTTTGGCGAAAAATGGCAATCAGGTCACAATGATCTTCCCCGAGCATGGTATTTCAGGCGCAATCTTCCCGCAGGATTTGTCCGACTATATGGTTAACTACTATCAAGAACAGGGAGTGGAGGTCCTCAGGGACAAACTCGTGGATGCCCTTAAGAAAGAGGGCAGCGATTATGAAGTTCACTACCACGACATCAACAACGATCAGGCCGCCCATGCCCATTTTGATGCGGTGATTGCAGGGCTCGGTATCCGGCCCAACACAATGCTGGCAGAGAAGGCGGGCATTCCCACCGATGATGGCATTGTGGTTAACTCATTCCTGCAGACAAACTTCGCCAATGTGTTTGCGGCGGGCGATGTCGCCAACTTTATCCTTAAACCCCTCGGTGAACGTATGCGTGTCGAACACGAGGACAACGCCAAGGCCATGGGCTTCCGGGTGGGTCAAAATATGTCCGGTGAGCTATCGCCCTACGACCATTTCCCATTCTTCTATTCCGATTTGTTCGATTACGGCTATGAAGCGGTTGGCGTGATCAGCGGAAATATGGACATTTATGAAGATTGGCTGGAGCCATTCAAAAAGGGGACAGTGTTCTACCTCAAAGACGACCGGATTCGCGGCTTGCTGTTCTGGAATCTGTGGGACAAAGTCGACGAAGGACGGGAGATCATCAAATCCGGAAAAACCTACCGGAAGGATCAGCTTAACGGGATGTTCAAGTAACCCATCTGAATGAGATTGCCCATCCTTAAGAAATAGTGATTAATTTAGTGGTGACATGATCGAAATTGAGAATCCTGAACAGGTTAACCACAACGCGCTGCCCGGCCATGCCTGGTTCCTGCCTTACGAAGACCCGAGCGAGTCCGTTCCGCATTACCCTGTCGATTCCCCCCGAGTGATGATGCTCACCGGCACCTGGAAATTCGCGTTTTATCCATCGCATAACGCCCTGCCAATGGATATTGATGAAATATTCAAGGTAGGAATTGATCCAGACACCCTCGAAGTGCCAGGCTGCTGGGAGCTGCAGGGGTACGACCGGCCTCAATACGTCAATATTACCTACCCATTTCCGGTGGACCCTCCCCATATCCCAGGCAATAATCCCACAGGGGCGTACCAGCGGGTATTTACCCTTCCGCAAGCGTGGCAGGGTAAGGCGGTCAACCTGGCCTTTCTGGGCGTTAGCAGCGCCTTCGATGTGTATTTGAATGGCGCCTATGTCGGTGGTGCCAAAGGAAGCCACCTGACCCATGAATTTCACCTGAATCCCTATCTGCGGTTTGACGCATACAACACTATCACTGTTGTGGTCTATAAATGGTCAGACGGCGCTTATCTCGAAGACCAGGATATGTGGTGCCTGCATGGCATCTTCCGTGAGGTTTACCTGACCGCGCGGCCGCTGATCCACTTGCAGGATATCAGCATTCAGGCCGATTATGACCCTGACATTGTTCAAGGCAAGCTGCAGGTCGCCTTCTGCACGAATCAAACATTCGGCCTGCCGCTCAAGGTCTCGCTCACTGACCCGTCAGGAAGGGAGGTATTCAACTGCACCGCCTCGTCACAGCAAGGGATCAGCGTACAACTCCAAAACATCAAGGGCTGGACAGCGGAAATGCCTTACCTCTACACCCTGCGAATTGCCACTCTCGATGAGCAGGGCGCCATCCAGGAGGTGATCGGCTTCCAGGTCGGTTTCAGGCACATCGCTATCGCTGATGGGCAATTGCTGCTCAACGGCAGGCCGATTACGCTCAAAGGTGTGAACCGGCACGAGTTTGACCCTGACACAGGCTGGACGGTTTCACCCGAGCGCATGGAGCAGGATATCCGCCTGATGAAACGACATAACATCAATACTGTGCGCAACAGTCATTACATCAATCACCCCTACTGGTATCACCTTTGTGACGTGTATGGCATCTACCTGATCGACGAAGCCGATCTCGAAACCCATGGCATGGACCTGACCGGGAACCGGTCTGCCCTTTCCGGGTCGCCTGATTGGGCACAAGCTTTTCTATATCGCGCAGAGCGGATGGTTTCTGCAAACAAGAATCATGCCTCCATTATCATCTGGTCCCTTGGCAATGAGGCAGGATTTGGGGATAACCACCAGAAAATGGCGGATTATATCCGCAAAGCCGACTCCTCCCGACCCGTGCATTACGAGGGTGCCGGAACCGCCGACGCCGTGGATTTGGTCAGTGTTATGTACCCCAGTGTTAAGGAACTGAAAGCAGCGGGTGAAAACAAGGCAAGTGACCCCCGGCCGTTTTTCATGTGCGAATATGCCCACGCGATGGGCAACAGCCCTGGAAGTCTACGCGAATACTGGCAATTAATTGAGCATTACCCCCGTTTAATCGGCGGGTGCGTCTGGGACTGGGTTGATCAGGGCTTGCGCCACTACCCGCCTGATGGCGATTCGACTTTCTTTTACGGCGGTGATTTTGGGGATTTCCCGAATGACGGTAACTTTTGCATTAACGGACTGGTCAACCCCGACCGTGAACCCCACCCAGGCTTGTACGAACTCCAATATTGGCTTCAGCCCGTAAAGGTACTAGGCCTTGATCTGGCGAAGCGCCGAGTCACCATCGCCAACCGTTACGATTTTCTCGACCTATCGCATCTCAGGGGTTTTTACAATCTCAAGGCAAACGGCAAATCAAAAGCATACGGCGAATTAAGTCTGGATTGTGTCCCTTCCAGTGCTGAAGGGATTGTGACTCTCCCTGAGTTTCCCACTGTCTTCCCGGAAGATGCGGAATGCTGGCTGGAATTCACATTCTCACTACGGGAAGCCACGCCCTGGTCAGATGCGGGTCGCGTTATTGCCAGGGAACAAATACTCATCAGTGCTCCCAAACAGAGGGCTAATTTCAGGCGAGAAAGTTTGGCGCCCTGGCATGTGGATCAACGTGGGTACGCCCTGGAGATTGAAAACGAACACCAAACAATTCAATTCAGCCTTTTGGATGGATGGATTGAAGGTTGGCGGGTCGATGGCATACAAACTTTGGTGTCGCCTTTGGCTGTGAACCTCTGGCGCGCCCCCACCGACAATGACGTACACATTGCGCAGGAGTGGCGTCTGGATGGTCTGGACCGGACCTCACTATTTCGACATCAATCGACCTGGGAAAAGGGTATGGATGGGACTTTAACCCTGACAACCAAGGGTAAACTGGCTGCCGATGGTACCCAACCCAAAGCGGATTGTGTAATCCGATACGTTTTTCAGCCTGGGGGTGTTCTTGAGGTTGACCTGGATTTCACCCCCATAGACATCCTCACCCGCCTGCCCCGGCTGGGCTTCACAACCCGCTTGAACCAGGCCTACAGCACGGTTAGCTGGTTTGGACGCGGCCCTCACGAGAGTTACAGCGACCGTAAGGATTCCGCCTTTGTCGATCGGTATACAGCAAGTACTCGAGACCTTTTTCATCCATATCTCAGACCGCAGGAAAATGGCAACCGCTCCGACGTGCGCTGGGTGCAATTCACGGGTAAGGGCGTACCACCTCTAAAGGTTCTCGGCCAACCCCTGCTGAACTTCAGCGTGCATCACTGCTCACTTGAGAACCTGTCCAGCGCAGGCCACACCAACCAGGTTGTGTGGGAACCCGCCCCGTACGTTTACATCGATTTTGCCCAAACCGGCCTGGGCAGCAATGCCTGCGGCCCTGACACGCTGCCCCAATATCGACTGACGCCGGAACCGTGTCACTTCCGCTTCGTAGTGCTAACCCAACACGAGCAAGCGGGGTAATTTCCTGTGCGGATCAACGCAATTACTCAGAAATGGATGATCCTGTTTGCCATAGCGCTCATCCTTGGCCCGGGTTGCAATCCACAGCCATCCAGCCCAACAGTCACAGCCACGCCTGAAGCCACGGCTACAAAATCGACAGCCACCATCACCCCAACATATACGCCTAGCCTGTCGCCCACACACATCACCCCTTCACTGACCCCCACCATGACTCCAACCAATCCAATGGACGGATGCAAACAGCCTTCGAATCAATATGAACGCATCTCGATCAACGGTCATATGCTCAACCTGCGAACGTACGAGATGCTCGAATATGCCGCAGCCTTATACGGCGGCCAGATTGATATCACCGGCGACGCGATCACCCAGGGTTCCTATACGAGCGCAGTCGAAGCCAGTTTCGGCACCCATGCCGGCGGGGGTGCTGTGGATCTCTCAGTGATGATCCCCGGGACCTATACCATTCACGAAGCGGATATTGAGCCCCTGGTCCGGGCCCTGCGCCTGGCAGGGTTTGCCGCCTGGTATCGCGACTTTGACGAACTGTATGATGGCTCACCCGTCCACATCCACGCCATCGCCATAGGCGACCAGGAGCTATCCTTTGCTGCCCGTCAGCAATTGACCGGACCGCATGGCTACTTTTTGGGTTTCAACGGCCTCCCTGCAAACCCCCAGCGGGACCCCCACGGCTGGCCAACCCTGTGCGATTGGATGATCGAGCTGGGTTACCCCGCCGAAACCGCCACACCCAAGCCAGAGGAGTGAGCCAATCTCGCCAAACTTGGATAAGCTTCCCATAATCGCTTGACAAAGCGTATTTAATGTCCTAAAATGCTAGTCCTGATGCGGGGTAGAGCAGTGGTAGCTCGTCGGGCTCATAACCCGGAGGTCCTTGGTTCGAATCCAAGCCCCGCTACTTAAAAAGGCCACCAATACCGGTGGTCTTTTTTCTTGTTCAGGCTGCCTATTTTGACAACGCCAATTCTTTACCTTAAGCGTACATTGAAGCACACATTCACCGAACCTGGATGCCAAAGCCCCTTACGCATATTCCCGGCAGAAGCTGAATCTGCGTTCAGGAATAAATGGTCGCATTACCTGCGTGATATAATCACATCGAACGCGGGCAATCATACCGAGGAGATGGAAATGTTCAGTCCAGCAATCAGTGCACTCTGGCTCACGGCGGGATACCTGATCCTGCTAATTTTGCTGGGGATATTTACATCTAAACTGGCCCAAATGAAAGGCCTCCCCGTCAGACCAGGTTACTTGGGGGCGGTTTTCTGGCTGCTGGGGTTAGTTTTTTATTTCATTCTTGCCCAGGTTGGATCGCCTGATGCGCTGATCCTGATCATAATCAGCATTGCAGCGCCGTTGTTTTACTTGATCAACCTGACTGTCATTCTCCTCGAGAAAAAGCACGCATGGATCGACCCTGAATACAAAACGAAAGGGCTCAGAATCCTGGTGATCTTTATGGTGATCCTCGCTGTTTATGTTACCGGTCTTTTGATCGCATAACTTGCTTGCGAGATGAATCCTTCCGAATATCCTGCACATCCTTGGTGTACAAAATCAATCAAGTTAGTCCTAGCAACAGAAATTAGAATGGGACAACGCTATCTTTTCTGGCCAACGTGACTTTATTTGTGCTTTTGAGTTTGGCCGGGTCTCTGTTTGCCGTGATTGGCAGCCTGGTCAGCGCCTTAGCCTACCAGGGCAAGAAGGATGAAAGGTATTCACCGCTGAACCACTTTATTTCAGAATTGGGTGAAGTCGGAGTCTCAAAACTGGCCTGGGTGTTCAACCTGGGATTAATCCTCAGCGGCCTTTCATTGGTTCCCGCATGCATCAGCTTGGGCTTGCTTATTCCTGGCTTCCTCTCCAAACTCGGCATGGTCACCGGACTGATCGCTGCGTTAAGTTTATCCCTGGTCGGCGTGTTCCCCATGAACAACCTCAAACCACATGGCATCGCATCAGTGACCTATTTTCGTTCCGGCCTGCTGATGGTGGTGACCTTTTCAATTGCGATCGCAATCCAGCCGCAGGCTAACCCCATCCTCCCCCGCCTGTACAGCCTGGCCGGGCTGCCCGCAGTTGTTGCATTCAGTAGTTTTCTGATCTTGATGCGTAAAGCTGAGTCAGTCACCCACAATCCGCTCCAGCCGACGATGGAAACGCGGCCAAGGGTATGGTTGATGACCGTGGTGGAATGGTCCATCTTTCTGACTATCATCCTCTGGTTCCTGTTGATTGCCACAGGGTTAGGAATGTGAAGGCATTTTATCCTGACCCAAATGGTAATCGAGATGCTGGCTATAATTTCATTATTACCGTATCATTTCATTGAGCGCTGAGATCCTCGGGTCACGCTTTGCTTGTTAGCTATCCTTTAATCCCCAAACCACATGAAACCATTTTTTAATGGGTTGAAAATTATTAGTTCGAACTAATGGTCGCTTCGGCTTATCACTCATTTAGTAAGTGGGGTATGTTATAATGAAATCTAAGAGACCCAGAAGATAAATCTCTCTTAGGAAAATTCATAGCCATTTGATTACCTCAAACAAGACTCGATAACCGAAAGGACTGACATGCCAAAATTAGAGAATGTTGAAGGTATCGGTGAAGTATATGCTGCCAAACTGCGTGCGGCAGGGATTGGAAGCATCCCTGTTTTGCTGGAAACAGGCAGCACCCCTAAAGGTCGCCGGGAGATCGCTGAAAAAACCGGCATCAGCGGTAAGCTCGTTCTGACATGGGTCAACCATGCTGACTTAAAGCGCATCAAGGGTGTCGAGCGACAGTATTCCGAACTGCTCGAAGCCTCTGGTGTCGATACAGTGGTTGAGCTCGCACAAAGGAACCCGGAGAACCTGCACCAGAAGATGCTGGAGACGAATAAAGAAAAACGACTTGTCAGACGCCCTCCCGCCTTATCGATGGTTCAGGATTGGGTCGACCAGGCCAAGAAACTGCCCCGCGTGATTCATTACTAAATCACCGTCCTCTGCTGGGACAACCAACCTCACCAGGTAGCAAATCGAAATATTGGTGATATTAACCTATCACCAATAATTTCTTTTTTCGGATGGCTAAAGGGGAGCTCAACCGAGTGGCGGCGCGCATCCACAGAATGCCTGTAACCCAACCCTCCGCCTTTTCCTGTGAAGATTAATATATTATTAATTGCTAGAAAACTCGGTGTTGAATTAATCGATAATCCTTGTTACACTTAATCAGAAATATTCATCACATAGAAACGGAGAGTAAAATGGCATATTCATTTACAAATTCAAAGGGCAAAACCTACTTTTTACATTGCAAGAAGGTGGAATCAAAATCTGGCAGTACACGAGATCTGTACTACTTCGCTGGAGATCTAAGACCTGAGTTCGCAGTTGATGAAGTACCCGCCGGCAAACATGTCGTTGAAATGACCTCCGGGCTGCCCGTGCTCAAAAAGGACTGAACACCTGCGGAAGTGATCTGAAACCAAATTCAGAATCACACAGTGAAACAATCGAACCCCTGACGAAGGTCATCCCCGATCAACAAATCGGGCGAACCTGTCAGGGGTTCGTTTTGTAGCATCGTGGCGAATTACCCCCTTTAGAGTCTTAATCCATCCGTTCAGTTTTTTACTTACGGCTCGCGTTGATCACTACGGGCGATGGCAACCATCGCCTCCAGGGCAATCTGGATCATCGCTTGCTCACCTTTGTAATAATCGTCCATGCCCCATGCCGGCTTGATCTCCTGATTCGTCCCATCCGAGGTGTATAATGCGCCGGTTCGAAACCCGCGATACTGGCCGACAATGAAGAGCGTGTCGCTCTCCATTTCAATGCTGACCATGCCTGATTGCTTGAGAGTGGCTGGGTCTATTACTTCTTGTGGCGCATAAAACGCGTCTCCCGCCACACCCACACCAACTTCGAAGGGGACCTCTAACCGCTCGGCCGTCTGGACAATTGTTTCTAACACCTTGAAGGTCGGTACAGCTGGAAATTCAAGCGGCAGGTAACTGAGTGAGGTCCCGCCTGTGCGCACAGTTCCGCTGGCGATGATAACATCTCCCGGCCTTTGGTGGTCCTGGAAAACGCCGCAGGAACCGACCCGGATAAATGTGTCCGCACCGAGATGGGCCAGTTCCTCCAGGCAGATCGCCACAACCGGCCCGCCCATGCCCGTCCCACAAGATGTCATCTGGATGCCATGATAGGTGCCCGTGTAGACCATTATCCCGCGCTCTGAACTGACCAGCTCGGGGCTGTCAAACGACTCTGCAATGCGGGCTGCCCGCCGTTGATCGCCCGGACAAAAAACATACCGTGCTATCTGTTCGGGCTCACATTTGATATGAAATTCCATTCTGCTCTCCTTTTGTGTGGTTCAGCCCTGGATGATGTTACCAGGGCGCAATCTGGATCATCGCTGGGTGACAAAACCGATCACTCAAAAGCCATTTTGAACAACTCGAAAAACCGTTTCTTATCGACTTTGCGGACAATCTGCACATTCGGAGCTTGCCCAGTGGTATCAAACCAGTCCACGACTGTCATGCCGCGAGTCAGGCTGCCATGGCGCTCAATTTTCACAAATTTCTTCTCCATTTCAAGAACAATTTCGGGCTCCATTAAAACAGCCATAGCCAGCGGGTCAGCTGCGAAGCTCACACCGCCGGTAAACCGGGATTTCAAGAATGCGAGCAGATTATGGGTCACCTGCTTTAAAAAGACACTGCGAGGATTGCCAAGTTCCATCCAGTTTTCCAGCATGTCAAGGGGCACAGCATGATCAACGGTTGCCTCCCAGGACACCATGGTCAAACCTGGCCAATGGTCAAACACCACTTTGGCAGCATCTGGGTCTGCGAAAAGGTTGAATTCTGCAGGCAGGTTTTCCGTATTGCCCTGCGCCAGGTAAGCACCGCCCATCACTACCAGGCGATTGAAATATTTTGGCAGTTCTGGCTCAAGGTGTAAAGCCAGGGCAAGGTTTGTCAGCGGGCCGATCGCGATCAGCTCCAGCTGATTCGGATTTTCGCGTGCCATGCGGATCAAGGCCAGTGCGGCATGTTCAGCCTCTGTTTTACGGTCAGATGCTGGGATGCCCGCATCGCCCAAGCCATCTTCGCCGTGGACAAAGCTGGCGTTCGGTGCGCTTTCAACCAAACCGCCTGGCGAGCCGCTGTATACCGGGATCTGCCCCGCACCCAGGACATCCAGGACCTTCAGCGCATTGGCTGTGGTTTGCCCGACGCCTACATTGCCGCACACTGTGGTGATCGCCTCAATCACCACGTCCGGATGCTGGTAGGCCATCATGATAGCCTGTGCATCATCGATACCTGGATCGCAATCTATGATTATTCGCTTCATACTTCTCCTTTGTTGATCGTCAGCAGCACCTGTTGTAGTTTTCATCCAGTGACCGATTACGGCCACGAGACCCACAGACAGGGATTTGATATCGGTTGAACTGATTCTATCAGAAGTGTTTGGTTTTATCAGAATTTGTGACGGCAACAATTGTCTCTTTCCATTTACGCCAAACAAAATTTCAAAAAATTATCTGCCATTCCGATAAAAAGTGATTCCCCCGCTCGTTATCGGGTAAAAGCTAACCAAATTAATGGATTGTGAATAATTTTTATGGTATCCTTAGCTGCGTTAACCCTATTCGGGAACAACGGGAAGTAACGCCAATCTCTTAAAAATGATCTAAAGCGCATATATTTCTGAGGAGACACATGAAATCCATCCTAAAAATTTCTGTTAACCACGCAGCCGGACTGCACGCGCGACCCGCCTCGCTATTTGTTCAGACCGCCAATAAATTCACCAGCGACATTACTGTGCATAATCTCACCAGCAACAGCGCTCAAGCCAATGCAAAGAGCATATTAAGGGTCCTGACCCTGGGTGTGATGCAGGGGAACGAGATTGAGATCGTTGCTGAAGGCGAAGACGCGGAACAGGCTACCGAAGCCTTAAAGGCATTGATCGAGGACAACTTCGGCGAAGCATGAAACGACGCGAAGTGTGTCCTGTCTGGCGCGCCATTTTGCAATTATCCACACGACACCTCACTCCCTCAACAGACTATCTATAAAATAATAAAAGCCCCCCATTTTCCTGGGGGGTCAGTGCCAATTCTGACTGAGAAGCTGTTGCGCTCATGCAGTTTCCTTGTTTTAACTTCTCAGCCCGGATGAGGGTTCAATCCCGACCGGTTATCATTTAGCGAAAATCTCGATTTCGCTGGCGCATCTTCCTGATGGCTTTTTTCTTCGCAATCCGCCGCTCCTCACTTTTTGATGTAAAGAAGCGCCTTTTGCGATGCTCAGAAAGGACTTTTGACCTGGTCACTTTTTTTCTAAAACGTCGCAACAGCTGGTTGAATGATTCATTATCGCGTTTTTTTACTTTTACCAAATCCTACTCACCTCCTTTAATCGTTCAGTAGCATCATTTTCGCAAGACAAACGGCTTTAGGTCGGGATTGAACACCTTGGTTTACTTTCGTCTGCCGTTATCCAGGCGATGATACCTAACTGGAGTGTGGAAACAATGCCTTTAAGTGCAGTTCAGTTCAATCAACATTGACCTTCCACCCCCAAGCATACAGGATTATACCCGCCCCGTGAAATGCCCGCAAATTTATGGATACCCCCTACCAAAAAGCCTGAACGGAGAGCCCGAAGCGTTGTTCGAGGTCTCGTGCGATGCCTTCGAGTTTTTTAGGATCAACCGGCAAAACCAAATCTGTCGCTGCGGGCCGTTCGACGGTGTAGATATGGATTTCTGAGGGACGTAACTCGGCTAATGTGCTTGCCCAGGCTTCATAAGCTGCGCCGCGCAGATTGGAGGGCTCACCCTCAAACAACAGGCTTTGAATGATCAGGTTGGGCACCCTTTTTAAGCCCGCGACGATTTCGTGAAAATCAACACCAACCCCAGGCCGGTTGATGGCGCGGAAGGTTTGGGCATCACCTGCGTCCAACTTCATCATCGGCGCCTCCATTAATCGAATAACAGATCTCAGTTGAGGGTCAACTACGCGGGAAGCATTGGAAAGCAGCGCGATTTTGGCTTCCGGCCTGTAACGGTTGCGCAGCTCATACACACCCTGTGCAATAAAAGCAAAATCAGGGTGAAGGGTGGGCTCGCCATTGCCAGAAAAGGTCAGATATTCGATCGTGCGTGGTTTTCTAAGCGCTTTTTCAACAGCGGAAAGCACAGCGTCGACCGATGGGAAAAGGTTTACCTCATTGGTTTCTTCCCAGACCTTCGCTGGCCCATACTGGCAATAGACACAATCAAAGGAACACAACTTCTGGTGTGTGCTCAACAGATTGATGCCCAAAGAACGTCCTAACCGCCTTGAAAAAACTGGACCGTAGATGATGCTGGTCTGTAAGGGTATACCCGCCATGCACTCTCCTTATGCCTGTTTACTTCGAAGTGAACCTGTCGAATGATTTTACTCTGAAGGTATTAAACAAGAAAAGGCTATGTTCGATAGCCTTTTTTTGTCCTCTTGAAAAACTGCATTCTTACAGGTAATTGCGTAACCGGCTTTGGTTCTGCGGGCTGCGCAGCTTCCTGAGGGCTTTTTGCTGGATTTGGCGGATCCGTTCTCGGGTTACGCCAAAAATCTCACCCAGTTCCTTCAGTGTGTGGCTGCGGTTGCCCTCCAGGCCGAAGCGCAATTTGATGATGCTGGCCTCCCGCTCCGACAATTCGCTGAGGGCATGAACGATGTCCTCTTCCAGAAGACGCTGCTGGACTGAATTGAAGGGAACCACTGCATTTTCGTTTTCGATGAAGTGTATCAGTTCGCTTTCGCCATCTTCACCCACCGGCTCGTCGAGGGAAATGGGCAGCCGTGCATAATGGATCAGTTGACGCAGTTCCTCAACATCCTGGTCTACATGCTCCGAGATTTCTTCCAGGGTGGGCTGACGGCCAAGCTGCTGTGACAGGTCACGGGTGACATGCCGCACTTTTCGCAGTCTGTTGCTCAAGTAGTTGGGCAGCCGAATGGTGCGTTCCTTTTGGTTAAGGAAGCGCAGCACGGAGCGGCGGATCCACCAGGTGGCATAGGTGCTGAACCGGTTTCCGCGGGTGTAATCGAACTTATCCACAGCCCGGATCAACCCGACATTGCCCGCCTGGATAAGATCCAGGAAGGAGGACCCGTACCGTCGGTACTTCTTCGCAATACTGACCACCAGGCGAATGTTAGCTTTGATCAAATATTCACGTGCCTCTTTCCCCTCTCGGATCATCCGCTGAATTTCTTCGATATTCTCAATTTCACCCTCAGCATCGATCATCGTTTGACGGGCGTGCCGCCCGAGTTCCATTTTCTTGGCCAGGGTGATTTCTTCTTCCCGGGTGAGTAATGGAACCCGGCTCATTTCGTTCAGATACAGGCTGACAGAATCGTCAGAGGTGATCCCTGTGTGGTCCGAGATGTGCTCTTCATAATCCATTTCCATTTCATCTTCGTTTTCATCAAACAAGGATGTCATGGTGTTATCTGCTGGTGTTTCTTCAGAATAGTTTAGATTTGTCATGTTTAGGTTTGCTCCTGTCTACCTTTGCCCATTCAGATGATTTTTGCGAACTCTGGTGAAATGGGTGTCAAGCGTAAAAAAATCCATTGACTGGAATGCCATTGCGTCAATGGGCTATAATCAACTTCCTATACTCCTTAGAAGGGTTATAGTATATATTTCTTACCAATATTATAGCCGATTTTCTCTAATAATATACCAGTCTTATGTTAATATCTTATAAACATTTCAAAAATATCCAGAATTTTTTGCTTTCTAAGGACATTAAATCAAATCTGCTGCATGATGTCAATATAAAGTACAGGGTTTTTTTTCATTTTAAGAGAAAATCGGACGTTACCGGGTCTCAGGAATCACCTCATTAGAGACAACCAAATTATGGTAACTGTTTACACCGATCACTTGGGATTCATTCAGCCTGGCCCAGACCTACCCCATCGAGAGATAAGCCGCATTGTGTGCAGCGGCCTTCACGGTCAAGCCCGGACCTTTTGACAGCATAATACTGGCGGTTGATCAGATCCTGGCCGCAAGACTTGCAGCGTGTGCTATCCCGCCCGTACAGATTCCCGATGTAGACATAGTCCAGGCCCAGCTTCTCACCCATTTCCCTGGTCTTGAAGAGGATGCTTTCCGGTGTGGGCTCGGTATGCGTCATTTCATACTGCGGGTAAAATCGGCTCAGGTGCCAAGGGGTTTCTGGCCCCAGGTCTTCAAGGATAAACGCGGCCAGAGTCTTAAGCTCATCCTCATCGTCATTTATCCCTGGAACGATTAATGTGGTGACCTCCAACCAGACACCCATAGCTTTCATCATCCGGCAGCTCTCCAGCACGGGTTCAAGCCTGCCACCCATCAGCTTACGGTACGGTTCGTCCCGAAAGGCTTTGATATCCACGTTGGCGGCATCCAGGTAGGGCTGGATCACCTGCAGCATTTCAGGAGTCATAAACCCATTGGAGACGAAGACATTCTTCAACCCTTCTGTTTTCGCAAGTATGGCTGTGTCCAGCGCGTATTCGAAGAAAATGGTCGGTTCTGTGTAGGTGTACGCTATCGAGCGGCAGCCACTACGAAGCGCGTCTCTAACGACGTCTTCGGGTGGGATTCTCTGCCCATGAGGCAGCTGCATCAGCTTAGGCATCTGAGAAATTTGCCAGTTCTGGCACCACTTACAGCGGAAGTTGCATCCTGGCATCGCAATTGAAAAGGATTGGGACCCCGGATAAAAATGGTACAGCGGTTTTTTCTCAATCGGGTCGACATTTTTTGAGATCAAATTGCCATACACCAGGGTGTATAAATGGCCTTCCCGGTTTTCCCTCACCCGGCAAATCCCGCGATTGCCCTCTCGAATCTTGCAGCGGTGCGCGCATAAATTGCATTGCACCAGGCCTTCCCCGAGTTCATCGTATAATAAAGCATCATGCAGCATCACAAACACCTTTCAAACACTGTTCCTATGGTTAATCTTATGCGAAACCCGGTGAAAATTCAATAAAACAAGGCAGTGATGAAGATGACATACCAAATTGCTTTAGTTCAGTTCAAACCCCTCCGCAAAAACGTAATAGCCAACATCCGAAAGATCCAAAGTTTGCTAACGGGCATTACGGCTGACCTGGTCGTTCTGCCCGAGCTGGCCAATTCTGGTTACCTATACGAAGATTCGGCTGAACTCAAACCCTACTCTGAACCCAGTGATGGCAGCGGCGAGTTCCTCGGCAGCCTGATTCAACTTTCCAAGTCAACCGGGGGGATGATTGTTGCAGGGTATGCCGAATTGGATGGGGACAAAATTTACAACTCGTCAGCCGCAGTGAGCCCAACGGGCACGGCTGAAAATTACCAAAAAACACATTTGTACGCAGATGAAAAATCATTGTTTCAGCCCGGTCAAACTGGCTTTAAGGTTACAAACTGGCTGGGCGTCAAAATCGGGATGATGATCTGCTTCGATTGGATCTTTCCGGAAGCAGCACGAACACTGGTCAGCCTTGGTGCACAGATCATCGCGCATCCGGCCAACCTTGTGATGCCTTATTGCCAAAACGCGATGATCACCCGCTCGATTGAAAACCGGGTCTTCACCATCACCGCCAACCGGATTGGCAGTGAGCATCTTAATCAAACCCGCCTGCAGTTCACGGGTGCGTCTCAAATGACTAATCCATCCGGTGAGATCCTTTATCGAGGGCCAACGGACACAGAGACTGTGCACATTGCTGCCATCGACCCCGACAAGGCGCACAACAAACGCATTTCTGCCAGAAACGATCTCTTCGAAGACAGGCGCCCAGAGATGTACAATATCAACTGATCAGTCAAAGCTCAGAAAAACGATAGGTATCACTAAATCAAAAGAACCAGCCCTTACAGGGCTGGTTCTCTTAATTTTTATGAGATGCTATGGGTTTATGCGCCGAATTTCTCCAAGCGGCCAGCGTTTGCCATCGCCAAAGCCATCAAGTCATACGCAGGGAAGCGCACACCCAAGCCACCGCCACGGCAGGCTCCTTCGCCAAATGTGGAGATGCCATCAGGCCGGATCAGTTTTGAATAAAATAAGACGGGAACCGGGTGCCAGCTGTGTTGCTTCATCAAGCACGGCGTGCTGTGGTCTCCGGTGATGATCAAAACCGAAGGGTCAAGAGCCAAAATTCGCGGGAGCAAAGCATCAACGGCTTCGATCTCGTGAACTTTCTTCTCAAAATCGCCATCTTCACCGTAGCTGTCGGTTTTTTTAATGTGCACAAAGAAGAAATCGTATGCATCCCAGTTTTGCTCCAGGATATCTATCTCCTCTTCTATGGATTTTGCTGCCGGTGGGCTGACCATCCCGACCAGTTTGGCCACGCCACGGTACATGGGGTACATGGCAATCGCTATCGCATTCAGGTTCAGTGCGTCAGGGAACTTTGGCCAGTCCGGCAATTGGGCAAAGCCACGAAGCAGAAACATATTCGCCGGGGATTCATCTGCCAGAACAACCTCCGCCTGCCGCACAAACTCCTGCACGACCTCCGCAGCCTTTTCCGATTGGCTGTCTAAAGCACGTGCTGGCAGCGGTTTCTTGCCAACCACCTGAGGATCGGTCTCCTGAATGTTTGCGGATAAGCCCTCACCCCGGATCACCAGCAGGAATCGATATTCTTTGACCGGTTCGAGAAAGATTTCTACCCCGGGAATGCTGACGTTTTCGCGCAGCAGCTTACATAGGCGCTCGGTGACCTCGGTTGGGATCCTCCCTGCCCGACGATCCGTGACCCGTCCTTCAGCGTCAACAGTGCAAAAGTTGCCGCGTGCTGCAATGTCAGAATCCTTAAGGTCGAAATCAATTCCCAAAGCAGAGAGCACCCCGCGCCCCACTACATATTGCAGAGGATCGTAACCGAACAGGGAAAGATGCGCCGGGCCACTGCCGGGTGTAATCCCGCTCCGGATGCCCTGATGCAAGCCGAGCATGCTTTTTTCGGCCAGGGCGTCCATATTGGGCGTCAGGGCGGTTTCCAACTCCGTTTTACCTCCTGGTTCCATTGGCAGGCCGCCAAGCCCATCCATGACCAACAAAACGATTTTTTCCTTGGCATCCTTTACAATCAAAGGTTTGATGACATCGAAATCCATAATACAGCACTCCTATCCTTAGGTGGAAGCATTCCATTGACGGGACGAAATAATTCAACGGCTAATTATAGACCGTTTTAAAGGATTATGACAAACACTGCACAACGAAATCCGTTTGAACGCTTAAAGCCGTTGTGAATCCACGATGACAGGTTTCAGAGCCTGAGAATAGCCTCCCGTTGACACAATACCTCTTTTAAGGTAACCTAGTTGCTGATAATCCCATGTATATGGTTGGAAATAATTTAACATGATTTACGACAGCGCCAAAAGAAAACATCCTGCCATTGAAGAGCTTCTTGCGCTTTTTCGATACCGGGATCTGATTTTTCATTTGGTACGCCGTGATATCGTGGCACGCTACAAACGCTCAGTGCTGGGCATCGCCTGGACCATGCTGAACCCCTTGGGCACGATGGTGATCATGGTGGTGGTTTTTTCGCAGGTGTTCAGCTCAACAGAGAATTATGCAGCCTATGTTTTGACGGGTGTTATCGCCTGGACGATGTTCTCCCAGTCCACTAGCATCGCCATGCACTCCATGGTCTGGGGCAGTGAACTATTCCAGAAAATTTACCTTCCCCGTACTTCATTTGTGGTTTCAACTATTCTGGCCAACATGGTCAATTTTATCCTGTCCCTGGTTCCGCTTGGTCTCATATTCTTAATCACCGGAGTGCCGTTGCGCCCATCAGCATTGCTTCTCCCGGTTTTTATGGTGTTTTTATTTTCTTTCTCATTGGGTGTGGCTTTACTCATATCAACTATCGCAGTATTTTTCCCCGATGTGGCCGATCTGTACCCGGTTGTGTTAACCGCTTGGATGTATCTTTCGCCAATCATCATGCCGCTTGAATTTTATCGGCAAATCATGAATGGCATCTTATTGTATATCAACCCATTCTATTACATCGTGAATTTATTCCGCATACTGATGCTAGAAGGGTTTGTACCTCATTTGCCGACCTGGGGTGCCACGGCCTTTGTCTCCTTTGGTGTCCTCATCATCGGTTGGGTTTTCTTCTGCAGCAAAGCGGATTCATTTGCCTATCATGTCTGAAACAAGCCTGAAAACGCCCTCACCAGATACCGTGATCTACTTGGAGAATATTTCGATTCGCTATCGCCTGCCCAGCGATAACATTCGCACATTTAAAGAATACATCATTCGGTTGGCCCAGGGACGGCTAAAACATAACGCCTTTTATGCGTTAAAACATATCGATCTCGAAATCAAACAAGGGGAAATCTTTGGCATTTTGGGGCGAAACGGGGCCGGTAAATCCACCTTGCTCAAGGTGATCTCAAAAGTGCTGATCCCTAATGAAGGCCGGGTTTTTACGCGAGGATACATCAGCCCTCTCCTGCAACTTGGCGCTGGTTTTCATCCAGAATTAACAGGTCGGGAAAACATTTTTTTGAATGGGACCCTGTTAGGGCGTACACGGGAAGAAATTGATAACAAGCTTGAAGAGATTATTGCTTTTGCTGAAATTGGTGATTTCATTGAAGCGCCATTGAGAACTTACTCCAGTGGAATGCAGGCTCGCTTGGGCTTTGCAGTTGCATCTGCCTGGCAACCTGACATACTTATCCTGGATGAAATTCTCTCAGTTGGCGATATTGCTTTTCAGGAAAAATGCCTTGACCGTATGACCAGTTTCAGAGACAGTGGCGCAACGGTTTTGATTGTCTCTCACAATATTGATCAAGTCCGTTCTCTTTGCAAGCATGTTTTGTGGCTGGACCACGGTGAAATAAAAAGCATGGGGTCTGTAGAGGAAGTTTGTGACCACTATCAACAAGCCATTTTTGATAAGTAAATGACGTCCCTATATAAGGTAAACAGGGATTTTCTACAGGTTTGAACTACAAACATCCTCAGTCCTGTTATAATCAGACCATGAAGAGGATGTTGTCAACATGACCATTTTTTCGCCAACCGAAATTCCAGATGTGATCAAAATCCAACCAAAGGTTTATCAGGATGTGCGCGGTTTTTTTATGGAAACTTACCAGAAAAAACTGTTCACCCAGGCTGGCATCGCCAGTGAATTTGTCCAGGACAACCATTCTTCCTCCACCAAATGGACATTGCGCGGCCTGCATTACCAGGTCACCCACACACAGGGCAAGCTGGTGAGGGCGATTCTCGGCGAGATTTTTGATGTGGCCGTTGATCTGCGCAGGCACTCACCCTATTTTGGACAGTGGGTCGGCGCGTACCTGTCGGAGCACAACAAGGAACAGCTGTGGATCCCCCCTGGGTTTGCGCACGGCTTTCTTGTGCTCACAGACCGGGCTGATGTAGTTTACAAGACCACGGATTATTATGACGCTGAAGGCGAGCGCACCATCCAGTGGGACGACCCCATCTTAGGGATAGCATGGCCGCTGCCAGAAGGAATCAGCCCCATTATTTCAAAAAAGGACGCCACAGGCGCAACCTTTAAACTTGCGGAGGTGTTTGATTGATCCACAGTATTTTAGTCACAGGCGGAGCAGGATTCATCGGTTCTAATTTCATCCGATACCTTCAAGAACATACCCCGCAGGTCAGGCTGGTGAATTTGGACCTCCTGACCTACGCGGGAAGCCTTGAGAATTTATCCGGGCTTCCCCATCCGGAAAATCATCAGTTTGTGGAAGGTGATATTTGCAACCAAACGCTTGTCGAAAGTTTGCTCAGAGAGCACGAAATTGACACGATTGTTCACTTTGCAGCCGAATCTCACGTAGATCGATCGCTGCAAGGGCCTGCCGCTTTCATCCAAACCAATATTGTCGGCACCTTCACCCTGCTTGAGGCTGCCCGAAAAGTATGGCTGGCAGAGAAGAAACTGGATGAGACCAAGGTGCGTTTTCATCACATCTCCACAGATGAAGTGTATGGGTCCCTGGAACCCGGTGACCCCGCCTTCGAAGAGACCACACCTTATACACCCAATTCGCCCTATGCCGCTTCAAAAGCCAGCAGCGACCACCTGGTGCGCTCCTATGCCCATTCCTTCGGCCTCCCGATCACACTTTCGAATTGTTCAAACAACTACGGGCCATACCAATTCCCGGAAAAACTGATCCCCCTGATGATCCTCAATGCGCTCACAGGCAAACCGCTGCCCATCTATGGCGACGGGATGCAAATTCGAGACTGGCTCTACGTGGAAGATCACTGCGATGCCATCTGGACCATCCTTCAAAACGGCGAAGTTGGTGAAAGCTACAATATCGGCGGCGGAAATCAGCCCCCGAACATCGAAATCGTCAACACGATCTGCGCTATTTTGGATGGGGCGGATCCCTCGCCACAATATCGGCCGCACACACAGCTCATCGAGTATGTCACCGACCGGCCAGGGCACGACCGGCGCTATGCGATGAACATCGAAAAAATCAATCGCGAGTTGGGCTGGTCACCCAGTGTGAACCTGGAAGAGGGCCTTAAAAAGACCGTAACCTGGTATCTGGAAAACATTGCCTGGTTAAACTCAATCATCAAAGAAAAAGACTTTCAAAATTGGGTTCAAATCAACTACCAAGGGAGAAATAGCTTATGAAAGGTATTATCCTGGCGGGCGGCCGCGGCACCCGCTTGTTCCCGTTGACCATTGGCGTCAGCAAACAGCTCTTACCAGTTTATGACAAACCCATGGTTTACTACCCACTTTCGATGCTGATGCTGGCCAAAATCCGTGAGATCCTGGTCATCACCACACCCGAAGATCAGGCCCAATACCAGCGGCTCCTGGGCGATGGCGCCCAATGGGGATTAACCTTCAAATATGCCATCCAGGCTGAACCCCGCGGATTAGCTGATGCTTTCATCGTCGGTGACACCTTTATCGAAGAACAACCCGTTGCCTTGATTTTGGGCGATAATATCTTTTATGGGCATGGGCTGCCCACCACCTTGCGAGAGGCCGCTGGCTTGGAGAAGGGCGCAGTCATTTTCGCCTACCCAGTCCATGACCCCGAACGCTACGGCGTGGTGGAATTTGATACAGAAGGCAACGCCCTCTCGCTGGAAGAGAAGCCTGAAAAGCCACGCTCGCATTACGCCGTGCCAGGGATGTATTTTTATGACAACCGGGTTGTTAACTATGCGAAAAACCTAAAACCTTCTACACGCGGTGAGATCGAAATCACCGATCTTAATAAAGTGTACATGCAACAGGGGGAACTGCAGGTAAAAGAGCTCGGCCGCGGCGTGGCCTGGCTCGATGCGGGCATGCATCACTCCCTGCTGCAAGCCTCAAATTTTGTGCAGGCTGTTGAAGATCGCCAGGGCATGATGATCTCGTGCCCCGAGGAGATTGCCTACCGGATGGGATTCATCACCAGAGACCAGCTCAGAGACCTGGCCGAAACTTTCAACGACAATCGCTATGGGCACTACCTGCACCGATTAGCCAGCGGCGAGTTGAACAGTTGACCACCAGCATTTTGCTCTTAGGCTCCACGGGGCAGATCGGTTGGGAGCTCAACCGCGCTTTGCTCACCCTGGGTGACCTGACCGCACTGGACTATCCCCAAATAGACATGGTTGACTCAGCCAGCATCCAGCAGGTGGTACGCTCAGCCCAGCCGAACATCATCGTCAACGCAACAGCTTACACCAATGTCGACCAGGCAGAAAGCGAGCCTGAACTGGCCATGGCGATCAATGCCAAAGGGCCGGGTATACTGGCTGAGGAAGCTCACCGGCTCGGCGCAGGCCTAATCCACTATTCCACAGATTACGTCTTCGACGGGAAAAAAGGTGCCCCTTATACCGAAGAGGACACACCCGGCCCCCTCAGCGTATACGGTGAAACCAAACTCGCCGGCGATCGCGCCATCCAGGCAGCCAGCGGTGCTTTCCTGATCTTTCGCACCAGCTGGGTCTATTCACTCAGGCGCCCTTGCTTCGTGACCAAAGTCTTGCAATGGGCGCGGCAGCATGAAACGCTGCGCATTGTTGACGACCAGGTCAGCAGTCCCACCTGGGCGCGTACCCTGGCCGAAGCCACCGCCCAGGTGATTGCCCAGGGCAGGGGTGATCCGGTCGGCTACATCCAGGAAAAGCGAGGCCTGTATAATTTGACTGACAGCGGGGCTTGCAGCCGATTCGCATGGGCGCAAGCCATCCTCGATCTGGACCCTAAAAAACCTGAACAAGCCTTAAAGCGTATTCTGCCTGCCAAATCCGCTGATTTCTCAACACCAGCTGAGCGTCCATTGAATTCAACCTTAGATATATCCCATGTTAAATCGGTCTTTACATTCGATTTACCCCAGTGGGTGACAGCGCTCAGGTATTGTTTTGGAACCTACAACAACCAGCAGGTTTAATCTATCAGTATTGGATCGAATGACTCAAGACCATGGTTATAGGAGAGAAGGTAATATTTTTCGGCACAATATCAATATTCTAAATTAGACCTATGTTTTGTTGATCTTTAGCATTCGAGTAGAAATTCCTTCATATCACCTATTGGAATACTACATTGGCAGGGTACATCTATAATTTTGAAATAAAAAAGAAAAATGATTGACTTTTTATCCAAAGTACGCAAAGGTTTACATTTTTTCCTTAGACTACAAGGAATTGTGTTTTTCGGGGGCTATCCTTACCCAGAGCGAGAGAAAGACGGTTACTTTCTCCGGGTCAGAGCTATAGATGATTTGTTTTCCGATAGGTACAGAATTTACATCGATGATTATAGTCTTCCAGATCGTCAGGTGTTATTTGAAAAAGTTGCACACCAGACCTATGTAATTCGCTCTGGGGGCAGCCTTAAACACAGCATCCTCTCAAAAATCCTCATGGTGTTGTGCATCCTGAAGTGTAGGACAGTTTACTTTCATAGTGTATATCAGATAAACAGATCCCGGAAATTGATATTTTTTACTGGAATAATGAAAATCCTTGATGTTCACGGCGTCGTTCCAGAGGAGTTGGGCTATATCAACGATGACCAAAACAAAGCGCACTTCAATAAAATTGAATATCATGCTGTCACACGGTCAAATATCCTGATTGTTGTCTCTGAACAAATGCGCAAGCATCTTCAGAAGAAATATCAGGGTGAAATCAAGGGAGAGTTTATCCTATTACCAATCATTAGTGAGTTGAACGAGTCATATCAAGAGAAACCACTAAAAAATGAAAAAGAGGTCTTGATTTACGCAGGCGGTCTTCAAAAGTGGCAGCAAGTTCCCAAAATGATCCATGCCATGGTGGCCAACCAGAACCACATTGAGTTCAGATTTTTCTGTCCTGAACCCTACGAATTGCAGCAAATGCTTCCCCCGCAATTAAAGAATTCAAAGGCTCTCATCATCGGCAGTAAATCAAATGAAGAAATCCTAGCAGAGTACCAGGAGAGCCATTTCGGGTTCATTTTGCGTGAAGATAACATCGTCAATCAGGTCGCTTGTCCCACCAAATTGATTGAATACATTGCCTTGGGTGTGATTCCCATCGTTGAATCAGCAAATATTGGTGACTTCAACTCCCTGGGAATGAGGTCAATTCACATTGACGATTTTCTGCGTGGAGAACTTCCTGATCGGTCTGAACAAAATGAAATGAGGGATGCAAACCGCAAAGTTTATCAATCTTTAAAACGGACATACGAAGACGGTAAAAATCAACTGCGCAATCGAATACCCATAAAACAACGTACATTACTATCATTAAAAGATGAAACAGATCCCATTCCTGAACCATGTGACATTTTAATCCAGGTTGGCGATTTTCTCACTGGTGGATTAGAAAACGTTGTGCTGGGGATCAACGAAACGCTAATTTCTGAAGGATATAAGCTGGGTTTGTTGATCTTAGGCGCTTGTGGTCCGGCTGTTAAGAGCGCACGAGCTTCTGGGGTATCTGTCTACACAAGAAAATTTGAACCACATTCCTATAAAAGGCTTCTGGAAGCGCTTTCCCCAAAATTGCTGCTAACACATTACTCAACTGAAGGTGCAAAAATCTGCCATGGCCTGGGCATTCCTTTCGTTCAGGTCATCCATAGCATATATTTGTGGTTTAACGAAACACAATTAAAGGCATTTCAGAATTCGATTTGTTATACACACACGTTCATCGCGGTATCACAATATTCCAAAACTTATAGCGTCAAACAATTAAGTGTTCCAGAAGATAAATGCATTGTTATTCCCAATGGCATCAATGTGCAACGCATCAGAGAAATCGACCATTCAGCAAAAAGGAAATCTCTGAGGAAGAATTTCCATTTCACAGAGGATGATTTTGTGTTTTTAAGCGTAACAGCCATCAATCAGCTTAAGAACATCCTGGGGATGGTAAAGGGATTTCAAAAGGCTTTGGAGTATTGTCCCCATGCCAAATTAGCTCTGATTGGGCCAATTTTTTCTGAGGATATTTTTAATAAATTCAGGTCCATAATTAAGGGCTTTGGTCTTAATCACAAAATATTCTATCTGGGAGAAAAGGAGGAAGCCCTCAATTATTACCCTATGGCGGATGCATTTATTCACACAGCCTTTTTTGAAGGCGGACCGCTCGTGTTGTTAGAAGCCTTAGCCTTTAATTTACCCATCGTTTCAACTAATGTTGGGTTAGCAAACCATTTCAAAAATACAAATGGGGTTAATCTCATCTCTCCACCAGTTGATATTTTCAAATATGCTGGAACGATTGATTCATTGAAATCCAATACTTCCTTTGAAGAAGCATTAGCCAAAAGCATTCAATCAACTTATCACAACCCGGTAAAACCAAACCTATCTCCAAATATTATTGATAAGATGGATATTCAAGTCGTTAATCAAAATTACCTGCAATTGATTGAACACGTGCTTGCCAAAGACGAATCTTCCACAGCAGACTTTATGCCAGATCTTTGGACGGATCATATCTAACCTGAGTCTCATTCGATTAAAACCTGCCCTTATTTAATGGCACCAGGATGGAAATGTATACGTATAAAGAATAATTCTTCCTAACCAATCAATTTGGCAATCTAAGCAAACTGCCTTACAATGGTGTTCGTTTGCCTAAGTTAGGTCAACGGGCAGTCAAATTTTGTACTCGCATGCTAACATGCAAGCCCAACCAGCAAGACCGCGCCTCCATCCATCAACCAACAGGCAGCACCAACATGCCTGACAATTAAGGTTCCCTTCTTTTCGAAAGAATAATTGAATCGAGAGTACTTCAGAACATCACCAAACCCGCTTGGCAATGAATTCAGGGCCATTATCAGAGCGAATATGGATAGGAACGCCGCGTTGGATAAACAGGTCGGTGAGCACCTCAACGACATCATGTGAATTGAGTCTTCTATTCACTTTGATAGCCAGACACTCACGGGTATATTCGTCGAGCACATTTAGGATGCGGAACTTGACACCATTACGGGTACGATCTTCCATGAAGTCATAACTCCGGACGTGTTTGGGGAACAACGGCCTCAATCTCACCAACGAACCATCATTGAGCCATAATCTGCCATTTTGGAGCACTATTAACCTTTCCTCCCGCCAGATACACTGTACGCGCTTATGGTTGACGATCCAACCTTCATTTCGCAGCAGGGCTGTGGCCCGCCGATAGCCATAAGGCTGGGTGGAACGTTGTTGGCCAATTGCCTGGCAAACTCTACGCGCTTAGACATTTAAGGCTTGTACTGCTTGCCTGACAGCTTGCCGTTTGCTGTCAGGCGCAATCACCTTTTTCCAAGCACCTCTTTCAAGATGGTGTTATCTAAGGATAAGTCCGAAACCCGTTTTTTCAAGCGGATATTTTCTTTTTCCATTTCCTTGAGTTTCTTCGCTTGAGATATGTCCTTGCCCCCATATTCCCGCCGCCAGCGATAGTAGGTCTGCTCGCTGGTCTCCAGCAGCTTGCTGGCTTCTTTCACCGTCTTGCTTTAACCTATATAGATCTCAGCCTCTCGCAATTTGGTGATGATTTGTTCTGACGTATATCCTCGCCTCGTTGCCATTTCTGACCTCCATTTTCTCCAAATACTGTCACAGTATTTGGATCAGTTTTTGGAGGTCAGGTCATCCAGCCCAATTACATAGAACAACCAACAATGAATTATAATCTTTGTATCAATTAATTCTTGCATAAGTAGTGCAACATTATCTGGTTGGCAACTTGAAAGGAATAAATGATTAATGGTCAAAAACCAAGGGCTTCGAAATTTTTTCCAGGCAAATGGCGAAAAGCTCGCCTTAGCCAGCTTGCTTCTGGTTTTTATCATTGGTTCACTATTTATTGCCCTTAACATTAATACTGGTATCATCCCCGACGAAATAGGCCATTTTCTCTTTTCCAAACACTATTCAACCACTATTGGTATCCCTGAAGACACGTCTGAAACATTCAAAACCGGTTGGTTAATTTGGCAAAACCCGTTTTTATACTACTGGTTGATGGCGCGGGTGATCAATTTTTCAACCGCGATCCAACCATCCATTACCGACTTGGGATTATTGATCACCTTACGGGTGGTCAATGTGCTTTTTGCCACGGGAACCATCATCTTTTGCTATCTCTTATCTTGCGAAATTATTCCTAAAAAATGGTGGCGGTTATTACCGGTTTTCATATTGACCAACATCCTGATGTTCGTCTTCCTGGCTGGCGGGGTGAATTATGACAACCTTGCTAACCTGCTAAGTATGGGCGCCATTTATTTCTTCGTGCTATCAATCCAAAAAAAGAAGTTTATCACCAATACCAGTCTTTCGATGATCTTCATTTTCACAGGGACATTGGTGAAATACCCACTGCTGCCCTTGGCCTTAGGTTTGACCTCCGCGTGGTTTGTTTTCATAATCACTCAACGCAAAACATTATGGCCTATGCGTATCGAGCGCCAACACATTGTGCTGCTGGCCATATTAATCTTACTTTTAGCCGGTAATTTTGCCATCTATGGCATCAACTTAATTCGTTATCAGGCCATAACACCACCCTGCATTGCAACCCTAACTCAAAGTCAGTGTGAACTGAATCCATATGCGATCCGCTATCAAGAAATGGCATTTAAACCTAAATTAACCGTGGCAGAAAGTGTCCGCATGGGCTTCCCCTCACCCATTAAGTACGCATTATATGCCTGGCCTTACTTTATATTGATACGCACCCTTGGGGTAACAGGCCATCAAAGTTATAATCCATTCCAACTGATGCCATATTATCAGGTCTTGTTCTATGGTGCCATCCTGTTGAGTGTGATCAACACGCTTTACCACCGGCGGCTGAACAAAACCGGACTTTACTTGTTCGGTATCATGTCATTTTATTTATTGACACTATTTTTGCATAACTACAATTCCGAGTTGATCTATGGCTTTCAACACATCTCATTTCAAGGCCGGTACATTTTTCCAGTCATTGGAATTATCCTCGTCCTGTTTACCCGCACGCTCATGAACATCCCCAATCGGATTTTCCGCTGGATATTCACCATTTACACGGTAGGAATTGTCACTTATGGCGGTATCCTCACCATCCTGATCGGTTATGATTCTTACTTTTCGGGTTGGTTCTTCTGAGCCCACATCCAAAACTCAGATAAACAACAATACTTTTTTACTTCGAGCATGAAAGTGAATTTAGAACCATCTCTGAATCCTGCATCGTTATTCCGATTTATCAATCAATACCCGTCAAACTACCTCCCAAAGAGCTTACCTAAAGCAATTCAGACGAACAGCTTTTTCACTTCACTTGAAACCACAATTTTCATACAGACCATGTTTTATTAGATAAATCATTAGGCTGAAGCCTATGGATTCCAGATAACAAAAGAAGAACTTAGATTATTTATAATTGTAAATAACCTAGCTTATTAAGTAGTGTTTGAATAATCCATTTTTTCAATCATTTCAACAGCCTGCACAGGATTATTTACCTGTTCTTTTACGGCGGGTTCCAATCTGAAATCTCTTTCGCAGTTATCTTTTATGCCATTTTCTCACCCTTTAGTGAACTTCAGCCAATTTGGGAGTTTCGTTTCTCTTATAAGACCCATAATTGGGTGTTGATATATAAGCGTGCTTATTCCCCTGTAGCATGAAAACAGGTATTGTAAGTTTACTTGTCATTATTTGCCAAATCACCCCCAAATTGTAATGCTATGAACCAGTTATCTACTATAATACCCATCAGGACAATGACCACAAGCGAGGTTTCAGATGCCGAAAGATGCCCAGCAGTACAGACAGCCCATGCAGCCCTGGCCAGCACTGGCCGGCTTCAGCCATACGGTCACCCTTCCCCAGCCGCCCCTTGAGCTGTTTTACTTCGAGGCGGGTGCACGCAAGCATCCCCACTTACTGATGCTGCACGGCCTGGGCGACGAAGCGGATACCTGGCGGCATGTTTTTCATCCCTTAGCGGAGCACCACCATACGCTTGCCATGGATTTGCCCGGGTTTGGGCGGTCAGACCAGCCCGATGTGGCTTACACACCCCAATTTATGCTGGATTCAATTCTTGGATTTATGGACCAGCTCGATATCGGCAAAACGATCCTCATGGGCAGTTCTCTGGGGGGAATCTTAGCCCAGGGGTTGGCCGTCAGTCACCCAAACCGGGTGGCAGGGTTGATCCTGGTCGGCGGGGCGCTGCTCCAATCTGAACCCATGGGTGATTGGAGCCTTCGGTTGATGCAGCTTCCTATAATTGGGGAATGGCTGTACACCCGCTTGCGCAAAGACCCGGAAGCGGCGTTCAATTCTTTGAGGAATGTCTATCACGACCTCGAAAAACTGCCGGAACCTGACCGTGCGTTTCTCCACACCCGGGTAAACCGGCGTGTGTGGAGTGATGGTCAACGGCGAGCATATTTTTCCACCCTGAGAAAACTTGCTCCATGGGTTAAGCGTATGCAAAGCAATTTAGCTGAGCAGCTCACACAGCTGAACATCCCCACGCTGGTCGTCAGGGGCCAGCATGATGGGCTGTTCAGTGAAGCAAATGCTGACCAAATCCTCGCGGTCCAGCCGGCAGCCGAAAAGGCCACCATTGAGCAGGCAGGGCATCTGCCCCACCAGGAGAATCCGCAGGGTTTTTTATCCGCGGTTGATCCGTGGCTACAGGGCCGTATGTAAACCATGAGGTAAAAAAAAGAGCGGCCATCTTGCCGCTCTCTTTCGATTAAGTGATGGTTGATTAGATCTGATTGTTGAGGTACCGCTCGTAACCCATCTGCTCGATCTGGTCAAGCTGTTCTTCGATCCAATCGATGTGGTCTTCTTCATCGGTGAGGATGGATTCAACCAGGATCTTGGTGCCGTTGTCGCCCAGATCTGAAGTCTGCGCGACTGCCGCGTTGTAGGCTTTCACTGCTTCCATCTCTGACTCAAGATCATAATCTAATTGCTTTTTGACATCCTGTCCGATGTGGATCTTGTTAAGTTCAGAAACAACAGGCATGCCTTCAAGGTAAAGGATGCGTCCGATCAATTGCTCGGCATGTTTCATTTCTACGATGGCGCGTTTTTCAATCGCCCCATGCAGCCTGTCATAACCCCAGTCTTCACACATTTCAGCATGCAAAATATACTGGTTAATTGCGGTAAGTTCGTCTGCCAATAATGCATTCAGCGTGTTGATAACCTCTGGATGACCTTTCATATGCCTGTTTCCTCCTTCAGGAAAATAGTTAAAATCTTATCTATTGCTATTTTACTTGATAAGCACTGAAAATTCAAAATATAGAGCTGATGGTTCTGTACCAGCCTAATAACCCGGCGCATTGGAAGCGCAAGAAGCGCATCGTCAGGTCAATTTTGAGCTGCCAAGCCCAATTACTCGCTGAATGTGAGTGCTTCCTGCAAGACCGCCTGAATGGCAGGGACATTTGGCAGCAAGACGCTGGCGCCATTCACAGTGGTCCATGGGGTAATCTCATTGGGCCCTATAGTGAACTGCCTGACATCCTCATCGCTGTTGATGTTCCGGGCAAAGCTGGTCATCCGAAAGATCTGATCGGGCGTGATATTGCTCTCAACCTGCGAATCGAAAATGCTCATCAGTTCCGGCGTTTTCAATAACCCACCTGGCGTGATGACCTTGTCGAAAATCGCCTTTGAAACTTCCTGATTGCGACGCATACGGTCAAAATCGCTGGAATTGTAGCGAGCGCGCACATACCACAACGCCCAATCGCTATCCATGGTCACGGTGCCGGGGTAAACCTCACACCATTTGTTCGGATTGAGGTAGGTCTCGCATGCATCACCGGTGTATTGGTCCGTGCTCACCTCAATGCCCCCCAAAACATCGATGACTTCCATAAACCCGACCATATCAATCATGGCAAATTGTGTCGGGTAGACACCAAAATTGGTCTGCAGTGTATCCGCCAGCAGCTGAAAGCCGCCGGTCTGCACAACGGTGTTGATGCGCTGCTCCCCATAACCGGGGATGGATACCCACAGGTCACGAGGGAATGAGACCATGCTGGCCTTCCCGGTCTTTCCATCGATGGCCACGAGGATGATGGTATCTGTGCGGAACCCGGATTGGGGCCGATAATCTGTGCCAAGGATCATGTACAGCCGAACAGCATCGAAAGTCTCTAAGTCCACAACACCCAGGTTGACGTCGGGTTTGGGCGCTATTAACGGCGAGCCATCCTGATAGCCGTCCAGAAGTTGGAAAAATGGCAGCTGGGACCTGAACAGTGTGGCGCCAAGGTAAATCATGGTGCTTGACACTAAAAATACGATCAAAAGCAATACTAACAACAATCCCTGCCTGCGCAGGCGTTTTTTATTTGTCATCATCACAAACCATCTCCAAGATGTGAATATGGTGGGTAGTTGAAATCTCGTAATTGGTATTTATACCTTAAAATATCTGTTCTGGCAGGGGGTGTAAAAAAGTCTTAATTTTAGTTAATTCTCACATAACGCTGGGTTGGGAGATAAAATTCAACGTTTTTCCCGGCTTTTTGTATGATGTGGTCAAATCAATCCTTAAGGTGCAATGAGTACGAGCATCAGGTCGTTGACATTGGTTCCCGTAGCCCCTGTTTTGATCAGTCCACCGAGTTGTTCAAAATATCGATAAGAGTTGTTAGACCGGATATATTCAACAACGTCTAACTTGTACCGGGTTTTCCCTTCAGTAAAAACGTGCCCGTCCACAACTGCACCGGCCGCATCGGTTGGCCCATCCTCCCCATCTGACGCAAAGGAAACAAACAATACGCCGTGCTTCCCGCTCAGCTTTGGGACCATCCTCAAGGCCAGATCCATGTTCCTGCCGCCCAAGCCATCCCCTGTGACATGGACAGTGGTCTCACCGCCCAGGATTAAACATGCAGGCTTTTCCACGGGGTGACCATGAACCAAATGCTTGCTGATGACACTCTCGATGAATTCTGCCACGTGTTCGGTGAGCCCGGTTACCGCTGATGACAAAATGACCGCAGAGTAGTCAAGGCCTTTCGCGCACTTCAACGCTGCTTCTGCTGCGATAGAATTGGTGCCCACGAGGTGATTGCGTACCCTGCCCTGCGGAAGCTGCCCTGGTTTTACAGTCTCCGGAATGGCACCTGCCTTGCCATTTTCAATCGTTCCCAAAATTGCAGGGGATACCTGATCCTCAATTTCGTACTTGCGGAGAAGATCAAGCGCATCCTGATAAGTTGTCGGGTCCGGCACCGTTGGGCCTGAAGCAATCATATCGAGGGGATCGCCAACCACATCCGAAAGGATCAATGTTTCCACCTGTGCAGGCTGCAGCCTGGCTGCCAGCCTACCGCCTTTTACCCGGTCAAGATGCTTGCGGATGGTGTTAATTTCTTGGATATCGGCACCGCTGTTTAACAATAACTGAGTCAGCTCTTGCATGTCTCGCAACCCGATACCTTCGGCCGGATCGGTGAATAGCGCAGAGCCGCCACCGGATATGACGATCAGCGCCAGGTCGTTTTCAGCAAGTTCGGGCAGGCTCGTTAACATCGTTTGGGTGGCTGACACAGACTTCATCGTTGGTATCGGATGCCCGCCCAACAGTACCGTTAATTTATTTCGGTATTTATCTTTCGAAAGAAACTGAGAGTCTTTGGTGATCACACAGGCTTGCGTGATGCGCTCGTCCAAAATGTCGATCAACGACACAGCCATGGGCACGGCTGCTTTCCCAAACCCGATCAGAAAAACCCGCTCAAACTGATCAGCCTTGATCACTTTACCGCCAATGGCTAATCGCTGACCATCAAATTGAACATGGTTGGCAACACAAGCATAGGGATTAACCGCGTTGATGGCCTGCGCCAGGATTTGGCAGGCATCTGCACCGAGTTTTTCATTCCTTGCAAAAATGGCGTTTATAAAATTTTCCGGAGAAAATATCTCAACCTGTTCAATCATTGCGATAAACCTCAACAAATCACCAGATAATTGTCACGGATTTTAAATTTATCAGAATTATAAGGTACAATAGCCGATGGGAAAAAATGTGTTTGTTCACATGAAACCAAATCTGACATTAACAACTAAAATTTCTAGGAGGAACCCGTGGATGAAGTATTGACCGGTCTATTGAGGCCACAAGGCATTGCCATTGTTGGAGCTTCGGCCACACCGGGGAAAATTGGACACACTGTTGTAAAAAATCTTGTTGAAAGCGGTTATGAAGGCGGCATCTACCCTGTAAACCCCACAGCCGATGAGATTCTCGGGCTCAAAGTTTACCAATCCATTCTGGATATTCCAGGACATGTCGATGCAGCTGTGATCACCGTCCCTGCCAAATTCGTGCTTGACGTCGTCAAAGAATGCGGCGAAAAAGGCGTTAAAGGCTTGATCGTGATCACTTCCGGCTTCAGCGAGGTTGGCGAAATTGAACTCGAAGAAGAAATGGTCAGGATCGCAAACAGTTATGGTATGCGTGTGCTCGGTCCAAACGTTGTGGGTACCCTTTCAAATTCTGATAATCTCAATGCTTCCTTTGCCCCCTTCCTCCCCCTGAAAGGTTCTGCCTCCCTCGTTTCACAAAGCGGCGCCTTGTTGATCGCCATCGATGCCATCACTTACACCCGCCGAATTGGGTTTGACAAGCTCATCTCCATCGGGAACATGTCGGACGTGAACTTTGGCGATATGGTGGCCTGGCTGAATGAAGATGAAAACACGAAATGCATCACGCTATACATTGAAGGCCTTAAAGATGGCCGCCGCTTCATCAGTGAGAGTGCTTCGGCAAAGAAACCGGTCGTGGTTTTGAAGGCCGGCGTTTCTGAACACGGCGCTGCAGCGGCAGCCTCACATACTGGCTCTCTGGCTGGTGCCCAGAAGATTTATGGCGCGGCTTTTGAACAGTCCGGCGCAATCCAGGCCACAGACCTCAGCGACCTGTTCAACTGCACATTGGCCCTCTCACTGCAGCCCCGCATGCGCGGGGATAACCTGTTGATCATCACCAACGGCGGCGGTGTCGGCGTGCTGGCTACAGATTCCGCAGAAAATGCCGGTGTGCCGCTCAAGTTTGCCCCTGAATCTGTTCAAGAAGAGCTTAAAAAGCATATGCCCTACTTTGGGTCTGCGAAAAACCCGGTTGACCTGACAGGCATGGCCGGCAATGATTGGTACTACAAATCGACCAAGTTTGCCTTCGCACACGATTGGGTGGACGGATTGGTGGTCCTGTATTGCGAAACCGCCATGACAAACCCCATGGAAATTGCCAAAGCCCTGCATAAGGCTGTAACAGAGACCGGGATCACCGACAAGCCAGTCACGATTTCCTTCGTGGGCGGCGAACGCTCAGACAAAGCCATGCAATGGCTGGTTGAGAATGGCATCCCGGCATACAACGACCCAGATCTGGCCGTCAAAGCCATGGGAACCTTGCGAGAATACCATCGCCTTCAACTTTTGAAAGATGAACCGATCAACAACGACCACAAAGTGGACAAGCAAGCAGCCCTCGATGTGATTGCTAAGGTCAGAGCAGAGGGCAGAACCGGCATGACCGAATGCGAATCGAAACAGGTCTTCAAGGCATACGGTTTGCCCGTCGTCAAAACAGCCCTGGCCGAGGATGAGGAAACGGCAGTTGAAACCGCTGAGAAAATTGGTTTCCCTGTGGTGATGAAGATTGTCTCTCCGGATATCCTTCATAAATCGGATGCGGGCGGCGTAAAAATCAACATCAAGGATGTGGCCGGTGTACGAGATGCCTATCACACCATTCTGAACAATGCAAAAGCCTACAAAGCCGACGCTGAAATCCACGGTATCATCATCCAGGAAATGGCACCGATGTCCACGGAAACCATCGTTGGATCCGTCAATGACCCGACCTTCGGCCCGACTGTCATGTTCGGCTTGGGCGGCATATTTGTGGAAGTCTTGAAGGACGTCACCTTCCGGGTGGCTCCGATTTCTGACAAAGAAGCACAATTAATGCTGGACGGCATCCGCGGTGCACCCATTCTTGATGGCGTACGCGGCGAAGCACCTCGGGATAAAAAAGCCCTGGCTCATGTTCTTTCCCAGTATGCCTTCATGATCATCGATCTCGCTGAAGAGATCCAGGAATCAGATGCAAACCCGATTTTGGTCTACGAAGAGGGCCAAGGCGTCAGGGTTGTGGATGCCCGTATCATTTTGAAGGAAAAGTAATTTCCCCACAAACCATACATCAATAAATAAAGCCACTAATGCGTTGAGCGTTAGTGGCTTTTTATCAGAACTGCGCAGACATCTTTCTTGTTGGATCAGGTCACCAGGGGTAATCTACTCAGCAGGAAAACCTGGGCTAGTATGCAATAATGGATTTATAATCCTCCACGCTGCCCCTATCAAAACAACACTGTAAGACTTGCCTTCCCAAATCAGTCAACTGCTCCCATTCGTACTCCATGAGCGTTTTGTGGAAAAATGAATAAAGCATTTCCGCTCCCTGGTCGTAGGCATCTTCACCGACCTCGGGCTGGGTGTCCACCGCAAAGAACCAGCGCGAGATAAAGCGCCCCTCGATGTTGATTTGGTGCGGGTACTCACCCAGCAGTGCACAGCGTGACGTTCGAAGCTGTTCCGGTGTGAAGCGGGCATTGCCGCGCCGGGCCAGGTATTCTCGCATCAACCATTGCGGCATGAACCCGACTTTCCAGGCGCCCACATGCTGGTTGGGCGTGAGAACATAGCAGGTGTTGGGCGAGTTAACAAATTGATCCAGCAGGTAATTCGCATGCTTGGTCCGTTTACCTGTGGCAAACGCCCAGTAAGAACCCACACCCTCCGAAGATAGCCCCGCAGTATCCACAATACTGGGATTGTCATAGCCGCGGGGGGAGGCAAGCCGCCAGAGCCAGGCTAATGCCGGTGGCAGGACGTGAAAGAATCCAACAATGCCATAAGTCGGTTTTTCCATTGTGCAGGGCGGCGTGCGGATGCCAAAGGAGCGGATATCCACCTCCACTGGTTCGTCAATCACATTGGGCAGGAATCTGCGCGGGACGACCACACGCGGGTTAGGACAGGGCTTGTTGGGGGCATCCAAAATATGGTCCCAAATCATCGCTATACCATCAGGCGCCGCGTTGATATTGATGAAGAGCAGCGGTTCGGGCGGGTCTGCTGTGAGCCGCTCCAGATTGAGGTCGGTGCCATATTGGCGAATATGGTTGGTCCGCACAAACCAGGCGTCTTCCGCATCGAGAACAACCAGCTTCCCGTTTGTTTGCAGGGAGGGATGGCATAAGGCCATATCATCCGTTACGGGATTCAGGGCGCACGTTCTGGGCTGCTCATGCAGGCGCTGTTCACCCGTGACCAGGTTCTCGCCATACAATAACCGTCCATCATCCTGCCGGTGGGGGTATTCCAGCATTTCGCTTTTACCTGCGCCGCTGGCGCCTTCATGCATGATGGTGACCGAGTTGTCGTAGGGAGTCACAACCCGAACTGTTGAACAATGCGCTGTGAGCCAGCCTTCCTGCTCCCCCTGGTTCAATAAAATGCTGTAGGCGGCTTTCTTTGCGCTGGGTCCTGGGTATAAACTATACGAAAACACCTCGTGCATTCCTGGCTTACGGTAGTGCACAACCACCTGCTTGCCCTTCAAGTGCGTGTACCGGAATGTAGGCGCAACATAGATGACAGATTCAGGTTTGAAACCATCGGTGATGTCTTCATACGCAGTGATCCCCTGCAGCAGGGCTAAACCAAAACCAAAGAAACCCGCATTGGCCGGTGCCACTACCAAAGCATCCCGCCCAATACCTCGCTTTCCGGTCACATAGCCATAGCAGATCAATGGGTTTTCCGCAAGCCACGCGAAGGTATTCTTCCGCAGGTTGCTGAAAGGGTAACCGTAAACAGCCCGAAATGTGAGGTGGTCCGTCGGTTCATTGTCTCCAATCAGCATTGCATCCGGGTCTCGGCGGCGCATGTAGGGCGAGGGGTAGTTTGCTGCGATCCCATTGCGGACGCGTACAACGGAGGCGTCAATCACCTTGCTGATACCGGGAACGTTGTAGGAAACTTCAAATACCTTGCTATTGGCATCGCCGCATGCCAAATCAAATAGTTCCTGTGTGGAACTGATGATCTGCACATCGGGGTTAGCTTCAAAAACCGCTGCCAGCTCTTCGGGTGGATGATAACGGCGCCAGTCTCTTTCCATCGTGTCCTTTTCTTGTTTAGATGCTAATGTGATATCGGTTTATCAACTTAATAAAATAACAATTACCCGATTATAGATTAATTCGTCAACTATTGGGCACATATGATGAAACCGACTTATCTACAGGCAAGGATGACATGACCATGTCCTCAATCATGCTCGTGGTCAGCGAGCGTGGCCGCTCAATGGACAATCCCAAAGCACGCGCCCATACAGCATGGGCGGACAGCCCAAGTAAGCGGCTTGTACCAAACAGCACCGTGCAAAACTCCGGCTGGGTGATCCCGTAATGGTAATGCAGGGTTGCGCTGATCGCATCGACGTTCGGGCAGGGATTGTTAACTTTGCCTGTGCCCTGCAGGACGCCCGGGATGACCTCATACACGCGCTGCACCAGTTTGAAGAGCGGGTCGTTTGGTAAGAATTGCTCACCAAACCGATATTGTGCCGTAAAACGGGTATCCGTCCTCCTGAGAACGCCATGTCCATAACCGGGAATGACTTTACCTGCTTTCAATGTTTCCAGGGCAAATTGCTCCAATTCAGCATGGGATGGCAGGCCATCATAGCGGGATTGAAGTTCAAGCAGCCATCTGAGGGTTTCCTGGCTGGCTAACCCATGCAGCGGACCGGCGAGGGCATTTAAGCCAGCAGAACTCGAAAGGTACAGGTCTGACAGGGTTGAACTGACAAGATGTGAGGTGTGCGCACTGGCATTCCCATTTTCCTGGTCGGCATGCAGCACCATGAACAGCCGGCACAGGTCCTTATATTCCTCATCGTCACCTTTGCCGATCATATGAGCGAAGTTCGCGCTCCAATCCAGGTCAGGGCTGGGCTCGGCTATAGCTCCTTCACGATATTTGATATTGTAGGTGGTCGCTGCAAGCGCGGGCAGTTTTGCGGTCAGATTGAGGGCATCTTCCAGCATCGGCCGCCAAAACTCATAGCGAGATATGCCTTCATGGTAAGCACGCGCGGCCACAGACGTGGGCTGCAGCGCCAGAATTGCCTGAGAAAACATCGTCATGGGATGGGTGCTGACGGGCATGGCTTTGAGCAGGTCAATCACATAACCTGGCAATCCCTGCCGCTCGCGCCACATCGCTTCAACCGAAAGCGCATCCTCTAAGGTGGGGAAATCATCCACCAGCAGCAAATAATAAAGCCCGCCCAGCAGAGGAAAGTGTGTGCCCTCCATTTTCGGCAGGCTTTCCAACAATTCGTCAACGGTGTATCCGCGGATCAACAGTCCGATGGCCGGATCCACATGCGAAATCTCGGTGACCAGGGAAAAGATGCCGCGCATGCCTCCATACACTTTGGAGACGGTCACTTCGCCCAGGGGTTGATCTCCGTATTGCTGGAGAATCCGCTGCAATCGTTCACGCCAGGAAGGCAGTTGTGCGCCAATGCGTTCCTCGAATGCAAGGTGCTTGCAGGCTTTGGAATAGTTGTTTTTTCCATTTCTTGTTGTATTGTTCACATCAACTCCTTTTAAAGCAGGATGACTTGTAAAATCCGCTTAATTCGGCCGCCAACTCAAGTTGTTCAGCCAATACTGGTTTTTGCATGGGGAGGGTTGTATCCAAGCAGTTTGGAGATTTGCTGGGCTGCCCTGGTGCAGGCCTTGATGATCATTTCCAGGTTTTGAGGACCAAATCGCTGGGTAGGCCCGGAAACGGTTAATGCCGCGATCATTTGACCGCGCTGGTTAAAGATCGGCGCAGCAACACCGGATGCATCCACAGTCCACTCGCGATGGCTGGTGGCGTACCCTTGCCGGAGGATTATTACTGCTTGTTGATTCAATTCCGCTGCATCAGTGATGGTGTAAGGGGTAATCGGTTCCAATTCAGTTTGCTGAAGGAAGGTTTCCCGGTCCTTCTGAGGCATATATGCCAGGAACAGCTTGCCCGCGGAACCCGCATACAGGGGAATGTTTCGACCCAGGTGAGCCACAACCCGCACATTTTGGTCGCTTTCCAACCGCTCAACGCATACACGATTGGCGCCTTCCACTACGTACACGCTTACCGTCTCACCTGTCAGGCGCTGCAGATCCTGCACGTAGGGTTGGGCAAAATTACGCACATCTAACGTGGCGGAATACACCTCTGCCCACGCCAGCACCTTGCCGCCCAGGGCATATTTGCGTGTTTCAGCATCCTGGACAAGCAAACCCAAATCCTTAAGGGTGGCGAGGACCCGCCCCGCCGTGCTGGACGACAGCCCTGCCAATCGGGCAACTTCCCGCACACCTAAAAAGGGCTGCTCTTCTGTAAAGCAATCCATTAATTTGACTGCACGCTCAAGGGTTGATGTTGGTTGCTTCATTCGACTTCCTTTGTCCCGTTTGGCGGGACAGTGTGCCAATTTAATATTAGATGGATTATAATAACAACCCTAAATAGCTGTCAATAGTGGAAAACCGCCTTTTTGGCACCTTAATCGATTATTAACAATGCAAACAACGATAGCGGATATCATACGCAATGAACGCAAAACACACTGGAGATTCTATGACCCACCTTCAATTCCAGGCACCAGTCTATGGTGAAAAAATTCAAACCGAGCAAGGCCACCTCATTTGCCCCGATAACCCGATCATCCCTGTGCTGGTTGGTGACGGCATCGGGCCGGAGATTTGGAAAGCAGCCAAAACCGTCCTGGAGGCTGCGGTTAAGTTGGCCTACAATGAAAACCGCTGTTTGTGCTGGTTTGAGCTTCCTGCGGGACAACAGGCCATTGACCGCTTTGGGACCCCATTACCCCCAGAGACCATTGACGCCTTTCGTGAATACCGGGTCGGGATAAAAGGGCCGCTGACCACACCCGTTGGTGGCGGTTTTCGTTCCCTGAATGTCACGCTGCGCCGTGATCTTGACCTGTATATCTGTATGCGCCCGGTCAAATGGATCCCCGGCGCCCCTTCCCCAATAATGCATCCTGAAAAAGTAGATATGGTCATTTTTCGGGAAAATACGGAAGATATTTACGCAGGGATTGAGTTTGAAATCGGCTCGCAAGACACCCAGGAATTTATGGATTGGCTGAAGTCTGCATACCCTGAACGCTACTACAGGCTGCGTTTCCCTGATACATCAGCTGTCGGCATCAAACCCATATCCAAGGAAGGCAGCGAAAGGTTGATCAGGGCAGCCATCCAATACGCCCTCGATCATCATCGTAAAAGTGTGACCTTAATCCATAAAGGCAACATTATGAAGGTCACCGAAGGCGCATTCATGCAGTGGGGATACGATCTGGCACTGCGGGAATTTGGCAGCCAGGTAATCACCCAGCGGCAATTGGACGAAATAAAACTTTCATCCGGGGATTCTGCCGCCACTCAGCGCCGGGATGAGGCCGTTGCACAGGGCAGGCTGATCGTTAACGATGTGATCACCGATGCCGCCCTGGAGCGGACGCTGACCCGACCGGAGGATTTTGACGTCCTGGCGACCACAAACCTGAATGGCGATTACCTCTCCGATGCTTTGGCTGCCCAGGTAGGCGGCCTGGGCATCGCACCCGGTGCAAACCTGAATGATATTGAGCACATCGCCATTTTTGAAGCAGTACACGGTTCTGCGCCAGACCTGGCCGGCAAGAACCTGGCCAATCCCTGCTCACTGATCCTCTCCGGGGCGATGCTCCTAGACCACATCGGGTGGGCAGAGGCCGCAGACCGCATTCGGGCAGGTATTCAAAGCACGTTGGAAAACAAAACCGTCACAATGGATTTTCATCGCATCATGAAGAGCGCAACCTTGTTGTCAACCTTTGAATTTGGTGATGCAGTTATCCAAAATATGCAACAGGCCCAGTAAAGAAACGGAAGATTAAATGCCGGAGTTCACCCAAACCACCCGCACTTCATACCAATTTGCAGATTTACCCGCTTTTGCCGGTGAAAGGCTGGATAAGTTACCTTTCACATTGCGGATTCTGCTGGAAAATATCCTGCGCAATGCTGGGGATAGCGCCGTGGCCGCCGAGGTGTTAAACTGGCAGCCACAAGTCCAAAATCGACCGGCCATCCCTTTTATGCCTGCGCGTGTTTTACTGCAAGATCTAACCGGCGTACCCCTGCTGGTTGACCTGGCTGCCATGCGCGCAGAAAAAGCCCGGCGGGGTGGAGACCCGTGCGAAATCCGTCCTAAGATCCCCGTCCACCTGGTGATTGACCACTCCGTCCAGGTTGATTTCAATCAACACCCGGACTCAATGGCGCGCAACCAGGCGTTTGAATACCAGCGCAACCGAGAACGGTATCAATTCTTGCGCTGGGCACAGGATGCTTTTGAAGATTTCAAGGTTGTACCGCCTGGAAAAGGCATCATCCACCAGGTCAATCTTGAATATTTAGCCACCGTCGTCGCACAAAAGGATGAAGATGGCCGCAAGCTCGCCTTCCCGGACACCGTTATCGGCACAGACTCCCACACCCCGATGGTCAACGGACTGGGCGTGCTGGGCTGGGGGGTTGGCGGCATCGAAGCGATCGCGGCCATGCTCGGAGAGCCGTATGAAATGCTATTACCGGATGTAGTCGGCCTGACGTTCACCGGCACATTGCCGGAGAGGGCCACTCCAACCGACCTGACCCTAGCGATCGTTGAACGCCTGAGGCATGAAGGCGTGGTTGGGAAGTTTATAGAGTGCTTTGGCGCGCCCCTGTCACAATTCCCGCTCGCTGACCGGGCTATGATCGCCAACATGGCCCCTGAAACAGGCGCTACGGTGATCTACTTCCCCGTGGACGAAGAAACCCTGGCATATTTGCGTTTTACCGGCCGTAGCCCGCATCAGGTAGCGCTGGTCGAACAGTACTGCAGACAGCAGAGGTTGTTTCGCGAGGAAAGCACGCCGCAGCCAAAGTTCACAAAAATCATCGAAATTGACCTGGGAAAGATCAAAACCAGCCTGGCCGGCCCCTTCAGGCCGCAGGATCGGGTCGAAATGCCAGACTTAAAGGCCAGGTTCCAGGAATCGCTGGCCCAATCACGGGCTGACAAGGGGTTTGGTCTCTCACCGGACCAATTGGATGAAAGCATCCCTGTTACCATAGATGGCCAAACCGTCAACCTCAGGCATGGCGCCCTGTTGATTGCTGCGATCACCTCATGCACAAACACCTCCAATCCTACCGTGATGGTCGCGGCTGGCCTGCTGGCAAAGAAAGCTGTGGAACGCGGCTTAACGGCAAACCCAGCGGTGAAATGCTCGCTGATGCCCGGGTCACAGGTCGTGACGGCCTACCTCGAGACCGCCGGTCTGCTTACCCCGTTGGCTGCGCTCGGGTTTACCCTGGCGGGATATGGTTGCGGCACATGCATTGGCAACTCCGGCCCGCTACAACCTGAAATCACACGCTTGGTGCGGGGCCATGCCCTGGTGACGGCAAGCATCCTGTCGGGCAACCGCAATTTTGAAGGCCGTATCCATCCCCTAACAAAAGCTAATTTCTTGGCTGCACCGCCCATGGTGGTGGCATATTCCATTGCGGGCAGGGTCGATATCGACCTGGCCGCCGAACCCCTTGGCACAGACCCGCAGGGCAATCCCGTTTTTCTTGCGGATATCTACCCCGCCCAGGGTGAAATTGAAGCGGTGGTCAACGCGATTCAGCCTGAACTGTACCGAACGATTTATGCACACCTCTACCAGGGTGACCCGCTGTGGGAATCAATTTCTCCAGCCCAGTCATCCCATTTGGTTGCCTGGGACCCAGGTTCCACCTACATCACCGAACCGCCTTATTTTACCCGTCAGGAACTGCAGGGATCACCCGGAAAGGACCTGCTGGGTGCCCGCGTGCTGGCCCTGCTGGGAGATTCCATCACCACGGATCACATCTCGCCAGCCGGATCGATCCCCAAACAGAACCCGGCAGGTGAATATCTTTTGTCCCTTGGTGTGGAAGCGCCGGATTTCAACACTTACGGTGCCAGGCGAGGGAATGACCAGGTCATGGTCAGGGGAACCTTTTCCAATCCCCGCCTGAAAAATATCTTGGCCAGGGGCAAGGAAGGCGGTTTCACACGCCACTTCCCCAGCGGTGAGCTGATGAGCATTTACGCTGCAGCACAAAAATATGCCAGTGACCACACCCCTTTGATCGTGATTGCCGGGAGGGAATATGGCACCGGCTCAAGCCGGGATTGGGCAGCAAAAGGCCCGCGCTTGCTGGGCGTTCGGGCGATCATCGCGCAATCTTTTGAGCGCATTCATCGGTCGAACCTGATTGGCATGGGCATCCTTCCTTTAGCCTTCATGCCGGGTGAAAACGCTGCTGCTCTGGGGCTTTCAGGCGAGGAAATCTATGACCTGGAGGGTGTAAACCGCTTAAAAGTCAACGGCGTCTGCCAGGTGCGTGTAGTCCGTGAGGATGGCTCAGCAGTGACTTTTAAAGCCAGAATCCGCATTGAAACGGAAAGCGAGCGTAAACGCTTCTTGGCAGGCGGTATACTACACGAAGCATTGGGTTAAATCCGGCTCATTATTGGCTTACGCAGAAAAAACCATCCGTAAACACCAATCTCACTACCGCAATTATCAATAATCCTGTAAAATGAAGCGTAACGTAATCATTGAAAGTAGAGAAATATAATGAAAAATTTTATCATCGACATGGATGGCGTCCTGATTGAGGGCAAAACGATTATCCCGGGCGCTGATGTGTTCATCAATAAGCTTATCAAACAAAAGAGAAACTTTTTAGTGCTGACCAACAACCCGGTCTACACACCCCGCGACCTGGCTCATCGACTCCAGGAAATTGGGCTGCAAATTGACGAAAACCAGATCTTCACTTCAGCCCTGGCAACAGCTGCTTTCCTGCAGCGACAGCGGCCGAACGGTAAAGCCTATGTCCTGGGTGAGAGCGGTTTGACCCAGGCAATTCATGACATCGGTTACATCATCACAGACATCAACCCGGATTATGTGGTCCTGGGCGAAACAATGGCTTACAACTTTGAAATGATCAAAAAGGCCATCCGCCTGATTCACGATAAAGGGGCCAGGTTCATCGCCACCAACCCGGACTCCTCCGGCCCCAGCGAAGGCGGTCTGGTACCGGCCTGCGGTGCCATGGCAGCGCTGATTGAAAAAGCCAGCGGTGTTTCCCCCTTCTTTGTGGGCAAACCCAACGCCCTGATGATGCGCATGGCATTGAACCACCTCAATGTGCACTCTGAGAACACCATCATGGTGGGTGACCGTATGGATACCGACATGGTCGCTGGTGTAACCAGCGGTATGGAGACCATCTTGGTGCTCAGTGGTGTGACCAAAGAGGAAGATATCGATAAATACCCCTACCTGCCAACCCATACCAAGAAATCCGTGGCGGATATCGAGCCAAAGGATTTCGATGATTGACAGGGAAGCCCTTACTGGTATAATCCACATATATGACAAATAAGGCCTTTTCACGCAGGAAATTTATCAAGCTGGCCGCCCTCAGCATGGGCGCATTGGCATTTAACCCCCTACGTGAGACCACCCGCCCTGCTTTTCACCCGCGCCTGGCGCGTGTGAGCGGAACGGGCAATATTCAATCCGTCAGCATTCACAAGACGCCCAATGAGGAGAGCGTGATCCTCTATCAGCGCGCCAGGGATGACCTGATCAACATCTATGAAGAGATCGAATCAGAGTACGGGCCTGAGTACAACCCGATTTGGTACCGGGTTTGGGGCGGGTATGTCCATCGCAAGTGGCTGGTAGAAGTAGAGCACATCCTGAATCCACTGACGGATACCATTCATAAAGAAGGTCAGCTCGGCGAGGTTACCGTACCGTTCACCCGGGCGATGATGTACAACTCGCGTAATGGCTGGGACCCCGTTTACCGGTTATATTACCAGACCATGCACTGGATCCGGGACATCATCACCGGACCGGACGGCAGACCATGGTACCAGTTAGAAGACCAATTGCTCAAAATCAAATATGCTATTCCAGCGGAGCACATGCGTGTTTTGGACGATTCTGAGTTTGACCCCATTTCTCCCAACGTTCCCCCAGAGGAGAAACGGGTTGAGATCTCAATCTCACGGCAAAGGCTGACGGCGTATGAAGGCGACCAGATCGTCTTTCAAACCGAGGTTTCAACCGGTGCACTCACCCCCCTCCGAAAAACACCCACCGGCAGTTTTGTGATTGACCCGAAACATCCCTCGAAACACATGGGGGACGGCCAGGTCACATCTGATATCTTTGCCTACGAGCTGGTTGGCGTGCCATGGAACTGTTTTTTTGAGTGGGAAGGCGGAATCGCCACCCATGGCACCTATTGGCACAACAACTTCGGCACGCCCATGAGCCGGGGGTGCGTCAATATGCGCAACCAGGATGCAAAATGGCTGTACCTGTGGTCAACGCCCCAGGCCGGGCCGCACGATTGGGTCGTGAATGGCTACGGCACCCGGGTCAGTGTAATTTGATCACACGAATCGCATAAAGACCTGGTTAGCCAGCATTACACCACGATGAGTCAGCCTTAACGAGGCTGATTTTTTATCTCTCCAAGCGACCAAACCTAAGTCCAGCAACTCCTCGACCTCATCATTGAAAGCATTCCGAATTGAGCACCCGAATGTATTGAAAAACCGTTCATCCGATACCCCCTGGTCTATAAGACGTAATCCCAACCACATGAAGTCTTTCATCTGAGTTGACCGGTCCATCGTGGCATCGGCAACGGTCGCGGGCGTCATGGGTAACCGCCACGGCAAAGTCCAGCCAGCGTTAATGCGCTGAACGTATTCGGAAATACCCAGGACGTTTTCTGTGCGGATGCCCCCCACAAAGCCGTGCGCCCCGGCACCCACGCCAATATAGGGAAGGTGCAGCCAGTATTGCAGGTTGTGCCGGCAGCTGAAGTCCCTGTTTGGATCCTTTTTCGCCCAGTTTGAGACCTCGTAATGCACAAACCCTGCACTTTTCAGCATCTTCATCGAAAGCTCGTACATATCGGCCGCGAGGTCCTCATTTTGCCGGGCAATCCAGCCCTTTTCGTACCATTGGGAAAGGAGTGTGCCAGATTCAATGATCAGCGAATACAGAGAAAAGTGCTCAGGTGAAAGGGCGATTGCCCTTGAAAGGGAATTTTCCCAGCTTGAAAGGTCCTGCCAGGGCAGGTTGAAGATCATATCCAGGCTAATATTGTCAAACCCTGCCTGCCTGGCAAAACGAACAGCCGTGAGGATATCTTCAGTAGTGTGGATGCGGTCAAGACGTTTGAGGTCAAATGAATCTGTAGACTGCACACCCAGGCTCAGCCGGTTGAAACCCATCGCGCGCAATTGAGAAAGGTACGCCAGGTTGACTGTGCCGGGGTTGGCCTCAAGGCTGATCTCACAATCAACCGTTAGCCCAAAACAATCTTTGATCGCCTCTAATAGCGTTCTGTAATGTGAAATCGGCACCAAAGAAGGCGTGCCACCCCCGAAGTAAATCGAATGCAATCTTTCGTCGGGCAAACGAGTGCTGACTACATGAATTTCTTTCGCGACTGCATCCATATACACCGGGATTAATCCTCCTTTACCGGTATATGTGTTAAAATCGCAATAATGACAGCGTTGTTGACAAAATGGGATGTGAACATATAAACTGTAGTTCATCAGCCTATTTATACCACCCCCAAGCCAAAATTTCCCAGCACCTGCCCATATTGCACATATTTGAAGCCATGAGGTATACTAGTCCAGAATTATCATGAGCCCAGAAAAAAACACTTCACCAACGAACCTTTGTCCGGTGTGCGGAACCCACCTGAGCGAATCCGCCACCCGATGTTTGGTATGCGGTACAGAGCTTGATCAGCAAGGGGGGAAGAAAAAAACAGCCCAGGTCCGCGCCAAACGTCTGCCCGAAATCACCCTCAGCCTACCTGCTGCGTTGGGGTTGCTAGCCCTGTTTCTCACACTCGGTGCTGTGGTCGTCTTCCTGGTATTGAATAACAATCAACCCGTCGAATTGGAAGCGATCACACCCGAAGCAGGCACACCGACAGCCAGCCCTACGATCACCTACACACCCACGGTCACTATGACGGCCACCATGGCGCCGACCTGGACGCCTTTGCCGCCGATTGAGTACGTTGTCAGGCCGGGCGACTCCTGTGCAGGCATCGCGGCTGTCTTCAATGTCTCTGTCCAGAGCATCATCCTCGAAAACAACCTGCCGGCGACCTGTGAGTTGTTTGAAAACCAGGAACTGCTGATTCCCCAGCCAACGCCCACACCTTCACCGCAGCCGACTGCGACTTTAAGTGAGGTTGAGCAGACCGAGGCAGCCTGTGAAACGGTCAATTATACCGTTCAGGCGAACGACACCCTCAGTTCAATTGCCAACACGTACAACATCACCATGGCTACCATTCGCGATTACAACGGTCTGCCCAGTGATACGGTGTTTGAAGGTCAGAACCTGGTTCTCCCCCTCTGTCTGAGACGGCCTACAGCCGGACCAACCCCAACACCGACGCCCCTGCCTCCCTACCCCGGACCCAACCTGCTCCTCCCGGCAGACGGCGCATCATTCACCTCAGCGACCGACACCATCACGCTGCAATGGGCTGCAGTTGGGGCACTGGAATCGAATGAAGCCTATGCTGTCACCATCACAGACCTGACCAGCGAAGAAAAATGGTCAGTGACGGAATATGTGAGAGACACCTCTTTCATCATCCCTGCCTCTTTTGCCCCCACCGAAGCCAGGCCGCATATATTCCGCTGGTCGGTGTACATCGTCAGGCAAATCGGCGGTAATGAAGAAAACGGCGAAAATTGGGAAGTAGCCGGCAACCGCAGCGCTGAACGGGTGTTTGCCTGGGTCAGCGGAATTTCAGGTTCGACTCAAACTGATTAAAAAATTACCGGAGGGCAAAACCCTCCGGTTTTTCTTTTATTATTGTAATCTACCTAAACCTCTGATGGATTTTGTTCCGCATACAGATTTTCGATGTATCGGGTAGCCTGGATCGCAGCAGCAGCGCCCATCCCGGCGGAGGTGATCACCTGGCGAAAATGCGGGTCTGCAATTTCACCTGCCGCAAACACGCCGGGAACCGACGTTTCCATCACGTGATTGGTGACGATGTAGCCTTTGTCATCCATTTTCAGTTGATCTTTGAACATGGCCGAGTTTGGCCGGTGCCCAATAAGGATAAACACACCCTGCGTTTCTTTGAGGCTTTCTTCCCCGGTCTTGACACTTTTAATCCGCACAGCTTCAACGGCACCGTTCCCTACGATCTCCGTGACCACTGTATCCCAAATAAATTTGATTTTGGGGTTATCAAAGGCTCGATTTTGCAGGATGGCGCTCCCTCTGAGTTCATCCCGCCGATGGATAATGGTCACTGAGCGGGCAAACCGAGTCAGGAAGATACTCTCTTCCAATGCGCTATCGCCGCCGCCCACCACAACAATATCTTTGTCTTTGAAGAACCACCCATCGCATGTGCAACAATATGACACGCCTCTACCAGTGAAATCCTTTTCACCCGGCACGTTGAGCTTTTTCGGGTCGGCGCCCGTTGTGATGATCAAACTGTCCGCAGCATATTGCTGGCTGTAAGCATTGACTATAAACGGGTGTGTCGAAAGATCAACACTGTTTGCCAGGTCCATTCGGATTTCTGCGCCAAACCGCTCTGCCTGAGTTTGGAATAACATCCCTAACTCTGTGCCACCGACACCCTCCGGGAATCCCGGGTAGTTTTCGATGGTGTCCGTTGTGGAGGCCTGCCCATGCAGCACCATACCGGTCAGTACCAATGGGTTTAATTCCGCTCGTGCAGCATACAGGGCGGCAGAGAGGCCGGCAGGCCCCGAACCCAGGATGATGACGGCTCGTTTTTCAGTTGTTTTCTCGTTGTTGTTTGACATATATTTCTTTCCGTTTTTGACGATATTTACTATTTAGATGCAGATGCCACTAATAATGTTACATAACCCACTCAAAACCCATATTAACCGGTGATTGGCAGGGCAAACAGCTCAGGAGTCCAACTGAATTCAACATAATTATACCGTTTCAGGCCTGTTTTTCCTGCGAAATTGATCAACATGGCATATAATCTATAAAAATATACTCAATAGAATGAAAGATCAACTTAATGACACTTCAATTTCAAAAAGCCTTAAGCTACTACCACGCTAACGACAATGATTTGTTCACCCAATTCCTGGAATTCTTACGGATACCCTCTGTCTCTACAGATCCAACGCACACAGGTGACATTCAGGACGCGGCAGGTTTCTTGGTTAATAAACTCACTGGATTGGGCTTAGAAAATGTCCAAGCTTTTCAGACCGCACGCCACCCGATCGTATATGCGGGAAAAAAGGTTGACCCGCAAAAACCCACCGTATTGATCTATGGCCATTACGATGTTCAGCCGCCCGATCCCGTTGACCTGTGGGATCATGCGCCATTTGATCCCGAAGTGGTCGGGGATCACCTCTATGCCCGGGGCGCTTCAGATATGAAAGGTCAGGTTTGGGCAACCATTTCCGCAGTTGAATCCATTGTGAAGACCACAGACCTGCCTGTAAACATCAAATTCATGATCGAGGGCGAAGAAGAAATCGGTTCTCCCAGCTTAGAACAATTCCTGAAAGAAAATCAAGCCCTGCTGGCCTGCGATATTGTCCTTAACCCGGATGCCGGCATGCTCGCACCTGATAAACCAACACTCATTTATGCCTTGCGTGGATTGGCCTATTTTGAATTACGAGTTTACGGTCCAAAAGCAGATTTACACTCGGGCATTTTTGGCGGGGTTGTCGATAATCCCGCCAATGTCCTGGCCAAACTGATTGCAGGGATGCACGACGATGGCTGGCAGGTCACCTTGCCCGGGTTTTACGACCAGGTCCGCCCAGTGTCTGCGGAGGAGCGCAGCGAGCTGGCAAAACTCGGTATGGACAACGCATTCTTCGAAGCCCTCACAGGGGTTGAAGCGCTGGGCGGTGACCAAGCCTTCGCGCCGATTGAGCGTGTTGGTGCCAGACCGACCCTGGATGTCAACGGTATGTACGCAGGTTTCACTGAAAAGGGCGCCAAAACCATCATACCGGCCCATGCGATGGCAAAAATCTCAACCCGCCTGGTCCCGGACCAGGACCCGGAAGCTATCCACCACAGCCTGCGAAAGTATTTGGAAGAGAACGCACCAGATTCTGTCCGCTGGGAACTGGATTACCTTTCCGGTGCCCCTGCCTATATTGCCGAACAGGAAGCGCCCGGTGTCGACCTGTTTATCGACGCTCTGCATCAAACCTGGGGCACAAAGCCGTTCATGAAACGTGAAGGGGGCTCCATTCCCGTTGCCACGGCGATGAAGCAGCATTTGGGTGTTGATTCGATCATCACCGGGTTTGGCTTACCTGATGACCAAATCCATTCTCCAAATGAGAGGGTACACTTACCTACCCATCGCAAAGGCATAGAGGCTTTGATCCGCTTTTTTACTGGTTTTTAGTCGTAAGGAATGAAAATGAATGAAAGAATGCCCGCTTATGGCGGCCAGGCTGTAATTGAAGGCGTCCTCATGCGCGGTAAATCCGCCGTGGCCATGGCCAACAGGGCACCCAACAATGAAATTGTGATCACTGACGAAAATCTGTCAGGGCTGTACACCAGCAAATGGGCAACGATACCTTTCCTCCGCGGGTTGGTCGGACTGTGGGACGCACTAGGTTTAGGCATGCGGTACCTGACCGTTTCTGCCAACGTCCAGACCGGTGAGGAAGAGAAAATCGAAGGTCCCATGTTGTATATCACTCTCGCCATATCAATCTTGTTTGCTGTAGGGCTGTTTTTTCTGGCCCCTGCACTCGTCTCCAGTTTTGTAGGCCGTTCCATCCCCATGAGCGCCTGGGTAAGCAACCTGCTAGAGGGCGTGATTCGCTTATTGTTACTGATCGTGTACCTGTGGTTAATTGGCAAGATGCCAGATATCCAGCGTGTGTTTATGTATCACGGTGCAGAGCACAAGACCATTAATGCCTACGAGGATGGCGCAGAGCTGACCGTGGAAAAGGTTTCCACTTACCCGCTCCAACATCCCAGGTGTGGCACATCCTTCATACTAACCCTTGTGCTGCTTTCCATCGTGTTATTTTCCCTTTTTGGCCCCCTGCCGCTGCATTGGCGGCTGGTCTCGCGCTTGGTTATGGTGCCGGTGCTGGCTGGGTTGGCCTACGAATACATCAAACTGGTTTCAAAACATCTGGATAAACCGTTAGTCAGGATGCTGATCAAACCCAACCTGGCACTACAAAATATGACCACCCGTGAACCCACCAACGACATGCTTGAAGTGTCAATTCGAGCCTTCAACCGCATGGTGACCTTAGAGAAAGAAGCAGAGACCAACGTTCACATGAGTCCCTGACTCGGAGGAAATAGTCATTGAAAACCTGGGGTTTGCTCCTGATTGGGGTGTTGATCGGCCTTTTGGCTGCCGGGGTCATATTGCTTATTGCGCAACCCGACCGGGGCTCGCCGATTACGCTGATGCCCGCCCCCACAGCGACCCATACCGCACAACCCGGTCCATCCCCCACACCGGCGCCCATCTTCGTGGAGATTAAAGGGCAAATTGTCCTTCCAGGCATCTATTCGCTGGAAAAAGGGGAACGTTTGTTCGATTTGATCGAACGGGCAGGCGGGTTTACGAGCATAGCGGATGAGCGTCGAGTGAATAATGCGTTTCTTCTGCGCGACGGGGATTTTTTCTACATTCCTGCAGAAGGCGAAGCCATCCCGGAAACAGCCAGGAACGCACCTGGCAACAATCCCCTCGATGATGCCAATTTCTTTGCGTATCCACTAGACGTGAACACTGCAGCGCAGGATGCATTCGAATCTCTGCCGGGAATTGGCCCGGCAAAAGCTGCGGATATCGTTGCTTATCGTGACCAATCAGGCCCATTTGAGTCCGTGGATGACTTGCTGAATGTGCCGGGAATTGGCCCGACGATCCTGGAATCCATCCGGGAATACCTGACGGTCACGCCTTAAGATGAAAACAAAATACCACATAGAAATCACCCGAAAAGCACTGCAGAGCCATTTTTCAGAAAGCGCTCTGGAGGTCATTATCCAGGCCAATATCCGGCAAGATAGGCTCAGTTACCAAATTGGCCATGATTACATCCATTTCGACGGCAGTGCCTTTGCCCGCGGGTTTGAATACATTCACGAGCAGGAAGCGCAGATCTTCGACGGCATCAAACGGTCAGATTACATGCAGGCCTGGCAGGCCTTTGGCCGCATCACCCATTCCTGGCAAGATTTTTACAGCCACAGCAACTATGTCGGTCTTTGGCTCAAGCGCCACCCAGCAGAGCCGCCGGAGAAAATAACCGATGATGATCCGGATATATTAAACCATCCTGGACTGGCCTCCGGAAAGAACTACGGTTTGATCGAACTTCTTGCCACACTTCCAATACTATCGACCCTGTTTATGCCTCTCATGCCAGATGACTCACATGCCAAAATGAACCTCGACAGCCCGACTGATAGCCCGTATTTTGAGTTCGCCTACATTGCGGCCTATCGGGCAACGGTATCAGTCTATGAGCGCATACGCCGTCAAATAGAATCGCTGCCAATCAGCGACGAGGCGATACAGCATTTCAAAGACAAACAAGACGGGAAGTAAAGGTATAATCATGACCATGGACTTAAAAAACACCTTGCAAACGGCATTAACTGCGGCAATGAAAGCCAGGGACGAGGACACCAAACGGACCTTGCGCCTGGTGATGACTTCCATCAAGCTGGCTGAAGTCGACCAGGGCGGCAAAATTGACGACGCCCGGGTTCTTGGCATCCTGCAAAAGGAAGTCAAAACCCGCCAGGACTCAATTGAAGAAGCCCGGAGAGCAAACCGGGATGACCTGATTGATGCTGCCAACCGGGAAATCGCCATTTTAGAAAACTTCCTGCCGAAACAGATGAGCGAAGACGAGCTGATCCAATTGGCCAGGGAAACCATTGCCGAAACCAACGCCAGCGGCATGCAGGCGATGGGTGAAGTGATGAAGAACCTGATGCCCAAATTAGCCGGACGGGCGTCTGGACAACAAGCCAGTAAGATCGTCAGGGATTTGCTCCAGGAACAATAGCCTTTTATGAAGATAAGACGCAAGAACAAAAACCACATCATCAGCCCAGGTGTCGTTAAAAGTGCGATCCTGGTCTTTTCGGGGTTCTTGGCGTTCTTGATGCTGATACTGCCAGACGTCTTCAGGCGGTCATCTTTTCAAATGCAACTCGGTGATGTCGCCTCACAGGACATCCTGGCACCGTATTCACTGACTTTCGAAAGCGAAATCCTCACGGAACGGGCTCGGCAGGAGGCTGCTAACACGGTCGAGCCGATTTTCCTCCCCACAGACCCAAGCATCGGCCGCCGACAGGTTGAACGGTTACGGACGGTGCTGTATTTCATCACGACCGTCCGCCAGGATAGTTTCGCCACCCTGGACGAAAAAACCGCAGACATTCAAGCCATTGAGGACCTCAACCTTTCTGAGGATATGATATTACGCATCCTGCAATTAAGTGATGCACGCTGGAATGCAATTGAAGCCGAGGCAACATCTGTCCTGGAACAGATCATGCGCAACACGCTGCGCGAAGCCGACACTTTTGCAGCCAGGCGAAATATCCCCTCTCTGATCGACTTTGCCTTCCCGGAAGATCAGGCGCAAATTGTGGTTGAACTTGTCGAGCCGTTTATTGTCGCGAACACCCTCTTTAGTGAAGAACTGACCAACGCAGCCATCGAAGAGGCGCGCCAATCTGTCGAACCCGTGACCCGCTCCTATGTCACCGGTGAAACCCTGGTCAGATTGGGGCAAATTATCCGGGAGGTCGAATGGGAAGCATTGCAGCGGTACGGCCTGATCCAACCAAGTGATCCCTTGCAGGATCTGATCGGCGCTGGAGTAGTGACCATTTTACTGGGGGTGCTGATCGGCCTTTACTTCAAGTATTTCAATGGTGAAGAGACAGCCTCGGTTAAGGCGGTGCTGCTGATCGCAGTCTTCTTCCTGGTGTTCCTTGGGATTGCCAGGTTCTTCATCATTGAACGCACCATTCTGCCTTATGTCTACCCCGTGGCAGCATTTGGGCTGACCTTATCGATCATTTTCAATTTTGAAGTTGCCATGTTGTTCTCAGTAGTGCTGGGTGTGATGACAGCCTATGGGATTCCCTATGGGTTTGACCTGACGGTTTTCTATATCCTTCCGACCATCCTGGGCATGCTGACTTTAGGCAAAGCCAAGCGGATCGGTGCCTTCTTTTTCTCCGGCCTCACCATCGGTGTTGCTGGCATCGGCATCATTCTCGGTTACCGCCTGCCTGATTCCATCACAGATTGGATCGGGATAGCCACCCTGACGGGTGCCTCCTTCATCAACGGGATCGCAGCGGCCAGCCTAACCTTGCTAATGCAGTACATCTTCTCGCAAACCCTGGGGATTACAACCTCTCTGCAGTTGTTGGACATTTCCAGGCCGGACCATCCCTTGCTGCAATTGATGCTCAGGAATGCACCCGGCAGTTACCAACACTCCCTCCAGGTCGCAAACCTGGCCGAGCAGGCTGCTGAGGCCATTGGCGCTGACGGCTTGCTGACACGTGTTGGCGCCATCTTCCATGATTGCGGAAAGTCAAGCAATCCCCATTTCTTTATTGAGAACCAGGTGCAGAACGAGGTCAACCCCCACGATGAAATAGATCCCTATTTGAGCGCGCAAACGATCATCAGCCATGTGATCGATGGGGTTAACCTGGCGAAGAAGTACCGCCTGCCCGGCCGCATCATTGATTTCATAACAGAACATCACGGCACGATGCACACGCACTACCAATACACCCGGGCCTTGGAAGAAGCAGAGAACCCAAATGATGTGGACAAATCCCTATTCACCTACCCTGGCCCCAGGCCGCAATCAAAAGAAACCGCCCTCCTCATGCTGGCCGACGGCTCCGAGGCGCGTGCCCGTGCTGAACGCCCCAAGAACGAGGACGATCTCAGATCCCTGATTGACACGGTATTTACTTTTTATGGCCAGAATCACCAACTCGAGGATACCAACCTCACATTAAAAGACCTTCAAAAAGTGAAGGACTCATTTTTCCACACCCTCAAAGGTTCTTACCACCCACGGGTGAAATATCCCGCCCTCGATCAGACGCACAAAAACCTGGGAGACACAAATTCTGAACCGGAAGATAACCAAGACATATGAGCATCAATATCCAATTGGACGACACAATCACCCAAGCCATTGATCTGGCGCTTTTAAAAAAGGCTATCAATAATACTCTGGGCTACTCGAAACGTCCGGACGTGGAAATCACCCTGCAATTAACTGACGATGAATCCATGCGGCAATTGAACCGCACATATCGCGGCTATGATAAGACCACCGATGTGTTAGCATTTACCCAGGACCATGTTGATCCTGAGACTGGCCGCGTTTACCTGGGCGATGTTGTCATCTCTGTGGAACAAGCTCGCAGGCAAGCGGAAGAACATCACCAAACCCTAAATGAGGAATGCGCGCTCTTGGCTGTTCATGGTACGCTCCATCTGCTGGGTTATGATCATGCAGATGCAGACGAAAAGAGAGAAATGTGGGATATCCAGGGTCACCTATTAGACTGCCTACAAATAACTTTCCGGGAGGATGCAGAATGAAGAAGTGGCCTCAAAAGCGTGGTTTAGGCACGTTCTTGATCTTTATCGCCATTCTGGGGGTGCTTTTTTCAGTATTTGGCATTGCTGCTACCTGGTATTATCGCCCCAGGATCCAGTCCGCGATCTTTGGGATCATTGACTCGCTAGATGAGACCTTATTGAACACCAATGATGGCTTAGTCATCCTGGACCGTTCCCTGGAAAATGCAGAGTTTAACCTGGAAATGATCTCGGATACCCTGGACAACCTCAATGCCACCATCGACAATATTGCCGTATCATTGGATTCGTCAGCCGACTTGATCGGCGGGGACCTCAGGGACACCATTGTGGATACCCAAACTGCGCTCAGGTCCGCCGCATCAAGCGCGGGATTGGTTGATAATACCCTCAGGTTCATTGCCGCCATCCCCCTCCTGGGTGCAGATTACCGACCCGAAGTGCCCCTCAGCCTGAGCCTTGAACAAGTTGCGGAAAGCCTGGACGATGTGCCTGAGGCCTTTCTTGAAATTGAAAGCCTTATCCGCGATACGGAATCAAGCATGGCGATCTTAAATGACGATGTTGCTCAGTTGGCAGAAGATATCAATACCTACGAAAGCGATTTATTGGCTGCGCAGGAAATACTGGCCGAATACGGCCAGATCATCGATGATTTACGCACGCAACTTGCGGATCTGCGCCAGCATTCGACAAATTTTCTGCTGATCACAAGCATCCTCAGCACAGGCGGGTTCTTTTTATTAGGTTTAGCACAGCTCGATATCTGGCAGATTGGAAAAAATTATCGCGACGGCGAAAGGGTTTCTGTTAATCTTTCAGAATTGCAGCGGGAATAACCATTTCACAATACAACATTCAACTATCAAGGAGGACCTATGAAACATTTTATCGATATAGCAGATCTCTCTGCCGGTGAAATTCAGCGTATGCTCGAATTGGGGCTGAAGCTCAAAAAAGAGCACCAGCAAGGCATTTACAGGACGATCCTGAAAAACAAAGTGCTCGCCATGGTGTTCCAGAAGCCCAGCTTACGGACTCGCGTCAGTTTTGACATGGCCATGCGCACCTTGGGCGGTGATGCACTGTATCTTTCTCCGCAAGAAATCGGCTTGGGGAAACGAGAATCGATTGCAGACGTATCTCGCGTGCTTTCAGGCTATGTGCAGGCCGTAATGGCCCGGGTATTTCAGCACGAACATATCCTCGAATTGGCAAAATGGTCTTCGGTGCCGGTGATCAACGGGTTGAGCGATTACAATCACCCTTGCCAGGCTATGGCAGACGCCCTGACCATCTTTGAAGAATTCGGCGACCTGAAGGGGTTGACCGTCTCTTACATCGGCGATGGCAACAATGTTGCCGTCTCCTTGATGAAAGTTGTCACCAAACTTGGTGCTGATTTTCGGATTGCCAATCCTGAAGACTACGATATGCCCTCGGAATCCGTCGCACAATGCCAGGAATACGCAAATCTTTCCGGCGGTTCAATCACCCTCTTGCGCGATCCCGCTGCTGCAGCAGAAGGCGCAGACGTCATTTACACCGACACCTGGACGAGCATGGGGCAGGAAGAAGAAGCGAAAAAGCGCGAGCAGGTCTTTCCGCCATACCAGGTCAACCAGGATCTGGTCAAGCTGGCCCAACCGACGGCCATTGTCATGCATTGCTTACCCGCGCATCGCGGTCAGGAAATCACGGATGAAGTCGCAGACGGTCCACATTCACGGCTGTTCCCGCAAGCGGAAAATCGCATGCACGCACAAAAAGCGATCCTGGTCGAATTGCTCGTCGGAGATAACCTGGATGAGTAATTCCGCATACTACATCAACCTCGAAGATAAACACGGCGCCCATAATTATCACCCCTTAGATGTTGTCCTCTCCAAAGGAGAGGGTGTATGGGTCTATGATGTTGAGGGAAATAAATACCTTGACTGCCTGAGCGCGTACTCTGCCCTCAATCAGGGACATAACCATCCCAAAATCAGGCAGGCGATGATCGACCAGCTCGATCGCGTCACCCTGACCTCACGTGCGTTTTATAACGACAAACTTGGTTTGCTGTACAAAAAACTCAGCGAGATGACCGGGTACGATAAATCCCTGCCGATGAACAGCGGCGCTGAAGCTGTGGAAACCGCCATAAAAGTAGCCCGAAAATGGGGCTACGTTACCAAAGGCGTACCGCGGCACAAAGCCGAAATCATCGTGGCCGATGGCAATTTCCACGGCAGGACGATCACGATTATCTCTTTTTCACCCAACCAGCATTACAAGCATAACTTCGGCCCATTTACCCCAGGCTTCCCGATGGTTAAATATGGTGATGTGGCCGCGATTGAAGCAGCAATCAACGAGAACACCGTTGCCGTTCTGTTGGAACCCCTGCAAGGCGAAAGCGGGATCATCGTCCCGCCAGATGGCTACTTAAAGGCCGTTGAAGACCTGTGCCACACCAACGACATTCTACTCATAGCAGATGAGATCCAAACCGGCCTCGGACGCACTGGTGCTTTATTTGCCTGCGATCACGAAAACGTGCGGCCGGATATCATGGTCATCGGTAAAGCGCTCTCGGGTGGTTTCTACCCGGTATCTGCTGTGCTGACCGACGAGCCAATTCTGGGGCTGATTGTCCCTGGCGACCACGGATCAACCTTTGGCGGCAACCCCCTCGGTGCGGCCACCGCCATCGCAGCTCTGGAAGTGATCGAGGAGGAAAACCTGATCGATAATGCCCGCGAGATGGGCCAGTACATCCTCGATTATCTGGAAGAGATTCCTAAAAAGAACATCCTGGATGTGCGCGGCAAAGGTCTGTTGATTGGGATCGAGCTCAAACATGCCCTGGGTGGCGCCAGAAGATTCGCCGAAGCGCTCAAAGAAAGGGGCCTTCTCGTCAAAGAAACACACGAACATACCATCCGGCTAGCTCCCCCGTTAATTCTCGACAAAACCACAGCAGATTGGATGATACCCATTGTCCGTGATATCTTATTGATGGAATAGTTTTGTTCTGAGGGAGTAAACCATGACCCGCCTGGCAAAGATCGTTTGTACCTTAGGCCCAAGCAGTGATTCCGAAGAAATCATCTCTGCGTTGGTCACAGCGGGAATGAACGTTGCCCGTTTGAATTTTTCCCATGGGACCCATGAGGCTCACGGCGCAAAGATCGATCTGATTCGCGGGATCTCAGAAGAGATGGGTGTGCCCATCACCATCCTCCAGGACCTTCAAGGGCCAAAACTCAGAATCGGTAAACTGGCTGAAGGGAGTATGGAATTACAGGCAGGGGATTTCGTTTCGTTGAGTTCATCGGAGTCTTACATCCCTGAAAAAGCAGACAAGTTCATTCCTTTCGAAATCCCCGACCTGCATAAAACGCTCAAACCCGGGCATCACATCCTGCTGGATGATGGACATCTTGAGCTGGAAGTCAAGGCGGTTACCGGGGAGCGCATCGATGCCGAGGTGATTTTGGGCGGGACGCTGAAATCAAATAAAGGCGTGAACCTTCCCGGTGCCAATCTGGCGGTCTCGGTGTTCACCGAAAAGGACCGTGAAGACCTCAAGTTTGGGCTTGAAAAAGGGGTGGACATGGTGGCGATTTCCTTTGTGCGCTGCGCAGAGGACATCCTTACCACCCGTGAAGCCATAGAATCCCTTGCAGACCATCCAAAAGAGAAAAAGACGCCAATCATTGCCAAAATTGAACGTCCGGAGGCCGTGGAAAATCTTCAGGACATCATGGCGGTGACCGACGGGGTCATGGTCGCACGTGGAGACCTGGGCGTAGAAATGATGCCTGCAGCCGTGCCTATCGCCCAAAAGGAGATCATTGCCTGTGCCAATGCACATGGTAAATTGGTTATCACCGCCACGCAAATGCTGGACTCCATGATCAACAACCCGCGCCCAACTCGGGCTGAAGCCACCGACGTTGCCAATGCGATCTTTGACGGTACCGATGCGGTCATGCTCTCAGGCGAAACCGCTGCCGGGAAATATCCCCTGGAGAGTGTTGAGATGATGGCAGCCATCATTGAGCGCGCTGAGAAGGATTTGCCGAAATGGGGCAAGTTCGATTACGCCGCCTCCCTTGCTCAACAGAGGGATGCCTTATCGATCACCCGTGCTGCCAAAGAGCTGGCGCACGATAGCAAAGTGGCGGCCATTGTGGTTTTCACCCAATCCGGCCGAACTGCCAGGCTGATGTCCAAAGCCAGGCCGAACGTTCCCATTTTTGCCTTCACACCCGAGCTGGAAACCTACCAGCAAATGGGTTTGTATTGGGGCGTGACCCCCTTGCTCGTGCCTTACGCAGATACGCTTGAAACGATGATCAAACATGTTGAAACAGCCATCGCGACAGCAACCACGCTCAAACGGGGGCAGAAGGTCATCCTGATCTCAGGGTTTCCCGTCGGGGCTTTCAGGCAACCAAACCTCGCCTTATTGCACACCCTGGGTGATATTTAATCAAAAAAAGGGCTGCTACGCAAGTTCTGGCAGCCCTTTTCTGTTTTATTCTGCTTTAGTACATATCCCGGTTGATTTTTTCCAATGTTTCAGGTGCAGGACGCAAATCCTCAGGACGGATGCGGTTCATGGGTTGGCCCACCATGTCCATATAGTCATACAGCGAGGGCTGTTCAGGGTCAACGTAAATCAAGCCTGTTAACAGCCACTGGTTTTTTTCGGCTTCTTCAAGCATCTCCATAGCCTGCCATTTATCGGTGGGGTCATAATCCTGTTCAAGCTTCTTAAGAACGACGACTGAGCCGTCATGCATGACCACTTCCTTGGTTTCACCTTCTTTGAATTCATCAAGAATAATGGCCTTCCGCCGAGGGACGTAGGCAATATCATGCAGTGGCGCTTGGTGTTGCCTGCCCCACTGATACGAGTGCAGGGTATCTTCACGGTTATTGAAGCTCACACAGGGGCTGATAATGTCCAATACAGCGGTACCCCGGTGGCTTAACGCCGCTTTCAGTAATTCTCGCACCTGTTTCGCATCACCAGCAAAGGAACGCGCCACAAAACTGGCGTTTCCTATCAGGGCTTCTTTGGCAATGTCGATGGGAAGAAACGGATTCACACCCTGGTGCTTCAATTCAAGACCTCTTTCAGCCGTAGCTGAAAACTGACCTTTGGTCAGTCCGTAGACGCCATTGTTTTCGATGATATACACCATCGGCAAATTTCGGCGGATGAGGTGTTTAAACTGACCCAGGCCAATGCTGGCTGTGTCGCCATCACCTGAAACGCCAATGATCTTCATGGTGGTATCCGCGAAAGCTGCACCGAGCGCCAATGAAGGCATACGGCCATGCAGACCATTAAACCCAAAAGATTGGGATAAAAAGTAAGTCGGGCTCTTGCTTGAACAACCGATTCCGCTAAATTTGGCGATTTTCTCCGGCGGGATGCTCATCTCGTAGCAGGCCATGATGATCTGGGCTGAAATCGTGTTGTGGCCGCACCCCGGGCACAGGGTCGAACGCTCACCCATGTAGTCAGAACGGGCCAAACCAATGGCGTTGGTCGCTTGTTTTTTATCAGGCATTTTACTTCTGCTCCTTTTCAGAAACGGCCTTAATGATCCATTCTGCCGTCATTGGTAATCCATCAATATATGATAAAGAGGTCAATCGATGGGTCATATCACAATATTCCAGCAAGAGAAGCTGGTGCAACTGACCGTCGCGGTTCAGCTCAAGCACATAGTTCCGCGGGTGCGCCTTGATAAAGGCCTTGACCTCATCGGAGAACGGCAACGCCCTGACCCGCATGAAATCTGTAGGGATGTTGATTTCGAGCAGCCTGTCCTGTGCCTCAAGCACGGCGTGTTCTGTGGAACCCATGGCAATTAAACCCACTTTAGCGCCGGGCAGTGCTCGAAACTCTGGACCTGGCAGATAATGCTTTGCGGAATCAATTTTATGTTTGATGCGGTCAAGCATCTCCTGCCAAACAGCCGGGGCTTCGCTGTAGTTGCCATATTCATCGTGGCCAGTACCGCGTGTAAAATAGGGGGCTTTTTCATGGGTATTGCCCATCAACGTTCGATATGGGATGCCATCGCCATCTACATCAAGATAGCGTCCCCATTTTTCGGAAAAGTCCTCCAGATCCTCCTCCCAAAGCACTTTGCCGCGATCGATGGGCTGGTCAGGGTACTCAAACCGCTTCGTCATCCACAAATTCATACCCAGATCAAGATCGCTCAATAAAATCACAGGGGTTTGGACCTTTTCTGCAATGTCAAAAGCTTTCCAGCCAAATTCGAAACACTCATTAACAGAAGATGGGATCAGGATAATGTGCTGCGTATCCCCGTGGCCTAAAAAGTAGTTCAAGGTTAGATCGCCTTGGGCAGTTCGAGTCGGCAGGCCGGTACTCGGGCCCACCCGCTGCACATCCCACATCACAAGGGGAACCTCGGCATAATAGGCCATGCTCATGTATTCTGCCATCAAACTAACGCCTGGACCTGAGGTGGATGTCATCGCCCTGAGCCCTCCCCAACCTGCGCCAACCGCCATCCCCACTGCGGCCAGCTCGTCTTCGGCCTGGACGATGGCAAAATTGTTCTTGTCCGTCTCGGGGTGCTTTCTTAATCGAGGTGCAAAGGTGATCAGCGATTCTGCCAGGCTGGATGCGGGTGTGATCGGATACCAAGCGCAAAACTGGAATCCGCCATAGATGGCACCCAGGGCGCCAGCGGTATTTCCGTCGGTCATAATATACTCGGTCAAAGGTTCCATGGGTTCAACCCAGTAACGGTCCCGCTTTTCCAGGTTTTCACGTGCCCAGTCCGCAGCCAATTTGACTATCGCAAAATTCGATTCGGCCACCGAGGGCTTGCGCCGGAACTGTGTCAGTAGAGCATCTTTGATGTACCCCAGCCCGATGCCTAACATCTCGGCAACGACGCCGACGTAAACCATGTTTTCCATGTAGTCCCGCAACTCTCGGGGGACTTCCGCCTGTTTGATGAGGTCCTTAACCGGCATCGGGTAGGCGATGATATCATCCCGGTCGATGGGCATATCGATATGATCGCCATAAAATATCACACCCCCAGGCACATCATAGGTCAGGTCCTCCTCAAATGTTACAGGATTCATCTGGATGATGATGTCATCATGAGCCACACGCCCTAAGTAACCGTCCTTAGAGACACGAATCGAAAACCATGTTGGTAAACCCTTGATATTCGAGGGAAAGATATTTTTCCCGGCCACAGGGATGCCCATCCGGAACAAAGCACGCAATAACGTGTTGTTAGCCGTAGCGCTGCCCGAGCCATTGACCGTGCATACCGTCATACAAAAATCATTTACCCGCATGTTGTCTCCCCTCTCCAAGCGGTCTGTCAGCTCTTTTTCTTTACTCATTCAGGCTCCTCTAAATATTTACTCAAAAGGGATTTTTGCGTTTTTCTGCTCTCGTTGAAACAACAAATCCATATGGGCAATTAAGGCCTGGTACCCGGATAAGAAGTCCCCCTGGGTGATGGCCTCGACCATTTGCTGATGGTATGCCCAAACTCGGTCCAGATATTTGTGGTCTTCATACACGCTCAAACCGACCGCTTCATAAACATCCCAATATGCCTCAAGGATGCCCACCACAAAGGCGTTATCCAGACGCCTGTAAATGGTCAAGTGTAATTTTCGATGTTCTTCGTGAGGAATTTGGATGGGGTCAGCGCCCAGTTTTTGGACTGCTGTTCTGATGATGTGCTGCAGTTCGGCAACGTCTTGCTGGGTGAGATTGCTCACAGCCTGGTACCAATAAGAAGCTTCGATATGGTTGCGCAGATCAGAAAAAGATCTGAACATCGTTTTGTCGCAGCGTATGGCATAGGCCAGGCTTTTGGCAACTGCCGGGGCAAAGGAATAGGGTAAACTTTTAATGCCGATGCGCGGTTTAACATCCACCAACCCCAGCGCTTTTGCGACTTCCAACTCCTCTCTCAATCGGGAGACGCTCATCCCGAGTTCTTTGCTGATATCGCTTAAATTGGGTAGCGATTCAACGCCCTGGGAAGCGTTTTCGGCGAGATAATTTAGAAAGGGTGAAAGTTTTTCGGAGATGGTTTGAGGGCTCATTTGGATACCTCATTTATCAGATTAATATGATAATATGTTTAAGCGTAGTATAACATCACGATCTTTAAAATTCAATATAGAAAATGCCGCATGGGCGGTTTGATTACATTTATCCTTATTTTTTGGTGTTACAATTCTCCCCTCAGCAAGCAAAATCAAAGCCCATTCATCCAACATCAGGAAACCTCATGGACTTGATCAAAACTCTGGCAGAAAACCTCGCCCTGCCTGCGACAAAAATCAATAACACCGTGCGGCTGCTCCAGGAGGGCAACACCATCCCCTTCATCGCACGCTACCGCAAGGAGATCACCGGAAACCTCGATGAGGAACAGATCCGATCGATCAACAGCGAATGGCAGCGGTTAGAAAACCTGGAAGATCGCCGCCAGACGATTCTTCAATCGGTATCTGAGCAGGGAAAACTCACTGATCAATTACAGCACGAGATACTTAACGCCATCAACCTAACCGCACTGGAGGATCTCTACCTGCCTTACCGCCCGAAACGGCGCACGCGGGCGATGATTGCGAGGGAAAAAGGACTGGAACCCCTGGCTAACCTTATCCTTCAGCAAATGGTGACCGATGAACCGCTGACAAGCCTGGTGAGCCCCTTCCTGAGGGCAGATGTCCCCGACACCGATGCAGCCCTCACCGGTGCCAGTGACATTATCGCCGAGATAATCGGCGAAAATGCGGCAATCCGCCAATCTGTACGGGAAAAAGGCTTCTCATTGGGCACGATGCTCTGCACAAGAATCGCGGATGCAGAGGATAAACGCCAGGTTTATGCCCTATACTACCAGTTTGAACTGCGCGTCAAGTACCTTCGGCCGCATCAGGTGCTGGCCATCAACCGGGGTGAGGCAGAAAAAATCCTCAAAGTTACCCTCGCCATCCCTGAGTCAGCCTGGCTGCCGGCCATCCATACCCAATACCCGCTTAATCGCCGCTCGGTGTTTCATGAAAGCCTGACCGCAGCCATTCATGACGGTGCAAAACGCTTGCTGCTGCCATCGATTGAGCGGGACATCCGCAGGCAGCTCAGCGAAGACGCTGAAACCCATGCGATTCAGGTGTTTGCCAGGAATTTAAAGGGGCTTCTCACCCAGCCGCCCCTGGACGGCCGCACCATTTTGGCAATTGACCCGGGTTTTCGCACAGGCTCAAAAATTGCCGTCGTTGATCCCACCGGGAAGATGCTCGATGTCGCCACCATTTACCCCCACCCGCCCCAAAACAGGCGGGCAGAGGCAGTCCAATCCCTTCGCAAGCTGATCAAAGCGTTTCAAGTAAATTTGATCGTGATCGGAAACGGCACTGCGTCACGGGAAACCGAGGCTTTAATCGCAGATCTCACCAAACAAGACCCGGATTTGCATTACCTGATCACCAGTGAAGCAGGTGCCAGCGTTTACAGCGCCAGTGACTTGGCCCGAAAAGAATTCCCTGAACTGGATGTCAGCATGCGCAGCGCCATTTCGATCGCTCGCCGGGTCCAGGACCCGCTGGCAGAATTGGTGAAAATCGACCCAAAATCGATTGGCGTTGGCCTCTACCAGCATGATGTTAATCAGGCACAGCTCTCTGAAGCACTCGATCAGGTTGTCGAGTCCGTCGTCAATGCAATCGGCGTTGATGTGAACACAGCCTCTGCCCCGCTGCTGACTTATGTGGCAGGCATTGGCCCTGCGTTAGCCGAGAAGATCGTGGGTTATCGCGATGAAAATGGCCCTTTCAACGACCGCGCCATGTTTAAGGATGTGCCGGGGATGGGGCCAAAATCATTCGAGCAGGCAGCGGGGTTTTTACGCATCCGCAACAGCAGAAACCCCCTGGATGCCACTGCCATTCACCCGGAGAGCTACCCCGTTGCACAAAGAATCCTTGACCAACTGCCTTCCAAGGGTGTCACTGGCACATCACTGCACCAGGCGCTGAAGGATTTCAAAGCCAATACTGACCTTCAAGCCCTGGCACACGCCCTGGAAACAGGCCTGCCCACCCTGGAAGATATCCTCTCGGAACTGGCCCGTCCAGGCCGGGACCCACGTGAAGATGCCCCCAAGCCCATCCTGAGAGATGACGTGCTCAGCATGGCCGATTTGACGCAGGGCATGCATTTAAAGGGTACAATTCGGAATGTTGTTGATTTTGGTGCCTTTGTGGATATCGGTGTCAAAGTTGATGGATTACTCCACCGGTCAAGATACAAGCAGGGTCATACGCTGGCGGTAGGAGACATAATTGACGTTACCATCATGTCTGTAGATCAAGAGCGCGAGCGCATCGCATTGGAGATGAGAGAGTCCGTGGATGACTGTTAAAAGTGTTGAGGGGATTGCAGAATTTAGTTTTAAGACTAAATATAAAACCAATCACAAAAAACCTGGCATTTGGATTCTTTCCCATGCCATTCAGCAATGGCATTGGATCTTGATCGCGCTGATCGGGGCGATCAGCAACGCCGTTCTGGCGAGCGTGGTCCCGATCTATATCGGCCGGGCATTCAATGAAATCCTGAAACCAGAGCCAGCCCTGGCCATCATTGGCCGGTTCGCGTTGATTATCAGCTTATCCCAGTTGCTGCGTGGGGTATTGCAATTCAGCCGCAACCTCGGGTTTGAAATTGTGGCACAAAATATTGAAAAGTACGTCCGCCAAGAATTGTTTGTGAACCTGCTTGGGAAGAGCATGACATTCCATAACCTTCAATCTGTGGGCGACCTCATGGCAAGAGCCACCAACGACGTCCGTGAAGTCAATTACATGTTCAGCCCGGGTTTCAACCTGGTTATCGGCTCATTGAACTTCCTGTTCCTGCCGCTATTCATTAGCTCATCTTACCACCCTGCCCTGATCGCTGCCCCGGCAGCTTTTATTGTGCTTTATGTCCTGGCATTGTGGCATTACCTCACCATCCTCAACCCCATTACCCGGGAAGTCCGGCAATCCTTCGGAGAATTGAACAGCCGTCTCGCTGAGGCCATTGACGGTGTGGAAATCGTCAAATCATCAGCCCAGGAAGATGAAGAAATCGACTTGTTCAACAGCAATGCCATTAGCTACCGGGATGCATCCATTCACCAGGGCGAAGTTGAAAGCCGCTTCCTGCCCAACCTCTTGCTGGGCATTACCATGGGTTTTGGCCTGGCGCATGCGTTGGTCCTTTTACAGCAGGGGTTGATCTCCATCGGAGATGTGATCGGTTATTTCGGGTCCCTGTCGATGCTGGGGTTCCCGACCTTTGTCTCCCTGTTTGCCTACTCACAAATTTCGCTCGGTTTCGCCTCTGCAAGACGAATTCTTGAATTGATCAACACCGAAAACAAATTAGACCAGAATGTCGCAGGGCGCGCCGAACCGATTAACGGGGCGATCGCCTTTGAGCAGGTCTCTTTTGGTTACGTCGATGATGAACCGGTTCTGAACGACATCAACATTGAAATCAAACCCGGCCAAACGGTCGCAATTGTCGGCCAAACGGGTTCAGGGAAGACCTCGCTCGTGAAACTGATCAACCGTACCTTTGATGTCCAAAAAGGCTCTGTGTATGTAGACGGGGCTGATGTGCGCGACTGGTACTTGGAAGCGCTCCGAAATCAAATTTCAATCATCGAACAGGATGTGTTCCTCTTTTCCAGGTCAATTGCAGAAAATATCGCTTTTGGGAAGCAGGATGCAAGTATGGAGGAAATTATCGAAGCTGCTAAAGAAGCACAGGCCCATGAGTTCATTGTGAGTTTTGAGAATGGTTATGAAACCATCATTGGGGAACGGGGTACCACCTTATCGGGCGGTCAGCGGCAGCGCCTGGCGTTGGCCCGGGCCTTCCTGACATCACCAAGGATCCTGATCCTGGATGATTCTACCAGCGCCATCGATTCCGAAACTGAAGACCACATCCAGCAGGCGATATTCCGGGTGGCGGAAGGCAGAACCACCCTCATCATCACGCACCGCTTATCCCAAATCAGGTGGGCAGATCTGATCATCGTTTTACGCAAGGGCGAGGTTGTGGCACAGGGCTCGCACGAAGAACTGATGCAGACATCGAAATCATATCAAAGAATATTCAGCGAGTAATTATGGGCTTCTTTTCAGGTTTAGCAGCAGAAAAATACGACCGAAAATATTCCGATAGGAAACTTTTGGACCGGATCGTCCAATATTTTAAACAGCAATCCGGGCGATTGGTGATCATAGTGATCTCGATCATCGTACACGCGATCATTGATGCCATTTCCCCTGTAATCGTGGCCCGCGGTCTGGATCAGGTATCGCAAGAGGTGATTTCCACCCAGTTCATCCTCACCCTTTCGGGGATCGTCCTGATTTTGGGGGTCCTAAGGTGGCTGACCAACCTTCTGAGGCGGCGCTATTCAGCCCGGACCATTGCGGAGCTGATCCGTAACCTTTCGACCGACGCATTCAAAGCCTCTGTCCAGCAGGACCTGTCCTTTCACGACAGCTTTGATTCCGGCAAAATCGTTTCCCGGATCACATCAGATACCCGTGATTTTGGTCAGCTGGTGACCCTGGCGACCGATGTCGTAATGCAACTGATCACATCGATCATCCTGCTGGTGATCCTCTTCCAGACCGAGTGGCGCCTGATGCTGGCCGTGTTAGCGCTGCTCCCGCTGCTGTTTCTCCTGGTGATAAGGTACAGGCATGTGGCGCGAAAGATTACCCGGGAAGGCATGCGCGCTATGGCCAATGTGAATTCAACGATCAAGGAAACGATCAGCGGCATTGCCATCGCAAAGAATTTTCGCCAGGAAGAAGCCGTTTATGACGATTTTCAGGAAGCCAACCAGACATCCTTTGAGGTTAATGTCAAACGTGGGTTGGTGCTCTCTGTGGTCTTCCCGGTTTTCCGCTCAATCGGCGGGATAACCACCGCACTCCTCGTCTATTTTGGCGCCATGAGCGTGATCGGCGGATTTGTCACTGCGGGTGCCTGGTATTTGTTCCTGTCAACCCTCGATCAGTTCCTCTTTCCAGTTATGAGCGTGACCTCCTTCTGGACCCAGGTGCAGACCGGCCTGTCGGCAGCAGAGCGCATTTTTGCCCTGATCGATGCTGAACATTCCGTTGAACAAACGGACAGCCTTCAGGCGCACACCGTTGAAGGCCGGATCGAGATGAAAAATGTGCACTTCAGGTACACCCCTGAAGAAGCTGTGCTGACCGATTTTTCACTCCACATCCAGCCCGGTGAAACCCTGGCACTCGTCGGTCACACAGGCGCCGGGAAGACCTCCATCGGCCGGTTGATTGCCAGGTTCTACGAGTTCCAGCAGGGCGAGATCCTGATCGATGGCACCGATATCCGCAAATATGACCTGGTATCCCTGCGCAAGCAAATGGGGATCGTCTCCCAGGTGCCGTTCCTGTTTTCCGGCACCGTTGAAGAGAACATCCGCTATGGATGCCCGGTGTGCGACCGGGATGAGATCATCAGCATCGGGATGAAAATCGGCGAGGGTGAATGGCTCGAGACCCTCCCTAACGGTCTCGATACTGAGGTTGGCGAGCGCGGCTCACAGCTTTCAATGGGCCAGCGCCAATTGGTCGCTTTGATGCGAGTCTTGATCCAAAAGCCCTCGATTTTCATCCTTGATGAAGCGACGGCCAGCATCGATCCATTTACCGAACATCAAATCCAGACCGCACTGGAATTGATCCTGTCTGAAACAACCAGCATCCTGATCGCTCACCGCCTCTCAACGGTGCGCTCTGCCGACCGGATCCTCGTGATGCGTTTAGGCGAAATCATCGAAGAGGGCAATCACGACAGCCTGATGGCCGAAGGGAAACACTATGCTGAACTGTATAACACCTATTTCCGCCATCAATCCCTCGAATATGTTGAGGAAGCGGGAAAATTCGTGAAAAAACAAGGTTCTGCGATCAATTAAGCCTGAATAGGACATCCTGTTGTGAGCCTGTTGCTGGATGGCTCAGTTTCACAGATGGCACGCAAGAAAAAGATACCTTGATGCGATCACAGTGGCAATAGAGACAACCCATAATCACGCTCAGCGGTTGAACAATCACCCTCATTGTTAAAAAAATTCTCCCCCATATAGCGCCCTTTCCTTGACATAAATCAGCCCAGCTTTTACAATCAAGTCGAAAATAATTATTTAAAATCGTTAGAAGTTAATGGGAAGAGACCGCGCGTTTGTAGCCGGCACCGAAGGGGCAAGGTGATCCATCCGAAACTCTCAGGTAAAGCAGACCCATTAAACAGACGCCCCTGGACACATCCTGGATGCAGGTCTGCTCCAGTCGATTCACAGGGAACCCCGTTTTTGTACAGTTCTTACTATTACTTGAATAGGAGTTAACCATGAAAACACCCGAAAACCTTAAGTACGCAAAATCAGATGAATGGATTAAAGTCGATGGTGACGAAGCAACCATAGGCATCACTGATTTCGCCCAGGACCAGCTTTCCGACATTGTCTACGTGGAACTGTTGATGGACGAAGGTGAAACCGTCAGCAAAGGTGATGGGATTGCCACGATTGAATCCGTCAAAGCTGCTGCAGATGTCAATGCGCCTGCTTCCGGAAAAATCGTTGCCATCAACGAAAATTTGGCAGACATGCCCGAACTGCTCAACAGCGATCCCTTCGAGGCCGGCTGGATGATCAAAATCACATTGGATGATCCCTCTGAGCTGGATGAATTGATGTCGGCAGAAGAATACGAAGCCTACAACGAAGAACGCGAGGGATAATGTATACTCCTCACACCCCCCAAGAAATTGAGGAGATGCTGAGTGCGATTGGTTTGAAGTCCGTTGCGGACTTGTTTGATAAGGTGCCAGAAAAATTCAGGTTCCCCGATCTGGACCTGCCGGCGGGTCTCTCAGAGATGGAGATGGCAGCTGAACTGAACGAGATTGCTTCAGCCAATGCCACAACCGACGATTTCCTATCGTTTTTAGGCGCTGGCGCTTACAACCATTACATCCCTGCTGCTGTTGATATGATCCTCAAGCGGGGTGAGTTTTACACGGCTTACACCCCCTATCAGCCAGAGGTTTCGCAGGGTACGCTCCAGTCAATCTTTGAATTCCAGTCCCTGATGACCGAACTCACCGGGATGGATGTCAGCAACGCTTCCCATTATGACGGTGCAACCGCCGCTGCAGAAGCCGCCAACCTCGCTTATCATGTCTTTCGGGGCAAGCGAAAAAAGGTGCTGGTCTCCAGATCGGTTAATCCACAGTACCGGGAAACGATTCGAACCTACATGCACGGCCTTGAAGATGTCACCGTGATGGGCGACGACCAGGAACACGGTCTGACTTCAGATGGTTCAGCATTGGCCGACCTCATCGATAAAGACACGGCTGCGGTGATCGTTCAGTATCCTGATTTCTTTGGTCGAGTCTTAGACTATACGAACCTGGTTGAAAAAGCCCATGAAAATGGCGCGCTGGTCACCTTTGTGTTCAACCCAACAGCCCTGGGTGTCCTCAAGCCACCCGCTGCATTCGATGCAGATATTGCCGTTGGAGACGGCCAGCCGTTAGGCATTCCCCTCTCTTATGGCGGCCCTTACCTGGGCATTTTCACCATCAAGGACAAATATGTTCGCAAATTGGCCGGCAGGCTGGTTGGTGAAACCGTAGATGAAGAAGGCACACGGGCTTATGTACTCACCCTCACTGCCCGAGAGCAGCACATCCGTCGGGAAAAATCTACCTCGAACATCTGCACCAACCAGGGGTTGATGGCACTCGCTGCTACGGTTTACCTTTCGCTGTTGGGCAAATCGGGTTTCAGACAGGTCGCCAACTTGTGTTACCAGAAAGCGCATTATGCAGCAGAACAAATTGCAAAGCTGCCTGGTTTTGAGCTGGCTTTCCCTGATACACCATTCTTCCACGAGTTTGTTGTGAAAACCCCTAAGCCAGTCAACGAGATTAACCTTCATCTCGAAAACCATTGGATTCTCGGCGGGTACGATCTCAGCCAGGTTTATCCTGAAATGGATAACCATATGCTGGTTGCCGTGACCGAAAAACTGACCCGGGAAAACATCGACGAATTTGTAGAAGCCCTCGCGGAGGTGACCCATGCCTGAGAAAACCATTTATGAACTTTCACAACCTGGCCGCACCGGAGTAATGTTTCCTGACACCGATGTACCCATCACACCCTTGCCTGATGGCTTTGAAAGGGAGTCCGTCAACTTACCGGAACTCTCAGAACTGGATGTGATCCGGCACTTTACCAACCTTTCTCACATGAATCACTCGGTAGATGGCGGTTTCTACCCGCTGGGTTCCTGCACGATGAAGTACAACCCGAAGATCAACGAGGCCGCCGCCCGTCTGCCCGGTCTGGCTAACACGCACCCCCTGCAGCCCATCGTCAGCGTCCAGGGAAACCTGTACCTGATGTACCAGCTCCAGGAATGGCTCCAGGAAATCAGCGGATTCCACAAAGTCTGCCTGACACCTGCGGCTGGCGCCCAGGGCGAGCTGGTCGGGGCACTGATCATCAAGAAATACCACCAGGTCAACCAGGACACAAAACGGGTTAAAATTCTGATCCCGGATTCAGCACACGGTACCAACCCCGCGACATCTTCGATGAGCGGTTTTGATGTGGTTCCCCTGCCCTCGGACGAGCGCGGCAATGTCGACCTGGATGAACTTGCGCTGTATTGCGACGATACCCTGGCCGGCTTGATGCTCACCAACCCCAATACCCTGGGCCTGTTTGATGAAAATGTAGCCGAAGTGATCAGGATGGTCCACGAGGCTGGCGGCCTGGTTTATGGCGATGGGGCCAATCTCAACGCACTTCTGGGTGTGATCCGCCCCGGCGATGTCGGTTTTGACATCATGCACTTCAACCTGCACAAAACCTTCTCAACGCCGCATGGCGGCGGCGGACCGGGTTCAGGACCGGTCGGCGTCTCCGAAGCATTAATGGAATACCTCCCCGGCCCGATCGTCACGGTCATAGAGAAAGGCGACGATGAACATCCGCCCTTCTTTGGTTTTTACACACCGGAAAAGTCTATCGGCCGCATGAAAGCCTTTTACGGCCATTTTGGCATGTTCATCCGGGCATACACCTACATCGCCATGCATGGTGCCGCAGGTTTGCGGGATATCGCGGAAAAAGCCGTGTTAAACGCCAATTACCTGATGAAAAAGGTCAAAGAGGATTATTACCTGCCCTACGACCGCACCTGTATGCATGAGTTCGTCGTGGAAGGCGTATGGGAGGATGTCGAGGGTGTGCATGCGTTGGATATCAGCAAACGGCTGATGGATTATGGTTTCCATCCGCCAACCAACTACTTCCCGTTGGTTGTACACGAAGCGCTGATGATCGAGCCGACAGAAACGGAATCCAAACAAACCCTGGATGCCTTTGCGGCGGCAATGAAGGCGATTGCCAAAGAAGCTCGCGAAGACCCCGAATTGCTCAACAAAGCACCTTACACCACCCCCATCCGGCGGTGTGATGAAGTCAAAGCTGCACGCGACCTCGTTTTGTGCTGCTGGACACCTGAAAATTAAACAAGATCAAAACAAGACCCCCTGCGGTCTAAAATGAAAGAAAAAAGGCGTTGAGTTTTTCAACTCAACGCCTTTATTGTTACGCCTTGAGGATCAGGCTCACCGGGCAGTGATCCGATCCCATGATCTCACTGTGGACCACAACATCTTTTACCCGGTCCATCAGCGCATCTGAGACCAGGAAGTAGTCTAAGCGCCAGCCGATATCACGTTCGCGTGAATTGAACCGATAAGTCCACCACGTGTAGATTTCTTTTTCTGGATACAGTTCCCTGAAGGCATCCTTAAAGCCATTATTTAAATACCGGTCGATCCACTCTCGTTCTTCGGGCAGGAAACCCGTATTTTTCTCGTTTTCTTTGGGGTTGGCCAGGTCAATCTCATTGTGGGCGGTGTTAAAATCCCCCGTGATGATGATATTTTCACCCTGGGCGTGCAACTCATCACAAATTTTTAGCAATTCAGCATAAAAATCCAACTTGTAGGGCACACGTTTGTTGCCCTGACCTCCGTTTGGGAAGTAAATGTTGTAAAGATAAAACTCCGGGTATTTACAGCGGATGACGCGGCCTTCTTTATCGAATTCCTCGATCCCAAAGCCTTTTTCCCATTCCTGGGGTTCATGTCTGAAAAAGGTCGCTGTGCCGCTGTACCCCTTACGTTCAGCCGGGTTCCACACGCCCTGATAGCGGTCAATGGAGGCTTCATCTTCGCTGATCTGGTCCAGGTTGACTTTGATCTCCTGTAAACAAAGCACATCTGGATCAACCTCCGGAAGCCATTCCAGGGCGTTTTTCCTGAGCACCGCGCGATAACCGTTGACATTCCAAGTCGTTATTTTCACTGTACCACCTTTTATTTTTGTTAATTAATATTTTTTGGATTATACCAGCATCGTCTACTGCCTTGCATGATCATGCACAATCAAAAACCTCTGTTCCCTCAAAATATCCTTATGCGAACTGGCATCGGATCGTAAACACCGCTACATATTCAATTTCCATTCTACATACGCCTATGGTAAACTTCTACCTTGATGGTTCATATGGCAAAATGAGAAATTTCTTCCTTATTTACAGGTGTTTATCAAACCTATGCAAAAAATAACACTGTTGAAGGTACCCAAACTTAAACAATTGATGCTGGTCATGTTTCTGATTGGCCTGCTGTTGGCCTTTGTACGGCCCAGTGCAGCAATGCCAACATCACAGGAAGAAGGACCAACCTACATCATCCAGGAGGGCGACACCCTCAACGAGATTGCTATCCGGTTTGGCATCAGCCTGGAGGAGATCCTTTCAGCCAATCAGATCGAAAACCCCAACACCTTGTTCATCGGTCAACAGATTCTCATCCCCGGTTTGGATGGCATTACAGGAACGCTTACCTCTGAGATCCTCCCTTTGGGCATGTCCTTGGCCGCACTGGCTCGGCAAAACCAGGTCGAACAGGAGGATTTAGTCCTTCTCAACCGGATGACCAGCCCGGCGGAGATGATTGCCGGAGCAACATTCATCGTCCCCATCAACGAAGGGCAGGATCAGCTCATTCCCCACCCGGGTATGAGCGTGGGTGAATCCCCACTTGAATGGGCCATCAGGGCTGGCACATCACCCTGGATCCTGGCAAGTGATAACCTCATGAATGCCCCCTGGGAGATTTTGGCCGGGGAGAGCTTGTATCTCAGTCCTGCTTCTGCATTAACGGAAAGTGCTGCGGATGACTTGATCAACGTGTCAGCCAACGGGCTGCCGCTCATCCAGGGAGAGACCCTGCAGATCACCGTTGCTTCACCGGAACCGCTTGACCTGAGCGGAGACTTCAATGACGAACCTTTATACTTTTTCTCCGAAACTGATGGGGTATATCATGCTTTTAACGGCGTCAATGCGCTGGCTGACCCTGGCGTATACCCGCTTCGCCTTCAAGCCGAGCGGGTCAATGGCGAGTCGTTCAATTTCGACCAAATGATCCTTGTTTCGCCAGGTTTTTACGGCACTCAGATGGTATACGTGGGTCCTGAATTCCTGGATGACGGCACCATCGAGGAGGAGGATGCCTACCTGGCCTCGCTGTTGGCACGCCAGACGCCTGGACGCCACTGGGAGGGACGGTTTCAATACCCCATCGATGAGCCCTGCGTCAACAGCCCATATGGACTCCGCCGGATTTACAACGACGGATTGTTGTTTTTCTACCATACCGGAATGGATTTTGCCGTTTGTGCCCAAAATTTGAACATTTACGCGCCCGCGGCGGGCGAGGTGATATTTGCTGAGGAGTTAGAAATCCGCGGCAATGCGATCCTGGTCGACCACGGCTGGGGTGTGATCTCAGGATACTGGCATCTCTCTGAGTTTAATGTATCTGTCGGCGATTTCGTGCAACCAGGTGACCTGTTAGGGCTGGTTGGCAACACCGGCCGTTCAGCAGGGCCACACCTGCACTTTGAAATGCTCATCCATGGAATTCCAGTTGAGCCGCAAACCTGGCTCGATCAAACATTTCCATGAAAACAAAAACAAGCACCGGTTGAATGAGTGCTTGTTCTCCTATGCGCTGGGAGGGAGTCGAACCCTCACGCCTTATCGGCACGTGGCCCTCAACCACGCCTGTCTGCCAGTTCCAGCACCAGCGCACGAGCAGAATAATTATATCCGTGTTGATTCAGTTGTCAAGCTGAACACCTATCGATAAAAAGGAGAACGGAAATGACTATTGTAGTAGACGCCATGGGCAGTGACGACCGCCCTGACCCAGAAGTCCAGGCAGCCGTAACGGCATCCAATGCCCTGAATGAGGAGATTATCCTGGTCGGGGACGAGCAGGTCTTATCCGAAAAATTAGCCGCCATAAGCGGAGACACTTCCCGGGTGCGGATTGTGCACGCACCCGAAGCCCTCGATATGGAGGACCACATCAGGGAAGCGCGGGAGAAAAAGCAGAACACCATGCGGGTGGGCATGGACCTGGTTAAATCTGGCGAAGGGGACGCCTTTGTGACCGCCGGGAACACCGGCATGGCTATGTACTACGCAAAAAAGGTCTTCGGGGATATCGAAGGTGTGATCCGTCCCTGTCTGTGCGGGGTGTTCCCCGTAAAAAATGGGCGTGCTGTTGTGTTGGATATCGGCGCCAATGCGGAATGCAGGCCTGAATTCCTGGTTCAATTTGCCATTATGGGTAAAATTTATGCCCAATCCATGCTCGGTGTGAATAATCCCAAAATTGGTCTGCTCTCCAACGGAGAGGAAGAGGGCAAGGGCAATGACCTGGTGCGTGAAACCTACCCATTGCTCAAGCAAACGGACCTGAACTTCATCGGCAACGTGGAAGGCAAGGAATTATTTGGCGGCCAGGTCGATGTTGCTGTGACCGATGGCTTCACCGGGAACGTGGTCCTAAAATCAACGGAAGCAGTGGCAAAACTGATCATCGACATCCTAAAAGAAGAATTGATGGGCTCATTCAGGACAAAGCTCGGTGCACTTTTGGCGAAACCTGCCTTCGGAAAGATTAAGAAAATGCTCGACCCGTCAGAGGTCGGTGCTGCGCCGTTAATGGGCATTGATGCCCTGGTATTTGTCGGTCACGGCCGTTCAGACGCCAAAGCCATGGTCAGCGCCATCCGAGCAGCGAAACAAGCCGTCGACAACCATCTCCTGGATGAATTACGCACCGCCATCACATCAAACATACAGAAAGAAAATTAAGCTATGCAAAAAGAAATCAATGAAAAACTAATCAAACGCAATAAGACCATCGGAAATGTGCTGTCCATCGGTGGGATCGCGATCCTGGCCGCGGGTTTGATATTGAACATCAACCCCACACCGCAAAGGACAATGATCTCCTTTGGTGCCCTCATCGTCGGCTTCATCGTCGCCCAGATCAGCACGACGTATGTCACCCGCTTCAGCCGCAGCCCTCGATTCGACGAAATTATTGAGGACAATCTCAGTAAGCTCACCAATGAATACACCCTTTATGTTTACAGCGGACCTGTGCCAATGCTTCTGGTGGGGCCATCGGCTTTATGGATCCCAGTTCCTGTTCTTGCCGCTGGAGAAATCTCCTATGATAAGAAATGGCGGCAGAAGGGCGGGTCTTTCCTGATGAAAATGTTTGGCCAGGAGAATATCGGCAGGCCTTCAATCGAGGTGGCAAGCAACGAGAAAGACCTGTACAGCCATTTGGAAAAATTCCTCGATGAAGATGAAATGCCAGCGGTGAACAGTATCCTGGTTTCGCTGCACCCCAAAGCGGTCATTGGAGACGTTGAAAACGCCCCCACACCAATTGTGGAAATCGGCGCTCTCCGGCGTCAGATCCGGAAAACTGACCGTAAAATGGAAAAGGAAATTCCCCCGTCAACCCTGGCAAAGATCCACGCGGCATTATCAGGGGAGAATTAGGTCAATCACCTGAAAAGCCTGCGTAATCTTTCAAAATTTTTATCTCATCAGGTTTTAGATAGCGAAAATGCCCGGGCTGGAGTTTACCCAGCTCGATGGGTCCAATTCTGACCCTGCGAATCTGGCGGACTGGCAAGCCAATGCGCAAACCGGTCCGCCGGATTTGACGGTTCTTACCCTCACGGAGCACAACCTTCAACCAGGCGCCTTTTTTAGTGTAGGTTTTAATTTCAACCTGCGCTGGCAGCGTCCGATAGCCATCTTCAAGCACGACACCGCGCCGCCAAATCTCCAGCTGTTCATCATCTGGCCTGCGGGTGACCCGCACTTCGTATTCCTTGTCATGCTCATAACGGGGGTGAGAGAGGCGATTGGCAAGTTCGCCGTCGTTGGTCAGCAACACCAAACCTTCGCTGTCAAAATCCAGGCGGCCTACCGGGTATAAGTGCCTTTCATCCTTGACCAGGTCAAAAATGGTTGGCCGGTCATCTTCCGGAGCGTTAACCGAAAGCATATTCCGGGGTTTGTTCAGGGCAATATAGACTTTCTTCTCAGCTTTACGGATGGGCATATCATCCAGGCGGATATCATCGACGGCAGGATCGGCCTTGGCCCCCAGGGAGATCTTTTTCCCGTTCACCGTGACCCGTCCCTCGGCAATAAAACGCTCACACCCCCGACGTGAACCAAACCCCGCCTGGGATAAAATCTTTTGAACTCTGTCTTCGGCCATTATGTTTTCAGCACTTCTCTTTCGCCATTGGTTTCTTGTATCTCTTCGAGAGCGTCAAAATCGATGAATGGCAGCATATCCAAGGATTCCAGCCCAAAATACTGCAAGAATTCTGGAGATGTCCCATAATAGATCGGGCGTCCAGGTGATTCTGCCCTGCCAAGCTCTTCAATCAGCCCCTTGGAAAGCAAGGTGCGCAGAACAGCATCGCTGTTCACCCCACGGATGACATCAACTTCCGGACGGGTGACTGGTTGTTTGTAGGCAATGATCGCTAAGGTTTCAAGAGCTGCTTGTGAAAGCGTGGATGTGGCCTCAAGACCCAGGTAAGTCTCGATCGTTTTGCTCATCTCAGGTGCGGTCGTCAACTGCACCCTGCTCTTGATATGCATCAGGCGCAAGCCATGGCCGCCCTGCTTGTAATGGTCTTCGAGGTTAGATAGCGCATTTTCAGCCTGTGTATCAGTAATTTCCAAGGCTTTTGCCAGTTGACTTATGCTGGTCAGCCCAGAAGAGACGAATAAAAGGGATTCAATTTTTGATTCAAGATCGCCTAAGTAGTTGATGGTTTCCATTTGTCACTTAAATACAGTTTGGTTAGTTTCTTTGCGATGAGCAGCATGATTATACTTCATTAATCACCCCCATATACGCCTCCAAGCTGGTAAAATTGGCTGGTATAACATTCGGATATAAACATCGTAACGATCTACACTTAGGAGCTCACCCATGAGAGTATTGCTAACCGGCGTGGCCGGATTTCTGGGCTCACACCTTGCTGACCGGCTGATCGCTGAAGGCCACAGCGTGATTGGCCTGGACAACTTCATCACAGGCAATAAGGAAAACCTGGACCACCTTGCTGGAAATGACAATTTCAGTTTTATCCGCCATGATGTGGCAAATTTTATATTTGTGCCAGGTGATATCGACTATGTCGTACATTTTGCCTCACCAGCCAGCCCCAACCCGACCTCGCCGCTCGGCTATCCCAACCTGCCCATTCAAACGCTGAAAGCCGGTGCATTAGGCACACACAATTCGCTCGGGGTCGCAAGGGCGTACAAGGCAAAATTCCTGCTTGCTTCGACCAGTGAAATTTACGGAGACCCGCTGGAACACCCCCAAAAGGAGACTTACCGCGGTAACGTTGACCCGATCGGCACCCGTTCAGTTTACGATGAGGCCAAACGCTTTGCAGAAGCCCTGACCATGGCCTATCACCGCTTCCACAATATCGACACACGCATTGTGAGGATTTTCAACACGTATGGACCTCGCATGCGCCTTGATGACGGACGGGTTGTGCCTAATTTCATCCAGCAAGCACTTCGGGGCGAACCCCTCACCATTTATGGAGACGGGACGCAAACCCGCAGCTTTTGTTATGTCAACGATTTGATCGAAGGCGTGTACCGCTTGATGATGAGTGATTACCATGAACCGGTCAACATTGGCAATCCGGATGAAATTAGTATTTGTGGCCTGGCTGAGCTTGTGAATGAACTGATCGGAAATCAGGCTGGAACGGTGATCAAGTTAGCCAAACGCCTGCCAAGCGACCCGATGAAACGCCAGCCCGATATCACCCGCGCAAGAACCGTGCTTGATTGGGAACCCAGTATCACCTTCCGGGAAGGCCTGCTCGCCACGATCCCGTATTTCAGACAGAAATTACAATTATGAGGTCTTTAGGCAGAAAGCAGGAACTGACCCGGTTTTTAAAATTCTCTATGGTCGGCGTCACTGGCACCATTGTCGATTTTGGGGTGATGAACCTGGTCAATATAGCCTTTGGCGTGCCGCTCTTATGGGCTCAGGGCATCTCGTTCACTGTGGCTGTCATCAACAACTTCCTCTGGAACCGATATTGGACCTACCCCGACTCCAGGTCGAAAAAAGCCCCAAAACAATTGCTACAATTCTTTTTAATCAGTTCGGTTGGGCTAATCATCCGCACCCCATTGATTTCGTGGCTGAATCGCGAGATATTAGGTCTGCTTGAAACTGCCACCCTGCAACTGCCCTTGGAAGACTTTGTTATCAGTCAGAATCTGTCCCTGGCGGCCAGCATCCTGATCATTTTGTTCTGGAACTTCTTCGCCAACCGGCTTTGGACCTATAACGATGTTGCTGTCCCTGGCGCAGTTCAGGACCTACCCCAAGCTCAATCCACGATCGAAAGAAAGTAGCAAGCAACCATGCCTATTACGCATCGAGAACGACTTGAAATCACCCTCAGCGGCGAAAAGGCCGACCGACTGCCAGTCGCCCTCTGGCATCACTTCCCCGTAGATGATCAGAACGCCATCACCCTGGCTGAGGCAACGATCAACTTTCAAGCGCAATACGACTTTGACCTAATCAAAATGATGCCGGCATCATCATTCTGCTTGAAGGACTGGGGGGCAGAAGATGAATGGCAAGGCAGCACCGAAGGCACACGCGAGTACACCAAACGGGTAATCACGCACCCGGATGATTGGCCCCGTCTCCGGGTCCTCGACCCCCAAAAAGGCTATCTGGGAGAGCAAATACGCTGCCTGGCACTTCTCCAGGAGGCATTTTCAGACCATACCCCTTTTCTGCAGACCATTTTCAACCCCCTCTCGCAGGTAAAAAACCTGGTCGGAGCTGATAACTTACTCGAGCACCTGCGCCGGTACCCCGATGCTCTACACCAAGGAATGCAGACGATCAGAGACACCACCTTGCAGTTTATCGAGGCTGCCAAGCCACATGGGATTGCGGGAATTTTCTTTGCTATTCAACATGCTTCTTACCAGCACCTGACGGAAAGCGAGTACCAGGAGTTTGGCGTAAATTACGACCTTCCCCTGCTGGAAGCCGCCAAAGACCTATGGGCAAACATGGCCCATATTCATGGTGATGCTATCATGTTCGACCTGATTGCGGATTACCCCGTACAGATCCTGAACTGGCATGACCGCGAGACCTCACCGACATTAGAAGAGGGCCTCAAGCGATTTAAAGGCACCGTGTGCGGCGGAATCAGCCGGATAGACAATTTTGTGTTGGGTACACCCTCAACGGTTCACCAGGAGGCTGTAGAAGCCATAGAACAGTCTGGGGGAAGGCGGCTGATCTTGGGCACAGGCTGCGTGTTGCCCATTACAACGCCGCATGGCAACATTAAGGCCGCACGAGACGCCGTGGAAGGCCAACTCTGATGCGGGTCATTTCTGGCAGCGCCAAAGGGACCATTTTAGCCAGCGTACCGGGGAAATCCACCCGGCCGATTACTGACCAGGTCAAAGAAGCGCTCTTCAACATCATCGGAACGGAAGTGATCGGCACCCAGTTCCTCGATTTATTCGGCGGCACCGGTGCCGTAGGGATTGAAGCCCTCTCAAGAGGCGCTGAACATGCCGTTTTCCTGGAGATCAACTATCGCGCCTACCAGGTCATCAAAAAAAACCTGTTAACAACCGAACTTTCCGAATACGGAACCGTCCTAAAGAAGGACGCGTTTGCATTTCTAAGGGAGTCGCCTACCCAGGCATTCGAATTTGTATACGTCGCACCGCCACAGTACAAGTCGATTTGGGAGAAAGCCATGCAAGCCCTGGATGAACACCCAGGTTGGGTTGCTTTTGAGGGCACTGTGATCGTGCAAATCCACCCAAAGGAGTATGTCGAGGGTGTAACCTACACGAATTTCAGCTTATTCGATCGTCGTTCGTATGGGGATACTGAGTTATTCTTCTACACCCGCATCTCGCCGGAATGAGATCAGCATTTTACCGTCAGGGCTGTAGCGATATTTCCCAATGATCAGGGGTGATGTAGGTTGCTGAGCAGCCACCCTGGGGATCAGCTCGGGAAGGTCTTCAACCAGCGGAACGGCATCCAATCTATCCAGAGCAACCCAGGATAATTCACCCTCAGGCGAAGGGAGATCCGATGGGCCATCATACTGCCCCCTGAAAACGAATATCGCCACGCCATCCGCCGGGGCGACATCAATCATGATTTGACCGCACAGGCTGATTGTGGCATCGATAATCTCGGTCTCTTCACGCAACTCCCGGTATGCGGCCTGAAGAATATCCTCGCCAAGCTCAATGTGGCCCCCAATCCCATTGAACCGGCCAGGCCACAGCCGCCTATTCGGCGACCCCTTGAGGAGAAGCACCTGCCTGCTCTGGTTGAAAAGGAAGATCAGCGTGCGGGGAACCACCCGGTAACGCTTGTGATCCATCCCTTGGTCTGATTTAGGCATCCATCACCTTTCAATAATAAAAACGCCCGTGAGCTGTTTATCTCACGGGCTGTAGAAACCAGGTTTACGTCAGGAACATCGGCACACCGAGGAAATCTTTGACCTTGGGAACGTAGTTTTCTTTGTCGTAATACGCTTCAACATCAACCTGCTTTTTACCCGTCAGGACGATTTCGATGGGCACTGTCGTGTACCGCCCACCCTGTAATGCGACCATTTTGCCATAATCATCCCGAAGCACAAGCTGCATGGCAAGATTTCCATACGACATTGCCACCATTCGATCTAAAGAATCTGGCGCACCAGACCGCATGACGTAAGAAAACTTCTGGTACATGATGTGCTCACCGGTCATCTTCTTGATGTTTTCCGAGACGATCTCGCCGATTCCGCCTAATTTCCTGTGGCCATAAGCGTCTGCAGGGCCATATTCGATGATCTCCCCTCCGATCATGTGCGCACCTTCTGAGATGGTCATGATCGAATAATTCGATGGGTTTTTACGTTTGTCATCTACCAGGAATTTAGCCAGTTTTTCCATCTCGAAGGGCACTTCAGAGATGACCGCCCTGTCCACATAGCCCAGGTAGGCGCTGATCAAGCTGGTCTCGCCTGAATTGCGGCCAAAGAGCTCAAAAACACCGATCCGTTCATGTGAGCCCACAGAGGTACGCAATTGTGTGATCAAATCAACGGACCGCGTCACGGCTGTTGAAAAACCGATGCAGTAATCTGTTCCAAAAACGTCATTATCCATCGTTTTTGGGATGGCAACTACGGGGAAGCCCTCACGGCTTAAACGCACACTGTAACTGAGGGTGTCATCACCACCGATCGTGACCAAGACATCAATCCCAAGATGATCCAACACCTCCACGACATGCTCGGTGAAATCCATTGTGCCTTTTTCATCGATCACCTTGCCCAGATCTGACCCCGATAAGAAGCCGGGGATATCATTCGGTTTCACCTTTTGAGGGTTCGTTCTGGATGTATGCAAAAATGTTCCACCGGTACGATCGATCAAGCGCACATCGTTCCGGTTTAACTTGACCACGTATTTATCATGGGTTGAATTGTCATCGATGTCATACCATAGCAACCCACCCCATCCGCGCCGGATGCCAAGCACTTCATATCCTGCATCCAGTGCATTAAGGACAACTTCTTTAATCGCGGGGTTTAATCCCGGTACATCGCCGCCCCCTGTCAGTACACCAATCCGTTTCTTCATCTAAACTTCTCCTCCAAATTTTCTCAATAATTACTCGTCAAAATACTTGCTCTTTACTCAAGCAATCAAAGCTATATTCAAATTAAGGCGCAAATCCTCCCAAGTATAGCATAAAATCACCGGTTTAATTTTCACTTAACACCAGATTGGGTTTCGTAAGGCAGCTTGGGAATGCTCAAAGCCCACCAGCGGATCCAAACCATTCCCAATAAGACAAACAGCGGAAAACCTAAAGTCAGCAATGGGACATTAAATGGTGCGGAGAAATTTACATCAGGGATGATCAGCAGCCAGGATCCTGCGCCGACCAATGCCAACGCACCCCAGGAAATCCATTGGCCAAGTTTTCCCCACCTTTCCGTCCAATACTGGAAGACCAATAACAGTGCCGGAATAACAAGGGGTAGATAGATGATTGAACCTTGTATGTGAAGCAGGTAGGCAAGGATGAAAAAGCCCGAAATTTTATAGAGAAAGGCGCTTTCTGACCGGCCTAAAGCTGAAATCAAAATATAGATCGCATAAATACCTGCAAGCGCATGCAAGAATATTTGCAGAAAGTTTGCGATGCCGGGCAAAAGTTGGGCAAGCTGCATAAGCGGCGTACTGAACCACGCCCCTCCCTGAAAGACCTCAAACAGGGCGGCGGCCCAGCTCATGAACCATGATGGCAAAATTAAAAAGGAGAGCGTCACTAAAAAAACAAAGCCCGATAGAACTGCTGCCAGGATTGACCATCGCCGGGTTGAGATGCTCCACACCACGAACAGGAGTAATACCAACCCTGAAGTGGAAAAGGAGCTGATGGTCAGTGCCAGGAGAAATCCGGCTGTTGTATCCTGCTCATCTGTGATGAGATAAACCCCTAGCATCAACAAGGCAATGATCAAAGGCGCCAAATGGCCGCTTAAAATGGCCGTCACACTTGGCAGCCAGAATACCACAACCAGCAGCACAGCTAAGGCTGCGAACGTCGACACTTTCCAGCCTGCCAGCCGCATGCTGAGATACCCGATGAGCCCCACGCATAGGCTGAGCAATGTCATCCATAATACACGGCTGAGAGCATATGGGATCAGGCTAAACGGGAGATAGAAAACCAGGGTCAACAGCGGCTGTGTGAAGGCCTGGGAATCAGGCAGGAGGGCCTGGTAAGGGCTTTCACCGATGGCTTCGTGGGCCAGCTCAGCGACTGATGCCTCGTACGGGCTTTCGCCCATAAGCAGCCAGGCGCGCCCAGCTGCCCACGGCAAGGCAAAATGGTCAACAAACGGGACCCGTGACATAACAAAAGACCCCAGTAAACCAATCCCTGCAACAGAAATCAGGATCACAGCAAGAGCCAGGTATTGAGATGCAGCAGTTCTTTGATATCTTTTCATCACCTTAAAATCCGTAGAGATTCTACCAGTCCACAAGACGACGGTCAATTAAGTCGTTTCCTGCTGCAGTTTCGCCAAAATCCATCAGGCATACCACACCTGAAATTTTGCCGCATTTCCAGCATAATTGGCCAGTCGCCACTGCGATCCTCACCCAACGACAAGGTTAATAACTACCTGCAGGAGGATTAGAATTTTAACCTTAAGGGATGTTGATTTTTTGCAAAAAAAATAGTATTCTCAAAGCTAAAGATGACATACGCCATGTTCATTAATCGTCAAAATTTCCCCTTGAACTCGCTTCGCCAGTTTTAATTGTGTGTATAATACCCGCTCGAATTTAAGGATTCTATGAATACAGATACAATGACAAATAACAAATCTAACGCTGTAAATCAAACATCTCCAATTTCACGTTTGATCCAAATCGGGAGGAAAAAGTCATTTGTCACGATTAATGACATTCTTGAATTCTTCCCGGATGCAGAACAGGATGTTGAACAGCTCGAAGCCGCATTTGCAGCATTGATTACTGCAGGCATCCCGTATATCGAGGACGCTGATTTGCTTGTGGACCCCTCAGATGAGGAAATTCTGCGGGCTAAAGAAGAGCAGGAGCTGGACGAAAAGGAAGAACAGGAAGAAAAACCAGCGGATGACCTGGCCAACATCGACACAGACGATACAATTGGCCTGTACTTGAAGGAAGTCAGCCGGGTACCTCTATTAACAGCACCACAAGAAGTTGAGCTGGCACAGCGCATTGAAAGCGGGCGGATGGCCCGTGAGGAACTGGCTCGCGGAAATGTCAACGCGCGCCGCCGGATCGAGCTGCGCCACCTGATTGAAGACGGCTGGGCAGCCAGGGAGCATTTGATCACAGCAAATTCACGGCTGGTGATAAGTGTGGCAAAAAAGTACATGGGGCGCGGCGTCCCCTTCCTTGACCTTATTCAGGAAGGCAATATCGGCCTGATCAGAGCAACTAAGAAATTTGAGTATCGCCGGGGCCACAAATTCAGCACCTATGCAACCTGGTGGATCCGGCAGGCGGTCACCCGGGCTATCGCCGACCAGGGCAGGACAATCCGTGTGCCCGTGCACATGGGTGACCAAATCAATAAGCTTCTGCGCATCCAACATCAGCTCACCCAGCGGCTCGGCCGAGAACCAACTGTTGAAGAATTGGCGGAAACCCTGGAAGTGCCCCCAAAGAAAGTCGAGAACATGATCCAGGTCGCCAGGCGGCCGCTTTCCCTGGAAACACCCACCGATGACGAAGAGGACTCGATGCTGGGCGATTTCATCGAGGATGATGAAGCACCCCCGCCCGATGATACAGCAACCTATAACCTGCTCAAAGAGCACCTCGTTTCGGTGTTGGACTCATTACCACCGAGAGAAGTGCGCATCCTGCAGCTCCGTTACGGACTGCTGGATGGACAATCTTACACCCTTGAGGAAGTCGGCAGAAAAATGGGCGTGACCCGTGAACGCGTCCGCCAGATTGAGGCCCAGGCGCTGAGCAGATTACGTCACCCCTCTGTTAAACGCCGCTTACGAGATTACCTGGGCGAATAGCCCGATGGGTATACGAAAAGAAAATGAAACCGTCCCTGTGTGAGGACGGTTTTTTCTTGACCTGCGAGGTAATTACGCGTATGATAGTTGGTACCATTGAAATTTAAACATAGATCTTCCAGGGATAGGACGTGTGATGGACATCAAAGATGAAAACGAGAATGAAAACAACCGCGAAAATGGCTCGGAACACGAATCAACCAGTGACGACATCCCATTGTGGCTGCAAGGCCTTGAAGAACGAGATCCTGATGAAACAAAGCCTATTTCACCGGATCCTGATCGCGCTGCATCCTGGATACGAGAAATCGAAGCGCCACAAATAGACCAGAGTCCTGACGAAACCGACAAGGCAGAAGAGGTGGATGCCGGGGTTGAAGCCATCAGCGAGGAAAAAATGCAGGAAGACATCAACTTCGAAGACTTCACTGAAGATCAGATGACAGAGATCTCGCTTGACCTCGGCCAGGATCAGCAAGGGGATGTCCCTGAAAGCGAATCGGAGCAAAACCTGGAAAGCGAACCCACAATGGATGAGAGTGCTTCCCACGAAGGTTTTGTTGACATCTCTGGCATAGACATTTCAGAGCCGGCAGATGAGGAAGACTTCCAACTGGATGACGAACCACTCAGAGAAGGCGACCTTCCGGAATGGCTACAAGAAATGATCGCCGAAACAGAGGAGGAAGAGCCTGCTGTCGAACCTGGCTTTATCGAAGTAAAAGCGCCAGACGAGCTTGAGCCAATCCCCAGCGCAGCGCGCGAAGTGGCCGAAAGCAAAGCAGAAGAGCCCTCACACGAACTTCCCGCAGAGGAAGTCTGGCCTGTGATTGAACCCGAAGCGCTGGCTGATATCGAGGCCGATTACACCATCGAAGCCACTGACGAAGAGACATCCCCGCTGGAATTGCCCATCGAAGAAGAGGCTATCACCCCTCCCCGGGATGAGGAACGCCCTGCCGACATCCAGCTTGTTGCCGAGCAGGAACCGCTGCTCGAGCTGGCAAAAGAACACATAAACCAGGGTGCAATTGACGAGGCCTTGCCACTGCTCCGGGAACTGCTCGATGAACCGGGCGAACTTGAAGGGCTCAGGGCCTGGCTGGATGAAATCGCTGAAACGGAAACCGCTCAGAATAGCGAACTCATGGAAATCATCGGTGATGTCGCCATGATCCAGGACAAACCCGACGACGCCTTTCATGCCTACGCGAAGGCAATCAATATTTTATTACTACAAGACGAGGTTTTTGATGAAATTGGTTAGTGTGTTTTCTGCGGCAGGCTTGCTGGAAGCGGACATGCTCAAATCCTTCCTTGAGGTGCAGGGTCTTCAGGTCGTTTTAAGCCAGGAAAGTGTCGGCCGGACCCTCGGGTTATCTGCTGGGCGCCTGGGGAAAGTAGAGGTCCTCGTCCCTGAAGGCCAGGTCGAACTCGCCACCCAGCTCATCGATGAAATTGAACAGGGTAAGTTTGATAATATCGACTTTCCTGAAGATGAAGAGGACACAGCACCTCAGGATACTGATCAAAACCCATCTTGACGCACCGATCATTAACCGGTATAATCCCCGGGTTGTATTGGCATTATAAAGATAATTAAGGAGTGAAAGATGACCCCTCTACCAAAACGAAGAGTTTCCTCAGGACGACGCGACCGCCGGCGTGCACATGATGCATTGAAGGCACGCAACATTATCGTTTGCCCAAATTGTGGTGAGACACGTCTCCCCCACCGTGTATGTGCCAATTGCGGTCACTACCAGGGACGCGAGATCATTCAGATCTCTGAAAAAGAGTAAGTTTTTACCCATCACCAAACGAACTAAAACTGGGCGATAAATCGCCCAGTTTTTTTTATTATTACCAATCCCCTTCTTCAAGTGAATCAAGGTTTCCATCATCAGGCTCATCCCTTTCAGGCGGGCTGACAAAGTACGGCTCATATTGAAACACCAGCCTCCTGGGCATCAACCCTTTGATGTGCGTCCCTGTTTCCTCATTGGTCACTTCTAAAACCTGGCCTTTTTCATGAAACACTGACAGAAGCTGCCCTTGGTCGTAAGGAACCCGCACATCAAGTTCAACATAGGTCTCGAACAGCTCTGCCTCTATGGCTGCCAACAAGTCCTCGATGCCCTGCCCGGTCAGCGCGGAGATCGGGTAAGTATTAGAAAATTCATCCAATGCTGCGATCGCGCCCTGGGGGTCTTTGAGCCGGTCAATCTTATTGAAGGCCGTGACCATCGGGATGTCACCGGCGCCAATCTCAACCAGGGTCTCCTGCACGGATTTAGCCTGGGCGCTCGCGTTGACATGGGTGATGTCTACCACATGCAAAAGCACGTCCGCTTCAGAGATCTCCTCCAGGGTCGCTCTAAACGCCGCCACCAGCTCGGTGGGCAGCTTTTGGATAAAACCCACAGTGTCGGTGAACAAAACGGTCTGCCCGCCAGGCAGCTCCACCCGCCGGGTGGTTGGGTCCAGCGTGGCAAACAGCTGGTCAGCCACGTACACTTCTGCGTTGGAAAGCTGGTTGAGCAAGGTCGATTTGCCGGCATTGGTGTACCCCACCAGGGAAATCACAGGAATGCGCGTTTTCCTGCGCTGCTCACGATGACGGGAGCGATGCGCCCTGACGCGCTCCAACTCACCCTTGAGGAATTCAATCCGGGCTGAGATCGTGCGCCGGTCAGCCTCTAATTGGGTTTCACCCGGACCCCGCAAGCCAACGCCGCCGACTCCCCCAGCACGTCCGCCGCCGCCGCCCGCTTGCCGAGCAAGGTGCGTCCAGGCGCGGGTCAGCCGTGGCAAACGGTATTCATACTGGGCTAACTCGACCTGCAGACTGCCCTCACTGGTGCGGGCATGCTGAGCAAAAATATCCAGGATCAAAGCAGTCCGGTCGATCACCTGGATTGATTCGCCCAACGCACTTTCCAGTTCACGCTGATGCCGTGGTGAGAGCACATTATCAAAAATCACCATATCTGCATCCAGTTCCTGGGCAAGGATCTTGATCTCTTCAACCTTACCTGAACCTACGTAGGTCTTTGGGTTGGGAGCCTGCAAATTTTGCGAAATTTGGCCAACCACCTCCACACCAGCTGTGTCTGCCAGGCGTTCTAATTCTTGAAGTGAATCTTCGAGGGGGAGTAAATCATTATTACTGTAGAAATTAACGCCAACCAACAGTGCTTTTTCCTGTGGTTTTTCAGTATTGATCAATTGTGGTCTTGGCATATAAACCTATTTACGCTCCTTAATCCAATCTTTAATCCGCAACATGGCGTCGATCAGCCTTTCTGCTGGAGTCACCAGGGAAATTCTCACAAATCCTGCGCCAGATTCGCCATACACGTTACCGGGCGTGATGCTCACGCCGGTTTCTTTCAACAAGGTGTCACAAAAAGCCATGCTGTCGTCCCATCCATTGGGCAACCTTGCCCAAACATACAGCGAGGCTTTCGGGTTCTCAATGTGAAACCCGAGGTCGAGCAATGTTTTCACGACGATATCTCGCCGCCGTTGGTAGACCATGTTTCTGCCACGGATCCAGGATTGATCATCCAGCAGGGCTGTTTCGGCTGCAAGCATGATCGGCGTGAAATGCGAGGAATCCATTTGGCTTTTAAACAAGCTCAACAAACGCATGATTTCAGGGTTGCCAACCGCAACCCCGACACGCCAGCCAGCCATATTGTAAGTCTTTGAGAGGGAGTTGAATTCTACCGCGACCTCTTTTGACCCGGGCACCTGGAGAATACTTGGGGCAATGTAGTCATCATAACACACGTCCACATACGGCGCATCATGGGCAACAACTATGTTGTGTTTTTTGGCGAAATCAATTGCTTTTTCAAAAAAGGAGAGCGGCGCGACAGCCCCCGTCGGGTTGTTCGGGTAATTTAACCACATCAGCTTGGCCCTGTGCGCCACCTCAGAGGGGATCGCGTCCAGGTCGGGTAAGAATTCATTCTCCGCCAGCAAAGGCATCGGGTAGGTCTCCGCCTGGCTGATGCGTGCCCCAGCCCTATAGACCGGGTAGCACGGGTCGGGCAGCAGGACCAGGTCGCCCGGGTTGATGAACACTTGATTGAGGTTGAAAATGCCCTCTTTCGACCCGATTAACCCCAGCACTTCTTTATTGGGATTCAACTTCACCCCGAATCGATCCCGGTAATAATCCGCAAAAGCTGCTCTTAAGCTGGAAGAGCCGCCAGGCTGCCCATACCCATGCATGTCAGGGTGACGGGCATATTTAACCAATGTTTCGATAATGTAATCGATGGGCGGCAGGTCGGGTGAGCCCATATCCAGCCGAATGATATCCATGCCGGATTCCCTTAACACCTCAATCGTCTGGGCTAAACCTGCAAAATAATATGGTTTAACATTCGCAATTCTGATCGCTGGTTTAATTTCCATAAGCCGTAGATACCTCATCTCCCTTTGGTGAGTAGTTTGGTGAGTACATCCATATTATAAATCAACTCAGCAATCAATTCAGTGGATGAAACACCCCCGAAAACAAGACAAAGTTCCTTAATAATTGGGCTATCTCACATTTCTACTTGATTGGTTCAGTATCTAAGTAGTTTTCAAGATCCAATATGGCGCGCTCACTGTAATATTCATAGCGCAGCTTTTTTGAGCGCTTTTCTCCATCATCGGGTTGAGGGAGCAGCCCAAACATCGCTTTCATCGGCTGAAAATCCTTTAGGTCAGCATGGGTGATGTAATGAATGATCGCTCCGGTCATCGTGGTTATCGGTAGGTTGATCATAGGCCGGCCCTGAATGAACCGGGCGGCATTGATTCCAGCAACGCATCCAGAGGCGATATTCCCCGCGTAACCCTCCACACCAGCCAGTTGGCCCGTCACAAATAACCCCGGCTGGCTGATAAAAGCCAAACTGGCATCCAGTAGTTTAGGTGCAGCAATAAAAGCATTTCGATGCATCTGCCCATAGCGCTCAAAAGTGGCGTTCTCCAAACCCGGAATCATCCTGAAAACCCGTTCCTGCTCCCCGTAGGTCAAGTTCGTTTGGAAGCCAACCAGATTGTAAATATCCCCGGCAAGGTTATCCTGCCGGAGTTGAACGACGGCATAAGGGCGATGGCCTGTCCTGGGGTCCACCAAACCAACCGGGCGCATCGGCCCAAACGCGAGGGCTTTTTCACCGCGCCCGGCAATGATCTCAACAGGCTGGCATCCCTGGAAGAACTGACCCTTGCCCGCATCTACACCGCCATCAATCCCGCCCTCAAAACCACGCAGTGGAATCCGTTTTGCATCAATCAAGGCCTCCCAAAAGGCATGATATTCATCAGTTGTCATTGGGCAGTTGATATAGTCCCCTTCCTCTGCTTGATCCCAGTCGTAGCGGTTTGCCCTGAAGGCGATTTCCATGTTGATCGATTCAAAATCCACAACGGGTGCAATGGCATCATAAAAAAACAGGTGCTCTTCACCTGTGAACTGCAGTAACTCCTTCGATAAAGCAGGCGAGGTTAATGGTCCTGTCGCCAGGATTGCAGGCGGCTCGGGGATCGACTGAACTTCCTCACGGATCACCCTGATATTTGGATGCGAAGTGATCTTTTGTTCAACGCCGGCGGAAAACATTTCCCGATCCACAGCCAATGCACCTCCTGCTGGTAACGAACTTGCATCAGCACAGGCAATCAGAGCCGAACCCAGCCGGCGCAGCTCAGCTTTCAACAAGCCCGAAGCCCGGTTGGGCAGATTTGAACCCAATGAATTTGAACAGACCAGTTCTGCCAAATTACCGGTTCGATGCGCTCCTGTGGATCGCTCTGGCCGCATTTCGAACAGATCAACCGGAATGCCCTGCTCTGCTGCCTGCCAGGCAGCTTCGCAACCGGCCAGGCCGCCACCAATCACTTTTAATCGCATAATCACCTCGTGGTTGAAATCAGATGAATTTTACCACCCCGGGTGATCATGCGTTCATGTATGCAGTGTTAATTCCCCTGGCACACATCTTGCAACATTTCGGGTGTCCATTTATAATCAGGCCAGGAGAATGAACCATGAACCTCAGCCCATCACAAGGTCAATATCAGACCCAAAGCCCGATGACCTCGGCGCACATCGCCCAAACGATGACGCTGCTGTATATGACCTCAACGGAACTGCTCCAGACCATCGATGTTGAGCTCTCAAAAAATCCGGCCCTGGAAGTCATCAATGAACGCCGTTGCCCGATGTGCGGCCGAAGGCTCCCCCCGCAGGGCCCCTGCCTGATCTGCAGCCAGCCAAAAACCCTCGACCCGGACGAAGCCATTGTGTTTATCTCGCCTCGGGACGATTTTTACGCCTACCACGGGAGCACGTCCTCATCCTTTGAAGACTACCCGGAGGATCCCTTTTCCTCAGCCCAACTGGACTTGCCGACTTATGTGCTGCAGCAGGTCGCGCCGGAATTAGAGGTGGATGAACGTGAAATTGCAGCCATGATCCTGACCAACCTCGATGAGGATGGATTCCTGGATATCCCTATCGGTGAGATCTGCCGTTTCTATCACGTTCCGCCCAGCAAAGTGGAAGCTGTCCTTTCCAAAATCAAACGCTGCGATCCTTTGGGGGTCTCAGCCCGAGATGTCAAAGAAGCTTTGCTCGCACAAATCGATGCCCTTTCGGAAACATCAGAGGTACCCGAGTTTATCCGCCGGGTGATTCGGGATGAGTTTGAACTGCTCTCCAAGCACCTGTATTCGGACATCGCCAAAAAACTGGGTACAACAGTCCAAAAAATCAAGCTGGTTTCGAATTTCATCAGCGACAACCTCAATCCCTTCCCTGCAAGGGCGAATTGGGGAACGGTCCGTAACCCGAACGACAGCTCGCCTGATGTGTTCCACCAACCGGATGTGCTGATCTACTACCTCAACAACCAAATCGGCAACCCCCTGGTGATTGAAATCATCACCCCCTCAAGGGGCACTTTGCGGATCAACCCCCTGTTCAAAAAGGCCGTCAAAGAACAGACAGGTGAAAAACAGGAGGAATGGAAAAAGGATATCGAGAAAGCATCCCTGTTGATTAAATGCATTCAACAGCGGAACAATACCATGCGCCAGCTGATGGAAAGGTTAGTGTCCCTCCAAAAATCATTTATAATTCATGGCGAAACTTATCTTGAGCCGCTAACCCGTGCGCAAATTGCGGAAGAACTGGAAGTTCACGAATCCACCATTTCACGGGCAGTCGCCAATAAGACGGTACAGCTCCCTAATAAGAAAATCATCCCGATGGCATTGTTCTTCGATCGCAGCTTGGCCGTCAGGACGATCCTGAAAAATATTATCGAGAACGAACCGCACGCATTGAATGATACAGAGCTGCGGGAGCAACTGGAAGATCAGGGCATTTCCGTCGCACGCCGGACGGTTGCAAAATACCGGGCTATGGAAGGAATCCTGCCAGCCCATCTTAGGCGAATTGAGAAGTTTGCCACCGTATGAGAATAATGTGACCCAAACCCAATCTGAGCATTTTGAAGGTATTAAACTCACCCCTGGCGAGGAAATTCACAGCGTATTGACGCTGTTTAATTTGCTGCCCGACCCAGCCATCATCTACCAACCCAACGATGACACAGTTCTCGCAGCCAACAACGCTTTTTTCCTGCTGACAAACCTTGGCGAAGGCGATTTCCTCCACCAGTCGGTAAAAACCCTGCTCCCTAACATCACTGACACAGACCCGATCAGCGGTCATGATAAAAAAGCTCTCTTACGCCACAAAAAACAGCCCTTGATCCCGGTCACAGTGCGGATTTTTTCGCTGACACCGGCAGATGATCAACGGGTAATCGTGCTGAAACCTGAGGAATCCAAACTGATCAGCAAATCCCTCGCTGCTGAACAGCTGAGCGTCATAGAGAAATTATCCCTGCTGATCGAAACCCGTGATGATAAGCAAATTGACGGTGTTTTGGGTCAGATTGCCCGGTATGCTGCTACAATCCTGGAAATGCCTCTGGTGTGCATTTACAAATCGACCGGGTCTACACCCCCAATGGCGCTTCATGTCACCAATAACAATGAATTGGCTCTAGAATTTCCTGACCAATTGTCCGCTGAAGATCTTGAACACCATCTGGAACCAGATATCTGGACGCGTGAAATGCCTTCCTTCAGCCGGCTGCACCAGTCTACATTCAAAATGGACTTTCAATATTTGGTGACTATTCCACACAAACTGGATGGGACCCATATCGGCTTGCTGGCCGCAGCGACTGACCAGCCTGTCATCTCCCCCCATACCCTCCCATTAGCACAGCTGATTGCCGGTTACACCGCAGGGTTGATGGAACACCATACCACCCTGCAAAACCTGCGCGGCCTTAACAACAAAATCAGGCAGGTCATAAAAATTCAGTCTGAGATCATCACCAACCTGGACGAAGGGGTAATTATCCTCGCCCCGGATTTGACGATTGCAGAGATTAACCCGGCAGCGGAGACCATTTTGGGGTATGCCAATGTGGAAGCCTTACGCCAGCCGATCGACTCAATCCTGATCGGCTCAGAATCCCTCGGCTCCGCCCTGAGATCAGCCCAGCAAGGCATCCCGACCTTGACGGGCGGAGATCTGACGATCCACCACCGCTCAGGCCGGTCTTTTCCTGCCCAGCTCATGATGTCGCCAGTTATGAACAACGGGCAACTTTTCTCGATCATCATTTTGATCAGAGATTTAAGCCAGCAGGAGCAGAGCCAGGCCGTCAATAAACAGCTCGAACAGCGCGCCATCCTGGGTGAAGTCACCGCGATCTTCGCCCACGAAGTACGCAACCCGATTAACGCCATCATGCTGTCCCTGCAGGTGATCGAAGATGACCTTGCAGAAGATGATCCAAACCTCAAGTGGATTGATAATATCCGCGATGAATGTAATAAACTGATGTACCTGATGGAAAGTGTACTTTCCTTTGCCAAACCGCTGGAATACAAAATGGCCGGCGTTGACCTGGATTTCCTGCTCCCCCGCATTTTGGAGCGCTGGCATCCCCGGCTGATGCGTTTGAACATCTCCCCTTATTATGAATCTGCCATCGAAAACCCCGTCATCGAGGGCGATATGCGCGCGCTCGAACAGGTGTTTACCAACCTGATCAGCAACTCCGTGAACGCAATGAGCGAAAAAGGCGGGTCCCTGGGGATAAAAATCACCGAACCCTATGACGAACAGGACCGGAATTATCTCCAGGTAACAATGACAGATACCGGCCATGGCATCCCGGATGAAATCAAAGCGCACATGTTCAAACCTTTTGTTACCGGCTCTCAGCGCGGGACGGGGTTGGGGCTAGCCATCACTCAACGGATCATCAATGCCCACAAAGGGAAAATTGAAGTCGACAGTTACCCTGGGGGCACAATTTTTAGAATTTTTCTGCACAAAAAGAAAGGCCTCTCAAACCAATGAGCGCAACAATTCTGGTCGTCGATGATGTGGATACCGCCCGTGAAGCCATCGCGGACAGTTTACGTAAAGATGGCAAGGAAGTGGTCGAAGCGGGCACACTCAAAGAAGCCCGTCAGGTCCTTGAAGTAAACAAGGCCGATATCTGCGTATTGGATATCCTCCTGCCAGACGGCAACGGGTTATCCTTGCTGGACGAAGTACTCCAAATGTCGGTACAGCCAAAATTCATCGTCATCACCGCCCACGGGCAAATTGACTATGCGGTCGAAGCGATGAAAAAAGGCGCCCTGGATTTCATTACCAAGCCGATCGACATGAAAACGCTCAAGAAATCCATCGCGCGTGCCGAAGACCTGGTGGCTATGCGCCGCGAGCTGGACCACCTGCGCCATTCACAGGCTCTGACAGCAAAGTTTGTCGTTGGCAAACACCCCCGCATGCAATCGCTGATCAATTTGGCCCAAAGGGCGGCAGAAGCCTCGGTTTCGGTGCTGATCACGGGTGAATCTGGCACCGGGAAAGAGGTTATGGCTACGTTCATCCACCAGGCTGGCCCGCGCAACCAAAAACCCTTCATCGCCATCAATTGCGCTGCCATTGCCAATACGCTGCTTGAATCGGAATTGTTCGGGCACGAAGCCAACGCCTTTACCGGGGCAGCCAATAAGCGCAAGAACGGGCTGATGGAAGTCGCCGATGGCGGCATCCTGTTCCTCGACGAGATCTCCTCCATGCCGCTGGATATGCAGGCTAAACTGCTGCGCGCCATTGAGGAGCGCGCCTTCCGCCGGGTCGGAGGAACAACTTTGATCCGTGTGGATGTGCAGGTCATCGCTGCTTCCAACCAGGATCTTAAAGAGAAGATCAAGAAGGGTGAATTTCGCGAAGACCTTTATTACCGGTTAAAGGTTGTCGACCTGGATATCCCCCCATTGCGCAAGCGCAAGGATGATATTCCCGAACTGGTAGGCTTGCTGCTGCGCCAAAATAACATATCCATGGGCACCAACATCCAGGATGTAACCCCCCGCGCCATGGACGCCTTCAAGGCCTATGATTGGCCGGGCAATATCCGTGAACTGCGGAACGCCCTCGAACGAGCAATTATCTTTTGCGACGACCCTGCCATTGATGTTTACCATCTGCCCTCAGAGATCATCGAAAACCTGCCTTCCTGACCCTCCACCAATTGTCCTGGCACAGAACTTGCTACAACACCTCCAGAGATAATCTTCAGGAGGTGTTGTTATGTTAATGTTCACGTCCCCATACGATATACAAATGACAATGGCCACGATCATGTTTGTGTTGGGATTGATCGTATTGCTCATCAGCATTTTTATCCTAACCCGCCAAGCCATCGGCCGTGATATCCAAACCATCGCGAAACAGACCACTAAACTGGCTGAAAAAGGGATCACAGAAAACATTGCCGGCCTGGTCGGAAACGCCTCAGCCCTGATCAACGCCTTGCATGATCTCTCCAAGTCCAATACAGGGATCGGCGTCTTCCTCGTCTTTCTGGGCATTGCCCTTCTCACCACGGCATATTTTATTTCCAGGAACCTGGGCCTTTCGCAATAATCCCGCACTTGAGAATTGGAGTGAACGATGTCACTCGAAGTATGGCTAAATTTAATCAGACAAAGGTTTACTCCCGAAGAGGGACAAATCCTGGTTCAAAGCCTTCAGCAAGATCCGCTGGTATGGCAATTTGTGCAAAATGATGCTTTAAGCCTTCAATACCTGGATCAGGCAGGTAACGAACTGAATGCCTTTGCACCGGGCAGGATAGCCCTTTGGCTGGTGGAACAATCGACGGGGCTTTCCCTGGGGGAAGTGGAAAGCGAACACATTAGCCTGCCCGGCGAGATCAAAACCCGTGCAGTTCAGGCTTTTGAAACCACCTTCAACACCGGGTTACCCCCGGCCGACCTTGGCGCGGCCGGCTTGCTGGCCTTAACGCTGATCGAACGGCGGAAAAGGATGCAATCCTGGAAAGGGATCGCGGAAGAAATTTTCACCCAGCGCAACCAGGGTTCCCTCCTCAAGAACTATCGCATTTGGCGCACGCCATTTGCCTGCCTGCTCCCCTTCTGCCCCGACTTTGATGACCTGGCAGCTGATTTCATCGATTCGCAGACCGAGATCATCACAAAAACATTCCTCCCTGTCATGGTCCATGCGCTCTTGGCCAACCCACTGGCTGGTGAGGCCGTGTTGGGGCGGTTGTTTGACCAGATCAAACATCTATCCATCGACCTCCAACTGGAAAGCCTTGGATGGGTCAAAGATTTTGGCTGTGAAGCATTGCAGGTTCAACTGGCAAAGCACCTTATCCAGACCAGGACCAACAAGGATTTCATTGCCCGGGTGTTCTCAAGCCTGGAAGCCTTCGAAGCGGTTAATCCAGACGTAGACCCGCTGGAGAAACACGTCTCATTTTCATTGCCGGAAGATCTGAACCGGTTGGCCGCTTTCTATTATCACAGCGGAAACCGGTCAAAAGCCAACAAAACCTACCAAAAAAGCAATGACATCCTGGCATTTCTAAAAACCCAGACTCTGTTTCAAACCCTGGCAGGTGATCAGGGTCATGTATCCTCTTCTCGATGGCTCGAGGTCATCAAATCGGTACCGCATTCCAAACAAGCACGGTTATTCTTCGCCCGGGCGTTGATCGAAGAGGGACAGTCGGATGCCGCCCGGCAACAGCTCAAAGAACTGCCAGAGTCACTCGAGAAACAATTGCTGCAAGCCAGGATTCGGGTTGATGATCAGCCTGAGACCAAAGCGGCAATCAAAACAACAATGCGCAAGCAAAGCGAGGGGGATAGAAACCCTGCCGCAAGTTATTTTGTGCACCCCATCCAATTAGGATCGCCGGCTGATGTTTTTAAGGCGATCGGCGAGGTTAATGACCTCGAAACCAGCCTGGCGTGGGTTGAAAAACACCTTCAAAATCACTTCAGCGACACCCAGATCTTAAAGTTAGCCCGGGATGCTTACGAAAAAGCCCACCAGTGGGAAAAATCCATCGAGCTTACCGCTTACCTGGAACGCCTTGAACCCTCGGTGATCGCACATAAACGTGATCTCGCCCGCCTGTTTGCGCAAACACAACGCTGGGAAGATGCATTTGCCTTCCTGCAGACTCTTGTCAAAACAGACTCTGACCAAGATCTCGAGGATTTGGAGCGCTTTGCCGAGGCTGCATTAAGAACTGACCATGTCGAGATGGCCATGTCAATTTGCCACAATATCATCAAACAAGATGCGCAAAATCCCAAGGCGCTGGTGCTTCTGGGCGAAAGCTACATGCACAAAGGTGACGTGGTCAAAGCGATACAACATATGGAAGATGTCGTCAGGATGATCCCTGGCGAGCCCGATGGCTGGATCACCCTGGCATCGCTTTGGGGTCAAAATGATCAAACCGATCGTGCCCTTGAAACCCTGAAAAAAGGCGCCAGCGTAATTCCCGATTCGGCCCGCCTGCTGCGAGCCCTTGGAAAAGCCTTTTCAGAAAGGCACGCCCTGCAGGAAGCCTTGGGCGCTTTAAAGAAGGCCCAAGAGCTCGAACCAGACGATACCGAAGGCACACTGGACCTGGCCGAGGTTTACTATCAGTTTGGACAGCCTGAGAAGGCTTACCAGCACCTTGAAAGCTTCGCCCACAGCTATCAACAAAATCCCGATGCTGCACGGCTGTTAGGCCATGTGCTGCTGGCTCTAGATCAGCCCACAGCGGCAGAGCCCGTGCTGTTGAATGCAGCAGAAAACTTCCCGGAAGATCAAAAAACTGTCCAATCCGCCGTGTGCCTGGTGTTTGACCGGATCGAATCCGAACCGGAGGTTGACCCCCACAAAGACCTCTCAAGGGTCAAAAAGATCCTCCAAGCAGCCAGGAAGCACAGCATGGACAATTTCCGCATAGACCTTCACCTTGCCGATATTGCACGTTTGAGTGGTAACAATCAAAAAGCTTTTGAAGCGTACACGAGGCTCTCAAAATCAATCACGGGCGAGAAAGCACCCGCTACCTGGCGACTTCAGTACGGCTTAGGCCAGGCAGCTATCGGGTTGGGTAACCGTGAAGTCGGCCTGGCTGCCCTCAATTCTGCACTTGGCATTCAACCGAGCAGCCTGATCGTGCGGCATGCCCTGGCAGAAGCCCTGCAGAAAGCCGATCTACCCAACAAAGCCAACACCATGGCCGGTTCTGCCCTCAAATTGGCACCCCAGGATTTGAACAACATCCTGTGGTATGCAAAGTTCAAAACAAACGCCAACGAACCCCAGGAAGCCGTCCGTGCCCTCAAAGAAGCACTTCAAATCACACCAGAGAGAGACGAGTTGAAGTTGTGGCTGGCAAAGTCTCTGATTTCAGCGGGAACGATGGATGAAGCACACCAGGTCATCGGGGATATGATCACATCATCCGAACCTGCGCCTGACTTGCTCCACCAGGCAGCATATATTTGTGTGCACATCAACGACCTTGATTTAGCCGCCATAGCACTAGTCAATGCCCTCCAAAAATCGCCACAGGCCCCCGTTTCCATGCTGATGGACCTGGCAATCATCCACGCTTTGAACGGTGACCTCAAAAAGGCGCTTGATACGCTGGAAGTCGACCAACAACTCGTGACCGAAAACCCCCACATCGCCTTGCTGAAGGCCGATCTCCTGAGCAAATTGGGCCAGTACGATCAAGCCTTGAAATCTTTGGAGAGCGTGGGTGAAGTTGTTGAACAGACTTTGGGCACCCAAGGCCAGACCTCCCCACAGGCAAGCCTATCTCCCCTGCTGTACGCGTATGATCTTTCCCTGAGCGGGTATTATCTGCGCCATGGTCAGCTTTCACGTGTACTGGGAGACTTTGATAAAGCCCTGATGTACCTGGACAAAGCTCGGCAGCTGGCCCCTGACGACAACAAGTTGACAAATGCCTATCTCGAAACTGCGATGATGGGCCTCAACTTTACCGCTGCCCTGGAGGCTGTCAAACCCTCAAATTTTGCCAACCTGCCAGAAGACAAAATTTCTCAAGAGCATGTGGACCTGACCTGCTCACTGGTAGAAATCCTGCTGTACCAGGATGAGCAGGAGCAGGCAGCAGCTTGCGTAAAGGCGATTCCAGCGTCATTTAGCGCTCGCCCTCGGGTTCTCGCCATCCGAAGCCGGTTGGCAGCACGGGCAGGCAAAATTGAAGCAGCCAAAGAACAACTTGACCAGGCGCGTGAATCCATCAATGGGCATTTCGGCAACCAAACCGCCCCATCCGTAACAGCGCTGTTCAACCAGGTGACCACGCTGAACAGCATTGCTGAGACGAGCATGGACCTCGAAGAGCATCTCCAGGCAATCCAAGCCCGCCAGCAAATCAGCCAGCACTTGGAGTCACAGCCATTGCTGAACTGGCGTTACCTGCTGGCCCTGGTGAAAGGCGCCGAGGCACAGCAAATCGCACGGACCCTGGCCATTTCCACGCACAGCCCGGGCGAGATTTGCCTTTCAGAGCAGCAACACAGCACGGCAGAAAAATTGCTTCAAGGGCTCAACAAACACCTCTCCCAGGATCAAATCATCTGCCTGAAAGCCAGGCTGGAATCAGCATTCACCGGACAATGGCCTTTACACTTGAATGTCGACGCGTGCCTCCAGGGACCTGAAGAGGCGGCAGCCGTGCTGATCGGAAGCGAAGACCAAAACCTCGTCCAGGACATCCTCGAGACCTACCCGGATGACATCCAGGTCTTGCAGGCTTATGGGATCTACGCCGTGCGCCATCATCAGCGTGATGCACTGACATACATTGAGCACTTGCTCCATTTGGATACGGCCAACCCCGTCAATCACGCTTTGCTCGCCCAGGTGAACCTCGACCAGCCCGATCAAGCCCTGAAGGCGATCGAAACTGCTTTGGCGTTCTGGCCAGATGAGCCAGAATGGCATGCCCTCGCATCAGAGCTCAATGCCAAACTTGGCAACATCCAAAAGGCGGAAGAGCACATCCAGTACGCTCTTGAGAAGCAGCCTGAAAATGCGAACCTGTGGCAAACAAGCGCCATGCTCAACGCACAGAAAAATGACCTTTTCCAGGCAAAAAGCGATCTCGAAAAAAGCACGGCTTACCAACCGGATGACCCGAATGCCTGGGCAAGGATGGCTGAGATCAACCGGCGTATGGGCAACGTCTCTGATGCGGTAGTCAACATCCACAAAGCAACACAATTGAACCCAAGCGACCCAACCCTGGGCGAGATGGAAATGCAATTATTACTTGCTCAAAAGCATTTCGCTGAACTCGAAAATAAAGCCCGTGAGACGCTCGCTGATGACAGCACCAACGAATCAGCTCAAATCTTCTTGGCACAGGCACTGGCTAAACAAGGAAAATTTGACCAGGCACTGAGTACCCTCAAGGAGTCCCGCAAACAAAATCCGCACAATGCCAGGTATGCCCTGGAATATCTCAAGATCAAGAAAGACCAGGGAGGCGTTGCTGAAGTCCTGCCAGAACTCGCCAGCCTTGCCCAGGAACATCCTGAAGATGCACAGGTGTTGACCACGCTGACCGACTGGCTCATCCAGGCCAACCGGCTTGATGAAGCGGAAGAAGTCGCCCAAACAACCGTGAGGATCCTACCCGAGCAAGCACAGGTTCACCTGATGCTTGGACGCTTGCAGCGTGTGCGGGGCAAATTGGATCAGGCCATTGCCCACCTTTCTGAAGCCATTACCCTCGACCCAGCCCTGGTCGATGCTTTCCTCGAGTTGGGCAAGACCTATCAAGAGCGGCGAGACCTTGAAAAAGCGATTGAGGCCTTCGAGAAAGGCACGCAGGCTAACAATTCAGACCCCCGGCCATACTACCTTGCAGGGTTGGCACTCAAGGACAGCAAAGACTACCAGGGCGCTGAATGGATGCTGAAGCAGGCAAAGCGGTATTCGCCCGACGATGCCAACATCATCCGTCAGCTCGGAGTCGTCACTGCTTTGAATTTGATCAATAATTTACGAGAGGCGCAATAATCATGTCACCCTTTACACCCTCAAACACAGTGTTAAACGTTGTTGAACGTTATCGCTTTTTGATGATGCTCAACGCAGCCGAAGCGTGTGATGAATACCAATTTGCAAAGGATGCATCCATGTTATGGCTGGTCAACTACCCCGGTGACCTCCTGGTGATGCATCACCAGGCTGTGGCGTTTGCACAACTGAACCAAAAAGATAGGGCGATTGCGCTTCTCGAAGACCTTATCGCTTGGGATCCGACATTTGTTGAGCCGTATCGAACCCTAAGTGGGTTCACCTCCTCAGCCAAACGCAAATCGCATTTCGCAGGGTTAATTGATTACCTCGAGCAGAAGAATACACCCGAAAGCAACACGGAGAAGTGGCTCTCTCCCCTCTGGCGGGCACGGGCAGCCTTCAACCAGGGCGATCTTGACAAAGCAACCTCCCTCGTTCACGAATCCCTGGTTGACAATCCCTCCTCCGCCATCCCGGCCATCCTCCACTTGCAATCGGCTTACAAAATGGGTAACCAGGAACTGCTCAACAACCTGAGTGAGATCTACCTTCAGCAATGGCCGCAATGTCTTCAAATAAACATCATCCGAGCCCTGGCGGAGATCAACCTCGGGATGGAATCCAAAGCTGTGGATCGGCTGCATTGGGTTGCTGCCCACGATAGCGCAGGGCAGGTCATCCAGCAATTGATGGGCACAGATCATCGCTACCAAAATCTGTGGCCTGATCGGCTGGAAATTCACTTTGACCTCCCCATTCCAGCCTCAATCACCACCTACCTCGGCTGGAACCAGCTCAAAACCGGGCAGATGAAAGCACCGACCTTCGCTCAGAAGGTGCCGCCAAAGCCACAACAGCAAGCCAGTTTGGTCCAACCCGCCATCAGCGATGAAGCCACACAGAAGATCCGGGTATCACCGGCTGAAAAATTAAAAACGGTCAAGCCCGCACCAACCCCGCCATTGGATAACATTCCTTTAAAAACCGAACACGAAAAATGGGCCTCAGAGGAAGATTTCGAAGAAATCCGCAGCGCTTTTTCCAAAATTGCCAAACGCCTGAAACAACCTGATCTCGAACGTGCAGACAACCGCTTCCCTGTGTATGTCATCATGACATCACGTAAACAGCTCGAGAAAATCTATGGCCCCAATACTGCGGATGTTATTGATGAGCTGCTGGTGAAGTTGGTCGGACTGATCCAAAATTTACCGGAGTGGGGTGCGCTGCTGTTCTATCCGGACGCACCGGAACGCCTTACCGATATGGGCATCAAGCCCGTGTTTGGATCTGATCCCTGGCAAATTAAGTTATCCCTTGCAGATCTTGATAAAGCCCTGGCAAAACGCGGCGAAATGATCGGCGCATTGCTGATCGTTGGCGGGCCGGAGGTCGTGCCGTTTCACAACCTGCCCAACCCGACATTCGACAACGATCTCGATGTCCCCTCGGACAACCCCTATGCGTGCATCAACGAGAATTACTTCATTGCCCAATGGCCGGTCGGCCGCCTGCCGGGCGAATCCGGCACAGACGCCGGTTTGCTCCTCGAACAAATCCGTGGGATGATCCATCAATACCAGCAGCGGACCAAGTATGGCAAATCCGTGGTCGTGAATGTTGCCACGCTGATCAACATGATCATGCAATTCTTCGCAAACCTGACCAGCCCGGTCACCCAGCATCCGAAAAACTTTGGCTACTCTGCAGAAATTTGGCAGCGTGCCTCTGCCGAAGTGTATAAAACGATTGGCAATTTAAAGGATCTGCAGCTTTCGCCTCCAGCCCACGCCAACAGTTTAAAGCTCAACAGCGATGGCGGGCTGCGAGCGGGTTATTTTAACTTACACGGCGTTAAAGATGGCCCCCACTGGTACGGACAAAAGGATTTCACTTCTCAATCCAACGGCCCGGATTACCCGATTGCCTTATCCCCAGAGATGTTCAATGACCGCCATCCCTCGCCAAAACTCGTGCTGACTGAGGCCTGCTATGGCGCCCACATCGAGGGGAAGCGCTTTGAGGAAGCCCTGTCATTGAAATGCCTAGACACCGGCACCCAAACATTCATCGGTTCAACCTGCATTGCTTACGGATCAATCACACCACCGTTGATTGCCGCTGACTACCTGGCAGAGACTTTTTGGCAAAAGGTCCTTGAAGGTTTGCCTGCCGGCTATGCCCTGATGCAGGCCAAGCTCAGCCTGGCTGAGGAAATGGTCAAAACGCAAGGTTTCCTCGATGGTGAAGACCAGAAAACCCTGCTCTCCTTTGTGCTCTACGGCGATCCCCTCGCTGTGCATGACGGACTGCAAACCATGCCCAAACCTCTATTCAGGTTCAAATCCTACCCATCCGTCAAAACGTTGAGCGATTATGAAATGCTAAGCACCAATGACATCGCTGATTTCCCCAAACAGGTCAGCAAACAGGTTGAAAAAGTGGTCGAGAAGTACCTGCCGGGTTTGGAAAATGCACAAATGCGCTTCAACAAATCAGGCACTGCAACAGCAGCAAAGACAGGTTCCGGTAGATCACTACCACCTGAGAGATACGTGGTGACCTTGCAGAAGTCCTTCGATGAAAGCCAGACCACAGTCCACCATCACTTCGCCCGGATGACTTTTGACAACAAAGGAAAGCTGATGAAGTTCACAACCTCACGGTGAAAATTTTGTGGCTCGCCAACACCCCTCCTGATTACTCTACTGAGCCACAATTTATAGGGATGCCCCGATTGCTGGGGCATCCCGCTTTTTAACATCAGGCATGCCGATAGTGGTAATTTCACCTAATTAGCGTGATGTATGTCACTGATTGCAAATGCGGGGGTGTGATAAAATATCGATTGATCAAAATTCGCACGATCTTCGAGTCCCTGCACCTAAAGCGAAGCCATGGTGAGGAGACCGTTAGGGTATGCATGGAAACGTGCTTGCCTCCCGGATTTGGAAAGGAGATGTGCATCGCACCGAGCGATACGAACGCGTATCGATTCTCGTCTCAGCGCTCCTTTCCTAAATTGAAGGAGCTTTTTGTTGTGAATCAGGACAATTCCACATCCAAAGCATTTTACTTTTCCACTCGCGATCTGTTGATCATGGCCGTGCTGGCTGCCTTGGGCGGTGTGACCAGCACCTATGTGAACAATGTTGGCAACGCAGTCCGGGCTGTCCTGGGCTTCCCCGGCGCCACCCAGTGGGCTGCAGGCTTGCACACCATCTGGATCGTGCTGGCGATGGGAATCCTGAGAAAGACCGGCACAGGCACAGCCATTGGCCTCATCAAAGGTGTTGTGGAACTGATGAGCGGCAACTCGCACGGGATCATCATTTTGCTGATCAACTTGGTGGCAGGCCTACTGGTCGACTTTGGGTTCCTGGTGTTCAGGAACAAACAGTCCTTGCCGGCCTATGTTTTAGCAGGGGGGTTATCGGCCGGGTCAAATGTGATCATTTTCCAGCTTTTCGCAACTTTGCCGATCAACATCCTGGCAGTCAGCGCCATCCTGATCCTGACACTGGCGGCAAGCGTCTCTGGAATCATTTTTTCAGGTATAGCCCCGTATTACATCGTGAATGCCCTCATCAAAGCAAATGTGGTGAAAGCCCGCGAAAAAGTAGTTCAGAATCGCAAGGCAGGCTGGTATATCCTTTTGGGTGTTTTCGTTTTAGCATCCTTGCTGACCGTCTACCTGCAATCTGTGGTGCGGGGGTCTGCCACTATCCACGTCTCGGGTGCTGTGGAAGCGCCATACGAATTCTCAAGCCAAGCAGTTTCTATCGACTCGGTCACCCGCCAGATGCCCTATCGCGGCGTCACAACAGAATACACGGGGTACCCACTGCAGGAGGTGATCGCCTACGCGCAACCCACATCGGGCGCAGACACCCTCCTGATTGAAGCCTCAGATGGGTATGCCTTTCTGATCAGCTTTGACGAGCTTGAGTCCAACCCAAACATCCTGGTTGTGCAAAAAGGGCAAGGGCAAAAGGCCGCTTATGATCTGGTCGGCCCTGAAAGCAGCAAGGCATGGGTGCGGAACGTGATCAAACTCACAGTGTCGTCCGCACAGGGTCTGCCCATCACATCACCATCCGGTGAGATGAATTTGTTCGAACCCGAAGATTGGCTGGATGCCATGGACAGCACCCAGATCGCCTTGCCTGCGGGTTCGCAGAAACTTCAGGGGGTTCCGCTTTGGAAAGTCATCGATGCGCTCAGGCTGCCGGCCAGCCCACAGGCAGTCAGCCTACTTTCGGATCAGGATAGCATCAAATATCCCTGGCAGACGGTTGCAGACGATGATGGCTTGCGGATCTTCACCTTGATCACCGAAGATGGGTTTGATTTTGTATTGGGCACCATGTCGGGTGAAGCCCTGCTTTACCCCCTCACTCAAATTGAGGTTGAGTAATCTATGGCCTGGATTGAAATCCACGATTTCTCCTACACCTATCCTGGCGAACAAAAGCCCGCACTCAGAGAGATCAATCTAGCGGTTCATAAAAACGAATTTGTGGTCGTTGCCGGTGCATCTGGCAGCGGGAAATCTACCCTGGGTAAGGCCTTGGCTGGCTATCTGTTTCAGGACGAACAGCCTAATTTCACAGGTAAGATCCTGGTCAACCAAACAGATATGGCGCAGGTACCCTTATTCAATGCCAGTCAACGGGTTGCCTACGTCCAGCAAAACCCCGAAGATCAATTTTGCACCCTTACTGTGCTGGATGAAATTGCCTTCGGCCTTGAAAACGCCTGCCTGAGCCCGGAAGAAATCGAGAAGCGCACATACTGGGCGTTGGATGTCGTTCAGGGTCAAAACCTGCGCAGCCGCCAATTAGCCACCCTCTCTGGCGGTGAAAAACAAAAAATCGCTATTGCCACAATGCTGACGCTCGAACCGGATGTGCTCATTCTGGACGAACCGACCTCCAATTTGGATCCGCAGGCAACCCAGCACGTTTTTGAGACCCTGCACAGGTTAAAATCACAAACCGACCTGACGGTGATCATCATTGAGCATAAGCTGTTTCAGTTGAGGGCGTTCAACCCCACTTGCGTGACCCTGGAAGCGGGTGAGGTGGTCTCCATTCAGCGCCTGAATGAACGCGTAACTGAAATTGCCAGCAGTCCACTCCCCACAGGGCGCAGGATTCCACCTGGAGGACAGACCAGCCATCCGCTCCTGGATGTAAAAAACCTGCATGTGAGCCTGAATGGACACACAATTTTGCGCGACATCACCTTCAGGTTGGTCCCGGGCGAATTAGTGGCTGTGATGGGGCCAAACGGCAGCGGAAAATCGACATTATTGGGAACCCTGATGGGGTTCCACCAACCCCGCCAGGGTTCGTGCAAAGCTTTTGGTCGAGACCTTACCCATCTAAAAACCAGCACCCTGGTCAGGGACGTGGGCTTCATCTTCCAGAACCCCGACCACCAGTTGTTCACCCAATCTGTCTGGGATGAAGCCACATTGACGCTGAAAAACCTAAGCCTGGATCATGCGATAAACCTTGAAACCGCGCGCGTTTTGCTTACAGAGGTCGGATTGATCGACCGTCTGGATGACCATCCCCAAAGGCTGAGTTACGGCGAAAAGCGGCGGCTCAACCTGCTGGCGGTCATCCTCCACAACCCGGCGCTCCTGCTGATCGATGAATTCCTGATCGGACAGGACCTGGCCAATGCCCACACCTGGATGGGGGTGCTCCGTGACTACACCGCCGAAGGGCACGCCATGCTGCTTGTCAATCACCACGCCGAACTGACCCAAGCCTATTGCGACCGGGTGATCTTCCTGGATGAGGGCAGAATCATCCTGGATGAGCCGGTCTCAACCGCATTTGAGAACCTGGCGGCAAAAGGCTATGGGGCTTTTTTACCCCGCCCAGCGGAGGGCTGTGTGTATGCATAAGCTTTCCTACCAACAAGGCGGCAGCTTTGCCCATAGCCTCTATCCGCTCACCAAGTTTGCCTGGCTGCTGGCCGGCACGGTTATTGTGTTCATCATCCAGGACGGCCGCCTGCTGATGCTGAACGCCGCCCTGTTTGCCGCTGCCCTGTTAGCCATTTATCGAGGGATGTGGCGTGTGCGCGGCTTCAGGCTGGTGTTAGCAACCGGGGCAGCTTTGCTGATCTTATATTTGTTGTTCGAAAAATCTGGCCAGGTTTTGGTCAGCCCGGGCATTGACCTCCTGCGAGTCACCTCAGGCGGGCTTTCATGGGGCTTGCGTTTCAGCGGCCGCTTTCTCAGCATCGTGTTCATGAGCTATGCCTTCATTCTGACCACTGAACCCAGTGACCTGGCCTATGCACTGATGAAATTCGGAGTTCCTTACCGCTTTGGTTTCATGCTGGTCACCGCACTCAGGCTGGCGCCGGTCATGGAAGAGGAAGGGCTCATCATCTACCGCGCCCAGCTGGCACGGGGTGTACGCTATGACCAGGTCAACCTGCGCAAAGTAGTACTGCTTGTCCAGCAGTTTATGACTCCCCTGCTGGTCAGTGCCCTGCGCCGGGCAGATAAGCTCGTTTTCAGCATGGAGGGGCGTGGGTTCGGCGCACAAACCCGGCGCACCTTCCGCAGACGGCCTGAACCCTCTTTCCGGGATGTCATTTTCTTTTTGGGTTCTATCCTCTACTTCACCATTCTCTTATTTGTCAACCACAGGAGCCTTATATGAACAATCAGGGGCGAAAGCCATTAATCATCTTTTTGGCGGCCTTTATCATCATCCTGTGCGGCGGCCTGATCACGCTGGTCCTCGTCACCAAACCAATGCCCGTCGCCCTCGTCCAGGAATATGGGATGCGCAAGCTGTGGGAAGAAGGCAGGGTCATGAATGAGTGTGCAGAATGTCACAAGGGAGTCGATTTTCATGACTGCACTACCTGCCACGACGAGCATGGCGCGGTTGAATTGGCAGGCGTCCGATTTTTCGAGGTCGTTGAATTGACCGGGGATGTTCCTGAGCACCGCTTTGTGCGAGTCAATGAGGTCTTACCTGACCAGGAAAATGCTGGCACACACATTCTACTATTCGACTTCCTTGCACAAAACGGCGTTGAAGCCTTTGAGTCCGTGACCTTCTCCACCAACGACGGAGGCCTGACCACCATTGAGGCGCAGTATCTGGATGAGACCGCCATGCTGGTGCCCTACGTCGATGGCGTCCGCTTTGTGACCGAATCCGTCCACTCTTCAACCTGGCTGAAAGGCATTCAGCAAATCATCGTGGTTGGCGTGGAAAAGCCTCTCATCATCGACGGTGAAGCGACCTCGATAGGTCGCTTGCTGATGGGTGAGACGGTCCGCCTGACGGTTGAGGGCTCTGAAACCATGCTGACCGACGACGAAGGCCGAACCGGTCTGGCTTTTGTCGCCAATTGGGTGGAAGGTGCGCGCCTGGTGCCCCTGCTCAAAACCGTTAGCCCAGAGCGGGTCACCGTCACCGACAGTGCAGGGAAACAAACGGAATTTACCCTGGATGAAATTCAAGGCGCTATGATTGCCATCGTGCGCAGAGAGATCACTTTGGTGCTGCCTGACCGCGGCCGCGCGCTCTGGCCTGCCGGGATCGTCCAAATCGAATCGAAATGACCAAAATGACGCTCAAAAAAGCAACCACATTTGCTCTCCTCCTCCTGATCAGCATCCTTTCCACGGCCTGCCAGCCTGCATGGCGTGTGGAGCTCATGACGCACGATGGGCTGGCAGGAGAAATCACACCAGAGCTGGTTTCTGTCTACCTGGAAGCGCCCAGGAATGAAGACGCTATCCCCCTGGCCCAGGTGTTGTACCATCATGGGTTCACGCTCATCGACAGCATCACCTTATCCGCAGGTGAGACGGTGATCAGCACTTATGATTGGGAAACCATCGCCGAGGGTGCCTTGATCGCACTGTCGGGGGTCATTGAAATCGGGGATACAGTGGCCACAGCCTCGACTCTCCTGGTAAATCCGTCACCGCTGGCCTCAGCCATCGACCATGCAATCCTGGACATCGCACCGACCATGGCGAAGGCGTTGGGATTGCCAGCAATGCCAGAAGCAGAAGGTGAATCCAAAGTGGACGTGCACGCGCAACGTGGGGTGTTGATTGTGGTGGATGGATTACAGTACCAGAAACTGCAAGCGATGATTTCGCAAGAGTCCCTCCCCTTCTTTGAAAGCCTGCCAGACATCAACCGTGGCCTGACCGTGTACCCCTCCATCACCACAGCCTCAACTGCGGCGCTGTTGACTGGCGCGCCGCCACAAAAAAACGGTGTGTATGGCTACGGCATGCGGTCGACAGAAATGGTCACCCTGTTCGATGTCGCTGTAGAACAGGGCTTGTCCGTTATGGCTGTTGAAGGGCACAGCCTGGCGTTCAATTTACGCAACGCCGAAGCGATCCTCAGCGGCGATCGGGACGGTGACGGCTTTACCGATGACAATGTACTGGCCAACAGCCTTGAGGTGATCCAGTCGTCTATGCCGGACTTGCTTTTTATCCATTTCCATGATGTGGACGACCAGGGGCACAGTTATGGGCCAGACTCACCGCATTATGAGGCGGCACTCATAAGAACTGATGGCTACCTGAGGCAAATCCTGGATGCCCTGCCAACCGACACATTCATCATAATCACGGGCGATCATGGCATGCAGACCAATCCTGCATCAACGGGCGGAAACCATGGGCAATTGACCGAACCCGCCATGGTGATCCCAATCATTTTTTTGAAGAAATAGGAGCACATATGAAGCAAAAGAGAACTAACCAAACCTTACATCTGTTAATCCCAATTTTTATTTCCCTCGCCTTGCTGCTGGGGGCGTGCGGTGGGCCACCAAAAGTGGATTGGGAGCTCTCCATTTCTGGGGAGGTCAGTAACCCAACCGTTTTTACCTTTGAAGAACTGGCCAAAATGCCCCAGGTGGCATTGAAAGATGTTCTGATGGAAAAATCACGCGGTGAGGATGAAGTGCGGTCTTTCGAGGGCGTTGAGCTTGCCTACCTGCTGGAAAGCGTCGGCGCACCAGAAAATTTCAGCTCAATCACCGCCACGGCCGCCGATGGTTATGCCATTGAGATCACGTTGGATGAGATGGTCGATGGCATCGTCGCACTGAAAGACGGGACCGACTGGATCGTTAAATCAGATCCGAAATCCGGTCCTATTCGCCTGGTATTTCCAGCTACACCTGCCAATCGCTGGGTTTTCCAGGTCAATCAAATCGTTGTCAATCCTTAATCACTACATAAAGAAAGAAAGAAAGAAGGAAAGCATGAAAACAAAACGTATACTGATCACTTTATTCCTGTTTACCATCCTTATTTCAGCCTGTGCGCAGGCAGAAGTCGCCGTCCAGGAACCTGTTCTGACCGTTGGGTCGAGCAGTTATTCCCAGGGTGAGCTTGAAGCATTGCGCACCCTGACTGTTGACTACACGAACAAAGATGGTGAAACTACTGCATACACCGGTGTGCCCCTGCCTGCCCTCTTAGAAAATGCGGGGCTGACGGGCTCTGGAACGCTGGTCTTCACCGCGGCTGACGACTACCAGGCCGATATGGACCTGGCAGAAGCCCTGGCGTGCGATAATTGTATCGTCGCTTTCGACGGTGACATCCTCCGGATGGTCATGCCTGAAATGTCTGGCAAGCTGCAGGTCAAGGATGTAGTTGAGATAACCCTCGAATAATCAATCGATTCATAGGGGAAAAAGGCTGCCAGCTTTGGCAGCCTTTTTTTAGTTTTGACCCAGGGAAAAATATGCGCCCGTGAACTTAATACAATTGGAACCAAATTTGTTTGTGCACAGCACCGTTAATGGCTATTGACAGCACCAAGAAGGTTAATTAGAATAAAGACTACAAATACAAGCCATAAAGGGTGCACCTCCTGCCCGGATGCAAGGTGCACAAGGGGGGAAGCTGGTGAAAGTCCAGCGCTGTCCCGCAACGGTAACACCCATGGTGAAGCCCGATAACCCGCCCTTTATGACCCACAACACTTCGTGGAAAGGCATGTTGGGTACCGGCGATCTTCTGATTACAGCCGGCCTAATCCTGCCGCCCATTTGGGCGGTTTTGGATTAATGACCTTTTCACAATAAAGGTCATTTTATTAATTAAGGAGCGCAGTAATGAGATTTCGCAGCAAACTATATTCACTGATTTTTGTCACTATCTTCATTTTATCACTTTGGGTTACTCCACTTCTGGGTGTGACCCCGGTGAAGGCGGCCACCCCTGTTCCCGAAACGCAATCCGCCATCAATGGCGCATTCGCGTATTTGCAAACCGAGCTGAATGAAGATGGCGGCGTCCGCTGGTTCGATGAGAGCTCCAGTGTGCCAGCATCTGTGAGAACCGTGCTCGCCCTGGCCGCTGCTGGACTGCCGCAGGACTACTTGATCAGCCAGAGCGGGAACCGGCCCATAGATTTTCTGGCACAAGCAGGGGTAGACTGGGTTTTTCAACGGGAAAGCGATGCTCCCGCCGTCAATATCGCCCGGGCAGGCCAATTACTGACAGCCGTGGCAGCTGCCAACCAGGACCCGCATGCATTTGGCGCTGAATCGGTCAACCTGGTGCACCTGGTCAGCACCCATTACGACCCCAACACGGCTGTGTATGGTAATGCATCCCCGGGCAATGTCACCGATCAGGTGTGGGCGATGCTGGGCTTAGCTGCGGTATACGCAACCGTGCCCCAGGATGCTGTGCTATGGCTGGCGACTGCACAACTGGAAGACGGCAGTTGGGATGACGGGTTTGGCAGTTTCCTCGACACAACGCCGCTGGGATTAATGGCCCTGACAGCCTCGGGAATCATCACAGACGATGACCCCGAAGTTATCCTGGCGGTGGACTTCATCAAAGGCAACCAAAGCCCCACAGGAGGATGGCTGACCGCCTGGGATTCCACGACCAATGCCAACACCACCGGTATGATATTGCAGGCCTTATATGCCGCCGGCCAAAACCCCGCCGGTGACGAGTGGACGCAAGTAGATGGGTCTCCCCTGACAGCATTGCTTGGCCTTCAAAAAGATAACGGCGCCATCGGCGGTGATTTTACCAATGCCTTTTCCACGGCTGATGCCATCTTAGGGCTTTCTGGCCAGCCCCTGTACGACCTTGGGCATACCCGCCGGGTCGGACGGGCATTCGAATACATCTTTGCAGCACAAAACCCTGATGGCGGGTGGGGTTCTGTCGGGCAAACCCTCGATGTGATCCTTGCTGCCCGGGCCGCAGGCTGGGACCCCGAAAGCATTTCACACAGCGGCAATTCACCCCTGGACTTCGTTGCGTCGGACCTGGCAACCTACCTGGCAGCAGGTCCGGATGCCATCGGGAAAACGATTCTGGGGGTCGCCGCTGCCGGCCAGGACCCCACCCAATTCCAGGGATTCGACCTGGTGAGCACTTTGATGGAAACATACAGCGCAGAGACCAGCGCCTTCGGGGCACAGGATAATACCTGGCACCAGGCCCTGGCGATTCTCGGATTAAACGCAGCCGGTGCCGCAATCCCAGCAGAAGCCGTTCAAACCCTTGTCAAGCTGCAATCACCCGATGGCGGATGGGAATATTCCCCGGGTTTCGGCACATGGCCCGACAACACCGCTTTGGCTTTGCAGGCGCTTTCTGCAGCGGGCGTATCGCCTGACCACGAGACCGTTCAATCCGGTTGGGTGTTCATCCAATCGCTGCAGCAGGAGGATGGCGGGTGGGGCGACTCAAGCTCTGGTGCCTTTGTACTCATGGCGCTGACCGCAACGGGGGTAGACCCCGCAGAAATGCGCACTGCATCAGGCCGCAATCCGGCAGACAACCTGTTTTCTTTTCAAAAGCCTTCCGGCGCATTCATGTATTCACAGGATTTCGATGATGAAAACCTGATGTCAACGGCAACCGCGGCATTAGCAGCCGTTGGCGGCAGTTTCGTTATCAGCCCGATTGAACAAAGCCCCTCCCAAGCTGCTGGGCTGGTTGTACAGACCGACCTGGGTGAAGTCACCACAGCGTGCGTGACCCTCGATCGCGATTCAACCTCCGGCCTGGCCTTGCTCAACGACTCGGGCATGCCTTATGTGTCGCAGGATGGGTTTATGAACAGCATCCTTGAGGTTTCTAACTCCCAGGGCGGGACGATGTACTGGTCTTACTGGCATTGGAATGGCAGGGAATGGGCCTTCAACAACGTCGGCGCAATGGATTCCGTGGTGCTACCGGGGTCAATCGAGGCATGGTTTTTCACCAGTTGGGAGGTGTTTCCATCCCCGCCGCCCGATTTTGCTCCCAACATCAACGCCATTTGTGAAGTTAACGTACTCAAAAGTTATCCCGCCCAGCCTTTTCTCAGCTTTTATGATCTCAACCCCTACGCCGAAAATCTGGAGCAGGTCACAAGCTTCACGGCCGGTCAACCCGTAGAGGAAACCGGCCTGACCCCTGCGGCTGAACCGGAAACAGAAAGCAATGCGACAGCGACAGCTGAACCACAAAGTAAATCCACAGAGGAAGTAATTGTCACCACACCCGCTGAACCTGAGGAGCGCCCCCCGCTGACGCCGATCATCATCATCGTTGCTATCGGGTTAGCCTTGTTGGTCATCATTGTGTGGGTATTGTCCAGGAAAAAGTGATGCGTAACCGCCTTTTGGGGCTTTCGGTCGACCTGTTCGTCTTTTTGCTTGGCATTCTGAGCTTACTTGCGCCGTTCATATTCCCCCAAGCGAGGAATATGAACGCGCAAACAGCGACCTTCCCGATCATGGTGAGCCTGATCATCTTTTTGTGTCTGCTGATCGTGATCTTTGAAGCCCAATCTTCACTGCTGGATAGTAAGATGATCGCCTTCCTGGCCGTGCTGACAGCCATCAACGCAGGCCTCAGGTTTTTAGAAAACGCCATACCTGGCCCTGGCGGGTTCAGCCCGACCTTTTTCCTGATCATCCTCTCAGGCTACTATTTTGGCAGCCGGATCGGGTTCCTGGTAGGCGCAATGACCCTGCTGGTCTCCGCACTGATCACCGGGGGGATCGGCCCCTGGCTCCCTGGCCAAATGATCACCGCCGGATGGGTCGGGCAGAGTGCTGCACTGATCAGGATGACCGTCAATAAATTCGGTTGGCAGGGTAAGCCGGCTGAAATCATCCTGCTGAGCGCCTTTGGGGCTGCCTGGGGCATGGTTTACGGCATGATCATGAACCTGTGGTTCTGGCCTTTCCTCGGAGCGGGGAGCGGTCAGACCTTTACCCAGGCGGCCAGTGCGCTCGAAAACGTCCAAAGGTACGCTGCATACTACCTGACCACATCGGTCGCATGGGATATCACACGCGCCATAGGGAATGTGCTCATTCTCAGCATCATGTCCAAACCGATTCTCAAAATTTTTGCCCGTTTTAAACAGCGCTTTTCGTTTAAAAACCTGGGGGACCTCACAACATGAAAAATTCCATCGTGTGGGTTGCCTGGCTGACGGCTGCCATGGTGTTTACCCTGTCAACCCGTAACCCGGTTTACCTCATTTTGACCCTGGCGGGTTTGTTCTACCTGGGCCATCGGCTGGCACAGAGGAGCGGCCGCACCGGGTGGGTCTTGCCTAACCTCAGGTTCATGCTGACGATGGTCCTCCTCTCCACATTGATCAACGGGCTGTTCTCCCACGCCGGCAGTTCGGTCTTGTTCACCATTCCCCAAACCTGGCCGCTGATCGGCGGCAATATCACGCTTGAAAGCATGGTTTATGGCATGGTCAATGGGCTGGTGATTGGCGCACTATACATCCTGTTCAACATCGTCAACCTCGCCCTGAGCACAAAGCAGATCACGCGCCTGATTCCCCGCGCCTTTCACCCCATCGCGATGATGGTCACCATCGCGCTCACCTTTTTCCCTTCCATTCAGCAGCGCGCCCGAGAAATCAAAGAAGCACAGATGATCCGCGGCAATCCCATGAAGAAAATCTCTGACTGGACGCCTATCCTAATCCCGCTGCTGGTCACCAGCCTTGAAAATGCGATTCTTCTGGCCGAATCCATGACCGCACGGGGCTTTCATAAGCAGGTGGACCTGAGAACCCCGCAAAACCTGGTCAGTTTGATTTCAGGTGCATTTGCAGTTTTTTCAGGCTGGGTTCTGCACCTTTACCGCTATCCCGTAGCCATTTCAGCAGCCCTTTATTTACTGGGGGCGGGTCTGATTGCCATCACTTTGATCAACATCGGGAAACAGGTCAGAGTCACCCGCTACCATCATGAAAGCTGGCTTCTGGCAGATTACCTCACGGCAGCCCTGATCGGCGTATACTTGCTGGGTTTTGCTGGTTCAGCCCTCACAGGGCGACTGGCCACCCTTGGTTATTCGCCTTACCCCCATTTAATTCTCCCGGAAGCACAAATTTTGGGCGTGGTCTTCAGTTTATTCCCCTTATTACCCGTGGCGATGATGCAGCATGATTAAATTTGATGCCTTTTCATACCAGTACCCTCAGTCCTCCAGTAAAGTGCTGGAGGATGTCTACCTTGAAATTCCTGCCGGTACGCTTACCCTCGTGACGGGTGCTTCGGGCAGCGGAAAGTCAACCCTGTTGAGGTGCCTTAACGGGCTGGTGCCGCATTTCACCGGGGGGATCATTTCGGGCCGGGTAACGGTGTTTGGTTCAAATCCCGTTGCTGATGGTGTGGAAGTTATGGCTTCAAAGGTTGGTTTCGTGTTCCAGGAACCGGAATCACAGTTCGTTTTCGACACGGTGGAGGACGAAATCGCATTCACCCTCGAAAACATGGGGGCCTCCAGAGCGGAAATTGAATTGCGTATCACAGAGGTGCTTGATGTGTTGGGGTTATCCCCGCTGCGCCACAGAAAAATCAACCAGATCTCGGGCGGAGAACAACAAAAAGTCGCCATCGCCAGCGCGTTGGTCGCCCAGCCAGTGGCGCTCGTCCTGGATGAGCCCACCTCCCAGCTTGACCCAATTTCTGCCGATGAGGTACTTCAATTCATCATTGACATGAAAACCCGGCTTAACCTGACTGTGCTGATCTCCGAGCACCGGTTGGAACGCCTGCTGCCCTATGCCGACCTGATGGTCAACCTGTCACCCGATCATAGAGTGACCTGCGGCACACCGCAAGAGGTCCTTACTGACATGAAGCAGGTGCCCCCGATCATAGAAATAGCCAAACGCTTAGGCGTCTCACCCCTGCCCCTGACGCCGGAAGCATTTCCCCAAACATCCCTGCCAACCGCACCACAAGCAGGAACCGAGCAAGAACAGCGTGATGCGGCTCTGCCAGGGCGTGAAAGCCTGCTGGAGATCCGTCACCTGACCGCCCGCCTGGGTGAGAACCAGGTCCTCAACGGGATCGATCTGGAATTGCGCAGGGGCGAAATGCTGGTGCTGATGGGGCCCAACGGCGCCGGAAAGACGACGCTTTTACGCGCCCTGTTGAAAATTATTCCCTCCTCCGGGAAGATCATGCTTCAAGGGCAAGCTCTGGACGACCTCAATTTCGGTGAAATCATTCAGACAATTGCCTACCTGCCTCAGAACCCAAACGACCTCCTTTTTGCCGAATCGGTCATCGACGAGCTGAAAATTACGCTCAAGAATCACGACCGGATCCCAAACGAGGCCAATTTGATGGATTTCCTTGAACAATTTGGCCTTGCCGACAAGGGATCGCGATACCCCCGCGACCTATCTGTGGGTGAACGTCAGCGCACGGCCCTGGCGGCCGTCACCGTCCATGAACCCGACATCATCTTCCTCGATGAACCAACCCGCGGGCTGGATTACCAGGCAAAAAAGCAGCTTTCCGCTTTGCTTCACACCTGGCGTGAAAACGGAAAAGCAATCCTGCTGGTCACCCACGATGTTGAATTCGCTGCACAACTGGCTGACCGGGTGATGATCATTGAGGAAGGCCGGCAAATATTCTTAGGCGCACCGGAGATTGCCTTCACCCGGTTCCCAGCGTACCAAACCCAAACTGCCCGGTTGTTCCCCGGAACAGGCCTGATCACACCTGAGAATATTCGGTAAACAACAAAACCCAATTCGGGCTGTGGTAAAATTGTCTCTACTCAATAAAAATCTGTGGAAACCTCGTTGTTGATTTAACTCACCGGGAATGATTACATCCTTCACTATGAGTGCAAATTATCCCTGAGTATAAATAAAGTGCTGCCTATTTATTAATTTTTGGTTGTCAAACAAGTTTTTCCTGCAGCACCCTTTACCATGTAAGTGCCCAAGGCTTCTTACTACCAAGTCAACATATCCAAACCAGGAGAGAAAGCATATGTATGGATACAGCGGCAAAATATTGCACATCGACCTGAATGAACGCAAACACTGGGTCGAAGAGAAACCAGAAGAATGGTACAAGCTGTATATCGGCGGTGTATCTATGGCAACCCGCCTGTGCTGGGAGAACATCGAAGTTGGATGTGATGCTTACGATCCCGGCAACCCGATTTGCATCGCCAACGGCATTTTTGCCGGAACGCCCGTGCCCGTCGGCGGAAAATTTGGCCTGGCATCAAAGTCTCCCCTGACGGGTGTCATTGGTGACAGTCTTTCGGGTAGCTGGTTCTCAATTGCGCTAAAACGCGCCCAATGGGACGGCGTGGTCGTCCATGGTGCCAGCGATAAATGGACCCACATCCTGATCGACGACGACCGGGTTGAATTTCTGCCTGCAAAAGACCTACTCGGTTTGGGCACCCACGAGACCGAAGAGAAGATCCGCGAGATCTTCGGTGATGACCAGGTCCGCTCAGCGACAATCGGGCCAGCCGGTGAAAATATGATCCGCTACGCCAACGTGACCAACGACGGCCGGCAGGCAGGGCGCACAGGCCACGGTGCGGTATGGTCCAGCAAGAAGGTCAAAGCCATCTCGGTCAGGGGCACATACGGTGTCACCGTCGCTGACCCCGACACCCTGCTTAAAATGTCATTTGATATCACCGAAGCAGCCCAGGGTCCACATACGGCGAAATACCGCATCTATGGCACGTCGACCAACGTCCTAAACGCCAACAAAGAAGGTTTCTTGCCGACAAACAACTTCCAGGAAGGCACCTTTGAGTTTGCCGAATTGGTCAGTGGTGAGTATCTCGACGAACACCACAAGGTCAAAGTGATCGCCTGCGCCCAATGCCCGATCGCCTGCGAGCAGATGTCCATGGTCAAGAAAGGGCCTTATGCTGGCTCGATGACAGGCATTGAATACGAATGCCTTCAGGCGGTCTCATCCAATTGCGGCATCAACGATATGACCGCAGCGATCCGCATGGTGGAAATCTCTGACCGGAGCGGCATGGATACCATGAGCATGGGTGTGTCCATTTCTTTCGCCATGGAATGTTTTGAGAGGGGCGTCCTGAAAAAAGAAGACTTCAAGTGTGAGAAATTCCCCGAAGGCTTCGAGCCGACTTTCGGCAACGCTGAAGCCGGTGTGACCCTCGCCGAGATGATCCGAGACAAGGAAGGCATCGGGGTACTGCTGGCAGAGGGAACACGAATCGCATCGAAGACCATCGATGAAGAACGTAATGCGGAGACCTACAAATGGGCAATGAACATCAAAGGCCTGGAATGCCCGGGATATGACGCCCGTTCTCTGAAAACCTTCGCAATGGGTTTGGCCGTCGGCACCCGCGGCGGCTGTCATAACCGCTCAGCGGCTTACGACCCGGATATCAAAGGCGAGACCAACCGTTTCACGGTCGACGAAACCCGGGGCGAGGTTGCTGCCAGCTCTGAAGAGTATGCTGCCGTTTACGACACCCTGCCCCTGTGTAAGTTCATCCGGCGCTGTTTCACCGGCAAGGCAGACCGGGCTGGCGCTTGGCCGACCATTTACAAACTAATCAACGCCACCACAGGCTGGAATTTCGACTATGATGACGTTGAACTAATCGGCGTCCGCGCCCATACGATCAAAAAGGCCTTCAACATCCGGGAAGGTTGGAAGGCAGAAGACGATGACCTCCCCTATCGCTGGAAGCATGATCCGATGACCAGGGGTAAAGGTGCCGGACATGTGGTCACAGATGATGAATTGGATTACATGAAACAGCTTTATTACAAAGCCAAGGGATGGACGGAAGACGGTCTGATCCCCAAACAATTGCTGATCGACCTCGGTATGAACGATGTTGCCGAAGAAATCGGTGTATAAGGAGTGAAATAATGGTAGCGTCTACTTCAAAGTACAAATATATCGTTTGCGATCCCGAGCTTTGCATCGGCTGCCAGCTGTGTGAGTATATCTGTTCTTACACAAAAACAGGTGAATTCAACACCTATCGCAGCCAGATTCGCACAGTACGGGTGGATGAAGTCCTCATTACGGCTGTGGCCTGCCGCACCTGCGAAAATGCCCCGTGTGTGATCGCCTGTACGCGGGATGCCCTCACCCAGGACAGCGAAACTGGCATCATCCACATCGACCCGACAAAATGCGATGGCTGCGCATGGTGTATTGAAGCCTGCGACTTTGGCGCCATCTCGATCAACCATCACACCAAATTGGCAGAATTCTGCAACCAATGTGAAGATGTCGAAGATGGCCCTCAGTGCGTCATCATCTGCCCCAAAGACGCACTGGAGTACACCACACCCGATCAGCGTGCCCAGCGCACCCGTCACAAACTGATTAAATCCAGCCTGGAATTCCCCCAAAAAGCAAAGGATCCTCGATGAGCGATCTGAAAAACGAAACCAACCCCGAAGAAGAACTTCGTATCGGCGTATATGTCTGCCACTGCGGCAGCAATATCGCCGGTGTGATTGACCCGGAAGAGGTCGTCAAGTTTGCAGAAGGGCTGCCCGATGTCGTGCGTGCCACGGATACGCTCTACGCCTGTGCAGACTCGGGCCAACGGCTGATCAAAGAAGACATCGAAAAGTTCAAGCTCAACCGCGTTGTGGTCTCTGCCTGCTCGGTGCGCATGCATGAACCCACCTTCCGAGCGGCTGTTTCCGAAGCGGGTTTGAACCCCTTTCTGATGGAAATGGCCAATATCCGCGAGCAATGCACCTGGGCTCACGGGCATGACCGTGAAGGCGCACTGCAAAAATCGATGGACCTGACCGCTGCTGCTATCGCAAAAACACGCTTCATGACACCGCTCGACATGATCGATGTGCCCGTCACCCATAAGGCCCTGGTCATCGGGGGCGGCGTGGCAGGCATCAGCGCCTCGCTGGATTTAGCCGAACAGGGCATCGATACTATCCTGGTAGAAAAGGAACCGACCATCGGTGGGGTCATGGCCCAGCTTAACAAGACCTTCCCCACCATGGACTGTAGCATATGAATTCTCGCACCCAAAATGGTTGACGCGGCGCGTCAACCCCGGATTGATGTGCGAACATTTACAGAAGTCGAAAAAGTTGAAGGCTTTGTCGGCAACTTCAAAGTCACCTTGCGTGAAAAAGCAAAACACGTTCTGGCAGACCGCTGCAATGGCTGCGGTGACTGTGCGCGTGTGTGCCCGATTGAAGTGCCCAACTATTTTGAGATGAACCTTGCACCCCGCAAGGCCGCCTACATCCCAATGAGCCAGTCTGTACCCCTGATCTATTCCATCGACCTCGATGCCTGCATCCATTGTTATAAGTGTGTTGAGGCCTGCGGGCCCCTGGAGGCCATTGATTTCTCCCAGGAGGACAAGTTCGTCCAGGAGGATATCGGCGCGATCGTTGTGGCGACGGGTTTCGGCCACTTCGACCCGAGTGTGATGGAAGAGTACGGCTATGGACGCTTCCCCAATGTGATCACCTCAATGGAGATGGAACGGCTCAACAACTCAGCTGGCCCGACAATGGGCAATCTCTTCCGCCCCAGCGACCATAAGAACCCGCAGAAGTTGGCGTTCATCAACTGTGTTGGGTCACGCGACAAGCGATTCGTCCAATCCTGCTCCAATTTCTGCTGCATGTATTCGATCAAGAATGCAGTTCTCCTTAAGCAAATGAACCCGAATGTGGATATCACCATCTACTACATGGATATCCGCACGCCATCCAAAGGCTACGAAGAGTTTTACGACCGGGCCCGGGAGATGGGCATCCACTTCATCCAGGGCCGCCCCAGTTTGATCACCGAAGATGAAGATACACACAATTTGTTCATTCATTCTGAAGATATCAGCCTGGGCCACGTGATCGAAAAAGAGTATGACATGGTCATGCTCAACCAGGCCGCCATTCCCCAACCTGACCAGAACCACATGAGCTCTGTGCTGAATGTAGCGCAAAGCCCTGGTGGCTGGTTCATGGAATACCACCCCAAGCTGCGCCCGATGGACAGCCCCACAGACGGCATTTTCTTTGCCGGTGCCTGCCAGGGCCCGAAAGATATCCCCAGCAGTGTTTCCCAGGGCTCAGCAGCTGCCTCGCGTGCCAGCCGCATCCTCCACAGTGAAAAATGGGAGATCGAGCCAACAGTAGCTGTGGTGTGGCCGGAGCGCTGTTCAGCCACGACCAAGGGCCGAGCCTGCGGGCTGTGCGTGAAAGCCTGCCCCTATGGCGCTGTCGTCATTGAAGGTGATCAGGCAGCAGAGATCATCACGGCGAAATGCCACGGCTGTGGCGGCTGTGTGGCAGAATGCCCGGACGACGCCATCACCCAGTTGCACTACACAGACGCCCAGGTCCTGGCCCAAATGCGCGCCGTCCTGGCGGACAAACCCGAAGAGAAGATCCTGGCCTTCAGATGCCACTGGTGCTCCTATGGCGGCGCCGACCTGGCTGGCACCAGCCACTTTGAATACACCGCCAACGAACGCGGCTTGCGGGTCATGTGCTCAGCCCGAATGGACTCAGACTTCATTTACGAAGCCTTCCGGCTGGGCGCCGGTGCTGTGCTCTACTCAGGCTGCCATCCTCAGGACTGCCATTACATAACCGGGCAGGTGATCGGCGCCAAACGTGCCGACCGCTTGAAAAAGATCTTCGCCCGCATGGAAATGACCAACGGCCGCTTCCGCGTGGAATGGATCAGTGCAGCAGAAGGCGACAAGTATGCCCGCGTGCTGAATGAAATGCAAGGCGTTTTGGATGATATGACGCCCGAAGAGCTGGCGGATGAAATTGACCGCCTCAGACCGGACATGGAAAAGCGACTCAAGCGCTTCCCGGGTGTTCCAGGGGTGCCTGAAGCCATGGAATACTCGGATATCCTCACCCAAGCCATCAAGAACGCAAAGGAGCCGACAGCATGAGCCACTCAACCACTGTTAAAACCTTTGCAGATGAGGTCAAGGCCATACCTGGCGGAGAACATCTCGAGCTGTGTTATGCCTGCGGCACCTGCGTCAGCAAGTGCCTGATCCAGCAGAAGGTTGAGCCGGATTACAACCCTCGGCGTTTGCTCCGAATGGTCATGATGGACATGCAGGCAGAGGCCTATGCCAGTCCCACCACCTGGATGTGTTCTGCATGCGACCTGTGCTACCAGGCCTGCCCGCAGGAAATTCACATTTCGCAGGTGATCGCTGCTGTAAAAAAACTGGCTGTTGAGGCCGGGTACACCTCTCCGCTGACCCCCGTTTCTGTGGATGAAGAGCTATGTTCGGGCTGCGGAATTTGTGTGATGGTCTGCCCCTACGAGGCGCCCTCACTGTTTGAAAAACAAGTGGATGGCGAGGTTGACCGCCTTTCGCAGGTTGATCAGAACCGATGTATGGGTTGCGGCACCTGTGTGGCTGCCTGCCCCCTGGGCGCTATCGCCAGGGAAGGCGTGAGCAACCTGGAGATTCAAGCCCAAATCCCATCAAAGGATATGAGCATCCCGGAAATGATCACTTTCGTGTGCGATTGGTCACTGAGAGAAGATGCTGACCTCGAAATCCTTGAAAGCTATCCTGTAGAACAGGTCAATGTCGTGCATATCCCCTGCACGGGGCGGATAGACCCGCAGCATGCCCTGATGGCGCTTGATTCAGGCGTCAAAGGTGTTTTGGTGTGCGGATGCAAACCCGGGGAATGTCACTTCAAACGCGGTAACCACGTGGCCACGTGCAAACTCCGTCTGCTCGACACAATGCTCAAACAAATCCAACCTCCGCATAAGGAAATTCGCTTTGTGCAGATTGGCACCCAGGATCGCGGCCGGATTCGCCATGAAATTGACGGCTTGCTCGCGTCTCTGAACAGCACACAGGAGGCGAAATAATGACAGCGAACACCAAACCCAAACTCGCCTTCTACTGGGCAGGGAGCTGCGGCGGCTGCGAGATCACCATCACCGAACTGGGAATGCAGCTTGTTGATCTCTCCGAAAAGGTAGAGATCGTATTCTGGCCGGCAGCCATGGACTTCAAATATGATGATGTGCGCGCCATGAAAGACCAGGAAATTGACCTGTGTTTCTTCAACGGGGCGATCCGTAACGCTGAAAACGAAGAGATAGCACATCTCCTTCGCAAAAAATCCAAATTAATGGTGGCCTTTGGATCCTGCTCCCACCTTGGCGGGATTCCCGGGCTGGCAAACATGTACGATATCGAAGCACTGTGCACACGGGTTTTTGATACCTCCCCCTCTCTGGATAAAGACAGCCGCGGGACACGCCCGCAAGCCGTTACCCGGGTTCCCGAGGGCGAAATTGAGCTCCCCCCGCTTTATGATTCAGTCAAACATTTAGCTGAAATTGAGGATGTGGATTACTTCATGCCCGGCTGCCCGCCAGTGGTCGACCAGGTCTGGAAAGTGTTCCAGGCTGCCTTGAACGGCGAGCTCCCGCCCAAGGGGGCGGTGATTGGCGCCGACAATAAAAGCGTCTGCGACGCCTGCAGCCGTGACAAGGGCGAGTCCGGCTTCAGGATCGCCGAATTCAAGCGGCCCCATGAACTGGACCTCAACCAGGAGAAGTGCTTCCTGACCCAGGGCGTGATCTGCTGCGGCCCTGCCACCCGGTCTGGCTGTGGCACACCGTGTCTGACTGGCAACATGCCCTGCAGGGGCTGTTACGGCCCTGCCGAGGGTGTCATCGATCAAGGCGCAAAACTGGCCAGCGCCATTGGCGCCCTGATCGACACTGACGACCCTGAGAAACTCACCGCACTTGTCGAATCGATCGTTGATCCAGCCGGCACCTTTTACCGTTTTGGCCTGGCCCATTCGATCATGAGCAGGATGAAATATGAGTAAGGAAATTTCTATGAAGCAAAAGATCAGCATCGATCCGATCACACGCCTGGAGGGTCACGGGCGAGTCGACCTCTTCCTGGACGAAGACGGTGCCCTGGCTAACGCTTACCTGATTATTCCCGAATTGCGCGGGTTTGAGAAGTTTTGCGAAGGGCGCCCGGTTGAAGAGATGCCCCGCATCACCCAGCGCATCTGCGGTGTGTGCCCAATTGCCCACCACATGGCCGCAGCCAAAGCCGGCGATGCCGTCTACCACGTCGAGATCCCGCCCACAGCGAAAAAATTGCGCGAGCTGATGTATTCCGCCTTCTTTGTGGCGGACCATGCCACCCACTTCTACATTCTGGGCGGCCCGGACTTTGTCGTCGGGCCGGACGCGCCTAAATCTGAGCGGAACATCCTGGGGGTAGTGCGTAAGGTTGGCAAAGCCTTCGGCGCAAAAGTGATGCAGCTCCTCAAGGATAACCACGAGATCACAGCCATGATCGGCGGGCGCTACATCCATTCCGTCAGCGCGATTGTCGGCGGTGTGAGCAAACCTATCACAGAAGATGAACGCCTTGCCATCCTGGAACGGTCAAAACGTTCGGTCGAATTTGCAAAAGAATCCCTGGCGCTTTTCGATGAGATTGTATTGGGCAACCCCGCATACGTTGATATGATCACTTCCGATGCCTACGCGCATCAGACTTATTATATGGGCCTGGTGGACGAGAACAATCATGTCAATTTCTACGACGGTAAAGTGCGGGTCGTCTCGCCAAAGGGTGCAGAACTGGTCAAGTATGGCCCTGACGAGTACCTGGATGTGATCGCAGAGCACCTTGAACCCTGGACATACCTCAAGTTCCCCTACCTGAAGGACATCGGCTGGCATGGTTTTGTCGATGGCGAGGATAGCGGCGTTTACCGCGCTTCACCGCTTTCTCGGCTGAATGCAGCGGACGGCATGGCCACGCCCCAGGCCCAGATGATGTATGAGAGATTCTTCGACACCCTGGGCGGCAAGCCCGTTCACTCTACATTGGCCACCCATTGGGCGCGCCTGATCGAAATCCTGTATGCCGCCGAACGCGCGGTTGAACTGGCCTCGGATGAAACCATCACAGACACCCATGTGCACAACATCCCGACAGAGACGCCCACCGAAGGCATCGCTATTGTTGAAGCACCACGCGGCACCCTCACCCATCACTACAAAACCGACGAACGTGGCCTGGTCCAGGCTGTTAACCTGATCGTGGGAACCACCAATAATTATGCTGCCATTGACATGTCGATTGTCAAGGCAGCCAAAGACCTGATCAAAGCCGGCCAAAAAATCACCGATGCCGCACTGAACAAGATTGAAATGGCCTTCAGAGCATATGATCCGTGTATGGGCTGTGCCACCCACGCGCAACCCGGTGAGACACCCATGAAAATCAAACTTTACGACCACAATCACACCCTCATCGACGAAGTCCAAAGGGATTAGGAGCAGACCATGAGCAATCGTGGAAATACGATCAAAACACGCACCCAGTACACCATGACCCTTGAACGGCCCATGGTCACGCGCCATTACCTGATGACCTGGGACCTGGATCGCTGTGTCGGCTGCCAGATGGGCCCGACAGTCTGCCCTAAGGACGCCCTGACTCATGTTGAAGGCGAGATTGTCGACGGCCGCATGGTCGTCAAACCCTCAGTTGATGTGGACCCGGACTTATGTGTCTTGTGCGGCATTTGTGCCGAAGTGTGCACCGTCCACGCCATCGAGATGTGGGTCAACGACAAACCCGAAAACCCGGTTCTAAAATACGATGCCTTCCCTGAAGTGCGCGGGCACCTCACCTTTGACCGTGAAGCCTTCGATATCTCACTCAAGGATGTCGTTATCAACAACTGCCCCACCAAGATCATCAGCTACGATGAAGAAAAAGACACCATGGCGATCCAATACGAAGACTGCATCCGCTGCCGTCAATGTGAGATTGCCAGCAATGGCGCTTTCAATGTCACCCAGCGGTGGCAGGGCAGTGTGGAATTGCACCGTGAGCGATGTATGGAAGGCTGCCTGGCCTGTGCAGATGTCTGCCCCACCCGGGCCTTACACATCAACGATGGGGGCGAGCTCGTTTTGGCTGATTACTACTGCATCAAGTGCGGCGCCTGCATGCATGCCTGCCCCATCAAACCGGTATTTGAAGAACAGGTGTACACATTTGAATCTCAGGGGCTGACCTTGACCCGAACCTCTGAAAAGCTGGTCAATCCAGACGAACTGGCCATCAAGGTAGAACGCTGGCGGACACAGCCGACAGACATAAAGAGCGCCGCCTGGATCGAAGCCCTGCGGAAACTATCCGATGACAAAGCCAGCGCCGTTGAAATTGACCGCAAACGCGCGCTGAAGCGCAAGGACCTCATCCTCGCCCTGCGCGGGCACATCCTGCCCCAGTTGGCAGACGAAAAAGAGTAGCCATATCGACCATCAACAAGAGCTGACCCAAGCACCAGCAGGTACAAGTCAGCTCTTTTACGTATTGTGAACATGCCAGGGGGTATTTTCCGTGATCTGGGCAATTCGTACGAAGCATCCGCACCTCACGCACATATATAACAACTTCTGCAAGGATTAAATATGCCGGTGGTCCCCAAAGCTGACCCCGCTCAGGAAATGGAATGCCCATGCGCGCCCGTTCACCTCCTGCGGTTTCTCAAAGGGATAAAATACGATCACCTTGGTCAGCGCTTTTAACCTTCCAAATTGATCAAATTGCTTGGTAGCCGGGATAAAGTTCCGCCAGGTGCCGGTGTTGAGGTAATAGCGTTCGTCACCGTGCTTGGCAGAGAGCAGCGTCAATTCGGCAAAATGGGAGTGACCGCTGATGACGCATTTGCACCCGGAATCCTCATCAAGGATCAGCTCCTCCTTTTTCGCCCATTCCGCCTGTGACTTGAGCTTGATCGTCTTGGAGACACGGTTCATAATCAACCGGACCAGCCAGTAAGGCACCCCATCGCGCACGATCCCCGACCTCAGGATGCCCATGAGAAGCCAGCGGGAGACCCGATTGATTGCTGCAGTCTGCTTGAGCGTGTTTAGAAACTGCTCATGCTGGCTTAAAGTGTTGATGATGTCTGTAAAACAGGGTCTCATCAGCTCCCAGGTGCGTTTCTCATCCACATCCGGGGTTGAAAACAGAAAGGACATCCAGGCTGAGGTGGGGCGCACGTCATCAAATTCCATCAATCGCTCGTACACTGCAAATAAGGTCTCATCTCTGAGGATGGCTTCTTCCCCATAGCGATTAACAAACAACCACGGCAGTGACGCTCCAAACTCAATCGTGGCGATATCTCCCAGGCTGGACTGCCCGTAGACAGATTCGGGAATAAAAGTAGGAATCGACTCGCGCGCCAGAACATCCATGGCAAAATTCGTGCGGTCGTATTCATGGCCATGACGGATCAGGCAAAAAGGCTTTTCAAGATGATCGCGCATGATTAGATGGTGATCAAAAAGCGCATCCCCTCCCAGCAAACCGAACATGTCACGCACCGTTGAACGGATTCTGGGTGTAGCGTTGGCCAACCGGTCATGATTGCCCAAAATCAGGTGCAGCCTGACCGGCATACCGAAACAGTCTTGAATATTTTTGAGTAAATCCAGCGTTGCGGATACATCCGCATCCTCACCGATCGCATGGAGAATTTTAAGAATGGTTGCTTCGGCCTGCGAATCAGGTGTAACCGCATCGTTATCGATATACGGCCGGTCTTCCCCCTCCAACCAGATCGCTGACCGCGAGATTTCCAGAATATCACCAGCCAGGACCAAATCTACCTTATCAACATCGTTGGCTTTGGCAAAGGTGTTCACCTCGGCGAAATAGGCCAGGTAGGTTTCTGCCGGCAGATTGCGCGAGTAGCGATTGGTGCCGATTTGAGACGATTTTGTTTCTGTAAAATGCAAATCAGAAAGGACAATTAACATTGCAGCTCCACATTGTCTGATCTTGTCAACACACCGGTGCACAGCCGGTATGCCGTCCGGCGGCCGGGCTGCACAACGAGCTGCCCCCATATTACCCAACTATGGGTATTACATCCAAGTTTTATGGGAATTTGAGTGTTACAGGCTCTCTTTGAATGCGTGAACGATTTTCGTGATGTGCTTGTCTTCAATCCAGTAATGGCACACCAGGCGAAACTGGCGTTCGCCCGTGATCCCGGCCAGTACGCCCGCCTCTTTAAGCTTTGTGGCACAAACCTCAGCCGAAATCCCCAAAGCAGGGTCGATTTCGATGTACACCATGTTGGTGTTGGGCGAACCCTTGGCAAGCTGAATCCCCGGGACATTTGCCAGCGCGGCTGCCAGATCTGCTGCACGCCGGTGGTCCTCTGCCAGCCGGTCAACCATTTCCTCCAGCGCAACGATCCCGGCTGCTGCCAGCACACCTGCCTGGCGCATACCGCCGCCGAGCTGCTTGCGAATCCGGTGTGCCCGGGCAATGAAATCCCGGCTGCCGCACAGTACCGAACCCACCGGCGCACACAAGCCCTTGCTCAGGCAAAAAGTGACCGAATCGACCATGTCCACCAGGTCGGCAACATCAACGCCCTGGTCCACCGCCGCGTTGAAGATCCTGGCGCCGTCAAGGTGGATGGCTAACCCTGCGTCCCGAGCTGTTTTGGCCGCCGCCAGCATATAGTCACGCGATAAAGCCACTCCGCCGCACCGGTTATGGGTGTTTTCAAGGATCAGCAATTTCGAGCGTGGAAAATGGGCGTCATCCGCACGGACTGCCCGCTGAATGTCTTCAACCAGCAAAGTGCCATCCGGCTGATTGGTGATCGTGAAGGGATGCACACCACCCAATGCAGAAATACCTCCTCCCTCATACAGAAAGGTATGCGCGAGGCTGCCCATGATGACCTCGTCACCCCGCCCGCAATGGGTGAGCACTGCCGCCAGGTTCCCCATTGTGCCCGAGGGGACAAACAAAGCGGCCTCCTTGCCAAGGCGCTCAGCAGCTATCGATTGTAAACGGTTGACGGTTGGGTCCTCGCCATAAACATCATCACCCAGCTCGGCGTTTGCCATGGCTTTGCGCATGGAATCCGTCGGCAGCGTAACCGTGTCCGATCGCAGGTCGATCCATTTCATTGCATTGTCTCCTTGTGGGGTTCAAGATCCGTGAGAATGCTTTGCAACTCCTGGGGCAGTGGCACCTCAAAACGACGCGGGGTGCGCTCACCGGGCAGGCGCAGGGTCAGAGATTTGGCATGCAGGAAGAGGCGGTCCAGGGCCAGGCTTGGTTTCCTCCGGCCATAAAGGGTATCCCCGGCAACTGGTGCGCCAATGTAGCTCAGGTGAACCCGGATCTGATGGGTCCGGCCGGTGATTGGGTGAACTTCCAATAAAGCATGTTTTGAATACCGCGCGATTTGGAAATACTCACTGATAGCTGGCTTCCCCTGGCCTCGAAGGCCAACCGCCATCCGGGTGCGTGTGCGGGTATCCCGCTCAACGGGCGCTTCAATCCGACCGGTCGGGGTGGGCGGATGCCCGTCGACCAATGCCATGTAGGTTTTATTCACATCACGCGATTTAAACTGCCTGACCAGCCATCGGTAGGCCTTATCTGTCTTGGCAAAGATCATCACCCCAGATGTCTCTTTATCCAGGCGGTGAACGACGCCTGGCCGATCTACCTCTCCCACTTCGCGGATGGACGGGTAGTAAGCCAGCAGAGCATTGACCAGCGTGCCTGTGGCGTTCCCCGCGCCAGGATGAACCACGACCCCTGCCGGTTTATCGATCACAAGCACATGGTCGTCCTCATACAGGATCTCCAAAGGGATGCTCTCCGGTATCAGGCCATCATTTTGGGGAGGCGGGACATGGATTTCAACAAAGCTGCCGGGCTTGGCTTTGACACCTGCCTTTTCAACCACTACGCCGTCCAGTGTGACGTTGCCGGACTCGATCAGCCGTTTGATGTGTGACCTGGAGATGTCTGGCAATTGCTCCGACAGGAATTTATCCACGCGGACATCTGCTTCGCCCAAGATTTCAAAGCGGAAAACCTGCTGGTTCATGATTGGCTGTCGGATAATGAGTCCGCGTTTTCAGGCTGTGCCTGGGTTTCTTCGGCCTGGCTTGTTTTTTCGTTGCGTTCAAGCACCCACAAGAATACAAGCAGAATCGCCACGCCCACCGTGATGCTGGCATCGGCAATGTTGAACACCGGGAACGTCCCCACGGCGATAAAATCGGTCACCGGGCCAAAGCGCACCCGGTCGATTAAGTTGCCAAGCGCACCGCCCATCTGCATTGCCAGCGCGATGCGCATGAAGACATATTCACCCGGAATTTGGGGGAAATAGCCGATAATGATCGCTGCAACGATCACCGCCAAAATGGCAAAAACCAACCCACCACCCTGGAACATACCAAAAGCCGCACCGGTGTTCTCCCAATGCACGATCCTCAAAAAAGGTAAGGCCTCAATGGGGGTATAACTGCCCCCAAAGGGCAAAGCGGCGCGCACCCAGGCTTTCGTGGCCTGGTCCAGCAGGACCACCAGTCCCGCAACGAGCGCCAGTAACCCATAGGAATTAATTTTGTTTTTCAAATATCTTGTCTCCGGTGATCTCAGGCTTTTTGAATGCAAATCCGGACGGACTCGCCATCAAATTCATCCTGCAAGAGGGGCAAGTCTTCTGGAGTCACCCCTGCGGACAAATCCATGGCCAGTGTTTCCTCTTTGATGTAGTCGCTAAAAGCCTGAATAGCTGCGTGCAGTTGTTCAGAGGCTGTATAGTACAGGTGAATCCGGTCTGCGATGTCAAAGTCGGCATCTTTACGGAGTGATTGTACCCGCCTGACAAACTCCCTAACAAGGCCTTCTTGCACCAGTTCAGGGCTGAGCTCTGTCACCAATGCGGCCAGGTAAGCCCCTTCAGAAGCCACCGCGAATCCCGCTTTGGCCTCTGCACGCACCTCAACTTCATCCGCTGAGATCTGATGTGTCTCTCCATCAACAACAATCGAGAGCGATTCGCCATCCATCAACTTGCGAGCGGATTGGTCAGCAGGAAGCGCCAATAATGCTGCGCGGACCTGTGGGAATTGGGCTTTGAAACGCTGCCCTAACTGCTTGGGTAACGGGTTGATCGTAAAGCGGACCGCTTCACTGGCGCTGCCCAGAAGGCTGACAGTTTTCACATTCAGCTCGTCTTTGAGCAGCTCTGCGTAGTCGTCCACGACGCTTTGCTCATCCATATTTCCGACAACAAAAGCCGCTTCAGCCAGGGGCTGGCGCACTTTGAGGTTCTCTGCATTGCGGGCGGCGTGCCCTAAGGAGGCCAGTTTCATCACAGTCGCCATTTCGCGGTTCAGGTTCTCATCAATGCGGGCAGGGTTATATTCCGGCCAATCCGCCAGGTGCACGGATTGGGGTGCTTCAGGCTCCACACTCAAGACGAGGTTGCGGTACAGCGCTTCTGCGAGGAAAGGCATGGTCGGCGCCAGAAGTAAAGCCAGGGTTTTCAGGGCTTCATACAGTGTGGCATAAGCTGCTGCCTTATCCGCATCTGACTCCGTTTTCCAATAGCGCCGGCGGGAACGCCTCAAGTACCAGTTTGAGAGTTGGTCAACAAATTTCTCAATCGGGCGGGTTGCACCCAGCACATCGTAGGTCTCATAAGCCTGGGTGACGTCCCTCACCAGGGTATGCAGTGACGACAACAGCCAGCGGTCGAGATCGCTGTATTCCGGTTCGACATCCTGTGTGGGGGACCACGCGTCGAGGTTGGCATAGGTCACGAAAAAGGCATAGGTGTTCCACAGGGTCAGGGTAAAGGTGCGCACCACCTCCCCCACGAGGTCTGTTGAGAACCGGCGTTCTTGCCCCGGAGGGCTGGCCGTGTACAGATACCAGCGCAGGGCATCGGCGCCATGCTGGTCAATCACATCCCAGGGCTCAACCACATTGCCGCGGGATTTTGACATTTTGTAGCCATCCTTATCGAGGATCAGCCCCAGGCAAATCACATTTTCAAAGCTGTGGCTGTCGAACACCAGGGTGCTGATGGCGTGCAGCGTGTAAAACCAGCCGCGCGTTTGATCCACGGCTTCACAGATAAAATCCGCCGGGAACTGCTCTTCGAAGGTTTCCTGGTTTTCAAATGGGTAATGCCACTGCGCCACCGGCATGGAACCTGAATCGAACCACACATCGATCAGCTCGGCCACCCGGGACATACGCCCATGACATTCAGGGCACTCAAAGTGCACGTTATCAACATAGGGGCGATGTAGGTCAAGGTCGCTCAGGTCGCGGCCGGCGTACTGGCTCATCTCTGCAACCGAGCCGACACACACCTGGTGATGACAGGACCCGCATTCCCACACGGGCAAGGGCGTGCCCCAGTAGCGCTCACGGCCCAAAGCCCAATCGATATTGTTTTCCAGCCAGTTGCCAAAACGTCCATGTTTGATGTATTCGGGGTACCAGTTGATGTTCTCATTCAACGCCACCAGGCGGTCTTTAAGCTCGCTGGTGCGGATATACCACGTTGGACGGGCATAATACAGCAGTGGTGTGTCACAGCGCCAGCAGAATGGGTAGGTATGGGTGTAAGAACTGACCTCAAACATCAAACCCCGTTTTTGAAGTTCCTCAATGATCAACGGATCGGCATCCTTGACCCACATGCCCGCCCATGGGTGGACATCGCCGATAAACCGGCCGCTGTCATTGACGGTCATCAAAATCGGCAGGTCAAACTCGATTGACATCTGCATGTCGTCCGCACCAAATGCCGGTGCGATATGCACCAGGCCTGTGCCGTCTTCCACGGTCACGAAATCAGCCAGGACCACATAATGGGCATCCCTGTCAACGGGGAGGAAGGTAAACAACGGATGGTAATGCTTTCCTCTGAGCTGTTTACCTTTAAAGGTCTTAACAACGGTGTAGGTCGTATCCTTCAGGACTGTCTCTAGCAAGGGTTTTGCCAGGATGAGGTACTCCTTATCCTCACCATCACCCAAAGCTACCTTGACATATTCCACATCCGGATGGGCGGCCACAGCCACATTGCCGGGAAGCGTCCAAGGTGTGGTGGTCCACACCAAAAGCGAGGTGTTTTCTTCATCCACCAGGGGCATGCGCACGAAAACCGAGGGGTCAACAGCCTGCTCGTAGCCCAATGAAACCTCATGGTCCGAAAGCGGTGTGCCGCACCGGGGACAATACGGCACAACTTTGAAACCCTGGTAAAGTAAACCCTTATCCCAGATGGATTTGAGCAGCCACCACACCGATTCGATGTATTCGTTCTTGTAGGTGATATAGGCGTCATCCAAATCGACCCAGAAACCGATGCGGTCTGTCAGCTTCTCCCACTCTTTAATATAGGTGAACACGGATTCCTTGCACAGCTCGTTGAATTTAGCGACGCCGAAATCTTCAATTTCCTGCTTATTGTTGAAACCGAGCCGCTTTTCAACCTCAATCTCGACGGGTAAACCGTGGGTATCCCAGCCGCCCCGGCGGGAGATATGAAAACCCTGCATGCTCTTATAGCGCGGGAACATATCCTTGAATACCCGCGCCAAGACGTGGTGTACACCCGGTTTGCCGTTCGCTGTCGGCGGGCCTTCATAAAACACATACTCCGGCCCTCCCCTGCGGATATCCTTGGATTGGTGAAAAATGTCATTCTTCTGCCAGAACCGCAGTACCTCGGATTCCAGCAAGTTGATATTCAATCGAGATGAAACAGGTTCGAACATCGGTCCTCCAAAAATTGTCTTAAAATAATAACTCGTCCCAATTCAGGGACGAGCAATCTGCCCGCGGTACCACCCTGGTTCTCACAGTATTGTGAACACCTCGGCCGGTTACACCATTAACATTGATAACCGCACTTTGATAACAGAGGGTGACTCTGGCGCACTTACTTTTCCTGTTCAGAGGTTCAGTTTGCCGCTCCGGAAGGATTTTCCATGGTCTTGGCTACCCGGCTTTCACCTGTTCCGGGATCGCTGTCAGCCAGCGGACCATGTACTCGTTTCCATCAACGCAAAAAAGTCTTCAATTAATTACACTTACATTATCCCACAAGTGCGGGGACGGGTCAATAATCTTCTCCAACCGGCTACATTTCGTTACGCACCCGCCGCAATAACTGGGCATTGACCGCCACGATCACTGTGCTGATCGACATCACCAATGCGCCTGCTGCTGGCGGTAACAGGATCCCGAGGGGCGCAAGCACACCTGCTGCCAGGGGCAGCGCGATCACGTTGTAACCGGTCGCCCAAATTAAGTTCTGGACCATCTTGCGGTACGTCGCCCGGCTCAGCTCGACGATGCGCAAGATGTCGCGAGGATCGTTATCGACCAGGATGATCCCAGCGGACTCGATGGCGACATCCGTTCCGCTGCCTATGGCAATCCCGACATCGGCTCTCACCAGTGCAGGTGCATCGTTGACGCCATCGCCGACCATCGCCACACGCTTACCCTGGTCGATCAGACTTTGAATTTTCTTGTCTTTGTTTTCAGGCAGCACCTCGGCGAAATAAATGTCAATACCAAGTTCCTCTGCAACAGCTTTCGCAACGGCTTCGTCATCGCCTGTCAGCATGGCCACTTCGTAGCCCTTTTCATGTAGTTTGTCGATGGTTTCAAAACTTTCCTCACGGATCTGGTCTGCCAGCATAAAGGCTGCCAAAACACGCTCTTCCGTGACGAGGAACACGGTTGTTTGCGTTTTTTCGCTGGCTACCCCATAGTGTTCCTTGATTTCACCCTCCAGGGTCAGGTCATGTGATTTGAGCAGCTGCGGGCCGCCCACATAATAGACTTCACCCTCAACCCTGGCTGTGACGCCTTTGCCCTTGATGGCTTCAAAGTCTGCAGCGGATGGCACACTAATGTCTTTCTCCTGGGCACCCTGCCAAATCGCTTTGGCGATCGGGTGTTCGGAATCCTGCTCGAGTGCAGCAGCCAGTGCCAGCGCGTGGTCATCATCAATTTGACCGGATGAGACCATCCCCACCAGGCCAAACTCACCTTTGGTCAGGGTGCCGGTTTTATCAAAAACGATCGTGTCAAGGTTGCGTGCTGTTTCGAGCGCTATCCGGTCACGGATCAAAATGCCGTTGCTCGCACCGATCGAAATCGATATAGCAACCACCAGCGGTATGGCCAGACCCAAAGCATGGGGGCAGGCAATCACCAGCACGGTAACCACCCGGATCAACACCTCAACCTGCCATCCAACCGCAATCAGCCACAGGATTCCTGTCAGGGCGGCAACGCCTAAGGCGATATAGAACAGCCAGCCCGCTGCCTTGTCTGCCAGGATCTGGGTGCGCGATTTTGATTGCTGGGCCTCCTCCACCAGCCGCATGATGCCAGCCAGGGTGGTCTCGTCCCCCACGGCTGTGATTTCCACGCGCAAGCTGCCATCGCCGTTGATGGTTCCGCTGACCACCTTGTCGCCTGCCTGTTTGGGCACTGGCTTTGATTCACCGGTGATCATGGACTCGTTCATCTTAGTTTCGCCTTCGATGACCACGCCATCTGCAGGCGCGCTGGCGCCCGGCCGAATTAAAACCACATCGCCTTGGTTCAGTTCGGAGACCTTAACGGTCTTAATGTCGCCATTCTCCCCCACCAATTCCGCTGTATCTGGCAGAAGCTTGGACAATTCCTGCAGGGCACCTGAGGCCTGACGCACGCTGCGCATTTCAATCCAGTGCCCTAACAACATCACATCAATCAATGTGACCAGCTCCCAGTAAAATGCACTGGTTAAGTTGAATATGGTTGATGCAATACTGTAAAGAAACGCCACAGCCAAAGCCATTGAGATCAGTGTCATCATGCCGGGCTGCCTTTGCTTGAATTCATCGCGTGCCATTTGGAAAAACGGTACGCCGCCGACAATGAACACAATGATCGAAAACACGGGCACAATCCAGCCAGAAAGCGGGAATTCCGGCGTGGTATACCCCAGCCATCCCTGGATAGTCTCGCTGAACACCAGTACCGGGATGCTCAGAACCAGGGAGATCCAAAACTTCCTGCGGAAAAGCGCTTCGTGACCGGAATGGTCCGTACCACTGTGGCCGCCATGCTGGCCATGGTCTTGATGGTTTTCTTGGTTTTGATGAGTTTGATGTGATTCGTGCGCTGGGTGACCCCCCTCGTCAGTTGACGCATGATCAGCATTGTGTTCGGCATGCTGATGATGATTCATTTCAGTAGACATAAAACCGCCTTTCTCTACGGACTTGTATCCTTAATATATTTAATTGTGGAGTTACAATGTCAGATTTTTATTAATGTTTTTTGCAAAACGGGTAAATGGGTAGATTGTTCGTCAAAAATGAGCGATTTGAGCCATTTTAAGCCGTCACGCCCCGCCTAACCGATCAGGGTTCAACCTCGTAGGTTTCTTTTTCACCGCTGCCAGGATCACGCCCACCACAGCGAACCCAATCCCTTACCTTGACACCCGCACAAAATGCGAATAGGATTACACAAGTTGTGTTTCGATTCAGACCCGCCATCCATTAACCAGAATTTGAGTGAGGTCAAGCCGGAATCCTATTTTCACGGAACCGAACTTGCAACACAACAAATGACTGGACAACAATGATTGAAAATATGCGCAGCCGCCTGGCCTCAAATGTATTTCTTTCCAATCCACACAACATTGTGAGGATTGCGCTGATTGCTGTGATCATTTCTGTGGCTGTTTTTATCAGCCTGAACTACACCATGGATGATGTTAAGGATTTCATCGAAGACAACCCCAGGCAGGCCATCCTGATCAGCCTGTTGGTGTATATTTCCTTCGGATTAACCTTCCTGCCTTCGATCCCATTGACCTTGTTCATCGCTGTGTTAATCGGCCCTCTCCAGGCTGCCATCGTCGCAACAGTGGGCAACACCATTGCGGCCTTGCTGGAATACCAGGTCGGAAAAACCATCGGGGACGTGTTCAATTTTGATAAGATCAAATCCAAGCTCCCTTTTGGTTTGGGTAAGCTTCCCATCGATTCGCCCTATTTCCTGCTGGCGGCCCGCAGCATCCCGGCCGGCACACGCGGCTTCAGTGTGGTGTGCGGCGCTTACCAGGTCCCCCTGCTCTCCTACACCTGGACGACTTTCACCATGTACTTGATCACCTCACTGGTACTGGCTTTTGGCAGTATGGGCCTAATTCAATTCATCTAGTCCTTTTCCTGGCGGATGACCACAAAAACCTTTACCGTACCTAATACACAAGATTAAATAAAAAAGCCCCCGGACGGGGCTTTTTTCATGACTGGGGTGCCTGATGGGGGTCGAACCCACGACCTCCTCATCCACAGTGAGGCGCTCCACCATTGAGCTACAGGCACCATATGGACGCCAATGATTTTATCACATCAGCCTGGGCTTGGCAAGAATTTCAGCCTTTAGTTCGAAGGCGCATGTATCAGCGAATACCGGGTCCATTCCTTGCCATTGGGTACTCCGGGAACATCGCCATAAAAGATCGCTTCAGCAAAGATCCCCGGCACTTCACCCTCAACGATCAGATTCACATGTAGTTCATTAAAATTCACAAAGAATGGATGGTTGACAGAGAAAAACACCAAGGCCCAAAACTGAAATGGATAATCAAAATCCGGATAGACACAAATTTCTGTTGGGTTTTCAAGGAAATTCAACACCGCCAAAACAACATTTGAGATTTCCCATGCTTTTACCAGATTGTAATTGATGTTAAACCGGATCTCAACTTCTAATTCACCGTTTTCCGATGTAGGTTGGCAATTTGGGGGCACCGGAGTGAGCGTGAACGGTTCAAAAGTGACCTCCCCTCGATTGCGGACGGTCGTCCCAGAAAAACTGAAATTCGTGATTTTCAGGGGGATCCGCGAAACAGCATGTGAGACAATAAAAAGATCGCCCTGGCCGCCTTCGACCTCTGAACGGAAATCAAATTCAAAATTGAAACATCCCTGGATCTTATCCTCCATGTCCGCTTTGTCCAACCCGGACCTCCCCCAGACATCGAGTGCACTGGCGGTGAGCCCATAGCGGTACATTCGAAAAGCAGCTTGTGGGTCTCGATTTTGGACACATCTGGTGTAATTGCGCTCAAGAATCCGGAAAAGCGTGTTAGCCAATGCATCCTTTACGAGTTCAATTTCGACTGTTAATGCTTCTCTCATCTGCCCATCAAACGCCCCGAAGACATAATCCACAAAATCGATGTAATCGTTCCACTGCAGGTACTCGCCGACGGCATAATCGATCCGATCTTCAAAAATTGCGGCATTTTCAATCCGCGTAAGAATTGAAGCATGCAACCATTGAGTCAAAATATTTTTGTATGCTTCGAAGAGGGCATCCTTATCCGAGACCAAATTGTTGATATTATTAATCTGATCCCAGGCGTAATTTGCAGCAGTGGACGGCACATACCTGCTGCGGATATGCTCGATCACCTCACCAGTAGCTTTGGTGACGCCATAATTGCTGAAATGGAGGATAAAAATCTGGATTTCGTCATCCTCTTCGATTGAGGGCTGAAAGTGAAAATCTGCGCCATTGCCTTCTGTTCCAAACCCAACCAGATCTCCCTCGCCGCTGAGCGATTCACCGATGATGCGTAATGTAACCCCCTTGAAGAAAACCAATCCCTCGGGTTGCAGGTTTACTGCAGCAGCATCCAGTGTATCAAATGGGAATCCCTCGATACGGGAGATTGCTGTCATCTGGATGGTTTCCGGGCTCAACAGGGCGTCCGGGGGGATCTCTAAAACAAAGCGGGTGCCGCCTTCGTCCACCAGCTCAAGCCTTCCCCCTCGCGGTCCGATTTCTGCCTCAACCGATTGCTCCGAATCGACCTCGATAGTTACATCGAGCGGGTTGGGTTCCGGGAAGGTAAAGTCCACTTCTTCGGGTTCTACTGAAGGGGCAGGCTGCTCACCCGGTTTGACCACAAGGAGGCTTTCTGACTCTGCCCCCGATTCTTCTCCCGAGATTGCGGGGCCAACAGCGTCTGGATCCTGAAGGCCGTCACTGCGATCGGGTAACAATCCTGCGCAGGCGGACAAAAGCATGCTCAACAATAAGACAACCGCCAAACTTTTATGCATCTTATCTCCTTTTACAAATAAACACACGGTTTATATTACTATTTAGATAGTATATATCTAATTTAATATCAGGTCAACAACGCCACAGCGGCATAGAATCAAAAAAGCCCTTGCGGGCTTTAATGTTGATTAAGATGTTCTGTTTTGTTCGCCAACCGGACGGATCAGAAACGCTGCCGGATATACGCCACCACATCTCCCCGGTCAATGGTGATCTGTTCTCGCGTCTTCAGATCCTTAATCGCCGCCTGGTTGTTTGCCAGCTCATCCGGGCCTAAGATCACCGCAATCTGGACACCCAATTTGTCCGCGTACTTGAATTGCTTGCCAAGTTTATCCACGTCAGGGTAAACCACCACCCGGCAACCCGCCTCCCTGATCTCACCCGCCAACCGCAGTGATTCAGGCAGCGTGTTTTCATCGAACACCGTCACGATCACCTGGGGTTGCTCGCCCAATCCGGGGGGGATCACTCCCGCGTCGCGCAGCACCAGCTCGATAACCACATCCCCCATGGCAAAGCCTACACCGGGCAAAGGGTTTCCGCCCACATCTGCAACCAGGTTGTCGTACCGGCCGCCGCCGAGGATGGCGCGTGCTTGGCCGCCCAGCTCATAGGCTTCAAACACCGTCCCGGTGTAATAATCCAGGCCGCGGATCACCCTGGGGTTAAATTGTACATAGTGTTCCACGCCAAAGGTTCGGATCAAATCGAAAAACGCAACCAGCTCATCGGATTCACGCCACAGCTCTTGGTCATCCACAAGCCCGATCAAGCCATCCACCTGGGTACCGGTTAAACCGGTTTCCAGGGCATAAGCGCGCCATTCCCCTTCTGAAAGTTTGTCCAGTTTGTCCACCACGCGGAATACGGCTGGGCGCAGTTCCTTCTGAATGGCTAACTTGGAAAATGCCGTGTCCATCAACCGCCGATTGTTCACATAAATCGTCACCTGGTCGGGTGAAAGCCCCACTGCTTTGAAGAAGTTCGCTGCCACAGCCACGAGCTCCGCATCTGCGGCACAGGATTCCGTACCGATAAGGTCGATATTCCATTGGTAAAACTCCCGCGTGCGGCCGCGCTGGGGTTGTTCGTACCGCCAAAATGGCCCAATCGACCACCAGCGCAGAGGGAAAGCCAGCTCATACTGCTGTTGGGCAACCATGCGCGCCAGTGTGGGCGTCAGCTCTGGTCGCAGGGTGAGTAAATCATCACCGGGAGATGAAAACACAAAGGCTTGCTCTTTGACTAACTCCTCACCCGATTTGGCCGCGTACAAATCAATAAATTCCAGGCACGGCCCTTCGTACTCCTGGTAGCCAAATTGGGTTGAAACGGCACGGATCTTATCAAACATCCAACGTCGAACAGCCATTTTCTGCGGATAAAAATCCCGCGTCCCTTTTACACTGCGGATTATTTCAGCCATTTGTCCTCTATTTTTAATCCTTACACTTGCTTAACATCACCTATTTTACCCTGACTTCAATGAATATCGTTCATGAGGTAAATTAATAAAGCATTTTAAGATAAAATACTATCGACCCTATGATAATTGGATAAAGGACAACATGAAATTATCAAAAATAATTGAGCTGACCAAAGGCAAATTGCTGACAAATCCACTCAATGAAAAGTGTGAAATTGAAGGGGCCATGGGCGCCGACTTGATGAGTGATGTTCTGGCATCAATCCAACCAGAAGCCGTCTTGTTGACCGGCCTTTGCAATCCTCAGGTCATAAGGACTGCGATGATTGCAGATATCCGCACCATCATCTTTGTACGGGGGAAACATCCAGACAAAGAAACGGTCAGACTGGCCAACGAAGAAGGCATCCCGCTGGTCACCACAAAACTCGGCCTGTTTCAAGCCTGCGGTGTTCTCCATCAGGCAGGACTTGCCAGTTTTGAGAACGAAGCCCACAACGATTGTGCCTCTTAGGGAAAGAAAACCACATGACCACTGAGCAACCGATAATCTCAGACGAATACGCCGAGAACATCACCAGAGTCGAAGAACTGGCATATGAGCTCCGAATCCACGAGGTGATGACGGAAAATGTCTATTGCCTTGACCCAGACATGGAAATAAAATCTGCCCTTGATATCTTTCAGGCGCGCCGGTTTTCCGGTGCCCCTGTCACCCAAGATGGCACCCTGATAGGCATTCTGAGCATTGAAGACCTTATTCGTGCATTGCGAGAAAAAAGGCTCCACGCACATGTCAAAGAATATATGACTACATCACCGACGACGGTCCGCGAACAAGATCCCGTCGTCGAAGCATTAAAGATCTTCGCCCGGACAAACTACGGTCGGCTTCCGGTACTCGATAATGACGAGAATGTGGTCGGAATCCTCACCAAAGGCGACATTTCCAATGGCCTGCTGGGCGCATTACAGCGTGATTACCATGCTGAAGAGCTGATCAGGTATCGTGCCAGCCACTTGTTTGAAGATATCGTCTCAGGACGGACCAGCCTGATCCTGCGCTATGACATCCGGAAAGGCGATTTTGTCCATGGCGGGAATGCCTCCAGTAAGATCAAACGGGCCTTACTGCGCCTAGGCGCCTCACCCCAAATCGCTAGGCGATGCGGTATCGCCGTCTACGAGGCAGAGATGAACCTGATCATCCACACCAACCACGGCGGATCGCTCCGCATAGAGATCGAACCCCACAAGATCACTATGGAAGCCTACGACGACGGGCCAGGCATTGAGGATGTTGAACTGGCTATGAAGGCTGGCTACTCCACCGCAACACACGAAGTGCGCGAGATGGGCTTCGGCGCAGGCATGGGACTGGCCAATATCAAACGCTGTGTGGACGAGATGCGCCTGATCTCCTCCCTGGACCGCGGTACGAACCTGTACATGACCATTTACCTGAACCATGCCAACCACGCAGCCAGCAACACCGATTGAAGCAGTAATCACACAATAGAAATGGGAGACTTATGCAGTTACAAAATATCATTGAACAATTAGACCTGACAGTCCTCACCGAACCGCGAGATTTCAGAGAGATTCCTGTCACAAGCGGGTATTGTTCCGACCTGCTGAGCTGCGTGATGACAGGCGCGAAACCTGACGGTATGTGGATCACCCTGATGGCACACAGTAACATTGTGGCCGTGGCAGCCCTACTGGATTTGGCCGCCATCATCATCACGGAAGACGCTCAACCTGATGCTGACACCCTGGCCAAAGCCAACGAAAAAGGTGTGACATTGCTCTCTACATCGGAGTCTAACTTTACCGCGATTGGTCACCTATGGGACCTCGGGCTGCGCGGTTCATAGGATTGACCTATCAGAAAGTAACCTGTTGAATACCTTCACAGCAGAGCTGCATATTCACACCGTCCTTTCTCCCTGTGCCGGTGTCGAGATGATTCCCCCGCTGATCGTACAGGCAGCTTTGGCGCACGGTTTGAATCTGATTGCAGTGACAGACCACAATGCCGGTGATAACGCTGCTGCAGTGATCCAGGCGGCAGCCGATACAGATTTGCACGTGCTCCCGGGCATGGAATTGCAAACCCGGGAAGACGTCCACGTGCTGTGCCTGTTCGACACCCTTGAACAGCTCGGTGAGCTTCAGTCCCAGGTAGACCAAAACCTCCCAAACATCCAAAACAACATTGAGTATTTTGGCGAACAGTTCGTTGTGGACCGCTCTGGCGAGTTTATCAGACGAAAGCAACAGCTCCTGATTACCGCAACCCAGCTAAGCATTGAGAAGGCTTCTCGAGCCGTAACGGATATTGGCGGGCTGTTCATCCCTGCCCATGTTAACCGCCAGGGCTTTGGCCTCCTTTACCACCTCGGGTTTGTGCCCCCAGACCTCCCCGTCGATGCTTTGGAAATATCACGACACATCTCGCCAGAGAAAGCCTTAACAGAATTTCCTCAGATCAAAGGCTATCCCCTCATCCAGAGCGGGGATGTCCATTATTTAGATGATTTATTAGGCGTTAACCGGTTTTTCATCGAAAACCCCACAATTGCTGAGCTTAAAATGGCGTTTAAAGGTGATAATGGCCGCCATTTTTCTATCCAATCCCCTTTTGACGATTCTCTACATAAAATGTGACATTTGTGTATTGACCAGACGTCAAAGGAGGATTAGACTAATTTGTGGTTAATTTCACAATGTCATTATTTCGCGCATGCAAACCGACACGTTTCATGGAGAAAACTCAAAAATGTTGAATATTACTGAAAAAGTTGCCACCGAAGATCCACTGAATGATCCCGAACAGCGTTTGATCATCAACCGGATCCTGGATGACAACAAAGACATCGCCGGTGCGACGATGGTCGTGCTGAACGAGCTGCAATCAGCCATTGGCTTTATTTCACCCTCGATGCAGGTATATGTTGCAGAAAAACTCGGTGAACCCATCAGCCGGATTCACGGCGTGGTCTCATTTTATTCGTTTTTCACCACCACTCCACGCGGTAAACATACGATCAAATTCTGCGTGGGGACAGCGTGTTATGTAAGCGGAATCAACCAAATCATTGAAAAAGCCCGGCAGATCTTGAGCATCGAACCCGGTGAAACAACGGAAGATGGGCTGATCACCCTCGAGCTCTGCCGGTGTGTCGGTGCATGCAGCCAGGCGCCTGTGATCGTTGTTGATGATGAATTTGTCGGCCGGGTCAAACCAAACCGTTTCCCCAAAACCATCCAGGACATTAAAGCCAAGGAAGCCTAACTTGCGAGAACTTGCCCTCCATATCCTAGATATTGCTGAAAATAGCATTTCAGCCGGAGCTGACAGGATCAAAATCTCCGTCAATGAGCGCTTTGATGATGATATGCTGAAGATTTCGATCGAAGACAACGGCAAAGGCATGGATACGGAGACCTTAGCACGGATCACCGACCCGTTTGTCACCTCCCGCACCACTCGCAGCGTGGGGCTGGGGATCCCTTTTCTCAAAGCTGCTGCAGAAATTTGCGAAGGCAATTTTGAAATTCATTCAACCGTCGGCATCGGCACAACCGTGCAGGCAGCGTTCAAGCACAGTCATATCGACCGCATGCCGCTGGGCGATATTTCCAGCACACTGCAGACCCTCGTGATCGGCTCACCGGAGGTCAACTGGGTGTTTGAATACAAAGTCGATGAAAACAGCTTTGTCTTTGACGACCAGCCAATCAAAGAGACTTTGCAGGGCGTCCCGTTATCAGAGCCTGCTGTGATGCGGTTCATCCGTGAAATGATCGACGAAGGCATTGACACAGTCCGAAAGAATGGACGCACTGAAAACTAATAAAGCAATTAACCCTACAGGAGCAAAACATGACAACCGTAAAATCATTAGATGACCTGAAAAGAATTCGTGAAGAAGCCCTCAAGAAACAGCAAATAAAAGAGACATCGGGCAAGACTGAAGTCATCGTCGGCATGGGAACCGTCGGCATCGCTGCCGGCGCCCGGGAGACGCTCAAAGCGATCATGGATATGATCGAAACAGAAAACCTGAGCGACATCATTGTCCGTCAGACGGGTAATATTGGCCTGGACTCATTTGAACCCATCGTCCAGGTCGCCATTCCGGGTGAAGAAAAAGTCACCTATGGCAAAGTCAATCCCGAAATGGCCCGGCAGATCCTCCGGGAGCATGTCATCGGCAGTGAAGTTGTCTCAGAGTATCAGATCAAAGGCTGATGCATTCTCTTGCGTTCTGAAAGGTAACATATGGCTTACTTTCGTTCACATGTCCTAGTATCTGTTGATCCCAGGTGTATTGAAAAAGGCGCCTTTGAATTGATGGGTGCCTTGCAAGACGAACTTGTCAAACAGGGACTGGTCGATGAAGTCGAAGTTTTAGAGACTCCTCGGATCGGCGATCCTGAAACATCTGGGCCAGACCTGATCGTTTATCCGGACAATGTTCACTACACCAACCTGACTATTGAAGATATCCCCTTCCTGGTCGAAGAACAATTCGTTAAGGGCCGTGTGGCTGCTCAGTATGCCAGGGAAATTGACGAAATCGCCGATGAAGAGCTGTCGGCACCCCAGGAAAAAGAGTTGCGCGTTGTCCTGGAAAACATCGGCACGGTCATCCCGCTGAATATCGAGGAATACATTGCCCACGATGGGTACATGGCCCTCGGCAAAGTCCTCACCGAGATGACGCCCGAGGAAACCATCCAGGTCGTCCTGGATTCCGGGTTGCGCGGGCGTGGCGGCGCTGGTTTTCCCACAGGTCTGAAATGGCGGTTCTTGAGAAATGCTGAAGGCGAACCCAAATACATGATCTGCAACGCAGATGAGGGCGACCCGGGCGCTTTCGCCAACCGGCGTGTGCTTGAGGGCTACCCGCACTCCGTTGTAGAGGGCATGATCATCGGCGCGTACGCCACTGGCGCCAGCCAGGGCTATGTCTATTGCCGGGCAGAGTATCCCATTGCAGTCAAGACCATCAAAACGGCCATTGAACAGGCCAGAGAAATCGGCTTGCTGGGCGACGACATCCTGGGTACGGGTTTTTCATTTGACCTTGAGGTTCGCATGGGCGCAGGCGCATTTGTGTGCGGCGAAGAAACTGCGCTGATGGCTTCAATTGAAGGCCTGCGCGGCGAACCGCGTCCCCGGCCCCCATTCCCTGCCCAAAAGGGACTTTGGGGAAAGCCTTCGAACATCAATAACGTGGAAACCTTTTCCATCGTCCCCCAGATCATACTGAAAGGCGCGGCGTGGTTTGCCGGTATGGGCTACAAAAAGAGCACCGGCACAAAGACCTTCTCAATGGCGGGTGATGTCAAAAACACCGGCTTGATTGAAGTGCCCTTTGGCATCTCGCTGCGTGAGATCATTTACGACGTCGGCGGCGGAATCAAAGACGACAAGAAATTCAAGGCCGTCCAGACCGGCGGTCCCATGGGCGGGTGTTTGCCAGAAGCCTATCTGGACCTCCCCATGGACTATGAAGCCCTCGATCAGGCTGGGTCAATCCTCGGCTCGGGCGGTCTGGTCGTGATGGATGAAGGCACTTGTATGGTGGATATCGCCCGCTTCTTCATGGATTTCACCCAGGAAGAAAGCTGTGGGAAATGCACGCCCTGCCGAATCGGCACCCGCCGTCTGCTGGAGATCCTGACCCGCATCTGCGATGGTAAAGGAAAGCCAGAAGATATCCCCACCTTAAGAAATCTATGCGAACAAATCAACGAAAACAGCCTGTGCGGCTTAGGTAAAGGCGCTCCTAACCCGGTCAAAAGCACCATGGAGCACTTCCTGGATGAGTACGAAGCGCACATTTACGAAAAGCGCTGTCCCGCAAAGGTCTGTAAAGCGTTGATCCGGTTCGAGATCATCGACGGTTTGTGTACGGGTTGTACATTGTGCGCCCGCAACTGCCCTGTGGATGCGATCAGCGGCGAACGCCGCAATTTACATGTGATCGATCCTGATATTTGCATCCAATGCGGCATTTGCGAACAACTCTGCCCATACGACGCTATTGAGATCAACTAATTGTTATCCGTGAAGATCATCTACGAGGAGGAAGGTTATGAAGGTTGAAGTCAAAGATCCACAAGACGTTCGCATCCTTGTGCGATCGCTTGTGAAGGAGAAAGGGTTTGAAAAAGCAGAGCTTATCCCTATCCTCCATGAAATTAACAGTAAACTTGGCTATATTTCCGATGACGCCATCCAGGAACTGACGGATTTGATGCACATTCCCGCCAGTCACATTTACTCGGTGGCAACGTTTTACCGGATGCTTTCTACTGAGCCTCATGGACGACATGTGATCCAATTCTGTGAAAGCGCTCCCTGCCATGTCGCTGGCGGACGCCTCGTGTGGCAAAAACTGCAAAGTGAGCTGGGTTTGCAAAATGGAGAGACCAGCGAGGATGAAAAATGGACCTTGCTGACCACAAGCTGCCTGGGCGTCTGCGGGGTCGGACCTGTTTTGGTTATCGATCAGGACATTTACGGGAATGTCACCCCGGAACAAGTGTCTGAGATTCTGAACAATTACGAATAGGAGAGGCCTGATGAAAGCAACTCGTTCTATGGTACTGGTATCCAGCGATCCTGAAAGCATGGATCGGGGTGCCCTCGATGTGTTTAATACCCTGCAACAACAGATCACTGCTTTTGGACTGGAAGAAGAAATCTCCTTATCGATGATCAGTGATGTCAGCAAAAAGACGCTCAACCCCCTCGTCCTGGTTTACCCGGATGCGGTCATCTACGGCGCAGTGACCCCAGAAGATGTTCCGCATATTGTGGAAGAACACCTTTACAAAGGCCGTGTGGTCGCAGAGAAACAAATCTCACCCTACGATCTTTCCGGCCGGATTGCCTGGCTATCCGCTCGTAAAGGGACATTGCCAGCGGAAAACCGGATCGTGCTCAGGAACGTAGGCATGATCGACCCTGAAAACATTGATGACTACATCATCAACCAGGGTTATGAAGCCCTTGGAACCGTCCTCAAGGAAATGACCCCCGAAGAGGTCATCACAGTGATCAAGAACTCCGGTCTGCGGGGACGCGGCGGCGCAGGCTTTCCCACCGGTCTCAAGTGGCAGTTCGTTGCAGCGACAAAAAGCGCCAAGAAATACGTCATCTGCAATGCAGATGAAAGCGAACCCGGCACGTTCAAAGACCGGCTGGTGTTGGAAGGCGATCCTCACGCCATCATTGAGGCGATGATGATTGCAGCATACGCTGTCGGTGCGGACGAAGGTTTCGTTTACATCCGTGGTGAATACGGTTTGGCCATCAGTAGGATGGCAAAAGCGATCGAACAGGCCCGAGAATACGGCTTATTGGGTGAGCACATTTTTGGCACCGACTTTTCATTCGACCTGCATATTCATGCCGGCGCCGGCGCTTACATCTGCGGTGAGGAAACCGCCCTGATCGAATCGATCGAGGGCAACCGCGGTGAGCCCAGAGCAAGGCCGCCCTACCCCACCACGGCTGGCTTGTGGCAAAAGCCGACTGTCGTCAACAACGTTGAGACCCTGGCGAATGTGCCCGCGATAATCCGCAATGGCGCTGATTGGTACAGATCGATCGGCACGCCCTCAAGCCCGGGAACCAAGGTCTACACCATCCTCGGCAATGTGAACGTCACCGGGTTGATCGAAGTCCCGATGGGGATCACCCTGCGAGAGGTCATCGCCATTTACGGCAAGGGCATGAAGGACGGTGCCAGTTTAAAGCTGGCGCAAACCGGCGGATCAAGCGGCTCGATCATCCCTGCCAGCCTGCAAGACACACCCATGGACTTTGATTCCTATAGCAAAGCCGGTGTCTCCCTCGGGTCTGGCGCGCTGCTGATCGGTGACGAAAATGTGTGCGTCGTCGATCTGGCCAAGGTTTTGCTGAACTTCTTCAGGTTCGAAAGCTGCGGCAAATGCAACCCCTGCAGGATCGGGAATAAACGAGCATATGAGACCCTGGTCAACATCTCCGAAGGTGTCGGAACGCTCAAAGATCTCGATGACTTAATGATGTTGAGCCAGCAGCTCTATGAATTGTCAAATTGCGGTTTAGGTCAAACCGCCGGGTCGCCGCTGTATGATATCTTGGCCCATTTCAGAGCAGAGGTTGAAGCCCACGTTAAACTAAAAGTCTGTCCCACAGGTGTCTGTCCGATGAGTGGACGCCGGGTCTATCAGATCTTCTGAAAACAGTAATAATGGAGAGTCACGAACATGATCAAACTCACAATTGATGGAAATACCGTAGAAGCACAGGATGGGATGACCGTTTTACAGGCTGCGGAATCAGCAGACCTCTACATTCCCACCTTATGCAATCACCCCCAACTGACCCCATATGGCGGATGCCGCCTGTGCATGGTCGATGTGGAAGGCGCACGTACGTTGCAGCCATCGTGCACCCTGCCCGCAACGGATGGCATGGTGGTCAACACCAGCACAGACAAAGTGCTCAATGCCCGCAAATTCGTTCTGACCCTGATCTTCAGCGAACGCAACCACTTCTGCATGTACTGCCCGGTCAGCGATGGCGATTGCGAGCTGCAGAACCGTGCGTATGACGAGGACATGACCCACTGGGATCTTCAGCCCAACTGGCAGCCCTTTGAGGTTGATGCCTCACATGATTTTATCATCCTGGACAACAACCGCTGCATCCTCTGCCGCCGCTGCACCCGTGCTTGCGGAGAGCTGGTTGGCAACTACACACTGGGCTTCGAAGAGCGCGGTGCAGATAGCTTGCTGGTAGCAGACTACAATGTCCCCCTCGGAGAGAGCACCTGTATCTCCTGCGGCACCTGTGTTCAGATTTGCCCGACAGGCGCACTGATCGACCGGCAAAGCGCCTACCAGGGCAAGGAGACAGATGTCGACCACAACCTCGGCGTTTGCGTGGAATGTTCCGTGGGCTGCCAGCGTGATGTCCTCACCCGGGACAACCGCCTGGTGCGCATCGAAGGCGAATGGGAAGCAGCACTCAATCACGGTCTACTGTGCGACCAGGGCCGCTTCTTGCCGCTGGAAGATGAGCGTGCCCGCTTGCTGACCCCCCTCGTCCGGAAAGACGGCCAGCTCAAAGCTGCCACCTGGGAGGAAGCATTAAACGCAGCAGCCAAAGGCATCGGCAAAGGTAACAGCCTGGCAGCGCTGGCTTCAACCCGCCTGCCTGCGGAAGATCTGGCCCTGTTCAAATCCATCTTCGCCGATGGGCTCAAGGCTGAACTGGTCACCAGCCTGGAGGAAGGAAAAGGCACAGCCTCTTTGGCGAAACTGGCCGAGAAGATCGGTAAGCCCTTCGAGTCCAGTCTGGACACGCTCAAGGAAACTGATGTTGTGCTGGTTTTGGAAACCGACCTTGTTGCAGAACACCAGGTGCCTGGGTTCTTCATCAAGCGGCAGCTTCCCGAGGGTACTCAGTTGGTCGTTGCCGGCACAAAAGAGAACCAGCTTGCAAGCCACGCCAAAACCAAATTAAGCCTTAAAGCCGGCGAAGAAAGCCAATTCCTGGCCGAATTGCTCACAGCCCTCGATGGCAAATCAGAGCGTGAGGAATTCAACCAGGCTGCCGCAGTGCTCAAATCAGCAGAGAAACCCTGCATCGTTTACGGGAAGACCTTTGCCCAAAACGCAGATGAGAAGGCTTTGCAATCCCTGCTCGAACTTGCTCAATCTCTGGATGCCAGCCTGATCGGTGTCAAAGGCGAGGCAAACAGTATGGCTGCTGCCCAGCTCGAGCTGGAAGCGCCCTTCACGCCCAATGGGTACCAGGCGGCGTTTGTGGCGCTGGGTGATGAAGAACCCACACAAAAATTGACCAAACGCCTTGAGGACGTCCCCTTTGTGGTCGTCCAGGCTGCGTACTACTCCCAATTGACCGGGAACGCTGATGTGGTTCTGCCTGTAACCATGTGGGCCGAGCAAGCCGGCACCTACCTGAGCCTTGACGGCCGGCTGCAGACCATTGGTAAAGCATTGGTAGCTCCTGAGGGCGTATTGACCTCGCAGGAAGCACTTCTCAAGGTTGCAGAAACCTTGTCTCTTACACCTGAAACGGATTGGAAAGCCAGCTTGAAATCGCGCGTGCCAACCGTTGAACTTCAAGACGCATGAGTCTCGCCAGGGCATTACTGGTGGATGAGTTGAAAGGAAAAAACGCATGACAAAACCTAAAGTAGCGTCAGATTGGCTGTGCGGTTGCGCAGGATGCCACATGTCTTTCCTCGATATCGATGAACGCATATTACAACTTGTAGATCTGGTTGACTTGCGCGCAACGCCGATCACAGACCTTAAAGAGCCTGACAAGGAGGGCGTGGTCGTCGGCATCCTCGAGGGCGGCATTGCCAACTCGCACAATGAACATGTCGCCAAAAAGATGCGTGAGCGCTGCAAGATCCTGGTCGCACTGGGCGATTGCGCTGTGTTTGGCGGTGTACCCGCCATGCGCAACTTTTTTGGTGAAGAGGCCGCCCTAAAACGGGCGTATGTTGAAGCTGAGAGCAACGACTCGGAAGGCAAGATCCCCTGCAGCCCGGAATTGGCGGAAATGACCCGGGTAAGAGCGGTCAACGAAGTGGTCAAAGTGGACGTCCACATCCCCGGCTGCCCGCCCGATGCGGATGTCATCTTCTACGCTTTAGCAGAGCTGGCTGAGGGGCGCATCCCCGAAATTAAAGACGATAAGTTACATTGGCATTAGGAGGTGTTTTAATGGTAACAGAGAAAATCACAATTGAACCCGTGACCCGCATTGAAGGTCACGCAAAAGTGACCATTCACATGAATGACAATGGAACTGTCGATCATGCCTATTTTCATGTGAACGAATTCAGAGGCTTCGAAAAGTTCTGCGAAGGCCGCATGGTTTTCGAGATGCCTTCGATCACACCCCGAATTTGCGGCATTTGCCCGGTCAGTCACCATCTTGCTGCAGCGAAAGCGGGCGACAAGGTGATGGGCGTCGAACCTCCGCGGCCGGCAAGCCTGCTCAGAGAGCTGATGCACATGGGCCAGATCATCCAAAGCCATGGCATGCACTTCTTCGAGCTGGCAGGCCCCGATCTGATCCTCGGTTTTGACGAGGATCCCGCCATCCGCAACGTGGTTGGGTTGATTGGCGCCGACCCTGAACTGACCGTGCGCGCTGTGGAACTGCGGTCCTATGGCCAGGATATCATCTACCAGGTTGGAGGCCGCCGCATCCATCCCAATTTTGCCGTCCCCGGCGGGGTTAACCGTGCCCTGACCCAGAAAAAGCGAGACCACATGCTGGCAGGCCTGGATAAGGCTATCGAAACCACGCAGATCGGCATCCAGCTGATGAAGGATTGGGCAGATGCCAATATTGAAGATATTGAAAAATTTGCGGTCTTCCACACGGGCTACTTTGGCTTGGTCACCCCTGAAAATGGCCTTGAGCTTTACGACGGTGATATTCGGCTGGTGGATAAAGACGGCGGAGAGCTGGAACACTTCAGCGCCCAGAATTATCTCGACATCATCGCAGAACGGGTGCTGGATTGGTCCTACCTCAAATTCCCCTATTACAAAAAGATGGGCTGGCCGGATGGTGTTTATCGGGTTGGACCGCTGGGGCGGTTGAACATCATCGACAAGGTCGATACCCCGCTTGCCCATGAAGAATGGTTAAAGTACAAACAGATCAACGACGGCAAGCCTGTATTCCACACGTTGTATTACCACTACGCCCGTCTGATTGAGGCTTTGTTCGCTGCAGAACGGGTGCGAGAGCTCCTTGAGGACCCGGATATCCTCAGCAATGACATCCTCAACAGGAAATACAACTTCAAAGGCGAAGGCGTAGGTGTGATTGAAGCGCCGCGCGGCACGCTGCTCCATCATTATTGGGCCAAGCCCAACGGACAGCTGGAACGCGTCAACCTGATCGTTTCCACCGGGCACAATAACTGGGCCATGAGCGAAGCCGTTGATTCTGTGGCCAAGACCTATGTCAAAGGCCCGCAGGTTCAGGAAGGCATGCTCAACCGGGTTGAGGCAGCCATCCGCGCATACGACCCCTGCCTTTCCTGCTCAACACACGCCATCGGCCAGATGCCGATCAAAGTTGATGTGTTCAATGCACAAGGCCAGGTTATTCAAACCCTTCAACGTGATTAATTAAAGGCTCCAATTGGTCATCCTCCCCCCTCCATGTCAAAAACAACCCGAGGGGGGATTGACCATTAAGGCAAATGATTCCGGAAGACTGAGATGAAAGCACATACACTGATTATCGGATATGGGAATGCTGACCGACAGGACGACGGCGTGGGCTGGCATGTTTTACGCCGTTTGGCTGCCAAAATCGGCTGCGAGGTCCCGGATGACCCCGGCGCGCCCATCGAAATTGAGCATGAACAGGTCGACCTGCTTTTTATCCTGCAGATCTTCCCAGAGCTGGCTGAGACCCTCTCCCACTATCAGCGGGTTTGTTTTGTCGATGCACACACTGCCGATATCACAGAAGAGATCGCCTGGAAAACGCTTGTGCCCGCTTACGAAAGATCCCCGCTGACCCATCACATGTCCCCGACAACGGTCTTATCGATTACTGAAACCATTTACGGTCACAGCCCAGAGGCGATCCTGGTGTCGATACGGGGGTACAGTTTCCAATTCGAGCGGGAGTTGAGCCCCAAAACGTCAGCGCTCGCTGAAGAAGCAACGCAGCGGGTATGGGCATGGGTTGCAGCAGCCGAACCGGGCGCGTGATGCTTGTCACTCAAGCCTGGTGACATAAGACAATTTCATTTTATGGCATTCACAAGTACTTTTATACTGTACCTTGTGCGAACATAACCATGTTCAGAAAGATTGTCGATGCTCAATCAGGCCGAGACCACAACAGCCATTAAATCAATACCCTGGTTATTTGAACTCTCCCCAGAGAGCATCCAGCGTTTAAGCACCAGCGCGTTTGTCCAATCTGCAGAGAAAGGCGAAGTCCTCTTTCGCGAAGGTGATCAGCATCCCTACCTGTATGTTGTGCTGGAAGGCAAGGTCAGGCTGGAGAGTTTTGTGCCCGGCCACGGCGACTTGCCCATCTTCACCGCTGAATCCTTAGACATCATCGGCTGGTCAAGCCTGACCCCGGTCGTCAGGCAAAAAACGAGCACCGCCATTGTCGTCACGCCCGCAAAATTGCTTAAATTTAATGCCTACTCGCTGATGGAATGCTGCCAATCCGATTGTGAGCTAGGGTTCGTGGTCATGCGCCGCCTGGCCAATGTCACCGCGTCTCGCCTCCTCACCCATCGCTTGCATTTACTTGAGATCATCACCTGTCTAAACAAGCCAGTCTAAATATACAATTTTTATCAAATAAGTATTATAATTACACCATGCATGAACTCTCAGTGACGGAAAGCGTGCTTGAAATCGCCTGCAGACACGCACAGCGAGCCCAAGCCACCCGTGTAACAGACATCTACCTGGTCATCGGGCGCCTTTCAAGCATTGTGGATGATTCCATCGAATTCTACTGGAACATCATCACCAAAGACACCCTCTGTGAGGATGCCAAATTGCATTTTAAACGCCTGCCCGCCGAACTGATCTGCCTGGATTGTGAATATACCTATCAGCTCACCAGCGACCTGACCCCCTGCCCTGATTGCGGCAGCGCACGTGTCCGGGTGCTTTCAGGCGATGAGTTCCAACTGGAAAGTATAGAAATTCAAAAGTGACCATGACTGAAAAACGGATAACCATTGTTGAAAAGATCCTCGATGCCAATGACCGCCTGGCCAGAGACAATCAGCGCCGGTTCGACCAGGCCGACATCTTTGCCATCAACCTGATGGCATCACCAGGCGCCGGTAAGACCAGCTTCATCCTGGCAACCATCAACGCCCTGATAAACGAAAATGTGCACATCGGTGTGATCGAAGGCGATACGGCACCCGTTACCATCGATGCCGACAAGATCACAGCGGCCGGTATGCCCGCCGTGCAGATCAACACCGGTGGAGAATGTCATTTAGATGCTGTCATGGTTGAAAATGCCCTAGACCAGCTGCCGCTGGAAACCCTTGACCTGGTGGTTGTTGAAAATGTGGGTAATCTGATCTGCCCAGCAGCATTCAATCTCGGCACCCATAGCAATGTCCTCATTGCCAGCGTCCCCGAAGGGGATGACAAACCCTATAAGTACCCTAATATCTATCGCGGGTTGGATGTGCTGATCATCAATAAGATCGATCTCCTGCCCTATATCGATTTTGATATGGATTATTTTCAGCAGGGGGTTGAAATGCTCAACCCTGGCCTGAAAACCTTCCCGATATCTTGCAAAACTGGTGAGGGTCTTGAGGATTGGCTGACCTGGCTGAAGTCAAAATTACCCGTAAAATAGATCCCTGCAGCACATGTCCCCTATCAGCCGCCATATCCACATCAATGGTATCGTCCAGGGTGTTGGATTCCGCCCGTTTATTTACAACCTGGCGCATGATCACAACCTGACGGGCTGGGTCAGGAACTCCTCCAGTGGTGTGGATATTGAAGTCACCGGTGAAGCACACGCACTGGATGCCTTTCTGCTGGCAATCCGCGCATCTGCCCCCCCATTGGCGCAGATCGACACAGTAAGCGTTCACGACATTGCACAATTCAAAGAAGACGGCTTCAAAATCATTCACAGCCAGGACAGACCTGAAGATTTCATACCGATATCACCAGATATGGCTGTGTGCGCAGACTGTCGCAGCGAGCTGTTTGACCCCCGCGACCGGCGGTTTCGCTATCCCTTCATCAACTGCACCAATTGCGGCCCACGCTTTTCAATTATCAAGGAAATTCCCTACGACCGGCCAAAAACCACCATGGCAGCGTTTGAGATGTGCCCAGTATGCCGTGCCGAGTATGAAAACCCTGCTGACCGCCGCTTCCACGCTCAACCTGTTGCCTGCCCCGACTGCGGTCCGCATATCTGGCTGGAACAAACACCAGGCGTCCAGGATTTGGCTGGAGAAGACGCCATCAAAGCAGCCCGGCAATACCTGGTCGAAGGCAAAATACTCGCGATTAAAGGGCTGGGCGGCTTTCATCTGGCGTGCGATGCCACCAGCCAGGAAGCCGTGCTCAGGCTGAGACACAGGAAACACCGCCCTGCCAAGCCGTTTGCATTGATGGCATACGACCTTGAAACCGTCCAGGAGTATATCCAGCTCTCACGTGCTGCTGAAAACCTGCTTTCCAGCCCACAGGCGCCCATCGTGCTGATGCCTGCATACAAAGGCACCGACATTGCCCCAGGCGTGGCACCCGGCAACAACAAACTCGGCTTCATGCTCCCTTACACCCCCCTGCATCTTTTGCTGATGGAACCCTCGCCTGATTTTCCCAAAGCCCTGGTCATGACCAGCGGCAACTTGGCCGAGGAACCCGTCATCCACCAAAACCAGGTCGCCCGGGAAAAGCTTTCCAGCATTGCGGATGCTTTTCTAATGCACAACCGCCCAATCCACCGGCGCATCGATGACTCAGTCTTCACCATGGTCGAAGGCCAACCTTACCCCATCCGGCGCGCCCGGGGATTTGCCCCCACGCCCATATCCACCTCGCAATCCCTGCCCCAGGTTTTGGGCGCGGGCCCGCAAATGAAAAACACTTTCTGCCTGACCCGGGACAAATACGCCTTCATCAGCCATTACATCGGCGAGATGGAAAATTGGGAAACCTACCAGGATTATCGACAGGCGATCAGTGACTACCAGACCCTGTTTCGCATTAGCCCTCAAGCCATTGGTTATGATCTCCATCCGGATTACGCCGCCACCAGGTATACCCTTGAGAGGATTCAGGCAGAAGGGCTGAAAGGCTACCCGGTTCAGCACCATCACGCACACCTGGCGGCCTGCATGGTCGAGCACCATATTGACCCCCAACAGAAGATCGCGGGGTTGATCTTTGACGGCACCGGCTACGGGACCGACGGCACCATCTGGGGCGGTGAAGTCCTGATAGGCAATACGCTCGAGTGCTCGCGTGCATACTCTCTTAAACCCGTCCCCCTGCCTGGCGGTGATTTGGCGGTTCTCAAACCTGCGCGCATGGCCTTAAGCACCTTGTGGGCGTATGGTCTGCCCTGGGAAGAAAGTTTAGCACCGGTGAGGGCACTCTCAGGCCAGGAGTGGGAAATTCTTCAGAACCAACTGGAAAAAAACATCAACGCACCGCTGACCTCCAGCATGGGACGGTTTTTTGATGCCGTCTCAGCCCTGATTGGCGTCCGCATGGAAATTTCCTACGAAGCCCAGGCCGCGATCGAGCTTGAGGCGCTGGCTGAGGACGACGAATTGGGGTATTATCCATGGCGGTTGGATGGACCTCAGATCAACTTTAAAGAAACACTGGAGGCGATCCTCAAAGACCTTTCCCAGGGTGCCAGCCAGGCCGCCATTTCAGCGCGTTTCCACAACACCATCGCACAGCTTTCCCTGGCGATCGCTGAGTTGATCCGTGAGACTTACCACATCGAAGAGATCGCCCTTTCAGGCGGCGTCTGGCAAAACCTGTACTTGCTGAAGCGGACCATCGCTCTTTTAAAAGACGCAGGCTTTCAACTGCTCATCCATCATCGGTCACCGCCCAATGACGAATGCGTATCGTTAGGGCAGGCGGCCGTCACCGCTTATCGGTATTTACACAACAAGGAGTGAACTATGTGCCTCGGCATACCCGGTGAAATTAAATCAATTTACGAAGACCACGGCACCAAAATGGCAAAAGTCGATTTTGGCGGCGTTTCTCGAGAGGTTTGTATCCAAATGATCCCGGAAGCCAAGCCTGGCGATTGGACGATTGTTCACGCGGGTTTTGGACTTAACCTCCTCAGCGAGGAAGAAGCACGCGAAACCCTGGATATTCTGGAACAGATGGCTGAATTGGCCGACCAGGAGGATGCTGAAAATGCCACCTGATGCGGGAACACCCGAATTTCTAACTGGTTACCGCGACGCAGACCGGGTTAAAGCGCTTATCGAGAAGATCCATCACCGCACCAGCCAGCCCTGGACCCTGATGGAGATCTGCGGGGGGCAGACCCATGCCATCATGCAATACGGCCTTGACCAGTTGCTGCCTGATCAAATCGAATTGGTACATGGCCCGGGCTGTCCGGTGTGCGTGACCTCATTGGAACTGATCGACCAGGCCTTGTGGATCGCCCAGCAGCCGCAGGTGATCTTCACCTCCTTTGGCGACATGCTGCGGGTGCTGGGATCCAACGGGGACCTGTTCTCCGTGCGCGCAGCCGGAGGGCAGGTTCGTGTGGTGTATTCACCCATGGATGCCGTCAAGGTCGCCCAGGAGAACCCCGACCACGAAGTGGTGTTCTTTGCGATCGGGTTTGAAACCACAGCCCCAGCCAACGCCATGGCTTTGGTGCAGGCAGACAAGCTGGGCTTAACAAATTTCTCAATCCTGCCTGCCAATGTGCTTGTGCCGCCTGCAATGCATGCCGTGCTCTCCAGCCCGGGCAACCGCATTCAGGGTTTTCTGGCTGCCGGTCACGTGTGCACAGTGATGGGCTACTGGGAATATCCCCCCATCGCCGAGCAATACCAGACGCCCATCGTGGTGACCGGGTTCGAGCCCCTCGATCTGCTCAGGGGCATTTATCAGGCCATCGATCTGCTCGAAGATGGCCGGGTTGCCGTGGAAAACGCTTACCCCCGTGCTGTCACATTCGAAGGCAACCAAGTCGCCCAAAACCTGATCGCCAAAGTGTTCACACCGGTCGACAGGAACTGGCGCGGCATTGGCCCCATACCCCTCAGCGGCTATGGGCTGCGTGATGCATACCGCTTTTATGATGTCTCGAGCCGGTTTGAGACCGGCCATATCCAAACGGCCGAGCCGGAGATTTGCATCGCCGGGCTGGTATTGCAGGGCATCAAAAAACCAAATGAATGCCCGGCGTTTGGAACGCTGTGCACACCGCAAAACCCCCTGGGTGCACCGATGGTGTCCGCTGAAGGTGCTTGTGCAGCATATTACAACTACAAAAGGGGCGCTTAATGGCAAAAGATTCTGCTGAACCCAGGCAGGTGCAGGGATTGATCTGTCCCCTGCCCCATACCCACACCGAAACCGTGGTTATCGGACATGGCAGCGGCGGCTCGATGACCCACGACCTGATCCGGAACATCTTCCAGGAGCGCATCGGCAACGACATCCTTGCAGAGAGCAACGACGCTGCCAGGCTGCGGTTGCCCGCATCTGACGGTACGATGGCGGTGTCTACCGACTCGCATGTGGTATCGCCCCTGTTCTTTCCGGGCGGCGATATCGGCCGATTAGCGGTAGCAGGAACGGTCAACGACGTCTCCATGCTGGGCGCACAACCCACATTTCTTACGGCAGGTTTCATCCTTGAAGAGGGCTTCCCCATCGAAAATCTGATCCGCATAATCGATTCGATCGCGCACACCTGCCAGGAGGCCGATGTACAAATCGTGGCGGGCGATACCAAAGTGGTCGAAAAGGGTAAAGCGGACGGGCTGTACATCAACACAGCGGGCATCGGACACATTCCCGCCGGCCGCCAAATCGGCGGACAGTTTGCTCGACCCGGAGATGCAGTGCTGATCTCAGGTTCGCTGGGGGATCACACCATAGCCGTACTTCAGGCCCGCGGTGAGCTGGGGTTTGAGTCCGGCATTCAGTCCGATGTGGCGCCGCTCAACCATATGATCTCAGACCTGCTGCAAGCTGTGCCGGAGGTTCACGCCCTGCGGGACCCGACCCGGGGCGGTTTGGCAACCTCACTGAACGAAATCGCCTGCCAGAGCGAAGTGAGCATCGAGCTGGATGAAGCGGCAATCCCGGTTAAGCCCAATGTGCGCATTGCCTGCGAAATGCTCGGTTTTGACCCCCTCTACCTGGCCAATGAGGGCAAGCTGATCGTGATCCTGCCCGAGGAATATGTTGCCGATGCCTTACAAGCCCTGCAAAAGTCGCCTTATGGCACCCTGGCAGCCCACATCGGCCGTGTAGGTGAAAAGAACCCTGGCCAGGTGCTGCTCAGAACGGCTTTCGGCTCCACTCGCATGGTCAGCATGCTGGCCGGCGAGATCCTGCCCCGGATTTGCTGACGGCTTGACCGTTGCCCACATTGTCTAATATACTTATCGACGACTTATGCAAAACTAATTTAATAAAAAGGACGACTATGAAAATTTCATACCAGGAAACCACGAACGATCTGCTCACACGCATCAACATTCACGACGCATACGGCGCCCAGGATATCGACAAATGGATGCTGAAGGTACTGCCCCTTGAGCAAGGCATGCAAATCCTCGATGTTGGCTGCGGTGCGGGAAAGCAGTGCTTCTCTTATTTAGCTCACCTCAGCGGAAAAGCGGAGATCACCGGCACCGATATATCGGACGAATTGCTCGCTAAGGCAGCGGAAGAAAACAGCAAGCTGGGAAATCGGGTCACTTTCAAAAAAATGGATTTCAACCAGGCGTTCACCTTGCCAGATGACACCTTTGACCTGGCGTCGTGCTGCTTTGCCATCTACTACGCCGAAGATATCCCCTTCACGATCAAAGAGATGCATCGTGTCCTTAAACCGGGCGGACATCTGTTTACCACCGGCCCGATGCCAGAGAACAAACAGATGTTTTACGACATCATCCGGGAAGCCACCGGCAAGGACATCCCCCCCATGCCCGGCAGCTCGCGCTACGCCTCCGAGATTTTGGATGCCATTAAAGCGCAATTTGCCCAGACTGAGGTGCACATTTTCGAGAACCCCCTCACCTTCCCGGAGGTTGAACCCTTTATCGACTATACCCGGGCATCACTTTCCGAAGACCGCTTGTTATGGAACACCTTCTTCCAAACCAAAGCGGACTTTGAGAAGATCATGAGCCAGATCACTGATGTAGCACAGCAATGGTTCGACCGCGATGGCAGCCTGGTGATGACCAAGGTCGTCGGTGGTATCCTGGCGACAAAGTAGGCTCGCATGAATCATAATATGACCTTTTTTGGTGAAACGGTTCTGTGCATCGGAGCGCATCCGGATGATATTGAGCTGGGATGCGGCGCGCTGATCTCTGACATCGTCGATCAGACCCGCGTGATCTGTGTGACCCTTTCCGACAATCAAAAGAACCCCCTGCATACGAACCTGGTCTCGGAACACTATGCCAGCATGGCCATTTTGGGCGTCAAACCTGAACACACCATCCTGCACGATTTCACCACCCGACGTCTGAAAGCCGCGCGCCAGGAAATTCTTGAAGTCATGCTTGAGCTCAAGAAAAGTTATCACCCTGAGGTGGTGTTTGTGCACACCCCGCGGGATATCCACCAGGATCACCAAACCGTCACCGAAGAGGCATTGCGTGCCTTTCGGGGCACGACTGTTTTGGGGTTTGACGTTCTGCGCTCTTCTTATGGTTTTTTCCCGGATTTTCTGGTCGAAGTCTCTGAAGAAGGCGTCCAAACCAAGATCCAGGCCCTCAAAGCTTATCACACCTATGCAAATAAGTACTACTTTGACGAAAATATCATCCACGCCACCGCCATACGGCACGGCGCACTGGCAGAACGGCCTTACGCAGAAGGCTTTGACATCCTGAGGATCGTCGGCCAGTTTGGCGATAGGGAATACTGAAAAAAAACAGCTGCCTGAGCAGCCGTTTTTTATTATTTTTGGGGGCGAGTGTTAAAACATCAAGATCCGTTGAGCAACGTATTTCGCCGCATTTTTACAAACGCGCATACACATCCAACCGCTGCTCGCTGACCGGAGGTGAGCCTTAATATATAAGAACCCGAATTGCGGATAAGCCGATTAGTAGATCTGGTATCCGGTTGGGCGCGAAGTATCCTTTTTTGCCTGTCGGAGATATTTTGAATCAAAGGGGAACCACAAAATGTGGTCCGGAACCATCCAGCCATCGGTTAGGTAAACATTGGTTCGAAATTGAACTGCAACCATTTTGTCATCCACCTGTACAACAATCCCCCTGACCCAATCGCGAATTCTATCGCCGTTCTTTTCATGGTCGCACAGCACTTCCACTGAATCTCCGACCTGATAGGTGACCTCTTCTTCCGGTGGCCTCATAAATGGGGATTTGGGCATTTATCCTCCTGCAAGGGAAAGTAAAAAATTTCCTTAAAAATCATTCAACAAATAATTGTAGCAGAAACGATCGCATTTTTCTATAAGCAGAACATATGAAAACCGAATGACATATTACCTGTCAGCCATTTTTTCCTGGATTGCTTCTGCCAGGCGGTTCTGAACACCCTCAAACGGGATCCGATCCATGATGGGGGCAAAGAAACCGGTGATGATCAGCTGTTCCGCCTCCTTGCGCGGGATCCCCCGGCTTAGAAGGTAAAACATCTCATTCTCATCGATTTTGCCAACGGTGGCACCATGGGTACAACGCACATCATCAGCCAATATCTCCAAACCCGGGATCGAGTCTGCCCGCGCACCTTTGCTGAGAATCAGGTTACGGTTGGCCTGGTAGCCATCTGTCCCCACAGCTCCCGGGGCAACGTAGATCATGCCCTGCCACACAGACCGGCTCTTATCAACCAGGGCGCCTTTGAAAAGCAAGTCGCTGGTGGTGTTCCTGGCCAGGTGATTTTGCTGGGTATCATGGTCCAGATGTTGATTTCCATTGGTAAAGTAAAAGCCAGACATCCGGCAGGCTGCACCGGGTTCAACCAGTTCAATGTCGGCAAAATTTTTAGTGAGGTGGGTCCCGATAGCGCCTACAATCCACTCCAGTTTACCGTCCTGGTGCACCTGGGCGCGCTCACGGGTGAATGACCACACATGATCCCCCCAGGATTGGAGCTCCACAAAGTTCAACTGCGCCCCCTGGCCAACATGAATTTCCACAATGCCAGCATGGAGCAGCTGTCCGTCCCCATTTGTGTTGGGGGATGTTGATTCATGCACAAAGGTGGCCTGGGCGCCATCTTCCAGCCAGATCACCAGATGGTTGAGGAATGCCTGGGCGTCTCCTGCCCCACAGTAGAGACTGTGGAAAGGCATCTCCACGACAATACCCTTGGGGACATACAGCAGCACGCCATCCTGGGCCAGTGCGGCCGTCAGGGCTGTGAATTTGTCCTCATCAGGCCTGACGATTTTGCCCAATAGATTGCCCAGCAAGTCCGGGTGTTCAATTTCGGCTGAGTGAAAGTCTTGAAAAATCACGCCTTGCTCAACCAGGTCTGGATTGACCTGGCGAACAGGCTCAGCCCGTCCGGAGGTGATCTGCCCGGCGATATCCTCATTTTTGGCCATCAAATTCAAGCAATTCGCGGGCAGCGGTTGACCGTCTTGCAAGCCGCCTGGCTCAGGGAGCGTAAATTGCGATGTTTTCAAACCCCGGATATCGGTACGCCGCCAGGGCTCATCTGTACGTTTTGGGAAGGGCAACTTTTCGTAGGCTTCCCAGGCTGAAGTTCTGTAAGCGTGCAAAACGTTATCGGCGATGTTGGGCATCTGCGCCCGGGTAAAGGCGAACGGACGCAAATCTGACCTGGATTGCTGTACGGCTTTTGTGGTTTTATTGATTGGCGTGGGTGTCATTAATGGTCAACTTCTTTCATGTCTAACCCACCGACCCCACCATCTGGAGCTGGATCAGTCGGTTCATCTCAACGGCATACTCCATGGGAAGTTCCTTGACCAACGGCTCAATGAACCCCGAAACCACCATGGTGGTCGCTTCTTCTTCGCTCAGGCCCCGGCTCATCAGGTAAAACAACTGATCTTCGCCAACCTTTGATACTGTAGCCTCATGACCTAAACTGACATCCTGGGCATCCACTTCAATATAAGGGTAAGTGTCTGAACGAGACTGTGGGTCCAGCAGCAGGGCATCACACACAACATTGGATTTGGAACCCTCAGCCACCGGAAGCACCTTCAGCAGGCCGCGGTACGACGAGCGGCCGTTACCCCGGCTGATGGATTTCGAGGTGATTTTGCTGCTGGTGTTCGGTGCCAAATGGATCACCTTGCCGCCGGCATCTTGATGCTGACCGGGTCCGGCAAAAGCCACTGACAGGATCTCACCGTGTGCGCCGGGTTCCATCAGGAAACAGGACGGGTATTTCATTGTGATTTTTGAGCCCAGGTTTGCGTCCACCCATTCCATGGTGCCATTCTGGTACACCTTGGCTCGTTGAGTGACTAGGTTATACACATTGCTGCTCCAGTTCTGAATGGTCGTGTACCGCACGCGGGCATTCTTTTTAACCACGATTTCGATCACACCGCTATGAAAAGAATTTGTGGAATACAGCGGGGCGGTGCAGCCTTCGACATAGTGCACTTGAGCGCCTTCATCAGCAATGATCAGTGAACGTTCAAACTGGCCGATGTTGGCCACATTTAAGCGGAAGTACGCCTGCAATGGCAGGTCAACTTTTACGCCGGGTGGGATGTACACAAACGACCCGCCCGACCAGACCGCGCTGTTTAGGGCGGCAAACTTGTTGTCCTGAATCGGGATGACCGTTGAAAAATACTTACGGAAGATATCAGGGTACTGCCGCAGGCCTTCTTCGATGGAGAGGAAAATCACACCTTGCTTTTCCAAACTCTCTTGCACACTGTGGTAAATCATCTCAGAATCATATTGAGCGCCAACCCCAGAAAGGTATTTTTGCTCAGCTTCGGGAATCCCTAACTTGTCGAAAGTGTTTTTGATCGTTTCAGGGACATCATCCCAGGTGCGGCCTTCAAGCTCGGTTGGCTTGACATAATAATAAATATCGTCAAGGTCCAACCCACTCAGGTCTGCGCCCCAGGTTGGGATAGGACGGGATTGGAAATGGCGCAAGGCTTTCAGCCGGAATTCGAGCATCCAGTCCGGCTCGCCTTTCATGGCTGAGATCTGCCGAACGACGGTTTCGTCCAACCCTTTGTGGCTTTTGAAAACAAAAGTCTCCGGGTCGCTGAAACCATATTGGTAATCACTTATTTCGTTAAGAAAAGAATTCTCAGGGTGTTTTCCCATTGAAAGTCTCCGATTGTCGTCGTTATGCTGTGGCCGCCAGGCCATACTTTTCACGAACCCAATCGTAACCCTGCTCTTCGAGCCGCAATGCAAGCTCGTCACCGCCAGATTCGACGATTCGGCCTTCAAACATCACGTGGACAAAATCGGGTTTCAGATAGTTCAAGATGCGCTGGTAATGGGTGATCACTAATACGCCCATATTAGGCCCTTTGAGCGCGTTGACCCCTTCCGAAACGATCCGGATGGCATCTATATCGAGGCCGGAATCGGTTTCATCGAGGATCGCAAATGCGGGTTCAAGCACAGCAAGCTGCAGCACTTCTGTGCGTTTTTTCTCGCCGCCTGAAAAGCCTTCGTTCAGATACCGCCCGCCAAAGGCATATTCCAATTCGATCAGGTCCATTTTTGATTTCAGCATTTTGCGGTACTCGAGGATGGAGATCTCCTCTTGAGGTGGGTCCGCGTGACGCCGCCGTGCGTTCACAGCTGTGCGGAGGAAGTTTGCCACAGTGACCCCGGGGATGGATACCGGGTACTGGAATGCCAGGAATATGCCTGCTCGGGAACGCTCGTCCGGGGCCATTTCGAGCACACTTTCCCCATCCAGCAGTACATCGCCCCGGGTAATCTCGTAATTGGGATGCCCCATCACTGCATACGCCAGAGTCGACTTACCGGTGCCGTTAGGCCCCATCAACGCGTGGACTTCGCCACGGCGCATGGTCAGGTTCAGGCCTTTAATGATCGCCGTCCCGTCAATTGAAACATGCAGGTCTTTAATTTCCAGTTCTGGCATGCGTTCTCCTCAAAATGATTTGAAAGTTTATTGCCCAATATTATCATATTGGTCTAATTATTTTATTGCACAGAAAATTATAGCATGCGCACCTTATAGCGTCAATAATTAGCATAAATATCTAATAAATTATTGACAGGTTGTTGATGTGTTTGACCCGGGCCTCATAAATAAATGGAAGTGCTCACGGAAGGCTCCCAAAGGTTAGTTTTTTAGATTGATAACCCCGACATTATTCTCCGGGCAATATTATGCTAAAATGAAATCAAGCAGTAACACCAGGTTTTGAAGGCTGGCCAAATCAACAGTTTTTAGAACATCATCAAGGACTGGAGGAAAATCAAACCATGAATGAAGAAAAATCACGCGAGGATATGGCAGAAGCAAGGCGCCAGGCGGTCGAGCAACGGCGTGCAAAATTACAGAGCATGAAGAAATCGGAAGCCATGGCCACCCACACAGTCAAAGAAGGCGAAACCCTCAGCCACATCGCCCTGAAGTACTACAAACACGCGACGCCCCCCTATTGGAAGTTCCTGCTCGAGAACAACAAAGATGTACTAGAAGGCAACGAGCGGAATCTGCGCGCCGGGATGGAATTGATCATCCCCCACCTGCCTGAAGAGCTAAAAGATTAACCAAATACCTGCCCAATAAATCAAGCCAAATGAAATTTGGGCAGTGTACATTTTCTAATATAGCTATTTACCCAGATGCGGTGAATGTGGGATATTTCCAATATCCCTGAATGCGCGCAACCTGTTAATCCGCCCGATTAATACAAACCGCAGAAACAAAGGTGTCCAATATGGACATCTTTTGCGATTTAAAAGCAACCCCAGTTGCGAATATTTACCATAAATATCATAGTTATTGACAAATCCCTTGCGGGCGGTAAAATCACACACAACTCAAGTAAGCGATGGCTAGAAAAAAGGCGCGTTGTATGAACAGCACCCGGGAAAAAATACTCAGAACCTTACTTGCCTTCCCCAACTCAACCATCAATGATTTGGCTGATGCGGTTGGCATCAATGGCATTTCAATCCGCCACCACCTCACGGCTTTGGAGGCTGAAGATCTGATCACCTCAGAGGAAGAGCGCCACGGGGTGGGACGCCCACGCTTGATCTATTCCCTCACCGACAAAGGCGTTGAAAAATTTCCAACCAGCTATTTACGACTCACCCGGCGGCTGCTTAACACCCTTAATGAAAAGCTGACAGCTGACGAAATCAGAGCTTTGTTTGAAGACATTGGTACCGAAATGGCCGCTTCCTATCAGCCCCTGCTGGAAGGCAAACCGCTAGATGAACGCATCGAGATTGTTAAAACAGCGCTCACCAAAGAAGGGTTTGTTGTTGAAGTTAAACAAAATGAAACGGGTTATATCCTAAAGAGCCTGTCCTGCCCTTATTACCGCATTGGCCTGGATCATCCTGTCGTGTGCAGCGTGGACCATACATTGATCTCCACACTGCTTGATACACCCATCGAAATTGATTCCTGCATTTGCGAAGGTTCGGATCAATGCACCTACACAATTCCATTTCAGAGCGAAAGTTAATCGACTTATGACCGAAGAACACCCGGAAAATATCCCCGTCTGGGATATCGAAAACACCCATCCTGATCTCGTCCCGGGCCTTGAAGAAGGCCTGAGCGAGATTACCGATCCCGAATTGGGCATGAACATCGTTCAGCTCGGCTTGGTGCGCAATGTGGAGATGAAGGATGACCATGCCCTCGTCACGATGATCCTGACCACCCCATTCTGCCCGTATGGCCCCTCTATGATGGAATCAGCCCGAAAAAAAGCGGAATCCGTGCTGGAAATCAAAACCAAGATCAATTATGGCAGCGAAACATGGGACCCAACCATGATGGAAGACGGCATCGCTGATGATTGGGGTTTATTTTAGGGAAGGCGAATACATAAAAAAGCCGGCCTAAGCGACCGGCATCATTGTTTTAAGGACCAAAATCGGGATTATCTGTCAAAAAAATTGACCAGTTTCATCCCCAGGGAAAGATCTCCAAAAACTTTGACCTTTCCTAACATGTACGCCCGCATGGCATCCAGTTTCCCGGTCAGCAGGTCAACGCCTACCTCAGCATCGGCTTTGATGGTGAGAGCCGGGTTGTTGGTTTTCCCCTCTTCAACAACACAGGTCTGGTTTTCGATAGTGATCACCCAATCCGAGGCCTGCTCACCTGAGAACATACATTGCACTATCCCGGATACGCCCTGGGCTTTTTCTGCATTGAAGTGGTCAGGTATGGATTGCATCACCTGGCGAACGTTGATCTCTGTCATGGCTCTCACCTCTTAACTTGATTCCGCGGTTTTATCGATTATAACCCAGGCGATCCCTTTTTCAGTGATGATCCGGCTGGATTTCACATCCGGGTAACTTCCCATCCTTAGAATTTCCTGGGGATTGATGAATTTACTCCGCATCAATAAGAGCTTCTCAGCCAGCGCAATCAACTTGACCACGCCATGGCGAATATCGGGTTCTTCAATAATCAACCTGCCCCCAGGCGCCAGCAAGCGCCACATCTCATCAATGGTTTTTTGATGGTCAGCGACATGATGAAAGGCATCAACCATGATGATTTGGTCAAACCGGCGGTCAGGGAGCGGCAGCGCCTCTGAAAAGGCATTGATCACCGGGATGCCCTTCACACGCGCCTGATGGAGCATGTTCACAGCCGCATCAACAACGTAAATATGCGGCGTGACGGCAAATAACTGCTCTGTTACCCGGCCTGTACCGCCGCCGACATCCAGCACCCGATGATGGGATTCCAGATTCACCATTTCATGGATGCGCAAATCTGTCTTTCCGCCAAAGACCCAATCATAGATAGGGCCGATCAGGTTAAAATGGTCAAATTTTTTCATAGTAAGCCGCTAAAAGAATAATGAGGATACTCCCCGGGCAGCCAGGCTGGCCAGGGTAGCGATCAGCGTTGTCAGGCCGACGATGGACCACATCACATTGGTCCCCATTTCCTTCCGTATGACCATCATCGTCGCCAGACAGGGAACATAAAAGACCACAAACACGGCATAAGTGATCATCTGCACCGGTGTCAGCACCAGTGAGAAGGTCATGCTGCCCAGGGCCTGGCCCAGCATCACGAGGGAGAGCTCTTTTCGTAAGACGCCGAAGATCAACGGCACACCGATTTCGCTCGGCAGGCCTAAAACCCAAGAAAGGGGGCGCAGTAAGGCGTTCAGGTAGATGGTGACATTTAAGAAGTTTAATACCGAAAGGACGATGCTGCCAATGATGAGCAGCGGCCAGGCTTCGACAATGAACTCCCGGATGCGCCACCACGCCTTGCTGAATACCGTGCGAATCGTTGGGATGCGATACACAGGCATCTCAAGAATCAGGCCGGGCGATTCATCAGGCAGGAACTTGTTCAGAATCCTGGCGGTGAGGGCGATCACAAACAGGTCAAACAAGTAAATTGCCAGCGCCAAACCGGGTCCCAAATAGAACGCAACCAGGCCGAACACGACGGCCAGCCGGGCTGCACACGGGACGAGCGTCGATAGCGCGGCTGAAATCACACGCTCCCGCTTGTCCTCCAGGATTCGGGTGGACATGATTGCGGGCACATTGCATCCAAAACCGAGGATGAAGGGCACGATCGATTTACCGTGCAGGCCTAATTTGTGCATGAGCGCATCCATCATAAAAGCAACCCTTGAAAGATATCCAACATCTTCAAGGATGCCCAAACCGATCAGGAAAGGCACCAGGTAGGGCAAAACAATGGCTACACCGCCGGAGATACCCTGCACCAAACCGATGGTCACCTGGGAGAATAATCCACCCGGGTCAAGAAATTGCGCTGCAAGCCAAACTTCCAAACCCTCAAAAGCCGTCATTAACGGGCCTTCAATCAACCCGCCGACGGAATACACAATTTGGAAGAACAAGAACAGGACCACAATCAGTCCGATGTACCCCCAGAACGGGTGCAAAAGTATGTCATCCAATTTATCACGCCAGGTCGTCAAGCGCCTGCCCTGGATGATCACCACGTACGCAATGCGTTTAGCCAGGTGATTGCGTGCATCGTTGATGACCCACTCCGCCGATTCCCCCAGTTGGTGGGCCAGTGATTCGCGGATCATCTCAAGGTCTGACTCGATCCCTGGGCTTGTTTCCCTTTGTTCATCGAGGACGACCCGGTCACCTTCCACCAGCTTGATTGCCAGTGCGCGTGGGTTGAGATAACTGGTATTGGCCGAAAGTGATCTCTGTAAGATTTCCAGCGCACGTTCGACCACAGGTTCATACCTGGGCTGATCGGGCACTTGATGCTTTTGCGCAACCTGATAGACCTGAACAAATAGCGGCTGGATACCCCTGCCCTTAGAGGCGATCATGGGCACCACCGGTATGCCGGTCATCTCGCCCAGCAGTTTGACGTCGATGTGAATCCCCAGGCGGTCGGCCTCATCCATCATGTTCAATGCGATCACCATGGGAACGTTGAGTTCGAGCAGCTCAACAGTCAACAGCAAACCGTGCGCAAGGTTGGACGCGTCCAGGACATTTACCACCACATCAATCTCGTTGGAGGTCAGGTATTTGATCACCTCCCGCTCCGCGGGATTGGTTCCTGCCAATGAATATGTGCCCGGCAGATCGACCACATCCACAACTTTGCCCAACAGCCGAACAGAGGACTCGGTGAATGTGACTGTTGTCCCCGAAAAATTGCCTGTTTCCGCTTTGTATCCCGCTACCTGGTTAAATAAAGTGCTTTTACCGCAATTGGGCTGCCCAATTAATCCAATTCGCATCAAATTGTCTCTACTTGAATTCGGGCTGCAATACCGCGACCCAATGCCACCGAACGCCCCTCAACATCAACCATAATCGGCCCGCCAATGGGAGCCAAACGTAAAACCTGAACTTCCCGCCCAGGGACTAACCCCAACTGGCGCAATTTAGAATCGAGCCCTTTGCCACCCCCAAAGTGGATGATTCGAACCGGAATGTTTTTAGGTGCGTCTAATAATTTCATTTAGCCTCGTATAATTATCGACCATAATTTTAGTATTTACGAGTATCCTAGTCAAGGCAGGCCAAAAAAGCGTGACATTTGTCATTCTCATTTTTAATCATCAGGCCTGCCCGGGTGAATTGTCTTTTCCGCAAAAACCACAATGATTTTCGAGTAAATGGTGAGATTGTTCGCTCACCTTATGGAAAAAATGTGGTAAAACAGAGAGTGTCAATTTTCATGAAAATTAAAAATCATAAGGCCGAACAAAACTGAAAGGAACGGATGAATGAGTGAAAATAAAAAAGTGCGCGTCGGTATCATTGGCGTGGGCAACTGTGCTTCAGCGCTGGTGCAAGGCGTTGAATTCTATAAACAAGCAAAAAACGATGAACGTGTCCCCGGGTTAATGCACGTCAACCTCGGTGGGTACCACATTTCGGATATTGAGTTCACAGCCGCATTTGACGTGGTCGACACCAAAGTCGGTAAAGACCTCTCAGAAGCCATCTATGCTTTCCCGAATAACACCTACCGTTTCTCTGAGGTACCCCACCTGGGTGTGCCGGTGCATCGCGGTATGACCCACGATGGTTTGGGAAAATATCTCAAACAAATCGTCAACAAAGCCCCTGGCCCGACGGATGATCTCATTAAAATTCTCAATGACACAGGGACTGATATCCTGGTCAACTTTTTACCGGTTGGTTCGGAAATGGCCACAAAGTGGTATGTCGAACAGGCTCTTGAAGCAGGCTGCGGATTTGTGAATGCCATCCCTGTTTTCATCGCCAGCTCGGAATATTGGGCAAATCGGTTTATTGAACAAGGCCTGCCAATCATCGGCGACGACATCAAGAGCCAGGTTGGAGCCACAATCCTGCACCGTGTGCTGACAAGTTTGTTTGTCGATCGCGGGGTCAGGCTCGATCACACCTATCAGCTCAATTTCGGCGGAAACACCGACTTTTTGAACATGCTCGAACGTGAGCGCCTTGAGTCCAAGAAGATCAGCAAGACGGGTGCAGTCACCAGTATGCTGCCCTATGAACTCCCTAGCGAAGATGTGCATGTCGGGCCAAGTGACTACGTTCCATGGCTCACTGACCGCAAATTCTGCCATATCAAAATGGAAGGGACAACCTTCGGCAATGTTCCGCTGAATCTTGAAGCCAAGATCGAGGTATGGGATTCCCCCAACTCCGCCGGTGTGATCATTGATGCCTTACGCTGCTGCAAGCTCGGCATGGATCGCGGCCTGTCCGGCCCCTTGTTGGGTCCCTCATCTTACTTCATGAAGACCCCTCCCGAGCAATATGTCGACAACATCGCCCGAGAAAAGACCGAAGCCTTCATCAAAGGATAGACCCCTCGTATTGAGAAATCACTTACGATTAGCAAGCGCTGAAGTTCAGCGCTTGTTTTTTGTATCAGGTTGTGGCTATGCGAATATAACCCACCCGGATGATCCACAATTCACAAGAAAGGGGTAACACGTCTTGCCCTTCGGTCGAATTGTAATTATAATATTTTATAGAATACTTGTTCGATTTATGACTCTGGATCAGTGCTGACCATGGCCATCCCTTATCTGCGCACGCACTCATATTTTGGGTTCCTCGAATCCCTGCTTTCACCCGAAGCCCTGGTTGAGGCAGCCAAGATGAACGATGTCCAAATACTGGGGCTCACGGACCACCACTACCTCACGGGCGCAATCGACTTTTACGAAGCCTGCCTTCAAGCCGCCATCAAACCCATCCTCGGGCTTGAAATCGAAATGTCATTCGGCGGGATTCATGGCCGGGTGACCCTGCTCGCCAAAAGCAGGGATGGCTGGTCGAACCTTTCCAGGTTGAGCACCGCAATCCTGGTCGATTCCAACCACCTTGACATAGCCGCTCTGCAGGCTCACAGCGATGGGCTGTTGTGCCTGGCGGGCGCCCAGGACGGCATCCTGCGTGAGCTGATCTTCAAAACCCCACCCCAGGAAAATCACCCGGCGAAGTTCCTGGAGGCCTTACAAACCATTTTTAATGACGACTGCTTTATGGAAATCCAGCGGTATGCCAGCGGCCCCCTAAAAAACGAACCTACCCTCATAACGCTTGCTGAGCAGTTCAGTTTGCCGTTGATTGCCAGCCAGAACATCCATTACCTGGAGACAAGCCATAAGCCGCTCTTCAAAACGATCAGCGCTATCCGCGCAAACCAGCTTTTACCCCACGGAGAGAAATCCCAGCAAACCGGCCTGGCTTTGCACTTCCCCACCCTGCAGGAGTTCACCCATCGCTACAAAGACCTACCCATAGCACTTGATAACCTGACCCGGGTCGCTGAGCGCTGCAACGTGTCCCTGCCCCTTGGGCAAACCCAATTCCCGACCTTCCCCACCCCGGATGGCATGCCGCAATCGGACTACTTACGGGCAAGCGCTTATGCAGGGGCAAAAAGGATCTACCGGCATCTCACCCCGCAGATTGAGTCTCGCCTGGAATATGAATTGGCCATCATCACGGAGATGGGTTATGAACCGATCTTTTTAATCATGCAGGATGTGCTTGAGCAGGCCCGTCAGCTTGGCATTCCGACCTCCTCACGCGGCTCAGCCGCCTCCTCGCTGGTGGCCCATTGTTTGAACATCACCTCTCCCGACCCTCTGGCGTTGGACCTGTATTTCGAGCGCTTTCTAAACCCTGCCCGCAAGAAACCCCCGGATATCGATACCGACATCGCCTCCCATCGCCGCGAGGAGGTCATACAATATGTCTTCGACAAGTATCACCCCGACCGGGTGGCTATGGTCGGTACCATCAATCGATACCGGCCCAAATCAGCCCTAGTGGATGTTGCCAAAGCGTACGGGTTATCCCCCGAAACCGTACGCCAGCTCTCAAAAAAGCTCCCCTCATCTTACCGGTTCCAAACACAATCCGACACGAACGACCCCTTTGCGCCGCTCTTGCGTGAGGCCTCCATTCCGGAAATCCAGGATATCGTAAACGACGCCCGCGCGATCCTCGACATGCCCCGCCATCTCTCCGTTCACCCGGGCGGCATCATCATTGCCCCGTTTCCGATCACCGACCTGATTCCGCTGACCCATTCCACCTCCCTGGGCGTTAATCACGCCCAATACGACCTGGCCGGAGTTGAGAAGTTCGGCATGGTCAAGATCGACCTGCTGGGCATCCGAGGATTGACGGTATTAGGCGAAGTTGCCAACCAAATTCAATCCTGGCGGCAAAAAGATTACCAAAGTGGGCTGCAAGTCCTCGAGCAGATCCCGCATGATGATCCGGAGACGGCAGTAACGGTTGTAAATGCGCGTACAATTGGTTGTTTTCAAATCGAAAGCCCCGGCATGCGTGCCACACTGCGCGAGATCAAGGCCAATTCGGTTGAGGACATCATGGCAGCACTGGCGCTGTACCGGCCTGGTCCCCTCAGAGGGGGATTGAGAGACGCTTTCGTGCGCCGATTCCGCGGTGAAGAAAGTGTCTCTCATATCCACGACTCTCTAACCCACTTGCTGAGCGATACTCTGGGTGTGATTCTCTACCAGGAACAGGTGTTGAAAATCGCCCACGAAATTGGCGGGTTATCTATCGCCCAGGCGGACATTTTACGCCGGGCAATGAGCCATTTTGACCCGGGTGGCGTAATGGACACATTGCGCAACCACTTCATCGAAGGCGCTTGCCAGAATTACAAGGTACCCGCAGACACAGCAGAGCGCATCTGGGATATGATGGCCGCCTTTGCCGGCTATGGATTTCCAAAAGCGCACGCTGCATCCTACGCACAGCTGGCCTGGAATTCCGCCTGGTGCAAGACCCATTTCCCTGCTGAATTTATGTGCGCCGTGCTGGGTTATGGCGGGGGATATTATTCTCAACGCGTCTATCTGATGGAAGCCCGGAGGCTGGGTCTTACGGTCAACCCGCCGCATATCAATCATGCTGATGAACGCTTTCGAGTTGCCTATCCCAATGGTCAACCAGTTTTATACATGGGCTTAAACCAGGTGCGCGATCTGACGCACCGAACGATTGAAAGCATCGTAGAAAACCGACCTTACACAAGCATGGAGGATTTCCTCACCAGAGTGAACCCGCAAAAAAAGGAAGCCCGGCACCTGGTTTTGTGCGGCGCCCTTGAAGGGTTAATCACCATTCCTGCAGGTTTACAGCGGCTCGAACACAAACAGCCGCCCGGGCAGCTAAACCTGTTTGCCGGCTCAACGGACGACTCCGATTGGGATTCAACCCAAAAATCAACAGCGCAGCACGAAATCCTTGGCATCAGCCTGGAGATCTCGCCTCTCGAGCAATACGCTGACCAAATCCAAGCCGCCGGTGCAGTATCTACCCTGGAGGCGGAGAATCTGGCTGGTGAAAAAATCCGGGTGGCCGGCATGCGGCAGGCGTTCCGGCGATTCCGTAACCGGTCCGACCAGATGATGGCCAATCTGACCCTGGAGGATTTTGAAGGCTCACTCACCGTATTGATCCCTCCAACCCTCTACCGGCAGCGTTACACGATCTTTTCAGAGTATGGTCCTTTCATGGCGGAAGGGATTCTGGAAGAGGACCAACAGCGGGGAAGGCTAAGGCTGGTTGCCGAGCGGATCGAGTTGATCAAGTAGCATGGTGAAGGGCAATTTATTGCCGCCTTGCCGCCTACAAGAGATAACGCTATACTGGTATTTAATTCATTAAATGCGCTCAATCCCAAGCAGAGGAGACCTAATGACCACCACGCACACCCCCTGGTATATGAATGCAATCTTTTACGAGGTTCACATCCGGGCCTTCTGTGATTCAAACAACGATGGCATCGGGGATATCCCCGGACTGATCAGCAAACTCGATTACATCAAGGACCTGGGCGTAGATTGCATCTGGATTTTGCCCATTTATCCCTCACCCCTCAAGGACGATGGGTATGATATCGCCGACTATTACGGCGTGCATCCCGACTATGGCACACTTGATGATTTTAGAAACCTGATCACAGAAGCGCATGCCAGGGGCTTGCGTGTCATCGCTGACCTTGTCCTCAACCACACATCCGATCAACACCCATGGTTCCAGAAGTCCCGAACGGATCCTGATTCCAAGTATCGAGATTACTATGTCTGGTCAGATACAAAGGACAAATACACCGATGCACGCATCATCTTCCTCGATACCGAAGAATCCAACTGGACCTATGACGAAGAAGCTGGCCTGTATTACTGGCACCGGTTTTACGCTTCACAGCCCGATCTGAACTATGATAACCCGGCTGTGATCGAAGAAATGCGCCAGGTGATGAAATTCTGGCTGGATATGGGCATTGACGGATTTCGAGCGGATGCCGTGCCCTACCTGATTGAACGTGAGGGCACAAATTGCGAAAACTTGCCCGAAACCCACGAGATCCTCAAAGGTTTCAGGGCCTACCTGGACCAAAACTATGACGATAAGGTCCTGCTGGCCGAAGCCAATCAATGGCCGGAGGATGTTCTGCCCTATTTTGGAGATGGCGATGAGTTTCACATGGGATTTCACTTTCCGGTCATGCCCCGCATCTTTATGGCCATGCGCAAAGGCGATGTCACACCCATCCGCTGGATCATGTCCCAAACCCCCGATATCCCCGAAAACACCCAGTGGTGCATTTTCCTCCGCAACCACGACGAATTAACCCTCGAAATGGTCACCGAGGAAGAACGGCAGTGGATGTGGGAGCAGTATGCACCCATCCCGCGGATGCGATTGAATTTAGGCATTCGCCGGCGTTTAGCCCCACTCCTCGACAACGACCTGCGCAAGATTTTGTTGGCCAACGCGCTGCTTTACTCACTCCCTGGGGCACCGATCATTTATTATGGCGACGAAATTGGGATGGGAGATAATATTTGGCTCCCAGACCGCAACGGCGTGCGCACACCCATGCAGTGGGACAGCAACGCAAATGCTGGTTTCTCTGAAGCGCGACCGGACGAACTGTACGCCCCTGTGATTGACCAGGGTGAATTTGCGTACCGGATCGTTAACGTTGAAAATCAGATTGGTGACCCCGATTCAATGCTAAGCCAAATGCAGCATCTGATCAATGTCAGAAAGCGGCACCCCATTTTCGCCCTGGGAGATTATACATTCTTAGCTGCTGAGCAAACCGAATGCCTTTGCATCCTGCGAACGCATCAGGATGACACAGTATTGTGCGCTTTAAACCTCACGGGCCAGGAGCAAGACCTATCAATCGACTTGCCCATAAGAACCGCAGGCCATCCGGTCAACTTGTTTGATGGAAAAACCTGCGGAGCGATCGCAAGCAGTAAGGTCACGCTGACCCTTAAGCCTTATGAGTATCTGTGGCTGAAATTGGATCAAGCACTGTAATTTTGCTTCCTTGGGAACAAGTTCAAGGTAAAATTATCGCCATGGAACCAGAGAACCGGCTAAAAACCTGGCTAACCCAATACATCAGGCCAGCCAGTCATAAACGCCGCATGGAAATCATTGAGAATATACGCACGGCCTCAACCCCCGGGTTCGACTATTTTTTCCTGGTTATTCTATCAGGGTCAATTGCGACTCTGGGGTTGATCAACAATTCTCCAGCGGTGATCATCGGCGCCATGTTGGTAGCACCGCTGATGTCGCCCATTTTGGGTATTGGGCTTGGCTCGCTCACAGCGGATACGCGGCTGGCCCGAAATTCCTTTTCTGCATTGATCAGAGCCGCGTTTCTCTCTATCCTGCTTTCCACACTGATCACTCTCAGCAACATATATCTGCCGTTTGTACCATCGCTGATCGAAATTCCCTACGAGGTACTCAGTCGGACACAACCCACACCAAACGACCTCATCATCGCCCTTGCGGGCGGCCTCGCTGCGTCTTATGCTTTGGCTCAGCCCCATCTCTCCGCAGCACTGCCCGGCGTGGCAATTGCCACAGCATTGATGCCGCCCCTGTCGACCATTGGGATTGGGATCGCGTTAGGCCGCTGGGATATTGCCTTTGGTGCGACACTGCTTTTTTTGACCAACGCGGTCACAATTGCATTCTCGGCCATTCTTATTTTCTTCCTTGAGGGATTCAGGCCGCGCTACCGAAAAGATAACGACCAGCCCCAAAGAACGCTGTTGGTCTCCGGGATATTAACAGCTATCCTGTTGATACCGCTTACATTCTTGGGCGCGCGTTTAGTGACTCAATCCCAGGAATACCGCCTCATCAACACGATCTTGGAAACCGAGGTCGCTGAAATGCTCGATGCAGAACTCGCAGAGATTACGTTCAACCAATCCGAGGAGGAGTTACGGATTGAGGTCACGATCCGGTCAAGTTTACCCCCTGCATATTTCCAGGTGCTTTCCTTGCAGGAAGCTCTCGTGGCCCGTTTGGACAGGCCTGTTGCCCTCACGGTGACGCACATCAGGGCTGATATTCTCGACCCGCTTATCCCACCCACGCATACGCCAACATTGGTCACACCTACCCTGGGCCCCAGCCCCACTTTTACCCTCACACCCTCGCCGACGCCGACCCTCACCAGCAGCCCAACGGCAACGGCAACGGCAACCTCTTCACCCACGCCAACAGCCATCCCCCCAACGCCAACCCCGCGCACAGCCTTGGTCATCGATACCGGTCCGACCTTTTATTACGATTTGTATCAGGAACCCGGAGGCCCTGTGATCGGTAGATTGGAACGCCGATCGGTTCTGCTGGATTTGTATGAACAAATGATCCACGATGGCCACTTGTGGGCCAGGGTCAAGGACGAGGAAGGACGGATTGGCTGGTTCCCCCTGAGGTATATGCTCTATCCCAGCCCAACTCCTACAGCCACTGTAGAGAACTGACCCGAATAGCTTAAGAAATGGCCATCCTGTGTGCACATACAGTGCAACCAGCAGAGCAAGGCCTTTAACCAGCATAATCATTTTCTTGTATCTGATCTTTGTCTCCCAGGGTGGATCAACCACAGAAAATAGCCGCGCATATTCCATAAGTATTGCAATGTGAACTGAGGCATTGCGTGCATTTTGGCCTATGCGGATTCCTAATTAATACCCATCTTCCCCCTCCAAGGAAAGAATCCATCCATAAATCAAATTTTTCACTGCTCAGGTTGAAAAAATTTGACAAACACACCCTCATCAAGGATAATAAATCAGGGTGAAATCCAGCTCTCCCTACAATAAACGAGCCTTAGCGAACTTATTTTTTGATCAATTTAAGGAATTATTTTTGAAGATCACACTCCCAGAAAACAAGACTGTCGGAATCATAATTCGTGCAATCGGTGTGGTGGTTGATGTCGAATTTGAGACGGGTGACCTGCCGAGCATTCATAACGCTCTTAAACTTGTGCGGGGTGGAGGAAAAAAACCACTCATCCTTGAGGTTCAGGAACATGTCGATGCACACACCGTGCGCAGCGTAGCCCTGGGTTCCACCGAGGGAATCAAGCGAGGTCTACCCGTGGAAGATACCGGCCAGCCCATCATGGTTCCCATTGGCAGGCCGACACTCGGGCGGATGTTCAATATCCTTGGTGAACCCATTGACGATAAACCTCCGTTGCCAGAGGACATCGACCGGCATCCCATCCATGTGAAATCTCCGCCATTACGCGTGCAAAGGGTTGTCACCACACCCATCATCACGGGCATCAAAGCCATCGACTTATTGACACCTTACCCCAGCGGCGGAAAAATCGGCCTGTTTGGCGGTGCAGGCGTCGGGAAAACAGTTCTGATCATTGAATTGATGCGCAACGCCACCAAAAAACACTCAGGCATAGTTTTGTTTGCAGGTGTGGGCGAACGCAGCAGGGAAGGCAATGACCTTTATCTTGAGTTAAGCAAGTCCGATGTCATGGGATCCACCGTGCTTGTCTTCGGCCAAATGAACGAGCCGCCTGGCGCACGCTTACGTACCCCCCTGACAGCGCTGACCATGGCGGAATACTTCAGGGACTATGAACGCCGACCGGTATTGGTCTTCATCGATAACATTTTCCGTTATATTCAGGCTGGCTCTGAAGTCTCCGCCCTTCTGGGGCGTTTACCCAGCGAAGTGGGATACCAACCAACCCTGGAATCAGAGATGGGCACGCTCCAGGAACGGATCACAACAACATCTGCAGGCAGTGTCACCTCCATCCAGGCGGTGTATGTGCCCGCCGACGACATGACTGACCCGGCCGTCGTGGCCACCTTTGCCCACCTCGACGCGTCAACGGTATTATCCCGCCGCCAGGTCGACCTGGGCATTTATCCGTCTATTGATCCTTTGGACTCATCATCATCGCTGTTAGCGCCACACATCGTTGGCGAGGAACATTATAACGTCGCCATGCAGGTCAAGTCCACCCTGGCCCGTTACGAAGACCTGCAAGACGTCATCGCCATTTTGGGTATGGATGAATTGAGCGAAGACGACCAAAAGACTGTGCTCAGAGCTCGCCGGATTCAGCGCTTCTTATCTCAACCATTCTTCTCGGCTGAAGAGTTCACCGGCGATCCAGGCAAATTCGTCGAATTGGAAGATACCATCCGAGGATTCAAAGAAATCCTGGAAGGTCGGTATGACCTAATCCCTGAGCAGGCTTTTTACATGGTCGGAACGATCGACGATGCCATGGAAAAAGCACGGACGATGATGGAGGAAGAAGCTCTTTGAGCCCGTTTACATTATTATCATTACGGATCATATCGCCTGATGGAATCATCCTCGAAAGGGATCAATTGGTCGCAGTGAGCGTCCTCCTAGCCGATGGCGGCTCGATTGGCATTCGGCCGGGACACGCGCCATTGATCGCAGAGACCCTGAGCGGTCCGGTTCGATACCAATCGGCCGAGGAACACAACAGAATCGAAGTGCATCCGGGTGTTCTTGAGATCAGGGAAAATACTGTTGTGATTTTAACCGCAGGCGAGGTCGGTCAAACACCAGAAGATACGGTTAAGACAGCAGATGCCGAATTTACCCGACTGATGGAGACCCTTGTGGGCACATTAACCCCGCAACCCGAAAATTTAGAAGTTGAAGATTGATTAAGCACTATGGAAGACAAGAAAAACACCAATAAAATCACGATAAAAGGTATTGGGCTCACCACCCTGGGATGGGAGATCGCCATACCGATATTTGGCGGCACAATTTTGGGTTACAACCTCGATCGGCTGTTGAAAACCACCTACGTTTTTACGTTATCGCTGCTGTTCTTGGGCATATCAATCGGATATTACAACATTTACAAACGCATTGAGTACGAGATGTTGCGGAAAAATATGATCAAAGACCAACAACAAAAGGAGGCCCTGCTCAACGATGATCACTAACGGCCTTTTGTGGATCTTACTTGGTGCCCTGACTGCCTATGCATACTTAAAATTTCAGCGATGGTCAGTAAACCAGATCAATCCCCAAAATCAATCCCGGAGCATAAAACTGATTATCGGTGGTGCGGTCCTGAGATGGCTGATGTTTTTTATCGTCCTCGCGCTTTCGATCTCTTATTCTTACCGTGCGCTGTTTTTCGTGTTCATTTCCTTTATGGTTGTGCGTTCACTTACATTAATCCACTGGCAAGGTCGACTTCGGATTAAGTCACTGATTTTCCCGCAAGGTTAAGGATTTCTTATGGAATCAATAACTCCGCAAGTTGTTTTCACAATTTTTGGCCTGTCCATCACAAACACGGTCACATCGACATGGGCTATGATGGTTATTATCATCGTCTCTGGATGGCTGGTAAAAAAATATAAGCCGGGTATAGCAGAGATCATTATCGAATCTATTAATGGCATTGTTGGCTCTGTGATGCCCGAGGATGAAAAAATCGTCAAGTATTTACCCGTTTTAGGCACCCTGGCAATCTTCTTGATCCTATCCAACATTTTTAGCATTTTCCCGTTCATGGTATCACCCACCTCCAACATCAACACGACCTTCGCGCTCGCGCTCGTTGTGTTTTTTGCCGTTCATGCCTATGGCATCCGGGAAAAAGGTCTGTGGGGTTACGCCAAGGATTTTGCAAATCCGATTTTTATCCTGCCCCTGGAGATCATCAGCCAGATTTCCCGAACGCTATCGCTTTCAATCCGCCTGTTCGGCAATATCCTCAGTACCGATCTGATTGTCGCAATCATATTCTCCCTCATCCCGTTTTTCCTCCCCCTGCCCCTGGCGGCGCTTTCCATGTTGACGGGTGTCTTGCAGGCTTACATCTTCACCGTCCTGGCATCGCTTTACATTGCCTCTGCAGTTGAGGTTCAGGAATTTGAACAGGAACGCCGCAGACTGAAAAAAACGAAAAAGGAATTATCTCAATCATCTAGTTAACGAGAAAGGATTAAATAATATGTGGGAATTGGACTCACCGACCCTGATTACTGTGCTGACCATCATGTTTTCCACCATCGGTATTGTTGCCGGATGTGTCGTCCCTGCTATCATGGAAGGTATTGCAACGAAAAAAGCCTTGGAGGGCATGTCCCGCCAGCCTGATGCAGCCAACGACCTGCGGACGACATTGCTCATTTCTATGGCGCTGTTGGAATCCACCGCTATTTATGTGTTGCTCGTAGTTTTGATTTTGCTGTTTGCTAACCCCTTGCTTGATCGATTCTTCGTGTAAAGAACACAAGGAAAAAATTTTATGTTAGACATTGATTTGGTCACCATTCTGGCCGAAATCTTTAATTTTCTTGTCCTTGCGGTTGTGCTTTACTTTATTCTGTTCAAACCCATTGTCAAACGCATGGAAAGCAATGCTAAGAAAAGAGCATCGTTAATAACCAAGGCACAGGAAAAACATGACGAGGCAGAAGAAAAATTAAATCTCATCCAAGCGCGATTGGATAACATCGATAAAGAGATTGAAATTCACCTGGAAAAAGCCCAGGACCAAGCCCAAAGTGAAAGCGCAGCACTGTTGGAAGCCACTGAAAAAGAAGCGGAAAAAATCCTTCTTGAAGCCGAGAAAGAAGCCGCCAAGCTCCAGCAGCAGGAAATTGAAACCTTCCACGAAGAGCTCGTTGATGCCATTCTCACCATCAGCTCACAGGTTCTTTCCAAGACGACACCACCTGAAGTTCACAACAGGCTGGTCGAGGAATTAAACAAAGAAATTTGGGACCTTGGTAAACGGGATATGCGCCAGGTGCGCACTGTGCGTGATTCACTCGCAGAACGGATACCCACAGTTTATGTCGCTACGGCTAAAGAATTAACCGCAGAACAGCAGCGTGCCCTGATTCGAACGTTTAGTGCCTTGGCTGACCGTAATGTCAACATGGAAATCGACATCGACCCGGGGCTGATTGCAGGCGTCCGGGTCCGGATGGGCGACTTGGTTGTCGAGAACACCCTTGATATGGAACTTTCCGAAGTGAAATCAGAGGTTGCTGAAGCGATTGAAGAGAGTATGAGTAATGAAGAGTGAAACGGAAAACTTATCGCTCTCAGAATCTCAACGGGAGGTGCTCACAGAGAGTTTATATAAAAAGGCTAAGCTCTCATCATCAGAGGATGAGTTTCTACAACACGTCAAGCAACGGCTTGACCTGAATGACCGTATAGAACCCGATCGTGGGATTAAAGAGTTATTCACCAACCTCTCTGAGAAGTCAAAAGAAATAAAAACCAACGTCCGCTTCACAACTGTTGGAACTGTTCAGCGCATCGGCAATGGCGTTGCCACAGTTTCCGGCCTGCCCGATGTCAGCGTCGATGAAATTGTCACCTTCCCCACCGGCATAGAAGGTATGGCACTGAACCTCGACACCGCTCATGTCGACCTGATGATGCTCGGCAGCGAGAAAGGCATCCGGGGCGGTGACCTTGTCCAGGCAACCGGCAAGCGATTGAGGATTCCCGTCGGCTCTCAGCTCCTTGGCAGGGTTGTTGATCCTTTAGGCAACCCCCTCGACCGGGACGAACCCGTTGAAGCCAGCCAATACCGCTTTTTCTCCAAAGTGGCGCCTGGTGTTATCGAACGCACACCGGTTAATGAATCTTTGTTCACCGGCACAAAAATCATTGATATGCTCTTTCCCATCGGCCGCGGACAGCGAGAGCTGATCCTCGGTGATCGCCAAACTGGAAAGACCACCCTGGCTGTTGATGCGATTATCAGCCAGAAACATTCTGGTGTGCGCTGCATTTATGTTGCGATTGGTCAAAAGAAATCATCCACACTTTCAGTCATTGAGACGCTTCGTGAGAAAGAAGTTCTCTCTCACACTGTTGTGATAATCAGCGGTTCCGATGACCAACCAGCCCTGCGCTACCTGGCACCCTATACGGGCATGACCATGGCCGAGTACTTCCTTGATCAGGGCATGGATGTTTTGATCATTTTCGATGATCTCAGCAAACACGCCGATGCCTACCGGGAGCTCAGCTTGCTGCTCAGACGTCCGCCTGGCCGCGAGGCATACCCCGGGGACATCTTTTATATTCACTCCAAACTTCTCGAACGGGCATGCAAATTACACCCCGATAACGGCGGCGGTTCTATCACCGCTTTGCCGATTGCGACCACGCAAAACGGGAATATTGCCGCTTACATCACCACCAACCTGATTTCAATCACAGACGGCCAATTGGTTTTGGATGCAGACTTGTTCAACCAGGACCAGAAGCCCGCCATTGATATTGGCCGTTCGGTCTCCCGTGTTGGCGGTGCGGCTCAAAAACCAGCTATGCGAAAGCTGGTGGGCAACCTGAAGTTGCAGCTTTCTCAATACAAAGAAGTCGAACACTTTACCCGGTTTGGCACCGAGGTGGATGAAACCACCCGACGACAAATCAACAAAGGTAAACGGATCTTAAGCGTCCTCAAACAAGGGCCGAATCAGCCCGTATCCTTCCCTATGACGATCGTGATTCTTTATGCACTTAATCATGGATACATGGATAAAATCCCTCTTGAGCAATTGAGAGCATACGAGCAGGATTTGGGCTCCTTTTTTACCCACAGGGAAAACAAACTGCTGATTGAAATCGAAAATGAAGCCCGTTTGACACGTTCGATTACTGACGAATTAGATAATGTCTTATCCACCTTTAACCAACACTGGTTCGAGACGAAAGGTGAAATCCAATGAAAATGGTCATGGTCGTTGTTCCGGCAAATTCGGCAGAAAAAGTGCTAGATGCCCTTGTCAATGCAGGTCACACAGCGACATACGCAGAAACCCGCGGCGGTATGCTTCGGCAAAGTCAATTTTCACTTTTCATTGCGTTGAGACAGGACCAGCTCGAGGAAGTCTTGGGCATCATAAGGGACAATTGCCGGACAAAGGTTGAAATGAAAACCCATCCCTTTGATGACAAACAATCGATGGGAAAATCAACCGCCGAGATTGGCGGCGCGGTTGCATTTGTCTGGGACATCGAATCCATCGAAAACTTCTAATGAATTCTCTTTGTTGAAATTATGAGCCAAAGCTTTGAACGCGCAAAATCACGCTTAGCCAATATCCAGGCTATTCAGCCGCTGCTCAGCGCGCTTAGAACAATGTCGATGGGTTCGTGGCAAATGGCCAACAAGAAAATTGCCTCGCTCATGGAATATGAACAAACCATGGACCACATTCTCTCCGAGATTTTACCTCACCTTTCCCTCAAGACCTCCCAGAGAGAAGAATCGGCGCAAACTGGCCTAAACAGTGTCGACACCATCTATTTAGTTATTGGGTCAGAACGTGGGCTTTGCGGTAAATTCAATATCAGCCTGGCTGAAAAAGCACTTGATTTCATCAGCCATGAGGACGCAAGTACCTACCAGGTTTGGGCTATGGGATCGCGGCTGATTCGTGAACTTGAACGGCTGGATGTTCACATCTCTTGGCGTCATTCTCTGCCGGCAAGCGGTCTGACATCGTATCAGGATGCCTACATTTCAACCCAAAATTGGCTGGAACTGTACGACACATACACCTTTAACAAGTTTGTTCTCGTTTGCAACCAGTTAACCCAAGGCGCAGCCTATCAGTTCACCCACACTCAACTAATGCCTTTTGAATTCAACCTCGACTCGATTCAAATCGCTGATGAAGAGAAATATTGGCCTCCACCCATTATTGAAACTGCACCGAAAGGTATTTATAATCAGATCATACAACACTTCATTGCCGCCACTTTTTATCAAACCTTGCTCAAATCAGCCGCTGCTGAACACTCGGCTCGCTATCACCTCATGCAGGAAGCCAGTGAGAATGCAGAAGAAATCGTCGAAGAGCTGACCCGCGTCATCAATGCCGAGCGGAAACGGAAGATTACCCAGGAAATGCAAGAGCTTGCGGTTAGCGCAGGCTTAATAGGACAATGATCGTTTTATCTTGACCCGTCACGTATTCACCATTCGTGAAATACCCAGAAGGAGACAGGATTGAGCAGTAAGAGAAAATTCACCATTGGGATCGATTTTGGCGCCGAAGCAGCCCAGGCTGTATTGGTTGATGTAAACAATGGAAAGGTCGCAGCAGCATCCGTCTATAAATATCCACACGGGGTGATCAAAGATAAACTTCCAGAAAGCGGTGTTGAGTTGGATGCCAATTGGGCGGTGCAACATCCCAATGACTATATCAATGCACTCAAACGCACCGTACCCAAATTAATGTCAGAAAGCAACATCGATCCCGAGCAGATCATTGGCATCGGAACCGACTTTGCAGGATCCACGGTGATCCCAACAACGGCTGACGGTACTCCCCTCGCCTTGCTGGACGAATATAAAGATGACCCACATGCCTGGCCAAAATTCTATAAGCACAGCGCAGCCCAGGAGAAAGCCGACAGGCTCACACAAATCGCAGCTGACCGCTTTGAAACTTTCTTAGACCGCTATGGCGGAAAGATCAGCTCCGAATGGTTTTTCCCAAAAGTTTGGGAGCTTTATGACGACTCCTCACACCTTTACAACGCTGCAGACAGGCTAATTGAAGCCTCGGACTGGATTGTATGGCAGCTAACTGGCGTTGAAACGCGCAATTTATGTGCTGCGGGCTTTAAGGCCTTTTGGTCGAAAAGCGAAGGCTTTCCCCTCGAGACTTTCTTTTCCGCCATGGACCCTGATTTGCAGAACGTTGTCGATCAGAAAATGAAACGTGAAATCTCACCTTTAGGTCAGCAGGCAGGGGAACTAACCGAAACAGCCGCAAAATGGATGAAGCTCAACCCCGGGATACCGGTAGCAACAGGCCTGCTTGATCGTCATGCAGCAGTCCCTGCAGCATCGGTTGCCGAACCAGGTAATATGGCACTCATCTTGGGGACAAATTTCACCCATATGGTGCTCTCAAACAAAGAGTACCGGGTACCGGGTATGTGTGGGATGGTGGAAGATGGCATCGTGCCCGGCCTGATTGCCTATGAAGCTGGTCAATCTGGAAGCGGAGACCATTTTGCCTGGTTTATGAATAACGCGCTCCCCAGCAGCTACCACAGTGAAGCCCGCAAGTTGAAAATCAGCATCTTTGACCTGATGGAGAAAAAAGCGGCCGCGTTAGAGCCGGCAGAATCTGGCCTGGTGGCACTGGATTGGTGGAACGGAAACCGCAGCATCCTGGTCGACAGCGACCTGAGCGGTTTGATCCTGGGTTATTCTCTGGCGACCAAGCCTGAGGAGATCTACCGTGCCCTGCTGGAAGCCACCATTTTCGGCACACGAAAAATTTTCGAAACATTCATCGCCAGCGGTGTGCCCATCAACGAAATCATCGTCACCGGTGGTGATCCTGCAAGGAATAACCTGTTATTGAACATTCTCGCCAACGTCACCCGGATGGAGATCAAAGTCGCGGACTGTCCGTACACCTCCGCTCTCGGCGCAGCCATGTACGCCGCGGTTGCTGCCGGAGAGTCACGCGGCGGGTATGCGACCATCCAGGAAGCCAGTAAGAAATTGTCGCGCCTGAGAAGCAAGTCTTTTATTCCTAACAACAATGACAAAAAGACATACAACCGCCTGTATTCAGAATATACTTTGCTGCATGATTATTTTGGTTACGGCCACAACAACGCAATGAAGAGGTTAAAAAACCTCCGAGATGGAATATTAGAAAAAAAGACATCCGATTGATCAAGGTTATATCTCCCCTCTCAAAGTCAACAACACCGGCAGCCTAGACTTCCGGTGTTGTTTTTTGTCTCTTTGGAACACCTCCATTTTTGTTCTTCACCTGATCGCCCCCGGCGATATAAAATGCAGAAAATTTTAAGGAAAAAAAAGCGCCTTTTTTATTAATTAATCATAATCATGGTATACTTTCCTCACTATATTCTTTCAGATAGGAGGAACACAAATTATGGCAAGTGTAACGTACAAAAATGTTTGGAAAAAATTTGGTGATGTTGTTGCTCTTGAAGACCTGAGCATCGACATCGCGGACAAGGAATTTCTCGTCCTTGTTGGGCCATCTGGTTGCGGTAAGACCACGGCCCTCCGCTGTCTGGCAGGCCTGGAAGAGATCACCGAAGGTGAAGTCCTGATTGGCGACGATGTCGTCAACGACGTGGCTCCCAAAGACCGTGATATCGCCATGGTCTTCCAAAGCTACGCCCTGTATCCCCACATGTCCGTGTTCGATAACATGGCATTTGGCCTTAAGTTGCGGAAAATCCCAAAGCAGGAAATTCAGAAACATGTTCAGAACGCAGCTGAAATTCTGGGTATCGAGGCTCTGTTGGACCGGAAACCCAGGGAACTCTCAGGTGGTCAGCGGCAGCGTGTCGCTGTTGGCCGGGCGATCGTTCGCAATCCTAAAGTGTTCCTCTTTGACGAACCTCTATCCAACCTGGATGCAAAGCTCAGGGTGCAAACACGAGCCCAAATCAGCAAGCTGCACCAGAGGCTGCAAACCACCTTCATTTACGTGACCCACGACCAGGTCGAAGCGATGACCATGGCAACCCGGATCGCTGTTTTGAACAAAGGTCTCTTGCAGCAGCTGGATACACCGCAACAGCTGTACGATTACCCCGACAATATGTTCGTAGCCGGTTTTATCGGCTCACCCGCAATGAACTTCTTTGATGGCGTCATTGAAAAAGAAGGTGATGCGCTGTTTGTTGATCTGGGCAGTTTCAAAGTGAAGATCCCCAAAGAACGGCAAGGGGCTTACGACAGCATGGTCAACCAGAAAATCATCTTTGGCATCCGCCCCGAAGATATCCACAATCCGGAATTTGCCCCACCGTCGATCATCGCTGAACCGGTTGAGACGAAGGTCGATGTCACCGAGTTGATGGGCAACGAAATCTTCCTGTACCTGGTGAACGGCAACCATAACTTTGTCGCCCGGGTAGATCCTCGCACCCGTGTTCAAATGGGCGACGATCTGCAAGTGGTCTTCAATATGCAAAACATGCATATCTTCGACCCCGTTGCCGATCCCGACAATCCCGTAGTTGTTCGCTAAGCTTTAAGAACCATAAAAGGCGGCTGGTAACACGGCCGCCTTTTTTTGTTTAAAACAGCAGAGGGATTAATCGCGCACCTTCGCCGTCAGCCAGACCAAAACCACCCCAAACAAGGCGGAAATCGACCCCACAAAGATAAAGGCATCGCGCCAAAACCGCATGGGGAACAAACGGATCAAGGTGTCTGATGGATGGAATTGCCAGGTGCCGCTTTCAAAGAAGATTTGGTGAAACCATGTGAACAATTGGTTAAAATTCAAGGCCACAAACACCAAGATCGCTCCAATCAGCCCCAGCAACCCCCAGCCGCCCCGGTTAAGCGCTTTGACCAGCGAGGTCCGCCAGTTGCCGCGCACGGCAACTACCGAGACCACCCCCAGGGACAAAAGAAAGGCAGTCAGCGCAATGCGCATGCCGGTCACGACCGCTTTGACGTCTTCCATATGCGACAGCTCCCTGGCATTGTAGATCGGCTCGCCATCCTCGAAGGCGAGCGCCGATAAATAAGTGATATCAGATGAATTGACCAGATACTTGATCGAAGGTTCCGACCAGCGCAACCGGTCTTCAGCGGAAAAGCCGTACGGGTCATCCGGGAATGCAGGCAGGCGGTATGCCACACGGGCAAAGGTCGGCGTGATTAAGAGCCGGATTGAGACCATCAGGATAATAAAGGGGACCATTACGGTCACAATCACGGAAAGAATTTTAATGAGGGAGCGTTTTGTTTTCATTAGAAATCGTCCAATCCACCTGAAAGGAAATAATCAACGACAATTTTATTGGTCAGCCACTCGATCGGTGCCAGATCGTCTGTGAACACACGCGTCATCTCAGGTGTTGGCTGACGCGCAAAGATGGTCATGGCCATGGCATCCAGCAGGAGTGAATGGGCACCTGCTTGCTCAAGATGCGTGTAATTAGCGTAAAAATTCTCCCAGCTTCCGGGTTGCTTGGTGGCAAACATAATGGTGTTGAAGGAGTCTGGAATATCCATCACAAAAATTGTTGGAAAGAGCTGGCGAATGGTCGTGCCCAGGTCGTTGACCAGGGTGCGGTCGATCGGACTGCGACCAATATTGATGACCATCACACCGTCTTCGGCGAGTTGGTCGTGCACCATATCAAAGAATTCCAGCGTGGTCATATGCCAGGGGATGTAAGGCGGCCGGTAAGCGTCAACGCTGATGATATCGTACCCCCCTTCCATCCGAGACAATCCCCAGCGGCCATCCTGAACGTAAACGCTCAAACCCGGTTGGTTCATATCAAAATATGCCCTGCCGACTTCCACGATCAATGGGTCGATCTCAAATCCATCAATCTCGATATCCCCAAATACAGCCTCTGCTTGCCGGGCGGTTGTGCCTCCAGCCAACCCCACAATGGCCATACGTCTGACCCCATCAAGTTCTTGGGGCGGCAGGTTGAAAAATGGCGCCACCAATACCTGGGACCAGGGTCCATAATAATTGAGTTGTGTCGGGTGGAACACCGAATGCATGCCCTGGCCCTCATTGAGCCGCAAATATCGAAAATTATTATTTTCCACCACCTGGATGTAGTTATACGCAGATTCACCTTCAAAGACCAGGTTCTGGGTGGCTTTATCAGGGCCCTGGGCACCGAACAGCCACAACAACACCAGGATCACCGGCATCCAGGCAAACTTTACCCAGGATTTCACATCCACATAAACGAAGAAACCAACCGTCGCCACAGCCATCAAAACGCTGCTGAATACTAAAAAAGTGCGGTAGGTGCCAATCAGGGGAACCAGGACGAGCACCGGCAGGAATGTACCGATGAACGAACCCAAGGTAGAGATCGCAGAAAGGCGTCCGGCGGTCTTCCCTACATCCCTTGCATCCTTCAGGGACAATTTCAAGGCAAATGGGGAGACCATCCCCAGCAGCGTGACAGGGATCACAAACAAAACCATCACAGTTGCGAAGGCACCCGCCAGGATTGGCATCTGAAATTGATCAAAAGCATTAGCGGTAATGCGCAAGATTGGCCGCGAGACCATAGGTACCAAGCCCACCGTCAGACTGCCCCACAATAAAATCCGGTAAAAATAGCGGTGCTGCGGATATTTGTCAGCCAGCTTTCCCCCGAGCCAATAGCCTGCTGTGAGGTAGATCAAAATCAACCCGATGATGCTTGCCCACACAAGATTGCTCGAGCCAAATACATTGCCCAGCAAGCGTGATGCGGACAGTTCCACCGCCAATGCGGTCATTCCTGAGAAAAACACAGTGATATGGAGATAATATTTCTTCAATAAACGCCTCCAGGTTGGCTTATTACGTCAAGCATTATAAACGAAAAGCCTACGGTGGTTACATGGTCGGTTAAATTTGGCGCCATCCCGTAATGATACCCTCATTAGGGACGTTTGAACCTCAAAAAAGGATGTGTCACACTACATCGCACGCCCTGTGTTCCTTTCTAAGCCCTTTTGCGCCCTTCTGAGCGATTAATCTCGCTTACGGGTATCAACCTGTGGGAGTGCAGGAGAAAACCCCGCAGAAGGCAGGGGGGGGCGGTCTCACAACCTCCTTCACCTTACAGTAGACAAAAAAGCCCGGGAGTTCCGGGCTTTTACAGCTGGGGGTGAAGGATTCGAACCTCCATAAACAGATTCAGAGTCTGCTGTCCTACCATTAGACGAACCCCCATCGTTTAATGACGGGCATAATTCTACCAAAGTCCTCTTAAAGTAGCAAGTAAAAAAACAAGTTTCCTGGGAGGTCAATCCATGGCTGCGACCTGTGCTTTACCGGGAAAATTTTTAGATTCCGGCCTTGGGGGGTAAAATTCTATTAGTGGACAAACCAAAATTAAAAGGAGAGCCTAAATGCCAAAGATCGAAGAGCTGACACCCCGGGAATTGTTCAGACATTGTGACCCAAATACACTTGGGTTTGAAACCACAGCAGGAGTGGAAGATGAGATCAACATTGTTGGGCAGGAACGGGTTTCGAACGCCATCGATTTTGGGATCAATATCTCTCACCACGGGTACAACATCTTTGTGATTGGCCCACCCGGGATGGGAAAACGGGACATTGTCCGCGAATTCTTTGAGAATAAAGCTGAAACAGACCCAACACCCCAAGACTGGATTTACGTGCATAACTTTGACCAACCAGATCAACCTCGGGCCGTTGAGCTACCTCCTGGTTTGGGTGTGGCATATCAGCAAGATATTGACAACCTGATCAGCGAAATGCAGACAGCGCTTTCGGCAGCCTTTGAAAGTGAAGAATACCAAAACCGCAGGCAGGCGATTTTCGTGACTTTTAAAGATAAACAAGCTGAACTATTCAACGAACTGCAGGAAAAAGCGAATCAACAGGGTCTGGCCATGATCAAAACCCCGTCTGGGATCGCCTTTGCCCCGCGTGATGAAGAAGGCATGCTTTCACCTGAAGAGGTCAACAACCTCTCCGAGGAACAGCGCGATGTGTTAAAAAATTCCATCGAAGGCCTCCAGGAGAACCTGCAAAAAATCTTACAGCAAGTCCCGCAATGGCAGCGTGAAGCAAAAAAGGAGATCCAGGAACTCAACAAAGAAATCGCCAACTTTGCCATTGGCGGTTTGATCAACGAGCTGATCGAAAAGTATCAAGCTCACAAGAAGGTGGTAGAACATGTTGAGCAGATTCAGGACCAGATCATCGATAATGCGGATGATTTTCTGCCAAGCGATGGCCAGGAGAGCTCTCCTTTTCTGGAAGCGCTTTCACAGCAGCGAGATCGCGGCACCACCCGCATGGACCAGTTCAAAGTCAATGTGATCATTGACAACCGTGACCGCAAAGGCGCCCCGGTTATCTTTGAAAATAACCCCACCTACACCAACCTGATCGGGCGCTTTGACCATTATGCGCACATGGGCACCCTGATGACAGATTACAGGATGATCAAACCGGGCGCTCTGCACACAGCAAACGGTGGCTACCTCATTCTCGATGCCCTCAAGATCCTCAGTCAGCCCTATGCCTGGGAAGGACTGAAACGAGCTTTACAATCCAGACACATTGAAATCGAATCCATCGCACAGGCTCTCAGCCTGATCAGCACAGTCTCACTTAAGCCCGAACCGATTCCGCTCTCGGTAAAGATTGCCCTGGTCGGAGACCGCCTGCTCTATTACCTCCTGGTCCAACACGACCCTGAGTTTTCAGAACTATTCAAGGTTGAAGCGGATTTTGAAACAGAAATTGAATGGGACCAGGCCCACCAGGAATTGTATGCCCGTCTGATCGCCACGATCATCAAGAAAGAAGGATTAAAACCATTCGACAAACATGCTGTTGCCCGGGTGATTGAGGAGAGCGCCAGGCAAGCCAGCGACTCATTGCGGCTCAACACCCGCCTGCAAGACTTGAAAGAACTGGTTATCGAAGCAGATTATTGGGCTAAAAAGGCAGCACGGGACGTGGTCACCGCTGAGAATGTCCAGCAAGCCATTGATGAAAAGATCAAGCGCGCTGACAGGCTCAAAGAAAAGGTTCAAGAATCCATCCTGCGTGAGATCAGCCTGATCACCACTGAAGGGGAGAAAGTCGGTCAAATCAACGGACTCTCGGTGTACTCGTTGGGGTCATTTATGTTTGGCAAGCCCACACGCATCACCGCACAAATCAGCCTGGGTAAAGGCCAGGTGATCGATATTGAACGGGAAGTGGAAATGGGCGGTCCCATCCACTCCAAAGGTGTGTTGATCCTATCCGGCTTCCTGAAAGGCCGCTATGCACACAACGTGCCGCTGAGCCTGTCTGCCAGCCTGGTCTTTGAGCAGTCCTATGGCGGCGTGGATGGCGACAGCGCTTCATCAACTGAACTGTACGCGTTATTGAGCGCCATTGCAGAGGTGCCGCTGAAGCAAGACCTGGCCGTGACGGGTTCCATCAACCAGCACGGCGAGGTGCAAGCCATTGGTGGGGTCAACCAGAAAATCGAAGGCTATTTTGATATCTGTAAACAGCGCGGGTTGACTGGGGAGCAGGGCGTGCTGATCCCCAAAGCCAACGTGCAGCACCTCATGCTCCGCGATGACGTGATTGACGCTGTCAATTCAGGGGCGTTCCACATTTACCCGCTAGAACATGTTGACCAGGGGATCGAGCTCCTCACAGGCATCCCTGCTGGTGAAAAACAAACCGATGGGACTTATCCCAAAAACAGCATCAATGGCAAAGTCAAAAGCCGCCTTGAGGAGATGGCCAAACAGCTGACCCAATTTGCGAAAGATGAGGTGGATAAGGGTGAGTGAGGCAAATCAACCGATCCGGGTTGAACGGATCCTGGTTTCACTTGATAACTCCAGGCACAGTTTAGCCGCGCTGCAAGCCGCGGTCGAGCTGGCGCAACACTACGGTGCCGAACTGAAAGCGGTTTTCGTTGAAGACACAACCTTGTTGCGCCTGGCTGAAATGCCATTTTGCCAGGAAGTCGGAGAATACACAGCCATTGTGCGCGAAATCTCCAGCGACGGTCTGTCCCAGGGAATGGTCGTTCAATCACGCTGGGTGCTGCGTTCGTTCAGGAATATCATCAACCAAACCGATCTCAGGGCTGAAATGACCGTCCTCAGAGGCGCAATCAATGACACTATTGCAGCCGAATCACAAAGCTGTGACCTGATCATTATCGGAAAGACAGGTACCAACCCCCTGGGTAAGCCTCGGCTGGGGTCAACAGCGCAAGCCATGGTGAAACACCACTCCAAGCCCTTATTGTTGGTTGAAGAAAACAATCGGCTTGGGTACCCGATGATCGTTTATTACGAAAATTCACACCTGGGTAATATTTGCCTTGAAACGGCCAGAGCGCTGCATCATCCCGAGGAAACGATTATCGTGCTGCTGAGCGAAGATGAACCTGAGGCATTTTCTGCCAACTCCTCTTACCTGAACCACTGGGCGGAGGAAAATGAAGTCAGTATTACAATCCAGGCGATAAAACCCCACGCCACCACACGGTTTCTACACATCATCAAAGGCCTTAAGACCGGGTTGTTAATCCTGCCGCACGATCTCGAAACACCCAACCTCGCGCCGTTGCTGGGGCGGTTAGAGCAAGTCAGCCTTCCAGTTTTGTTAATTCGAATTGGGGATGAATCCGTAAATACTCAACAAGGCGAATAAAGCCCAAGGATCATGGCTTTTGCTTCTGAGAGCGCATGGCCACGCTCTCAACCATCCCAATACCCAGCAACAATGTCAGCAAAGAACTGCCCCCATAGCTCACAAATGGCAGAGTCAACCCCGTCACGGGAATGACATTCAGATTGACCCCGATATTCACAATCGTCTGAAAAAAGATGAGTATCCCGAATCCATAGGCGATCAGCGAGCCAAAGGAGTCAGCTGCGTTTTGGGATATGTAGAAACATCGGATAATGACCAGCACCAGCAGGGCAATAACGATCAAGGTGCCGATAAACCCAAACTCTGCAGCCAACACAGAAAAAATGAAATCCGTATGCCGCACCTTTAGAAACCGCAGTTGAACTTGCGAGGACTGGTTATAACCCTGCCCAAACCACCCTCCTGTGCCGATCGTGATCAAGGCCTGGTCCACATTGTAGGTCTCACCATAGCGAGCATCGGGGTCCGGGAAGAGGAAGTTTGAGATTCGATTCTGCTGATATTCTGCCAGGAAGGAAAACCCGGTGAACGCTCCGACCACAATCACAAACAGGATAATGGCCACAAAAATCAGGATATAACGGATTTTAATGCCCGTGATCCACAAGAAAGCCCCCCAAATCACCAATAAAACGATCGTCATGCTCAAGTTTGGCTGCAGAAAAATCCAGATCAGCAGGCCGCCCACCACGATTGCACTTCTTAATATCAGCGCAGGGCTGAAATTCTTCCTGTCCACATCGGCGAATAAATTGGCCAGAGCCAGAATGATGACAATTTTTGCCAATTCTGAGGGTTGTACCAGAATTTGCCCAACTTCAAGCCACCTGACAGCACCAAACCGTGCTTCTGAAGTGAAAACAAAAAGCAAGAACCCCATGGTCACCAAGTACATTGGCGGGATTAAGGTAATCCAATAGCGGTAATCGATTGCGGCAACCACAAAAAGCACCACCAGGCTGATCATCAGGAAAGTTGTCTGACGCTGCGGGTGGTCCACAAGCTCGAGATTGCCGGCAATTGAACTGTGCACAAGCGCGATGCCAATAATAGACAGGATCAACGCTGCACCGAACAGCCAGAAATCAAAATTCTGCCAGATATTTCGTGAGCTTCTCATCGAAACATCGACCCTTTACACACTACCTTCTCCGGCGGCGGGGACTGCGCAGCGGGATATTGGCGATCAACGTTTGTTCCCGGCCGTCAACCTGAATTTGGATTTCAGTTTCGGCCGCATCAATTTCCACATATTCAGAGATGACCTCGATCAGGCGGTCTTTCAGGCTTTGCAGATCATCCGGATTGAGGTCAGTATGGTCATGGACCAAAACTAGGTGCAAACGCTCCTTAGCCTGTGCTGCGCTTACCCCCGACCTGCCAAATAACCGATCAAGAAAAGAAGCCATATTAACTTCCTCCGGAAAATAGTTTTCCCAGGCGCATCAGTATACCGGATTTCTCTTCTAATTCAAGCCAGGGAACCTCTTCACCCATCAGGCGGCTGCCGATATTGCGGAAAGCGGTCCCGGCTTTGCTGTTCCCATTCAGAACCACAGGCTGACCGCGGTTGGTGCTGATCAATACCGCTTCATCCTCAGGGACAATACCGATCAATGGGACAGCCAAAAGCTCAACGACATCAGGTGCTGAGAGCATGTCGCCCCGTTTGACCATCCCGGTGTTCATGCGGTTGATGATCAACTTCGCCGGGCCTTTCTCCTCTGCCTCAACCAACCCGATGATGCGGTCGGCATCGCGTACCGACGACACTTCAGGATTGGTCACGACCAGCACTTCATCCGAAGGGGCTAAAGCGTTCCGAAAGCCGCGTTCGATACCTGCTGGCGAATCTATCACGATCCAATCCACTTCACTGCGCAATTCTTCACATAACTTGACCATGTCATCTGGCGAAACGGCCGATTTGTCCCGTGTTTGAGCGGCAGGGATCAGATGCAGGTTGTCCAACCGTCGGTCTCGGATCATCGCCTGCGTCAGGCGACAGCGACCTTCAACTACATCGACCAGGTCGTAAACAATGCGGTTCTCCAGCCCCATGACCACATCAAGGTTACGCAATCCAATATCCGTATCAATACAAACCACACTTTGTCCCATAGCGGCCAGTGCAAGCCCTACATTAGCAGTTGTTGTTGTTTTTCCAACACCACCTTTACCTGAGGTGATGGTCACGACTTTTCCGTTCATTAATCTCCTTAATAATTTAATTCTTCCATGGTTCAGCGATGATTTGGCCATCAAGGATGCTGGCTATTTCGGGTTTGACCTCAGCGTGATCGTTTGGCGTGGTCGCGATTCTCGTGGCAATCCGCAGCTGGGTGGGTGAAAGATCCAGCGCGCAAACTACAGCTGTCTGGTCGCCCTCCGCACCGGCATGGACGGTTCCGCGCAAACGACCCCAAACGATCACGCTGCCCGAAGCAACGATCTGTGCCCCCGGGTTTACATCGCCAAGCACCACCACATGTCCAGGGTAGGTCACATTAAAACCTGAGCGCATCGTCCTGTGGATTAAGATGGCCTGTTCTCCTGAAAGCGCCGTATCCAGGGGTAGCAGTTTTTGTTCGTATTTGTGTTTAGGTTTATCCAACTGGGTCACAAAACCCAACTTCTGTGCAGCCTCGCTTGTGACCAAAGACTGACTCAAAACGCCAAACAATTGAACCTCGTGTTTGGCTAAACGCTCTTTAAGCGCATTGAGCGCTTTGGATCCCAAGACCTCATGGCCGACATCGACCACAAGTTGAGCGCCCTGGAAAAAAGCCTGGTTTTCCTCGATCTTTTCGACCAACCCGGTTATAGCTTCCTGCCAATCTTTCCCTGCCAGGGTGATTAAGATCCCTTCTTTAATGCCTTTTATCTCCATCTTTTTCGGTTCTCTTTAAAAATTTACGCGTTCGAGGATAGATCATGCTGATTATACATTAGAAAGTTTATGCTGCTCTCACCTAAGGCAAATTTTCTGCATCGATGGCTTTTAGCTCAAAATAGGCGTCAATCACGCGGCGCACCACCGGCGCCGACAAGGTTGCACCTTCAGTGCCGTTGTAAACAAAAGCCACCACCGCAATTTCCGCATCATCCCATGGTGCGTAACCGACATACCAAGCATGGGAGGGCCAGGCACCAAAATCACATTTGTCCTGCGCGGCTGCCACATCGTCACAATATTCAGCCGTACCTGTTTTTCCGCCAGATCGGCTCGAATCATTTCTGAACAACTCTACATGCCGTTCGATCTCGTATCGGTGCGCTGTCCCATCGGTGACCACCAGGCGCATGCCCATATTGGCAAGCTCGATCACCCAGGGCTCGACGGTCTTGACCTCGCCTGTGGGATTATTGCCCTCGTAAACGTTGATCACCGGATCTTGCGTGATATCCCAACGGTAGCTGGGAGTCAGTTCCTGGAGGATATCGCCATCTTTTGACACAATCTTGTCTATCAGGGTCACATCCATCAGTTTGCCGCCGTTGGCAATCGTGGAGATGGAATTCAACACCTGGAGAGGTGTCGCCAGCACAAAACCCTGCCCCACAGCCGCAGTGTAAGTATCCCCGGTCGCCCAGTTCTCACCCAGGTTGATACGTTTCCAGGTGGGGTTGGGGATCAGTCCGTCCTGCTCACCCGGCAGTTCAATCCCTGTCAACGTCCCATAACCCAGGGCTTTGGCATACTCGCTCATGTGCCAGATGCCGAGGCCGTCCCCGGGCACCTCATCCTGGTAGCCGCCCCCGACTTTGTACCAATACACGTTGCACGAGAGCGCGATCCCCCACAGGTAATTCACATCGCCATGCCCGTTCCTGTCCCAGCAGACAAACTGTCGCGGTGTGCCGGGGTCGTTCTCGTAAAACCTTTGCATCACCGTAATGATCCCGGGGTCAAAGATCTCGTATTCTGGAGTGACGACGCCGTCATTCAAAATGCCCAAGGCAGATGCCATCTTAAACACCGACCCTGGCGGGTGTTCAGCAGAAATGGCGTGATTGAACAGCGGGCGCTGCGGATCCTGGCTTAACTGTTCGAAATAATAGCCCGGGATAAACCGTTCCATGCGGTTATTTTCAAAATTGGGGTACGAAACCAAGGCCAACACCTCGCCAGTTTTCGGATTCATCGCGATTACAACCCCATTGTTGGAAAGCGTCTGCCCTGTACGATTGTTCCAGAATTCGATCTCGTCGATCAAGGCTTGCCGGGCAATCGCTTGCAGGCGGGTATCAATCGTCAGGTAGACATCATTTCCGGGGATGGGGGCGATGGGCTCGTCAAGATTGCGGATGATTTCGCCAGCCACATTGACCTCCACCCGCCTGAGGCCATTCGTGCCGGCCAAGGTGTCATTCATCGATTGCTCAACACCAGCGTAGCCCACCTTATCGCGGTTGGTGAGAAAGCCTCTCTCCACATAGTAGTCTTCCAGGATGGCAGGTATCGGCCCCAAAAATCCGATGATTTCAGCGGTCAATTCGCCTGTGGGATACTGCCGCACAGGTGTGATCTCCACATCAATGCCCTGCCATTTTTCCTTATTTTCCATCACCACCATGGCAACATCCTGCGGCACATTGCATTTGAGCGCTGTAGCCTGAAACGGCCAGTTGGTTGAGGCAATGAAGACCACTTCCTGGATACCCAACTCGCTGAAACAAGGTGTGAAGTTTCTCACTGTTTCTTCATCCGTGTCACCAAGGCTGACGGGCATATCAATCAGGACTGAGAGCTCTCTAAAAATCGTTTGGATATCACCCTCATCGGTAGGCAAATAACCGGGTATCACCACCACATTGTAAGAAGGCACATTCTGCGCCAGGATATATCCGTTGCGGTCGTAAATCGTCCCGCGGATGGCGGGGTCTCGGATAATGCGTGTGCGGTTTTCATCCGCCTGCGCTACATAAGCAGCACCTTGTAAGATCTGAACATCAAACAAGCGCAGGACGAAAAAACCAAAAATGGTGATGATCAAAATGTAAATAACGGCATAACGCCATTTTTCATAGGTTCGATTTCTTTGAGGAAACAAATTCATACCTCAACCTCCAATGGAGAGATCCGCCCTGCCAGGTCGTTCACAATGGCATACATCGGCAGGGAGAAGATTAAATTCAGTAAAGCACTCGGCAGGATAACACTGTCCAGGCTTAGAGCCCAGGCTATCGGCGCACCTGTGATCTGTAACACGATTACATACACTGTGTGCTGAAAAAATGTCCCCAGGATCACAACGATCAACATCGCCAGCAGCGGAGTGTGCCAAATGCGCCGTTGTAAGAGCTTTGAGATGGCAATCACCCCCAGGTAGCCAATCAGGGGGGAAAAGAATGGCATTGCGGAAACGAGGCTGACCAAAAGCCCGGCAACCACCGTCCACAACCAGGTGTTTTTCATCTGCTCCTGCAAAGACCACGCGGCCAGAAACAGCAATAGCAGATCCGCTGAGCCGGATACCAGCCGAGCCTGGGAGAAAATTGTGGTCTCCAGGATAAAAAATACCACAAGTGATAGCGCACACACAAGGTTGGCGATCAAAGTTATTGCTCCGGGATCAGGGGCGTGATATCAACAGCTTCAAAATCTGACACCACCAGCACCGCATTGATGCTCTCAAAATCAACAATTGGTTGGACGGATGCGGTTTGGAATAAGGCATTATCACGCCGCTGGGTGGAAAGCACCTGTCCCACAAAGATGTTCGGCGGGAAGTTCCCGCCCAGCCCTGAGGTCAGCACAACATCTCCCGGTTCCACGATCTCGTCGAGGGGAATCATATCCAGTGAAAGGTCGCCTGTCAGAGACCCCACCAATTGCGCCTCGATTTCAGCAGACTGAAGGCGAATATTGACGACCGAGGTGGAATCAGTGATCAGCTTAACGCGGGCAGCCCCAGCGATGACCGCATCCACCCGGCCGACCAGTCCTTGCTGGGTGACAACGGGCATCCCGTACAGCACCCCGTGATTCGTGCCGCGGTCAATGATGATGTACTGTAAAAATGGGCTGATCTCCCGCCCAATCACTGTGGCGGCAATATAGTTGTATTGCGGATTCGTCCGGCCAAAGTCGAGCAATGCAAAGCACACCTGTGCTTCACCCAGACGTTCTTCCACCAGAATCAACTGGGTTTGCAGCTGGGTGACCTGCGATTCAAGCAGCGCGTTTTGTTCCCGCAGTAAAGTGATGTCGCGCGGTGTGGTCAGGAAATCACGCGTCGAAAGGTAGCGCACCGAAAGCCAGCTCTGCAGGGAGATGAGCGGGTTTGCCGACAGGTTAAAAATCGGGGTCAAATACCCGCTTAATGCAAGCAACAATAAGCCACCGACAACAACAATCAGGATAATGGTCTGGATATTTTTCGAATTCAGGAATTTCATAATAAACCGATCCCATCCAGGATGCTGGATCGAATTACTGAACTATATGCTATGCAAAAATAGAAGTCAAGACATCCTATGATATCGTCCGTGCCGCTGGTTCCCTTTCCAAACCAACGAGAAAACTCGCATAATCATCAGTATCTTGTAAAATCATGCCACACCCCCGTGCCACACATGTCATCGGGTCCTCCGCAACCCACACCCGCACCCGCAAATCGGTTGACAGACGATCTGCCAGGCTTTTAAGCTGTGCACTCCCTCCGGCAAGGCAGATGCCCGTATCGATCAGGTCAGCCAAGATCTCCGGTGGAGCTTCATCAAGGGCATCTCGGATCGTCTTAACAATGACAGCGACCGAGCTGGACATTGCCTCCCTGACCTCAACCGAAGAGACTTCAATGGCCTCTGGCAAGCCAGTGACTAAATTCCGGCCCCGCACCTCGATGGTCAGCTCTTCTTTCATCGGGTAGGCGGAACCAATGCTCATTTTGACTTTTTCTGCCATCCGTTCGCCAATGAATAAATTGTACTTATTGCGAATGTAATTAATGATGTCCTGGTCGAGCTCATCACCAGCGACTCGCAGGGACCTGGAAACCACCACCCCGCCCATGGCGATCGCAGCAACCTCTGTGGTTCCACCGCCAATGTCAACGATCATCACGCCTTGTACGTCATTAACCGGTAATCCGGCCCCAATCGCAGCGGCTGAGGGCTCGTGAACCATCATCACTTCACGCGCGCCTGCAGCTTTGGCAGCATCAAAAACAGCGCGTTTTTCAACTTCGGTGGCACCTGAGGGAATCCCTACAACAACCCTGGGTTTGGGCAGGGGGACAATGCTCTGCTGGTGCGCTTTCCCGATAAAATACTCGAGCAGGGCCTGAGTGATGTCATATTCAGAGATCACACCATCCCGCAGGGGGCGCAAGGCTACAACATTGGCTGGCGTCCGGCCTACCATAGCTTTGGCCTGCGCGCCAATCGCAATCGGGTCCCGTGTGCGCTTTTCAATCGCCACCCAGGAGGGTTCATTGATCACAATGCCCTTGCCCCGAATGTAAATGATTGTATTTGCTGTTCCTAAGTCGATCCCGATATCAAGGGAAAATAATCCCCAAAACCAGTTGAAGGGGGAAAACGCCAATTTTATACTCCTTAAATTAACAAGATTGGCAATGAATCATTACCAACTAGCCGAAAGAATTATACCATAGCAGAAAAAAATGCTTTAGTCAGGCGTGCACTGTTACCCATTCTTACCCACCTTGATGATCTTGAAAAACAATTATGCTTGGTTTAATTATTTCATTCAAAGTATCACTTAACTGCATCTTTTTATGGCAGGGATTATTATCATTTGAGGTGGGAGTCGGAAAGTTAATCAAACACCAAAATAAAGGCGGTGTTCCAGCACTGGCACTGGCGTTTCCAGCACAGACTTAATATCCTCCCCTTCGTTGATGACAAAGGTGAAAACACCCTGGCGGGTTAACTGTTTTGTGATGACCTCGATATCCTGACTTCCGCCAAAGCTGGCCGGATTGATCAAAATGAGCACCGGGATCAAACCCCGATGGATCAATTCCATCGTGATGGTCACAATTTGCTGATCAGTCTCAGGCGTGATTAACACCACGGTGCTGCCCCGTGCAAAATGCCCGGTCTGAGCGTTGACCAACGCCCACAGGGGCAAGTCACCTTCCGGCTCGAGGACGGCCAGGGTCTCCAGGATTTTGCCCAATTGCCGGTCGCCTCGCTCCGCTGGCAATACCGAGTAGCTTTGGCCAGCGGAAACAAGGCCGACTTCACGTTTTTGCTCGATAAAGAACTTTGCGATTGAGGCCGCAATGGAAATGGCGTACTCCGCTGTGTCCGGGGGCAGGCGGAAAGCCTTCTTATACCTGACCCACCAGATCTGATGCAGATCCGCCAAACCGGATTCGTCGCTGCGAATATGCGCAGTTCTCCTGGCATCAAGAAAGATCCACACCTCTGCCAAGGGATCTTTTTCGAACTCCTTCACAATCAGGGTTTGCTTTCGCGCAGATGAAGGCCAATGTATTCGTTTGAGTGTGTCGCCGGGGACATACTCGCGCACACCAGCGGCATAAGGCGTCACCTCCAGGGTTTTTTCCCTGACCGTGTGCCCGCCAGGCAGGATGCCAAAGGGCGCCAGGAAGAATTGGATATTAAACATATAAGGGATGACCAGCAAGCGTTGATGGGTGTTGAAGGTCTTAACCTGGGTATACAGCCCAAAGATATCACCGGATTCAACCTGGGTTGGACTGAGGGGAAACCAGCCCCGCTTTTGCAGCAGGGTTAAGGCCACATAGCTGCGGGATTTTTTTCCCCCGACGCCCGTGATGACCTTCGAACCCGTACCGCCAAGGAATTCAGATTTGTCCGTGACCTTCAGCCAGACCTTTGGAAGGAGCGAACGGTTGGCGATTTCATATTCTTCGTTGAGCACCTCTCCCACCTGCTTGCGCAGCGTCCGTGTTGAGCGGTTAACAGAAACCCCCAGCAGCGATAGGGTCGTCCATATCCCACTGACCAGTAATACCACCAGCAGCGTCACGGTCAGGCGCATGAAGATCGGGTTTTGAGACAACCAGGGCAGTTGTGAGAGAAGAAAGCTTACTCCGGTCAGGAAAAGAACCCACCAAAATGACCGGCCGGGTTTAATCACTTTTCACCACCATCCAGGCCACCCGCTGGAACAGCCAGGGTATCCAGGATCTCTCGCACGATTTTCGAGGCACTCACATCGGTCAGACGGGCAGCAGGACTGACTACCACCCGGTGGGGCAGGACATAAGGCGCCAACCGCTTGATATCATCGGGCAGCACATAGTCCCGGCCGTTCAACGCTGCTTGAGCCTGGCCTGCTCTGAAGAGGCTCAGGCTGCCGCGTGGACTGGCGCCTAAGTACACTTCCGGGTGTTCACGGGTCTCACGCACCAACTCAACAATATAACGCTTGACCGGGTCGGACACAAAAATATGCTTGATCGCTTCCTGTGCAACCAGGATTTCGTCTACTGTGACCACAGGCTCCAGTTCAAGGATGGGATGGATCAATTGCTGCTCTTCAAGGATTTTGATTTCATTTTGCAGCGTTGTGTAGCCCAGATCAATCCGCATGAGAAACCGGTCGAGCTGTGCCTCGGGCAGCGGGAAAGTGCCTTCGTATTCGATCGGGTTTTGCGTCGCTAAAACCATGAAAGGTATCGGCAGGCCATAAGTTGTGCCATCGACGGTCATTTGCCGCTCTTCCATAGCCTCAAGCAGCGCAGATTGCGTCTTTGGCGTAGCCCGGTTGATCTCATCGGCAAGTACAATTTGCGCCATCAACGGGCCTGGGCGGAATTCAAACTCCCGTGTGTTCTGGTTATAGATCGAAACACCGGTAACATCACTCGGCAGCATGTCAGGGGTAAACTGGATGCGCTTAAAGTCACACCCCAATGATTTAGCTAAACTCCTGGCCAACATCGTTTTACCCACACCCGGCACATCCTCAATCAGGATATGTCCCTGGCACAAGAAAGCGATAATGGTCAAGGAAATCGACTCGTCTTTTCCGATGATGACCTTGCGTAAATTGACGGTTAGCTTCCCGCCTAATTCCTGGACTTTTGAGATATCAACCGCCATTTTCAGCGCTCCTGGTTGCGTTTTTGACCAATGTCCTGCATTCAAACACCCACTTATTCTAACGCATTTCGGGTCGCGTCGCACATCTGACTTTCTACACAGGGTGTAAAGTCTGCGAAAATTTGAATCGCATAATTCAATGATAAAATTGTTCAAGGATGCACGATTAATTGCTTTCCACGTACAACACCTTTTGCGCAACCAATGAAAGGCTGGCCTAATGAGCGTATCGTTAAACCTTTTCCGGCTGCAATCGCTTGATACCGAAATTGATCAGATCAACACCCGCCTGGATGAAATTGACCGCGCCCTCAGCGACGACCGCCGGATGGTCATGGCGAAGCAAAACTCCGAAAAAGCTCAGCAAGCCGCCAAAGCATTACGCATCAAATTAAAACAAATCGAAGACAAAGTCGAAGCGCAACGCATCAAACGCAAAACCACACAAACTTCCCTGTTCAGCGGAAAGGTCAAAAACCCTAAAGCGCTCCAGGACCTCCAGATGGAATCGGATGCACTCAAACGGTACATCAGCCAGCTTGAAGATGAACAGCTTGAAGCGATGATCGCATACGAAGCAGCGGAAGCAGACCTCCACGAGGCTGAACAAAACCTCAAGAAGGTAAAAGCGGCATTGATTGAAGAAAATGCGGCATTATTGGGAGAACAATCAAAGCTTCAAGATAATTTGAGCCGCCTACTACGCGAAAAAGAAGCGGTCCTTCAGGCAATTCCCCTAAAAAACCAGCAACTTTACCAGCAACTGCGCGAGAAAAAGCGTGGTGCCGCCGTGGCCAATGTATCCGACGGCGGATGTGGCATTTGCGGACAACCGCTGACTCCCGGCGACCTCCAGGCGATCCGGTCAGCTTCCAAACTGGTGTTCTGTCCCTCCTGCGGCCGAATTCTATACGAAGGGTAATGGTTTTTTACCACAAACTGCGCAGTAAGGCCACGATAATCGATCCCAGGATCTGCAAAATAATAATGAAAATCAGCGGGCTGAAGTCGAACCCGCCCATGGGCGGTACGCGCTTACGGATCGGCGTCAGTACAGGTTCAATCGCCTGGCTGAGCACGCTGACCACAGGGTTGTAAGGGGGTAAAAACATGCGCAGCAGCGTGTATACGATCACAGCAAAGGTCAGCACGGTTACAATGGCGTTGATAAAAGTGATCAATAAACTCATTTTGTGATTCCTTCAAGATTGGATTAATTGGCTGGCCGGGCCCCAAACAGCGTTGTGCCCAAGCGCACCATGGTGGCGCCTTCTTCAATAGCGACCTCGTAATCAAAGCTGGTGCCGATGGAAAGCCCGTTCCAGTTCACCTCAGGCAGCGCCTTTTGAAGGTAATTTTGGAGCCGCCGTAACCGCTGATAGTACGGCCGAACCAATTCAGGGTCATCGAACAGCGGGGGCATGGTCATCAAACCGCGCACATCGATATTAGAAAAGTTGGCAATCTCAGCAAATTGTGGCACCAGTTTTGGCCAGTTTTCTTCGTTCCAGGCCGGCCAGCCATGTTTGCTTTCCTCTCCGCTCAAGTTGACCTCGATCAGCACCGGCATCACTCGGTCCGCTTCACGGCTGTAGCGGTCAAGGTAGCGGGCAATTTTAATCCGGTCCACGGAGTGCACCCAATCAAAATATTCACACACCGTGCTGGTTTTCCGGCTTTGGATGTGGCCGATCATGTGCCATGTCAGCTCATGGTCTGTGCCCAAAGCGCTGATTTTTTCTGCGGCTTGTTCGGGGTAATTTTCCCCAAAGGCGTGCAGTCCGGCGGCTATCCCTGCCCTGACCGTCTCCAGGGGCATCAATTTGGTCACGGCGATCAACTGAATATTCGACCCCTTCCGGCCGGATTTTTCAGCTGCACGGTCCATGCGAGCACTGATTTCTTCAAGATTTCTTTGAATTTGCGTGACTTGATCTGAAAAAGCATTCTGTGGCATCGCTGATCTTTCGTTTTGGTTAATTATCCTCAATGCGCATCAAAACACCAAATCGGCCGGTTTTTCCATGCTCTGCACGATGGGAATACCAGTCCTCAAGATGACAGGCTGTGCATATCCCGGCTGTTTCGATTTGCTCCAACCCTGCCTGACGGAGAACCGCTTCATTGGAACGCCATAAGTCCAGGTAAAGCCGGCCGCCCCGGGCGGTTAAAAAGCGCTTGGCCTGCGCCCCAAAAGCACCATTAAAAGCGTCCTCGACCTCAGATCCAACTTCATAGCAATCCTGGCAGATCGATGGGCCTATCCCTGCCAGGATCAATTCGGGTTTCGAGCCAAAATAGGCGGACATTTTTTCAACAGCCCTTTGGGCAATGTGCTTAAAGGTACCCTGCCAGCCTGCGTGCACGATCCCGATTGCATGGTGCTCAGGGTCCACCAGCAGGATCGGGACGCAATCGGCAAACCGCATAAACAGGGTCACAGCAGGGTTTTGCGTCAGGATCCCATCCGCCTTGGGGTGCGGAACGCCAGCGCCGCGGGGCGTGTCGGAACAGACGACATGTTCACCATGCACCTGCCAAACATCAAAGCGCGAATGAAAATCAAAGCCAAAGGCATCATAAATGCGCCGGTGATTTTCAAGCACGGCTTTCGGGTCATCTCCCACCGTGCCGCCCGTGTTCAGACTGTCAAAAGGCGGCTGGCTGGTTCCCCCTTGGCGTGTAAAAATACCGTGGAATACCTGGTGGCCTTGCAAGCTGTCAAACTGGTAATATCGCAAACCGTTGACTTCATTGAAACCCATCAGCGACGATCCTCACTTTGTGCTTCGATTTGATCCGTGATCGCTCTTTTAATCGCCATTTCGCGCCGGTTTCCGACCACAGATTCCTCTAAATAGGGAAAACCGAACCACGCCGAGGCGAAACCAAACAACCCGCCTGTGACCACCCGGAACAATGGGGTACTCTCACGCACGGGGATCCACGCAAACAAGCCCCAGCCCGTCTGACTGAGCAGCTGCGAGAATCCATCCAAACCAATCGGGACAATACCGATCAGGAACCACAGGTACCACGGGAGCGGTTTGATCTTTCTGCCTGAAGCTGAAAAGATTAACCCGAATACAAGGATAAAGCCGTAAATAGCGATATCCCGCTGGCATAACGCTATTTTGTATCCCATCGATTCATTGCCGAGAAAGGCGCGTGCTTCGCCGACATCATGCTCATGCAGGCCGCTGGCATGCCCATAAGTGATAACACCCTCCAAACCAGCCAGCTCTCGCGGGTAGTAAGCCTGCTCGCCAAACAGGAAGAAGGACCGATAAGCCAGCTGATGACACAAAGGACTGTAAAGCCGGTAAATCACCCTGGCTGGCGCTTCCATGCCAATTTTCATCAATCCAGGCGCAAGAATGGCTAAAAATACGTATAAGAACACAACCGCATTCAAAAGCAGCATGTAATGGTTGGAAAACCACCCTGAAGCACGGTCAGATTGTGTCATTTCAATTGGCTCTGTGATGCGCTTCACCAACACTTCATTTCCCTTCGCCTGCGCCTCTGTCAAACGCGCTTCGGCTTTTTGGAAGGCAAAGCGGATTTCGTCTTCCTCAAACGTCTTCACCAGGCGAAAAACACCGATATCCAGTATTGGGGCTTTGTCCGCAAACTCCTCCTCAAGCACGGGATTGCGGGTGATATCAATGATGTTGAGCTGGTGGGGATGCTCATCCTCGATCGATCGCAATCTGTTGAGGATGAGGTCCATCTGCAGGTCATCTGGGGAGATAAACAGGGTCACTTGGATCATTCACTTATACCTATCGTTAATAAATACTTATCAATCAGGTGTTCATCAAGCTCGCCGATGTGGGTTGAGCGGATTTCTCCGTCCGCATCGAAGAACAGGGTGGTCGGATAACCATACACGCGAAAGTGATTGACTGCTTCCCCGTCAGGGTCCAACAGGATGGTCAGGTCCAGCTGATGGCTGGTGATAAACTCACGCACCTGGGTCACCTCTTCTCCGGCATTGATCGCCAACACGATCAGATCACCGTGGTATCGCTCAGCGTATTCCTGTAGCAATGGCATTTCTCTCACACACGGCGGGCACCATGTCGCCCAAAAATTGATCAGCAAGGGCTGACCATCAAAATCTGAAAGAGCGACTGTTTCAGCGTCCAATACGGGTAAGATCAACGCTGCTTGATCCGCTGTTTCGACACTTTGCGAAATAATTTCGGCTACACTGGTTGTGAGATCCGGTTCAACGAAGGTAACCACCGTTTCCGTCGGCGCAGGATTGGTTCTCTCACGGGCAAAATCAACGGTGCGGGTCACCTCGATCACCACAAAGGCCCCCATAGCTAAAATGAGGATGATCAAACTGATATCAATGAGCCAGTTTTTCTTTTTCACAGGTTAGTTTCCCGGTCAATGTTAAATGCCAAAATCAATCAATGCATCAAAAGTGGCCAATTGTTGATAAATCCCCAAAAACAGCATCACACCCACGATGATCAGGATGATGCCCGTCACAATTTCAACCACTTTCATCACCTTACCATAATTTTTCAAGACCTGTGACACCCACCCCACCCCGATGGCAGCGGCCAGGAATGGAATGGCCATGCCGAGTGAATAGACGCTGAGCAGCCCCACACCCTGGGCAATGTTGGCCCGTTCAATGGCAAGGGTCAGGATCAAGCCCAGCGTTGGCCCCACACAGGGTGACCAGCCTGCTGAGAAGAAGATACCCATCAGGAAGGATGACAGCAGCCCGCTATTCGCTGCCGCCTTGGATTGCGGCCTGAGGTCATAATTGAGGAAGGGAATCCGGATCAGGCCTGTCATATGCAGCCCAAAAAGGATCACGATCACGCCACCTGCTTTGGCCAAAATGTCACGAATCTGGAAAAAGAACACGCTTAAGGCCGAAAATGCCAGTCCGAGGGAGATGAATACAAAACTGAAGCCCAGCACAAACGCCACACCGTGAATAAACGTCCGTCTTTGGTTAACCTTTGAGGTCTGTCCGGTGAGGGACCGTCCACCCAGATACCCCACATAAGCTGGGACCAGCGAAAAGACGCATGGCGAAAAAAAAGATGCTATACCGGCAACAAAAGCCAGGCCAATCGATACATTAATGGCATTCACAGTCATGCCTTGGGGTTTGTCAACTTAACACCCGAACCGTAACCGGTGTTGATTGTGCAAAGCTTGTTCCACTCGAATCGCCGGCATAAGCATCGCCGACTTGATAGGATATCTGCGGCTGAACCCACCGCCATACCCATTTGGCGTCTTCAGGACGCATGTTCACACACCCGGCGGATTTCAGGTTACCAAAGGCGTTGTGCCAAAACGTGGAGTGAATAAAGGCCCCATCGGGATGGAAACCAAAGTTCCAGCCGACACCTGGAATATCGAATCCCCCGGTTAATGTGGCTTCCTGGCTGTAATGCATGGCAATGTTCTTTCGCCAGGGCGTGAACCTTTCCCCTACCGGGGTTGACCATTCACCCTCTTCAGTTCGACCCCCTGTGGCGACTTTGGCAAAGAACACTTCTTCTTCGCCTTCGTAACACGACAGTGTCTGAATACCCAATGGCCGTACCCGAACGATAATGCGCTTTCCTTCAGCATCGGGATGAATGGGCGTAAGCTCCTCAGGCATGATCTGCCGGCAAACCGAGGCATCGACCCAGTAATTTTCCGGATGTGCACCAACGCGCTGCATCAGACTGTACTGCGTCTTTCCTGTTGTGGGGTGCTGTCGGATGTCAAACGCCCAAAACATCTGGGAGTAATACAGGCGCGGGTTGACATTATCTTCCCTGCTGAGCCAATATTGATAATTGGTTTTTGGCTTGGTCAGGTCCATTGGCGTGTAGGGTGTGGTAATTTCTACCCACATGCCGCGTGAGCCATCTGGCCAAGATGGCAGTTCGGTCACAACTTCTTGGGGAATATGGCGGACAGGCTGAACATGATCGGCGTAGATGTAGCCCTCCGGGGTTTCAACCCAGCGTTGGTTGATGCGAATCGGGTCAACCTGGCTGGTAACCACTTCGTTCTTCCATTCAAACACATCGTCAAACCAGGCCATACCGACTGAAGGAGCGTTCACATGGGGTTCTGATTTGATCTCATACCGAGTCCCATGGCGCCCCTCGCAGATCCGGCCAAGCAAAATGCCTTCCGGGAAGTCCGGTGCGGTGTCGTTTTGCTCCAGGAGGTTATTTGCAGGTGCCTGGCGGCCTTCTGCAAACACATTGCCAGACCTGCCGCTGACGGCTAAACCGCCTACTGCAAGTGCCGCGTATTTAAGGAATTCTCGCCGAGAGAGCTTATCTTTTCGCTTCATATTACGATTAAGGTAATCCAATTAGTCATAAATGTCAAGCAAGGGATGATATTTCTAATCCCTTTTTCAATATCAACTCGCGCACCTTGGTGATCTCCGGACCCCACCAGGCATCACCGGGCTGGTAAGGGACCACTTCCCTGATCTGCTCAAACGCCAAGGCCGTACCCCTGCCCAGCACAGCATCCGGCATCTCACGCAGACGCAGATCAAGTGCTCTGGCAGCAGTATAACACTCAATCGCGAGGACATGCGCTGTATTGGCCACAATCTGACGGGCGTGGCGGGCGGCTGTCATTGCGTTGGCATTATGATCCTCTTGCTGGGCTGAAGCAGGGAGTGAATGCACCGAATCAGGGCTGGCCAGGGTGCGGTTCTCCAGCACCAGCGAAGCCGCTGTATATTGGGGCATCATCAGGCCAGAATTTAAACCGGCATCTTCGGCTTTATCCACCAGCATTGGGGGAAGCCCAGCATTTAGATGTGCATCTGTCAAGCGATAGGTCCGGCGCTCAGAAATGGCTGCCAGTTCAGCCATTGCGATACCCAAGAAATCCATCGCTATTCCGACCGGCTCACCATGGAAGTTCCCGCCTGAAAGCGCGATGCCCGGGTCAAACAGCAGCGGGTTATCCGTCGCCGCATTGATCTCTGTATCGATCACGTCCCTGACAAAGGTCAAAGTGTCCCAGCCGATTCCCTGGACCTGCGGCCCGCACCGCAGGGAATAGGCATCCTGAACCCGCGTGCAGGCATCCAGCAGGCTGCTCCCAGCAGTCAATGCCCTTACTGCTTCTGCCACCTGCATCTGGCCTTTAAAGCCCCGCGCCAAGTGGAGTCGCTCGTCAAACCCTGCTGAACAGCCCATCAAGGCTTCGAGGGTCATCGCCAAAGACACTTCGCCGGTTCGCAGCAAAATAGCGGCATCGTGCACAGCTAAAGCGCCAATTGCCGCTGAAAATGCCGCCCCATTTGATAGCGCCAACCCTTCCTTGGCCCCCAGGATCACTCGCGCAATTCCGGCCTTCTTCATGGCAGCCTTGCCTGTCAGCACTTCACCACCATACCGCGCAAATCCTGATTCTGCGTCAAGGTCTTTCTCGTCAGTGGTGAACACCAAAGCCACATGCGTGAGCTGTGCCAGGTCTCCGGAGGAACCCAGCGAGCCCTGCGAGGGGACAACAGGAGTCACATTTTCATTGAGCAATGCCAGCAGGGTCTCCACAACATGCACCCGGATGCCAGAATGACCTTTAGCCAGTGTATTGGCGCGGACCAGCATCGCTGCCCTGACGACTTCATCAGCCAAAGGCTCACCCGATGCAATCGCATGGCTGAGGATCAGGTTGCGACTGAGCTGGGCAGAATCTTCCGGTGGTATGCGCTGTTCAGCAAATATGCCAAAACCGGTGTTGATCCCGTATACCGGCTCGCCCCGCTTGATGATCTCTTCAACCCAGTTGCGTGCGGTTTGCATGGCCTCACGCGCAGAAGGTGCTAAAGAAACTTTAGCCCCATACCTGGCGACAGCAATGACATCGTCAATGGTCAAGTGTTCGCCATCAATTGTGACCGTCTGCATAAAGTGCTCCATTCTTAGAAAACAAATAAGCCAATCAGCGCCGATACCAGGGGTATGGTGATGTTATCCACGTCCGTGAAGGGTAAGGACTCGATCAACGTTGTTCCCAGGGCGATTACGCCAATCGGTATGATGTATCGGGCCATGGGTGAGGGGAAATATCCCTGCCCGACAAACACCCACAGTACCAATGCGGCAAAGAGAAAACCGCCAACCAGCATGGTTATTGACCCGGCCAGGGTCTTTTTGCCCGACCAGGGCAGCCTGATCCCTCCGACCCTCTTTCCGACGATATCGGCCAACCCATCACCACCACACAGTAGCATTAAGCCGATCATCCCGATAGGTGAATTTCGCCAGAATACCAGGGTCAGTACAATGAAGGCCACCCCATAATACAGCGGGCCGCGCAAGATCTCCCTGCGATCACCCGTGCGAGACATAGCCTCCACTGCTGATGGATCTTTAATCACACCGGTGCCAACCAATGCAAATTGAAGGGTGATCGCCAGGGGCACCAGGGCTGCCAGCCAGCGTGCTGAAGGTGATTCAGTGAAAAGCAGCCAGCACAACACAAAAATCGGCCCGGTGCCAATATGGATGATCTTCCGGCTGATGGCGCTGGTTATCCAGCCCCGATGTGCAAAGAAATCATTGATCCGCAGCCAAGCGACAGCGATGAGCACGGTAAGAGTTAGCGCGACAAGATTATTGTTCAGCAATCATCATCCTTATTGAATTATTCCGTGGATTGAAAGGCTCAGCGACCTCGCCGATTATCCATAGCTCGGTCGACATCACGGGCCATATCCCGTTTCTTGATCGCCTGGCGTTTATCATACTGGCGCTTGCCTTTCGCCACGGCGATTTCTACTTTGGCTAAACCGTCGCGCAAATAAAGCATGGTAGGGATGATCGTCATGCCTTTTAAGCGCACTGCGTCCCACAAAGCTTTGATCTCGCGTTTATGCAGCAACAACCGTCTCTCACGCTCAGGATCGTGATTAAATACGCTGGCCTGGTCATACGGTGCAATGTGGGCGCCGACCAGCCAGGCTTGGCGTCCATTGGTGCGCACATAGGCTTCCCCGAGCGAAACCTGTCCCGCCCGGATGGATTTTATCTCAGTGCCCTTGAGTTCAATCCCAGCCTCATAGGTCTCCAGCAGTTCATATTCAAACCTTGCTTTTCGGTTGCGTGCAACGATCTTTTTACCATTCATAGACCCCTATTTTAACACATCCTGGCAGCACAGACTGCCTGATTGCCAACCAAATTCATTCGTTATGGGGGTGAGTTGGATGATCTGCTGTTGGCTCCTGGCATGCCCAGTATTATGTCCGGGTAGAACAAATGCGCCGGGCTTATCGCCTTTTCATACCTGCAAAACATATCCCATACGCACCCCATAATTTTCAGCCCCGACGGCAATGGGTATAATTAATTAAATCAACTGAACATATGCTTTTATTCAGGGAGCAAAATTATGGAGATCTCATTAGCATTAGGCGGGGGCGGGGTGAGGGGCATTGCACATATCGGGGTTCTGCGTGCACTGGAAGCCCATAATTTCAAAATCAAAGCCATAGCCGGAACAAGCGCTGGCGGCATGGTCGGCGCAGTGTATGCGGCAGGCTACAGCACAGAGAAGATTGAGCAAGCGGTCAGCGACTTTGATTCCATCAGTTCGTTTGCGCGCCAACCCGACGACCGGCCATCCCTGCTGGGGTTGGGCATCATCGCAGATAAACTTACTGAGATGCTGGCAGATCGTACCTTTGATGAACTGGAAATCCCCTTCGCCGCCACAGCGGTGAGCTTATACTCAGGGAAAGAGATTATCCTCAATAGGGGTAAAGTACTCGATGCTGTGTTGGCTACGGTGGCAGTGCCGGGCGTCTTTCCCAGCCAGAAAATTGGCGGGCGGGTGCTGATTGACGGCGGTATTTTGGATCCGGTGCCCGTGCTCGTGGCCCGCTGGATGCGGCCCGATCTGCCTGTTGTCGCCGTCATGCTACACAAACGCCCGCCTGATCACCCCGAGGATGAGATGCAACTGCCCATTACTATCCCCGGCCCCGCACCGATTGTTGAGCGGCTGAACAAATTACGGCCTGTGCAGGCATTTAAGATCTTCTCTCAATCCTTTGAGGTGGCCAGTAAGCATCTGACCGAGCTGTCGATGCAGCTCTACCGGCCCGAAGTGACCATCGCGCCCCCTGTTGGCCATATCGGCCTGCTTCAAAATATCGACATGGAAGAAATGATCCAGGCAGGCATCACGGCCACGGAAGAAACCCTCTCCCAGATTGAGTCTGAGGCCAATTGGGTCAAAAAAATCCAGCGCAAGGTAAAACAACGGGTTAACCCGGAGGAATTGCCCGATTACTGGGTGACTCCTGATTGATCCTGTGTGTCAGTTTCAGGTCAGGAAAAACATAAAAGCCCGTTGAGCAACAAACCAGGAAATCCAGAACTGCCCTAACCGCTAAAGGCTGAAACCATCATTAGCTGGCTTACCAGTCTGCATCACGGATCAGCAACCCCTGGCCCAACCACAACCGAGCCCCCAATAAAGGACACGCACAATGAACAACGAACGACAACCCGAAAAAATCAAACTGGATGGCTGGACCTTCCGGGTTCAATATCCACACAGCGCAGCAGGCAAGCAGCGCCTCATGCTCTTGCTTCACGGCTACCAGGGTAACGAAAACGTGATGTGGGTGCTCACCAAACCTCTCCCTGAAGACTATTACCTTCTGGCGCCCCGTGCGCCAAAAAAGATGGGTGATGATCAGTTCAGCTGGCATCAAATCGCCCCGCAATGGCCTGGTATGGAGGTCTACCAAGACCTGACCGAACAGCTTTTAGCTCGTGTCGATCAATGGCTGGAAAGGGAAAAACTCAACATCAGTACCTTCGATGTGATGGGGTTCAGCCAGGGCGCAGTCATGGCTTACGCCCTGGCCTTGCTCCACCCGGAAAGAACCAATCGGGTAGCAGCCCTGGCAGGTTTTATCCCCCAAGCCTGGCAATCCAGCCCGAATCCGGATGTGTTTTCCAGGAAAGCATTTTTCGTCGCCCATGGGACACAGGACGACATCATACCCATTGCCAAAGCCCGGCAGGCTGCTGACTGGTTAAACGAAAATGGCGCCCAGGTGACCTTCTGTGAAGCAGAAATCGGCCACAAGCTGAGCGCGAATTGTTTTAATGGGTTAGGAGAATTTTTTGATTAACGGCCACTAATCAGTGCGATCACACCGAGGAAGATGCCCAGGGCACCCAGCCCGACAATGATCAAGCCCATTGGCACGCCACCAACGCCCGCAGTGCCTCTTTCCACCTCATATGTGGGAATATCCAGCGGTGCCGGTTCTGTAAAAGTGGGCAGTCGGGTGGCATCCGGGGTGATCAAGAACTGGGCAGCCAAGGTTGGGTCTACGGTGTGGGTCATATTTGGTGTTGAGGTGGGCGGCGGTTCCACCAACGGCAAACTCCCGCCAAAAACCGTCACATAGTTCGCGAAAACCCATGCCTTACCACCGGGTATACCAGGATATTCAATTTGGACCCAATCGCCATAGCGGCCGATGGCATTAGCTTCTTGATTGATCAACAAAACACCCACTTTTTCCGTCAAGGCGTTGGGGCCGGCACGCACATTGATCTGGGTATCTGTAGCGGTGATGGGATTAACCACCACATAAGTACCGCGGGGCGTGCTGGTCACAGTCGGCACCTCGCCCGTGGGCTGTTGCGCCAGTGGCACAGCCATCACCGTGCTGCCTGAGCTGATCAGGACAAGGAGCAGTAAAATGGTCAGCGAAAGGATCACCTGAATTGATCGATGGGGTTGGTTTATGATCATAAATCACCTTTTTCGTGTGCAATGGGATTATAATCCATGGTGAACATTAATGAAAGTTTGCCTTAAACAGGCATATATTGGAGTGCAGGAAGGTCAAACCATGCCGACGACACGCATCTACCACGGGGAAATCCACCCCAGTGATATTGCGCGGGACTTGATCGCATATTTTAACCGCGGGGCTTACCATGTTCAGCAAATCGGCCGTGATCCCCAAATTGCGGTCCAAATTGCCACGCATAAATTTTCCCAATCCGGCGGACAAACCGCCCTGACCGTCACCATCCACCGGCTCGAAGATGGCGTTTCGGCGCAGGTCGGCAAGCAGGCCTGGATGGGTGTGGCAGCGAGCTTGGGTGTCACGGCGTTGGCGGCTCTGCGCAACCCCTTTTCACTGATCGGCAGGCTTGACGATATTGCCCAGGATATTGAATCCTTGCAGCTCAACGAAGAGGTGTGGCAAGTGATCGAGCGCACCGTCAGTCAATTTGGCCTGGGTAAAGACCTTTCAGACCGATTAAAACGCTATGCCTGTCCCTATTGCAATACGGCGAACCCGCCAGGTAAAAGCCGGTGCATCGCATGCGGCGCGCCGCTTGGCGATATCCAGCCGCAAACCTGCATGAACTGCGGTTTTGTTGTGCGCACCTTTGAACGACAGTGTCCCAACTGCCAAAATGAACTTCAGCCTCAGTAAACAAAGAAAAACAGTTGGGATTCACCAACTGTTTTGACTGTTACACATCGAATGGTGTGGGCGGATTAAATTTTGCGCCAACGATGGTTCTCTCGTTGAATGAAAAAATCTGCCCCCCGAGGACCTTGTGTACCCGCTTCGTATACAGGCAAGTTTTCCAAATCTTCTTCTTCCCATGCCTCAATGATGCCCTGGGCTAACCGCCATGCTTCTTCGACTTCATCGCTGCGGGTAAAGAGGGTCGCGTCACCCATCAGGCAATCCAGCAGCAAACGCTCATAAGCCTCAGGCGGGGAACCACCAAAGGCTTCAACGTAGTTAAACTTCATTTCCACGGGTTCTACCTGCATTGACCCTCCGGGCACCTTCGCACCCAGGAACAAAGTAATTCCTTCATCAGGTTGTATCCGAATCACAAGCACATTTGGGGCTTCGCCGGCCAAATTGCGCTGACCAAATAAAGACAGGGGGATTTGCGTGAACTGGATCGCAATATCGGTCACCCGCCGGGGTAGCCGCTTACCTGAACGCAGGTAAAAAGGCACCCCAGCCCATCGCCAGTTATTGACAAATAACCGAGCGGCCATATAGGTCTCCGTGGTCGAATCGGGGGAGACATCCTGTTCATCCCGGTAACTGGGTACCCTTTGCTCATCGATGGAACCAGATACATATTGAGCACGGAACGTGTTTTGCAGGGCGGTTTCGCCCGAGATGTTATTGATTGAATTCAGTACTTTAACCTTCTCATCTCTGACTGCTTTCGCACTGAAAACCGCAGGCGCTTCCATGGCTGTGAGAGTCAATAACTGCAGTAAGTGGTTCTGAAACACATCCCTCACCACACCCGCCTGGTCATAGTAACCTGCGCGAGTGCCGACCCCTTCAGATTCTGCCATGGTGATTTGGATATGATCGATGTATTTACGATTCCAAAGCGGTTCAAATATGCCATTGCCAAACCTGAATGCCAGGATATTCTGCACCGTTTCTTTACCCAGGTAATGATCCATACGGTAAATCTGGTGCTCTTGAAACACCGCATGCAGCTCTTTGTCTAATGTTTGTGCTGATTCAAGGTCCCGGCCAAATGGTTTCTCAACCACAATCCGGCGCCAGCCGCCCGGGCATGAATCCAGGTCTGATTTGCCGATGTTCTCCACGATGACTGAATACTGGTCAGGAGGCGTCGAAAGGTAGAACAGCGTGTTCTTTACACCCAAATCGCTGATCGCCTGCTCCAGTTCGACATAACCCTTCGGGTCCTGAAAAGTAGATTCGAGATAATAAGCATTATCCAACAATCGCTGGAGCACCTCTTCTTCGATAGGCTGGGTTCGGCCATGTTCTATCACACCCTCACGCAGCACCCCGCGCATCTTTTCGTGACTCCATGATCGGCGCGCAAATCCGATGATATAAAAAGGCTGCGGTAGCCGATCAAATTTCGCATTTTCGTATAATGCCGGCATCAGTTTTCGGCGTGAGAGGTCTCCTGTCACGCCAAAGATGACAATGGCCACACCATCAGTGCAGGGCTCGTTCTTTACTTCAATTTCCGGCATCGATACTCCTCAGGTAGCATTATTTAAAGATTGAATCTCGTTCCACTAACCATTTTACCCGAATGTTTTATCGTTATAATTAATCTGTCAACCGGGAGTAAGGAATACCACATGGGAGTATCAACCCTCACTGAAAAAATCAAAACAAATGTCGAAAAGGTGATCATCGGCAAAGCGGAATCCATCGATTTGCTGCTGATCGGGCTGATTTGCGAAGGGCACATCTTGATTGAGGATGTGCCGGGTGTTGGCAAGACCATGCTGGCGCGCGCCCTGGCCATCAGCCTGGGCGGAGACTTTAAACGCCTGCAGTGCACGCCAGACCTGCTTCCCAATGACATCACCGGAGTCTCCATTTTCAACCAGGCCGACCAGGCGTTTTATTTTCGCCCCGGTCCTTTGTTCGTCAACATCCTGCTGGCAGATGAAATCAATCGCGCTACGCCGCGTACCCAATCTGCGCTGTTAGAAGCCATGGGCGAACGCCAGGTCACTGTTGACGGCACCACTTACCCCCTATCACGACCCTTCATGGTCTTGGCCACGCAAAACCCGGTGGAATATGAAGGCACCTTCCCCCTGCCGGAAGCTCAGCTTGACCGCTTCATGCTCAAAATCAGTGTGGGATACCCCACCCACGGAGAAGAAGCCGAGATCCTCAAACGATTGGAACGCCAGCACCCCATCGATTCGCTTGAACCCGTCGTCCAGACTGAGGAAGTGCTCGAACAAATACCTAAAGTTTGGGATGTCCATGTCGATAACACTGTCAGAGATTACATCATCGATATCATCGAAGCCACACGTAACCATGCAGAAATTCTGCTTGGGGGCAGCCCACGGGCGACGCTCGCATTGTATAAAGCCAGCCAGGCTTATGCTGCCATTCATGACAGGGACCACGTTTTGCCAGACGATGTAAAATACCTTGCGGTACCCGTCCTATCACACCGATTGCTGCTCAAGGCTGAAGCTGAGCTGCGCGGAACCACCAGTGTGAGCCTGATCGAACGCATCCTCGAAAATACCCCCCTTAAACTCAAGGACTAGGATGAGACATCATGGTTGATTATCTGCCGTTCATCATATTCTTGATGATCCTGGCGGTTTTTCTCAGGGCAGAGTCAGCTTTGACCGTGATCTATATGGTGATAGGGACTTTTGTTCTGGGGTTCTGGTGGAACAAACGCGCCTTACGCCATGTGGAAGTGACCCGAGACTACTCAACCCACGCATTTATTGGCGACCGTGTCCCGGTGCAGATATCGATCAAGAACAAAAGCATCTTGCCCATCCTATGGCTCGAAATTCACGAAGGGTTGCACGTGGATTTGCGCGGCGGAAAAAGCATCAAAAAGGTCGTTAGTTTGGCCAGCCGAGAAGGCATCACCATCCAGTATGATTTAAACCCACACAAACGCGGGTATTACAGCTTAGGACCCATGCAGATCAGCTCGGGCGATCCCTTAGGGCTGTTACAGCCCACACAGAAAGAGATTCCCGGTAGCCCGTTCACGGTTTATCCGCTCATCATGCCGATGTCGGCGTTGAGCCTCCCTTCCCAGTCTCCATTTGGCACCATCAAGCATAACAACCGGGTTTTTGAAGACCCCAGCCGCATTTTAGGTAAACGAGACTACCAGACAGGTGATTCGATCAGGCACATTGATTGGAAATCCACAGCCGCTACTGGCCAGCTTCAGGTGAATATTTTCGAAGCCGCGATTTCAATTGAGATGTTCATCCTGCTGGACTTGCATCAAGACAGCTACACCATCAAATCTTTCGTTACCGCGTCAGAGCTGGCCATCACCGCTGCCGCATCGGTGGCAGCATGGGGTCATCATCAGCAGCAGCTCGTTGGCCTGGTGACCAATGGTGTTGATCCGGAATATGACAACCAAATGCCCGCCCCCATTGATCCCCAGAAAGGGGCCAGCCATTTCATCCACATCCTGGAGATCCTCGCCAGGATCCAGGCTGGCAAGCAGCAGCCGATAGAAAACCTGATCCGCGATGCCTTAACCAGCCTCTCCTGGGGGGCTACCCTGGTGTTAATCTCCGGCGGTTTGGACGAAACCACCCTTACCCAGCTTTTTCAGGCAAAAAAGCGCGGCGTCAACCCCGCCATTATACTGACAAGCCAACTACCGGACTTCTGGGCCTTAAAAAACCTGTCCGATTATTATAAAATTAAGCTGTACCGGGCAAGCTTTCCAGAAGATATTAAAACCCTTGGACTAAGGTGATCAATGACCAGCCTAACACCTCAACCCAATACTTATCTGAACCGACAGGTTCTAGCCGTGCTGAATTTCCTGATGGTCAGCGTAATGCTGGCAAGTTTTGCAGCCATCATCGGGCAAACGGGCCGGCTGCTCTTTCCTGAGTGGGGCATTTATTGGTATCCCCTCCTTACCTTTTTGCTTAGCTTTCTCACACTCCTGATGCGCTATGCCCTGGCAGCGACACCCCGCACCCAGCAAAACCGTTTCCTGGTAGCCATTGTCGAAATAGTGGTGATCCTCCTGGCCGCGAAAGTGATCTCCATGGTTAAAACTGGCCCGATGGGCATTGGTGGCATTTGGCATGAGATCCTTTCCTGGCCAGTCAACCCCCTCGAGAATTTCTTCAACCTCGATACCCTCCTGCGTTTTTTTGGCCTGCTATTGATGTGGATGCTGACCTGGATGTTCAGCGGACCCCTCAATCAGCTTGAAGAGGATGAAGTGTTGATGGAACAGGAAAAATCCGGCTTCACATTCACAGATCGCTACGATGCTCGCCGTAAGCTGATCAGTGTGGTCTTCACCCTTGGCATGGTCATGATTGTTCTGCTAGGTGCCTTCAGGAGTTCCGTGCCAATCGGCACAGAGCGCCCGATACCCACCGGGGTGTTTGTGGTGATCCTTTTGGTGTATTTTTTTACTGGCTTTTTATTTTTTGCACTTAATCAATACGCCATCATGAAAGCACGCTGGTACTTCAGCAACATCCAGGTGAACCCAGACCTGGCTAAGCGCTGGCTGTATTTCAGCCTGAGTTTTATTTTGATCGTGATCGCAGTGATTATATTTTTGCCGACCCGTTTCGCGTTTGGGATTTCATCCATAGCTGAATGGTTAGTCGAATCCGTATTCCTGGTGATGTCCTTTTTCTTCTCACTGATCATCACGCCTTTTGTATTGGTTGTATCTTTATTTGAAAGCTTATTCAATGGCGAACCTATGGAAGAACCCCTCCAGAGAGTCACACCAGAGGCACCCTACATGCCCCCCCAGACCTTTACAGGGGTGAGCATGTGGGATGTATTGAGAACCTTCATCTTCTGGCTGGTGTTCTTCGGTGCTATACTGATCACCATCAGGTATTACATTAACAATAATCCGCGTCTTAAATCCCTGTTCACGGAAATTAAAATCTTCCAATGGCTGCGGGATTTCTTCAAGTGGCTCTTCAAGGGTTTTAGGGAATTCTTCAAAGCAACCAGGGAGACCATCGATAAGGGTGTGGATAGGATCCAAACGTTATTCTCTGAACGCACCCTCAAATTGCCCGGAATCTCAGACCTGGCAAGAAGGTTGCCGCACCGCCAGGCCATCATCCTGATCTATACTGATTGGATCAAATGGAACAGCCAGCACGGGTATGCCAGGAATCAATCTCAAACACCGTCTGAATACGCACGCGGTTTTTCCCAGCACATCGCAGAACCTGAAGGCATGCAGGAACAGGTATTTGTCTTGACGAGCATCTTCACCCAGGCCCGGTACGCCCGTCGAGCAATCACAAAAGAGCAGGTCCAAACAGCCCAAACCCTGTCCTCCCTGCTTAAAAAGCACGTTCTGATTCTACGAGATCTGCAGGCGACAGAACCATGACAAAATCTACCCGGGTTACGCTTTCCCTGCGTCTTTGGATCGTCCCCGGCGTGCTCGTGCTCGTGCTGATTTTGGCGATCCTCTTTCCGTACAGAGCCTGGTGGACCGTCCTGCTCGCCCTTGGGCTCGTGTTGGGGGTCAGCGCATATTCCATCCACCACCTCAAGCATGACCTGCACATCCAGCGCCATATGCGCTATGGTTGGGCGAAGGTCGGCGACATCCTGGAAGAGCGCATCCAGGTGCGCAATTCCGGCCCAATCCCTGCCTACTGGATCGAAATCGAAGACCACACCGACATCCCCGGCCACCAAAAAGCGATTGCCACAAGCGTTAACGCCAATCAAACCGCCAACTGGGAAACCCATCACATATGCACACAGCGCGGGCTGTACCGTTTAGGGCCGACCACAGTCCACACATCAGACCTGTTTGGCCTGTTTCGCCTGTCAGTCCACGATCCCACCACAGCTTCCATCCTGATCACCCCGCCTATCATGTCCCTGCCCAACATCACCGTTGCCAGCGGCGGGCGAACCGGTGACGGGCGGTTCCGCAAAGGTGTCCTGGAACAATCCGTCGCGGTCAGCACCATCAGGGACTTCCAGCCCCAGGACCCCCTGCACCACATCCATTGGCCGCTGTCCGCAAAACATGATCAGCTGACCACGCGAGTCTTTGAAAACACGCCCACAGGAAACTGGTGGATCATTCAGGATATGAATGAGGCCGTTCAGGCCGGCACAACGTCAAGCAACACCCTGGAAGTTGGGGTGATCCTCTCCGCGTCGTTAGCCAATGAGGGTATCCGCTCAGGTAAAGCCGTCGGGTTTATTGCGAACGATCAGCGGCACACCTGGATTACCCCTCAGCATGCCGGTGATCAAACCATGAAAATATTGCGGACACTGGCCCTCAGTCAAGCGGGACAGCAAACCCTGGCTGAGCTGCTGCGAAAAAGCCGCCCGAGTTTCCAGCATGCTGCAAGCCTGGTGATCATCACCCCTGATATCAGCGCAGATTGGTGGGATGATCTGATCTGGCTCAAAACCAAAGGATTGGAACCCACCATTCTCATCCTGGACCCAGTCGGTTTCGGCACTGAAGGCGATCCAAGCGCGCTCACACGTCGTCTGCAGAATGCCGGCATAACCACATACACGATTCGCTCAGAGATGTTTGCAGACCAACTGGATGTCAAAGCTGAGCCACTATGGGAGTGGCGCGTGTTCGCCACAGGCTATGCGGTCCCTGTGAAAAAACCCACCGATCCGAGCTGGAAGAGTTTGCAATGAGGACGAAAGCCTTCCCACTGATCGGCAAATACCGTGTGGGCTGGGTGATTGCACTGGGATTAATCTGCCTGTTGGTATATGGCGTTGTGGCAGGCCTGACCGACTCTGTCCCGAGGTTATCGCCTGCGTGGCTGTTCCCGTTCAGCCTGCTGGGGGCGATTGCCGGTTGGGGGCTGGGGAGCGCTGAGCGCAAAAACGGGCTGATCTTCGCCCTGGGTGTGCTCACCGGATTGGGTTTGCTGGTCATCATCCAATCGGATGCTTACCTGGATTTTTACGCTGCTTATCGCGAGGTCATTCACTTCCAGATGGGGTTCAGACCGCTGATTCCAGCGTTTCCGGACGCCGGCCCCCTGTTGTATTATCTCTATGGGGCGGTTGATCGCGTTTTCACTTATATTGCCCAGGTAGTTGCCTGGCTGGTTGACCTCATCTCAGGGAAAGGGCGTTTCAACCTTCTGGCGGCCTACTTTGTGTGGGGAAATGCCTTGTGGACAGTTTCCTTTACCCTGGGATGGCTTCTGCGGCGTAAGATACACGCTTTTTTAGCTTCCCTGCCCGCGTTGACGCTGCTGGTCGGAGTGATCGGGTTCACCCGTCAGGAAACCGCCGGGCTGACCATGGCATTCAGCGCCCTGCTTGCGCTGATGATCCTGATGGAACACCTTAAGCGGGAGTTTCGTTGGGAAACCCACGAAATTGATTATTCAGAAGAACTGCGGTTTGACCTCATCAGTGTTACCGTACCTCTTGTGGCCGTGATCATGATCGTCGCCAGCCTGGTTCCACGGATATCGCTCGAGAAAATCAGGACGTTTTTCGAACCACGCAGCCAGGTGGCAACGGTGGACCAGGTTAACATCCCGGAATCCCTCGGTTTGGATCAAACGCCCATTGACACTATCGGCGGCCCAACCACGCCTGCCTTGCCGCGCAGCCACCTGATCGGCAGTGGTCCCGAACTGTCTGAGCGGGTTGTGCTTGAAATTGACATCGGGGAGACACACCTCCCCCCACAGATCGATCCGCTCGGGAAGTTGCCGAAATATTACTGGTTCGGGCGCGCGTTCGACATCTACACGGGCTCGGGCTGGCGCATGGGTGAAATCCGCCAGGAGAGGGTTCCGGCCGGGCAGGAAATCCACACAACCGAAGCGCCATATTACCACCCGGTTGAGCACATCATCACCAAAACAAGCCTGGCTCCCCCAAGCCTGTACTTTACAGGCGTACTAAACACAGTCGATCAGGCGATTAAGGCAGCATGGCATGAAGCCACAGGAGAATTTATTACCGCCCAGCTGGATGCAGCCGAATACCAGGTGAACACATACACTTTTGACTTCACCACCGATCAACTCAACCTGCTCACAGATGCTCCCCCAGCGGTAATCTTGGACACTTACCTGGACATCCCGCCTGAGACCCCTACCCGTGTTCTGGAATTGGGGGTGACCCTCACCGAACCGGCATCCACGCCCTTCGAGAAGGCCAAACGGATTGAATCCTTCCTGCGGCAATTTGAATACACACTCGACCTGCCCCTTCCACCCCAGGACAGGGACCTGGTTGATTATTTTATTTTTGATCTCCAAAAAGGCTATTGCGATTACTATGCCAGCGCGATGATCATCCTGGCAAGAGCCGCAGGGCTGCCAGCGCGTCTCGCCGTTGGCTACGCCACCGGGACGTATGATTACAGCCGGCAGGTTTTTGTGGTCACCGAGGCTCACGCCCACGCCTGGCCTGAAATTTATTTTGAACCGGTTGGCTGGGTGCCCTTCGAGCCCACCGCCAGTTATTCAGCCTATGCATGGCTGGACGAATTCGGAGGCAGTCCAGCCCTGGCTGAACCCCTTCCGCCAAGGCCAGCCCGCGTGGACGACCAAAATGCAACATGGAGGGATGCCGTCGGTCTCGCACTACTTGTGGGGTTGATCCTCTTGCTGGGATTCGTGGGGTTTATCCTATACCGACGTAAAGGGCAGTCCCCATCTGAAAAGGTCCAGATAGAATCCATCCACCAAAAAATGCGCTCCCATCTGGAGCAGGTTTTTTTCCAGCTCCACACCGAGCACACACCCCTGGAATTCTTCACCGCATATTCAACGTATCTCCGGCAACACGAGCAGCCGAGATTCAGCCAGCGGCTGAGCCAAAATCTGATTGAGAACATCCAAATCATTACTAATCTATACGAAAGAGGTGTGTATTCTCCCCGGGCATTGCATCCGGAGCACATCAAGCAGGCCAAGCAAGCGCTTCTACGCTTGATGATTCGCGCCTGGCAACTCAAAGCGGCTCATTTTTTGGCGAAGACATGAATTATAATAAGCATAAACAACACATGTCAGGAACGGTTTGAGTAGAGAGTAGATCATGGCTGAACATCCACTGCGTATATTCACCGGGACAGCACATCCGGCATTGGCCAGAGAAGTTGCTGATATATTAAATGTTCCTTTGGGTAAAGCGACCACCACCATCTTCCCGGACAGTGAAACCCATGTGACCATTGATGAAGTCGTGCGGGAACAAGATATTTTTATCATTCAACCCTGCTCAGCCCCGGTCAACGACCATCTAATGGAACTGCTGCTGTACATCGACGCCTTCAGACGGGCCAGTGCGCACTCCGTCAGCGTGTTGATGCCCTACTTTCCCTATGCCCGCCAGGACCGCATGGCAAAAGGCCGCGAAGCGATCAGCGCCAGAGTGGTTGCCAATCTCCTGGAAGACCTCGGCGCAGACCGTGTGATCTATGTGGATATCCACAATGCGGCCATCCAGGGCTTTTTCAATATTCCTGTCGATCCGCTTTCAGCCATCCCTGTGCTGGCGTCATATTTCAGAAAAGAACAGTTTAGCAACTGTGTGATCGTCAGCCCAGATGTCGGTCGGGCAGGCGTGGCAGGTAAATATGCCGAATTGACCAACCTGCCGCTGGTTGTGATGCACAAACGCCGTACATCACCACAAGAAACCCACACGACCCATGTTGTTGGGGATATCAAAGACCGCTGCCCCATTGTGATTGATGATCTCATGGCAAGCGGCAGCGTGCTCAGGCAGCTCGATGCCCTTTACGAGGCCGGCGCGGTTGGCAAAGCCTTTTTCAGCGTCACCCACCCCGTACTACTCCCCTCCGCCATCGAGTACCTCAATGCGGATGACCGCATCGAAAAGCTGGTTGTCACCAACACCATCCCGATTCCCCCGGAAAAATTTAGCCCAAAGATTGAAGTTGTCTCGATTGCACCGATGCTGGCACAGATCATCGACCGTATTTATCGCGGCGTCAGCATTTCTGACCTGCTTGTACTGCCGTAAACCCCAATTTTTTTATTTTACATATTATCTGGAGGTTTTTATTATGATCAAAGTAATTGCGGATACCACTTGTGGCCTGCCATTGGAGGAGCTGGCTGAACTGGGGGTTGATGTCATCCCCCAGATCATCATTTTTGACGGCAAGCCGTACCGTGATGATACAGAGATCGACACGCCAACTTTTTTATCAAAACTGACCGAAGCAAAGGAATTGCCCAAAACCGCGGCACCGCCCCCTGCCCTGTATGAACCGCTTTTTGAGAAATACGCACAGGAAGGCCATTCCATCGTCATCCCCACCCCATCCACAGACCTTTCCGGAACCTATCGCTCCGCCGAGGTTGCCGCCGAAGCTGTGCCGGATGCCGATGTCCATATCCTCGACACCCGCTCTATTGCAGGCGGGTTAGGGGTATTGGTTAAAAAAGCGAAAGCCTGGGCGGATGACGGCAAAGATCCCGAAACCATTTTACAGGACCTCAAAGCCCTGGCTGAGAAAGAGGTCGTGTTCTTTTTAGTGGACACCCTCGAGTACCTGCACAAAGGCGGACGTATTGGCAATGCTTCTTACCTGATCGGCAGTGTGCTCCAGATGAAACCCATCCTGGGTATAGATGACGGCAAAGTGACCGCCATTGAGAAACAGCGCACATCCACCAAAGCCTTTAAGCGGTTAAAAGAGCTGGTTTTACAGCAATGCCCGCAGGGTGAACAATCCCTGATCACCGTCAGCCACTGCGGCGGGCAAGCGCGTGCTGAAAAGCTCGCTGCAGAACTCTCACAAGCATTGAACGTGAACCACATTCCCGTTTATGAAGTTCCCCCGGCGATTGTTGTCCACGGCGGTCCGGGAATCATCGAAGTGAGCTTTTTCAAGCAAGATTGACCGACAATCATAACAAAATTAACAGGGCTGTCGCAAAGGTGACAGCCCTGTTGGCTTTAATAGGCTTCCTCCAAAATCGCCCTCAAAATCGGCTCGCTCAATTTAAGCGGATTCTTTTGCATGCTCGACGAAGCCTGCGCCTTAGGGATGATCCGGTCAAAGTCCTCCCTTGTAATGCCGAGTGCCTGCAATCCCGGTATCTCCAGCGATTCTGCCAACTGAGCAATCCAGGTCACGCCATCCTCAATACTGGCCGCAGGATCACCTGTGACCCAACGAGCAATATCATGGTAGCGGGCTTGAATGTCCGGGCTTCCACCCTGTTGTTGGGCAGCAATGACGTTGTATTTCATCACTTGCGGCAGCAAACTGGCGCAGATCACGCCATGCGGGGCATTGAACATCCCCCCAATCGGGCCGGCAAACCCATGGACGGCGCCCAGGCCGCCATTGGCCAACGCCAAGCCGCCGTACAAGCTTGTCAGGCACATATCCTCCCTGGACTGGCGGTCCTGCCCGTTTTGATAGGCCTTTAGCAGCGATCGAGCCCCCCTTTTGATCCCGTCCCTGCACGCCAGATCCGTCATCGGGTTGGCGCGCAATGAGACATAACCCTCAATCACCTGGGTAAAGGCATCCATGCCGGTGCTGGCAGTCACCGCTGGGGGCATCGAATAGGTCAATTCCGGGTCAACCAGGGCAACCGTGGGAATCATCTTTCGGCTGCGCATACTGACCTTAACCCGATGTTCGGGTGAGGCGATAACGGCATTGCGGGTCACCTCCGTACCTGTTCCTGCCGTGGTCGGTAAAGCGATCATTGGCGCTGCCGGGTTGGGAATCTTTTTTCCCGCACCGACCACCTCAAGATATTCCATCAGCTCGCCAGGGTTGGTCAGCATAGCAGCGATGGCTTTAGCTGTATCCAGGACTGAACCGCCCCCATAGCCTATCACCAAAGTACACTGCTGGGCTTTGGCCATTTCAAGACCGGCTGAGACTGTGGCAATCTCAGGCTCGGATTCGACCTTGAAAACTGTACTGTTTAACCCGGCCTTTTCAAGCACGCTGTTCAGCGGAGCCAGCGGGACGGAACCACCCCCGGCCACGATCAACGCCTGATCCCCAAATTCACGCGCGATCTCGCCAGCCCGGGCCAGCACACCTTGCCCAAAAATGATCCTGTTCGCAGTGGCAAACTCGAACGGCATCGCTAATCCCACCCTTCTTCGCCGGGAAAGATATTGCTGTAAACGCGTTTGCTCCTGGGGCCATCCAACAAATCTTCTACCGTATCACGCCATCGCTGGTAATGCGCGGTCTCTTTATGTCTGGCAGGGTCCTCTTTTGTGCGGTAAACTTCAACCAGCACAAATGAGCTGGGGTCGCCCTCCTCCTGCAAAACATCAAAACGTGCGATCCCGGGCTCTTTCAGGCTGGCCTGGGCATTTTCCAGGGTTGCTTGTTTAAACTGCGTAATACATTCTGGTTTCACTTGCGCGAAAACATGAACGATATACATGGCATTCTCCTTTCCTGGCTTGGTTCAGCCATCTGTTGCTCTTTTTGCTCAGTATACTATGTTTCAAAACGATCAAGGAATTAACCATAACCATGCGTAGCGCCAAGGCTGACAGCGGCCTGATTTTATACATAGACAACGATTTGATCGTGATTAATAAGCCGAGTGGGCTTTTATCTATTCCCGATGGGTATGACGCAAGCCTGCCCCATATCAAACCTATGCTGGAAGCTAATCACGGTCAGGTGTGGATGGTTCACCGCCTGGATAAAGACACCAGCGGGGTTATGGCGGTTGCCCGCAATGCTGACGCACACCGGAAGCTGAATGAGCTTTTCCGCCTGCGTAATACCGAAAAGATTTACCACGGGCTGGTCACCCCGACCCCGACCTGGCGTGAACTGGATATCCGGCTGCCCTTGCTAACCAACGCAGACCGGCAGCATCGCACCCGGGTCAACACACCTCAGGGAAAACCTGCCCGTTCGTTTTGCCAGGTCAAGAAGTGGTTCACGCAGGGCGTTTTATTGGAAATTCGGATCCATACCGGGATCAGCCATCAAATCCGGGCCCACCTGCGGGCAAATGACCTGGCCTTGCTGGGCGATACCCTTTATGCCGCTGGCTTAGAGCCGCAGCCTTTTTCGGTCCACAGGACCATGCTGCATGCACGTTCGCTGGGATTTTCACATCCATCAACGGGGGAATGGATGACCTTCACTGCGCCTTACCCGGCAGATTTTCGTGACGCCTACACCCAGCTCAGGCTGACCAAAGATCAGCAAATAGAGATTTGATCGAGGAAATCCCCCGTGTGCCGACGATCACATGATCCAGGATCGGCATTTCGAGCATTTTTCCCGCCTCAATCAGCATCCGGGTGAGCTGGATGTCCTCGGGGCTGGGCGATGGGTCGCCGCTGGGGTGATTGTGAACGATGATTAGCGCCGCCGCGTTGTGTCTGATCCCGGATTTATAGATCTCTGCCGGCCTGACAGACGACGAATTAAGCGAACCGCGGTAGAGTTTTTCAGTTCGCATGTGATGGTTACGGCTGTCAAGCAGGAGCACCCATAGTTCCTCCTGCTCAAGCTGAGCCATTTTGTATTGCACCTGGTCTGCCACATCCTCCGGGCTGGTGATTATGCGGCGGTCTCCGGGTTGTTTTTGTGCAAGCCGTGCGCCCAGCTCAATCGCCGCTTTGATCTGCGCTGCCTTTGCCGGACCCACGCCTTCAACCTGGCATAATTCAGTGAAAGTCGCCCGCTGCAAACCTTCAATCCCCTCGAACAGGTACAGCAAACGCTGCCCGATCTGAACTGCGCTGGCACCTTGCATCCCTACGCGCAATAAGATCGCCAGCAGTTCAGCATCGTTTAACGCTTCAGCCCCTTGTTGCTCCAGGCGTTCCCGGGGGCGCTGGGAAATTTCAATATCTTTGATCCGGTAGCCTGTGTTTGCTTCTGCCATGGTTGCCTCGCAATGCGTGGAGTGGTCATTAGGGTCTTCCGGAACAGCTGATCAGGCTCACATACGATCAAACAGCGCCGCCCTTCCTCTCGCCATGTTATAATTACAGCACTTTTTTCGTCATGGATGAGGATTATGGAGCTTAAAATCACCGAGTTTGAACGCTGCGATCGGGTAACCATCACCGGAAGGATCGACAGTAATACCGCACCTCAAATCAAAGAGGTGTTGAACGGGTTAATCAACGACCATCATTATAATATCATCGTGGATTTACAAGATGTCAGCTTTATTTCCAGTTCAGGAATTTTGACGTTCATCGGGGCTCAAAAGACACTCATGCAAGAAAACCGGGGCGAGATTGTGTTCTCAAACGTCTCTGACCTCGTATTTTCCAGTTTTGAGCTGGTAGGGCTGGACTCAATCTTTGTGTTCTGTGACGATTTTGCCGCCGCAGCAAGTCGGTTTTAGAAAGCTGAGGGCATGAACACCAGAACTTACCCGGCAAATTACCAACAACTGGCCAACATTAGCCGTTTTATTGTTACCCTCGCTGAAAAGGCCGGTTTTTCGCCCAGCGACATTTACGCCATCCAAACTGCCGTCGATGAGGCCTGCTCAAATATCATCGATCATGCCTATGGCGGTGAAAATCTCGGCGAGATCAAGATCACAGTCAAGAATCAACAAAACAAATTCCAGGTCGTCCTGGTAGATCAAGGCGACCCTTTCGAGCCTGACGATGTCCCCGAGCCGGATATCACCTCGCCTCTCGAAATCCGGAAAGAGCGCGGTTTGGGCATCTTCTTTATGCGCCAATTGATGGACATTGTCTCATTTGATTTTTCAAAAACCGAAGGCAATATACTGACTCTGACCAAGTACAAAGAGGACTGCCGTGGATAGTCATGGTGCCTCAGGGTTGACACCCGATTTGAACTCAGACCAAATCCTCGACCTGGGTGCCCATTTAGCCTCGATAACCGATTACCCAACCCAAAAGAGAACCCTAGAAGCATTCCTCCAAAAACACTTCGGCGGTAATGCTTACCTGTGGTTGTTTACACCCCACAAATCGATCACAGCCCATATCCCTAAAGCAGACCTTCCCTTTGACCCTGACATCCAGTTTGCAGACGAACCCGGAAACCTTCACACTTATGCTACCTTTGAAGCTGAGGGTGCCTATTGGGCTGTTTTCCCGTTGAAGCATAGCGGCGATGAATTCGGCCTGGTCATACTGAATCGCAAGCACCTCTTTACCACCGACGAGCTGAAAACCTTAACAAAAATCAGCCAAACAGCCGGGTTAACGGTTTATGCCACATTACAAACACATCTCCACAACTGGCGCCAAAAACAGCTGAACCTGGTCCGCTCCGTGACCGCACGCATTTCACAGATCACCGATCTTGACCTGCTCACACAAGAGATCTCACGCCTGATCCAGCAGACATTTAATTACTATTATGTGGCTGTGTTTCTGATCCACAAGAAAACCGGGCGGTTGCACTTCAAAGCCAGCGCAGGTTCGGACGAAAGTGAACGTCCAGAATTTGAACAGCTTTCCCATCCGGGTTTTGCGTTGGGTGAACATATCATCGGCCATGTTGCGCAAACAGGCATGGAACTGGTTGCTAACAACGTCGCCGATGAACCCCGCTACCAGGCTGTTGATTCCTTGGCCGCCACAAAAGCTGAGGTTGTCCTCCCCCTTAAGGTTGAAATGCGCATTTTTGGGGTTCTGGACATTCAGTCTGATGTAAAAAATGCCTTCGGTGAAGACGACCTTCTGGTGCTGAGGGCACTGGCAGACAATATCGCCATTGCCATCGAAAGCACACGCCTGATCCAGGGAATCAAAAGACGGGCCGAGCAGCTTGCAACGGTTTCAGAAGTCAGCCGGGCAATAACTTATATCCTCGATATTGACGATCTGCTCCAAAAGACGGTTAACCTGATCCATGATCGGTTCCAGTTTCCTTATGTCCATCTCTACACCATCGACCCGGTTCAAAACCGGATTTCCTTCAAAGCCGGCAGCGGTAGCCGCACAAAATTGTATGAGGAAGCACGCGTTGCCTTCAATATCGATGCCAGCACCGGCATATTGCCCTGGGTTGTCCAGCATGGACAAACCAAGCGGGTCAGCGACGTCAGACAGGAGTCGCTCTACCGTGTGGCGCCGATCACACCGCCGATTGATGGGTCTGAGATGGCGGTCCCGCTTTCGTTTGGGGGCGAAATCCTGGGCGTACTTGACTTACAAAGCGATACGACCAACGCGTTTTCAGAAGAAGACCAACAGTTGATGGAAACCCTGGCCGACAATCTCGCCATCGCCATCCGCAATGCCCGGCTCTATCGCTCAGAGCGGTGGCGCCGGCAGGTTGCAGAGAGTCTGCGGGATGTCGCCGGATTGCTGAGTGATAATATCGCCCTCGAGAACGTCCTCGAAGCCATCCTGGAAAAGCTCCACGAAACCCTGCCCTGTGACATTGCCGGTATCTGGCTCTTCGAAAACGATCAGGCCGAGCAAAACCCTCTTGAAACCCTGCCGCTTTATCTGGCTGCTTATAAAATCTCCCAGGCCTATCCGGTTGATGGGTTGAGCCAGCTGACCTATGCGCCTGATCCTTGGACTGAAAGGGTGCTTTCACAAAAAGAGCCCCTCATCCGGCAGGAAGATGACCCCGCCGGGCCGATTGCGGAATTATTCGGTTGGCCCGATCACCACTCCGCTATCGCTACACCACTGCTGGCGGATGATGAGGTCATGGGTATGCTGACCATGGCCCATCACACCGGTCACCGATACGGATTTGAGTCTCAGAAGATCACAGCCGCCTTTGCCAGTTATGCAGCCATCGCGATTAAGAACACCCGCCTGTTTGCCACTTCACAGGAACAAGCCTGGATTTCCACCATCTTGCTGCAAGTTGCCAACGCCATCCAGTCGATTACCAACCTGGAAGAGTTAACCGCAACCATCGTCCGGCTCACACCGATGATCGTCGGCGTCAAGGGTTGTGCGCTCTTTTTGAGGGCGCCTGAAAGCAAGGTCTACCAGCTGTCTGCAATGCATGGTATCGCTGAACCATCAGAAGAACGCCAGATCGACTCGCCCCTCACGTTGATCGCCCCGCCCATCATGGATGAACTGCTTACCCGACAGGAACCACTCCCAGTGACCGACCCGCAGGCAGAGCTCAATCTGCCGGAGGAAGCAGCCAAGATCATCTCGAAAAACACCCTGATCCTCGTACCTCTGATGGCGAGGAACGAGATGTTAGGTGCTTTTCTGCTTGCAAATGACCCGGAACCACACCAAGGGTCCAACATTTTAAGCGCGGAGCGCTACAAAATCGTCCAGGGCATCGTCCAGCAGACCGCGATTGCCATCGAGAACATTCGCCTGATCGAATCCCGCCAGGAGGAGGCGTATATTTCAGCGGTTCTGCTGCAAGCCGCACAAGCGACCGTCAGCAGTGCTGACTTGCAGGATACCCTCGATTCAATGGTCAATATCATGCCGATCCTGGTCGGCATCGATGCCAGTGTGATCTACTTGTGGGATGAGGATGAGCAACGCTTTACAACAGCCCACGCAACCACCCGAAGCATGGCAGAAGCCGAAGAGCTGATCGGCAACAAGTACAAACCCGGTGAATTCCCCATGCTGGATGCCGTTTTTAACCATAACCGCCCCATTGTTTACCCCTTTGTAGAGACCGACCTCTCCCCAGAAGACTGGGACCTGGCACTGCCTGATGAGGGTCAGACTGATCCCTCACCCATTTTGCAGACCCACTACCCTTTGCTGATGGGTTTCCCGTTGTCCGTAAAGGATGAGGTCTTCGGGATTTTACTGGCGGAAGACGAAAATTACGCCACAAACCGCGAGCGTCGTTTCGAATTGTTATGGGGGATTGCCCAGCAAGCCTCTCTGGCAATCCAAAATGACCTGTTAAACAAAGAAATGCTGGACCGGCAGCGCATCGAACGGGAATTCCAGCTTGCCAGGGAAATCCAGCAGACCTTTCTGCCCAGCCAAATCCCGGACATCCCTGGGTGGGAGATGGATGTCCGCTGGGAAACCGCCCGGCAGGTCGGCGGCGATTTTTACGACTATTTCACGCTGCCGGATGGCCGCTTGGCCTTTGTGATCGCTGACGTTTCAGATAAGGGATTGGCTGCTTCGCTGTATATGGCTGTCACCCGCACGCTTCTGCGCGCTGCAGCGGTCGAATCGAACAGTCCCGCGGCCACCCTGGAACATGTCAATGAGTTGCTGCTGGACAACTCCCAAAATGGGCTCTTCGTGACCACATTTTACGGCATTTTATCCCTGGATGACGGCCGGCTTTCCTACACAACCGCCGGGCACAATCCCCCTTTCATCATTCGCCAGGGACAAAGCGATGTGATCGCCCTTGAAAAGGGCGGAATTGCGCTTGGTGCGCTTCAGGATATCCAGCTGCCCCAATATGAAACGATCCTCGAACCCGGCGATTGCCTGGTCCTCTACACTGATGGCGTCACAGAAGCTTTTAACCTCAAAGATCAAATGTACAGTGAAAAACGGTTAAAGCGTGTGCTGAAAAACTTGATTGGGGAGCGATCTTCAACAGTCCTCAAAGCCCTGGAGGATGATCTGGCAGAATTTCGGGATGGAGCACCTCTAAGCGACGATACCACTTTGCTGGCAGTCTGCAGGCAAGGGTCACTGAGAGACGATCACGGGAACGCGAGTCCCACGTAAAACGCCATCGACTGTGCTGCCGAACAGGATTTCAAAAAGTGGCGCAAGGCCGTATCCGCCCATGATAATCATGTCTGCGTTGATCTCGTCCACGGCTTGCAATATATCCAGGCTGACACGTCCCGAACTTTTGCGGAACAGCCGATTGACGCAACATAAACCGAGATAGTTTTTTGCCTCATCCAAACGCTTTTGCCCCCGCTCTTCGTTGTTATCGACAACAAGCACAGATAAATCCTTATTATAGCGGCTTGCCAGATAGGCTGAAATATATAACGCTTCCTTGCCCTTTGGGCTGCCATCATAGGCCAGTAACAAGTGGTTCATCGGGCTGATCACATCCCGCACAAACAGCAGGGGACGAGTGCTTTGCCGGACGATCATCCGCATCCCGGATCTCAGCCGGGCAAAGAAATTGGTTGACGGCGGGTGATTTAACTTCAGCGTGACCAGGTCATTCACAACGGCACGTTCACAAATTGTTTGAGGGATTTTGCCCTGTGCAATCACCAGGTTACCCTGCATCCCTGCGCTTGCGAGACGTTCTGAAAACGCACGCGAGACTTCTTCATCCGGTATCGACCGATCGCCCCACTCTATGTTTTTCTTTATCACCAGGCCGCGCACATCCGAGCCTTCCATCTGGGCAATCATTATGGCTTGTTCAAGCGCAATCCAGCTCTCAGGCCGCCCATTCAGGGCTACCAGTATATCGGAGAATAAATTCTCCTGATTAATATTCTTCCGTTGATGCCATTCACCCGGGGTTGAAAAATCCTCCAGCTCATCCGGCAGGATGGCCTGAAGAAAACCCCTGACTGCGCGCTGGATTACTCTGACCAAGCGTCTTCCTCGCTTGCTCACCAGGTCTGAAGCAGCTTTCTCCGGCCGAATGGACCAACCCAGTTTCTCCTCCATGTACGTTTGGTGGTCAAGGATCCAGATGTACAAATCTGTTTCGGTCTTATCAGGGAACTCTCGCAAGAAGTTTTGTTCCCGAATGATCTCAACCACGGGCAGGTACACATGTTGATACCAATGCCAAACTGCCTCCTCCCAGGAAATTTCACGCTGCTGTTCCAATCCTAAAAAATGGCGATGCACCCGGATATGTTCTTCAAGAATCGGGTATTGCCCCGGGAAGGTCAGCTCTAAGGATACATCTGGGAGGATCTGGTCGATCCGCGTATTTTCAAGGAAATCGGTGTACTCAGCTTTAAGAATGATGTCCTCTGGCGAATCGTCCGGTGATAGCGATACTCGGGTTTTAATCTCTGTGACGTAGGCTTCGATGGTCTCGATTTCCATTTGCTTAGCAATTGACACGCGATGATTACCGTCAAGCACAAAATAGGCCTCGCCGATCTTATAGACTCGGATCGGCGGGAGCCCCATACTGCCCGGGCTGGTCATCGCGGCTTTAACTTTCGCCCATCGCTCTTCGTCATCATCACGCAATGGCAGAAAATTTCGGTCAAAATCCTGGTAACGGTTGACACTGCCCACGATTGCATCGACGGGAATCTCCTGAATGCCTTTAGAAGAGAGGCCCAGGGTGTGCATTTTTCGTGTGATTTCATCATAAACCAGCAGGTCCAGGGACTCGCCGGTCACAGCTGCCCAAAGGTGCTGCAAGCGTGCTTTTGACCGCGCCCGCCGGAAGTCCTGCAATGCACGTGAATATTCAACTTTGCTGTTTGTCTCAGGCATGGTAATCTCCTGCCGGACTGATGTTTTTATTTTTATTCATATTTATCACTTAACTGTAAATGGTACTGAAATTTATCGATTCTGACAATAGCCTCAGGATAAATTGCGTTGAACAAATGGTTAACAAAACCAGGAAACACGAAAATATTGCAGATTATTTCAATTTTAATGCTTTTTCTGATCGTTTGGAATGGGTAAAACCAGTTAACCAAACCCAGTAACGCGCCACGAGCACAGTGCAGTCATTGATTAATAATCTCTATCAATCGCCAGGGAAAAACGTCAAGGCAATCATGCTATAATTTACAAAATGGCTGCTGAAATTAATCGCCCGTTTAAAAACAAATTACGATCGGTTTATTCTTTAGTAAAGATCCAAAATGGTTAGGGAGCAAAACCATCTACAACCCACACGCCCAATCGAGCTGAATTATCTGGTGATCGGGCATATCACTGCGGACCAAACCCCGAGCGGTATTCGCTTGGGCGGCACTGCTGCGTTTTCAGGACTGACCGCCCGGGCCCTGGGCATGAAAGCCGGCATCATCACCTCCTTTGCCCCCACTTTGGATGACTCTCCAATCCAACCTCTCTGGACACTGAATAAACAAAGCGAAAACTCGACGACGTTCAAAAATATCTCTGACGGCACAACGCGCACGCAGTACCTTTATCACGTTGCTGCCCCGTTAGGACTGGCGGATCTCCCCTCATTTTCTTCACCGCCTGATATCCTTCACCTGGGACCCGTTGCCAATGAGGTGGACGTCTCGATTTTAGACCGTTTTCCAACCAGTTTAAAATGCCTGACCCCTCAGGGATGGATGCGTGCAACGGATTCTAACCACCAAGTCTCAGCCTGCGAATGGAGCCAATCCGAGGCCGTCTTACCCAAGGCGGATATCGCTGTCATCAGCCATGAAGACGTGCTGATGCAGGAAGACCGGATAGCCTCAATGGCCAGTGCTATCCCAGTGTTCGTGGTCACGGAAGGCAAGCTTGGCGCCCGCGTTTACTGGAACAGTGATGCCCGATTCATCAACGCACCTGAGGTAAAATATGTGGACGACACAGGCGCAGGCGACATTTTTGCGACTGCCTTCTTTTACCGCTATTTTTTTACCAAAGACCCCTGGGAAGCGGGGCGGTTTGCTGTCAGACTTGCATCACAGTCTGTGACCCGCAAGCACCTCGAGAGCATTCCCACGCCAGAAGAGATCAGCGCGGCCAAAATGCAGTTGATCGGAAAATAAAGGAACCCCGCATGGGATTAGGCAAAATCTACAGCATCGTTAACCAGAAAGGCGGAGTCGGAAAGACGACAACCGCCATCAACCTCGGCGCTTACCTGGGCGATTTTGGCCAAAGGGTCTTAATCATTGATGTCGATCCCCAATCGAATGCAACCTCCTGCCTTGGGATCGATAAACATGCAGTCGACGGCGGCACCTACAACGTGCTGATCGGTGCCCAGCCAATCCTGTCCCAAATATTACACAATCCCCGCTTCAAGCTGTCCCTGCTGCCGTCTTCCCCCGCCCTGGCAGGGGCTGAAATTGAGCTGATCGAATCTCAGAACCGGGAATTCATCCTTAAAAACGTCCTCGAGCCGATCAAATCCCGTTACGATTACATCCTGGTTGATTGCCCTCCTTCGCTGGGGTTGCTGACCTTAAACGGCCTGGTTGCAGCCATGGACGGCGTTCTGATACCGGTGCAATGTGAATTTTTAGCCCTGGAAGGTTTAGGGCAATTGACCCGAACAATCAACCGGGTAAGGGACTCGTTGTTCACCGGCCTGGATATTCGTGGCGTGATCCTCACGATGTTCGACGGGCGCACGAACCTGGCTAATGATGTTGTTCACGAGGTCAAGCACCATTTTGGGGAACAGGTCTTCGAAACCATCATTCCACGCTCCATCCGGCTGGCTGAAGCACCTTCTTATGGCATGCCCATCTCCGTTTATGCGCCGGAATCGAGCGGTGCAAAAGCTTATCAAGCGTTAGCGAAAGAATTAATGGTCGCAGACAAAATAAAAATTCCAATAGTTCAGGAGGCAACCTAATGGCACGCAGACCCGGCCTCGGTAAAGGGTTGGATGCGTTAATCCCCGGCAGCAAAGCCGAAAGCAGCGCGCAGGCACCCAGCACGGCTCAGGGGATATTGCTTATCCAAACCGAAAAAATTCACCCCAACCCGCAGCAGCCCCGCGAAAACATCGAGAGCGATGCGCTGAATGAGTTGGCTAATTCAATCCTCGAACACGGCATCCTTCAACCGCTGATCGTGTCGCGGGATCCTGGCCAGGACGCCTACATCCTCATTGCCGGTGAGCGCCGTTTACGGGCAGCTGAAATTGCAGGCTTATCCCTGGTCCCGGTGATTGAGCGTTCAGTATCCGAACAAGGTCAACTGGAGCTTGCGTTGATCGAAAACCTTCAACGGACTGACCTCTCCCCGCTGGAGATGGCAGAGGCTTACCGCCACCTGTCAGAAGATTTTTCGTTAACCCATGAACAGATTGCCGAACGTGTCGGAAAAAGCCGCACCAGCGTGACCAACACCCTGCGCTTGTTGAACCTGCCCGAACAGGTCAGGAGAGCCCTGGCGGAAAACCTGATCAGTGAAGGGCATGCACGCGCAATCCTGGGTTTACCGGCGCAGGCAGGGCAGCTGGCTGCTCTGAGCACCGTCTTGCGAGATGATCTCAATGTGCGCCAAACTGAAGCCCTCGTCAAGAAAATGAGCGGTGAAAGGCCGCCCGTAATGCCAAAACCACCTGTCTCGCCAGAAGTCAGCGCACTTGAAGGGCGGCTCAGGAACTTTTTTGGCACAAAAGTCAGCCTGAATGATAGCAAGAACGGCGGCCGGTTGGTGATTTATTATTATTCTGACGAAGAGCTGAATGCCATTTTGGATAAGATCCTCCCCGAATAAGCCATGACCCTGTATCACAACGCCAATATCTATGCACCCGAACGCCCCCAAGCATCCGCTGTGGTTGTCGATCACGGCCACTTTATGGCGCTTGGCCCAGATGACGAAATCCTGGCTCGTTATTCGCGCGAACACCAGGTGGTCGACCTGCATGGCCTGACTGTGTGGCCGGGGCTGATCGATGCCCACATCCATCTCAAACAATTGGCCGAGACCCTCTCGATAGTCGATTGTGAAACCGCCACCCGCCAAGCATGCCTTGAGGGGGTTAAACGAGCTGCCCGCATGTTGCCGGAGGATGCGTGGGTGCGAGGTCATGGATGGAATCAAAACCGTTGGGAAAATGGCTTTGGCACGGCCCGGATGCTGGATGAGGTATGTGGTCACCGCCCGGCTTACCTGACGGCAAAATCCCTGCATGCCGCCTGGGCAAACAGCGCCGCCTTAAGGTTGGCCGGGATCAGCAAGGACACAGTAGACCCGCCTGGCGGTGCTATCCAGCGTGACCAGGACGGCCATCCAACAGGGATTCTATTCGAAGCAGGCGCCATGCAGATGGTTGAGGCCGTTATCCCCCAACCCTCACATGCGGAGAACGTCGCCAGGATCAATGCAGTCCTGCCGCACCTGTGGCGGGCCGGGCTGGTCGGCCTGCACGATTTTGATGATTTCGCCTGCTGGCTGGCGCTGCAAGAGATTTTTCAGACCGGCCAGACGCCCCTCAGGATCACAAAAAACATCCCGGCTGACCATTTAGAGGTGTTCATCAGCGCCGGCTTGCGCACCGGTTTTGGCGACGACCGGCTAAACGTGGGGAGCCTGAAGCTGTTTTCCGATGGCGCCCTGGGACCGCAAACCGCCGCCATGCAAAAACCCTATGAAGGTTCGCAGGAGACGGGTTCACTCTTGATGCACGAGGATGAAATCTTCGAGATCGGCACCAAAGCTGTTGCTCACGGGATCGCCCTCGCTGTGCATGCCATCGGCGACCGGGCCAACCACATTGTCTTGAATGCTTTAGAACGCCTCAGGGCGTACGAAGCAGACCATCAACTGCCCCATTTGCCACACCGTATTGAACATGTCCAGATCCTCGACCCCGAAGATGTGCACCGTTTTGCTGGATTGGGCGTGGTCGCCTCGGTTCAGCCCGTGCATGCGCCTTCAGACATGCAAATGGCCGACCGGTTTTTAGGGCCCAGGGCCAGGAACGCCTATGCCTACCGCTCCCTGCTGGAAGCTGGTGCTGAGGTTATCTTCGGGTCGGACGCGCCTGTGGAACCCTTCAACCCCTTTTACGGTCTGCATGCGGCTGTGACCCGACGCAGACTTGATGGCTCACCCGGGGAATCTGGCTGGCAGCCTGAGCAACGTCTTTCACTGGGCGAAGCGCTTTACGGTTTTACCAGCGGCCCGGCCATTGTTGCCGGTAAGGGCGGGCGCTTGGGTAAAATTGCCCCCTTCTACCATGCAGATTTCCTCCTGCTTGAGCAGGATCCTTTCAAGCTGGACCCCCATGACCTGGGCCGCATTACACCCCTGGCAACGTTCATTGCCGGCGAGTGCAAATACCAGGCGGAGAATCTCCCATTGAAGGTGCAGCCCGGACCGATTATTTAGTTCGTCAAAATTTTTCTGATACGCTATAATGGATAAAACCTCTGGTTCCCCGAACCATTACTCCAGGGAGTCACTTATGTCAGTTACCACGGATGTCATCACCAAGCGGATAAAATTCATCAGGAAAACCAAGCGGCGCAGCATGCACGACTGTGCCACAATTTTGGGCCTTTCCCGTGAGACTTACCATGGGATTGAGACGGGCACTGCCCCCCTGACACTGCCGTTGCTGGAATTATTGGCCATTTACCTGGGCGTGGACCTTTCCGATTTCCTGGATGACCATCAACAACACCCCTTTTATGCAGCCTTTCTGAAAGAAGACCTCCGTCCCCGATATGTTGAACTGCGTGAGAAGATGATTCGCGCCCGGATCGCGCTGGAAGTCGCACACAATGACCTGACTCTGGAAGACATGGCGGCAGCCACGCAGATCGCCCAGGAAAAGCTCCAGGCCTACCAAAATGGGGAAACCTCCATCCCATTGCAGGACCTGATTTCAATCAGCGCTTACCTTGAGCTGCCCCTCCAAACCTTCTCTGAACCGATCTGGGCAGGCGATAATGGCCAAAATGCCAGTGGGATAACAGATCAATGGCAGCCAGAATTTACGCCAGCGACTGCGGAATCAGAACCTCTTGAGGAAGATCCATTTTCAGACCTTATGGCCGCACTTAAAAAGCTGCCCACGCAGGATCAAGCCGATATCGCCAAAATTATCCTCGAAAAACTCAGGTCCCTGTGAACAGCTTAACCCTTTGTGCTTGCTATCGATTGATAGGGTAAACCTTAACCCGGATTTTCACAGGCAACATGCTCTCCCCCACCCCCGTTAACAGCACCATCTTCAATGCTTCCCCAGAGGAACGCATTGCCATCGATACATTTCTCAATCAGGACAACCGCACGCATCGCCACCTGGACTGGTTCAGCCCGTCAGAATGGCTTGGACAGCAGCCCTTTCTGATCGAAAAATCGGTGCAGGGAATCCAGGCCGTTTTACTGGCCGCACCCGAGGTCCCCAGGGCAACCTGGGTGCGCCTGTTCAGCGTCAGGCAGGCCCTCCCCATCCACGAGGTGTGGGGACGGCTTTTCGATAAAGCAACAGCCCTTCTCCGGGAGATGGGGGTCCACCGGATCGCAGCATTGAGCCTCAGCGAGTGGTTCACAGACCTGCTCAGCAGCTCCGGTTTTCATCACAGGGACAGCATCGTCGTTCTGGCATGGAAAAAAAGCACCCAGCCTGCATCAATTCTCGACCCGCAAGTGGAAATCCGTCCGATGCAGCCTGAAGACATGCATGCGGTCTGCAAGATCGACCATGCCGCGTTTTCAGCGCTATGGCAAAACTCTTTGGGTTCTCTGTCCAAAGCATGCCAGCTGCCCGGTATCAACACCGTCGCCCTTAAGCATGGTGAGATCGTCGGCTACCAGATCAGCACGAACCTGACAATTCACGGCCACCTGGCCAGGTTGGCCGTCCACCCGGATTACCAGGGCCAGCAGATTGCATCTGCATTGGTTGGCGATCTGCTCCAGAAGTTCACCCAGGGCGGGGTCTGGCATGTTACGGTGAACACCCAGGCAGACAACAAGGCCTCACTGGCCGTTTATCAGAAATTCGGTTTTCAAACCACAGGGGAAACCATTCCCGTGTACCACCGTGACCTGTGAGCAAGCAATACAAGAGGCAAGACCCCACGCACCTCGTCCCTCATCTGGACAATTCTTCCCAAGTATGGGAAAATCAACGAGTTCGTTAATCGATGGAGGCAGACTTGACAACCAACCTGAACAAACGTGAACAATTGAGGAAAAAACGCCAGGAAGAGAAACGGCGCCGAACGACAACCTTGATCCTCGTCGCAGTCGGCGTGATCATTTTGATCAGCTTGGCTGCCATCATCCCCAATCTGCTCAGAAGCCGTTCGGAAGATGCTGCGGGGCGCGGATTCACACTGGGCAACCCGAATGCGCCAGTCAGCGTGACCAACTTTTCAAACTACGCCTGCAGCTTTTGCGAGCGGTTTGCGCTCACACAAGAGCCTGAATTTATCGCCAATTATGTTGAAACTGGCGATGTGTATTACCGGTATATCAACCTCGCCTTTTCACAAGATGCGGGCACACAAAATGCCGCTAAAGCCTCCTACTGTGCAAATGAACAGGGTGGATTTTTCGAGTTTAAATCCTATTTGTATTCAGCGGAGGGCCCTCAGGATGGGTTCACCAACGACAACCTGGTCGAAATGGCCTCCACGGTGGGTTTGGACGGAGCGGCATTTGAGAATTGTCTTCAAAGCAGCACCTATGCCAGCGCTATCACAGAAGACCTCCGGTTTGCGCAAGCCGTAGGCGTCCAGGGTACCCCGTCGTTCCTGGTTAATGACAAAGTTGTGTTTGCAGATGAACTGGTTCCCCTGGTTGACTCGTTGCTCAACCGGTAACCCCCAATTTACACCCTAAGAAAACGCCCGGCCTGGCAAATCAATTGCCAGGTCAGTAACCGCCAAAAAACCGCTCCAGGATCAGCACGATCAGGGGGGTTATCAGCAAGCCGGGCAGAAAACTCGCTGTCCGGATTTTCTTGATGGATAGCAAGCTGCTCAGGCTGATGGCAATCAGGGTCAAGCCACCGACAGCGGTCATTTCCGACACCATCGCCGGAGAGAAAAACTGGCTGAAAAACCCCGCCAGAAGCGAAATTGCCCCCTGGTAGATCAGAATCGTCCCCGCCGAGAAAATCACCCCGATACCCAATGATGATGCAAACGCAATCGAAGCAAAGCCATCCAAAATGGCTTTGATCGTCAGCATTTCGAAATCACCGGTCAACCCGTCCTGGATCGAGCCCAAAATGGCCATTGGGCCGATGACGAACACCAGCGAAGCGGTGATGAAGCCTTCAACAAATGCAGATTGCTGGCTGAGATCACGCTCTTTTCCAACAACTTTATCCCGCAGAAAGATTCCGACACAGGCCAAGCCTTCTTCCAGCCGCCACCACTCGCCCAACAATGCACCGATCAGCAAACCCCCCAATGGCACCAGCGGGTTGGAGGTCTCCAGAAAGGTCATCAGGCCATAAGCCAGGGTAAATAAGCCCAATCCGTTCACCACCGTCTCCCGCAAGCGCGTTGAGAGCCTGGTGCCAATCATAACCCCGGCAAGCGACCCGATGATGATGGTCGCTACGTTGATAAGCGTCCCAATCATTGCTCAGGCATCCTTCGTGATTTTCAGCGTATGCCCGCCGCTTACATCGGCATACACTTCCAATATGAACAGCAAAGAAGATAACCGGTTTAAGTACCCCACCAACAGGCGTTTTTGAATTAGGTTTTCTTCGAGCATTGCAACCACCCTGCGCTCAGCTCGCCTGACGATTGTGCGCGCCAGGTCGAGCGCTCCACTTGCTGGCGACCCGCCTGGCAAAATAAATTCACGCGGCAAATCCACGGCGCCTTCCACGCCATCGATTTGTTCTTCCAGCCAGAGGAGATGCCCCTGGTCGAGTTTATCGAATTTTTCAGCAACCTCAACGGAAGCCGAAAGGTCTGTCATCAGGAAATAGAGCTGCTTTTGGATTTCAATCAGGATGGTGCGGGTTTTCTCGTCTGCACTCAGGGCACGCGCCAATCCAATCGCGGCGTTAGCCTCATCAACGCAACCCAGCGCTTCAATTCTCAGAGATGCTTTGGAGATCTTCCCTGAGCCCAGGTAACCTGTTTCACCGGTGTCGCCTTCAGATGTATAAAAAGGCGCCATTTTTCCTCTCAATCTTCGATGATTGCTGATTCCGCTTCAGTCGGAGTGGATACGGCATCTCGGCCGGTAAGGATAAACCAGAGTTGGACATTGTTAAAACGGTCGCTCGGCTCAAAAATCGGGCCCAAACTTACGCCGTTAATATCATCTGTGATTGCATAAGTATAGGTTGAGTAGAATAAAGGCAGCGAAGGCATTTCGCGCATGAACACAACCTGGAAGTTTCGGTAAAGCCTTTCCCGCTCTCCAAAATCGACCATCATTCGGGCTTGTTCTAATAGTTCGCTGGCTGACCGATTATCCCAATCTGCATAATTCTGGCCGGAAGCCACCTGGGCCTGACCCCAGAAGGGATACGGATCAGGGTCGGGTGAACGGGTCAGGTTAAGATCAACCAGAGCGGCTTCATATGCCCGGTCTTCAAGATCTTCCAGAACCTGTTCATAGGGTTTGGATTCAAGCGTGACGCGAATGCCCAGGGCTTCCCAATCCGATCGGATCAATTCAGCGATCATGCGATGGCGGTCGGTTGCGGGGTGCAGCAAAGTCAGGGCGATATCGAGGCCGGCGTCAGAGATGTAGATTCCTTCCTCTTCATCGAGTGTTGCTCCTGTAGCCTCAAATAACTGCTGAGCTGCAACCGGGTCGTGGCCAACACTTTCCAAATCGCTGTAGTAAGCCCATGTGCCGGGCATGATGGGGCCGTTGGCTAAAACTGCCTGCCCGCGGAATACCCTTTCAACAATCACTGCGCGGTTAATGGCCGCCATCAAAGCGTGCCTGAACTCCGGGTCCTGCAGAAAGCCGACCTGGGGATTACCCAGGTTCAAATAAACCATGGTCAGCAGGGGCTCACGCACGGTGTGGATGGCAAGTCCGGGCTCTTTTAAAACATCCTCAAGGATGGACTCATGCACATCCCCGATTCCTTCAACCTCGCCCCTCCGGTAAGCTGAGAGCGCTTCCGCAGAGGAGGGATAATATCGGAAGATGAACTCATCCAGGTAAGGGCGATCAAGGAAATAGGCCTCGAAAGCTTCCAGAACCACACCGACGATTTGACCATCCTCCACAAGTAAGCGCTGGAAGCGGAATGGCCCAGTGCCAACCGGTGCTAAGTTGAAGGGATGATCGATCATTTCATCCAGGCTCAATCCGCCCAGGATGTGTTCGGGCAAAATGCCAAAGGTGAGATAGTCTAAAAAAGGCGCAAACGGTTCAGGCAGCAGAAATTGCATCTGGTATTGCGATAAAACAACCACTTCGACCTGAGACCAAAAGCTCCGTAAGTCTTCAGGGATCAACGCATGCTGAGTTTGGAGAACATCAATGGTAAACAGCACATCGCTGCTGTCGAAAACTTCGCCATCGTGCCACAAGATATCCTCTCGCAAGCTGAAGTTGTACACAGTTCCATCCTGCGAGACGCCCCAGGATTCGGCCAGGTCGGCTTGGGGAATGCCCCGCGAATCAAACCGAATAAGCCCATTAAAGAGCAAACGGCCTACTGCGTGATCAGGGGGGTTATGAACCGCGAGGAAGGGGTTCAAGCGCATGAAACTGCCAATCAGGGCTTCTGTGTAAATACCCCCAGAGATCGGTGAAGGTGTCGAAACAACATTCTCATCATTATCCATTTGCTGGAGGATGAGCAAAACACCGACGATCAGGCCGGTAATTAAGATGATTAAAAGCTGCCAACGAAACTTTTTCATGAGATTAATTTAAAATGGGCAACCCCATGTTCCGTGAGTTGCCCGGTTGTTCGTGAAAATGTTTATAACTTATCAGGAATAACCACGATTAGCTGGGATTACCCACCGAACATGACAGTTAGCAGTGTGAGGATAAAGAAAACCACGCTCAGGCCAATTGTGATCCAAAATAAGATCTTCTCGACGCCGCGGCGCTTGGTGTACACACCGCCAGCATCTCCGCCCCCGGTCAATCCTCCCAATCCAACGCCTTTACTTTGCAGAATGATGCTCGCGACCAAGGCGATTGAAGTTATAATCAATGCAATGCTAAAATAATTATCCAAACCTACCTCCTTTAACAGGCATGATTATACCCATAAATTAAAAAAACCGTCAACCCAATGAATGAAACCAAGTTTGCCATCCACATCCACACCAACTATTCCGATGGGTATGCCAGCCATCACGAATTGGTCAAAACAACGTTAAAAGCCGGGCTCGACGGGATCATCACCACAGACCACAACATCTGGGTCGATGGGCTGGATGGCTATTATGGTGAAGGCAAACGAAAAGCGATGCTGTTGGTGGGTGAAGAGATCCACGACCGAACCCTTAACCCGCCGGGAAACCACCTGCTGGCGATCAACGCCCGCAAAGAGATGGCCCCTTACGGCAATGCCCCACAAACCCTAATCGACCAGATCAATCGCAGCAACGGGCTCTCCTTTCTTGCGCATCCTGTCGAAGATCCCTTAGAAGACTTTGGCCAGCAGGAATTCTCCTGGAGAGACTGGGATGTCCGCAACTTCACCGGGATTGAACTCTGGAATCAAATGAGTGAGTTCAAAAGCGTCACCACAGGTCGTCTCTCAGCGATTGTCAATGCCATTCGCCCCAAACAAATGTCCCTTGGCCCGCTCGAGCGAACCTTGGAGTTGTGGGACCATCTGATTGCTACGCGCAATCGGAGAATCGTCGCCATCGGCGGCGTTGATGCACACGATCTGCGCTACAATCTCGGTCCGATCCAGATCCGCCTGTATCCCTACCTGCACCATTTTAAGAGCGTCACCACGCATATCCTCACCCCGAAACCTTTGGCCGGTTCCTTCCCCGATGACCGAACCATGGTGATCAACGCCCTCAGCCAGGGGCACTGTTTCGTTGCTTATGACCTTCCCGGGTCCAGCGAGGGCTTCAAATTCACGGTGAACAACGACGACGGTGAATTCATCATGGGTGATGAGGTTGAACCTAAACGCGGCTTGACCTTTCAAATCCGGTTGCCGCAGCCGACCTTGTGCCGATTAATTAAAGACGGAAAACTGATCAGGGAATGGTCAGACCGTCAAGTGTGCACCCACCTAACCTCCGAGCCTGGTGTCTACCGGGTGGAAGCCTTTATCGCCTATAAGGGAAAAATGCGGGGCTGGATTTTCAGCAATCCAATCTATGCCTGGCTTTAGCCCTTGATGACAATCAACGGCCGCAAAACCGCCACCTTCTTAGCAATGCCTGCACCCACAACGCTTTCGACAACCCGGTCTACGTCCTTGTAAGCCTGAGGGGCTTCTTCAGCCAAACCCGCCATCGAACCAGCCCTGATCTCAATACCTTCGCTCTCCAGTTTTTTCAACAGATCCTCACCCCATACATTCCGCTTAGCCTGCGAACGGCTCATCACACGCCCTGCGCCGTGACATGAGGACCCAAATGAACGCTGCATACTGGTTTGCGTGCCAGTTAACACCCAGGATCCCGTCCCCATTGATCCGGGAACCAGCACCGGTTGTCCGATTTCCGCATACGCCTTTGGTAAGCCCTCAGAATGAGGCCCAAAAGCACGCGTGGCACCCTTGCGGTGAACACAGACGGTCTTCTTCTCGCCCCCAACAAGATGGTCCTCGAATTTTCCGATGTTGTGAGCAATGTCATAGACCTGGGACAAGTTCCAGTGGTCTACTTTACCCGCCAGCACCATCTCAAAGGCCTGGCGCACTTTGTTAACCAGCAGCTGGCGGTTAAGAAAGGCAAAATTGGCACCGCACCGCATGGCAGCCAAATAATCCTGCCCTTCTTCCGATGCAATCGGCGCGCACACGAGCTGTTTATCTGGCAGTTTGATCCCATACTTTGTCACTGCGCCCTGCAATTGCCTGACGTAATCGGAACAGATCTGGTGCCCAAAACCGCGTGAACCGGTATGGACCTGGACCGCAATTTCACCGACAAACAGCCCCATGGCCCGTGCGGCACCTTCATCAAACACCGCATCAACCAGGTCAACCTCGATAAAGTGGTTGCCTCCGCCCAGGGAGCCCAGTTGCGACCGGCCGCGCTCCAAGGCGCGCTGGCTGACCTTTTCCGGGTCAGCCCCAGCCAGGCAACCCGATTCCTCGGTATGGGCGATATCCGTATCCTGGGTGTAGGCCTCACCCCTCGCCCACGCTGAACCCTTTACGCAGGCTTCAGCCAGTTCGCTCTTGCTCAATTTGAGCTGGCTTGCCACGCCTACACCGCTTGGGCAAAGCTGATCCAGGGCCGTCGCCAGGTCAGGCAGCCAAGGTTCTGCTGCTTCAAAGGAGATTTTTGAAGCCATCAACCGCACACCGCAGTTGATATCGTAACCAATGCCGCCGGGTGAAATCACGCCTGTTTCCGGGTCCGTTGCAGCAACCCCCCCGATAGGAAACCCATACCCCTGGTGCATATCCGGCATGACCATCACAGCCTCAACCAGGCCGGGCAGCGTACTGGCATTGATCGCCTGCTCAATGGATTTATCCTGCAACGAGTCTTGAAGCAAGGATTTAGAAGCGAATATCCGCACCGGAACGCGCATGTCTGCACGAAAGTCTGGTGGGATTTCCCATTCGTAGTCGCTGATTTTGGTAAAGGTCGATTGGTTTATCTGGGACATGTTTCTACTTTCTACACATCAAATGTAATCGTGGCTTCAATGCCAAAATCGGTTTTTTCAATGTCGAGATCATGGAAGGTGACCGCTTTGACATAGCGAACCCGGGAAAGAATGCGCCTTCCGGCAGCATGGATCAACACCTGTTCGTTTTCTTCGCCAAATGAAAACGATTCGAAGGCCAGCTCTCTCTCCTCAGCCAGATACAATAATTCGCTCAGAAAATCAACCAAAACAGTCTCTTGTGTGCCGTGAGGGATGGCAAATTCCTCATCTACTTGAGAGTCTGGCACCAACTCAACACCCATCAGGTCATACAAACCCTGTGCAGATTGCTCCAGCAGTGTGGAAAAATCCTCTCCCCAAACACGCAGTGCCACATCTGCTGTGTGGTCAACCTCTTCATATCCGTGATGAGCCATACTTGAGTATAATTATACCGGATAGGACATCATGACAAATCAATTTGACCGCATTGAAGCGCACCTGCGCGCCCTCTTTGAGGAGAATTTGCCAAGGATCTTCACCGGGCACCAACCTCATCTCACCCTGCTCGATGAGCTGGTAACCGCAATGCAAACCCGCACACTTAAAGACGAGAACGGGCAGAACTTTGCGCCAGACCTTTACAGCCTTTTAGTAGCCTCTGAAGACATGGTCGAATGGCAACTGCACCGAGACATACTGAATGAAATTGCCGAGTCGATCCATGTGATTGGCCGCTCGGTTGGGTTGGTTTTTGTGAAACCCCCTCAGGTCAAGCTGACTCCCGACGCGGCTTTGCCACCGGGTAAATTCGAGATATCAGCACATTTTTCAAAGGATGATCCCAAACTCCCGGACACTGCTGTGATGACCCCGGCAGAAGAAGCTGAGCGTGGCCCATCAGTGCCTGATAACGCCAGCCTCATTATCGCGGGAAAAACAAACTTCCCCCTTACCCAACCCATCATCAATATCGGCCGGCACTCGAATAACGATCTGGTGCTCAGCGATCTGCATGTGTCGCGGCACCATGCCCAGCTCAGGGCGATCAAGGGCCATTTTGTGATCTTCGACACTGGCTCAACCGGAGGTGTGTACATCAACGGCAAGCGGATGGGTCAGGCCACATTGCATGCCGGCGATGTGATCCGCATCGGGCCCGTGAATCTGATCTATAACCAAGAGCCAACAAGCGCCTTCCCAACGTCGGTGTTCACGGTGGAAGACGAGCTTCGCGATCCAGGAGCAGACCGATCATGAATGCAATTCTCGCTTTGGTGCTGCGAATTTTATTGCTGGTGCTGGTTTATCTCTTTGTCGGGTGGATAGGATATACCGTGTTCAAAGATCTCCGCACCCTGGTACGCGGCAGAACAGACTCCGTCACCACGCCCATCTTGCTGCAAACCGTGATCGAAAAAGAGCCAATTGAAAGGCAGTTTATAAAAACAGAGGTCATCCTTGGGCGAGACCCGGATTGTGATTTCACCCTCTCCGATGAGACGATCTCACTCAGGCATTGTCAGCTATCTTTTCACCACGATCAGTGGTGGGTCAATGATCTTAACTCCACTAACGGCACATTTCTCAATGAAAGTCCCATCGAATCGCCTGTGATCATCACCGAAGGCGACGATTTACGCTTGGGACAAATTTCGATTCACATCAGTTTTAACCCCTAAAAAGGAAACAAAAAATGAATGAAACACCTTTATTAGCGGTCATTGGCGGTTCTGGCCTGTATAATTTTTCAGACCTTAAGGACGTCCAAACGATCGAAGTAGATACACCTTTTGGCAAGCCCAGTTCACCCATTACCCTTGGAAAACTCCTCGACAAACCCGTCGCCTTCCTGGCGCGGCATGGCATTGGGCATATATACCCACCGAGTGAAGTTCCCTACCGAGCCAACATCTATGCGCTAAAATCCCTCGGCGTCACCCGGATCGTCAGCGTGAGCGCCTGCGGCTCGTTGCGCGAAGCTTATGCCCCGGGGCATATCGTCATCCCCAACCAAATTTTTGATTTCACCCATAAGCGCGACCGCAGCTTTTTCGAAACTGGCCTGGTTGCGCATGTGAGTGTGGCCGACCCCTTTTGTGAAAAGCTTTCAGATACCCTCGAAGTTGCGCTTCAAGCCGCCGACGCCAAATATCATCGCGGCGGGGTTTTTATCACCATTGAGGGTCCTCGCTTCTCGACCAAAGGCGAATCAAACCAGTATCGACAGTGGGGCATGGATATCATCGGGATGACTGCCTCACCCGAAGTGTTCCTCGCCCGTGAAGCCGAAATGTGCTATACCACCATGGCGCATGTCACCGATTACGACGTCTGGCACATCAGTGAAGAACCCGTGACAGTTGAGAAGGTCATCCAAACCCTCAACCAAAACATCTCGGTTGCCCAGCAAGCCATCATGCACATGGTTAAAAGCATTGACGCGAATGAAACCTGTGGATGTGAAGATGGTCTGCAAAACGCCCTCATCACACATACGGACCATATCGATCCAGAGGTAAGCACAAAACTCGATCTCCTCATCAAGAAATATCTGGGGTAGACGTGCAAAGATTGTTCCCCATCAGGGACAAACACTCAGGAAAAGATCAAACCCAAAGCCGACTGATGATCATTGCAGGCCTGGTGATCATCACCTATGGGTTGATCCTGACCCTGGCACCTGCGGTGCGTTACCACGCAGGCAGCGAACGCTACCAGTTCCAGCATTGGATCGGGATTGGCACCTGGGGGCTGGTATTTTTCTTGTTGCACAGGCAAACCTCTCGAAAATTGCCGCAGGGAGACCCTTACATCCTGCCGGTGATTGCGCTTCTGTGCGGTGTGGGGCTGGCGGCCATTTGGCGCTTATTTCCCACACTTGGCATGCGGCAGGCAGCCTGGATCACCGTTGCGGCTGTTTTGGTCTTTGTGGGGCTCCAATTTCCTGGCTTTATGCCTTACCTGCGCCGGTATAAATATATTTGGCTGGTGCTTGGGTTGATTCTGACAGGCATGACGATATTCCTGGGCACAAATCCCCTGGGCTCTGGTTCAACCCGCTGGCTGCAAATTTTTGGGCTGCACTTTCAGCCCTCCGAACCCCTTAAACTGCTTCTGATCACTTATCTGGCAGGCTTTTTCACCGACCGGCTCTTGGTGGATAACAAAAACTTTGAAGGGATCCTGCCCACAGTGATCATCATCGCCATTGCCCTGCTCCTGCTGGTATTTCAAGGTGACCTGGGTACTGCGGCCATCCTTCTGCTGATTTATTTGGCAATGCTTTTCACTTCACGAGGCAATAAATGGGTTCTCTTGCTGACGCCACTCCTGATCCTCGCAGCCGGAATCGCCGGATACTTCCTCATCGACGTTGTCCGGGTCAGGGTTGACACCTGGCTCAATCCCTTTGGCGATCCAGCCGGCACATCTTACCAGATCATCCAATCGATGATCGCGATTGCAGAAGGCGACCTGGTAGGCAGCGGTGCCGGGTTAGGCAGCCCGGGTCTCATTCCAGTCTCAGTCTCAGATTTTATTTTTTCTGCCCTGGCAGAAGAATTGGGCTTTTTAGGGGTTTCCGCGATCATCCTCCTGTATGTGATCCTCATTTACCGAGGTATCAAAATCGGCATGTCTGCTGAGCATTCCTTTCATCGCTATTTGACCCTGGGTGTCGTGTTTTATTTCGGGATTCAGACCATGCTTATCATTGGCGGGAATATTGGCATGCTTCCGCTAACCGGGGTGACTTTGCCGTTCTTGTCCTATGGGGGATCGTCATTGGTGGTGTCGTTCCTCGGGGTGCTGATTTTGCTCACCATCAGCCAACAAGCTCGCCCCCTGGCCAGCCCTCAGCACACCTACCAGCCGAGGTATGCCATGATTGGTGCGCTGCTAATGGCCGGGCTGATCCTTCAGATCTTTGTGGTCAGCCTGCTCTCCTTCTGGTACAGCCCTGCCCTGGTGGACCGTCCCGAAAACCCACGCTGGATCATTGATGACCGCTTCAGCCCGCGCGGGGATATCCTCGACCGAATTGACCGGGTCATCATCACCAACACCGGCGAGATCGGCGCGTTCAGTCGCACAAGCAGCCACATTCCCCTTTACCCGGTGGTGGGCTACACCCATCCGAGGTTCGGCCAAACAGGGATCGAATCCGCTATGTTCACTTATTTGCGGGGGCACACGGGATACGCATTTTCAACCTATTTCTGGCAACAACTGCTCTACAATCAGCCGCCTGAAGGCCTGGATGTACGCCTGACAATTGATCTGGATCTGCAAAGCGCAGCCGACGAGCTGCTCAACAATCAGCCTGGGGCTATCCTGGTGATGAATGCCAATTCGGGGGAGATCATCACCATGGCATCGCATCCCTATTTTAACGCTGCGACCCTCGACACCGATTGGGAGAACCTGATTGCTGACCAGGCCGCGCCCCTGCTCAACCGCGCCACCCAGGGGTTGTATCCCCCTGGGGCAACCCTGTTCCCGCTCATGATCGCCTCGCAGCCAGCCTTCATCCAGCAAAACCCTGACCCGGAAAACCTGCTGGGCCCGTATGTCACGAACCTGGGCTGTGTTTACCTCCCTGAAATCCCGCTGACCTGGGAAGGCCTGCTTGCCAATGGCTGCCAGAATGCCCAAATGCTGGTCGCCGAAATGATCGGTGCCGACCGCCTGAACGAAACATACGAACAACTCGGGTTGTTTACGCAGCCGCGCCTGCACCTCGCCACCGCTGAACCCGGCCTACCTGACCCCTCCGACCTGGCTGCCGCATTCCGCGGTGAGGGGCGCTTCGCCGTCAGCCCTCTCCAGATGGCCATGGCCGCCGGAGCGCTCACCAACCAGGGTGTGCTGCCCGGCCCGCGTATTGTCAACGCTTTCAGGAATCCGGATGGCGTGTGGAATACCCTGCCAAAGCTGCAGGCCAATGTCGATGCGCTGCCCGCAGGAACCGCCCTTCAGATCATCGAGATGCTGCAGGTCCTCAACTCCCCCTATTGGCAGGTAATTTCGACAGCCAATACGGAGGACTTTCAGCCCATCACGTGGTTTATTGGCGGTACAACCCGAGATTGGCAAGGACAGCCGATTGTAGCCGTCGTGGTGCTCGAAAGTGACGCACCTGCGCTGGCAGAGACGATTGGCCGGTCGCTTGTAGAGCAGGCCATCCGCTTTGCTGTACAAACCCCCTGATAATTTTTCCTTCTGAAGATAAACCTGACTATTCGGCGATTTGAATAAAGTGCCGCTTGCCGACCTGCACAATGGCTTGCGGTGCGAGGAGGGCATAAGGGTCTGTCGCTGTCTCGCCATCCACCTTCACGCCATTCTGCTCGATCAACCGCCGCGCCTGGCTCTTGCTGCTTGCCAGGCCGCTATCCACCAGCACATCGAGCAAAACGGGCTCTCCGAGGGGTTGGAAAGCAGGGATGTCATCTGGCAAATCGCCTTTTTGAAACAGATTGATGAAATATAATTTCGCGTTCTCAGCCTGTCCTTCGTCAAAGAACGCGGCAGTGATCTCTTGCGCCAGTTCCATCTTGGCGTCCCGGGGGTGAACCTCCCCGCTGTTGAGTGCACTTTCAAACGTATTGATCTTATCCACTGTCCAGCGGGTGACCAGCCGGGCATAGCTGGACATGGCCTTGTCCGGCACGCTCATCACCTTGCCAAACATATCCTCTGGCGTCGTTTTCAGCGGGATGTGGTTGCCCAAAGACTTGCTCATTTTCAGTTCGCCATCGGTTCCCGGCAAGATCGGGAGAATAATTCCGATATTCGGTTTCATTTTGTAATGGGTCATGATCTTACGGGCAGCCGTCATGATATTGAACATTTGGTCTGTGCCGCCAACCTGCACATCGGCGTTCAATGCATACGCATCATAACCCTGCATGATGGCATAAAACAACTCGTGGAAATAAATCGCTTCTTCCTTGTCCCAGCGTTTTCGAAAATTCTCGCGCGTCAAGAATTGCTGGAGTGTAAAATTCGATGCAAGATGGATCAAGTCTTCAAAAGTCAGTTCCGAAAGCCATTCCGCATTGTAGCGGATCTCGGTCTTATCACGGTCGAGGATGCGGAAAGCCTGCTCGGCATAGGTCTCAGCATTTTGTTTGGCCTCCTCAGGAGACAGCTTCGCCCGCAGTTTATCCTTATCTGACGGGTCACCAATCAGGGCGGTGTAGGTGCCAATCACAAAGACCACCTGATGCCCCAATTCCTGGAATTGGGCTAATTTACGCATGGTCACCGTGTGGCCAATATGCAGATCTGACGTGCGCGGATCATACCCGCAGTAAACCCGCAGCGGCTTTCCCTGCCGGTCCGATTCGATCAATCGTTCCCGCAGTTCCGCTTTCATGGTCTCGAACATGGCCGGGTCACCATAATCGACACCGCGCATGAGATAAGTAACTTGTTGGTTGATATTCATGAACACCTCCTGAGCAAATCATTCTCCTCTTGGGCAGTTGACAAAACAAAACGCGCCGATCTTACAAGGCGCGCCAGGCAGCCAAGACGGTGAATGCTCACATACGAAAAGAATAATACGCTTTTACTTTCATCATTGTATGATTATATCGAGAAACCGCGCAGAATGCACTACAGCATGCTTGGCCGAACTTTAATATCCGAGACCAAAGCAAAAGACTCTACCTGTACGCGTTTATCGGCTGTACTATAATTTACAGTTTGGTCCTCCAGCGGGGTGAAAAACTGTTCCTGCTTGCCAAACAATCCGCTGTAATCTGAGACCAGGGCATATGACACCACACTCAATCCGACATCATCGGGCAGGATGATTTTAATGTCGTTCACCAATCCAATAATTCTCACAACCCCATCTCCCTCCGGGAATAACGCTTCGCTGAAATCCAGGCGGTTTGTCCCAACAATCCACCAATATTCATGGCGGGTTACTTCCCACACACCAAGGTCATGGATATCTCCCAGAACAGGGATGCGCACTTTCACTCGCTTGCCCGCCATGCGCGGGCGAAGAATCAATAGCAAGCCCAGCCCGATCAGGATCAGGGGGCCTACATAACGCCCTAATCTCACATTGGGTAGTAATTGGTTCACAAGCGAAAAGAGACCCAACAGGATCAGGATCAATCCAATGGTAATTTGCCAGCGTTTCACGTTTTTCCTTTCTACTGATACCATTTTAACCGATAAATTGTCCCTTGAGAATTTCCAAGTTGCTATACGAAGCATTAATCAGGAATTTCGTTTCGTCTGTGAAGATGATTTTCATCTTATGAGCAATTTGGATGCCCGAATAAGCCTTTAGTTGAACAATCAAACCGGTTATAATCATAATGGTGCCGCCATGAACGAACCTGTACTCGTCCTGAACGCAAACTTTCAGCCAATCCATGTCACATCAAAATACCGCGCAATAAATTTGGTCTTGGCAGAAAAAGCCACCCTGATTCTGAATGGCAGGGGCGTTATACGCTCAGTTTCACAAACGTTCCCCATACCCTCAGTTATTCGACTAAACCGGATGGTCAGGCGTCCCCACCCGATCGTTAAGCTGAACCGCAAAGAGATTTTCCGCCGAGATCACTACACCTGCCAGTATTGTGGCAGACAGTCCAGCGATTTAACGATTGACCATGTCATCCCCCGCCGGCTCGGCGGAGAAACCACCTGGGACAATGTAGTATCAGCCTGCCCACGCTGCAACCACCTGAAGGGCAGCATGACCCCCGAACAATCCGGCATGTACCCACGCAAACCACCCAAACATCCCCCTAACTCGGCCGTATACCTGTTTGGGAAACACCTCCCTCAAAACCAGGAATGGGAGGACTTCCTCTTAGGCTGGTAACAGCCACTTCAATTTGTGAGGGGATCCGATCAGATGGAGATCGTCATCCAATCCTGCGCAGCGGTCACTTCGCCGGTGAATGTGCTCCTGACTCTGCCAACCCATGCCTTAAGATCCACGCCTGTCGGGTAGTGAATCAAAAACAGCTTTTCCGGTCCCACTGCTTCGGCAATTTCTCCTGCTTCCTCAGGCGATGTGTGTCCGTGGCCTTCCCCTGTTGCTTCGTGGATGAGAATCTTTGCGCCATCTGCCAGCCTGACCAAAGCCTCACAGGGCTCGGTATCAGAGGAATAGCACACCACGCCGCCTTGAAACGCCATTCGCAGGCCAATTGAGGGTATGGCATGACACGTCGGAGATGCCCAAACCTTGACGGAATCGCTATCAATGAGGAGCGCTCGTTCGCTGGTCGGTATCCTGTGAAAGACCACAGGGAAAAATTCCTCCCAGGTCTCCCATTCGAACAGGTCCATCATTTTTATCACGCGGTCTATGACGTCATGCAATCCGTAGATGTCGAGAGGGTTTTTTCTGCCCATCAGCCATAAATCCAGTAACAACAGGGGCAAACCGGAAACGTGATCCGGGTGGAAATGGGTCAAAACAACATCGGTTAGGTTCCGCGGGTCAACACCTGCCTTGTCCAGACGGATGATCGGATTACCCGCGCAATCCACCAGGATCAAGCGGTTTCCAGCGTCTACCAATAGGTGCGAGCTGTCATGATCTTTGTTGGGCAGGGCATTCGCAGTGCCCAAGAAGATGATCTCGGCCATGCCTACCCACCTGCCTGGGAGGTGCTTATCGCGTATTTTCTCTTCATCTACATCTATTTACTTTTAGCGCCGCTCTTCCTGGACTGATCCTGTGAGCCCGAAGAGAAGATCGTTTCACGATGCCGCCATACGATCAGCCCGGCAGCCAGCACAGCGATCACCAGCATCAATGTCTGGTTGGCGTTGACTCCCCCGACAAAGCTGTTATCAAGCCTGAGGAATTCCATAAAGAATCTGAAGACCGGGTAGGTGATCAAATAAGACAAAAATACATCACCTTGCTTGAGTTTGTGTGCATACTTGCGGTTCAGCCACAATAAAAAGCCCATATTAAGCAGGTTAAAAATAGATTCATACAGAAACAACGGGTGATACGTGGCAACATCACGAAATTCCGGCAGACGATGCTGCAGGTCGATCGTGATCGCCCAGGGCAAATTGGAGGGACTGCCGTAAACTTCCTGGTTGACGAAGTTTCCCCACCGGCCGATCGCCTGGGCTAGAGCCAAACCGGGCACAATGATATCTGCCCAGAGCATAAAGCTGAAGTTGCGCTTGCGCGAATAAACATACAAAGCCAGCGCTCCCCCGGCCACAGCGCCGGGGATCCCCAAACCTCCCCGCCAGATGGCAATCGCGTCCAGCGGATGGGTCAGGTAATACATGGTGGTGATGCCCTGTTCCACCATTGAAGCGGGGGGCGTCAGGATATGCCAAATACGGGCGCCGATCACGCCGCCCAAAACAATCCAGGGCAGGCTATCCCAGACAATGTCTGTATCAAGATTGCGGCGTTTTGCCCTATAATAGCTCAACACAGCAGCGGCGATGACGCCGGCCATGATGATCATGCCGTAATAATTAAGGGTCAGAGGCCCTATTCGAATACCATTAGTCATTATTGTGTTCCTCTCTAAACCTTTTCACTTCGCCATCCTCCTTGGCTTGCTTGCGCACATACCAAACCCTTTGCAAAGCTGTAAAGTTGCTGAAAATTGCTAAAATCCACAGGGAAATGCGTGGAAAACCCAGGATTACACCCGGGATTAAAACGATATACCTTTCAACGCGGGTGAATAACCCGATTTTTGCCGAATAATCCATCGCCTCTGCTTTCGCGCGGATGTAAGACACCAAGATCGAACCCATAGCGGCAAAGAAAACCAGCAAAGCATCCTGCCAGGTGCCTGTATTAATAAAATAAACCAGCAAACCGGCATACAAAGCAAATTCAGAATAGCGGTCAGATACCGAATCAACAAACGCACCATAGCGGCTGCTCTCATTACGCAACCGGGCCATTGTGCCGTCGAGAGCATCCAGCGGGGATAATACCATTGCGACGATCCCGCCCCAAAACAGCTGCCCTGTGGCAATCAGTACGCCAGCAGCGACATTGCCCAGCATGCCTGCGGTGGTGATCACGTTTGGACGAATACCCAATCCGTTTAAAAAGCTACCGATTTTGTCCAGAACACCCTTTAATACCTGGCGAAGAAAATCGGTAAAAGTTCGTTTTTCTTGTTCTGTAGTTTGACTCATGGGTGTAAGTTTAGCACACTGCGGAAATTAAGAAAGTCAGTCCAGGTCATCCCCGCCGTTTCGGTTGATCAATATATCCCGCTCCCGCCCACCTCCATGGGATGGACCGATCACGCCCATATCTTCAAGCTGGTCAACCAACCTGGCAGCACGGGGATAGCCAATGCGCAACTGGCGCTGGAAGAACGATGCACTGGCATGGCCTTCGGATTTGATCAATTCAATCGCTTCGTCAATTAAGGCATCGTCTTCATTTTCGTCATCAGCCTCACCCACATTATTCTCCCAGGGTGCGGCGTCACTATCATCATAGCGCATCATGGCCGCGTCCTGCTCATTATCCGATTGTTTTTGCCACCATCGAATGATGCGGTTGAGTTCTTTATCAGAGACGATCGCACCCTGTGCCCTGATCGGCAGGCCAATTTCCGGGTGCATAAAGAGCATATCGCCCTTGCCCAGCAGGGTCTCAGCACCGCCCGTGTCAAGAACAACCCGCGAATCGATCGAGCTGGCCACTGCAAAGGATATCCGTGTGGGGAAGTTGGCTTTGATCAGCCCGGTGACCACATCTGTGCTCGGCCGTTGGGTGGCAAGGATGAGGTGAATCCCGACCGCGCGGGACTTTTGCGCCAACCGAATGATGGCATGCTCTGTTTCATCTGGTGCAGCCATCATCAGGTCAGCCAGCTCGTCGATCATGATCACAATTTTTGGCAGCTTAGGCTTATTCTGGTGCTCCAGCTTCCGGTTGTAGGCATCAATATTCCTTGAGCGCGCTTTTTCGAGCAGCTTGTATCGAAAGTCCATTTCGGTGGTCGTCCAGCGTAAAATTCCCAAAATGCGCTCGATTTCCGTCTCTACGTTGCCCATTAAGTGCGGCAAGCCGTTAAAACGCATTAACTCGACGCGTTTGGGGTCGATCATGGCCAGTTTGACATCATCTGGCGTGTTGTTCATCACCAAACAGGCCGTGAGCGCCGTGATGCACACACTCTTGCCGGATCCTGTTGTCCCTGCGATCAGCAAATGGGGCATCGTAGCCAGATCCGAAACCACCGCCCGTCCAGAGACATCCCTGCCCAGCGCTAAGGCCAGCGGAGAATTAACCCTGGAAAAGGCCTCTGACTCCAAAATTGATCGTAATTGGACATCAGCGCTGTTTGGGTTGGGAATCTCGATGCCAACATAGGATTTGCCAGGTACAGGCGCTTCAATCCGCAACCTTTCGGCTGAGAGTGCAAGCGCCAAATCCTTCTGCAGTGAGGAGATTTGGGACACCCGAATTTTTTGGCGGTCGTCGTCAGATTTGTCGATATAGCCCGGCTCAACCGCAAACTGGGTGACCGTCGGGCCTGACCGGAATCCAACCACTTTAGCAGGGATGCCAAACTCATTCAGGGTCTTTTCGATCAGCCCTGCCGTCATATTAATGGTGCGTTTGTCCGGTTTAAAGGACTCTCCCTTGGCGAGTAAATCAAGGGGGGGTAAATCCGGCGAACGCTGCGAGGGCAAATCGGAACGCTCGTCCTCGATGGCTGGCGTATCAAAGGATTTTCGAAATTCCGGCGGCAGCCAGGTAGGTGTTTTGGGCGCTCCAGGTTCTTCTTCCTCCTCCTCAGCCGGCGGTGCAACCTTCACGGCAGCCCTGGAAGGCACGCTTGGCCCTGCAGATGCGCTCTCTGACAGCGGGAAGCTATTCACCTGTGCCTGGACAACGGATTCCAGTTTAGGCATCAGTCGAAAAGCAGCCATCAATGACAGCAAAAGCAGTCCCAACACAATCACAAAGCCTGCCGTCGGGCCGACTGTGGACCGGAAAACTTCTGCGATACCCCAGCCGACAATACCCCCCATATCGAGACCAGCCTCAACCTCAGCCACCGGGCGGCCTTCAATCAAAGAGAAAAGGGCTAACAGGAAAAAACCTGAAAATTCAAATGCCAGTACCCGCCCAAGCGAGAGCATACCCGCCGGCTGTTTTCGCCATCGGATGATGTGTAAACCCAACACGATCATGCCAAACACGACAAAAAAGCGGCCAAGTCCCAACCAGCGAGTAAGGAATTCCACCAATGGCGTGATTACCATGCCAGATGTCACTTCAAAAAATCCCAGCAGCAGGATAAAAGCCCCTGTAAAGAGCACAACACCAAGCAAGTCCCATCCATAACGCAAAAAGCGCTTCATCTGGCCCATAGCCGGCTGATGGATAGCGTTTGCACCTTCAAACAATGGTTTCTGTTGGCCTGTAGCCTTTTTGTGTCTTGACGGATCGGTTCTCTTTGACATGCGTTTTAATCTACGCTTTCTAACTTTAACCCCAGTCGCCGCTTTTCGGAATCGATGCTGATGATCCCAACCTTGACGGGTTGACCCTCAAACAGAAAATCATCTATCCGGGTGCAGTCTGCAGGGACATCCATCGAGGAGACGTGAATCAATCCTTCAACGCCTTCTTCAAGGCGGGCAAATGCGCCGTATTTGACAATGCTTGTAATGACAGCATCAACCACATCGCCCGGTGAGAGTTCTTGAGATATCTCGTCCCAGGGGTTCTCCTCAAGCCGTTTAAGACTTAAGGCAATTCGTCCCTGGTCTTCAAGGATCTCGAGCACCATGGTGTTGACTTCATCGCCCACTTTGAGGATTGTTGCAGGATGATGGACGCGCCCCCACGAAAGCTCTGAAACATGGATCAAGCCCTCCAGGCCTCCCAGGTCCACAAACACACCGAAGGACGTGACGTTGGTCACATAACCGCTGACGATATCCCCTTCTGAGAGGCTGTTGAGCAGCACTTTCCGCTGCCCGGCCCCGGCTAAAGCTGCCCGTTCAGAGAACACGATGCGCTCTTTATCCGGCTCATATTCGATCACCTTCAAAGAGATCGTCCGGTCCACATAACTGTTCAAATATGGCTCCCGCTCATTTTCTGCAATGTTCGTCGGGATTTCAATCAGGTGAGAGGCGGGTACAAACCCCTGAATATCTTCACCTTCAACCAGGACACCTCCCCGGTTGAAATTAACCACTTTTAATGACACAATCTCATCAGATGTGAACAAGTCAGCGACCTTACCCCAATTGACTGAAACCGCGTCTTCGTCTGTGGTATTTGCGATATGCAGTTCCGGTGCGGAGGGTATTGGGTTCTCAGACCCTTTTTCGACCTTGGGTTCATCTGCCAGTACAGAAGCCCACCAAGCTTCATCAGGATCCTCCGGCATTGGCGGCATGTGGTCAAAATCGACCTGTTCTTTTATTCTTTTCATTTTATGTCCTCCCCAGTCTTTCCCCTCCCCGAGCTGTGCAGTCATGTTTGCTCCTCTTCACGTGCTGCCAGTTCCATGCCAACGATGGTCTTTGAGACGGCTTCCAGGGCTACTTTCTGCTTCCGGTAGAGATCAGCCTCCGACATCGCCAATCGATTGGCCACTTCTCGAACTTTCCTCCCCTCGAGAAATTTTAATTCCAGTATATTATACAGAATCCATTCTGCGGTAAAGCGCCGTTCACCTTCCGGTTTGATGTTATCGATTGCAGACTTTAAAATCCCGCGCAACGCATTCGTCGGGCTGCCCTCATAATCATCCAGGGCTGCCTGAACAACCCGCAAGCCCAGCAACGGGCTTTCGGTGAGCTTTGGCCCACCCCAATAATGCGAAAGGGCATCTTTGACCCAATCCACAAAATCCTCTTCAGGCAGATTGGCTTCGTCCAACAGGACGCTGGTTTTGTTATAGCTTGAAGCAGCCCGTAATTGCTGGATCAGGGCGACTTGCGGCTGCAGATTTTCAATCGACTTGAGAACCTGTTGCTGCATTTTCCAGTCTCTCAGCGCGATGCCTACCCGATAGCTGAGCAGGTTGATTGATTGGACATGTTCGGGCTCCATCTCCTGTGATTCATCCCAGGGAAAGCCGCACAACCCCACCAACACTTCGCCATTTTGTTGATCGCCATAAACCAGCGGGATCAGTAAATGGCCGCTCCAGTGAAAATACTCACTCGAAGAAGGCGAACCATTTTCCAGGGTCAGTTTCAGGACCTCTTCCGATGATTCAATGCCCACAAAGGCCGATTCATCACCGGTGATCGTCAGCATTTCCAGTCCGCCACCGTCCATCATGGCGATAAACGCGCTGTTTACCTGGAGCAGGTCACAGATCGTGGCAGTGACAATTTCCAGGAACTGGTGCAGATCAGACCGGGTCAGCATATGGTCTTCGAGGGATTGAATACGGGTGATCTCTTTGCGGTCAGCACCGTAGAATAGGAGTCGCTCCCAAAACGGTGCCAGCAAAGTAATCACATATTCCATCAATAAGATCACCGCCACCATAAAAATGGGCACAAAGGGGTTGTAAGGATCGTCCCACAGCAAACCAAACCGACGGATGATGGTTGTAATCGCCAGGACAACGGATGCTGTCAACGGCCCGCGTAAAAACCACTTGAACAATCGGCTCTTCACAATTCGGTCAGGCCAGGTAACCCCGAAAAAGGCCACGGAATAGGCCATAACAACGATGAAACCAGCCACCAACACGTTACCCAGGCTGACAATTGCCCAGAAAAGGATCGGGAATTGTGAAAAAACGCCGGACCCAAACAACAAATACGGGTAAATGCCGATGGCTGCAACCGTGGCACCCGTCAGCAGGTAAATCATCCTGCGCCGGCTGGTTTTCGTCACCGTGCGCTGAAATGCCCGGTAGAGAACGGTTCCCGCCACGATCATAACGCCGGCGTAATAAATGGCAAACAGGTTTGTGATTTGTGTCCGTTCCAGATGCGGCGCGGGATAATTGACAACATACGGCCCAACCAGGATATTAAAGGGAATTAGGAATACCAACAGGAGGGAGAACACGAAGACGATCCGCACTGTCCACAACCGCCGTCCACGGCTTGGTCGGCCTGTCAGCGTCAATAGGGAATCCGCAAAATACAGATAGGTCGCAGGCAGGAGAACTATGCCCACCCACTTGAACCTTAGGCTGATGTCGGTGATTAGCGGCTGATCGCTCACGCTGGCAATTGATTCCGCTGTGTAAACAATCGCAACACAGATTAAGATCAAGATAAAAGCCCTGACCACCCGCTCTCTCAGGTTATAAGCCAGGGCATACAACAGCAAAGAGATGGCCGTAATGGCCACGCCCGCCGTCATGATCTGACTGATGGTCTGAAAAATGCTTGCCCAGGTAATCCCAAAAATCATTGGTAAGACCCCCGATTTAATGAGCAAACCTGCTGAAAAACAAAGCCAGATCGTGGTTTGGGAAATAATGGTCCCTGAATCCACAATACTTAAAGCCTAATTTTGCAGCCATGCTGATAGCAGGGTCATTCTTCGATTGCATTTCCAGCACCATGGCATCAAATTTTCGATGTGAGATCAAGTCCATAACTGCATAAATTAACCCACTGGCAATGCCCTGCCGCCGCAAAGAAGCGGACACAACGAGGTCGGTAACACGGGCAACCCGGGCCTCCTGTTCAGCCAAGACTTTGACATACCCCACGGCGCGTTGATCGATCCCAGCGACCAGAAAAGCTTCGCAGTTCTGCAAATGCCCAAAAATTTCTTCACGACTGCGTGGGTAAGGCACTAACACCTGACGCGGTAAGCGCGTGCGGAGAAAATGGGTCTTGGTCGCACTTGTATTTAAATCTAAGCTCATTTGCCAAACATACTCGCTGTAATAGCCGTGTTCGATGGCAGAGAGACGATCGACGTCACCGGGTGTGACAGGGCGAATTTCAATTTCTGGCATTAACCTTAATCCTCCTGAGCTTGTTGAACATCAACGGTAATGATACAGGGCGTCATTTCCTGGCCAGCATTGTCAAGCGGCACGAGCCTTAGCAGATAGATGCCTGGCGGCAGGGCGCTGGTAAACCAGAATCCGATGTTTTCATCAAGTTTCAATTGATTGCCGGCGGCAATGGTGACCCAATTGATGTTTCCCATGGGGGAATACTCATATTTGTAGGAACCGAAATTGTCAACATTTACAGAACCGATAATTTCAACCGTGCCGCTGATGGAATCTCCATCTGCGGGACTGGTGATCTCCAGGATATTATCTATGCATTCAAAAACAAGCTCACCCTGCCCTGTGATTCCATCAACGCCTGACAAAGCATTGATAACCGCATTGTCCACAGGCGTACCCTCAGAGTCGACCTGAGCGCTTTGTGGAATTTCAAGGCCTTCCACCGGGGAATCGACAGCAGGCTGCGACGTACTCACATCAATGGGCATTTGCGGCTCAATCACAGTGACCAATAAAAACTCACCGACAAATAAAAACAACAGCAACATCAGGCCTGTTGAGGCGGAAATCAACTTACGCTGGGCAATAGAGCGCTCAAGCCCAAATACCGAGCTCTGCCATTCGCGCAAGCTAATAATGAGCTTCCGTAAATACACCAGGATGCCCACGCCCAACAGGGCAAAAATCCCTACACGATACGTTATCAATCCCCGGAGAATGTTTTGCAGAATCGCGTCCATGCTAAACATTTCCACAGATTGGAATAAAAAAATACACAGGCTTATAGTTTTGACAAAAATCCACGGATCAATGCCGTCAGCTTGGGTACCAGCACCTTACCAGCTTCAAGGACTTCTTCATGCGTGGTGATGGTGCTACCATCTAAATTGGCTTTGTTGCTGATCCCTGAAACGCCCAAAACTCGCATGCCGCCATGCCTGGCCACGATCACCTCGGGTACAGTTGACATGCCCACCGCATCGGCGCCAATGCCCAGCAGGAAACGCAATTCCGCGGGGCTTTCGAAGGAGGGGCCGGACAACGCGACGTACACGCCTTCCTGGTAGGTCATGCCAGCCTCATCACAGGCCGCCCTGGCCAGGGCTAAATATTCACGGTCGTACGGCTGGCTCATATCGGGGAAGCGGGGGCCAAATTCACTTAGATTCGGACCCGCAAGCGGGTTGGCACCTCCCATACCAACCAGGTTCAGGTGATCGTTGATCAGCATCAAATCTCCCGGGACAAAGTCCGGGTTAATGGCGCCTGCCGCGTTGGTGACAACCAAGTTATCACACCCCAGCCGCTGCATCACACGGACGGGCAAAGTGACCTGCCCCATACTGTACCCTTCGTAAAAGTGGGTGCGTCCCTGCAGCACAAGTACGTTGACGCCTTCGAGCACACCAATCACCAGGCGGCCTTTATGCCCCTCGACCGTTGAGACCGGCCAGCGCGGCAACTGAGCCGTAGGGATGATGACAGCATCCTCAACGCGCTCTGCGAGCTCCCCCAGCCCGGTCCCCAAGATCATCCCGACCGCTGGCACAAGATCTGTTCTTGCCCTGATTGCATCAACAGCCTGATCAATATCGTTAATGGTAATAAATTCACCCATAAATACCTCGATCCAATTCTCGTGGTTCCAGCCTTATTATAACACCCACCTCCATAATCAGGGGGGGTTATCCAGAAGAATGCCAAAATCATACGATTATTTTCTTACCCCATAAACAAAGCCTGGCAAAGTAAATCAGAACGGAAGCCACCAGCCCAGGCCTTTCGTGGATATAATTAAATTTGAGACGCAGGCCACAGAAAGGCACAGAGACGAAATGAAATATCAAAATGAGCATAACGATTCTGAGAAAAAGGAAAAACGACCCTCCTTGTTGAGCTGGTTTGTGTCAAAAGAAGAACCCGACAAAGACTACATGCCCGATCTCAAAGCGCAGTGGGCAAACATGTCAGCCCCGGACCGCGTCAAGTTCGTTTTGGGTGGTTTGATCGGATTGATCCTTTTTATCGGTGCGCTGCTGCTGGTGTACCTGATCTTGGGCGCTCTGATCGGGTAACCCTGCACGGAAAATTTCAATCCTCAAGATGTTTTCTACAACATAAACACAGGTGGCGTTCAGAGATACCCCACTGCGCGGACACCTCATCGCCGTCCCGATGCGTGCGGACAATATTTCAGCAATCGGCGACAATCGGCACCGCCAGACCCCGATACCCGCACAGCGCACCCGTAGCAATGGCGTTGCGGCCGTTCTTTGTGGGCTGAATAAACGGCCACAGGGGGCAATGATGGCGCCTGCGCTCTAACACGATTAGCACCATAATTGATAAAAAATTCTTGCTGCGAATTGAGATTCCAGTTCTTCGGGTTCCTAACAGGCTTGAGGATTATGGCTCAATCTGATCGCCCGGCACACACGTCTCCCGGTAGAAAGCCCATTCCTCGCACTCGCTGCCGTCCTCAAACAGGCAGTACCCCACCTGTCCGCTGGATTCGTCCTCACGAATCTCGAGCTTTCCGCCGTTTTCTTCGCAATAAACCGAAGCCGGGTTTGCCAGCCCAACCTGGCCTGTCAGGCTGTCACCGATGCTACAGTCACCCCGGAAGAAAGCCTATTCCTCGCATTCACTGCCGTCCTCAAACAGGCAGTACCCCACCTGTCCGCCGGATTCGTCCTCCCGAATCTCGAGCTTTCCGCCGTTTTCTTCGCAATAAACCGAGGCCGGGTTGGGCAGATTTGGTTCAGCCCGGCATCCTGCCGCAATCAGCAAGGACAACAAGATAAAACCAGCGCCACACAAATTTTTCCTCCACATGACAACCTCCATAAAAAGTTGATACAAGGCAATGAGTCAAAAGGGATATTTTGACTTTATATCATTAAAACGAATTAACTCAAATCCTGGTTCCAATTTCAGTTATTGTGATCATATATTTCTCTATACCGCAACAAAGCAACCAGACAAACAAAAGGAATGATCTAAATGGCATAAAACTTGCTGTCTATTGAGTAACCTGGGTGTGGAGGGACAAGGACATGAGCAATTTTTTAAAATCAATCTTTAAACATCCCCTGCTGATCAGTGCAGTAATAGTAGGGCTTTCAGCAAGTGTGCTGTTCAGCTTGCCGATGATCAGAAAGACAAACGCTGCACAGCCAAAAAGCCTGCCCAAATATGGCTGGACTCTGTGTGAAGACCTGGGTGTAGGTGAAGTGCCCGAATTTCCACCAAGGCAGCGATTCAGGATGTGCGCAGAGAACGGCTGGCAGACCCTCACGCACTGCCTGAATGAGGCTTACCCGGCACCCCCTGTGGGTGCGGCGTGCGAACTCTACCAGCAAGACACCTACTGGTGCGGGGACGAGTATCAACTGTTACGCGTCTACCAGGTATTGCAGATACCTACGCCGGTCGCCACCGCAACTGAAACCTCGACCCCAACGCCCACGCTTACGCACACACCGACCACGGCCCCAACAAACACGCCTACGTCCTATCCGCCGCTTGCAATGACGCAGACACAAGCGGCAGCTGTCACTTCCGTGCCTCAGCCCACGCCCACCCAGCGCCCAAAAATGGGCGGCAGCGGCGGATTTGAGTCATGGGATGTGATCCGGATTGTCTTGGGTGCGATGGTCATCGGCTCGGGAACTACCATTGCGCTCAAAGATTGGCGCCGCAGCAAAAAGAGCCCGTGAGGTCGTGGCTGCCCAACCCGGCACCGACGCAGGATTTTCCCATTTTCCTGGCCCGTTTGGCTGGGTTGAACCCGGTTGAATGCTTATGAAAACCCACTCAATTTTTTCAAGATACAGGGTTCATGGAAGAATTTTGCTGGTGTTATTGTCCCTGTTAATAGGCAGCCTATTGATGGATCCACTGCTGCGCGTTTTACCGGTAATAGTAAATCTCGCGGCCGCTGGACAGCGCGAGCACGAGTCAGCGCCAGCTCAAGAACCTATTGCACGCTCTACCAAGCGCGAGACCGGGCCTGGCGAACAGCTCTTTTTCCCGGTATTAATAGCCGGCGATCCCCGCCTGGATGAACACCCCCCTGAACAGGGATTTGAAGCCAAACCTGAGGAGAACAAGTTCAACACCCTTGACCTTTCCCCCCAGGGACCGTTGATCTCCGTCCAGATCACGCCAAAGACCACCCCGCTAACGGCCGAACAGACCATTGAGATCCGCTTTTACCCGAGTGACCGGTGCCAGTTTGGCGATGGAGGCGCCTGCATCTATGAATTCACGGCAAGCCAGGGTAACAGGGTTACAATCGCCAGCCTGCACTCAGGGTACGGTGGTGAGGCCGAAAGCTTCCGCGATCTGATTGAGGGTACGGGATTCAACCAGGCTTTGCTCTCATCGGACCAGGTCAGCCAAAACATCCGCGCCCTGCTTGGCGCTGAAATTGTGATCACCCAGGGGGCGGCCATGCTGCCAGACCTCACCCTCGTCGCAATTGCCAGGGTCTCACCCCGGCACATGGCAGCATACCTGGAATTGCCAATCGAAAAAACCCTCGAATTTGCCTTGGAAATCAATCAGCTTGACCCCGCAACCCTCAACCACGACCTGTTCGTGATAGAAACCTGCGGCTGGAAACTGCCCAACGAAAGCCCAATCCCCGGGACAGCCAATACAAACTACGCCGTCTACCTGGCCATCTTTCAGTAGGGCATGCTCAACAAACCTGAAACCCACACACACAAAATTTGTTGACCCGCTACAGAAGTTAGGCTCATCACCCCCCCCTTTGTAATCTAACTGGGGAAGGACAGGTTAGAACCGACTCGTTACTGCGCCGATTTCTGCCGATCACCAGTAAACCACAACACCCCTTGATGACCATCAATGATGGTGATTAATGTCACTCAACGCCTTGGGGCAGAATGAAAATTAATTGTTCAATAAAAAGGTTTCATCGCTTGCCAATTTTCAGCCCATTCTGGAGAGTGCAAGTGAATAAACCAATCCTTTGGATGCATTTTTGTCACCAGCGAACGATCTTCTGGTTGGAGATTGTAAAACATAAATGGGAGGGCGTTTGGGTTTGGAATCAAGTACCCGCGGTTGAAATCCAAAAATTTTGCGATTAGCTGTGATTTTTCCTCTTGTGTCGAAATCCCATCAATCAGGTTGACGAATTCCTCTTCCTCCAGTCCAATATGCTGAGACCATCGGTCTTCTATTTTCATCAATACAACTTTCAGCGAAATTAAGTCACGGTAGACTGATTCATTACGCCTTAGAGAGTGATGAATAGGCGCTAATTCATTCAGGAATCCAGTTATTAGGTCGTGATCCTCGAACAGCCATTCAAAATAGGTGTCTGAAAGGGCTTCTCGAAAATAAGCAAACCCAATTACATCTTCGGTCTTGTGATGAGATTCAAACATCAAGGATAATGCAAAAATGTAGTCCAGATAGCCCATTTTTAACGTGTCATCTGAGAACCCGTTCTGAATGAAACCCTCAATCCACTCAAGGGACACATCCACGCCTCGAGAGATTATGCTATGGATGGCCAGGAAATAATCAGCGAGCAAGAAATCCTGATCTGACGTGTTTACTCACTTTCTGAGACCAATTTTTTTGACCCTTTATAAGATGATATACATGCTCTTAATATAATGCAAAAAATTAAAAATGGAGATTTGGAATTCATTCTCACCCCAATCAGATTGGTTAAAATAAAAATGGCGAAGGGCGGATTTGAACCGCCAACCAATGGCTTATGAGTCCACTGCTCTACCATTGAGCTACTTCGCCCCCATATAGCGGTTTATTAGGTCAAAATACGCACTCCATACCCACATATAGGAGTGTGTGACATGAGTAAAACTATCTTAAACCAATGGACTATAACAGAAGTTTTAGGGGATGATTACCTTGAAAAGTGGGCTGAAGCCTTCCTGATTGACAGGAAAGTTCAAAACCTTTCACCCGGAACACTTCATTTTTATCAATCGAAACTAAAGCTGTTTCTATCCTATTGCGAGACAATCGCGCTCAAACGGTTTTCCCAACTAACGCCCGACATCATAAGGACCTTTCTTCTTTTCTTGGAACAAGAAGGACATAACCCGGGTGGTATACATGCCGTATATCGCACATTGAGAACATTTTTGAATTGGTGGGAAAACGAGACAGAGCCTGAGGGATGGAAAAATCCAATCCAAAAGGTCAAAGCACCTAAAGTTGCCATAAATCCGTTAGAACCTGTCTCAATCGCTCAGGTGGAAGCCCTAATTGCTACCTGTAACACGAATGACTTTTATGATTTACGAGATAAAGCATTGCTATTGTTCTTATTAGATTCTGGCGCAAGGGCAGCAGAGACTTGTGCGGTCAATCTGGAAGATATCGACTTACAGAATGGGAGTGTTCTTATCAGATGTGGTAAAGGTAGGAAACCAAGGATTGTTTACCTTGGAAAGAAATCCCGGAGGGCTTTACGAGCATATCTCAAATCATGCGCAAGACAAATGGAACTGAAAGAGAACTCCGCATTATGGGTTACCAATTCAAACAACCGGCTAACTTATTGGGGTATCAACCAGATTATTCGGAGACGGGCAGCAGATGCGCATATTGAAAAGCCAAGCTTGCATGATTTTAGAAGAGCATTTGCGCTAAACTTCTTGCGTAATGGCGGTGATATTTATTCTTTACAAAACCTTATGGGCCATGCCGATTTACAGGTTTTAAGGCGATATCTTGCACAAAACACAGAAGATTTGCAGATTGCACATCAGAATTACAGCCCTGTAGATAACTCGGGTTTGTGAATGGAGATTGTGACTAAGAGATGAGCATAAAATAAATCCAATTGCTGAAAGTAAATATTGTTTCAGCACATAATGCTAATAGTGTAATTGTAAATTTTATTTATCACTTTGATGCAATTTAATTTATAATAATAACCAATACTTTCAATTGTATGTATAATGTATTTAGGTTCCAAAAACACGATAAGCTAGAAGGGAGTATATACTATGTTTGAACCTACTTCAAAATTAGTTATGAAAGAACTACCATCATTTATATCACCAGATGAAGAATTGATTTCTTATGGCTATTTTATGAAGAAGGCGGGGTATTTGCGAAATCGATTTACACTTGGCTATGCACAATTTTGGAATCAAACATTCTATGTTGGTCTAACAGAAAAAAGATTGGTTGTTCTACCCATTAAAAGGATAACAGGAAAAGTTGATAAAGAAAACGTCTTCTCTGTTGATTTCAACGATGCTGAAGTCAAGGGCAATAAATTAATAATACAAACAGCAAATAAAAATGTTTTTTTGAAACTCAGCTTTGTTTTCGGGATTAAATCAATATCTGGTTTGGATAAAGAAAAATTCATTGATGAATTAAATAAACACAAGCGGTCTAGAATTAATGAATAGTTCTAAGATAGTAAACATGATGAGAAAACTTTACTTTATTTCAACCTTAGCGTTATTATTTATGTTTGGTTGTCTGCCCCAACAATCACTGGCTTCACCTGAACGACCTGACATTGTAAATTGGGCAAAAAAAATAATGGAGATTGAATCAAGTTACAAAGAAACAACTGATAAATATAATGTGCTTCAGAGAAAATTAGGTTCCAGGTTTCCAACAGATGATGAAATGAAAGAATTATCATTGATTTATGAAACAATATCAGGATTTTATACAGAATTAAACAAAACAACCCCACCAAATGAAGCCACATCTGTTCATAGGAAATTTAAAGAATATTATGAATTGGCATCAAATGCAACACTTCAATACTATATATCGGTGCAACTTAACGATATAACTTACTATGAAAAATCGGTAATAAACTCTAAAGAAGCTAATCGAATTGGCGATGAAGCATTTGATGATTTTATTGAATTATTGGGCAATTATTCAATTTCATGTTATGAAATCGGATTATGTGAGTAATCATTCTATTTCATTCATGCAAGTTTCTTTCCCGCACAAAATAAAGCAATCAAAATTGCATAGTTTGTTTTTCTTTACTATTTACAATATGCGCCATTGCGAAAAATAAGCATAGTTTTTGCTCCTTGTTAATTAAATGACAATCACCTCAAGCTTATTTTTGACTCAAATTTGATATAAAGTAAATATTTAAAGAATAAAAAATATTTTGTCTTGATTAGCCCTTGAGTTCACATATAATGAATTTTTTTCTCAATATAGTGACAATCCTGTCAAATTAATAACCAGTAGATTTGATTTAATAATTAACAATATAACTAATCATCCATGTTTCGAAATTCTAAGCAGTTAAAATTGATAGCGAGTATGGGACCCTGAACATCGGCAACACACAAAACGACTATCCCCCTTACAACAATCCATTCTAAACTTATCTATCATCCGGGAAATTCCTGAAATGTTGCGCGAACGTTGCGTTGTACACCCATAAACAATTAAGAGAATCACGTCTTTTGTTAATGATTTTTAGCTGATTTTGACCGAATATTCCCGCATAAGCGATTATATTACTGAATTGACTGTACACCATTTTGACCTATTCACCAAAAGATAAATGGCTCCATTTCTTCTTGCTTGCCAGACCTCCAGAACCAGCATAAGTTATCTCTAATTTCTCTTTCATCCAGCTTTTTTATATTCATCCGGGGTTCTTATCTATTCTCTTGCTTTCTGCGCTGCATCCCGATGGGGCCTGGTGTGGATATATTCCTCGACCTGGTAATCTGGATGGCATTCTTTTTATGTGTCAAAGACTTCTGCCAGGATTGGGACCGTGTTGAATTGGTGTTACCTAATCGTCTCGTCAATCACTTGATCCAACACACCCAGGGGCACATCGCCCAGCTCGTCACGGTAGACACGAAACTGCGCGGGGTCCACAGACTTACCGAACGCCACCCATAGTTTTGCTACAATCCCGTTCCATTCTTTATTTGCCTCTTTCAAGGCGTTGTCATAATCAGTCATTTCAATATTCATCCGCTAATTCATTTAGTACCCGTTCATTCCAGGCGGCGATTTCTTCCGGAGTGCGTGGGGTGCGGTTGAGGTTGGTCTTGGACGGGTTCTTACGCTTCTCAGCATTACTAATCGTCCAGGTCTCATAGCTGGTTGGTTTGGTTCCTTTATATTTTTTGTCTGCATCCATAGCATCAATTGCTGCTGAATAATCTTCTGCCGTGACCCCATTCGTAATGAAATTCCCTATCATTGATGAAAATGCCGGCCCATCAGTGACAAGTTGACCTTTTTTTGTTTCATATATTCTTTGACATTGTTCAAAGAGAGAATTAAATTTGTTAGTCTCAATATCGATCTCTATATCTAATTCTTTATCTACATCAATTTCTGTATCTTTTTCTGTTTCTTTATCTATATCTACCAACGAATCGTGATTATTTCGTGACTCATTACTGTCACGTTTCGTGACAACTGGGTGACCATAGTATTTCGCTTTCCGTTCATTGTCTCTATGAAGCCTTTGACGTTCCGTATCGCTCAATGGAGCTTGACGCTCTGCAAATTTTGTCACAATGTATTTCTCACTATTCTTCTGTATGATGTTGAAAGTGATTAATTGTTTTAGTTCTTTTGACAGCTTATCAACAGAAATACGTAACCGCCACGCCATATCTTGAATACTTGGCAACAATCCATCCTGGTTTATATCGCCGGCTAAAAGAAATAATTCAATTGTTCTTCGCCATAACTTATCTGGCATACGGCCCATTTTAGGGTCATCAAGTATCTCGTGATAAAGCTTTATCCAATATTTCGATGCCATCAGTTTTTCACTTCAAATCCAAAAGTTAATTGCTTTGTTTGTGGTTTCCCGTATTGATGCATTTTCCAATACAATAAAGGAAGAACGAACTGGTCTCCATATCCGCGATTGATTAATATCCCTTTATAAAAGAAATCATCAACATTAGCCCAATAGTCAGTCTTTTTGTTCTTATCATGAATAACTGTTCTGGTTATCCCCATTTGAATTGCAAGATCTATTACCGATTTATCCCAAGCCCACCCTGGCGGTTTGTGTAGCATGTGTTTACTTGAATCTACGTTCTTATGTAAGATATTATCTGTTATCCAACCGACTATCCTTCCAGTTTGGCTGTACATCGGGACCCTATTTTGTTTTGTAGTATAATTTTTCATAGCAAATACCCTTTCCAACGATGGTGTGTTTGTTTTTTCATCCCGGTCTGCCAGGACCGGGATTCTTCTGTCAAATCTATTAGTTGTTTTCGGTAGATTTTTTTTGATTGGTTTTCTCATGTTCCTCCAATTCTTTTCTAATTAATCGCCTAATAATTACAGACATTGTTTCCCCTTGTGCTCTGGCTAAATACATCAAAGCATCTTTATCTGACTTTAGTAATTTCAAATTTAATCGTGATGTATCTTTTCTCTTGGTTACTCCGTAAATAAAAAAGACTTTGTTCTGCCTTAAAGAATAAGTCTTTTGTACTTGTGAAGTGCTAAATTTGGGAATTGAACAAACTTGTTAACAATTACATATCTGTTTTACTTGTTTTCCTTTTTCATATCATTGGCAACTCTTGAAACCGCCTGCCTTGAAACATTTCGTCCAAGCCTTTCTGTGGCAATTTCAGCAATTTCATATTGGTATACGTCAGGGTATTCCTTCAATATCTTTTTAATCACGCTCTCTTTTTCGATTGTCTCTGGTCTCTTACCTCCCCTTCGAAATTTGGGACTGTCACTCGTTGCTTCTTCAAAATTATTTTGCAACCAATCTTGAATCAACGAAAGAAATTTTTCATGATAGGGTAGATTTTCATTTTTAAATATCTCAACTTGACATTTAGATTTATGAATTTCTTTTATTTTGACGTCTGCAATGATGTTCACTAATCCACGTATCATTACATCTGAATAAATCTTTTCGCCTAATGGCTCATCATCATTAGCAATGAAAATAATTTCGTAGGAGCTTTCATGATAATCCGGATTGAGGAAGCTATAACTTATTTTTGTATGAATGGGAGTGTTTTCTTCTCCCAGATAGTAATAATAAGATTTGACAATATTTTCTATCTCATTTTTACCATCCCATATTAACATGTCAGGAGTTGCACTTATGGTTCTGTCAAAAACCCTAGTCTCACACCTGTTGGGTGGGTATTCAAAAAACTCCATTAGTTGTCGATGTGATTCACGCCATCTATCAGCAACACCATAAGCTAAGAATATTAAAAATTCTTCAAATAATGGAAACGAACGATTATCCTTAGTAACTGCATACCATTTAATTAACTCAATCTCAATCATATTTTGTTTAAATTCTGCAATATTGATAAAATTTACTCTCTCTGATAATTTGCTTTCTCTATTTTCAATTATTCCAATTATGGAGTATAAAGCTGGGTCGACATTGACTAATTCTAAATCTACAAGTCTAAGATTGTCTTTTTCACCAACCCGTCGGAGTGCTTGTTCCTTAGATAAGGCGTATTGTTTAATCCCTGCAAAAAAATTATCATGGCTGATTTTCAAAGTAACTTTTGTTTTAGCAGACTTTAATTCATTGTCCTCTATTGACATTGGCAAAGCATTAAATCCCCACTTCCCATTTTCTGACCGATATTCGATTCTTTTACTCATCTTTCTTACCTTTTACTTGCAATCAAATATTCACTTGCTTAATAACAAAACCGCATTCAGGTTATTCCTCCAAATACACCTTCTCCATCGCTTTAAACATCTTATTATGCGTGGGATATTTCAGATGCAGCAACTAAATCAGAGATGTACGCAGTTGGTTTTCTGCGGTTGCCCTTGACCAAGTAGATAAATGTGGGGATATTATCCTCTACCTGTTTATTTAACTTATCAATTGCATTTTGGGATATAGGCTGCCCCATCTTCCCAAACCACACCGCCCCTTCTCGCTCAATCACCTTTTGATGCTCTTCTATAGTCCCACTATTATCCAGCAGTCTATCTAAAAATCTTAACAAAAGATGGATGGGTTTTTTTTGTTTCATAATTTTGTTAAGTCCATGCTCATATTTTCTCTGGCAGCCCCAAAGTTAAGGATACATCGTTTATAAGTATAAACTATTATCCTTCAGCCTTAACTAAAAGGTGTTGTTTCAGTGTATAATAAGTATATAAATAGGCTGGTAAGTGCGTGAACACCTACCAGCCCTGACCAAACCCCTGAATAGAGCAGCGGTTCAGCCAACCACATTATAACCTCTCTACAAAAGGCAAAACGCTCTCTATTCAAAGACAGAGAGCGTATTTTTGTACCTTAATTAAACCAATGGACTATCACCAAATGCGGGGACATTAAAAGCAAAAATCCCCCGATTTACGGGAGATTCTAGCTAATGGCGAAGGGCGGATTTGAACCGCCAACCAATGGCTTATGAGTCCACTGCTCTACCATTGAGCTACTTCGCCAATTCTCTTGCTGTGTGTCGAATATCTTACTATGGGACGATTGAAATGTCAATTGTCTTGCCTGTGAACAGCAGCGGGATACCTTGACGGGCGTCTCGTCTCAAATAAATTCACAGAATCGGTCTTTTGTCTGGGGAAAGGCCAGATCATACCGCTTCAGGGCACCGTTGAGGGCATGGTAAGCGTACTCAAGCCCGGCGCGATCCAGACCCGGAGGATTTCAATGAGTGGAACACGGCCTCATCCTGCATGGGGATGTATGTCGGCTCGGGGCGGTAGCCCCGCTTTGCGTTCTGCGCCTGGTTGAGCACAGCACTGTTCATACCGGCTGGGACTGAGCGGTTCGTTTGCGCAGGGTGGGCAGCCCGACTTTGCGCCTGGCGCAATTCCCGCCGCGAGGTCAGCGGCCCACTGGCACTGCCCGCCTCGCGGGCCAGGCGCTCGCCCTTGTTTGAAAGGCTGCCAACAATCAGGACTCGGATCACCCACACCATCAGCGCAATAAAGATGGGCACAGTCCGGGTGACAAAGCCCTCATCGACCACACCCGCGCTCATCACTGGGTGAGATTGGACAGCCAGAACCACGCCCCACCAGGTCAGGATGGCGTTCATGGTCGCTGCCAGGATCCACGCACCAAACATGAACCAGGCAGTGCGATCACCTTCCCTGTGCTCCTGCGGTGCCAGCAGAAGGGCAATACCCGCAAAATCAATCCCACAAAAGGCGATCGAAAGCAAAGTCGCCCAGCGGACGCCTGCAAACTGCAGATCACCCAGCAGGTCCGATAAAGCAAAATCGGTGGTGCTGTAATTGAACGCTTCAAAGGCTACCAGCGCAAAAATAAACACGAACAGGTAAAGCAGCTCTTTGCGCGTCTTGAGGATGGCAAGGGATTTGGAAAAAGACATTTTCATCGACTGACTGACATTCATGAGAACCTCCAGTGGTAAATCGGGCTATGTGGTTCCCATTATAGAACACTTGTTCTATTTTGTCAAGTCCCCCGCTTGCCGTCAAACACCTCACCCGCCAATGTGCCCCATCACCGTGAGAAAGCCCACAGCCAGGCCAAATTGTGCCAGGTGATAGGTGAGCATGATCCACACCCTGACCTTGGGCAGCTTTCGCTTGAAGCGGTCATAAGCCAGCAGGGAATCAGATACGAAGAAGAGCAGCGACCCGGCCAGCAAAGCAGACATCGACGCGGTCACAACCTCTGCAGCGATGACCACCAGGAGAGACAGCACCACCAGTATGCTCAAGACCCATCCGTAAACCTGGATGGGGATCCAAAGAAAAAGCGGCATCGTTAACCTGGGCGATTTGGGTGCGATGATGCGGTAAAACAACACCAGCATCACCGTCCAAAGGCCTAACACCAGTAAAAACCATCCTGTTCCCCAGCTGGTGTAATCCTGGCTGCGAAATACGCGCGCAAGCTTCCACCCCATCAGCCCGATATACAAGAGGTGCCCAGTCAAAAAAGAGCCTAAACCGAGAAGGAACCAGCGTACGTGCAGCATCAGGAAGATATCACCCGCCAAACCACACACCTGGGCAAGAATGAGCACCGCCAGTAGAGTATCCACCTGCCAGTTGGCGGCGGTCAGCGTCCACACCACAACCAGCACCATCGCCAGGGGCTTCAGGACAAACTCAGCCCGGCGCTAGGCAAAAGCAACCGCAAGCCAGTCCAGGATGAAGATGGCAAAGATAACTACCGCCAGAACCCACAAGCCCTCAGTCATGGCTAAGCCCGTGGCGCTTCAGGAAAGCGGGGTCATTGCGCCAATTTTTCTCCACTTTGACCTTTAGCTCCAAAAACACAGGACTGCCGCTCATCTCTTCGATCTCCTGCCGCGCTGCGGTGCTGATCTGTTTGATCATTGACCCTCCCCTGCCGATCACCATGCCTTTATGCGATTCCCGCTCCACGATCACGGTTGCGTGGATGTAGAGCATATCATTCTCACGGGTCTTATAATCATCCACACGCACATAAATGCCATAAGGCACCTCGTCCCGCAGAAAGGTCAGGGCAGCCGCACGGATGAGATCTTCGGCAATTTCCCGTTCGTATGTGCTGGTGATCTGCCCTTCAGGGAAGTATTTCGGCCCTTCAGGCAGAAGCTGGATGATGCGCTCAAGCAATGCCTCCCGGCCAACAGCGGTGATGGCCGAAATTCGGATGGTGTCATCAAAATCCAGCAAGCCTGTGTAGGCTTTTTCGATCTGCTCGGCTGCGGGCTGTTCAGCCAGGTCAACTTTGTTCAAAACCAGCAATTTTTGTGTGTTGGGTGCTTTTTCAGCTATTTCTTGGGCCAGCTGCTGGTCTTCACGGTCCGGCCATTGGCTGGCATCAGCAATGAACAGAATCAAATCCGCATCCATTAAGGCGTAGCGGGCCTCGGCGTTGATAAATTCACTCAGTTTATAAGCACCTGAATGCAATCCAGGTGTATCCACGAAGATCACCTGGGCGGTATCCGTCGTCAGGATGCCCAACTGCCTGCGCCGTGTGGTTTGCGGTTTGAAAGAAACCGCCGCGATCTTCTGGCCGAGGTAATGGTTCAACAAGGTGGACTTGCCTACATTAGGCTTACCTAACAGGGCAACATACCCCGATCTAAAGCCGCCAAAATCCATCTGTTCGAGCTCAGTCATTGTGCTCCTCTCCTCTCTGAGATGATCACACCCCTCTCAATTCGCCCGGCAGCAAACGCGCTCCCTGCAGTGTGTGGCCTTCCAAAGCCAAAAGAAAGGCTTTGCTGTCTTCCCCGCCGATGTAGCCATGCAGCCTGTGATCGGCGCCGATCACCCGGTGGCAGGGAATTACAACCGGCATCGGGTTCCGGGCCAGCGCAGTCCCAACCGCACGCGCCGCACCCGGTTTTCCAAATTTTGCTGCTAATTGACCATAGGTCAACACCTGCCCGTAAGGGATTTCAAGTGTCAAAGCCAAAACCTGCCGTTGAAAGCCATCCAGCACCTCCCAGTCTATCGCTGCGGAAAAGGTCTGTTGGCGGCCGATCAAGTAGTCGTTTACCTCCACGATGAGGGTCTTCAAAGTTTCAAAACCCACGTGTGAGGGGAGCGCATCTGCCAACGAGTACGCTTGTTTAATCTCATTGATCGTTGTGAATGCAACAAGGCGTAAACCGTTATCGCCTGCCACAAAGCTGATCGGCCCCAGCGGTGTGGGGTCTAATTGGGCAAAAGTCAGGTTCAATTCTGCACCCTTTCAATATCAAAAGCAGTCACGGTAAAGCCAATCGTAACATAACATACCCTGGTTGCGCATCTCGAAAACCGATTATTAAAATACGTTGAGTAATCGTAGAGTAATCGTAGGGTAAACGTCAAGCATAATTCTAAAGTATCCTGTAATATTTAATCAAGTAAAGGCGACTTCTCTTCTTCTCCTCCTTATATGAACGTGCCAGGGTCGGCGTCCCCGGCACGTTCGAAATTTAAGGCAGGATGCTCCCGCAATCAAGCCCGGAAAACTCAAAAAAACCACATACACCAGAAATCTTGAATTATAATGGTTTGCGTCCGTCCACTAGACCCAAACGGAGAAATTATGGCTCAAGAAAGAGAAACCTATGGGATCAACATCGCGGGTCTGCACCGTGATCTTGAACTCTTCCAGATCAAACCCGGCTTGCGCATCGCCATTCTGAACATCCTCGGCGACACAGAGCTGGTCGAAGCGTGCGCGATCGCCCTGGCGCGAAAACTTGAAGCCGTGGATTATGACGTGCTCGTCACCGCTGAAGCCAAGAGCATTCCCATAGCCCATGCATTGTCTGTCGCCACAGGAAAACCTTACGTGATCCTGCGCAAATCCTATAAGCCCTATATGGGTGACGCCTTACAATCGGAGACGCTTTCCATCACGACCGGCGAGCCGCAATCCCTGTTCCTGGATGAGAAGGATCGCGACCTTGTGCAAAACAAGAGGGTTGTCATCGTGGATGATGTCATCAGCACCGGTTCAACGCTGCAAGGGATGCACCTGATCCTCGAAAAAGCAGGCGCTACGGTTGCGGCGGAAGCAGCCATCCTGACGGAAGGCGAACGCGCCAAGTGGTCTGATATCATCTCACTCGGGCACCTGCCTGTATTTACAGATTAACCTCACCTGTTATCTATAATCCACAAATGGCCATCAATCGCATGGCCATTTTGTGTTTAACCGGCAAATCCTCGGGGAGAAGCAACCGTTGGCCAGTTCAGCGTGACCATTTGCCTTTAATTGTGTTATATAAATCACAAGACCTTCCTGCCATCTCCATCACTCTGCGTGCTTTGGCTGGAATCCCCTGCGGTAAACCACATGAAAGGAGGAGGTCCATGAGCACTATTGTCTACCTGGTTGTGTTGTTCTTCGGGTTCATCTTTGCCCTGATCAGCTTCACTGGGCTGCAGATCAAGAAAAAATGACCGCTTCCTTTGAGCGCCCCCATTGCCCTTAGCGCCAAAAACTGGACTCGGGGCACACGTCAAAATTTTTTCACCGCCAGGCTTCTGGCGGTATTTTTGTTTTCAATCCGGCGTTATCGATTAGAATAACAATAAATACCAACCTGCAGGAGGTGTTATGCAAATCCGTGTTGGACTGGAACTCAATATTGAAGGCCGCACCCTGGCCTGGGCTTTAGATTTCCCTGGCTGTTTCGCATACGGCGCCGATGAAGCTGAAGCACTGATCGGCTTGCCCAGGGCACTGATCGCGTACCAGCAGTGGATCGATGACCACACCAGCGACTCCTGGGTAAACGTAACAGACATGGATCTGCGGGTTGTGGAAAAGTTCGAAACCTTCCGCATGGGTATGGATTATCGCCCAGCGTCCCCAGGTGAGGGCTATGAGATCAACGCCTGGTTTATCGACGATTGGCGCCCACTTTCTGATGAGGAAATCAAGCAAGCCCTGACCATCTTTCACTGGCAGCGCGATGAGTTATTAGCTGGCCTGAGCACGCTTGACCCCCAGGTGCTTGTTAAAGAGCATCCAGGTCAACGATGGAACATCCTGGGAATCGCAAAACACATTGCCAACGCGGAACTTTGGTACCTGATGCGTATGGATCTGGAATCCATCAATCATCAGCTTTCTCCCGATTATGAGGTCCGCCTGGCACAAAATTCCGATCTTGTTGACCAAATCTTTCCGGAGTTTGCAGATAAAGTCGTAGTCAGAGGCATCGAAGGTGAGATTTGGTCATATCGCAAAGTCCTCCGCCGCACCCTATGGCATCAACGGGACCACATTGAGCACATCAAAGAGTTGGCCTTTTCGTGAACCCCGTTCATCCCCCGTTAAAGCCGCAAAGCAGGCGCCTCACCAAACGCCTGCTTTGCTTTTTAAACCTCACCTTTTTCCAAAATTGGATTGGTCTCACAATTTTGTGTTCAGGTATTACATGAAAGGAGAGAATCATTAACCTGAAACCATAATCAGGATATCATATCTCCATTAAGGAAAATCAAAAGATTTGTTAGCAGATTGTTAACCCCTCACGCTGCTTGTCGTGTGCCACAGCAAATCTCAATTTCCCGGGAGTTTTTGGCAAACAGCTTAAGGTGTGCTATCATTCTAAAGTGTCTGAAGGGCAAAAAATGGGAAAAACAGCGCGCATTTTACTCATCATCCTGGTGAATATCATTATCTCAGCTGCAGCAACGCTAACCGTGCTGTGGTTGTGGGAGCGTGCCCATCCTCGCCCCGAATCATCGGTTATCCTGCCAGCTATGAGCGCCTCTGATGGGCCGGCTCTGGCGGGAACGTCTCCAGAACAGTTGCCTGCCAATGAGCCATCCCTTGAGTTCATCAACCAAGATCTGCAAATTAGCATCCGTACGATTGTCGGTGCGGGAGATTTGGCTGTCGAATATGTTGAAATCATCAACCAGGGGCAGTATCCAGCCGACCTGACCACATGGCGGCTGGAGGATGAAGATGGGCACACCTTCACCTTCCCTGCCCTGATCCTGAACAGCGGCGGGGCGATAAAAGTACTCTCACGTACCGGCACCGATACAGTGATAGAATTGTTCTGGCAAGCGGACAGCCCCGTCTGGCAGCCAGGGGAAACAGCCCACCTGGTCAATCCCGCTGGCGAGCTGATCACATCCTACACCATACCTTAGTAATTATTCCTATGACTAAAGCACTCTACCGAAAATGGCGACCCCTGGGATGGGACGAAGTCACAGCACAGGACCATGTCATCCAGACCTTAAAAAATGCAGTTCTCAACGACCGGGTCGCCCACGCGTACCTGTTTGCTGGGCCGCGCGGCACGGGTAAAACGACCTCAGCCCGCCTGCTGGCAAAGGCGGTCAATTGCCTGGAGGAAGATCTGGCAAACCGCCCCTGCAACACCTGCGAGCACTGCCTGGCGATCAATGCCGGCCGGTTCCTCGACCTGATCGAGATCGATGCTGCATCCAATACCAGCGTTGATGACGTCCGAGACCTGCGGGAAAAGATCAATTTTTCCCCATCAAAGGGGCGGTACAAAGTATACATCATCGATGAGGTACACATGCTTTCTACTGCGGCCTTCAATGCGCTGTTGAAAACGCTCGAAGAGCCGCCTCCCCATGCTATTTTTATTCTCGCAACAACTGAGATCCACAAAATCCCGGCCACCGTGCTCTCACGCTGCCAAAGGCATGAATTCAGGCGCATTCCCATCAAAAACATGGTGGCTTATATGCAAGAGAAAAGCCGGTCAGAGGGCATTGATGTGGAAGACACCGTCTTCACCGAAATCGCCCGCCAGGCCACGGGCAGTTTGCGCGATGCGATCTCGCTCCTGGATCAACTCACCTCCACCAGCGAACATATCACCCTGGAAATGGCGCAAAATGTCCTGGGCACCGAAACGAGCTTGCGGGTCATCGATGTGATCAGCGCCCTGCTCGAAAAAGACACCGCTCAAGGCCTGGCTTTGATTGATGGGTCGCTGGATAGCGGCACCGACCCCAGGCAATTTGCCCGGCAGATTGTCACTTACCTGCGGAATGTCCTCATGTTCAAGATGGGCAACCCGGACCACATCGAAGCCGGGGAGACGGTCAAAGAAAAGGTCACCGAGCACGCTGCCCTGTTCTCCATGCCAGATTTGTTAAGAGCCATAGAAGCCTTCAACCAGGCCACCACCGAGGAGGTCAGCAGCTGGCATCCCGGGTTAGGGCTTGAGCTCGCTTTTACACACTTCTTAACCACACCCGAGCCTGCCCCAACTTCCGCTGAAAGAACGGAGGCCCCAAAAGCCGCCCCCCGCGGGCAAACCGTTCAGCCTGACACGCTTGCAGTACCAGAAAAAAAAGAACCTGAAGCGGTGAAAGCACCACCACCTGCCGCTGCAAAGCCGGCGAAACAGCAGAAACCCACAGCAGAAAAGATACCGCAGGATCAAAAACAAGACCCTGCATCCACAGAAACCCCTGCCGAGCTGGGACCCCTGCCTTCCCAACCCGGGGCGGAAATCAGCATCACTGCCCTTCAGCAAGCCTGGCCGCGCATCAGAACCGTGGTTAAAAAGCACAACCCCCGCACAGAAGGGCTGCTGAACACCTCAAAAATCGCCGGGATCAAGGGGAACACCCTGATTCTCGGTTTCTCATCAGACCTGCTCAAAGATATGATGGAAAAAGAGGGTAACATTACCCTGACCATGGACATCATCGAAGAGGTCATCGGGCATCCCATGTTGATCGAGTGCATCGTGAGCACCCACGAGGGCGGGCAAATGCCCGAAAACATTAAAATCGACCAGGACGGCATGGTCGGGACTGCAACGCGGGACCTGGGGGGCCGCATCAGCAGTGCAGTTGAAGAGTAGCAAGCAAAGGAAAGCAGAAAGGAATCCCAAATGGCAAAAGGATACAATCGCCCACGACAAAGCAAAGCCGGCGGCGGTATGATGGCTCAAATCCAACAAATGCAGGAGCAAATGGCCCAAGCCCAGGCTGAACTTGCACAAGAAACGGTGACCGCCACCGTTGGCGGAGGCGTGATCTCTGTCACAATGACTGGAGACCAGGTCTGCAAGTCAGTTGAAATTCTGCCGGAATTGCTCGAAGACGCCGACCCAGAAATGTTACAGGACCTGATCACCAGCGGTGTGAATGCAGCACTCGATCAATCGCGAGAGCTGGCATCAAAAAAAATGGGGCCTTTCACCGATATGCTGGGCGGCTTAGGCCTGGGTATGTGATCAAAGCGCATGCGTACCCTGCCCGAACCCGTTCAGAACTTGATCGATGCCTTTTCCAGGCTGCCTGGAATCGGCCCGAAAACAGCGTCCAGGCTGGCCTTCTACCTGCTGCGGGCGCCTGAAGACCTCGCCCTCAGCCTTTCGCAAGCCTTGAAAGGCATCAAACAGGATACAGGTCTATGCGAAGTGTGTTTCAATATCACACATCGCGACCGCCCCATCTGCGAAATTTGCACCAGCGAGCACCGTGACCGCCAGATCCTATGTGTGGTTGAAGAGCCTTTGGATGTGCTGGCTATCGAGAAAACAGCTGGCTTCAACGGGCGCTATCATGTCCTGCATGGCGTCCTCTCCCCTATTGAGGGCATTGGCCCTGAGGACCTCAAAATCAAAGAGCTGATCGAACGCATTCGTACCGAGGCGTTCACTGAAGTGATCCTGGCAACCAATCCGAGCATGGAAGGTGACGCGACTGCGATGTACCTTCATGAACAAATCGCCCCATTGGCTATCAGGGTGACACGGTTGGCACGCGGGCTGCCTGTGGGCGGCGACCTCGAATATGCTGACCAGAATACCCTCCTGAGGGCCCTGGCCGGCCGGCAAAACCTGGAGTAAACCCTTTTTTCTTTAAGCAATATCCTTTATGTAACCATCTGGGAAAAGAGGTAAGAATTGGCAGAAATAATGGTTATTTACGATTCAGTGTTTGGCAACACCGCAAAAATTGCCGAAGCAATTGGCGAAGCGACGGACGGACAAGTGCTCAGGGTAACCGATGCTGCCGAGGGAGATCTTGAAGGGCTGAAAATTCTTTTTATGGGCTCACCTACCCGGGGGTTCAGGCCAACGCCCGCGACCATGTCTTTTCTCAACGGATTGGGGAAAGATGCCCTGTCCGGTGTCAAAGGCGCGGCATTTGACACCCGCATCCCGTTTGACAAGGCTGAGTCCGGTTTCCTGAGGTTTATGATCAGGCTGTTTGGCTATGCTGATGCAAAGATCGCGAAAGCCATGCAAAAAGCCGGTGCGACGATGGCGCTCGAAAACGAGGGGTTCGGCGTCAGCGGCACAGAAGGCCCGCTCAACGAAGGTGAACTGGAGCGTGCACAGGATTGGGCCAGGCAAATCCTCAAATAACAGCAAAGCATTCAAGACTTTAGACAGCAGAAAATTAAATTGCGCCACCGCTGGTGACGGACATTTTCACGCGGGGTGATTTGCCCGCGTTATCAGACAGAATAAATTCAGGTTGTCATTCAAATCGCTTTATCCCCCCAGCCAGCGCGCCAGGATCACCACCAGCATACCGATGGTGACCGGCAAGAACAGGCTTTTGGAAATGATCGCGGCGATCAGAGTCGGGATGGCCGCCCACAAAAACAGGTTATCCACCCCCACTGCCAAACTCCCCCTGGGCGTCAACACCGAAGGCAGAAGTAATGCTGCCAGGACGGCCGGCGGCACGTGCCGTAACCATGCCGCCACTGGCGCTGGCAGTTTCTTGCCTGAAAGCGCCCAAAGCGGGATCAGCCGTGGCAGGTATGTCACTGCGGCCATCCCTAATATCACGATAATGACGGTGTTTTCTTCCATCCTTCAATCCAGGCGCCGATTGCTGCGCCAATAATCGTGGCTAAAATCACATGCCATTGATCCAAACCCATCAATAGCAACCCAACCGATAAAACGCCGCCGAACACGGCCGCCCACACCTGGGCAGGTTTTCGGGTTTGCATCACCAGCAAGGCAATAAACATCGCTGGCAGAGCGTAATCCAGCCCAATCCGTTCGATATCTGTCACCATCCGCCCGGCCAGTGCACCCAGCCCACCGCCAATGATCCAGGCGGTGTGGGCGGTGAGGTTAATGGCAAAAACCTCTCCTTTCCTGGCAGGGCCAAGGTCGAAACGAGTGGCATGCAAAGCAAAGGTCTCATCAGTCAGTTCAAAGGCAAAGGCGGCCAATTCCCTCTTCCGCCAACGAACCAGATGCGGATAGATCGCTGCCGAAAACAACATATGGCGCAAATTCACAACAAGAGTGGTCATGATGATGGCGACGGGCGATAAACCAGCCGAGATCAACCCCACCGCGATCAATTGGGCTGAACCGGCAAACACCACCAAGGACATCAGCACCGTCGGAAAGGCTGACAAACCCGCTTTTTGGGCCAGGACGCCGTATGCAAAACCGATCGGAAGGTAGCCTAAAACAATCGGGAGTGCCGCAGTCATACCAGTCAGGACCACATTCTTTGGCCAGTTATTGTGCTGATTGCCTTCTTCGGTCATTTCATCTGCCTAAATATCTAAAATAAACGTTCTCAATTTTACTATAAGGTCAAATGTTAATTGGGCTCGCAAAACCCATACGATTGGGATTCCGTTCAGCAGGGTACAAATCCGTTTCCCAACCCCACATCAAATATCGTATAATTTATGGGCTACAGTAAAATTTTATCCTTTTGAGGAGTTTTTATGCAAGAAAATCCCACAGGTGCTGATATTCGGCAGAGTTTTATTGATTTTTTTGCCGAACGCGGCCACACCTTTGTCCCCTCTTCGTCACTTGTTCCGGGCGGTGATTCCACCTTGCTGTTCACCAACGCCGGTATGGTCCAGTTCAAGGATGTCTTTCTGGGCACGGACCTGCGGCCATATACCCGCGCAGTCAACTCGCAAAAATGCCTGCGGGTTTCAGGAAAACACAACGACCTGGAACAGGTGGGGCGTGACGATACCCACCACACCTTCTTTGAGATGCTCGGCAACTGGTCTTTCGGGGACTATTATAAAAAAGAAGCCATCGGCTGGGCATGGGAACTGATCACTGAAGTGTGGAAGCTCCCCAAGGACAAGCTGTGGGCAACCTACTTCAAAGACGAGCTCAACGAGATCCCGGAAGACCGGGAAGCCGCCGACATCTGGCTGGCTCAACCGGGATTCAACCCTGACCACCTGGTACCCTTTGGCCGCAAAGAGAACTTCTGGGAAATGGCCGAGACCGGCCCATGCGGTCCCGACACGGAGATTCACATCGACCGCGGTCCCGAGTTTTGTGAGCTGTGCGATGACCCCGATCACGTCTGCCAGGTGAACGGCGACTGCGGCCGGTTCCTCGAATTTTGGAACAACGTCTTTATCCAATACAACCGCCTTTCGCCAACTGAACTCGTGCCGCTTGAGAAAACCCATGTGGATACAGGTATGGGGTTTGAGCGCATCGTTTCCATTTTGCAGGATACCCCCTCAAACTACAAAACCGACCTATTCATGCCGTTGATCATCCGCATCCAGAAGCTGGCAGGCCAGAGCAATGCAGAACGCGAAGCGAACCTGACACCTTACCGCGTCATCGCTGATCATGCCCGCGCCACCACCTTCCTGATCGCAGATGGGGTCGTGCCCGGAAATATCGGCCGGAACTACATCTGCCGTATGCTCATCCGGCGGGCAGCCCGTTTTGGGATGAAGTTGGGGCTCCACGATCCCTTTATGGCCGAGGTCTCGCAGGTGGTCATCGATGAATATGGCAATTTCTTCCCCGAACTTAAACGCAATGCGACCGCCATTTTGGACAACCTCACCCGCGAAGAGAAACGGTTCGCAAAAACCGTTCATGCCGGGTTAGAGCACCTGGACGAGCTTCTCTCAGAGATCAAAACCAGCGGCCAGACTGTCTTGGCGGGCGAAAAAGCCTTTGATTTGTATGCCACCCTGGGGCTGCCGCTGGAGATCACCCGGGATATCGCCCAGGAACAAGGCCTGGAGGTGGACTCAGCAGGTTATGAGCAGGCCATGGAAGCCCATCGATTGATTTCAGGTGCCGGGAAGGAGTTCGGCGGCTTGAATGGCGACGATGTCGAATCGTATGCTGCCTTGATGGAAGCGCTACACACATCGGGCAAATTGCCCCGATCGGGCGTCAGGTATGACCCCTATCAGCCCGTTGCAGAGCCGATGGAAGTATTGGCCTTGATCAGCAATGGCGAGCCGGTGGACGAGGTCAAACCGGGTGACACGGTTGATGTGCTGCTGCCACAAACCGGCTTTTATGTTGAAGCTGGCGGTCAGGTCTCCGACACCGGGCAGATTGTCAGCGCCAAGGGCGATGGCTGGGCCATTAAGGTAACCGGCATGCGTAAGCCCGTTGCCGGGATAATCCTCCACACTGGCGAGGTCGTCCACGGCACGCCCAAGGTCGGCGACCGTGCAGTTGCCCAGGTTGACCAGGCCCGGCGTGTGCAGATCATGCGCAACCACACAGCCACACACCTCCTTCACGCTGCGCTGCAAGACGTCCTCGGGCGCCATGCCCGTCAAGCCGGGTCACTGGTGGCGCCAGACCACTTGCGGTTCGATTTCAACCATCCTGAACCCATGTCCCGCACTGAGCTCCTGGCTGTTGAAGCACAGGTTAACCAGGCTATCCTTGCCAATTACCAGCTTCGCATCGCACAAAAACCGCTTGACCAGGCCATCAACGAAGGGGCCACCGCCCTGTTCGGCGAGAAATATGAAGGGATCGTGCGCACCATAAGCATCGGCGATGACCAGCCCCTGTCTTACGAATTGTGCGGCGGCACCCACGTCGAAGAAACCAGTGACATCGGGCTGTTCCTGATCACCTATGAAGGCAGCATCGCAGCCGGCATTCGCCGCATCGAAGCCGTAACCGGCTGGCAGGCCTATCAGCTTGCCCGCGCACGCATGAATACCCTGGAAGAGGTCAATGCCCGCCTGGGCACCGCCTCGGCAGAGACGGTCATCAAGGTTGAAAACCTGCTTCAGACTCTGGGGGGCGTTGAAAAAGAAAACCAGAAATTGCGCAAGCAATTGGTCGGCTCCGCTTTCGATGAGAATCTTGAAAACATCGAACAAATCGCGGGAATCCCGGTCTTGAAAGCAGTCCTTCCTAACGCCACCATGGATACATTACGCGAAATGGCGGATAAGTTCCGCCAGAAGAACCCCTCCGGCGTGGCCGTTCTGGCCACTGTGCAGGACGGAAAGCCCATTCTGATCGCGGCCATCACCGAAGACCTGGTCAAACGCGGCTTGCATGCCGGCAAACTCGTCCAAAAAGTTGCCGGTGTAGTTGGAGGCGGCGGCGGAGGCAGACCGACCCTGGCCCAGGCCGGCGGTAAAGACGCTTCTAAGCTGGCTGAAGCTCTCGATCAGGTTCACGCTTACCTGCACGGAACCCTTGATTGAGGGTGAGCCACACCCTAACTTTGCACACCACTCGGCCGTTGGATACGATCAAATAGCCATGACCAAACTCACCCCTCTTCGCCGCCAATACCTGGACATCAAGCGCCAGTATCCCAACGCGATTGTGTTCTTCCGCCTGGGGGATTTTTACGAAACCTTTGATGAAGACGCCAAAGTCACCTCGCGCGAGCTGGATATCGTTCTCACCTCGCGTCCTGTGTCAAAAGGGGTGCGCGTTCCCATGGCAGGCATACCCCATCACGCCGCCGAGAACTACCTCTCCCGGCTGATCAGCAAAGGCTACCATGTCGCCATTTGCGAACAGGTCTCAGATGAACCCGAAAACGGCCTTGTCCCGAGAGAAGTCGTGCGGGTGGTCACCCCAGGCACCGTTGTTGAGCCCGGCTTATTACAGCACCATAACAATAACTACCTGGCAACCGCCTTTTTCCAGGACAACCGTGCTGGGCTGGCATATGTTGACATCTCCACCGGGGAATTTGCGGTGACTGAACTTTCCGGCGCCAACATCCAGGATCAGATCCGTTCTGAGCTTTTCAGGCTGCAGCCTGCCGAAATCCTATGGCCGGATACCCTGTCCGAGCCCGATGGGTTGCCGGGTTTTTCCTCGGAATACGAAAGCTGGCACTATGAATTAGGCCGCTGTACCGACACCCTCAAAGAGCACTTCGGGGTGGTCAGCCTGGATGGGTTTGGTTTGCGGGGCAAGCCCATGGCAATCCGTGCGGCTGGGGCCATCCTGGCCTACATCGAAGACACCCAGCACCAGGCGGTAAAGCTGCTCAACCACCTTAACACCTACACCCTGGATGAATTCATGGTCCTCGATGCTGAAACGCGCCGCAACCTCGAGCTGACTGAAACCATCCGCACCGGGAAAACTCATGGCTCACTGCTGGGGGTCCTCGACTACACGCGCACGCCGATGGGCGGAAGGCTGCTCCACCAGTGGGTCAGCAAGCCCCTGCTGAATGTGGACGACATCAACCGCCGACTGGACGCCGTGGAATACTTCCACAAAAACGGTCTGATCAGGGCTGAAGCCATGGAAGCCCTGGATGCTTTTGATGACCTCGAACGCCTGGCCAACCGGGTCTTATCCGGTAACGCAATCCCGCGCGATTTGGTCGCCATCCGCAGCAACCTCGCTCAGCTGGCCGCACTCAAAGCTCTGTTCGCCGAACCAGATCCCGCAATTGCTAACACGCTGACGGGCATTCACCTGTGCAAAGACCAGCTCGCCCTGCTGAATGCAGCCATCCAGGATGACCCGCCAGCCACCCTCGCCAATGTTGGCGTGATCCGCAAAGGCTTTTCAACAGAGCTCGATAATGTGCTTGATTCCTCACAGCACGCCCGGCAATGGATTGCAGACCTCGAAAAAACCGAAAAAAAGCGCACCGGGATCAAATCTCTCAAGGTGGGCTACAACAAAGTTTACGGCTACTACATTGAAGTCACCAAAACCAATACCGACCTGGTCCCTGAAGAATACATCCGCAAACAAACCCTCGTCAATGCCGAACGGTACATCACCCCTGAGCTGAAAGAATACGAAACCCTGGTGCTCAACGCCGAAGAGCGCATTCACGAGATCGAAAGCCGGGTGTTCGCCCAGGTGTGCGCCGAACTGGCTGAAGGCTCACGCGATCTGCTCGAGACCGCCCGTGGGCTGGCAGAACTGGACGCCTTCATATCACTGGCCGAAGCGGGGGCAATGAACGGATACCGCCGCCCCGAAGTCGTGAGCGAAAGATGCCTGGAAATCATCAACGGCCGCCATCCAGTTGTGGAGAAACTGCGCACAGCAGAGCGATTTGTCCCCAATGACGCCATACTGGACCAGGGTGAAATCATCCGCATCATCACCGGCCCGAATATGAGCGGAAAATCCACGTTCCTGCGCCAGGCTGCGCTGATCGTCCTGATGGCACAGATGGGTGCCTTCGTACCCGCAGATTCGGCCAAAATCGGCCTGGTAGACCGCATCTTCACCCGGATTGGCGCCCAGGACGAGATCCACGCCGGGCAATCAACCTTCATGGTGGAAATGATCGAAGCGGCCAATATCCTGCATAACGCGACCCCGCGCAGCCTGCTGATCCTGGATGAAATCGGCCGTGGAACCAGCACTTATGACGGTGTTTCAATCGCATGGGCTATGGTGGAGTACATTCACAGCCACCCTGAGTTAAAATCCACCACCCTGTTTGCCACCCATTACCACGAACTAACCCAGCTGGCCAATTTGCTGCCAGGTGTGCGGAATTACAATGTGGCTGTTTCCGAAGCAGATAACAACGTGGTCTTTTTGCATAAAATAGTCCCCGGCGGCGCCGACCGCTCTTACGGCATCCATGTAGCTCAGATCGCGGGCCTGCCGCGCCCAGTCATCCAACGCGCCCATGAAATCCTGCGCCAATTGGAAGTCTCCTCAGGAAAGACCCTGGAAACCGAAGAGAGGACACAAAGCCAGTTGACCCTGTTTCCTGAAAACAACCCGCTCCTCGAAGCCTTTGAAGCGCTTGACATCAACAACCTCTCTCCCATCGAAGCCCTCAACCTGCTTTACGATTGGAAGCGGCGCTTCATCGGGGATAACAAGTGAACAGGGGCTAAGGTCGTTCATCAAAGAATTACCCACCAGAAATAAAATATATTCCCGGTCAGGAGTTCACGATGAAACCGAGAGGGCTGTTAGCATTAATAATTGGTCTGCTCATCCTGCTCCCTATTGGTCAGGCTGCAGCACGACCAAACGGGACTGCATTGATATCACCAGACCTTGGAGCGGTGGACGCTTACCTGCGGTCCCAAATGCAACGCCATGCGCTCAAAGGCATGGCGGCAGCCATCACCCAGGGTGATGAAGTCATCTACCTGCAAGGATTCGGTTCGGCCGGCATATATACGCGTTTACACAATACCCAAAATGGGGGGGTCGTGTCCGAAACAAAATGAGAACTCGCTTGGTCTTCGGCGTGATTCTGAATAACTTGTTGGCTCCCGCTGTACCGGTGTTCGTTATCCTGATGATGATCCTAACTTCTGGCGCATATGCGGCACACATCACCCTGTTCTACTATTTGTTCGACATCGCCCTTTGGCTTCTGATCACTTCGAACTTATCCATCGTGCATGCGGTAGTAAAACTCCGATGGATCGGGAGAAAGAAAGCAGCTCAGCAACTTGAAGCGTAAAGCTACTGTGAACCCTTGATAGCGTTTTCAAAACAGATGAACATCGGGTATCCTTAATTTACACAAGAACGTCAATATACTAAAAGGATAAACTGATGACAGATCTAACCCAAGAAAAATGCATTCCATGCGAATCGAATATTCCCCCGATGTCAGACGAAGAAATCGAGCAATTAAAGCCCGATATCCCTGAATGGGACATAATTGTTGTTGATGATGTCCCCCGGCTCAAGCGGAAATTTGAGTTCAAGAACTTTGTTGAAGCGCTTGAGTTTACAAATGCCATCGGGGAAATTGCCGAAGAGCAAGGCCATCACCCGGTGATCACCCTCACCTGGGGCAGAGCAACCATCGAATGGTGGACTCATAATATCAAAGGACTCCACCGGAACGACTTCGTCATGGCCGCAAAAACAGACGCAATTTATCAGGCATAAAATTGCATCCACCAAATTAAAAATAGAACAGCACAGGGCAAATTTGCTGCCCTGTGCTGTGTCTTAATCAATTCTCTTACAGGCTTATTGCTCAACCCAATCGAAGGTGCGCGTCACCGCCTTCTTCCTCCCTGCAAATCTATCTCCTCGAATAGATTCGGGCATGGATGGTTTCCAGCATATGCCTTCCTGCCAGTTTTTGCGCAATGCGTCAATAACGTCCCAAAAACCGACAGACAGCCCGGCCGCATAAGCAGCGCCAAGGCTGGTCGTCTCAGCCACAACCGGCCGGATGACAGGCACATCCAGGATATCTGCCTGGAATTACATCAGCAAGCTGTTTACCACTATGCCGCCATCAATTTTTAAGGCCCGCAATTTCACTTGCGAATCCTTTTCCATGGCTTCCAGCACTTCCCGGGTCTGATAAGCGGTCGCATCCAGGGCAGCCCGGGCAATATGCCCACGGTTGATGTAGCGCATCATGCCGACGATCACCCCCCCGGCGTCACTGCACTAGTAAGGGGCAAACAGGCCGGAAAATGCGGTCACAAAGTAAACTCCGCCGGCATCTTCCACCGTCTTCGCCAGCGTTTCGACCTCTTCTGAGGAGTTAAACATGCACAAATTATCACGCAGCCACAGGACCAGGGCGCCTGCAATGGCGATCGACCCCTCAAGGGCATACACCACATTCCCCTGGCCAATCTGGTAGCCAACTGTGGTCAGCAACCCTGATTTGCTGGGTACCGCTTCGAAGCCAGTGTTCATCAGCATGGAACAACCCGTGCCGTAGGTGTTCTTTGCCTCACCAACATCAAAACAAGCCTGACCAAACAAAGCTGCCTGCTGATCGCCCAAAATCCCGGCCACAGCCCCGCCTGCTACCGCCTAAGTCGCTGTGCCATATACCGAAGACAAAGGCACGATCTCCGGCAGCATTTCACGGGGAATGTCCAGTACAGCCAGCATGTCCTTATCCCAATCAAGCGTCTGTAAATCCATTAATAACGTGCGTGAAGCATTGGTCACATCGGTCACATAAATGCCGCCGCGTGGTCCGCCGGTCAGGTTCCAGGCGAGCCAGGAATCAATCGCGCCAAAAATCGCTTTCCCGGCTTTGGCATCCTCCCGCAAACCAGACACGTGCTCCAGTATCCAGGCGATTTTCGGGCCTGAGAAATAGGTCGCTAAAGGCTATCCGGTCTTTTCGCTGAATCGGTCCTGGCCGCCCGATTTTGCCAGCTGGTTGCAGATCTTGTCCGTGCGCGTGTCCTGCCAAACGATGGGTGGATAGTAGGGTTTTCCCGTTTCTCGGTTCCAAACCAGGGTGGTTTCACGCTGATTCGTGATCCCAATCGCAGCGAGATCTTGGGGTGTACGGTTATTTTCATTCAACACCCCCTGCACAACAAATTGGGAAGAAGACCAAATCTCTAACGGATCATGTTCTACCCCGCCTGGTTGGGGAGAATGCTGATCGTGCTCTGTCTGTTTCGCTCCAATCACTTCGCCCGCATGGTTGAAGATCATGGCACGTGTGCTTGTTGTACCCTGGTCAATGGCCATCACAAACTGTTTCAGTCCGGTTTTTCCTCCTCATTTTCCATCCAATCTCTGACGCCGCGCAAAAAATCCTGCCCGGCCATACGACTCTTTCCGGCAGCCTGGACTTCATCCAGAACCAAAACGCCATCAGCCGTTCCCCAGGCGGGCTGATCATCGATTACATAACGCTTTCCCGGGAGGACAATTTGCTTCTGGACTGCATGCGCCCGAAAAACCTTCAACCGAAAACCCTCAACTTCACAAAATGTGCCTGGCCAGGGATTATAAGCACGCACCATCCTCGCCAGAAAGCCGGCGGGTTGGTTAAAGTCCAGCTCGCCATCCGCTGTGCTCAGCCGTGGCGCATACGTTGCCTGTGTGTCATCTTGCGGGCTTGGGCGGACCTCACCGCTGACATACCCGGGCAGGGTTTCGACGAGCAGGTCTGCCCCCATTTGGGCTAATTTATCGAATAGTTGGCCTGCAGTTACCGCTCCCCCGATGGGAACCGCCCGTTGACTCAAGATCGGGCCTGTATCGAGGCCCCGGTCCATCTTCATGATGGTCACACCGGTGACATCGTCATGCAGAATCGCCGCTTGCACCGGCGCAGCACCACGCCAGCGCGGGAGCAGAGACGCGTGCACGTTCACACATCCGTGAGGTGGCAACGACAGAACTTCCTGCCTGAGGATCTGGCCGAAGGCCGCAACCACAATCACATCCGGGGCCATGCGCTTAAGCTCGGCAAGGGCATCCGGGTCCTTGAGGGTTGGCGGTTGGATAATTGGCAATCCCAGTTTGATGGCCAGGGTTTTCACCTCAGGCGGGCGCAGCTTATGACCCCGCCCAGCCGGACGGTCGGGCTGGGTGACAACCCCAACCACATTGAAGGCATCAGCAAGCGCACTGAGCGTTGGCAATGCAAAATCCGGTGAACCCATAAAAACAATCCGCAATTCCATGCAAACCATTTTAACACAATCTCATACTCGTCAAAATAAAATGGCGTTAAATGATCAAAATTATGATAGAATTTAAGTTGATGATTAAACACATTCGTAATGGTACCTGACCAATTGGAGGTAAAAGATGACAGAAGAAAAAATTGTTGATCCCAACATCACCAGCGACGATAAACTATGGGCATTACTATCCTATTTGTTTACACCCATCATCCCGGTAATCTTATTGCTGATTGAGGACAAGAAGGATCGTCCGTTCCTCAAAGCACATTACCCCCAGGCGCTCGCTTTTGGCATTGTCGCGTGGGTGATTTCAGCCGTGCTGACACCGGCTGTATTTATTGGATGCATCACCTGGGTAGTTGCACTTGTTTTCCAAATCATTTGGGGCATCAAGGCCTACAACGGTGAATATGTCAAGATCCCTGTGATCACAGATTTCATTAAGAAACAGGGCTGGGCTGATTGACCCTGAGCAAAATTTTCATCAATAAACCTGCCTTTGAATAAAGGGCAGGTTTTTATTTTAAGAGCAACTTTCTAACAAAATTCTCGTATATTGCAGTAGATGAAAGATTAATAATGCAACATTACAGAAAGGACATCCATGACTGCAATTCAACCCAATAACAATGTGAATCCTGATGACAACCGCGAAGGCACCTGGATACCCGAGCCATCACCCAGGTATGAAGGGCACCCAGAGCACAGCGCCATTGAAAAGCCAGTGGGCAGCGTGCCGCCAAACACCCCGCCTGCACCGATCTCACCCAATGAGGAACGCACATGGGCAATGCTGGCGCATCTGAGCGTGTTGCTGAATTTGGTAACCGGGTTCTTAGGCGGGATTGCGGCCATCATCATTTATTTTGCCTATAAGGACCGGTCCCGCCTGGTGGCTTACCATGCTATGCAAGCTTTCATTTTTCAAACCATAACCTGGCTGGGCGCCGGGCTGCTCTCTGGCTTATTCATCGGGATCGGCTCCGCCTTTGCTATTTTCATCATCCCGCTGTTGTGCCTGCTTCCCGGGTTCCTGTTTTTATTGCTGATCCCCGTATCCCTGATTTACGGTGTGATCGGGGGCGTCAAGGTCAACAACGGCGAGGATTTCCGTTACTGGCAGGTTGGCGATTGGGTACGGTACATTTTAGAACCTAAGCCCGTTTCAGACCTTTAACGCATTCACCCTGACAGTCACCCTGTTATGCAGGCCGGAGGGGCCATTTCACGCCGTTGATGGTCAGATCAAAATCGGCCTGACCCATAGGTTTGGGATTAATTTGCTGGTAAAATACGAAGGCAATAAAATTCACATGACATTGCTGTCAATCAGACTGCTATGTTAGTTCAATCATCGAAACGGTGAAGCATGCCCTTTCTGAACATATTTCGAAATAAGTCACAGCAACAAGGAGAAGTACCTTTGGAACAAATTCGAGTTTTCGGATCAAACTGGTGCGGCGATTGCAGGCGGGCCCGCAGGATACTGGAGGAACGCCAGGTTAACTACGAATGGAACGACATTGATCAGGATCATACCGCCGAAACCTACGTAAAGCAGGTCAATAATGGCAATCGGAGCGTTCCCACCATTATTTTCCCGGATGAAAGCATCCTGGTGGAACCCTCTAACCAGGTGCTGATCAATAAACTTGAGACCTTTGGTTACTGAACCTATCTGATCTTGTGAACAAAAAAAATCCCACTCATTCCCTGATGGCTGAATGGGTGGGATTATGGTTTGTCTGAACTTAACTCAACTCTTGAAGGATCCCCTTACCAATCAAGAAAACCACTAAGCCAAATAACAACCCCCCGGCGATGGCCAGGAAAGAGTATGCTGTCTGGCGTGGTCGCTGATACGCTGGTGAGCCCTCAAGGCACAGGCGCAAATTACCAACAAATTGCTGGTTCGGTTTGATCGGTTGCAGTTGCGACATCAATGATCGCTCTAAAGCGAGCAAATCCTGATTTGCGGATTTAACCTCCTTCATCCCTCAACACTCCCTAAATCTTATCCGGCAATGCAACGATCCCGACCGTTTTTGGCCCTAAATTGGCCGCAACCGAAATCGAAAGCTCGGTAAATATCGTCTCAGTCGTATTCATCACCGCTTCAATCTTTTCCTTGAGCAAATCGGCCGTTTGTTGGTCCTGTGAGTGGACAATGGCGACTTTGATGGCCTGTTTCCCAAATTCCTCCTCAATCTTCTCTACAATCCTCTCCAGGGATTTTTTGCGGGTGCGGACCATGTCCGAAACACTCAATAAGCCATCTTTGAGGGACACGATCGGTTTGATCTTGAGGAAGGATGTCAATGCTGCCTGGAGCTTACCCACCCGTCCTGAACGGTAAGCAAACTCAAGGCTGTCCAGGGTGAGAACGACCAACACCTTTTCTTTGATCTCTTGCATTACCGTTAGGATTTCTTCAGCCGTCTCACCCGCTTTTTCCCGCAGGCGCGCTTCACGTGCCATCATCGCCAACACAGCAGAACCCGCACCCGAATCAAAGGGAATCACGTTGATGTGATTTTTTAATTCATCTGCCGCTTGCTGCACCATGCTCAATGTTGCCGACATCTTGCTCGATACGTTGATCGACAATACCGTATCGCCGGCATCGCAAAACTGTTCAATCACCTCCTTGATCTTTGATGGCGAGGGGGCAGCAGTTTTCGGTTGCTGGTTTTCATCCAAAACCAGGGAATAAAATTGTTCCGGGTTAATATCGACACCCTGGTAATAGGTCTTCTCGCCAATTTGGATGGGGATAGGTACTATCCCGAATTGAAATTTTTCTACCCATCCTTCGGGCATATCAGCTGAACCATCAACAATGATTTTAAGCATTTTTCCCTTCTTCTGTCGTATTCATAATCTCTCGCAACTCGATGAGGGTGCGATGATACAGACTCTTCACTGCGCCCTCGCTCTTCCGCAGTACTTTTCCAATCTCCGCATTGGAGAGCTGGTCCACAAATTTAAGGATGATCAACTCCTGGCGGATCGGAGACAATTTATGAATGGTCGCCAGTAACTGATCGACCTCCTGCGAATACGCCGCACGGGACTCTGGCTGCTGATCAGACCGTGGCAAGATCTGCCCTGGCACATCATCCAGAGAAATTTCCTGTTTCCGGGCACGGTCCCGATGGTAATTGGCGACAAGGTTATGGGCAATGCGGTACAACCAGGCTGAAAAAGGCAACCCCATGTGTTTGTAGCCTTTTATGTGGCTCATTGCCTTAAAAAACACCCTGCCGGTTAAGTCCTCCGCATCCTTTACGCTGCCTGTCCGAAAGAATATGTAATTGTAGATACGGTCAACATAGCGTTTATAAAGCTCACCAAACGCGGTTGGGTCCGTTTTTGCAGCATCAATAAGGGCGATTTCGTCCTGTTGGTCTTTCAAAGGCTTGCCCTTAGATTATCTATAATGATTAACAATAAATACCTCGAAAAGTCACACTTTTGGTTGGATTTCTTAGGCCAATTTGATTATAACAAACCCAATCATAATATCATAGCCTTACCGGGTACATCGTCATGTGGTCACCCTGTCGGAAAACTGGCAAAGCGAAGGCAAACCGATCCACAGCAAGACTCAACGACAGGTCTGCCATCATGGTGCGATGGTTACCATCCCTCTGAAAACTTTTCCCTGCTGTGGATTGGTAAACGCGTTCAGTGAATTTATCCAATTGCGGAGTTTTCCTCTCCAGGAGAGATTGGATATATTCCCCGCAAGCCTTATCTTCATCCCCTTCGCGGCCCAGGGATTTGCCTGTGATCACAAATGAAACCTCATCCAGGTTGAACCTGGCGATATGCTCAGCCGTTGCCCTGGCAACCACGAAGGACGCTGCCAGCATCCCACTGGCGTTTACTGCCCTGATCAACCCCTGGGTGCCCGCGCTTGTGCGCTGAATGAGCGTCTTTCCGGTTAAATTCGGTTTGCTGATCTCATCCGGTGAATTACCTAAATCAAAGCCCTCAGGTTTTACACCGCCCTCCTCACCCATAATCAAAACGCCGGGCATCTTTTGACGCAGATCAAGGGCTTCTGAAACCTCCGCAACAGGATGAATTTTTTCCGCGCCAACATCAAATGCGTACGCGGCCGTGGTGAATGCTCGCAATACATCAATCACAACAGCCATGCCAGTCGCATGATGTGCATCATGCAGCGCAAAGTAATAAAATTTTGTCATTCTTTATATGTAACTTATCAACAACCTGGCTGACGAATATCACAACTGTCATTTTACGCGATTATCGCTGCGACAACCAATGTATAATAAATCAGTTCAACAGAAAATAATTTAACCACACATTAATAAAAGAAAACTCAAAACATGAACCCAACCCAATACTCATTCAAAACCAAGGACGGCTTATCACTCTTTGCCAGAGCATGGATCTCTCCCGAAAACAGCCCCAAGGGCGTCATTTACCTGGTGCATGGCCTGGGCGAACACACAGGTCGCTACGACCATGTCGGGAACGCCCTGGCAAAGGCTGGCTACCACCTTGCTGGTTTTGACCTACGCGGCCATGGGCTCTCTGAAGGCGCACGCGGCCATTCCCCCGGCCTGGGCCATATGATGGATGATATTCAAGTGTTCATTGAGACAACCGACCACCACCTCGGCAATCACAAGCTAACATTTATTTATGGACATAGTTTGGGCGGGAACTTAGCGATGTATTTTGGGCTGCATCACCCTGATGCCGTCCATGGGGCCATCGTCACCAGCCCTGCTTTGGAGACAGCGGAACCACAGCCCAAGGCCAAAGTCGCCCTCGCCACCCTCATGGCGAAATTGGCGCCATCATTTACACTTAACAATGGCATTGAGACAGAAGGCCTTTCTCGCAACGTCTCCGTTGTGAAGGCATACGAGAATGATGTGTATGTCCACAACAAGATTTCCGCCCAGATGGGTGTTGATCTCCTCGAAAGCGGCCAGACGGTCCGAAAAAATGCAGAACACTGGGCGCTTCCGCTGCTGCTCATGCATGGTTCAGCAGATCCGATCACTTCCCCCACCGCATCGGAAACCTTTGCCGAAAAAGCCAACCACACCGTCGATTTTGTCCTGTGGGATGGCTATTACCATGAACTGCATAATGACTTCGGCTCTGAAAATGTGATTCAAACCACAATCAACTGGCTGGACCAGCACACACACGCTTCGCTTTCTTGACCAGCCATAACCGCTGGATTAGAATTGGTAGTAAGGCATTTTAACAGAACTTATAAAATTTCACGCTTAAGGAGAAACTGCATATGTATGAATTTCAGCACCAAAAAGACCTGGAAGCCCTCGACCCAGGCCTTTTTGAATTAATCAATCTTGAACAAGAGAGGCAAGTACGCCGGCTGATCATGATCCCCAGTGAATCCTCCACACCGGTGGCAGTGCGTGAGTCCCTTGGTTCCATCTTCACCAACATCTATGCTGAAGGGTATCCCCGCCCCGAAACGCAAAAGTATTCCGAAGAAGAAATTTTGGATTATACGCACATGCTGAGCGTATACCGCCGTTATAGCGATCCCCGCTTTTACAAGGGCGTTGAATATGTCGACGTGGTTGAAGCGTTAGCCAGGCGCCGCTGTGCGGAAGTGTTTGCCACCAATAACCTTACCCCCGATGACCTGTATGTGAATGTTCAGCCACTTTCTGGGGCACCTGCCAACAATGCAGTTTATTCAGCCTTTTTAAAGCCTGGAGATACCATCCTGGGCATGAGTCTGCTGCACGGCGGTCACCTCACACATGGGTCCTCCGTCAACCGATCAGGCATCCTGTTTGATGCCCAACACTATGCCGTTGACCCTGAAACCGAACTGCTCGATTACGATGCCATCCTTGAAAAAGCCCTCGACGTCAAACCAAAGATCATCATCGCTGGGTATAGCAGTTACCCCTGGATGCCGGACTGGCAAAAGTTCCGCGAGATTGCGGATAGCGCTGGCGCTATGCTGCTGGCAGATATTTCCCACATTTCGGGCCTGATTGCTGCGGGTGTCGTGCCCTCCCCGGTTGGGTTTGCCCACATCATCACATCGACGACCCACAAGAGCCTGCTGGGCCCGCGGGGGGCTTTCATCATCACAGATAACCCGGACTTTGCAAAGAAAATTGACAAAGGCATTTTCCCGGGTGAGCAGGGCGGCCCACATGTCAACACCATCGCATCTATGGCCCTGACCTTTAAACTGGCCCAAACCGAGACCTTTAAAACCCTTCAGGCAAATGTCCTCAAAAACGCAGTCGCTTTTGCTGACCAGCTCGCAAAACGCGGCTTGCGCGTGCCCTACAACGGGACCAATACCCACCTCGTCCTCCTGGACTGCAAATCCATCAAAGCCAAGGACGGCACGTACCTCTCAGGTGAGATGGGTGCCCGTATCCTGGATATCGCCGGCATTGTCGCCAATTACAATACGATCCCGGGCGACCGGTCGACCTTTTCCGCCACCGGTATCCGCTTTGGGACCCACTGGCTGACCCAACGCGGCTTCGAAGAAAACGATTTGCGCAAAGTTGCAGATATCATCAGCGATTTGCTCTCAGCCACAACACCTTACCTCATGCCAGGACGAAGGAAACCCCTGCACCGGGCAAAAGTCGACTTCACGGTTCTTGAAGAAGCTAAACGGCAGGTCACAGCCCTGGCAGAGCAGACCGATGTGCTCATCGAGCTCCCGAAACACCACGGCTATCCCCACTACTTCAGCATCGACGACAATGTTGATGCCGAATGGGCTAATTTCAAACTCTCAGGCGATCAGATTCGCCTTTTCCTGGCGTATACCCAATCTGTTGAGCTGGATACTTTGGAGACCGGTGAAAGGCAAACCACCACGATTCACACAAGCCATGAATCCGTTACTGGGATGATCAAATGTGAGGGACCATCCAGCTTTATCCTGTCTGTGCCTGGTAAAAAGGCCGGACTCGTCAGCGCTTGGCTGCGGAACCTATCAGATGGGTATATCGAGTTCGATCAAGACCTGCAAATCAAAATCCCAGGACCCGTCAGCATTGAAGACGTTGCACCTGGTGCACCCGCGGCAATCAAATCTCAACCTGCAGACAACCGGAAACCCTATTACGTGGGGATGGAAAAGGATGAACCCACAGGAGACCCCCTGCCCCCGTTTGTGTGGGAAGAATCCTCTTCTGACGAATTGCGCAAAACGCCTCTCCATGAAACCCATAAAGCCATGGGCGCAAAAATGGTGCCCTTCAGCGGCTGGGACATGCCGGTTTGGTATAGCTCTGTCTTGGAGGAGCACAAGGCTGTGCGCGAGGCCGCAGGTTTGTTTGATGTCACCCATATGGGTGTGTATCAAACCGAAGGCCCCGATGCCGGTATCTTCCTGGACAGCGTGTGCGGTAATGACATCAGCAGTTTAGAGATTGGCGAATCCTGCTACACCCACTTCCTCGACCCAGACGCCAATGTGATCGATGACCTGCTGGTCTACCGCCGGGGTAAAGAAAAGTATCTGGTCGTGGTCAACGCCTCCAACGATGACAAGGACTGGGCCTGGCTGAACGCCGTACTGGGAGGTCAGGTCCGGGTGGACAACGACAGGCCCTGGGCGATCGCCTTTGGCAGAAATATCAATTTACGCAACCTGCGCGACCCTGAAGCGGGCGAGGATATGCTGGTCGATATCGCCCTGCAAGGGCCAAAATCACGCGACATCCTGCTTTCACTGCCCTGCTCACTGGCAGACCGGGAAGCTATTCAGGGCTTAGCCTGGGCTCAGCTCTGTGAAGCAACACTGGACGGCATACCCATGGTGGTTTCACGCACGGGCTATACCGGAGAACGGATGGGATTCGAGCTATTTGTGCATCCCGATCATACCGTTGCGCTGTGGCACAAGCTGCTCAAAGCCGGTGAAGCCGTGGGCATCAAACCCTGCGGTCTCGGAGCACGTGACTCCCTCCGTACGGAAGCGGGATTGCCACTGTACGGCCACGAGATGGGCGGCGAGCTCAACCTTGGCGTTGGTGAAGCAAGCTTTGGCGCATTCATCAAGCTGTATAAACCCTGGTTCATCGGCCGGCAGGCGTTCATCGAGAGAGAAGCTCAGCGAGAAGGAATCGTGGTGCGCTTCCGCTTTGATGAGAAACGCACACGGCTGGCTCACCTCGGCGACCCCGTCATTGACGAACGCGGCCGGGTGATTGGCACCGTCACAAGCTGTGCCATCGATACTGAAGGCTCACTCACCGGACAGGCGTTTGTAATGGAAAAGTACAGTGAAGTTGACACGCATGTCTTGATCTATCAAAGCTCACCATCCTCAGGCATTAAAGCACTGGCAGAACTTCAAACAGGCGACCGGGTCACCTTACCAGCCCGGGCAACAATCATCAATAGATTTCCAAAATAAGGAGAGAAATTCTATGCATACATTATGGGACGACAGGTTTGCTCTTAGAACAGATCATATTGGCAGCTCTGCTATCCGAGAACTCCTGAAACTCACCTCGTTACCTGATGTAATATCCTTTGCCGGCGGCCTCCCAGCACCAGACCTTTTTCCCATCGAACGCTTCAAAGAAGCGGCTGAGGTCGTCCTGACAGAGATGGGAGACCGTGCCCTGCAATACGGCACAACGGAAGGTTATCAGCCATTGCGCGAGATGATCGCCAACAACGCTGCAAAATATGGTATCGTGATCTCCGCAGACAACGTGCTGATCACCTCCGGGTCACAGCAAGCGCTCGACCTCCTCGGGCGGATTTTCATCAACCGGGGTGACCGGGTTCTGGTGGAATCACCCACTTATCTCGGTGCCCTTCAAGCGTGGAACGCTTACGGGGTCAAGTATGTGACCATACCCTTTGATGATGAGGGCATGCAAACCGATCTGCTGGAATCCCGGCTGCGCACAGGCTTGAAGTTCATTTACGTCCTGCCGAATTTTCAGAACCCCACAGGGGTGACCCTGTCACGAGAACGCCGGATGCAACTTGTCGAAATGGCCAATGCTTATGGGGTTCCCATCGTGGAGGACGATCCGTACGGCCAGCTCCGCTATGAAGGCGACCATATCCCCCCCGTGGTGGTGCTGGATGACGAAATCCGTGCCAAGGAAGTGCCGATCTACAGCGGGAATGTGATCTACACAAGCACCTTCTCAAAGATCCTTGCGCCCGGTTTACGGCTGGCGTGGGTGGTGGCACCCACTGACGTGATCAAAAAGCTCGTTCAGGCCAAACAGGGCTGCGACTTGAACACCTCGACCTTCAACCAATACCTGGCCTACGAAGTAGCCAACGGCCCCTGGATGAAAACCCATATCCAAACCATCCGGGAGACCTATAAAGAACGCCGTGATGTGATGTTAAAAGCCCTTGAGAGCTACATGCCAGAAGGGGTCAACTGGACCCGGCCGGCAGGCGGTCTATTCCTGTGGGTCACCTTGCCCGAGAGCATCGATTCTGGTGCGATCTTCCCCTCAGCGGTTGAAAAGCGGGTCGCCTTTGTACCTGGCACTTCTTTTCACCCCCTGGGCGGAGGCAAGAACACCATGCGCCTGAATTTCTCCTGCATGAAGCCAGAATTTATCGACGAAGGGATCAAACGGCTGGCTGAGGTGGTCAAAACAGCCTTAGAGTAACCCAGTTAACATACAAAAAGCGGGTGGATGGACCACCCGCTTTTTTTTGTGCAAATTCTAATAATCGATTGAGCTACTGTGCTGCCAAATTCGAAAATCAGCCAATATAGATTCCCCGATAAACTCTCTCAGGATCGAATCATCCGGGATCATTTTGTGATCGATCGGTAAGAACCACTGTAAAAACTTCAACAACCGCTTAGCCTCGATATATTCCATTGAGCCAAAGGGAACCTGCCTGAGAAGCGGTTCGACGAGGGGTTTTAAAGCGGTCAGTTCGTATGCCAGTGCTGAATTGAACATGATGTCGGCATTCTCTTGATACGGGAATATGTGGTTTTTTTCACCGCGCCTGACCATCTCCCATTGGCTGATGGTTTGCTGGGCAGTGTAGCCCCGGTCGCGGGCATCGCGCAGAATCCGGCGCAGCTCACGTGTATCGGTGGTAGAGATCCGGTTGTGCCGATCGAGGTTCAATTGCGTCAGACACGAAACGTAGATCCGAAAACCCCGCTCATGCGGGAAGGCCTCCAGCAATTTGGGGTTCAGGCCATGAATGCCCTCGAGGATGATCATCTGGCCTGGGGATAACTGCACTTCTTCGCCTGGTTCGTTGATCCCCTTTTTGAAGTTGTAGTGACGCAATTGCACCCGCTCACCGGCAATCAGGCGGGTGATATGATCATTAAGCAGCCCACGATTGACGGCATCGATGTGCTCAAAATCGAACTTCCCATCTTCACCCAGCGGAGTATCTTCCCGGTCAACGAAATAATTGTCCATCTCCAGGGCAAAAGGCGAGATGCCTTCTGTCAGTAACTGGATGGTTAACCGTTTGGCAAAGGTTGTCTTGCCAGAAGAAGATGGCCCTGCGATTAATATCACCCTGACTTCATCCTTACGCTTCCGGATCTCATTCGCGATGCGCGAGATCTGCTGGGTATGGAGCGCCTCAGAAACCAGAATCACCTCGTTGATACGGCCTTTTAAAATGGCGTCGTTTAGCGCGCCGACACTCTGAATACCCAGGGTCTCCAGCCAGCCACCGTATTGTCGAAAAGCTGCCAGCAATTGCGGATAGCTGGTCAGAGGCAGCAAAGCGCGCGGCTCATGCCGGCGTGGGAACCGGATCACAAAGCCCAGATCGACCAATTGGAGGTCAAACCAATTCAGGTAGCCTGTAGAGGGCACCATGTAGCCATGGTGGTAATCACGTTTGCCATGTAACGCATATAAAACCAGGTCATCCCCATGGCGATAATTCAATAAGCGCAGCTTATCGTCCTGCCCATGTTTGCTGAAGAAAGCCCTGGCCTCTTCGAGGTTGACTTTTTCTTTCAACAAGGGTGCATCCTCATTGACCAGTTCACGCATGCGGGCTTGTAAAGCATCCAAATGGTCTTGTGAGAACGGTTCTTTTTCAGGAACATGGCAGTAATACGCACCTGAAGAAACCGAATGATCAATGGTTAAGGTCCATTCCGGGAACAATTCGATAAAAGCCACTTCCAGCAGAAACGTCAAAGAACGGCGGTAAATCCGAGCGCCATCTGACGTTGTCATATCCACAGGCTTGACCTTTGCATCAGCAGTGATTGGATAGGTCAGCTCTCGCAATTCATTGTTCACGATCGCACCAACGATGAGGGGTTTCTCCGGGTCCTGGTACTTCCGTAAAAACTCGCCTATTGGGGTGTGCCGCGGTCCGCTCATCACGGTACCGTCAGCTAAAATGATCTCAACCTCATCACGAATCTTCGGTTCAATTTTAATTTTTTCGCTCATAAGCTTTGCTCTTTATAAAAGGTAGTTAACATCTCTATGGCTCCAGCATCGGGATTTGTGCAAAATCGTCGGGGCTGAGGGCATCAATCGGGCCCTGGCTGAGCGGAAAATCGGACAACAGCGACGTCTGCTCAAATTCAGCATCCCCGGGCAGGATCAGATCGATGATTCTGGTGTGGTTGCGTGCAGAAGGCGCACCGCCAAACCGCCATTGGGCAGCGTTGGGTTCAACATCCCGCACCCGCCATACACCCTCTGAGGGGTAGCCTTCCTGCCCCAACACAACGGCCGCGTACGCCCAGTCGCCAGGGTGACCGTCTCCCAATGCACTTAATGGTACCCGGATCACCACGGCGTTTTGTCCTGCATCCACCACAACCCGCATGGCATCGGTCGCTTCAGGATAAGGCGCAGGAACCATCATATCAGGTTTCGTTTGGAGTACTTGCGAATTCCAGCCTTCAACCCAAATGGCGTACTCCCAGCCATAATCCGCCATCAGTGCGGCATTGCGGCCTGGCAGCAGCATCCTGAGCCCCGTACCCGCGCCTGGGTCCTGATCTATGTAAATATCCACGGTCTGCACAGACAACCCGATTGGCGAACCCCAAGGGTTCTCAATGTCACCCAAAAAGCGCAATGTCAGTACGAGGTTCTGGTCATCATATCCCACTTCAAAGTACGTTGCGTCGTAAACTGATTCCTTAAAGACAGCGTCTTCAGGATAGATGTACGTTCCCGGGCCGTAATCATCGCCCACAGGATCATCGACCTGCAGAACCACGCTGATTTCACCCGTGTCCGGAATGACCACCTGGGCCGGCCCGCCTGCCGGAAGCACTGCACCCTCCGGTTCGACGAGGAGTGCCACCCTGATCGGGTCCCCCGCAGAAACCTCGCCCAGCATGCTCAGCGGGAGCGAGAATTCAACCAAATCATCCCCAATGACAGCCCGCCCCGCACCTGCTTTGAGAGTCTGCCAATCCCCATCGACGACGCCGTACAAATTGGTGACAACCCCGCCCCACCACTCCACCAAACGGTTGGCAAAAATCCCAATCATCGAACCGGATTCATGTGCGAAGGCTGAGGTGCCACCTTCGGCACCGGGTACATCAAAATAGAAACCCACCTTGATGTCGTCAATCGAATCTTCGAGATCCAATCTCAGATAAATATGCTCCTCATCCAGCGTATAGTGGAACCCGGTCACTGGCGAACTGCCCTCAAATCCATAATAAGCGGCACTTTCCCAGGCCGGGTCGTCCTGTCCGTCCAAAACCGGTGTTGAGACACCCATAAAAGGACGGGTAGCCGGCACAGCTTGCGCCTGGATGACCGGAACGTCGATGAATTGCGGGATTTCAGCGCTCAAAGATGTGTAGACACCCCCCAGCAAAGCCCGGAAGGCCTCATCAAAATAGCTGTCCTGACCTGAATCCTGGTCATCCCCGAACCACCAGAACCAGTCGGAGCCTTCAGCCAGGTACATGAAATCAAAAGCCTGTGCGTAAGCATCGGGTTCAGCAGGGATTTCCCCGGTTTCATAGGGCACCAGGAATTCCCGTGTGCGGGCTAAATAGTCCCAGCCGATGGCCTCCTCCGTTTCACCAATCCAGGTGTCGTAGTTTGGACTGAACCAAGCACCCGGGAACAACTGGTCAAGCGTGCGCTGTTCAGGGAACATCTCCAGGTATTCAGACGGTGTAACCGTTCTGAGGGCATCGCTCTCGGTCAATAAGCGGTAGAGGGCGTGTAAGAAATCATTGCCATCGTTGGAATAGTGCTCCCAAGCATTCTCGCCATCCAGGATGATGCTCACAATGTGGGGGCCTTGAATGCCTTTTTCGACAAAATCGGCCTGGATGGCCTCCAGCCGTTCGACCATGTCACGCGCCCCGGCCTCTCCAGTCATCCCTGAGTAAACAAAGCCGATATTATCGGAAAGCGTCCAATCCCTGAAGAAAATTGCCACCTGGTTGCCCAATCCGTCGTTGACATAATACGGCCGGTAGAGTTCATCCGCTTCTCTGACCAGCCCTTGCGCGTCGCGGGTGAAGGATTCCATGCCCAGGGACATAGCCAAAACAGGTTCCCCTGTTTGCATGTAAACATAACCGGCTTCAGCGACCATCGGGACGATTTCTTCAGCAACCGCACCCTCGCCTGGCCATAACCCCCTGACATCCCGGTCAAATGTCTCCTCGTACATCGCCACACTCAACGCCAGGTGAGCTTCTGCATCCTGTGGGTATGCAAACCGCAGCTCAGGCATTTCAGCATCCGGATTGCCGATCAAAGCGAGCTGATTGTCGTAAATCAGCGGCATGGTGGGGTGTGCATAAGGCGTAATAGTGATCTCAATCTGCCCGGCATCCTGCAGCTCTTTGTGATACGGGAGCACCTTTTGGATCACCTCCAGCACCTCGGTAAACACGATTGCTTTATCGCTCTCGGCAAAGCCGCCGCCCTTGGCGACCAGGCCAAGGAGAGGTTCTTCCGCCAGGTAGACCGGGTCGAACCAGGCCAGGTTGAACCACACCTGCAGGTCTAATAAGTCCTGATCGCTGAATGAAGCCAGTGCGGCTTGCAGGGATTCCTCATCCGTACCGCCCCGCTGGTCCAGTAACGCCTGATAGCGGGGATACCTGGCGATGATATTCGTCCAGTTGACATCAAAAAACCGCTCCAGGATAAACCGCTTCTCGGCTTCCGTTAACGTGCCGGCAGGCTTTTCGCTCAGCACCCAGTAGCGGTCTTTCGCCCCGCTGGCAAGGTCATTCAGCTGGCGAATGAGCGATGGCGTGTAGTTGAAGGTCACCCGCAGGTCATCATAATCGGCTACCTTCTCCGCCATATCCAGGTAATCCTTGGTGGCATGGACCCTCACCCAGGGCCGGGTGTAATCCCCATCGGCATCCTTGTAGTACAGCGGCTGATGTTGATGCCAGGTCAGGTTCACATAGAGCACATCGGGGTCTGGCATGGCTTCAGGCTGCTGTTCACCTTCAGAAAGGCATCCTGCGAGCAGGCTGACCAGCAAACCCATAAGCAGCAATAGGGAGAAATATTTATTTGATGTGTTCATCTCTATTTTTCCTTCCTGCTTTTCCCAATCGGCACGTTCTACCTTCGATTCTACTCGAAATCCTCACCTGAACAGATTAGAACCCAATTTAAGCACACTTACCTTAGTCCGCATAAGGTAGGTGCCGACACAAAATAAGGGCTGCTTTGCACAGCCCTCATCTTTTGTAGTGTCTCAGATTTTGACCGGGCTACTCCTGGTGAGCGCCCTTCGCAAATTCACTGATCGGTTTGGCCAAATTCATCAATTCCGTCGGGATGATGAATTTCGTTGAAGCGCTTTCACCCAGATTCTTGAGCGCATCCAGGTATTGCAATGTCAGGGTCTTGCTGTCAACACCTTGAGCAACAGAGAACACCTTGTCAAGCGCCAAGGCAAACCCCTCGGCTTCGAGAATAGCCGCCTGGCGGCGCCCTTCTGCTTCCAGCACCGTTGCTTCTCGCTGGCCTTCAGCTTGCAGAATGGCAGCCTGCTTATCCCCGGTAGCGATCATCACAGCGGCCTCTCGCTTGCCATCCGCCTCTGCGACCATTGCACGCCGATTCCGCTCTGCTGCCATCTGGCGGGTCATCGCTTCTTCGATCGCCCTTGGCGGAACAACCTCGCGTATTTCCACGGCCATGATGCGAATGCCCCAGCGGTCGGTGACCTCGTCCAGCTTTTCGTGGAGGACCTGGTTGATCTCATCCCGTTTTGAAAGAACTTCATCCAAATCCATAGCGCCAACGGTCGCACGGAGCGTGGTGATGGCCAGCCCGCGCGCAGCCCCATTGAAGTCTTCCACTTCCAGAACACTGCGCTCCGGGTCGATAACTTTGTCATAAACCAGGAAATCGATACTCACCGATGCATTATCCGCGGTGATACAGGTCTGCGGGGGAACATCGAAAAATACTTCCCTCAGGTCAACATTCACCGGCCTGTCCACAAAAGGGATCAAAAAAACAAGGCCCGGGCCTTTTGCCCCGATTGATCGGCCCAATCGGAACACAACCAACCGCTTATACTCGGGGATGATGCGCACCGCCATGGCGATCAATACCACCACGATCAACGCGATCAATGACCCTAAAATAAAATCTCCAAACATATACGACCTCCTAATTATCCTTTATTTGATTGACAAACGCTTATTCATCGACTTCTTCTACCGGGGTCACCACCAGGCGTACACCCGAAACAGACACAACATTGACTGAATCCCCTTTGCGCACCGTCTCGCTGGTGCTGGTTGCACTCCAGGTTTGGTGTTCAACCATAACTTTGCCATCTGGCGACAGGTCGGTCAGTGCAACCGCCATACGGCCGATCAACCGCTCAGCTCCCATCTGGGGCGGACGCTTCATCGCGTTGAGGATCGCTCGCAGAATAATCAAGCTGAAGAACACGATCAGCCCAGCCATTAAGATGATCAACCAAATGCTCACGCGCACCTCCGGAATTGCAGGCGATTCAGGCCTAAACGGCCTGAACAGCAACAGCGAACCCAGAATGAAGGGAATTAAGCCCACCAATGTAACCACCAGCTCAGTATCCGTCAGCAGTGCGACCACAAACAGGATCACTGAAACGGCCAACAAGCCAATAGCAGCCCAGTTGACAGGCAAACTACCCAAAGCCATAAAACCGATAATGAAGGAAAGTACCGCACCAATCCCGGCGACACTCAACCCTGGATCTGAGAGTTCAGCCAACAGGAATAGCGTCCCTAACGAGAGCAGCAAATAGGCGATATTCGGCTCTGTGATGATTTGATAGAACCGCTCCACCCAGTTCATTCCCTCCACCTGAACGGCTGGGGCAGACAGTACTAAAACTTCACCACGCACCGTGCGCCCATCCAGTTGAGCCAGCAGATCATCCATATCCTGGGCGAGGATATCGATCACATTTTCTTCCAATGCCTCGCTTGCGGTCAGGGACAAGCTCTCACGGACGGCTGCTTCAGCCCAGGCCACGTTGCGCCCCCGGCTTTCCGCCAAGCCGCGCACCAGCGCTGCCGCATCACTGAGTGATTTCTCACTCATGACCTCATCCAGGTCACCGCCTAATGGGACCGGGGTGGCTGCCCCGACATTAGTGGCCGGTGTCATTGCGGCAACATCACCCGCCAGAAGGATAAAAAGCCCTGCGGATGTCGCCCGTGCACCCGGCGGGCTTACAAAAACAACCACCGGGATCGGGGAGTCAAGGATCAGTTGGACCATCTCGCGCATTGAAGATTCCAGGCCACCCGGGGTGTCCAGGGTGACCACCACCAGGTCTGCACCCGAGGTTTGCGCCATAGCCAGCCCGCGTTCAAGGTAACGGGCCGTGAAGGGATTGATCACGCCCTCGACATCGAGCTGGTACACCAGCTGGTTATGCCCTGCTGCCTGGGCGGGTTGCATGTGAGAAAAAACGGATAATATGATTAATGCAAGCAAAGCAAATTTGATTTTATTCATAATTATTCGCAATCCAATAATAGTGTTTGAACAATATTTGAAATCAATTTTCACAAATTTATATAATAATTATCACCAATTTTCGGCGATTATGCAAGTTTCTTGTCCATACCTTATGCTTCTCACAGCCAGAACACCACCAAAACAACTCGCTTTTACAGGTATCGGACAAAAAACGGGCGAATCATGACGCTGTGCGGGTTGCAGAACATCTCCCCGGTTTTGCTCTATACCGAATTGGCATCCCACTTAGCAATATTGGCGCTTTTCCCCGATCACATGCTGCCATCAGCAACATGTTACCCGACTCCGCCCCCTTTCACGCTCGGCAATCGGCTTGACCTTTCGCGCTGACCCGGATAAAATTCAAGGTCGCTGGCATTGACCAGCAACGACACCCAATTTAATCATAGAGCGAAGGTAACCCATGCAACCGGGGTGAGAGGCGCTCGAAGGATGGAAGAATGACTGAAAACATTGTAATTGAAGCACAAAAACGCACGATCAAAGGAAAGAAAGTCGGTGCTCTTCGCCGGCAAGGGGTTCTCCCCGGGATCATTTACGGCAGGATTGGCAAGGACCAAATCGAACCGATCGCCATCCAAATGGACCTGCATGATGTATCGCAGACGATCAAAAAGCTGACCGGGTCCAGCCTGGTCACACTGAATGTGGAAGGCGATAAGTATCCCGCCATTCTGCGTGAAGCCCAAAGGGACATCATCTATGGCACCCTGCGCCATGTGGACTTCATGGCCGTCTCCTTAAGTGAAACCCTCCAGACGGCTGTTCCGATCGAACTGATCGGTCAGGCGCCGGCCGAGATCAATATGGCAGCCGTGGTTGTGACCGGTATTTCCGAACTGGAAATTGAATGTCTCCCGCAGGAACTGCCAGAACGTATCGAAGTGGATGCCACTGTTCTCGTCGATACCGACAGCGCCATTTACGTAAAAGACCTGGTTTTGCCAGAGAACATCACCGTCCTCACCGATCCGGAAGAGCTCATCGCCGGTGTGACCTACGTGACGATCGAGGAAGAGCCGGAAGAGGAAGAGGAAGGCGAACTGATCGAACTGCTCGACGAAGATGTTGAGCCTGAAGTCATCGAAAAAGGCAAGAAAGAAGGCGAATTCGAAGACGAGGAAGAATAACCCTTCTTTTCAATTCACACACAGAACAAAAGAGATGCTTTTCACAGCATCTCTTTTTGTTTATGTGCCTTAAAAAATCAGCCGTTCAAATGCAAGGCGGATAACAGTGCCAGGGTCATCTCAGCGCTCGCGCCCCACAATTGCTGGCCCTCAAAGCGCTCGAAATAGATCACCGGGATCTCCCGGCCGGCGTAGTTGCGGAATTGCACGCGCCGGTTTTCCGGGTTTGCAAGCCAGGCCAACGGGACAGTAAACACACTGCTTACTTCATCGCTGGACAAGTCCAATTCATATGGCCAGGGAATCTGGCCTACGTAGGGTCTCACCAGATAACCTGTCACAACCGGCATATCACCGAGGTGGCCAAACACGTGCACATGCGCCGGGTCCACACCGATCTCCTCTTGCATCTCGCGGAGGGCTGTCTGGCGCAGGTCAGCATCCTGCGGATCTCGTGCGCCCCCGGGATAGGCAACCTGGCCGCGGTGCTCGACCAGCATTTCCGACCGCTGGGTCAGCAGGACATGCCAGCGTCCCTGGTGCTCAAACATGGGGATCATCACCGCAGCCAAACGCAGCTTTTTGTAATCAGCAGTTGAGAACAGATCCGCATACCGCTTCGAAAAATCCGTTTCGTAAGCCTCTACCGCCGTTTGAATTTCCTCTTGAGAAAAAAGCAACATGGGCATAATTATATCAATGGAAACTCACGAAATCCGATTGACCTTGTGATCATCAATGGATAGATCATCAACCCTGGCTTGGGGGCCATCGCGACGTGAACTACCAATCTACCCCCCCTGCCCGACAGATTCACGCTTCCCAGCCTCACGGGGCAACGGGTGCGCTTTTTGTGCGTCCCATCCAGTCCATTTTATCCAAGGTATCAAAATGGTTCTTGAAAATCCGGTAATAATACAACTCTTCCTTCGTATTAAGCACCCAGCCGTTGGGAAGAACCCTTTCACTTTCAAAGTCCGATTGCGTGACGGCATGCTCAGCATGCTCAGCCAGGGTTTCACCCAGACCCGTGCCCTGCCAGAATTTCGTTTTCTTCCTCCAGACGACAGAATCAGGCAGGATCCCTTCCAAAGCCTTCCGGAGAATAAATTTTTCAATAACCTCAGGGTTCCGCATTAGCTTAAGAGAGGCAGGAATGGCTTGTGCATATGTAACAACACCGGGGTCAAGAAACGGGACATGCACAACCAGGCCATGTGCAGATGCACTGCGATCCACCCGCTGCAAAGCCGTATTGTGCAGCGATGTGGTCAAAGCTCGCATTTCTTCGTCAAGCTCGTCATCGGCCAACCCGGATAAATAGCGGTAGCCCGCAAATAACTCATCCGCGCCCTCGCCAGAAAAAGATACGTCCACATGATCAGCGGCTTTTTCTGCGACCAAATAATTGGTCACTGCGGATCTGACCAGCAAAGCATCAAAGGACTCAAGGTGGTAGATCACATCCGGCAAGACTTGTAAGGCTTGAGGCAGGGTAACAATGAGCTCATGATGACGCGTGTCAAAATACTCAGCAACTTCTTGGGCATACACCAGGTCAGGTGCGCCGACCATCCCTGCCGCAAAGGTGTGCAATTCATTCACATGCGGCCTGACCAATGCCACAAGCGCACTGGAGTCCAAACCGCCCGAAAGCCATGCCCCCATCACCGGCCGGTCAATTCGCTGGCAAACTGCCTGGTCCAACCACATCTGCAATTCGAGGGCAATTCTTTCAGGCGATTTATCACCTATGCGCAAATTATTCAAACTTGGGTACTGCTCAAACCCACGCTCACTGGAGTAGCAGGTTTGGGGCGGAAACTCCCTCACATCCTGGGCAATGTCCAGTATGGCTTTGACCTCGGATGCAAAGCAGAAATAGCCTGTATCCGTATAACTGTAATATAGCGGATTGATTCCCAGGGCATCGCGGGCAATAAAAATGCCCCCGAATTCATCAAGTGAGGCCAGGGCAAACGGGTTACGAGCGGCCTTGACCCCATCCGGGCCAGGCAGCGGCGGCTTTGCACCATCCCAAACAGCATTGGCTTTCAATACGGCCGGGACCGGTGTACGCTGCGCTTCAGGCCATACCGCGCCGAGGGTGACCCCATCCTGTTCGATGATCTTAAGCCCGTCATCACCGCGATGGGCAATCTTCGTGAGCATCTGCGCTACCGCATCCTTGTCCCCTTTTTGCAAGCCAACTATTCCAGCCATAATTTACCTTCTCCTGGGTATTTGTGTTCGAGGTCGAAACCCTTATTAACCTACCAGATGAGGAGGGCATGTCAAGTTGAGCGTTTTTTTGAAGCTTAATTTGAAGAATAAATAATTATTGCCAACTAAATACTTGTTTCCCCGTACGTTTTGACAACAAAGTTCAGTTCAGGGTCATTTTCCCCTCCCCCCGTCAATCCTCCAGGGGCCTTTCCCTGACGGAACGGCCGAACACCAGGTATCCCGTGTGAGCGACCATTCGGTCTGTGGGGCGTAAGCGTTCCCAGTCTGGCTTATAAAACCGTAGCATCAGCTCGCACACCTCCACAAAGGCAAAATCATTCACCCGTAAGGCTTCCAGTGTCCTGGTGACCTGGTTGGTCGTCGGCAGGATCATCCCCACAAATCCGCCGAATTTCAACGCCGCTTTGACCTGTGGAATGTAATCATAGGGGTTTGGCAGATCCAAAAAAACTGCATCAACCTCCCGCTCGTCAAAACCATCGGCTGCATCGCCCAGCTTGAGCGTCACATGATCAAGCAGGCCCACCCTCGCCAGATTGTTGCGGGCAAGGTTTTGCATCTCCTGCCGCTTTTCATAAGAGGTCACCCTGCCTGTATCCCCGACCAGGAAAGCGAAAGCAGTGGTCAACGCACCTGAGCCAGTCCCCGCCTCCAAAACATGCACGCCAGGCCCAACACCCATTGTCATGACGATATAACCGATGTCCTTCGGGTAAATGATCTGGGTATTGCGTTTGATCTCGGTGATCAGATCCGCCAGGCTCGGCTGCATCAAAAAGAACAGGCTTCCCGTATGGCTTTCCAGCCGTGTGCCCCACGGCTGACCGATCAGGTCATCATGCTGTAGCTCTCCCCGGTGGGTCTGGAAGACAGCCCCGGCTTTTAATCGAATAAAATGGCTCTTGTGACGGCGCCCCAGCAACTGCACCAGGTCGCCATCCTGTGCCACATGCTTATCGTAGGTCAAGTTCAATCCGATCTCGCAATTACGCTTTTTCAGGCTGAAACACCTTTAGGGTTTCAGCTTATCTTTGAAGAAGTCTGTGATGGCATTGTAGCAGGTCACTTTATTGGCGTACTTTTCCACGCCGTGCCCCTCATCCTCAAACAACAGCAGGTCAATATCTTTGCCGACGGCTTGTAAATGGGCAACAAGGTCTTCTGACTCCTCCGCCACCACCCTGGGGTCATTACGCCCCTGGATGACGAGCATGGGCGCTTCCATATTCTCGATGTGCGTTTTTGGGGAGCGGTCCCTGAGAAACTCAAGCTCATCCGGGTTTTCAGGGCTTCCCAATGCAATCGCGTAATAGGGCTTCCAGGTGGGCGGAATGCGCTCCAGGAAGGTGATCAGGTCATAAGGGCCAAACATATCCACCGCACCAGCCCACAACCCCGGGTGACGTCCCGCCAGGGTCAGGGTCATATATCCGCCGTAAGAGCGCCCCACCACGCCAGTGCGGGTCACATCCAGGCGTTCATCCTGCGAGAGGACTTCCGTCATCGCATGCACGTGGTCCAGCCGGTCCTTGCCGCCCCAATCCCGGTCGACATGTTTGGTGTATGAAAGCCCGTAGCCGGTGCTGCCGCGCACATTGGGGACAAACACCGCAAAGCCCTGCAGCGTCAGGAATTGGATTAATGGCATGGAAAACCAGGCAAAATCCGGGCGCTCCTGGCTTTGAGGACCGCCATGAAGATAGTAGACCACAGGCCGTTTACCTTCAAACACCAATTCCGGGGACGGCAGGTATAAACGGGCAGAAATTCGCAATCCATCAAAGGATGTGAAAGCATAATCCTCGCCAGGTGAAAGCAGACTCTCCGGGATACCCAGGATTGCCTCGTCGGTGTGCCGGATTAGCCGGTCACGTTCTGCACCTTCAATGGTGTAGATTTGCGTCGGTGAGGTGGCTGTAGAAAATGCGACGGCAAACACATCCCGGTCTTCATTGTAGGAAATAGCCTCCAAAACTCCGTCGGAGAGGATACCCTTGCCCACCAGGACGTTGATGGCACACATGGTTTGCTCTTGTGGGTCGTATTCGGCTTCATAAACCCAGCTGACGCCATCAATATTGAAAAAGAGGAGAAACAGACCATTTTTTAACTTCTCAAGCCCATGGAATTCCCCTCTACCTCTGTGCGCCAGGCTCTTGAAATGAACCGGCTTAACCTCCTCTGGATGATCCAGTTCAAGATAACCCAGACTGTAAGTATCCTTGAACAGAGCATTGGTGAACACCACACCCTGGCCATCCCCAGTAAAAAAACCGTCTCCAAAAGCAGCCAGGGGCACGCTTTCGCTGGGTTCTCGTTCAGCCAAGGGCTTTCCATACAGCAATCGCAGTGCTTGACCTTCCTCCCATAAATAGGCCACGGTGTCGCCCGCCATGTAGCCTTCGACCAGCACCATGCGCGTATAATCTTCATTTATGGCTGCCAGGGATGCCCCGTAAGGGCTGGCATAGATCTCTGCGACCTCCCCGCGAGCAACATCGCAGCGATACGTGCGGATCAGGCCTTCTTCACGGGATTCCGCAAGGATCACGCACAGGTTTTTCTCCGCGTCAACCAATCCCAGGTGGCAGCGTGTATTCTCAAAGAAATTCCTGAACGCAGGTTCAGGAAAACCGCCCGTGATGGAGATTTCCATCGGCTGGTAATTCTCATCGCCGTCATTGTCGATCATCACCAGGATCTTATCCAGGTCTTTGAACACCGCAAAAGACATGCCGCCCACCAGGTGGGGGTTCTGCAAGGCGATATTCGGCGGCAGCAAGGGGACAGGCACACTGCCGCCATGCCGCATCATATACAGGCTGAGATACCCGCTCATGTTCGAGAGAAAATACAGGCGGCTGTCCACCAATTCGGGGCGGAGGAATAAACGAGCAGACAATAAAGCTTCAATGCGATACATACACATGTCTCCTTAAGAGATTATTTGATGTGCTCCGGGCTGAGCCAGTAACCCAGCCCTAACAGGGCTAAAGAACCCAGAATGCCCATACCCAGGTTGATTGTGCCAACCATCAGGAAGCGAATCGAAAGGGCATTGGCCGCGAAGTGACCCCCGAAAAAACCGATCAGGCTCAACACCAGGTATAAAAGTAAGTGGACAAGGCTCCCGCCTTTCCACACATGTAACAGGCTGCCAAGCAAAGTGGCCACAAAAAAAGAAAAAACGATTGCCGGAAAGGTCATTTAGAACCTCCTCGTTGGAAAGATTGCCGTCATGTGCTCACCAGGCGCTCTGAATGATGCCGCCGCCCAGGCACATCTCACCCTGGTAGAGAACGGCCACCTGTCCGGGTGTGATCCCTCGCAGGGGTTGCTTGAATTCTAACCGAAATTCATCTACCGTTGCTGAAAGCAGTACGGCTGGCGCCGGTTTTGCCCGGTATCGGATCATCACATCGCAGGGTTCACCCTCAGCAAGCGGTTCACCCCTGATCCAGCTTGGGTGGACTGCGGCCAGATGGCGCTTGCCTGCCTGGTCGGCATAGCCCACGATCAGGCGGTTATTCTCGATATCCTTGGCCACCACGTAATAGGGCGCAGAAGCAGAAATCCGGATGCCGCGCCGCTGGCCAATGGTGTAAAAGGCCAAACCTTCATGCTCGCCTAAAACCGTGCCTTCGGTATTGACGATTGGGCCAGGTGCTGCTGTTTCAGGTGCATACCGCTGCAAAAAGTCACGGTAATCCACCTCTCCCAAAAAACATAGATCCTGGCTGTCATGCCGGTCGGCGACAGGAAGATTAAGCGACCTGGCCTGTGCGCGCACCTGAGCTTTCGTCATCTCTCCCAGGGGCAGCTGGCTTCGGCTGAGCTGGCTCTGTGTGAGCCTTGAAAGCACGTAAGATTGATCCTTCGTACGGTCAAGGGCTCTGAGCAGTTGAACCTGCCCGTTTTCAAGGTGAACCACGCGGGCATAATGGCCAGTGGCGAAGTAGTCCGCACCCTGTGCCAATGCATACGCCTGTAAGATCCCCCATTTAACCTGGGGGTTGCAGAACAGGCAGGGATTGGGCGTTCTACCGGCTGTATATTGGTCAATAAATGACCTGACGACCCGATTGTAAAACGGCTCGCGCACATCCAAGGAAACAAAGTCCACACCGATCGACTTTGCTGCTGCTGCGGCCAGACTGGCAGGATCAGGCCCATCCTGGATGGCTTCGACCCACTTGGGGTCTTTCCAGGTCTCCATGTGGATCCCTGTGACCTGGTAACCTGCATCTCTTAAACGCACAGCGGTGACGGTACTGTCCACGCCGCCGCTCATCGCCACAAACACATGTCTTTTCATGGCCTCAATTCTACCTTATCAACCGTCTGGACTGCTATAATTAAGCCGCGCTCGCAACTTTATCACATAGAAGGATATAACATGCTGCCCTACACCGATAGCCATTGCCATTTGGATTTTGACCGTTTCGATAAGGACCGCGCCCAGGTTTTGGCACGTGCCTGGCAAGCCGGACTGGTGTGGATCCTCAACCCGGGCATTGATTTACACACCAACAAGGCAGCCATTGATCTGGCCCATGCGCATCCAGGCCGCATCAGCGCTGCTGTTGGCATTCATCCCAATTACGGCCGGCCCTGGAATGCAGAACTCCTGCAAGCATTGCGTGACCAGGCCGCCCAGCCTGGCGTGGTCGCCATCGGTGAAATTGGGCTGGATTATTACCGCCTACACACGCCCTTCGACCAGCAGCGTGAGATGTTTACGGCACAGCTCTCATTGGCGCGGGATCTATCCCTGCCAGTGATCCTCCACAACCGGGATGCCGCCCGTGACATGCTCAAAATCATCACAGCCTGGCACAAGGATCTGGTTCAAAGCGATCACCCCCTGGCTGACCGGCCGGGCGTCTTCCACAGTTTTAGCGCAGATACCAAAACCGCCTCTGCCGCGCTCGAGATGAATTTCTACATCGGCATCAGCGGACCGGTAACCTTCACCAATGCGGCTGACCGCAAGGCCATCACCAGCGGCCTCCCGTTGGATCGCCTTCTGCTGGAAACAGACGCGCCCTTCCTGACGCCGCATCCCCATCGAGGCAAGCGCAACGAACCCTCCTATATCCCATTAATTGCACAAGAGATCGCTCGGCTGCACAACACCACCCCTGAAGCCGTCGCAGATATTACCTATGCGAATGTTTGCCGGTTGTTTAATCTAAATTGATCCAATCCGCAACAAAAACACCGCTCTCATTGAGCGGTTAGTTTTTGTGATACCACTAAAAGCTGCTTTAGCGGTCGATATATTCCTTCAAACTGTGGGTCACGGCATAAGCAGCGGCCTCAGCCCGGTTGCTTACGCCCAGCTTTGAAAGTATGCTGCTGACGTAATTCCGCACGGTGCCCTCACCAAGAAACAAGGATTCAGCGATTTCCCGGTTGGTCCTCCCCTCCGACACAAGCGCCAGCACGTGCTTTTCCTGCTGGCTCAGGTTCGCAAAAGCGGCCGATTCTTCCTCTTTTACCGCACGGCGCACTTCCTGGAACACCCGCTGGGTCACGGCTGGGTCGAGCAGAGCCTCCCCGCGGCAGGCGGCTTCAATCGCGGTGATCAAACCTTCTGCGCCAATCTGCTTGAGCACATAACCGCTGGCACCGGCCCGAATCGCCGAAAATAACATATCGTCCTCGGCATAAGAGGTGAGCATCACCACCCGGACATCCGGCCACCGCTCTGTGATCTCCTGGCAGGCTTCAATCCCAGAAGCGCCAGGCAGACGGATGTCCATCAGGACCACATCGGGTTGGTACTCCTCAACCATCCTGACCGCCTCTTTGGCCGTTCTGGCTTCTGCGACAACTTCAAATTTATCGTTATGCTCCAGCAGAGATTTCAAGCCCAAGCGGACCACTTCATGATCGTCCACCAGTAAAATGTCTTTCTTTTCCATCCCGAGTTCCTCCTCAGGGGGTATCTGCGCGCTTATAGTCCACAAACCGGTAGCCTACCCCGCGCTCCGTCAGGATATACTGCGGGTCGGCCGGGTCTTCTTCAATTTTCTTGCGCAGGTAATTGATGTACAAACGCACATAATGGGGCTCATCCCGGTATTCATAGCCCCACACCTTGGTCAGGATCTGGTCATGGGTCAGCACCCAGCCGGCATTTTGTACCAAGTGATACAGCAGACGGTATTCCGTCGGCCGCAATTTGACCAATTTGTCCTCCACCCACACCTCACGCCGGCCAAAATCGATCCTGAGGCGGTCATCCACCTCGATCATACCTTCCTCATCCTCTTCAAAAGACGAGCCGCGCCGCAAAACCGCCCTGACCCGGCTGACCAGCTCTCGCGGGCTGAACGGCTTGGTGACGTAGTCATCAGCGCCCAATTCCAAGCCTTTGATTTTATCATCTTCTTCGCCTTTAGCTGTCAGCATGATCACCGGAACTTGGCTGACCTCGCGAATAGTCCGCAACACTTCGAAACCATCAATATCGGGCATCATCACGTCCAACAGGATCAAATCTGGCAACGAATCGCGCAGCCGTTCAAGTGCTTCGGTCCCGTTATAGGCTTCGATAACCTCGAAGCCGTCCTGTTCCAGGTTCAATCGAATGAAACCCACCATCCGGCGTTCATCATCGACAACCAGTATTCGATATTTGCGTGAAGATTTATCCTGCATACCAACTCCTCAACTTAATAAAACAGCTAACCTGCCCGTTCCAGCAGGATTACGCTGATATTATCGGGCCCGCCAGCCTGATTGGCCTCCCTGACCAGCTCGCCGACTGCCTCCTCCAAAGTGCCAGCACTTTGGATGATCTTCGCCATCTCTGGCTGATCCAGGACGCCCCATAATCCATCAGAACAGATCATCAGGCGCTCACCGGGATTCAAGGCGACCATATCAATATCCGGCTCAAAGGGATCGGACTGGCCCAAGGCTCGGTAAAGCACATTGCGATGCGGGTGAAGTCCTGCCTCATTCTCTGTGATCTCTCCAAGGTCAACCAGGCGCTTGACCAATGAGTGGTCACGGGTTTGTAGTTTAAGTGAACCATCTGGATCAACCAGGTAAAGGCGGCTGTCGCCCACGTGAGCAGTCACAATGTCCTCACCCAACACGACCGCCAGGGTCAATGTCGTACCGCCCCCGGGCACCCGGCGCAAAACCAGCGATTGTGCCTCCTCTACGGCCTCCATCACGCATTGCTTCAAGTCCGTTGGTGAAAAGGCTTTCCTTTCAAAGAGATAGCCATTAAAAATCTGATCGAGCAGGTGTTGGCTGATCCCCTGGGCAGCCAAATTACTGGCGATTTCACCGCTTTGATGCCCGCCCATGCCATCCGCAACCAGAAAAATGCCAAAAGCAACCGGCGCTTCCATACCGGCGAGTAAAGTGTTCAGGACGAACAAGGTATCCTCATTGTGAGACCGTTCCCTCCCCCTGGATTGGCAGCTAGCAGCCCGATACATCGTGCCTGCCGGAACAGGATCAAGGGTCAGCGCTTCCTGGTCAGTGTCAGCATAAGCGCTTCGCAGCTTACCGCTACCCTCTGAATTACCGCTCAGTAACCGCTTAAATAAGTTAAACACGAGAGCACGCTCCACAAGCCTGGTAGGGCACTTCAAACAGGATTAATTCTACCTTGGTTATCCGTATCATATCAACAGGTTGCTGTGTAATGTTGTGTTCCGTCAGATCGCTGCGTTGACCGTCCAAACTTTGTCTCACTCAACCTCTTCTTTGATAGGTGTTAGAAAATCCGCCGCAGACCACCCGTTCCGATTACGGTCGTACGGCGCTTCCAGGTGCCACCAGGTGTAGCCATCAGCCGTGACCGGGCCGTCGATCACTAAAAATACCTCGGAATCCATCGCAGAAAAATTGATCGGCCCGTCCAAACCGGGTTCGCCCCGCATTCTGAGGCCTGAACCGCCTGTTCCGGTCACCTGAACATAAATGCCGACACCGATCACACCCTCGGGCAAAAAGAAGATTGAAGTCGCTGTTGGTGTGGGTACCGGGGTGGGATCGACCACCCTCGGGGTCAGGGTGGGTGCAGCAATCATCGTCATCTCCGGGGTGGCGGCCGAGCTGGGCGCAGGGTTACGCCCAAGAAACAGGATCACAATGCTGATCAAAACAAGCCCAACCAAAAGCACGGATGCGGTCACCAGCGTCAGCGGATTGAAAATGGATTTAAACGTGAATTCCTTGGGTTGTTCGGCCATATTCTCCTTATTCTACACTCCACGCAGATCGAATGACAAGCTAATTATAGCCTATCATCTACCAGCACCGGCATCTGAATATCACACAACCTAGCGATATAATCCGGCCGCCTGGCAGGTCCCGGTGAGATCACACGGTATCCAGGCCAAAACAGCCTTAAAAGGTGGCATATGTTATAATGCCATGAGGAAACCTGACATTATGCAAGAGACTACCCTTCTGAGCGGACGCTACAAACTTCTCCACCCGATTGGTTCGGGCGGTATGGCTGTCGTTTACAAGGCATTGGACGAAATGCTCGAACGTACCGTCTCTGTCAAAATCCTCCGGGAAGATTATTCGGAAGATGCCGGCTTTCTCGAGCGCTTTAAACAGGAAGCAAAAGCTGCCGCAAACCTTTCCCACCCCAATATCGTCACAGTTTATGATTTTGGCTCTGATGCAGACCAGGTTTTTATCGTTTTTGAGTTTGTAGACGGCACCGACCTAAAATCCCTGATCAGAAAGCAAGGACGTTTCAGCATTGAAGATACCGTCGGCCTAATGGCACAAGCCTGTGCCGGTGTCGGCTACGCCCACCGAGCCGGTTTGGTGCATTGCGATATCAAATCACACAACATGCTTGTCTCCAACGACTTTCGCCTCAAGGTGACGGATTTCGGCATCGCACGCGCGCTAGCCACCATCCACCCCGATGAAAGAAGTGAAATCGTATGGGGTTCACCGCATTACTTCTCTCCGGAACAAGCCGCGGGCGGGCCGCCTTCACCGGCATCAGATGTATATGCCCTGGGAGTGATCCTGTATGAAATGCTCACCGGCCGCCTCCCCTTTGAAGCCAGCGATGCCACGGAACTGGCCAGGATGCACCGGGTAGAAGCACCCATCCCGCCCAGACGGCTCAACCCGGCCATACCCGAGGCCCTCGAAAAGATCACCCTCAAAGTGTTAGCAAAAGAACCTGCGGCACGCTATCGCACAGCAGACCAGCTCGGCCGGGTGTTGATGTCTTTCGGCAAACTCAACCAGGACAAGACCGGCCCAATCATCCTCCCGCAGGCGAAACGGCCGGCCGCACCGGCGGCTTCACGCCCAACGCCCCCACCGCGCCAGGTCAGAAAACCTGCCCCGCAGCCTGTCTCGATTGAACCCGCCTGGGAAGAACCGGAACGAGAATCCAAAGCGGTGGATTGGGTCACCTGGCTGCTGGGCTTGCTGGCTTTCACGGCTGTGTTTGGCCTGATCCCTTTCTGGCTTTATATCTATTTTTCGATTAACCCTTAACACCTAATTTAGGGTAAAGTAATTCCATGGCTTATATCATCGCGCCGTCCATATTGTCGGCAGATTTCCGCTTCCTCGAAGACCAAATCCACCAATGTGTGGCGGGCGGCGCAGATTGGATTCATGTCGATGTGATGGACGGCAGTTTTGTGCCCAACATCACCTTTGGCCCCAACATGGTCAGAACGGTCCGTAAGGTCACCGATTTACCTATCGATGTCCATTTAATGATCGTGAACCCGGAACGCCACATCAAAGCCTTTGCAGATGCTGGCGCAGATCACATCACCGTGCATTACGAAACCTGCCCGCACATCCAGCGCACGCTGACAAGCATGCGCGAGATGGGTGTTACGCCGCAAATCGTGATCAATCCTGGCACGCCAATCGACACCCTGCGGGAATTAACACACGATTTTGCCATGGTGCTGTTGATGACTGTCAACCCCGGTTTTGGCGGGCAATCATTCATCCCGGGGATGCTCGACAAAATCCGGCGCACAAAAGCCCTTCTCGACGAGACCGGCTCGACAGCCCAAATCCAGGTTGATGGCGGTATCGACCAGAACACAATCAAAGCCTGCTATCAGGCTGGGGCACGTGTCTTTATTGCGGGCTCAGCAATATTCAATCATGCGGAAGGCATCGGCCCCGGAATCAAAGCCTTGCGCAACGCACTGGGCGATCTGTGAAATTAAATGCAAAAATCGCGACCACAGGTCGCGACTTATGCCTTCAGTGCGTGTTAAGCCTAGTTAGAGGATTTGACCAAAGTCCGAATGCAGCGGGTGCACAGCGTCTTGCGAACCGATCGCCCGTGTTCGTAAACGGTGACTTTTTGCAGGTTCGGTTTGAATTGTCGTTTGGTTGCCCTCATAGAGTGGCTGCGATTATGACCAAAGGTGGTCTTCTTTCCGCATTTCTCACAGATCGCCATGATGTCGTCCTTTCACAACTTTAAGTTATAATAACTGGGTTTGGCTACTCTTGAACCAAACAGCTCGTTATTTTACCATACTCTACAAAAAGCAACAAGCAGGTAAGGTGAAAACAAATGTCTGAAACCGAAAACATACATAACGAATTAGGCAGCATCCTGATCCAAAAGGACGCCATCGCCTCCATCGCACGTCAATCAACCCTTCAATCCTACGGCGTGGTTGGATTGGCACCTAAAAACTTGGGCGAAAACCTGCGTCAATTGTTTAAGAAGGACGCAAAATATGGCGTGGATGTAATCCATGATCATGAAGGCCTGGTGATTGACCTGTACATCGTGGTTGAATATGGCACGAGGATCAAAACCATCACCTCAACCATTGCCAGTAGCGTAAAATACAACGTTGAAAAAACCGTCGGATTGCCGGTGCGGCGCATCAACGTACACGTCCGCGGTTTGCGGATCAGTAACATGGACTAGTTCGCTTTCATTGCGGTGAAAGCCGGAAATCATTGCGTTTATTATCTTTTGGAGAATTATGAGTGCTGCGGAATTAACTAAATTAAGTGCATCTGAACGCCATAAATTGGTGTCCGTGCCCATTGATGGCCAGGGCCTTAAAACTTTGCTGGAAGCAGGGATGGTCTGGTTAAAAACCAATCAGCAAATTGTAAACAGTTTGAATGTCTTTCCTGTGCCGGACGGTGATACTGGCACAAACATGGTGCTGACCATGCAGGCAGCCTTCGAAGAAGTTGCAAACTTGGGCATGATGAATGTCGGCGAGCTCTCACACGCGATTGCCCGAGGTGCCTTGATGGGCGCGCGTGGCAACTCAGGGGTGATCCTCTCACAGATTTGGCGCGGGTTTGCACGCGCCCTGAGCGACACCCCTACAATGACCGTCGAAGACCTGGCAAGGGCATTGAATGAAGCCAAAGAAACCGCCTACAAGGGCGTGGTGCGGCCGGTTGAGGGTACCATCCTGACGGTGATCAAGGATATATCAATCCAGGCGGAAGTTTCTGTGCAGCGCACCACCAGCTTCACTGAAGTATTGGCAGACGTTGTGGAAGCGGCCGAAGCCTCAGTTGAGCGCACACCGGAGCTGCTGCCCATTCTGAAACAGGCTGGCGTCGTCGATTCGGGCGGCAAAGGGCTGTTGTGTATTTTTGAAGGCATGTGGCGCTTCATCAATGGCGATCCCCTCGATAAACCCCTGACCGAGGTGCTGCCCTTATCGGACATGAATCTGGAAAATGCGATGGAAACCATTGAGCCGGGGCAAGATTACGAAGTTGTGATCGATTTCTCACCAAAATCGACTTTTAATCTCGAGGATTACTACGAAGAACTTTCAAAAATTGGCACATCCATCCAGGTCGGTGAGGGCGAAGGCATTTACCGCATGCACATCCATGTCCCACTTGATAACCGCTATCAACCGATTGACCACACCATGTCGCTCGGCACGATCAAAAAGGTGATGATCGAAAACCTGATCGCGCAAATGGAGGACAAGAAAAACAACAAGAACCCCCGTTTGAAATTAGCCAATGTTCAGCCTGGTGAAACTGCAGTGGTGGCAGTCTCTCCTGGGCCGGGCATCAGCAGGATATTCGCCAGCCTGGGCGTGGCCGGGATCGTGCAGGGCGGTCAGACCATGAATCCCAGCATCAAAGAACTTCTGGCGTCCTTTGAAAACCTCCCCACCGACAAGGTGGTCATCTTACCCAACAACAAGAACATCATCCTGGCAGCGCAGGAAGCAGCCTCGATGACGGTGAAGGATGTCGCCGTGATCCCCACCATCAGCGTCCCCCAGGGTTTATCCGCTATGTTCCGCCTGATCCCCGACAACGACTTTGAGGATAACGTCTCTTCGATGAAAGAGGCCATCCATGATGTTGAGACCGGCGAGATCACCACAGCCACCCGCAGTGTCGAAGTTGATGGCGTGGAGGTTGAAAAGGGACAGGTGATCGCACTTCACAACGGTAAGCTGGTTTCGTCGACACATTCCATCGTAGAGGCCTGCGAAGCCTTTCTGGCGGCTTCAGAGGCGAGCGAATATGAACGCATCACCCTGTTTTACGGTGAAGACATCAGCCTGCCCGTGGTCAACGAAATGGCCGATCAAATCCGGTCCATCTATCCTGACCACGAAATTGAGGTGCACGAAGGCGGACAGCCGCATTACCAATTGATCATTGCTGTCGAATAAATCAGGATTTTTTTATGAGAATAAGCGGCCCCGCACATCGGGGCTGCTTTTGTTTGCGCTCTCTGGCAAATCGAGCCGGATTTCCAGCCAGGCAGGACTTGGCTGCTCAGCCAGATTTCAATATTCTTGGCGGATGCGTTATGATTATTATGCGATTCACGATAAAATGGTTTTATATACACAACAATAAGGTTTTATAAGACAATGCAAAGATCCATCGAAAAACTATACAAAATTTTCAAATTGGAAGCAGAATTCAACTACACCAACAAGGCAGTTGTTGGGGGCTTAACAAAATTGACAGATACCTGGCAAGGTGATGCACGTGCGGATGGCCTGCCTGAAGAAAAAATTCAATCCGTCGTGGCCATCCTAAATGACTATGAAGCCCTGTCGATCCCTGAACGTGCACAAGGCTTGAAAAAGATTGGGGAAATCCTGGATAACCCGGGGATCAGGCACCTGGCTCACCCTGAGACTGCTTCCCTTGCGCCATCAAACAGGGAACCGCAAACTGTCCCCACCGATCAACCCCGAAAGGCGCAGACCACCCCGCGCGGAAAAAGCCGTATATCAACAAAAAAGCACACCGGCACTGCCGCACCGGCACCGGTCGGAGCAATTACGGAAAACCTCACCTCACCAACTAGCACTGTGCATGGGATCGGTGAAAAGCAAGCCCAACTCTTGGCAAAGCTCGGCCTGCATACGGTTGAGGATATGATCTATTACTTCCCCCGCCGTTACGACGACTATTCACAGCTGAGACTGATCAAAGACCTAAAGTACGGCGAGGAAGTGACCGTGATCGCATGGGTTAAAAGTGTGAGCACCTTTACATCCCGCAATAAAAATCGGAAGATCATTCAGGCTGTTGTTTCCGACAATACCGGCAGCATCCAGCTGATGTGGTTTAACCAGGACTACCATCTCCGTGTTCTGCGCAAGGATATGTTCCTTTCGATCTCCGGGAAGGTCGAGCAATACATGGGCAGGCTGGTGATGTACCATCCCGAGTACGAGCACATTGAAAAGCAGCAACTCAACACCAAGCGCATCGTGCCCGTCTACGCGTTGACGGCGCGGTTAAGCCAGCGCTGGCTGCGCAGGGTGATGTATACCGTGTTGAACAATTGGGCGCCCAAAATCCCTGAATTTATGACGGAGTACATCCTGAAAGACGCCGATTTGTTGGACCTTTCAACCGCCCTGAAGGAAATCCACTTTCCAGAGACCCTTTCTAACCTTAAAAAAGCTCGCTACCGCCTGGCATTTGACGAGATCTTCCTCTTGCAACTGGGCGTCTTACGCCAAAAGTACGAGTGGATCCAACAGACTGCCCGCACATATCACGTCGAGGATGATTGGCTGAATGATCGGGTCAGCCGTCTGCCCTTTGAACTGACCAATGCACAAATGAAAGGTCTCGGGGATATCCGGGCTGATCTCGTTTCAGGTAAGCCGATGAACCGCCTGCTGCAGGGTGATGTTGGATCTGGCAAGACCGTTATCGCCGCATTAGGGATCGGTATCGTGGTGAATAATGGTGCCCAGGCGGCCTATATGGCACCCACCAGCATCCTGGCTGAACAGCATTACACCAACCTGAAGCACCTGCTGACTAACCCCGAAGACGATGGCGCGCCATTGGCTGAAAACCAGATCCGCCTGCTGATCGGTGACACACCGCAAAAGGAGCGCGATGAGATCCTGGCCGGACTGGCGGACGGCACCATCAAACTCCTTATCGGCACCCATGCGCTGATCGAAGATCCAGTGGTATTTGACAACCTGCAGATCGTGATTGTGGATGAACAGCATCGATTTGGCGTATCCCAACGGGCGGCCCTCAGGGAAAAGGGTGAAAATCCCCACCTGCTGGTAATGACAGCCACGCCCATCCCCCGCTCATTGGCATTGACCATCTACGGCGATTTAGACCTCACCCTGATGGATGAAATGCCCCCCGGAAGGCAGCCTGTCAGCACGCATATCGTATACCCCACCGAACGTGAACGCATCTACAACCTGATTCGTTCTCAGGTTGAACAGGGGCACCAGGCTTTCATTATCTACCCCCTGGTTGAACAGGGTGAAAATGAGGAAGTTCTCGCTGCAGTACAGGAACAAGAACGTCTTCAATCGGATATTTTCCCGAACTTGCGTGTGGGTTTGTTGCATGGCCGGTTGCGCCCGGATGAAAAAGAAGGAGTCATGCGCGCGTTTCGCACAGGGGAATATGATATTCTCGTCTCCACCACCGTCATCGAGGTCGGTGTGGATATCCCCAACGCCACCGTGATGGTCATCGAAGGCGCAAACCGCTTCGGCTTGGCCCAGCTTCACCAATTGCGGGGCAGGGTTGGCAGGGGTGCGGAAAAGTCTTACTGCATCTTAATCCCCCAAACCAGCGACGCAGCAGAGAACGAGCGCCTGGTGGCCATGGAAAGTACAAATGATGGTTTTATCCTGGCTGAACATGATCTTAAGCAGCGCGGCCCGGGTGAATTTTTAGGCACACGCCAGTCGGGCTACGCCGGACTGCGGCTTGCCAACCTGACTGACCTGCACTTGATTGAAAAGGCGCGCAGATACGCCCAACAGGTTTTCGAAAATGATCCCACACTTTCGGCGCCTGAACATCAACTGATGCTGAACGCGCTGGATCACTTTTGGCCATCACAAAAAGGAGATCAGAGCTGAAATGACCACTGTATTATTTCCCGGGACCTTTGACCCCATCCATTATGGGCACATCAATATCGCCAAGCGAGCCGCTGGCCTGTTTGATGAAGTCTTTATTGCCGTTTATGCCAGGGAGCAGGATAATATCCTGTTTTCACCGGAAGAACGCCTGAAACTGGTCGAGGAAGCGTTTAAGGATCATGAAAACATTCATGTTGTCGCTTATTCCGGTTTGACAGTCCAATTCGCCAAAAAAATCGGCGCCCAGGCGATCGTCAGGGGATTGCGCGTGTTCTCCGATTTTGAGTACGAATTCCGCATGGCGCTGGCCAACAACCGCCTTGAACCGGATATCGATGTGATCGCCCTGATCACCAGCGAAGAACACACCTTCCTCTCCTCTACAACGGTGCGTGAAATTGCTGCATTGGGCGGTGATGTCTCCAGTATGGTGCCAGAACACGTCCAAGAGGCCCTTAAATCCCGCTTCAATGTGCTCGGAAAAGACCAGGATATCGTCCGACTGACATCATTAAGGGATTAATCTCGTAATAATTAACGAAATATGTTAATATTGGTATAACGTTTGCAACAAGCCCTGATGTAATGCTGACACGGAGGATGGTATGGATATCTTACATCTTGTTGATCGCTTAGAAGAACTATTTAACCAAAGCCGTCCCATCTGGCTGACCCACAGCGTCATCGTGGATGAGGATCGCATGCTCGACTTGATCGATCAGATGCGTGTGGCCATCCCTGAGGAGATAAAGAAAGCACAGCAGATCATCACCCAGCGTGACCGTATCCTCGCCCAGGCAAAAGAAGAAGCCAACCGCACCATCGCCCTGGCGCGTGAAAAAGCCGAAAAGCACCTCGAAGACAACGAGCTCATCCAAGCTGCCAAATTCCGCGCAGAGGAGATCATCGAAGAATCCCACCAAGAGGCTGAACAATCTCAACGAGAAGCGGACAAATACATCCTCGAAACCCTCACCGGCCTTGAACTGCATTTGGATAGAATGATCGCCCAAGTGCGCAACGGGATCAAAGCCCTGCAGGACGATATGTACCCGGCGGATAAAGGCAGCGAACTGCCGGATTAGTTGTCCTCTTTCAGATTAACTAAGCCGAATCAAACCGTATAAGGTTAAACAATTCGAAAACAGCATCCGTACATACAGATGCTGTTTTTTTACTACTTACGCTTCGAAGGTTTAGGTTCGGCTGACGGCTCGTGCAGGGCAATCGATAGGACCTCATCCATATGCTTCACCGGGACAAGTTCCACATCCCGTAGAACTGGCTTGGGGATATCTTCTAGGTCTTTCGAGTTCCGCTCCGGGATGATGACCTTCTTCAAGCCCACCCTGTGTGAGGCCAGCACCTTTTCGCGGATTCCCCCCACCGGTAAGACCCTTCCCCGCAAGGTGATCTCGCCCGTCATACCCACCAGGTGATAGCTGGGCCGCCCTGTGAAAGCCGAGATCATCGCAGCAGTGATGGTAATCCCCGCGCTGGGGCCGTCCTTCGGTATGGCGCCTTCCGGCACATGCAGGTGAACATCCACGTTTTCAAACAGGTCAGGGTCGATCTTGAGCTTATCTGCCCTGGATTTCACATACGAGAGCGCAGCCTGAGCCGACTCCTGCATCACCTCCCCAATCTGGCCGGTGATCTGCAGATTCCCTTTCCCCTCAAGGATCAACACTTCTACAGGCATAATCTCTCCGCCGTTTTCGGTCCAGGCCAGGGCAGTCGCCACGCCAACCTCATCCTCGCCTTCTGCCTCTGTCTCGAAAAATTGCTGCGGACCCAGGAATTTTCTGACGGCTTGCGGGCTGATCCGTTTCGGAAACGGTTTATTTTCGGTCTTCAGACGGGCAAGTTTGCGCAGCACGCTGCCGATCTCCCGCTCAAAATTCCTCACACCGGCTTCGAATGTGTATTCACGAATGATCTTGAGCAGCGCCGGGTCGGAAATTTGTATGCCCTCCTCATCCAGACCCGTTTCCTCAAGCTGCCGGGGAATCAGAAACCGTTTGGCAATTTCGATCTTTTCATCCTCGATATAACCAGAGAACTCGATCACCTCCATGCGATCCAGCAAAGCAGGCGGAATCGTCCCCAGTGTATTCGCTGTGGTGATAAAGATCACATCAGAAAGATCATAGTCGAGCTCAAGGTAGTGATCGGAGAAAGCATAATTCTGTTCGGGGTCGAGCACCTCCAGAAGCGCAGAAGATGGATCCCCGCGGAAGTCAGCCCCCAACTTGTCAATTTCGTCCAGCATGAACAGGGGGTTCGCCGTTCCGGCTCGGCGCATGGTTTGGATGATCCTGCCCGGCAAGGCGCCGATATACGTGCGCCGATGCCCCCTGATCTCTGCCTCGTCGCGCACACCGCCCAGGGAAAGCCTGACAAATTCCCGGCCTAAAGCACTGGCAATCGATTTCCCAAGTGAAGTTTTCCCGGTACCTGGGGGACCCACAAAACAAAGAATGGGCTGGTGGATACGCTTGGGATGCAGGCTACGCACTGCGATGTATTCAATGATGCGGTCTTTGGCCTTTTTCAGACCGTAATGATCCTTCTCGAGCACAGACATCGCATGAATCACGTCTAAATTGTCTTCCGTGGACTGAGACCAGGGCAGGTCCAAAATCCAATCGATGTACGTCCTGATGATTCCGACTTCCGGTGACATCGGCGGCATTTGCTGCAAGCGTTGTAATTCCCGGTTGGCCTGGGTTTTTACCGCATCTGGCAGTGTCATTCTTTCGAGCTTTTCCCCAAGGGTTCGGATTTCCTGGCTCCAAATATCATCCTCGCCCAGTTCGATCTGAATCGCCTTCATCTGCTCCCGCAGATAATATTCCCGGTGCGAGCGGTCAACCTCCGTCTGCACTTGCGTCTGGATTTCATCTTCCAGCTCAAGAACATCCAATTCTTCCGCCAATATTTGATTTACCGCCTTCAAACGATCCGCTGGATGAACAAGGGTCATCAAATGTCTGCGAGTCGAATGACTTAGCGGGAGAGACGTGGCAATCATATCTGCCAGCCAGCCTGGATCGCTGATATTGATCGAGAAGAGATGGGCTTCTTCAGGTAAATTTTCGTTCAATGCCACACACTGCTCAAACAAATTCCGGGAGGTGCGCATGAGTGCATTGAGGTGCCGTGTCATGCGAAAATTATCCGTGACCGGGCGCACCTGAATCACCATGTAGGGTTCATATTCGAGAATCTCGACGATCTCTACCCGCCGACGGCCCTGTATCAGGGCTGAGCGTTCACCGCCCTGTAAGGTCAACATGCGCCCGACAGCCAACTCCATGCCGATTGGTAAAAAACGGTTGAGGGAATCGCCTGTCAGAACCTCATCAGAGAAAAACAGGGCCATCGCCGTCTTGTTTTGCGCCTGCGCAGCCTCCACAGCCAATCGGGCCGATTCGTCCAGCAAAAATACGGGAGAAATCATATGTGGGAAAACCACTACATCCTTTAACGCGAAAGCCGGACTGGTGATCAGTCCGTTCTGGTCTTCTTCCCAGCTCGCAATCCTATAAAGCTCTTCCGTCCGTTGATGGATATTCCCGATCAGCTCTTCGTGATCGTCCACAGACGATTTCCATTCTTCTTCGTTCATGATCTCTCCGTTGGGCAGTCACCCATCGCATTGGATGCTGCAGTGTTTTTTGATTAATCCTGGCTCCGAGCCTCAACCAACCCCGGGATCACATCCCGGGCAGCAGCCGCAACAAACAAGCTGCCTGTCACCAGGATCACCGATTCCTGCCCTGCTTCATCCAGGGCTGTTGCCAGGGCATCCTCAACTGGCATGATCGCTTGCGCAGGTCGCCCAAAGCGGTGCGAGAGCTCGACCAAAGCATTTGCCTCGATCGCTCGGGGATGGCTCGATTGTGTGGCAATCACCCGCCAGACTTTGGGCAAGAGCTCCTGGAACATCCCATCAATGTCCTTGTCTTCCGATGCGCCAAACACCAGAACGATCGGCAGCCCAGGAAAATAATCGTCCATCGCCTGCCGTAATTTCAAGGCGGAGTAGCGATTGTGCGCCGAATCGACCACAATCGGGGGATGAACACGCAAAATTTCCATCCGCCCAGGCCACTTGACGTTGGCAAAACCCTCCCGGTACGCCCCCTGGGAGATTTCCACGTCATACTTTTCGAGCGTCTTCAAGGCAGCATAAGCTGTGGCCGCATTTTCAACTTGGTGAAATCCCAGCAAGGGGATTCGCAATCGCATCGGGCTCCAGATATCGCGTCCGCCAGATTCGATAAACGCATCCACCAGGGGCTGCTCGTCAGGGGTCCAAAACAGTAGGTTTTGCCCCTCAAGGCTATGGGTATCGGCGGCATACAGGTAATCCCGCCCGACCTGGATCACAGGCGCATTTTTCGCCTGGGCAATTTCTGTCAGGCGGATAAGCGCTTCGTCTTTCTGAGGTGCAATCACAACGGGGGTATCGGGTTTAATGATCCCGCCCTTTTCACCCGCAATTTCAGAGAGTGTGTTACCTAAAATTTTCACATGGTCGTATGAGATGGAAGTGATCACCGAAACGAGGGGGTCAACGATATTGGTCGCATCCAACCGGCCGCCCAGGCCAACCTCCAGCACGGCAAAATCCACTTTGCGGTGTGAAAAATGTACAAAGGCCAGCGCGGTGGTCAATTCAAAGGTTGTGATCTCCTTCACTTTTTCTGTGACTGGTTTGAGAATGTTCACGATCTCAACAAGTTCTGCTTTAGATATTTGCTCCCCGTTGATCTGTATGCGTTCGGTAAAATCAGACAAATGGGGAGAGGTATACAGACCGGTAGTGTACCCCTGTGCTTTGAGGACACTGGCGCACATCGATGAGACCGACCCCTTCCCCTTGGTGCCTGCCACATGGATGATCCGGTAGTCCATTTGAGGATTTCCCAAACAGGCCATAAATTCCCGCATACGGTCCAGGTTGAATTTTTCAGCAGAATAGCGAAAATTCCGTTTCAGGCTGTAATCAATAAAGCTGTATAGAAAATCGAGGGCTTCCTCGTATTTTTGGTCCACATCCATCATCACAGCGTTTCCAATTCTAATTGTTTAACTTCAACAATGGGTTATCTCTTTCAGGGGAGCACCTGACGGCAAGCGATTTTTTTATCGCATCACATCATACGTAAGTTGAGCAAAGCAGTCCGCTCGAAGATCAAACTTGAATCTCATATCGACTAAGTGGAGCTCTCTTTGCGGGCTTCGGCAACCATCTCCTCGATATGGCGGATAAATTCCTGATAAGGCAGGTTCTTCTCCAACAGTTCATATCCCAGCCGCCAATAACTGGCTTTGCGCCGGGTAAAGGATGTCTCTAAAAAAGCGATGGTAGCCACGGTCTCCATGAAAGAACGCCGGAGTTCTGCCATAAGTTCATTGGTGGTCGGATAGGTTGCGATTGTCGCCCGGAGTCTGAACAGACAATGGGCTGGGTTGACATCGCATGCGCACGACGGGTCGTAAGCCATGTCGTTGATCCAGGTCTGCAAGTTGCGTTCGTGTAAGATGAAATGGGCTAATGTCTCTTTGACCGACCAGGTCTCTGGTCCGGGTGAATAAGCTGCTTCGGCCTCCGTCACGCCTGATAATAATTCGTCCAGTGATTCAAGCAGATGGGTGCTGTGCACCTGGATATCCTTGGCCAGGAACTCGGGCGACTCGGGCAAAGCCTGGACGATTTGCGGTGTAGTATCCACAGTGAAGGTCAGTTTTGTAGATCCTCGGTACGCCTCCAGCATGATCTGGTCTCCAGGGTTGTATTTCTCAATCAACCCAAACAAGACGGATATGTTGTTTACCCTTTTGCCGTCGATGGCGACGATCAAATCATCCGCCTGCAAGCCTGCTTTATCCGCGCCATACTCCGGGACAACATTTGAAATCAGCACGCCATAATCCACGGGAAAGCCGAGTTTTGACCTTTCAGCTTGGGAATAGAAGTCGAATTCATGGGGAAAGATCCCGATCAGCGGCCGGTTCATCACACGCAGATTTCGGCCCTCTTCGAGAGAAGACTTCAAATTCGTTAAACCCAGTTCCCACCCTTTGGTTATTTGTTCACGAGCCTCAGCCCATGCTTCAGTGTCGCCGATGTCGGAATGCCGTAGAACAACTTTGTTTACCTCAGTCTCTGCAGGCACAATCACAACGTCAACCTTTGACCATCCCGGCTCATTTCGGCCAATCCAGGTGAATGAGACCGCTTTGTTCGGAATCAGCTCGGTGAACTCACCGCTTGCAAAATAACCGTGATTCCAGGCAAGATAGATCCACCCGCCCTGTGTTGGATTGGTAGAACTGACATCACATAACCATTCACGTAAGCCAGCGGCAGATGTAAAAGCACGGAAGATCAGGTCAGCGGGTGCCTCTATCACTTGTTCAAACACAATAAACGAATCGTCGGGCATGAAAACCTCTCAGAACAGGATTTAATTTCTGTCCTAAGTATACCTTGAGCCCATTTGTCAAACAATTGCTGATGCAGGTTTTTCGGGCGAAAATCATCCCTTTCTCCCTTTTTAGAGCCTGTTTACCGCCCAGAGGTGATAAAATTACACCATCATACTATCCTGGCGGTCTCTTATCAAGCCGAGTCAGATTGGGTATCATTTAGGCCGCATTGATTACACACAAGCGATTCTTGATCTTGCTAATCCAGCATTTTCATTTCAACACAAGGAAGGCAAAATGGCAGGACTCTCTCACGAATTAGGCATTGATCTGGGAACAATGAATACACGCATTGCCGAGGGCAAGGATATCCTTCTTCAGGAGCCCACCATTGTTGCCATCCTGCTTGATGAACTTAAGCTGGTTGAAATCGGAAAAACCGCTCTGGACATGGTGGGCCGTGTGCCTGAAAACATCGAGGTCAACCGCCCGATGCGATACGGCGTGATTGCCGAGTACGAGATCACTGAAAACCTCCTGCGTGAGCTCGTCCGCCAGGTCACGGGGAGAATGCTGCTCTTTCGCCCAAAACTCATGATCACCATCCCTTACGGCGTCACCAGTGTTGAACGCAGGGCTGTTTACGAAGCAGGCCTGGGGGCTGGCAGCCGCGACGTAAACCTGATCCAGCAGCCCCTGGCCGGCGCCATCGGCGTTGAGCTGCCCATCGGGACGCCAACGGGCAATATGATCATCTGCCTTGGCGGTGGAACCACACAAGCAGCGGTGCTTGCCATGCACGGCATCGTCACAGCCGAAACATCCCGCATCGCAGGGCTCGAATTGGACGAAGCCATCATCAGCTTTGTGCGCCGCAAATATGGGCTGATCATCGGTCAGCCAACCGCCGAACAGCTAAAGATCCGCATTGGGGCAGCGGTCCCCCAGGACAACCAGGAGTATATGCAAATCCAGGGTCAGGATCAGATCTCAGGGCTGCCGAAGCCTGCTACCCTGACCACGGATGAAATCGTGGAAGCCCTGCAAAACCCGCTTGAGAATATCGCCGGCACCATCCGCCGGGTTCTGGAAAAAACGCCTCCTGAACTGATCTCAGATATCATCGACAGGGGTGTGGCCTTATGCGGCGGAACTGCCCTGTTGCGCGGCATTGACCGGTACCTGACTGCAACGCTTGGGATACCTGCTTACCTGGTCGACAACCCCACCACCTGCGTCGTGGAAGGCGCAGCTAAAGCCTTCGCGATGATCGAAGTCCTCACCCGCAACCTGCCGCCCAGAACTTGATCCCGATGAGGTCACACATGCCGGAACCTCAATCTGAGAAGCGCCTCGACCAGCACCCCGACCGAGAAGACCTCGGTAAAGCGCTGGCTCACTATCCCCCCCGGTATCACACCGTCAAACGCTGGCTTTTGCCCGCCCTGGGCGGGCTGGCCATCCTCGCAGCGATCGTCCTAACCGTGGTTTTATTTCTTGAGACCCGCACAAACATCGCCGTTCACGGCCGCGCGATCATACTGGGGATATTCCCCCACCCCGCAGGCAGCTATGCCATATTACTCATCGCCGGTCTATTGCTGGTCCTTGCTGCTGCCCCCCACTGGCACGATGGCATCCAGGTATTTGAACGGGGTCTGCTGAAGAAAACAGCAAAACGCGAGAAACACTGGTTGTTTGAGAACACAGAAAACTTTGACAGCACAATCACCCAGGTGATGTTTAGCGGGTCGGTCGTCACCACACGCATCCAGGTCCGCTTTGGAAACCACATGGGTAACCAGTTGATCATCCGCAACCGGTATGAAAACATGATGGAATTGATCAACACAATCAGGGAACAAGTCCTTCCGGGTTACATTGACCGCGCCCGTCAACGTCTTCAGCAGGGCGAAACGATAAGCTTTCACCCTGGATTGCATGCCACCGCTGATGGGTTAACCATCAAGGGGCAACTAACCCCCTTCGATGCCGCCATAGCACGAATCAACAATCAGAACCTCAGAATTCATCACGAAGACCAGCCCGAGAAAATTATCTTCAAATCCCCTATCACCCGGGTACGAAACCTGGATTTGCTGTTAACGTTGTTAGAAAACCCCCATCAAGGGAACGGTCAATCATCACCCAGGTAAAACATCATCCGCTGCAATTGCAATACAGGGTCAATATTCTGAACATGAACACCCTCTGGAACCTTTAACGTGACGGGAGTGTAATTTAGAATCGCCTGGATGCCTGCCGTAACGAGTTTATCGGCTGTGGCTTGCGCAGCATCTCCCGGTAGGGTCAGAATGGCTATTTTGATGGCTTTTTCACGGATATCTGCGATCATAGAATCGGCATGACTGACGATCAGTGAGCCCACTTTGGTCCCAACCACCTGGGGATGGATATCATACAGCAAGGCAATTTCAATGCCGCGGTTGGCAAAACCCTGGTATCGAGTCAGAGCGCTGCCAAGGCCGCCTGCACCGATGATCACAACCCGCCAGATGCGGTCCAGGTTGAGGATCTTCTGCAACTGTTCGATAAGAAAATAGATCGAATACCCTGTGCCCTGCTTGCCGAATCCGCCGAAGTAAGACAAATCCTTGCGAATCTGTGCTCCGGTTGATCCCAAGCGCTCTGCAAATCTTTGCGACGAAATCGTGTGCAGACCTTCCTTTGCCATTTGGTTTAAAGCCTGCAAATACCAAGGCAGGCGCTCGATCACAATATCTGGAACGACATTTTCATTCATTTTTTCATATCCTGTTGTTTCCTGATTTTATCTGGGTTTAAGTGTTGCCGAACCATTATGCAATTATATGCTAAGATTTACGTCAGGTCAGATGCTTTTTTTATCAAATCGAAGTTCACCGTAGAAAATCTCAGGTTAGAGTTGGAAACTTAGGTTAAAATAAGGATAGTTTAGTGGAATCGATGCAAGGAGGAACTATGCGTGCTGGAAAAATCATCGCCTTTATCACTGCGGGCATTTTCATCATATTTGCCTTTTTGTTCATCCTGGGCGCGTTCAGCCCCGATGGTTCACCCGGTTGGATCATCATCGGAATGATCGGCCTGGTGATCGGGTTTGTGTTGATCTTTGTGGGAACAAAACTGAGTCCACCTCAAAAAGCGGGTGACCAGGTCGTCAACCTGAATATCGATTTGCCCGGCCAGGTAGGGATGGACACGATCAAATGCCAATCCTGCGGCGGCCCGATAACCTCCAAGGATGTCAAAATGATCGCAGGCGCACCTGTGGTTGAATGCCCTCACTGCTCAACCACTTACCAGTTAACTGAAGAACCCAAATGGTGACCTATGAACAACATTAAGCGGCTTGTTTTTCTTTTATTCATACTGGCGCTGTTCGCGCTCCCGACTGCGGTATCCGCGCAGACCTACCGCTTTGAAGTATCCGTAATGGAGGTTGAAGCCTACATCGAGGAGGACGGCACACTCTCATTGTGGTACCTGATCGAGTTTCAGAACAGCCCCAGTGCCGATCCGATTGAATTTGTGGATATCGGCATGCCCTCATCTGCCTACAGCCTGAACGCCATTCAGGCAGAAATCGACGGTAAGCCGATTCGAACCATCGAAAGCTCGCCTTACGTGCCCAATGGGTTCGCCCTTGGCCTGGAAGGAGATGCCATCCCGCCCGGACAATCTGGCACGGTCACCGTGTGGATTCCCGGAATACGCAATATCCTCTCTCGATACGACAGTCCTGACCGGGAGAATTATACTAATTTCCAGTTCTCCCCAAACTGGTTCGACCCGGATGCCGACCGCAGCAATCGTACGGAATACCGCGTCACGATCATTATGCCCCAGGGCTTGGGCGATGACGAGGGTGTGTATTACGAACCCCAACGCTGGCCTGGCCCATCCACACCCGATGATATCGACCGCACCGCAGCAGAAGGCCGCATCTACTATTCCTGGTTCACCGACAACGCCAATGCACATACCCAGTACATCTTTGGTGCGGCATTTCCGAACGAATATGTCCCACAGGACGGCCTGATCACAGAACCGCCGCAAACCACGGTGCCCGGCATTGTCACCCCACAGCAAGGTTTTTTCCCAACGTTGATAAGCTTCTTGGGAGAGCAATTCTTTTGCTGCGGGTTTGCGATTTTCTTCATAGCAATCTTCGGGTTCACATTCTACCAGGGAACAGTTGGCGCCAAAAAACGCAAAATGGCTTACCTGCCCCCAAAAATGAAGATTGAAGGCAACGGGATCAAACGCGGCCTGACAGCAGTCGAAGCGGCTATCCTCATGGAAGAGCCAATGGACAAAATCCTGACCATGATCCTGTTCAGCACCTTGAAAAAAGAGGCTGCGACGGTCATTCAGCATGAACCCCTTGAAGTGGAAGTGACACATCCCCTGCCGGAAGGTATGCAACCCTATGAGATGGACTTTCTCACCGCCATCAAATTGACCGGCGCACAAAGGCGGACAGCCATGCAAAAGCTGATGGTTGACCTGGTCAACGGCGTTTCCAACAAAATGAAAGGCTTCAGCCGCAAAGAGACCGTCGCCTATTATAAAGACATCATCGACAAAGCCTGGAAAATGGTCGAAGAGGCAGACACACCCGAGGTCAAGAGCGAACGCTACAACCAGACCATGGAATGGACCATGCTCGATAGTAATTACGACGAACGTACTCGGCGCACTTTTACCGGTGGACCGGTTTTCGTGCCGATTTGGTGGCCGCGCTATTCACCCGCCTATCGGCGCAGCATTGGCGGATCCGTTTCTAATCCCATCCCCGCCAGGACGCCTTCTGCCGGCGGGGGCAAGGTGTCCCTGCCCAGCATCCCCGGCTCTAACTTTGCAGCCGGAGTCATCAATGGCGTCACCGGAATGGCAGCGGGAGTGGTCGGCAACCTGACCTCTTTCACCAGCGGCATCACCAACCGCACCAATCCCATTCCGACGACAAGCCGGAGCGGGTCAGGCGGATTCCGCGGCGGTAGCGGCGGTGGCGGAAGTTCGTGTGCCTGCGCCTGTGCGTGTGCAGGCTGCGCCTGCGCCTGCGCTGGCGGTGGCCGGTAAACCTGATGATGTTTTTTACCATCAACCAAAACCCGGGGAAGTGCGTTTCATCATGACCGAGCCAAACACATTTTTTTCCAAACTGGTGCAGCGGTTCAGTCACGATGAACTGCCTGAACCGGGTTTGTTCCATTACCGGCGTGAAGACGAACAGGAGAAAACCCGCCTTCACCTGAGAATTGACACCGATGGCAGCGGCCTCCTGATCGCCAACGCCAATCGCGTTGTCCAGCTCAACCCAACAGCGACGGCTATGGCATACCTCCACCTTGAGGGACACACGCCAGAAGAAGCCGCACGCTGGTTGCACCGCAAGTATAAAATCTCCGCCGCAAAGGCCCGGGAGGATTTCACTGCGTTCAGCCTTCAGCTTGAAGAGCTGATCAGCCCTAACGGCGGCTGCCCGGTTTGTGAGTTGGACCTCGAAACCACAGCGCCCTTCAGCGCCACACCCAGCGCTCCCTACCGGATGGATCTGGCAGTCACTTATCGCTGCAACAATGATTGCCTGCACTGCTACAATGCCCGGTCACGGCGGTATCCCGAGTTGGATGTTCACGAATGGCAGCAGCTCATCGATAAAATTTGGGACCTTGGCATCCCACACATCGTTTTCACCGGTGGTGAACCGACCCTGTTCAGCGGGCTGCCAGAACTCATCGCTTATGCCGAAAATAAAGGTTTGATCACCGGCCTCAACACAAACGGCCGCAAACTGGCTGACCCTGCATACCTGCACACCCTGGTTGAGGCCGGTTTGGATCACGTTCAGATCACCATCGAATCCCACGACCCGGCCATCCACGATCATATGGTGGCGGCCAAAGACGCCTGGGAGGACACCGTCGCCGGGTTGAAGAACGTCCTGTCATCATCTGTGTACATGATGACAAACACCACCTTGCTGACACATAACGCCCCCAGCCTTAAAGCAACCCTGGACTTCCTGGCAGATTTGGGCGTCCCGACGGTCGGCCTGAACGCCCTGATCTATTCTGGCAAGGGAAACAAGGTCGATTCCGGCCTTCACGAAACGGACCTGCCGCCGCTGTTGGAGATTGCCCGCAATGCCACCCAGGAGGACGGGCAGCGGCTGATCTGGTACACCCCAACTCAGTATTGCCATTTCAACCCCTTGCTGCTCGACCTGGGTGTGAAGGGTTGTACTGCGGCACTTTACAATATGTGCGTAGAACCCAACGGGGATGTGATCCCATGCCAATCCTATTACCAATCCCTGGGAAACCTGCTGACTACCCCGTGGAAGGCGATCTGGGAGCATCCCCTGGCCTTGCAGCTGCGCGAACGGGAAGATATCCCCCCGGGCTGCCAAACTTGTGATTATTTGCCTGAATGCGGCGGAGGCTGCCCCTTGGCACGCCAGCATCAATCCGTCCACCCGATAAAAAACCCGGTATTTTAGAAACGCTTTGGAGGTCTTATGCCCAACCTGATTGAATCGATCAAAGAGTTGTTCGCCCAGAAAGAGCCCCAACCCGCCGGCATGTATACTTACCAGACTCCGCCAGAAGCAGAACAGCAATATCGCCTTCACTTGCGGATTGAAAACGACGGCACGGGCATCCTGGTGATCAATGCGTCCACAGTGTTGCACCTCAACCAGACAGCAGTCGAATTTGCATATCACCTCATCGAACACACCGATACAGACGCTGTCGTAGAAGCGGTGGCAAAAAGATACCGGATGGATCGCGAGCACATTCGCGAGGATTACCAGGCGTTTTTGGATCGTGTGCTGACCCTGATTGAAACCCCCGATCTTGACCCCGTGACCTATCTCGATATCGAGCGGCAGGAACCCTACTCAGCGGAAATCTCCGCGCCGTACCGCTTGGACTGCGCCCTCACATACATGGTGCCAAAGGAAAGCCACCGTGAACACGCTCCCCAGGACCGGGTTGATCGTGAATTATCCACTGGGGAATGGGTGAGCATCTTTCAGACCGCCTTCGACCAGGGCATACCCCACCTGCTCTTCACCGGGGGCGAACCCACGCTGCGGGAAGACTTGCCGGACCTGGTTTTGAAAGCCGAAGAACTGGGACTGGTCACCGGCCTGCTCACTGATGGCATTAAATTGGAGGATGACGCCTACCGCAGTATGCTGCTTCTTAACGGTCTTGACCACCTGATGATCGTGTTTGATCCCGATAACCCCCGGGAGTGGGAAATCCTGCAGAAGGTGCTTGCCGATGACATCCACACAACCGTTCACCTCACCCTACGCAAAGGCGAGAACCTCCACCCGCACCTGGAGCGGATGGCAGAGATGGGCGTGCATGCTATCTCGTTGAGCGAGGCCGACCGCGACCTGACCAAAGAACTTCAGCACTTGCGAGACTTTGCGGCTGTGCTCCAGCTGGACCTGGTCTGGGATATGCCCGTCCCCTACTCCCAAAACAACCCGGTCTCACTCGAACTCGAAAAAGCCCCGGACCAGGAAGCGCCTGAAGGCGCCGGCAAAGCCTGGCTGTATGTAGAACCTGATGGCGATGTGCTACCTGCCCAGGGTTTATATGACCGGGTCCTCGGCAATATCCTCAGGGACCCCTGGGAAAAGATCTGGGAAAACAGATAACCGTGCAGGATTTTGCCGGTCTCGACCGCCAGGTTTGGCACACCCGCTACCTCGTCCAGGCGGGTTGGACTGATTTTATTCGCCAGCATCTCTTCGAGAAAATCAACCCTCGCCGCACTGCACGCATCCTTGAAATCGGCTGCGGCACCGGCGCAATCCTGGAATCCTTGCTGAACCGGGGCTTTGGCAACCTCACCGGTGTGGATATCGATGCACCCAGTTTATCCTTTGCCAAAACCAACCCTCACCCTTTTAAACTGATTCAGGCAGATGGCAACCGCCTGCCCTTCCACCAGGGTGGTTTTGACCTGTCCCTGTGCCACTACCTGCTGATGTGGACCCACAGCCCAGACCAAATGCTGAAGGAAATGACGCGTGTGACCAAAACCGGCGGTTGGGTGATGGCCCTGGCAGAACCCGATCACGAGGCACGCATTGACTACCCGCCGCCCCTGGAAGAATTGGGGAAGCACCAAACCCGGGCGCTCAAAAACCAGGGCGTGGATGCGCGCATGGGGCGCAGGCTGCGCGCTATGTTTCACGCAGCCGGTCTAAGTGACGTCGAGGCTGGTCTCCTGGGTGCAGAATGGCAGGGAGGGAAGGTTTTAGCAGGGGATGAGACCGAATGGCGCATGCTGCAATCGGACTTAAAAGGCCGTCTGACCCGCAGCGAGCTGGATGCTTTCCAGTCGGCCGATCAGCGCGCCAGGGAGTCCGGTGAACGCATCCTGTTCATCCCCACCTTTTATGCCATCGGTCGTGTACCCTGACCTAAAAGCCAAATTGTGCTTGCCAAAAGTTCTAAAGACGGCCTATATTAATTTATTATAAATAATCAAAAAATTTGGCAGACTTGTGACAAGTCGAATAAAACCCCATTAACAATAAGGCGCCCATTGAGGGGATAAAGGTGGGGTTAGGGAAGGTGACGCAGGCGCCTGAACACCAGATGGCGCGGCAAGCGGGTTGGGGGTAAGGCGTGCGCCAAGGGGGAGGGCTGCTTTTCTGCGATTGGATGAGCATTTTTAGAGGGGCTGGGGAAGGGCATGAATTGAACTAGGTCGGTAAGCCGGCGGAGCTGTGATTGGCGGGTGAAGTGAAAGAATGACGGGGAAGTCTTGTGGATTTTGAAGAGTTAGCTGTGGGATTCATTCTAAGGCGGCTGGGAGCAGTTTTTAGGGGTTTTCTGAGGGTATTGGTCCAGTTATCTACGAAGAGATAAGTAAAAATCAGAATTAGGCTAGAATTGCTTTGAGATTTCCCCTTATAATTAGGGGTGTTTCAAATGACGCCCAGAAAACTGGCGTGAAAAAATGAGGGTTCTATGCCGAAGCATATGATGCAACAATACCATGCAGAGATTGAGAGATTAATCCAATATGGGGGGTCAAGGAATGAGAGTGTATTACGAAATGCTATTGTACCGAAGTTGAAAGCTGATAAAGAGAGGGGAATAATTGAGATAGATACTATAACAGCCCTTTCAGGTGTTCCGAGTGAAGTTTGGGATTATAAGTTAGGGACTTATTCTGCTATGGAATGGATACTTGAAAGATATAAGAAAAAAAACACCAAGAGACCCTACGATAAGAGATAAGTTTAATACTTATAGATTTTCCGATTATAAAGAGCAGGTGATTGACCCACTGATGAGGGTCTGCACGGTGAGTGTGGAGACGATGAGGATAGTGAAAGAGATGGAGGAGAAGGGGGAAGGGTAATTCCAGATACTTTATGCATTTAATAAATAGGAGTAATCATGAAAAAGTGCCTTTATTGCGCTGAGATGATACAAGATGATGCAATTGTATGCAGATATTGTGGGCGTGCGTTAGTGGATAATGTTGAGTATGAACTAAAAATGAACGAAGGGAAAAAAAGATTAGAAAAAGAAGATAAACAGATGAAGAATCTGATGTCATTGGCTCTCAAATTAGAAGAAAGTCATTCAGCCATACCTATTAATCCTGAAAAAAGTTATGCCACGGTTCCACATGACGCAGAAAAAGAATTTAGTGCTTTGAATAATTGCCTTATCCAGCTTGTTGTACCAATTTTGAAAGAAATTGTTCTTTCACCTAAGTTCTTGCAAGGAGAATACCAACAAACAAGAGATTTGATTATTTATACTTTTATATGCGTTTCAAACATATGCGCTGGAATTGGTGTTGAGATTGGAAAAAATTTCATTAATGAGAGAGAGTTTTCCCAATTGATGAACCTAATATTCGGTTATTGTATTGATTTTTTATATGGTTTGAATGAATTTATAGTGAATAGAGAGGGGGATAATAAAAGAAAAACATCGCTAATAACTCGGGATATGGTAAACAAAGTAAGAGAAATTTTATTTGATATTGCGAATTTAGGGAGAAAATACTCATATGGGGTAAAGGTAAAACCAATTGAAAATGGTAAATCTTCTTTTCTTTCGTGCTTACAAGAATTTCAAACAAAAAATGGGAATGAAAAAGAGACCATTCAAGGAAACAACGTTGAAGAATTCTCTAATTCTCATAAAGATAGTGAAATTATTGACGATAAAAGAAGCCTGCGAAAAGACGAAAACTCACAAAAAGAACAAAATATTAACACAACATTTCATTTAAATGAACAACAAATAGCTAATATTGTTTCAAAGTGGACACAAAGCCACTCAAACACAGTACCCAAGGTTAATGAAGAATCAGAAAAATTCGTGGAAAAATTATTTCGAGGGTTATTTATTCCTTTTATTGATTCGTCCATGCTTACAAATATTGAAAAAAACAACATAAGACAAAAAGTATTAGAAGAATTAATGCGATTTTCTTCCATTTTCCCTCTAAGTTTCGCTATAGGTGTCGAGTGCGGTAAGAATAATATTTCTAAGGAAAATGCAGTAGATATATTAGTTCTTTTTAATGAATTCTTTATAAAGCATTTCATCTATATTTTTACAATCATCACTGATGTGGACAATTCTCTAATGCCTAAGTTAAGGTCGTTTATTGAAAATGACACCTTGAAAAATTTATCATCTACAGTAATTCAATCATCTGCCTTAATGATGAAATTAGGAATTTTTGAATGTGATAAGATAGCAATAATTAATACGATTGGCAATCCACCGAAATCATTATTTATTGCATACTTACTAGACCTATGTTACTCATAATGTGAAGGATCAAAAATAATTAAACGATTAATTTTATTGTATTTGTTTTTTTGTTCATGAAGAAATTATCATAAATTTAAATTATCTACAGAGCTGAAATTCCGGTGAGCAACCTGCAAGTCTTCGGTCGTTTGGGCAAGGTAACGCCGTAGGACCTGCAAATCAGCATGGCCCATCAAGCTTTGGAGGGAATAAATATCACCACCGTTACGGAGAAAATTAAGGGCGAAAGTTCTGCGAAAGGCATGTAAGCAGGGCATCTTAATTTTCGCAGTAAGGGCTCGCCTTCGCAGAAATTTTATGAGACCATAATACATTAAGCGAGTTCGATTGGTTTTTAGCCATAATGCTTCAATTTTTGGTATAAGCACAAAGAAACATACTTACAACCAACAATAAGCTAATCTATCAAAAACTACCTTCACAACAACTTAAGCGTAGCAATTAAAGCCTTGTTTTATATTTGTTTATCTTGAGCTTGACATTTGATTGATATTGTTGTATTATGTAGATAAATATTTCATATTTGCTTAGCTCTAAAAAGGAAAAGAGGTTTTTATGAAGGTAACAAAATTTGAGGGAACCCCAGATGAATTTAGGAGTGTGGCTGATTTGTTCGGGTATGGTTCACCAATAGCAGAGCAAAATCTACAAGAAGAAACTATGACAACAGATGAAGCTAGGACTATTGAGCCAAAAGAAGCAATTAGAAGGATGCTCAAGCGCCGCCCTATACCTGAAGGACAAAAAAGTGTATATCAGGCATTAAAAGATGGAGAAGTAAAAGCAGAAGATATGCCAAAGAAAATTGGTAGAGCTGCTGCAAAATATGCTGGGGTGATGGGCGCCCTTGGTCGGCGGATAAATAACACCAAGGAAATCCATGATGCAGGGTTGCCAGCTAATATCTATGCAGTAATAAACTATCGCAAGGCTGAAGATGGCACTTATTTGAGCTTAACCCCTGATGCTGAAGAAGTTCTCAGAGAAGAGGGTGTTATTAATTAAATAATTGCTATTAATCTACCAGAATAAATCAATATTACATATCAAAGTTTCCATTTATCTGCTGGTGAAGAGCGCCGATGAGCATTGATGACATCAGCTTTGACAAGTTGCAAATAGCGCCTAACCATATCTAGAGAGCTGTGACCAAGAATCATTTGTAAGGTAAAAATATCACCATCATTCCTGAGGTATTCCACTGCGAAGGTGTGCCTAAACCGGTGAGGGTGACAATCTTGGATAATTGCTTTATCGCCTAACCTCCTCAATAAATGCCTGACAGCATTCGTGGACAGGCGCTTTCCTGCCCTTGAGATGAAAAGAGGATCGTCAATATCTGTTTCTAAACGTGAAGCTAAATAACGCCACAGTGCTTTTCTTGTAGATTTTCCCACAGGGACAACCCTGCTTTTTGTTTTTCGCATGGAATAACCAAACGGCGCGATATAAAGCTCACCTCTTTCAAGGTTCACATCTTTAATATTTAGCCTGCACGCTTCACCAGAACGAATGCCTGTATCCAACAAAAGGATTAATAACGCAATATCCCTATCAGCCGTAGGCCGTTTCATTTTGAATGGTTTACGGCGATTTGTTGAGGACTGCCGACTGAACTCTGCTTCATTAAGAAGGGATTCAACTTCAGCCTTAGAAAAAGGCATGATAGCTTTCGGATTGTTTTGGGGGAGTTTTAGTTTCATATCAGGCCGTGAATTTATTGACAGCTCGACTTCTGCCCAATTATAAAAACTTCTGATGGCTTTCCAATGGTTTTGAAGCGTACTGCCTGATAATGGTTCTGAGCTTCCATTTTGCCTGCGCGGAACATAATCTGACCTGAGGTAAGCAAAATAAGACGTTAAATCATAGGATGAAATTTCTGAAACATCGGGATTTTCTAAAAAATCATTGAGAGTATTTAGCATTATGGTATATAAATCAACTGTAGCTTGTGAGTAACCTTCAGCCTTCAGGCTTAGAATGTAACCATCGAGTGCGGTAGTGAATTTCATTTTGAACCCTTTCTTTGTTATCGAAGGCTTCTTACAACGTGTTCTTTCTATTCATCCCCACCTTTTATGCCATCGGTCGTGTACCCTGACCTAAAAGCCAAATTGTGCTTGCCAAACGCACAAAAGACGGCTATAATACGGTCTACATTCGGGGCGTGGCGCAGTCCGGCTANNGGGTTCAAATCCCAGCGCCCCGACAACAAAATCGCCATTTCTGATGGCGATTTTTGATTCGATTACCCCAACAACCTTTTGCGAAGGGATTGTGTGACCTCCCTTGCCCTTCAGGCATCCTAAGACCCTCTCCAAGTGAAATATCGCCTAAAGTTGTCTTGAGCAGCGACCCCTTACGTCTTCTCATCAAAAACATACCCCCCCAATATCAATAAAGATAAAATGGTAAACTAAAATCAGCCGTTTCGGCTACTATGCCGGTAACATCTTTCGGGAGATCATCAATGAACCCATCAATCCAAGTCGGTTTTCTGGGCGCAGGCGGGTTTGCCCAAACCCACGCCTATGCATTGGACGCCATCAAATATTATTACGCCCACATAACGGAGGTAGAAAAAGCCATCGTCGCCTCCCCAACCCCCTCTAGCCGGGAAGGATTTGCCCGCCGGTTTGGATTTCGTGAGGCCATTGCCCCGGAAGCAATCTGGAGCAGGACGGACATCAACACTCTGTTCATCCTTGGACCCAATCACACCCACACACCACAGCTCCTTGAGGCGGCTGAAATGCCCTCACTTGAGAGAATCTATGTTGAAAAACCAGTCGCCGTCTCGGCACAGGAGCTTTCAGATCTACAACTGCTGGCAAAATCAGACCATGGCAAGTTCATCATGGTGGGTTTTGAGTTTCTGCAAAAATCCGCCCTTCGAGCAGCACTGGCGCATTGGCAAAGCGGTGCCTTCGGTGAACCAATTCACTTCCGGGTGGAATACCTGCACAGCAGCTATTTGAGCGCCGGCTACCGCCAGCAGCATGCAGACCGGTTTGCCCCCATACCGCAAAACGGTGCTGTGGTTGACCTGGGCTCCCATGCCCTCAGCTTACTGGTCGCCTTCCTGGGTGATCGGCTGTCGGTAAGAACCGCGGCAACCAGCGGGCATTTTAAAGACACACCCAAAGCCACAGACTTGTGCACAACGGTGATGATCGAGGACGGCGCCTCCGGTGCAGTCGGCACCCTGGTCGCCAGCCGGGTTTCCCAGGGCGCTGGTGACCTGCTCATGCTTGAAATCCGGGGGACGCAAGGCGCTCTGGCCTTTACCACCGCGCAACCGGATAGCTACTCCACATTCCTCCCTGAACTGGGCTGGCAGCGGCACGATCCAATGAGCGATTACCTGCCGGTATCAAAATTCCCCTCTGCCTATGTCCCGTCTGGCTGGCTGCGCGCCCTGGTGCATAACCATTACCTGTTCCTGGGCGGCGCGCGAGACATCAGCTTCATCCCGGATTTACAGCACGGCATCCAGGTGCAACAGCTCATTCAGCAGATCGCGGATCACCTCCACCCGGCTTGATTCGCACAAGCCCTGAGTCGGGCACCCCTACTCAAGCTCTGGTTTGCACCCTTTTGATCAGCTCAACCAGCGCTTCGCCATCATACAAGATCATCGGCTTTCCCTCTGCCCACGCCAATGCCTGCCGGGTAAAGGTGCCGGTCGTCATCAGGTAGGCACCCTGCGCTTCTGCGTGTAACATGGTCCCGTAGAGATCCCGCACCAGAGGCTCACCCACTGAGCCGATGTAGCGTTTGCATTGCACAATCCACTTCTCGCCTGCTGCATTCTTCACCACGATGTCAATGCCGTGATCGGCAGTCCCTCCCGTCAACGCAACCTGATGGCCATTGGCCTTGAACAGCTTTGCAACCAGGGCTTCAAATGCCTCTGGCGTGAGGGATTGCATGTCGGCCAGCTTTTTTATCCTGGAAAGCCTGACCCGCCTTTCCCGCCATTTTGTAAACGACCATAACAGTGAAATTGAGCCGGTCACAGCCCCAAAAATTATAAATACCGGGTGATTGATTTCCTGTGGCAGGAAGAATACCGGTTGCCGCTCCTGCCAGGTCAGGAAGGCCCAAAAAGATCCGAATATGAGCCATCCAATGAAGCAATCCGCAAAAAACCGGCGGATACGCTGAGAAAATGTGTGTTCACGGCGGAAAAACCGTCTGATAGCTACCAGCGGTATGAGTGGCCAAAGGGGGTAGAGCAGCGAAAAGATCGCTGTTAGTGCGTTGATGAAAATCGCCATCTCCTTATAAAATGTTTGAGGTCAATCATTGACCGGCACAATATGTCATCATTCTATCATGACACTTAGCGCATCAAACACCACTGAACCGGCCTTCTTTTGGCCATACCATAGTGACAGGACGTATATAACATGTTAAAATGACTCTTGAAGGAACAATTAATCGCAATTTTTCGTCCATCAGAGAGCAATTTTCGTCGTCTCAATCAAGAAATGGATGGTAACCCATGAAAAAACTGATCATCATAGCAACCCTTGTATTGGCACTCATCTTATCGGGATGCAACTTTCCGGGCTTCGAAAGCGAAACACCCCAGGATCCCGATGATGTCATGGCCACAGAGATTTCAAGGATCCTCACAGGCACGCCTGTGGTGATTGAAGTCACCAACACCCCCGCAGAGGTGGAGACCGAAGAACCGCCAACGCCAGAAGAGACTGAGGAACCCACTGAAGAAGTTCCCGCACCGGAAGAGACGGAAGAACCTACATCCGCACCTGCACCCACAGACACGCCTGCCCCGGCCGCAACGGCAACCCTGGCAGAAACCGACCCCACCCTCAACCTGGGCAATCCCACCTGGGTTGACAACATGGAAAACGATGACAACTGGCCTACTGGTTCCGACACATACACCGCCATCATGTTCGAAGATGGCTTCATGAAACTGACTGCAGGCACAGATGTAGATGGCTGGCGGATCACCTGGCCGACTATCGACGATTTCTACCTGGAAGCCTCCATCCAATCCCCCGAATGTCGAGGCGGCGACCATTTTGGCCTGATGTTCAGGGTTCCGGCGGACTCCCAGGCAGGCAAAGGCTACCTGTTCGGCGTCAACTGTGATGGCCGCTACAGCCTTCGGCGCTGGGATGGCTCCGTGATGCACACGCTGATCGGGTTAACCGATCATCCGGCCATCAATGCTGGGGAAGATGTGGTCAATAAACTGGGTGTGATGGCGCGTGGCGCCGACCTGGCCCTGTATATAAACGGCCAAAAAGTCAGGGAGATCTCCGATTCAAACTACCTCGAGGGCAGGTTTGGGTTTTTCGTCGGCGGCATCAATGTGGACGATCTCACGGTGTGGGTTGATCAAGTCCGCTACTGGGACAGCCCCTGAACGAGCGGCAGATTCGCCCAAACTGCGTTGACCACATCACAACATGCCTGAATTCGAAGATATCCTCAAAATTTTACCGGATAAAACCCAGGAGATTCTGAACCCCCTGTGGGAACGACTCCCTGAGGAAGAAAAGCAAGCCCTCAAAGAGAAGTTTGAGGGCTTGCCTTTGGATTTCAACCTCGTCAATATGCTCATGGACCTCGCCATGGTCCAGATGAAAATCGCGCTGGCGCGGAAAAATAAAGTGGCGATCGTCGGTCCGGCCAATGTCGGCAAATCAACCCTGTATAATCGCTTTGTCCGCGAGAAAACCGACCAGGCTGAGGTCAGCCCGGTTCCGGGTACAACCCGCGTCAACCAGGTTGCGGATGCGGGCATCTTCGCGATCGTCGATACTCCCGGCGCTGATGCCGTCGGGCCGGTCGGGGAGAAGGAGAAGGAAGAAGCGCTCAGCGCCGCTCAGACTGCGGACTTCCTGGTTATTATGTTTGACGCCATCCAGGGTGTCAAAGACAGCGAGCTGAGCCTTTACCACCAGCTCATAACCCTGAAAAAACCCTACTTGATCGTCCTGAACAAAATTGACCTGGTCGGCGGGAAACATGAATCCGTGGTGATCGAAAAAGCGGCCAATAACCTGGGCGTTGATCAGACCAAGATCATCCCCATTTCGGCAAAACGTGGGGTCAATATTTCCCATGTGCTGTTGGGCATTGTGATTGCAGACCCCGAATTGCTGATCCCCATGGCGCAAGCGCTGCCGCAATACCGCTGGAACCTCGCCTGGCGCGTGATCGTCACTTCAGCAACCATTTCCGGTGTGATCGCATTGGTACCGTTACCCCTGATTGACTTTATCCCCCTCATCGCTAACCAATCGACCATGGTGCTCAGCATTGCCCGCATCCACAACTATAAGATCACGCTAAAGCGCGCCCGCGAGCTGATCGCGACCTTTGGCATCGGTCTTCTGGCTCGCACCCTCTTCCAGCAATTGAGCAAGCTTGGCGGCATCCCGGGCTGGCTGCTCTCTTCGGCAATCGCGGCCTCCACCACGGTGGCGATGGGGTATGCGGCCTCGGTCTGGTTCGAAAATGGCGAACGCATCAGCCAGGAAACCTTCAACAACCTCACAAAAAACCTGACCCGGGAACTTATCGGCAAGCTTAAGCAGACCTTCAGGCGCAAACCCTCAAAAGCGAGCCTGAAAGAAGCCCTGGCCGATTCTCTCGAGCATACCGGCATGGGGGATCGCGAAATAATCGACGAAGCCGCCCAAACCGACCTCAACAAAAAAAACCAGCCATCAGATTGATGGCTGGTGACCAAATCAGATTACTGGGGGTGATCCAGGTTCAGATCAAACCCAACTGTTTACCGACCTTATCAAACACCTCCAGCACCCGGTCAAGCTGTTCATCAGTGTGGGTCGCCATGTAGCTTGTGCGCAATAACTGCCTCCCAGGTGAAACTGCCGGCGAGATCACCGGGTTCACAAACACGCCATTTTCAAATAGCAGCTTCCAGGTCAGGAAGGTCAGATCATCATCGCCAATGATGATTGGGATCACCGGCGTGACGGAATCTCCCGTATCAAACCCCAAACGCTGATATTCCACGCGCATCTTATCGGCAATCTCGTTGACCCGGTCAACCCGCTCAGGTTCTTCACGCATCACCTCGAGTGCAGCCAGGGCAGCAGCCGCGTTAGAAGGCGGGATGCTGGCGCTGAAGATCAGACTGCGGGCTTGATGTTTGATGTAGTCCACCACGTCGGCATCGCCAGCGATAAAACCGCCCAGTGATGCAAAAGATTTACTGAATGTGGACATGATCAGGTCGACATCATCGGTCATACCGAAATGTGCTGCTGTGCCGCGTCCGCGGCCCAAAACACCCATTGCATGGGCATCATCCACCATCAGGCGTACCCCATAAGCTTGGCATAGTGGAACCATCTCTGGCAAGGGGGCAATGTCACCCTCCATGCTGAACAAACCATCCACCACCAGCAGTTTGCCCTTGTCCGCTGGCAGACTTTTCATAACCCGTTCCAAATGGTCCATATCATTATGGCGGTAACGTTCAATTTTCCCGCCGCTGAGGAAAGCCCCATCAACGATGCTGGCATGGTCATCCTTATCGAGAATGACGATGTCATTTCGCCCCACCAGCGCGCTGATCGTCCCCAGGTTGACCTGCATGCCGGTGGAGAACACCAGCGAATCTTCCTTGCCCACCCAATCCGCCAGTTCGGCCTCCAGCTCTTCATGCATCGACATGTTGCCGTTCAAAAAGCGAGAACCTGTGCAGCTCGTGCCAAAGCGCTCAATGGCATCAATGGCAGCTTGCCGGACTTTGGGATGTGTGGTTAACCCGAGGTAATTGTTCGAACCGCACATGATCACATGCCGCCCCTGGTAAGTGACTTCTGTGCCCTCATTTTCATCCAGGGGAATAAAATATGGGTAAATCCCGGCTTCCTTGGCGTCTTTAACAACTGAAAATTGATAACATTTTTCAAAAATATCCATTCATTTATCCTTTATGCTCAGCAAAATTCCAACCTGCATGGTGATTATACTTGAATTTCAACACAAACCAGGTCAGGCGCATTTCTTAATATGCATACTGTGTTAAACAGGCCCCGGGCAAACAAGTTGCGTTTGCAGTCTGATAACCCTATAATTAATAACTAAGGTTTATCATTAACGGATTGAGGAACATATGAAAAAGCTTGTTTTTTTCACAATTGGATTGATCTCTGCCCTCATCCTAGCCGGCTGTCGTGCGGCGCCGGAAGATGAGATTTCAGACGACCTGGTCGCAACCCAGGTCAGCATCATTCTGACGGAGACCGCCTTGCATGTGGAGGCCGAAACAGAGCCAACCTCCACACCAGAGATCGCACCTTCCCCCACCGAAGAAGCTGTGGAACCCGAACCCACAGATACAGCTACACCCACCGAGGTCCCGACGGAAACACCGACCAGCACACCGGATATGGAAGACCCAGCGCAGCGATTGGGTGCACCGGCCTGGACTTACACCTTTGGCGGCAACGATAGCCCCTGGGACCGTGTTGACACACCTCAGGCAAGCTTCAGCACCGCAAACGGTTTTCTTAACCTGACCGCAAAAACAAATGCCAACTGGCACAGCTGGTATCTCTCCAGCCCAACCCTCAAAAACGCCTACGTCGAAACGACAGTCCAGATGACTGCGTGTTCAGGCGCAGACCGTTTCGGTCTGGCAGTGCGGGGCAGTTCGGATGCCCAGCAATTTTACTTCATGGCCGTCACCTGCGATGGCCGCTGGGGTTTCTTCCGAATGGAGGAGAACGTCAACATCAACACATTAATTGGTTATCAGGAGGCTGAACCGCTGACCCCCGGATTAGTGGAACCTCATCGCATGGGAATCTGGATGAAGGATAACACCTTTACACTCTACATTAACGGTGTTGAGGTCGGTTCAACCACGGATACAACCCTGGCAGATGCCGGTTACACAGGTTTCCTGATCGCCTTTGCCAATACACCCGGGTTCACCGTGCGTGTCAGCGAGCTCAATTACTGGAATGTCCCATAAAATTAATGTATGCTGATTCTACCTAAGGCAACAATTTACTCGCCATGGCCTGGGACCACCCAGGCCATTTTTTATGATATGCTTGTTACGGTTTTATAGCATCGCCTGATACTGATTAATCAACCAATAAATTTACAGAAGGCCAGCCCATGAAGATCATCCAAATGCCGCCGAGGAACCGCCGATACGAGAAGATTTTTATCAATTTTCCTTTTGATTTGTATAAGAACACCCCTCAATGGGTTCCGCCGCTCAGAATCGATATGCGCAAGATCTTCAAACCCGGGTACGCCTTCTATCAATACGGCCAGGCAGCCTTCTTCCTGGCGCTAACAGATGCGGGTGAAGTCCTCGGCCGCCTAGCTGTGGCCAACAACAGCCGCTACAACGAGTTCCACAACACAAAAACCGCATTCTTTTACTATTTTGAGACCATTGATGACCTCAATGTTGCCCAGGCGCTGTTTTCACGCGGTTTTGAATGGGCAGACGGCCAGGGACTGAACCATGTGCTCGGCCCCAAAGGTTTTACGGTTCTGGATGGATTCGGGATGCTGGTTAAAGGGTTCGAGCACAGGCCAGCCTTTGGCCAGGCTTTTAACCCGTCATATTACCCGGAACTGGTCGAAGCGATGGGATTCACCAAAGTGCGGGACATTTTCACCGGCTGGGTTGATCACACCATCGAAATCCCTGAAAAATTCTCAAAGGTGGCCGAGCTGGTCAAAAAGCGCATGAGGTTTTACACACCCCTGTTCACGGACAAAAAGTCACTGCGGGCCGTAATTGAGGACATCAAACACCTTTACAATCAATCCCTGGCTATCCCGGCAGGCAATCCGCCCATCACCGATGAGGATATGCAGACCATGGTTTCCCAATTGCTGTGGATTGCAGATCCCCGTTTGGTAAAAATGCTATATAAAGAAGGTGAACCGATTGGATGGATGCTCTCTTACCCCGACGTGGGGGCTGCACTGCAGCGCATCAACGGGCGTTTATTGCCTTTTGGTTGGCTTGAAATCCTGCGTGAGAGCAAGCGTACCAACTGGGTCAACATGAACGGGGTCGGGATTGTCGAAGAGTACCAGCGGCTGGGGGGTACGGCTGTGATGTATCACGAATTTTATAAAAGCGTGATGGAATCCAACCAGTATAACTATGCGGAAATGCTGCAGATCCGTGAAGATAACATCAACTCGCTGCTTGAGGTAGCCAACGTTGATGTCACCTTTCACAAAACCCATCGGCTGTATGAAAGATACCTGTAGCGATCCACTCCGATCATCCAATGCAAGGTTTCAATCAAAACTGGGGGCATCATCTCGGTCGCATCAAAGTGATTTCTACATCACTTCGCACTGGTTCAGGGCAATGACCGCTTATTTTACAAGAATGGCCTAATATTCTCCAGGCCAGATAATAAATCCATACACCCTGATCACTTCTCCCCAACCCATTTACTCTAAGGCTTGTAATTTTCACCATTTTCATATATCATACTGGTATGACCACTTACCAGTTACCTTCAGAGAATGCCAAATCCTGGCGCCCGGTCAGCAAACCCGCTGAAATCGCAGAGAACCGCCTGATCGAAGCGATCGTCGAAGGCCGCTTTCCCATCAACAGCCACCTGCCCGGCGAACGTGAGTTGGCTGATTCCCTCGGCGTGACCCGCCCTACCCTACGGGAAGCCCTCCAGCGCCTTGAGCGCGACGGCTGGGTCGAAATTCACCAGGGCAAACCCACCCGGGTGCGGGATTACTGGAAGGAAGGCAGCCTGGGCGTTTTGAACACGCTCTCCCGCTACCCCGAACACCTACCCGAGAATTTCATTCCCGATCTGCTCACCGTCCGCCTGGCGATGGCGCCTACCTATACAGCCATGGCCGTTGAACATGCATCCCAGGCGCTGACCACCTTGCTGCAAGGTTGTGAAACCCTCCACGACGATCCGCACGCCTTTGCCCGGTTCGATTGGCGGGTGCATCACGAACTTGCCCTCCTGAGTGATAACCCGGTGTTTGTGATGATCCTGAATGGATTCAAGGACCTGTACCTGCATATGGCACCATTTTATTTTGCGATCGCATCAGCGCGCCAGCATTCCATGCATTTTTATCAAGACCTCGCACAGGCAGCAGCCAACCGTGACCCAAACCAAGCCAGGATCCTGACCAATATGGTCATGCGGGAAAGCATTATTTTCTGGCAGCAGGTGAATTTTCAATAAGCGATTTGAATGGAGGAAATCATGAAGCGCATCCAAGGATGGGGAAACAGCAGTATCGATTATCCGGTGCCAGATCCAGCCCGGGCTTACCTCGAAAAAGTGGTTGGACTACCTCACAAATTACCCATCATCTCGGTGGCGGACCTGATTAAAAAGGTTCCCCCCAGCAGATTGCCCGTTCATCCCCTCATCACAACCGATCCGGAAGACCGCCTGCGCCATGCGCGCGGTCAATCCCTGAATGACTGGGTCGATATGTACGACGGCCTGGTGGATTCCTTCCCGGATGGCGTTGCCTACCCTGAAACCGACGACCAGGTCAGAGACCTGATCCAGTATGCGCTCAACGCAGGGGTCAATCTGATTCCCTACGGTGGTGGCTCAAGTGTCGTGGGGCATCTGACACCTCCCCATGACGGACCGCCTACCCTCAGCGTTGACCTGGGGAAAATGAGCCGGTTAGTGGACCTCAATGAAGACAACTTCGAGGCTACATTCCAGGCAGGTGTCAATGGACCGCAGCTCGAAGCCCAGCTTGAAAAGCACGGCTTCATCCTGGGGCATTTTCCCCAATCCTGGGAGTACTCCTCCCTCGGGGGTTGGATTGTCACCCGCTCCGTCGGGCAGCAGTCGTATCACTACGGACGCATTGAGCCGCTGTTCGCCAGTGGTCACCTCGAAACGCCTTCCGGCCCAATGGACCTGCCCCACATCCCCAAAAGCGCTGCCGGGCCTGACCTGCGCCATCTCGTGCTGGGCTCAGAAGCGCGCATGGGCATCGTCACGCAAGCCACCATGCGCATCAGGCGCCTGCCTGAGGAAGAACACTTCTACGCCGCGTTCTTCCCTGATTTCGAGACCGGCGCAACCGCCGTGCGGAAGATCGCCCAGAGCGAGCTGGCCCTCTCAATGGTGCGCTTGAGCGACGCAATGGAAACCGAAACCACATTCCAGCTTTCAGGCGAGGAAACATTGGTCAATATCGCTAAGAAAGGCCTGAACCTATTCGGACAGGGCGCAGAACGCTGCATGCTGATCTACGGCCTTACCGGTTCCAAAGCTGAAAACCGTCTTGCAGACCGGCAGCTCTCGCATATCGTGCGCTCGCACCAGGGGATGATGGTCAAATTCTACCTGGGCGAAGCCTGGATGAAGAAACGCTTTCTGACCCCCTACCTGCGCAATACCCTCTGGGAACTTGGGTACGCACTCGACACCCTCGAGACCGCCCTCCCCTGGGATAAGCTCCAGGACGGCCGCAAAGCCATCCTGCACGCGATCAGCTATGCTCTGGAAGCAGAAAACGAGCCTGTGCTGGTGTTCAGCCATATCTCACATGTGTACACCAACGGCGGTTCGATGTATGTCACCTATCTCTACCGTCGGGCTGAAGATCCTCAGGAAACACTGGCGCGCTGGATAAAAATGAAAACCGCAGCCAGCCAGCGCATCACCCAGATGGGCGGGACCATCAGCCACCAGCATGGCGTTGGGCTGGACCACAAACCTTTTCTGCACTTCGAAAAAGGCATGGCCGGCATGGATATCATCAGGAACACCATCAGCACGGTGGACCCCAACGGGATCATGAACACCGGCAAGCTGATCGACCATGACTGAGGAAAGGGCACGCAATTATGCTCACACACACCTGGCGCGAAAAAACCTGGGCTGAACTGGACCAACCCTGGGATGTGATTGTAATTGGCGGAGGCATCACGGGTGCAGGTATTTTCAACATGGCCGCTCAAAAAGGCCTCAAAGTCTTGATGGTCGAGGCAAACGACTTTGCCTTTGGCACCTCCAGCCGCTCATCAAAACTTGTCCACGGCGGTATCCGCTATCTAAAGAACAGGCAATTTGATGTGGTCAGGGAATCGGTTAAAGAACGCGAGCAGCTGCTGCGAGAATCCGATGGATTGGTAGACCCCCTGGCTTTTATCTTCCCGGCTTACGACCACAACCCCAACGACACACGCATGATGAAGCTGGGCGTGATGGTGTACGACTTAATGGTGCCAAAATGGCAGCATCGCACCCTTAAAAGAACCCAGGCAATGAAAGCCCTCCCTTCACTGGGCGACCAGGACCTTGTCGGCGGTGTGAAGTATTACGACGCCCGGGTGGACGATTCTCAGCTTGTCCTGCGGGTGATCATGGATGGCATCCGATTCGGGGGTTCAGCGCTCAATTACACCCGGGTGATCGGTTTGTGCAAGTCTGTCCGGGGGGATGTGGAAGGCGTGATCGTGGAGGACAAAACCAGCCAGATGACCCCGGCCCAGATCGAAGTGCAGGGCAAGGTCATCATTAACGCCACCGGCCCGTGGTCAGACGCGCTGCGCGAACGCATTGATGGCCGGCCTAAACTGCGCCGTCTGCGCGGCAGTCACCTGGTCTTTTCACAGGACCACATCCCGCTCAACGCGGCTGTGACCATGCTGCACCCGCGCGACAACCGGGCTTTATTCGCGATCCCCTGGGAAAACCGGACCCTGATAGGAACCACAGACCTTGACCATGTCCTGTTTGAAGACGAAACCCGCACTACAGCCCAGGAACTCGACTACCTCCTGGAGGCAGCCAGGCACACCTTCCCCGACCACCCGGTGCGTGAAGATGATATCATTTCAACTTTTGCAGGCTTGCGCCCGGTGATCAACACCCATGCCCCGCACCCTTCGCAGGAATCCCGCGCCCACGAGATCTGGCAGGAGGACGGCTTGGTTACCGTAGCGGGCGGTAAGCTGACTATCTTCAGAGTGATGGCTGCCGATGTGCTAAATTTCTGTGCTCATCGCCTGCCGGGCAGCCCAACCTTTGACCACCGCGCGCCGAGTTTTATCCACCCGAAACCACAAAACCGCCAGGACCTTCAGCGACCAGAATGGATCTTGATGGCTGGCCGCTTAGGTGTGGACGTTCAACCCTTCTTTCAGAGCGCTGACCCGCATGACCTGCAGCCCATCGCCCCGATACCCGAATTGTGGGCCGAGCTGGCCTGGGCAGCTGAGCATGAAGCCGTGGTCCACCTTGATGATCTGCTGCTGCGCCGTGTCCGGTTGGGCATCCTCTTTCCAAATGGCGGGGTAGACATGCTTGATCAAATCCGTGAGCGTGTGCAATCCCCCTTGAAATGGTCTGATCAAACCTGGGATGCCGAAGTGAAACGTTACCGGCGCATTTGGCGCGAGAACTACTACCTGCCCAATTAACCCCAGTTCTTCAGGCCTGCAAAACGTTTTTGGTTTATGATTGGATAGTAGCACCGTTAGGAACCTCAAAAGCCATTCACCGGAGGAAACCATGGCAGGCGAACAAATCCTGGCAATCGATAACGGGACGCAAAGCGTAAGAGCCCTAATATTTGACCTGCAGGGCAATTTAATCGCAAAAAACCGCGTGCCGATTGAACCGTATTACTCAATAAAACCGGGCTGGGCAGAGCAGGACCCGCAAGTGTTCTGGGATGCTGTCTGCCAGGCATGTCAAAATCTGTGGAGGATGGATGGGGTACACAAAGACGCCATCGCCGGCGTCGGGCTGACCACTCAGCGCTCTACGGTGATCAACCTGGATGAAAACCACCAGCCTTTACGCCCGGCCATGGTCTGGCTGGACCAGCGCAGGACGGAAGGGTTACCCCCGGTGGGCGGTTTATGGGGCTTTCTGTTCATGCTGGCCGGCATGCAGGACACCGTGCGTTATTTCCAGGCGGAAGCCGAAGCCAACTGGATCAAGACCCATCAACCCGAGATCTGGGAAAAAACGGATAAATTCGTGCTCCTATCGGGCTATCTGACCCATAAGCTGGTCGGCGAAGTAATCGATTCTGTCGGCTGTCAGGTGGCCTACATCCCCTTTGATTACAAAAATCAGGATTGGGCCAAACCATCTGACTGGAAATGGAAAGCCGTTATGGTGGAACCTGAGATGCTGCCAGACCTGGTTCAGCCTACCGAACGCCTGGGGTACATCACCCGGCAGGCGGCAGAAGCGACCGGTATCCCGGAGGGGCTGCCATTAATCGCCACAGCTGCCGACAAGGCCACCGAGGTGATCGGGGCAGGCTGCCTCGAGCCGCACATTGGCTGCCTGAGCTTTGGCACCACGGCGACCATCAACACCACCCACCGCAAATATATCGAAGTCATCCCGCTGATCCCGCCCTACCCGGCCGCTGTGCCCGGTGCTTATTCACTCGAAGTACAAATCTACCGCGGTTTCTGGATGGTAAGCTGGTTCAAGGAGGAGTTTGGTCTGGTCGAAAGGCGGGAGGCCGAACGGCGCGGCGTGGAAGCCGAAGTGCTGTTTGACGAGCTGCTGCAAACCGTTCCTGCAGGCGCTGAAGGCCTGATGCTGCAGCCTTACTGGTCCCCGGGCTTGAAGATCCCGGGGCCTGAAGCCAAAGGTGCGGTGATCGGTTTTGGCGACGTGCACACCCGGGCCCATTTTTACCGGGCGATCATTGAGGGACTGGGGTACGCCCTCCTTGAAGGCCTGGAACGCACCGAGAAACGCTCAGGTATCCCCATCACTTCTCTCAGGGTAGCTGGCGGCGGCAGCCAAAGTCCCGGCGTGATGCAGACCGCCGCAGATATCTTTGGGCTGCCTGTCACCCGCCCGCATGTGTATGAGGCTTCAGGATTAGGCGCAGCCATTGATGTGGCGGTCGGTTTGGGCTTGCACACGGATTTTGATACCGCCATCGCCGAGATGACCCACCTGGGTGAAACCTTCGAGCCGGATGCCGGCCGTCACTTGATCTACCGCGAGCTGTATGAACGGGTGTATAAACGCATGTACAAACGCTTGCAGCCCTTATATAATGAGATTAAGGATGTGGTTTCATAACATTCATCAAGGTTTATCAGGGAACACAGCCATCCATCAACACCCCATGAAAGGCAGGGCCAATCATGACCAAACCGGAGATTTCTGGGCAGATCACCTTCTTACATGCCCAAAGCCTGGATGAAACGCGCCGCTTCTACGCTGAAACCCTGGAACTGCCCCTGGTGCGTGACCAGGGCTCCTGCCTGATCTTCCAGGCGGCCCAGTCCGCTTACCTGGGCTTTTGCGAGCACATCGAACCGATCCCTGCCGGCCGCAAAGTGATCCTGACCCTGGTTTGCGAAGATGTGGATGGCTGGTACGCGAGGCTGAAGCAAAACAGCCAAGCCCTGATCGATCCGCCGGTTCATAACCCAAAATACGCCATTTATCACTTCTTTATCCCGGACCCCAACGGGTACTGGGTTGAAATCCAGAGGTTTGACCAACCTCTATGAAAGCAGCAGTGAGGGCCCGGGTATATTTGGCGGTTTTGGCGATGATTTCACTGTCAGCCTGTACCACCCCTGCTACAGATAGACCAGGCCCAATGACCATCACCACCCTGGCCAGCCCCACCATCACACAACCTCACCAACCCGTAGAAGAGACAACCAAGTTCGGGGAGGAACCCGCGCCAGGCGCAAGCGATCAAGATCCTCATAAGCCGATGCAATATTACCTGGACGTTACCCTCGCGTATGATGCAAAAACCTTAAGCGTTCTTCAAACCATTAGCTACACGAACAACACAGGCCTTCCCATCTCAAACCTGCCCCTGCTCCTGCCGCTTGCACCACAGGAGGGTGTGTTCTCCCTCGAATCCCTCCAAATTGATCGGGGATTCCCGGGTAGCCAGGTTGAAATCGGCGCTGAACAGATCTCCCTGCTGCTCGACCCTGCCCTTGAACCCGGCCGGCACATTGAAATCAGCCTCGACTATGCGCTGGTCCTCCCGTACGGGCCAGGTGCCCTGGGGTATACCGACCGCCAGGTATTGCTGGCGGACTGGTTCCCAATCATCCCGCCCTACCTCGAAGGTGCTGGCTGGGTGATCCATCCCCAAGGTCAGGTAGGCGAGCACCGAGTTTACCCGCTCAGCAACATTCACCTCAACCTTTGCCTGGAACCCGCCCGGGATGACCTGATCATCGCAGCAAGCGTGCCCCTTTTGAACCAGGAGAGCAACTGCTACCGATATTCGGCGCAAGACCGGCGAAATTTCACCCTGGGAATCAGCCCGTATTACGTTGTCTCGACCGCCACAAGCGACCTGGCAACCGTTCATGCATACACCTTCCCGGAGCATTCTGGGCTGGCCCAAAGGGCAGCTGAGCTTGCCGTCACAGCTTGGACGACCTTTACAGATTTATATGGCGATAACCAGCGGAATTTTCTCAGCATTGTTGAGGCAGACATCTTTGACGGGCTGGAAACAGACGGGATGATCTTTCTCAGTGCGTGGTACCACCAGACCGCTGATCCAACACCGCAAAACTACTTTGAGCTGCTCGTCGTCCACGAAACCGCCCATCAATGGTTCTATGCCCTGGTCCACAACGACCAGGCCTTTGAACCCTGGCTGGACGAGGCGTTGGCCACCTACAGCGAGCTTTTATTTTACGAAGTCCACCATCCCAGTCTGATTGCGTGGTGGTGGGACTTTCGGGTGGGGACCTACCAGCCCGAGGGACCTATCAATGCCGCGATTTATGATCATAGCCAATATCGGCCTTATGTTAACGCCATTTATTTGCGGGGAGCGCAATTCATGCAAGTCTGGCGGGACGTACTCGGGGATGCGGCCTTTTTCGAGGGCATCCAGCACTACGCCCAGTCCGGCGCAGGCAAAGTACGAACCGCAGAAGACTTTTTTGCGGCCTTCTCAATACCTCCGAATATGGATTTATCGCATATTATGGCAGAATTTTTCCGGTGAACGCCCGCCTCAGGGTTATAATAAAGCTATCAGGCATCAGCACGGGCTGACCCGTTCATACTAATCAGGCGGAAATGCCCCGGATCATTGGCCCTTCTTCAAGAAATCGGAGTAACCACATGACAGCGTACACCCTCCCCTATGGTCACAGGCAGATCGTCTTCGAATTGCCCGATTCACACAAAATTGACCTCCTCCTGCCGGAAACAGAGGGCTTTCAGCCCCTGCCCGAAGCGGCGGTTTCCGACGCGATCGCACGGCCCATCGGCGGGTTGGATTGGTCTGCTTTCAAGGATGCCCAAACCGTGGGCATTGCCATCAATGACAAAACCCGGCCGGTACCCAAACCGAACCCCCTGCACCCATTGCTGGACCACCTCGGCCGGCTCGGTTTTGAGCCTGAGCAGATCACCCTGTTCGTCGGGAGCGGCACTCACGGACCGATGCTCTCTGGAGAACTTGATAGCCTTCTGGACCGGGATACCCTTGAGCGCTATGCGGTTGTGGTGCATGATAGCGATCAATCCCCTCTGGTTGACCTCGGCACAACCAACTACCAGACGCCCATTCACATCAACGCCGATTTTTACCGCTGCGACGTGAAAATATCTGTGGGTAATATCGAACCACACCATTTCATGGGTTTTTCAGGCGGCGTTAAAACAGCAGCCATCGGTTTGGCCGGCAGCGCCACAATTACGGCCAACCATGCCCGGCTGACCCATCCACAAGCCCGTTCCGGTGTCTACCACATCAATCCGCTGCGGCAGGATGTTGAGGAGATCGGCCGCAAAGCTGGGGTTCAGTTTTCTTTGGGAACTGTGCTCGACGAGGAGAAACACATCCTCCAGGTCTGGTTTGGCGAACTTGGGGCGGTGATGCGTGCGGCTATCCCGGTGGTGCGGCGCGTTTTTGGCGTCAGCACCCCCGCACCGTACGACCTGGTGATCGCTTCGCCGGGAGGAGCGCCCAAGGACATCAACCTCTACCAGAGCCAAAAAGGGCTTACCCATGCTGCCCGAGTCACACGGGATGGCGGCTGGGTGGTCCTCCTGGCTGCCTGCCCGGAAGGCGCAGGGAGCGGGGCTTATGAGGCTTACATTGCCGATGCCAAATCTCATCAGGCGGTCATCAAACACTTCCGTTCCGGCTTTTTTGAAGTCGGTCCGCACAAAGCCATGCTGATCGCCCGGGAAGCGGTCCGCCTGAATATCGTGCTGGTGTCAGACGAGGACCCACAAATTGTCAAACGCTGGAAACTGACCCCCAGCAAGCCGGAACTGAGCGGCGAATTGATCCATTGGATCGTCAATCAGCTACCTGAAGACGCCCGTATCGCGATTCTGCCTGCTGCCACCCGAACCATGACCGAGGTAAAAATATGAGCCTGAACCACCACTTAAAAAACCCGCATCTGGAAGGTGACGATTTCTATTGGCCCGGAAACTCAACCGGCATCCTCCTGATCCACGGGTTCACCGCCACAACGGCAGAAGTCCGCCCCCTGGCTCAAAGACTCCACACTGCCGGATACACCGTGGCAGGGCCGCTTTTGCCTGGCCACGGCACCCATCCGGATGATCTCAACCGGGCTACCTGGCACATGTGGGTGGAGAAGGTCAAACACTGCTATCAATCCCTGGTGGCCGATTGCCATACGATTTATGTCGGCGGCGAGTCCATGGGTGGCTTATTGACCCTCGAGCTCGCCCTTCAGCATCCAGAAATTTCCGGTTTGTTCCTGTTTACCCCGGCCATCAAAATTGCGGGCTTATGGAAAACACACCTGCTGTGGCCATTCATAAAACATAACAACAAGATAAACGTCGATGACGGTCTGGCCTGGAAAGGCTACTTTGTCAACCCGGTCAGGGCTGGCTCCGAGTTGCATAAGCTCCAAAAACACGTCCGGCGCAGATTGAGCGGGGTCCATCAGCCTGTCGCCATCTTTACCGGAGAGCATGATCGCACCATCGCACCCAACTCGGCCCACCTGATCTTAGAGAACATCGGTTCACCGGTGAAGCATCACTTTCATATGGCCAATTCAGCTCACTGCGTGATCCTCGACCGCGAAAAAGACCAGCTCGCAGATCGCGTATTGGATCTATTGGAATCAGATTTTCTGAGAAGATAACACAAGCCCACCTGCTGGGTGGGCTTGTAACTCAAACGGCGTTTCGGCCTGAGTGTTCGGTTTAGGTACTGTAGGTTTATACCCGTTCAGGTTATGCGCTGCGTAAGTTAAAATTCACTTCAGCTGCAGCATGAGGTCACGCTTCACCCAGCGACAGGATCAGCTCCCGGCAAAAGTCAGGAATATCTGCCACCACCCGCCCCCAGATGATATTACCGCTGCGGAAAGCCGCTTCATCCCGCCAGGTGGCACCTGCGTTGACCAGGTCATCCTTAATCCCTTCAGAGCCTATGGCGTCATGCCCTGCCACAATCCCAGCGCTGATCCCCACCAATCCGGCGTGGCAGATCATGCCGATGATCTTCCCATTATCGTACATTGACCTGACGATGTGCTTGACCGCATCGTACCGGCGGATCTTGTCCGGCGCCCACCCTCCCGGGACAATGACCGCATCAAACTGGTTTGGGTCAACCTCGTCAAAGGCAATATCCGCCCGGGCATCAATGCAAGTGCCGTGCTTACCGTGATAAACCTTGCCTTTTTGTTCGCCAGCAACGACAACTTCCGCATACGCTTCCTGCATGCGCATCGCAGGCACGTAAAATTCAAGCTCTTCAAACCCCGGGCCGACCAAGACGAGTATTCTTTTGCCTTTTAATGACATTTTTTCTCCTTTCAGCATGCTTTTCTATTCTTATTATACCCACTCACTGCTGCAGGGTCATAATTCAGCTGTTAAGGTAAAGAAAATTAGTGTTAAGGCAAAGAAAATTAATTGACAACCAAGAAACATCGCGGTAAACTTTTATCCTCGGGAACAATTCAATCCTACGCAAACCTCACACCCACGTGAAAAACGGAGCTGCGGGAGTGTTCCCCGCGTGCCGATATACTGATCAACTTGGATTTACCAGTATCTTATGCCCTCATTATGGGCAACAGGAACCTGTCAGAACTGGAGTGCAGTACTTGTGTCTGAAAACAACTTTTATGACCTAAATTTGAGCCAAACCATCACGAAAAACCGCATGGTCGGCCTGTGGCGGATGATGAAGGGGTATCGCTGGCTTTACCTTGGCGCCACGACTGCCCTGGCGATCGCAACCATCTCCCGCACCGGCATTTACCTGGTCTTGCGCCGCTTCATCGATGATGTGGTTGTTCCAGGTAATTTTGGCACTGATTTGGTGATCATCATCCTGATGTTCATCGGGTTGGCCGTCTTTCAGGGCGGGTTTACCTTTGTTTCGGGGTGGATGGCCGCCAAATCTGCAGAAGGCGTCACGCGCCGCCTGCGCAACTACCTGTTCGACCATCTCCAACGCCTGCCCTACGCCTACCACGCGGAAGCCCAAACCGGGGACCTGATCGCTCGGGCGACCTCGGATATTGATGCCATCAACCGCTTTTATGCTGACCAGGCCATCGGGATAGGGCGCATCGTGCTGATGTTCGTGATCAACTTTATTGCCCTGCTCCAACTCAACACCCGCCTGGCCTGGCTTTCTGTGATCGCCATCCCTGCCATCATCGGTGTTTCGATCTTCTTTTTCTCCCGCGTCTCGAAAGCCTATGAGGCCTACCAGGAGCAGGAAGCGACCCTCAGCAACCGCCTGCAGGAGAACCTGACCGGCGTGCGTGTGGTCAAAGCCTTTGCCCGCCAGGGGTTTGAAAGCTACAAATTTGACCAGGAGAACTGGCGTAAATTCAGGCTCGGTAAAAGCCTGCTCTCGATCCATTCCCTCTTCTGGCCGATATCAGATATCATCTGCGGCGCGCAAATGCTGACCTCCTACTTCCTTGGCGCCATCATGGCACTCAATGGCGAGATCACCGTTGGCACCTACATGGCCTTCGTCTCTTTGGTCATCTGGATCATCTGGCCGATGCGCAACCTGGGCCGCCTGATCGTCCAAACTTCAACAGGGATGGTTTCGTACAAGCGCGTGGCTGAACTGCTCAAAGAGGAGCGTGAACCGCTGTTAACGGGCGAACACCAGCCCGATGATGATGCCCGGGGTGAAATTATCTTCAAGGATGTGTGGTTTGAGTACGAACCCGACAATCCCATCCTGAAAAACATCAGTTTTACCTGCCGCTCCGGTGATGTGATCGCCCTGCTGGGATCAACCGGTTCAGGCAAGACCACCCTGGTCAATCTGCTGCCGCGTTTTTACGACCCTACGGCCGGGATAATCACCCTGGACGGGATCGACATCACCCAGTACCCCCGCAAATATTTGCGCTCACAAATCGGGATCGTCGAACAAGAACCTTTCCTGTTCTCACGCACGATTCGGGAAAACATCACCTACGGTGTGCACCGAAAAGTTGCTGAAGAGGAGATCATCCAGGCTGCCAAGTTTGCTGCCATTCACGATGTGATCATGGAATTCCCCAAGGCATACGACACGCTGGTCGGAGAACGCGGGGTGACCCTATCAGGCGGCCAAAAGCAACGGGTCGCCATCGCCCGGGCTTTGCTGAAGAACCCGCGCATCCTGATCCTGGACGATTCAACATCAAGCGTCGACACCGAAACCGAAATGCATATTCGGGGTGCGCTCGAGCATCTTATGCAATCCCGGACGACCTTCATCATCGCCCACCGAATCCAAAGTGTGATGGATGCCGACCTGATCCTCGTATTCGATAACGGCGAAATTGTGCAAAAGGGTACTCACACCGAACTGATGAAGTCAAGCGGCATGTACAAAGACATCTTTGATATCCAAACCAGGATCGAAGTTGAGCTAGAAAAGGAAATCTCAAGTGTCAACGTATGAAGAGTTTGAAGAACAAGATTATGGAAAACTGAGCACGCCGATACTTCGGCGCTTGCTTTCCCTGTTAAAGCCCCATTGGCGAGCGGTTGTGGGTTTCTTAACCTGTATTGGGCTGGTCTCGATAATCGATGGCTACACGACATTTCTCAGCGCACAGATCATTGATGAGGGCATCATTGCCGGCAGCCGTGCCGCCATTGTGCGCACGATCACGCTCTATGGCGCGGTTATGCTGATCCAGGCCGCTTTGGCCTTTGGTTTCATCTACCTGACCGGTGTATTGGGCGAACGCGTGCGCTATGATATGCGCAAGAAGATGTTCAACCACCTCCAGCAGCTTTCATTGTCGTATTTTAGCCAAACCCCTGTGGGTTGGATCATGGCACGCCTGACCTCGGATACCGAGCGCCTGGCGGATTTGATGACCTGGGGCATCCTTGATGTGACCTGGGCAATCGTCAACATCTCAACAGCCGCAGTGTTCATGTTGATGATCAACGCCAGTATGGCCATGATCGTGCTGTTTATGCTGCCCATCCTGATCGTGATCGCTTTTCGATTCCGCGTCCGGATTTTGTACCACTATCGCAAATCTCGCAAGATGAACTCCAAAATCACCGGCGCGTTCAATGAAGGCATCACCGGCGTTCGGGTCATCAAAGCCCTCTCGCGGGAGGATGACAACCTGGAAGAATTCGGCGAACTGACCGAAGGTATGTACCAGGCCAGTTACAAAGCCGCGTGGCTGTCTGCCCTGTTCCTGCCGACCGTGCAGGTGATCAGCGCGATCGGGCTGGGCATCGTCCTCTGGCGCGGCGGGATGCAGGTCCAGGTGGGCGTGATGACTGTGGGCGGCATCCAGGCGTTTATGTCTTATGTCACCTTTATCATGTGGCCGATCCAGGATATGGCCCGCGTCTACGCCCAAATGCAAAACGCCGTTGCATCTGCGGAACGGATCTTTAACCTGGTCGACACGGAACCCGCTGTCAAAAACCGCGCCCGGACAGTCGAGACGGAATCCATCGCAGGTGATATCCGGTTTGAAGATGTCCACTTTTATTACGAAGCCAACGACCCGGTTATCAAAGGGCTGACCTTTGAGGTCAAGCAAGGCGAGATGGTTGCGCTGGTTGGCCCGACCGGGGGTGGAAAAACCACCATCGTCAATCTCTTATGCCGCTTCTACGAGCCGACCCAGGGCAAGATATTCTTCAACAGCGTGGATTACCAGGATATGAAACTGGAAGATATCCAATCGCGCATCGGGATGGTTCTACAGACTCCGCATCTTTTTTCGGGGTCTGTGAAGGAAAATATCCGCTATGGCCGGTTAAACGCCACCGACAAAGAAATCGAACAGGCCGCCAAAATGGCCGGTGCGCATGAGTTCATCACGCATTTTGATAGTCAATACGAGCAGGACGTTGGTGAAGGCGGCAACCTGCTCTCCGTCGGGCAGAAACAACTCATCAGCATCGCACGTGCTATCCTGGCACAACCGGAACTGTTCATCATGGACGAAGCCACCAGCTCGGTGGACACCCTCACAGAAGCCCTGATCCAGCGCGGCATGGACCGGTTGATGCAAGGCCGGACCAGCTTTGTCATCGCGCACCGCCTGTCGACCATCAAACGCGCGGATAAAATCATCGTGATTGAAGATGGCCAAATTCAGGAAATGGGTTCCCACCGGGAGCTGATCAATCAGAAAGGCAAGTATTACAACCTCTACACCCGGCAGTTCCGCCAGGAGCTCGAAGCGCAATACGACATCTTCACCCAGGCGGAAAAAGCCCAGACCGGGGCTGAATCGTAAAAAAATCCACTTTTTTGACAAAAACCCAAAGATCATATCGCGGCCATGTCTACAGCGATATGATCTTTTTGATTCTCAACCTCATGATTGGAATTGATGGGGAGATTAATCCTCCGCCCTTGTGCGTAAACCGATCAATCCACATTTCTTGAATTTATTGGGTTACATAAGCTATAATTGGCATGCAGCATCCAATTCATATCAATTTATTGTATGAAAGGAGTATTTCATTATGTCCGGTGGTCGACCTGCATGAGGATTACTTCACTGAGCACCCCTTTATCCTTTCAAAAGGATTACGCCAGCGCGTCGCAATCGCTTCCATCCTGGCTTTGAGACCCAAAGTGATCATAGTGGATGAGCCCACAACCGGGCAGGATTACAAACAATCCATCGAGATCATGAACTTCCTGACCAAACTCAACGCAGAAAACGGCCACACGATCATCATCATCACCCACGACATGCCAATCGTTGCCCGCTACGCCCGTCGTGTCATAGTGATGGGGCTGGGCAAAGTCATCGCCGATGGCTCTCCCCAGGAGGTTTTCAGCCAGCCAGATGTGCTTGCCCAAACCTATATCGAACCCCCGCAAATCACCCAATTTGCCCAATCCGTGTCAAATTATGGATTTACGAAAAGCACACTCACCGTCCAGGAGATGGTCGAACAATTCCACACCATCACCGGGCAATCTTAGAGCACGCCGTCTATGATCACCTCAAAAAAACAAGATTACCCGTCACCCATCCATAACCCGAGCGGCGAATCTGTCCAGGAACTGCTTGGTATCCAGGCTGGCGGCGTCCGGGGCCACAGCCTGGCAAGGATCGTGATACCCCCAGGAAAAAGCGCTGAACCCCACTTTCACAAGCACAGCGAGGAATCTTACCTGATCCTCTCTGGCCGGGCTGTGCTGCGCATTGATCAGGCGCAATTTGAACTGCAAGCTGGCGAAGCCGTCTTGATCGAGCCCATGGAGGTGCACCAAATCGCCAACCCAGGGGATGAAGACCTCGTCTTTCTGGCGGTGTGCGTCCCAGCCTGGCACCCGGGCGACTCTTTTGAGGCCAATTTACCCAAATAAAATGAAATTCGCGGTCAACTACTCTGCACCTTTGGCGCGCCTGCTCAAAAAAGGCGCCATCCGCCTCGACCTGATCAAATGCCCTGATTGGGAGGGCATGCTGCAAGAGGCACGCCCGCTCGGCGATATTACCATTCATTTTGACCTGGAAGTGGGCCTGGGTAACACCTTCCAGGTCAATTTTCCACGCATCAAAACCTACCTCGAAAGCACCTTCACCCCCCATGTCAACACCCATCTGGTCACTTCCCAGTATTTCAACACGGCCAGCCCGAAAGCCTTAGCAGACATCAACACATTATGGCGGGAGGAAATCAATCTCATGGTGGCGCACCTGGGTCCACAGTCAGTCGCACTGGAACATCACCCCTACACCGAAGCCAACGCCTTTATCCAGCCTGCTGCCGACCCAGAGATCTTTTCCCGGGTGATCCGCGACACGGGCTGTATGTTCCTGCTGGACCTGGCCCACGCCAGGATCACTGCAGATACCCTGGGGGTGGATGTAAAGGACTACATCCGCGCCCTGCCCCTGGACCGCCTGGTTGAAATGCACATCACGGGCATCAAACGGCATAACAACATCCTCACCGATCATTTTGAACTGGGGGTTGAAGATTGGGACCTGCTCGAATGGGCACTGGGGGAAATCAAAGCCAATAGTTGGCGGAGGCCAGAAATCGTCGCTTTTGAATACGGGGGAATCGGCCAGACCTTTGTGTGGCGCACCGAAGAGCTCGTGTTAGAAACCCAAGTGCCAAAATTGTATCAACGGGTGATAGCCCACAACTGACCGCATTGGCTCACCTCAGACGATAACCCTTTTTTGCCAGATGGTATGCCAGGTCAGCCATCCGCCTGTGCGCATCCGCCCCGCTGAGTTGTCCCCCATGCACCAGTTTTGCCAGCCATAATGCCGCCATCCTTCGCCATAAGTCATGCCGGGCAGGAATGGACATGAAAGCGCGGGCATCGTCATTAAATCCCACTGTATTATCGATCCCGGCCGTTTCCATCACGGCCTCAAAATACCGGGTCATCCCGTTTGGGCTGTCAAAGAACCACCAGGGCGGACCCAGTTTGACTGACGGGTAAGCTCCCGCCAGAGGCGCCAGTTCTCGGGCATAGCCGCTCTCATCCAATGTGAACAGGATCAACTGCAGGCGCCGGTCCAGGCCAAAGGAATCCAGCAAAGGCTTTAAATTGTGGGTCCATTCCACCTGGGTTGGGATGTCAAACCCTTTATCATGGCCATATGCACGAAACACCGCCTGGCTGTGATCCCGGTAGGCGCCCACATGGAACTGCATCACCAGGCCATCTTCCACGCTCATGCGCGCCAGCTCGAACACCATATGCCCGCTGAAGCGCAAAATGTCACCCGGGCTGGCCGTGCGCTTCAGCGCACGCTGGAAGATGCCCTCTGCCTCACGATCCGATAAGCGGCACGTGAAAGCTGTATTCACCGACAGGTCGCTCGCAACCGCCCCCAAGGACTTAAAATCCGCCCGACGGTCCTCTAAAGCCTGGAGATACGAGCGGTAATCCCCGATCGGCTGATGGGTTACCTGGCTCAATGCGGCCAGGCGGTCATGCCACCCGGTCACACCGATGTGCACAAGGTTGTCTGCCCTGAAGGTTGGCCGAATTTTCGCCGCCCAATCACCGCCATGAAGCGCATGGTGAGCATCAAGCCCGCTCTCCGCAGGGTCTGTTGTACATAAGACCTCGATATTAAAGCGGTCAAACAGCACTCTGGGAGAATACCCTACGCTGCCCAGCGCCGTCTGAATAGCGGTATACAAAGCAACGGCGTTATGCGTGTTAGGTTTATCTTCAATGCCAAAAACCATCGCCAGACTGTTTTCGATCCACAACCCCGAGGGTGTGCCGTCAAAACAGGAAAAATAATCGCAAAAGGCCTGCCAGGCCAAGTGCGGGTCAGCGCTTGACCCGGTAGACCCGCGGGGGGACACGCCTAACGCCTCATAGGAAACGCCCTGAGAGATCAGCATGCGCAGAACGTAATGGTCACTGGTGACAAACAAAGCGGCTGGATCCGTGAAGCGCGCTCCGGGGTCACCAAACATACCGGGTTCAACGTGGGTGTGCGGGCAGACCAGCGGCAGCCCTTGCACCCCCTTGAAGAGGTCTGCTGCAGTCCTGTGCTGGGGGTCACTCAGGTCAAACAATGTGATTTTGGGGTTGTGCATGCACCTCCAAACAATTGACGGGCTGGATGGATTGATTCAGAAAATGAATTTTGAGTCAGGCCGGCTCATCCCTGTTGATCGGCCGTTCAACGAACAACAACTCAGCCAGGCTCAATCCAAGCACAACCTGCCGGCCTCCAACCCGAACTTGCATGGTTTCATTGAACGGGAGCACTTCCTCAACGCAGATTAAGGCACCCGGCTGCAACCCATTGTCCGCCAGGAAGGCGAGCTGCTCGTAATGCCCTTCCAGGTGTTCATGGATGCGCTGCAAAACCACCTCGCTGCCGGAAGGAACATTGCTGAGAGGCTGCCACTGACTGACATCACCCTCAAAGCCCGGCAGCGGGTTGCCGTGCGGGCATAGGCGGGGGTCCTCCATTTCAGATTGCAGGCGTTCTGCCACATCAGGGGAAAGGGTGTGCTCGATCTGGTGCGCTTCCCGGTGCAATTCAGACAAGGGTAGCTTCAATACCCTTGAAAGCATCCATTCGGTCAGCATATGGCGCCGGATCACGCTCATCGCCATCACCCTGCCTGGCTCTGTCAGCGTGATTGCTTTATCATCACCAAAGGCAATCCAGCCATCGCGTTCCATTCGCCTCAGCGTTGCTGTAACGGTTGGCGGTGAGACATCCAGGGATTCTGCCAGGCGTGCACCGATGACACGCTCGCCATCGCGGGCCAGGGTGTAGATCACACCAAGATAATCTTCAATCGTCGGGCTGGGTCTTTCCAAGTCAAAGGTCATCGGATCCTCACAAAATACTACAAGTTTTATTTTAACATTGAATACTTACGCACACCAGAAATCAGCAAATGTTAACCTTTTGCAATATTGTAAAACGCTATTCAAATTTGTTGACTTTAAAGGTAAAATTATATAAATAGTATGAAAGGAGTAAAAAATGTCTACACTAGGACAAAAACTCAGAGAATTACGACACCACAAAGGCTATAAACTCAACGAAGTCGCAGAAGGTGCAGACCTTTCCATCTCATTTATTTCCTTGATTGAACGCGACAAAGCATCGATCTCGGTGGAAAACCTTCACAAGTTGGCCAACTTTTATAACGTGCGTCTGTTCCAGATCTTCCAGGATATTGAAGAGGAAGAAGCCCACATTGTGAACAAAGAGCAATTGAGCACGGCCAGTGCACCGGGCATGGCTAGCAAGGCCACCTTTTTCCTGCTCTCATCCGATGAAAACCTCTCCTTCCGGGCGTTTCTAACCCACGTCCCGCCGGGCGGTCAGCAGGAGATTCGGCTTCAAAAGGGCGAATCCTTCATCTTTGTCAAAGAGGGCGATCTCGAAATCCATCTACCCAATCAAAAACCGCTTAATCTAGGCCAGGGAGATACCGCCCATCTGACCAGTTACAAAGGCACATTGTTGAGAAATCCCAGCGACGAGACGCCCACCGTCATATTGATGGTGGCATCGGCCACCACACAGGTGGTCAACCGGGCTGGTGACCCCTTTCACATCTATGAGCTTGGAGATTAGGCCATAATCAGGCCGAAGCTAGCAGCAAATTAGTACTTACCCTGCAGGCATTCAGCACTGGCGCACGCACTTAGGGTGCAAGTCGCATGCGGGAGGTTTATGTCTAGCACTTGACAAGCTCAAAATTATATTGTATTATTTAGATAAGAATTGTCTTGTTAAGAGACTAACCTTTCACAACCTCCATATTTTTCTCTCCCTCAATGAAAAAACCGCCCTGCACAAGCGGTTTTTTCATTTCTCACATTATTTTTCCCCCTCGTCGAAAAAGAACTGACCTCGCCCGTAAGCAATCGGATTAATGCCGAGCTGTATGAGATTGATGTGATAACCACCATCCAGGGCTTATAGAAATTATCAGAATACCCGATTTTAATTGAATGAAAGCATAAAATTATTGATTAATTTGGAATTTTCGGCCCCAGGGTGTATAATTCCTGTGCTATGAAATTACTTTTACGTTTTGCAAAAAGATATGCCTGGGCTCTGGCGGTCACGGTTATCAGCATGCTGGTGCTTGTTGGCGCCCAATTGGTCATCCCCTGGTTGATCCGCACACTGATCGAGCTGGTTACCGAGCACCAACTCACCCAGGAGACCATGAACACCGTCAGCCGCCTGACGTTGATCGCATTGGTCACCTTCTTAGCCCGTGGCGTAATGCAGTTCACGCGCAGTTATATGGCGCACATCGCCGGGTGGGGCGTTGTTTCAGATGCACGCCGGTATGTGTACGAACACATGCAAAAGCTCTCACTGCGTTTTTATGAAGACAAACAGACCGGCCAGTTGATGTCCCGGGTGGTAAACGATACAGACCTGTTCGAAAGAATGATATCCCACGCCATCCCTGATGTGATCGTCAACGTCCTCACCTTCGTCGCTATCACGATTGTGCTCTCGAGCATGAACTGGCAGCTGACCCTGTATAGCATGGCACCCATCCCGCTGGTGATCCTCGCACTGATCGGGTTCTCGAAAGTCGTCAGGCCGGCTTTCCGCCGGCGCCAGAAGGAGGTTGGTGATCTGAACGCAGTGCTCAACGACAGCATCTCCGGCATCCGCGAGATCAAAGCCTTCAACCGTGAGAGTGAACAGCTTGAGCGGGTCGAAATGGGTATTGAACGTTATCGCGTATCCTTGCTGACCGCCCTGCGGCTGATGGCGATTTTCCAACCCTTTATCGACTTTTCAACCTCCATCGGGCAGCTTGTGGTGATCTTCTTCGGCGGCCAGATGGCATTGCGGGGGTCCCTATCCATTGCGGACCTGGTCGCTTTTTTCCTCTACCTTGAAATGTTTTACCAGCCCATCCGCGCGCTAGGCATGTCCTGGGAGCAGGTGCAAGAAGCGTTGGCCGGTTTTGACCGGGTTGAGGAACTCCTCAGGGAATTACCGGATGTCACCGAGCCGATCGACCCAACCCCACTTCCCCAGCGAATCAGGGGTCACATTTCCCTGGAAAACGTCAGTTTCAGTTATAACGACAAAGAAACCGTCTTGAAGGACATCACCCTCGATATCCCTGCCTCCCATGTGGTGGCGCTGGTGGGGCCAACAGGGGTCGGCAAATCGACCCTGGTCAGCTTGCTGCCGCGCTTTTACGATGTGAAATCAGGGTCGATCAAACTCGACGGGATAGATATCCAGGACTTGCATGTCGAAAAGCTGCGCCAAAACATCAGCATCGTCCTGCAGGATGTGTTCCTCTTCCACGGCACGGTGCGGGATAACATCCTGTTTGGCAATCCTAAAGCGAGCGAAGAACAAATCATTGAAGCGGCCAAAGTCTCAAACGCCTACGAGTTCATCAAAGACCTCCCTGAAGGCTTTGACACGATCATCGGAGAAAGAGGGGTGAAACTTTCGGGCGGACAGCGTCAGCGCCTTTCCATTGCTCGCGCGGTATTGAAGAACGCGCCGGTCCTGATCCTCGACGAAGCTACCTCCTCTGTGGATACAGAAACCGAGCTCCTCATCCAGCAGGCACTGGAACGCCTGATGGAAGGGAGGACGACAATCATCATCGCTCACCGCCTCTCAACCATCCGCAACGCAGATAAAATCGTGGTCCTCAAAGGTGACTCGATCGTCGAGCAAGGCAAACACGATGAGCTCATCAAGCAAGATGGGCTATACAAACGCCTTTATACCGTCCAGGAAAAACTTTAGCGCTTATTTCCCCCATTTCAAAACCTTTCGCAAGCATTGTCATCAATGCTTGCGATTCCGTAAGGGCATGATCGTATTTTCACGCTCTTCGATCGTGATGAATTCCACGGCGCCCTTAGTCAGCGTGACCATGCGCGTCTTGAAGGAATCCAGGTGCTTATTGATCAGGCGCACCGTCAGGGTCACATCGGCGCCGAAAATCTGGTCGACCATCACCCCGTCATGATTGCTGACCATCAGCTTAGTGGGCTCAAATAAAGCATAGGGCACCACAAACATCAGGGTTGTTGTGGCCACCTTTTTGGCGAGAGGCAGTGCGTCAAGCACCATGCGCATGCTGTCGCTGTATGCCCGTACCAACCCGCCTGTGCCGAGTTTTGTGCCGCCGAAGTAGCGCGTGATCACCACGGCAATATCCCCCAATCCGCTGCCTTGCAGCACTGCCAAGGCCGGCCGGCCAGCGGTCCCGGCAGGCTCGCCGTCATCGGAACAATGGGCGATGGTGGCGCTGCCGTGGCCGATCAGATACACCGGGACGTGATGGGTTGCATCAGGAAACTTATCCTTAATCCAGGCGGTAAATTCCTGGGCCTGCGTCACGGTGAACGCGGGCGCAGCGTTGGTGATGAACCGCGAATTGCGGTCCATCAGTTCAGTTTCAACACGCCTGGCGGGGATCAGTTTACAATCGCTCATAAATAAGCTCTGCATTCAACAATAAAATCGCCATTATTCTACCCCATAGGATTATGAGGGGAAGGAAATCTCACCTAACTCGGTTCACATTTTAAGTTTTGAACCAAAGCAGGGATCTGGATGCAACATAAACAAGCCCTACCTGTGACTGAGTCGTTGTGGTGCCCAACGGAGACCACGGCCCCGGTCTTACCGCACGTCTCTTGTTAGGCAACGAAAAGGTTAAAAAAACCGACCCTATATCAGAGTCGTTGTGGTGCCCCCAC